>Ga0306920_100000012_pt1 | contig 367059 bp, 317 predicted proteins | sample flu12Cox44000170_FD_204666 | JGI IMG/M metagenome (GOLD analysis project Ga0306920, IMG submission 204666) | Lab enrichment of tropical soil microbial communities from Luquillo Experimental Forest, Puerto Rico - flux4day.12C.oxic.44.000.170 (v2)... | ecosystem: Environmental > Terrestrial >... | reverse complement strand
ACGCGAGCGCGGCCGCCGCGGCGATCCGTCCGACTCTCACAGCGAGAGCTTCCCGTTGTAAACCATGACGACCTGCGTGTCGCCGACCGTCATGTCGACGACCTGGGAGATTGCCGCGTCCGGCGTGACCTCGACGGCTGCGGCGGCCGGAACGGCCGCCACCGGCAGGAGGACCGGAGCCGGTCCGCGGCTCATCCAGGCCGCGAGCCCCGTGAGCACGGCGCCGGCGGCGACCGCCGCGGCGACGGCGCGGCGCGTCCCGGGCCACGCCTCCCAGGCCGCTCCGCCCCGCGCCGGCGCGGGGGTCGCCGCGTGCGAGACCTCCGCCGAGACCGCGTCCAGGATCCTCTCGGGAATCGGCGCGCGGGAGAGCAGGGAGAACAGCAGCGACGGGTCGAATCGAGCGACGGCCTCCCGGCACGCGGGACAGGCCGCCAGATGGTCGACCATCAGGATGCGCGAGGGCCCCGAGGCGTCCGCGAGGGTTTCCGGGTCGACGTGAGCGCTCACGACGTCTTCCCGCCCCCGTGCCCCTCGCGGATGAGGCCGTCCCGAAGGATCCGGCGCGCCTGCTGGAGGGTGTTCCGCACGGTCGACTCCGTGATCCCGAGCGCGGCCGCCACCTCGGCGGTGGAAAGGCCCTCGATCTCCTTGAGCACGAACACCGCCCGCTGCTTCGGTGCTAGAGCGCCCGCGAGGCGCAGGAACGTCCGCTGGAGAGCGGCGAGATCGACGGCCGCGTCGGCCGGCGTCCCGGGCGCGGCGATCCGCTCGTGGGCGTCGTCGGGGAGCGGGGCGAGGATCCCCTTCGGGCCCTGGTCACGGAGGAAATCGATGGCGGCGTTCACGGTGATCCGGTACAGCCAGGTATCGAACCGTCTTTCGAGGTCGAACCGCTGCAGCGTCCTCCACAAGCGAAGGAAGACGGCCTGGGCCACGTCCCGGGCGTCTTCGAGGTCCCCGACGATCTGGTAAGCCGTCCGGACGACCCGCTTGCGCTTCCGGAGGACCAGGTCCTCGAAGGCGCGCCGGTCGCCGCCCGCGGCGGCGCGTATCAGATCGTGGAGGTTCTCGTCGTCCCGCATCCTCAATCCGTCGAGCAGGACGCCTCGAACCCGATCCTGATACGCAGTCCTCGGGCCGTGCGTCTAGTCCGTCGGAATCCCGACGGCGGCGCAGGAGTTTAGCTCACCCCCGGGCGGGGGTCCGGGGATCAGTGGGCGGGCTGGAGAGGGGACCGTTTGGCGCGGCTGCCCCGGGGGCCCTCGACGCCCGCGATCTCTACCGGCATCCGGAACGCGATCCGGAAGACGTCCCGGATGTCCGAGACGAGCTCCAAGGTCAAGTCCTTCCGCAGCGCCTTCGGGATCTCGTCCAGGTTCTTCCGGTTCCCCTCGGGAAGCAGGATCGTGGTCACCCCCGAGCGGCGGGCGGCCAGGACCTTCTCCTTGACGCCTCCGACCGGAAGGACGTTTCCGCGGAGGGTGATCTCCCCGGTCATGGCGACGTCGCGCCGGACCGGCCGGTCCAGGAAGGCCGAGACGAGGGCGACGGCGATCGTGACGCCGGCCGAAGGCCCGTCCTTGGGAATCGCGCCTTCCGGGACGTGGACGTGGACGTCGCGCGACTCGAAGTAGTCGGCCTCGATCCCGAGCGCTTGTCCGTGGGCGCGGGCGAAGGAGAGCGCCGCCTGCGCCGACTCCTTCATGACGTCGCCGAGCTGGCCGGTGAGGATAAGGGTCCCGCGGCCGCGCATCGTGGTCGCCTCGACGAAGAGCACGTCCCCGCCGCTCTCCGTCCAGGCAAGACCGGTCGCGACCCCGACCTGGTCCGACGAGAGCGCGTCCTCGCGGGTCGCCGGAGGCGCGCCCAGGAACGACTCGAGGGACGACGCGATGACCCGCATCTTCCCCTTCTTCCCGTCGGCGACCTGCCGCGCCACCTTCCGGCACACGGCGGCGACGTGCCGCTCGAGATTTCGAAGCCCCGCCTCGCGCGTGTACCCCGCGATCAGCTCCTTGAGCGCGTTGTCCGAGAACTCCATCCGCGAGGCCTTGAGGCCGCACTCCTCGATCTGCTTCGGGACGATGTGGCGCCGCGCGATGACGAGTTTCTCCTCCTCCGTGTACCCCGAGAGCCGGATCACCTCCATCCGGTCGCGGAACGCGGGGTGGATGGGGTCGAGCAGGTTCGCGTTCGCGATGAACATCACGTCGGAGAGGTCCCACGGGACGCCGAGGTAGTGGTCCCGGAAGCTGGCGTTTTGCTCGGGGTCGAGGACCTCGAGCAGCGCCGAGGACGGATCGCCCCTGAAGTCCTGCCCGATCTTGTCGACCTCGTCGAGCATGAACACCGGGTTCGCCGAGGCCGCCTGCTGGATGCCCTGCGCGATCCGGCCGGGCATCGCCCCGACGTAGGTCCGGCGGTGGCCGCGGATCTCGGCTTCGTCCTTGACCCCGCCGAGCGACAGCCGCACGAACTGGCGCCCGAGCGCGCGCGCGATCGACCGGCCGAGGGAGGTCTTGCCCACCCCGGGCGGGCCCACGAAGCACAGGATCGGGCCCTTGCTCTTCTTCTTGAGCTTCCGGACGGCGAGGTACTCGAGGATCCGGTCCTTCACCGGCTCGAGCCCGTAGTGGTCGTCGTCCAGGATCTTGCGCGCCTTGTCGAGGTCGAGGTTGTCCTTCGTGAGGATGCCCCACGGCATCCCGAGGATGCAGTCCAGGTAATTGCGGACGGTGGACGCCTCCGCGGCGTCCGGGTGCATCCGCTCGAGCTTCTTGAGCTGCCGCTCGATCTCCTCGGCCGCCTGGGTCGACAGTGCGAGGGACCGCGCCTTCTCGCGGTAGCGCTCGACGTCCTCGGCGAGGTCGTTCCCCTCCCCGAGCTCGCTCAGGATCGCCTTCATCTGATGTCTGAGGTAGGACTCGCGCTGCGAGCGGTCCATCTCGTCCTTCGCCATCGAGTCGATCTCGCGCTGCATCGACAGCAGCGACATCTCGCGCTGGACGAACTCGTGGACGCGCTTCAACCGCTCGATCGGGTCCTTCATTTCGAGGACGTCCTGCGCCTCCTCGACCTTCAGTTCGAGGTTCGAGGCGACGAGGTCGGCGAGCCGCCCGGGGTCCTCCAGGTTTCCGGCGATCGCGATCACCTCGGAGGGGACGGCCTTCCCGAGCGAGGCCGCCCGCTCGAGCGCCTTCTTGGTCGACCGGACCAGCGCCTCCTTCTCGATCGAGGCGCCGTCGAATGCCTCGTCGTGCACGCGCTCGATCCGCGCGGTCAAGTGCGGACGCGACGTCACGAGGTCCCGGACGCGCGCTCGGCAGACCCCCTGCACGAGCACGCGGATCCGTTCGTCCGGGAGCTTGAGCATGCGCATGATCACGGCCACGGTGCCGATCTCGAACAGATCGGAGACCTCCGGCTCCTCCTCGTCCTTGTCCCGCTGCGCGACGAGCAGGATCATCCGGTTGTCCGAGAGCGCGTGGTCGACCGCCTGGATCGACAGGTCCCGCGCGACCGAAAGGGGCGCGATGATGAACGGGTAGACGACCATGTCCCGCAGGGGGAGAACGGGAAGCTCGGCCGGGATGCGGAGCTGATCGTCGGAGGCGGGCTCGTAGGAGGTGCTCATGCGCCGGCCACCTCGATCGCGACCTCCCCGCCGCGCCGGTTCGGCACCTTGGGGAAGGTCAGGCGCAGCGTCCCGTCGGAGAGGACCGCCTGGGCCTTGTGCGTGTTCACCGGGACGCCGAGGTGGATCACGCGGCGGAAGCGCCCGAAGGCCCGCTCCGCGATCAGGTGGCGCGCCGGGCCCTCGGACGGCGGGCGCGGCTTTTCCCCCCTGAGGATGATGTCCCCCCCGAGCGTCGTGATCGTGACGTTGCCCGGGGCCACGCCCGGCAGTTCGACGAGGACCACGAGCGTGTCGTCGGTCTCGTGGATGTCGACCATCGGGATCCAGCTCCCGCTCTCCTTCCCGGCGGAGTCGATGCTCAACAGGTTGTCGAAGATGCGGTTGATCTCGCTCTGGATGCGTGCCATCTCGAGCATCGGTCCGAATCCCTTGTTCATCGCGAAACGCCCCTCCCTACTTGCGTGTCTCGACCAGGTTGCGCAGCTCGGACATGAACTCGTCCACGTCCTCGAACTGACGGTAGACCGAGGCGAAGCGCACGTAGGCCACCTTGTCGAGGTCTTTCAGGCGCTCCATCACCCGCTCGCCGATCGCCCGCGCGGGAATCTCGCGCTCCGCGCTGTCCTGGACCATCTGCTCGATCTCGTCCCCGATCGCGGCGAGCGCCTTGGCCGGAACGGGGCGCTTCTCGCACGCGCGATGGAGGCCGACCATCAGCTTCTGGCGGTCGAACGGCTCGCGGCGGCCGTCCTTCTTCACGACGAAGTACGGGATCTCCTCGACGCGCTCGTACGAGGTGAACCTGCGGCCGCACGAGAGGCACTCGCGGCGCCGCCTGATGGCGTCCCCCGCTCCGGTCTCCCGGGAGTCGACGACCTTGTCCTTGACGTGACCGCAGAACGGGCATTTCATGGCGCGGCCTCCGCGGCGGGGGGCGGCAGCGCCGCCCCGAGATCCTTCACCTGCTTGGCGGCCTCGACGAGATCCTTGATCGAGACCTTCTCGGTGTAGAGCAGGACGGGACCGACGGCGAGCACAGGCAGGACGATGGCGAGGTGCATCAGCAGCCCCGCGCCGGCGGCGACGTTGCCGTCGACGCCGAACAGCTGCGTCAGCCCGGCGACCATCGCGGCGTGATACCCGCCCACACCCCCCGGCGTGGGGATCGCGACCCCCAGAGCGAGCATCGGCAGCATGACGAGCATCGCCGGGTACGACACGGCGGCTCCGGCGGCGCGGACGCCGAGCCACGTCCCCGCGGCGATCGTCGCCCAGGCCAGGATCGACAGGGCGAGGATCGCGACGAGGCGCCCCGGCGAGCGCAGCGCCGCCGTTCCCTCGGCAAGACCGATGGCCGCCCGTCCGAGCCAGCGCAAGGGAGCCCACGCGCTCGCGACCCGCTCCGTGAAGCGGCGTCCGAGCGCGCCGACCACGAGCAGCCCGGCGAGGACGGCGACGATGATCGCGAGGAGGACGACCGCCGTCGCCTGGATCCGGCCGGCGGGCGCCGCCGCCCCGGGCGCGAACGCGGCCGTAGCGCTTCCGATCGCGAAGAGGAGCAGGATCGCGACGCCGTCGAGAAGCCGGTCGGCGATGACGCTTCCCATCGACGGCCCGAGGGGAATCTTCTCCTTGGCGGAGAGGAGCGCGGGGCGGACCAGCTCCCCCACCCGGCCCGGCACGAGCCACGTGATCATGTAGCCGAGGATGACCGCGGCGAACATCGGTCGATAGGGGACCCCTTCGCGGACGGGGGCCAGGAGCAACCGCCAGCGAAGCACTCGGAAATGATTGTGTCCGAAGTTCACGAAGGCGCCGAGCAGGAGTCCCGTCCAGGAGGCCTGCGCCAGCGCCCCCCGCAACGCCTGGGGGTCCTTGTCGTGGAACACCCAGTACAGCAGGAGCGCGGCGAGGATCACCCCCACGAGCCCCTGCAACGCCGTTTTCATCGCGGCGCCAATCTAGGGCACGGAAACCGTCGGGTCAATGCGCCAACACCCCATGTTCCGTCGAAAACCACCCATCCTCGATGCCATTCGGCTCACTTCGCGGCGGGCGAGGCCCATCCTTCCTCGGGGTCGCGCAAAGCCGGACGCACGCGCACGGTCCGGACCCGCTTGAGCACGACGGTCCCGGGGGCCCCGCCGCGCGCCCGGCGGACGAATTTCCGAGGCGTGCAGTGGACATCGACCATCCCCTCCCGAGCGGCATCGCTGTACCGCGCGGCCAGCGCGGCGGCCTCGAGGACCGTCCGGTCGGGCACCGCGTGCTCGCGATCCGGAACCCGGACGATCACGTGCGCGCCCGGCACCCCGGCGGCGTGGAGCCAGAGATCATCCGGGGCCGCGAGCTTGAAGGTCAGCCGGTCGTTGTCGCGGGCGGTGCGGCCGACGAGGATCGTGAAACCGTCGGTGCTGCGGACGAGGCGCGCCCCCGCCACGGTCGGCGCCGATGCTGCCGCCGCCGCGCGTCCCGCGCGGGACCGGGGCGTCAGGCCGACCGCGACACCCAGGGACCTCAGCGCCTCCTCGAGGGCAGCCGCGTCCGCCGGAGACTTCGCGCGGAGGCGCTCCTCCTCGAGCGCCTCGAGCCGGACGAGCCTCGCGCGGAGAGCCCGGAGCCGCTCCTCGGTCGCCTCGATGCCGCGGCGCGCCCGGCGATGCTTCCGGAAGAGATCGTCCGCGAGCAGCGGCAGCGCCCGTCCCGCCGGAGCCGCGATGCGGACGTCGGCCCCTGAGGGGTCGTAAGGATCGGGAACCGTGACCTCGTCCCCATCGCGCCGCGCACGCGATAGCCCCGCGAGCAGCGCCTCGGCCTGCCGCCGGAAACGGTCCGGATTCTCGAAGCCGCGCAGGCTCTCCGCGGCGTTCTCCGCGGCACGGGTCGCGCGCTTGCGCTCGGCGCGCACGATGGCGGCAAGTCCGGCGAGGCGCCGCGCGTGGGCCGCGCCGGCCTCGATCGCCTCGTGATACGAACCCGACACGGCCGCCGCGGACGGCGCGTCGATGAGCACGCGGCCATCGCTTGGGCTCCCCGGCGTCCAGGGGAGAAGGTGGAAGCGTTCCGCGGAGAGACCCCCACGTTCCAAACCGTCCTCGAGCCCACACGGGCCCTCGATCACCGGCCGGGCGCGACCGCTCACGACCTCGTCGAGGCGGGTGCGGAGAACGGCGCCCGGCGTGCGGCCGGTGCGTTCGGCCTCGTCGACGACGAGCCGCGCGGCCGAACCACCGATGCCGAGGATGTGACGACGCAGCGTCTCGAAGTCGGGCTCTCCTCGCGAGCGCCACGAGGCGATGAACGCGTCGATCGCCGGTGCGTCGAGGGCGAAGGGATCGAGCTTTCCCTCCGGCACGCCGCGCGGGCGGTAGCGCGAGCCGGCCGCGAGCCGGGAGGCATTCGCAGGAGGGCGGTGCCAAGACCCGGCGACGGCGCCTCCGGGATCGAGCAGGACCAGGTTGCCGCCGTGCGTCGCCAGCTCGATCGCGAGCCCCCGGCCTTCGCCGAGCGTGATCAGCAGCACCGCCTCGCAAGGAGGCTTGCGCACCCCGTCGACGAGGCGGCCGACCAGAGCGCGGGCTGCCGCAACCGCGAACGCGCCGGGGGCCCACCGCGGACCCTCCCATCGGCGCTGCGGCCGCCCGATCCAGGGAAGCTCCGGCCGTAACGAGATGACGAGCGCCGCCAGCTCCGTGGCTCCGCCGAAGGTGAGGCGGAAGCGTTGCTCGGACTCCTGCCGGAGCGATTCGAGAGACGCCCCTACCAACGAGCGCGCGGCGTCCTGCGCGACCCGGATCAGTACGAGGTTGTCCATCGCTCCGACCGGGGCCTAGGGAGGGGTCAGTGCGCGGTCTTGACCTTCAGCCCCTTGACCGAGTCGACCAGGGCCGTGTCGATTTCGCTCTCGACCTTCTCGGTGGTCTTGTTCCCCGCCTCGGCGAGCTCCGAGATCAGGAGAAAGCGCGCCCGGTCGAGCATCTTCCGCTCGCGATACGACAGCGGCTTGATCTCAGCGAGCACGGTGAGGCTCTTCAGCACCTCGGCCACGGCGTGGATGTCCCCTGTCCGCATCTTCTCGGAGTTGGCCTGGAAGCGCCCCTTCCAGTCGTCGTAGGTGGCGACGTCGCCGTTCTTGAGCACCTCCATGACCCGGGTCACCTCGCGCCGCGTGAGGACCTTGCGCAGGCCGACGGCGATGGTGTTGCCGACGGGGACCATGACTGTGCTGTCCGTCGAGATGATGCGCAGGCAGTAGAAGGACGAAACCACGTCCCCCACCGACTTCTTGGTGACTTGCTCGATGACCCCGACGCCGTGATTCGGATATACGACCTTGTCGCCGACCTTGAAGTCCAAGCGGGCCTCCTGGGACGCTAAGTCGACTCAGTGTACCCGAAAGCGATTGAAACCGCAAGACTTCCGGATTCGAGCGACCGTAAAGCTTGACACTCGCTGCACCCGGTCGTACGCTCCCGAGCCGCCGCGCCGGAGTGGCGGAATGGCAGACGCAGGGGACTCAAAATCCCCCGATCCTTGCGGTCGTGTGGGTTCGACTCCCACCTCCGGCACCACTCTGCCGGGCCGGTACGGCCCCGGAGCGTAAAGGATGTCCATGGCGACGACCCCGGCTCTCGAAGACACCTGGCGCCTCGAGGACATCTACGAAACCCCGCAGGCGTTCCGCGCCGAGAAGGACCGGCTCGGTGGCCTGCTTCCCGGTCTGGCCACCCACGCGGGCCGGCTGGGCGGCTCGGCGCGCGACATGGCGGACGCCCTCGAGACGATCACGGATGCCGGCAAGGCCTTGGCGCGTCTCCACACGTACGCGTCGATGCTGTCGGACCAGGACCTGCGCGTCCCGGCGAACCAGGCGATGCGGCAGGAAGTCGAGCTCGCGTTCACCGAGATGTCGCGCCGGACCGCCTGGCTTCGCCCGGAGATCCTCGCGCTGCCCGACGGGACCGTGGAGCGGTTCTTGAGCACCGAGCCGCGCTTGGCACCGTTCGCGCACTTCCTCCGGAACCTCGTGCGGCAGAAGGCCCACGTGCTCTCGCCGGCCGAGGAGGGGCTCCTCGCAGAAGCCGGCCTGCTGATGGGAGGACCGTCGCAGGTCTTCGGCATCCTCAACAACGCGGAGATGCCGCGGCCGACCGTCCGCCTCGAGGATGGCGCGGAGGCGGTCCTCACGCCGGCTCGGTTTGCGCTCGTCCGTACCTCGTCGGTCCGCGACGATCGCGTGCGCACGACCCGTGCGTACTTCGAGGCGTACGCCGCCTTCCGCGAGACCTACGGGTCGAACCTGTTCGAGTGCCTGAAGTCGCACCTGTTCCGCGCGCGCGCCCGGCGCTACGCCGGCTGCCTCGAGGCAGCGCTCGACGGCGACAACGTCCCGGCGCGCGTCTACACGAACCTGATCGAGCAGATCCACCGCGCGCTGCCGTCGATCCACCGGTACTACCGGCTCCGGGCGCGGGCGCTCGGGCTCGACGAGCTGACGTACTTCGACCTGCACTGCCCGCTCGTCCCGGGCTTCGCCCGGCGCTACTCCGTCGGCGATGCCAAGCGCCTGGTGATCGGCGCGATGGCGCCCCTGGGCGACGCCTACGTGGCCCCGCTACGGGACGGGCTCGCCTCGCGATGGATCGACTGGCACCCCGCTCCCGGGAAGCGCAGCGGCGCGTACGCCAGCGGCGGCGCGTACGACGTCCACCCGTACCTGCTCCTCAACTACAACGGGGACTTCGACAGCTTGAGCACGCTCGCGCACGAGGCCGGCCACGCGATGCACTCGTACTTCAGCAACAAGACGCAGCCGTACGCCTCCGCGGACTACTCAATATTCGTCGCCGAGGTCGCCTCCACCTTCAACGAGGCCCTGCTCGTCGAGCAGCTCCTCGCCGAGGCGAACGAGCGCGACGAGAAGGTCTTCCTTCTCGGCCATTGGCTCGACGGCATCCGCGCGACGCTCTTCCGTCAAACGTTCTTCGCAGAGTTCGAGATGGCGATTCACAGGCGTTGCGAGGCCTCCGAGGCCCTCACCGGAGAATCACTCTCGGAGCTCTACCTCGAGCTGCTGAGGACCTACCAGGGACACGAGAGCGGAGCCTGCCACACCGACGACCTGTTCGCGATCGAGTGGGCGTGCGTGCCGCATTTCTACTACGACTTCTACGTCTACCAGTACGCCACCGGGATCGTCGCGGCGAACCAGCTCGCGGCCTGGGTGCTCGAGGGCGTTGCGGACGCCCGCGACCGCTATCTGCGCTTCCTGACGACAGGCGGATCGGACTACCCGCTCGCCCTCCTGCGCGGAGCGGGGGTCGATCTCGAGGCCCGGGAGCCGTACGAGGCCACGCTCCGGGCGATCGAGCGAAAGCTCGACGACCTCGAAGCGCTTCTCTAGACCCCGGAGCAGATCAGCCAGATCCAGTTCGCTGCGACGGCGACGCCGACGAGGGCGACCAGGAGAGGCTTCGGACCCTGGTGGAACACGGGGACGCGGCCGGCGATCCCGGCGACCAGAGGGGCGGCGAGACCGGCCGCGGCAAAGGCGCTCGCCCCGATCGCGGCCAGCGGGTTGTAGCGCAGCGCTCCCGCCGGATCGAGGCGCAGCAGGTGCATCATCGCGCGCGTGGTGCCGCACCCCGGGCACGGCAAACCGGTCCAGGCGTGCCAGAGGCAGTGCGGCAGGAGCGGAGCGGCCGCGAGCCACACCGGGCGCAACGCGACTCCCACGACGATCGTCGTCGCCCAGAGCACGGCGACGGTCCGATCGTCGCGCGAGGCGGGACGCCAGGTCATGACGCGGCGTGAATCGCCTGGACGAGCGCGGCGCCGAAGAGCACGATCGCCGCCACGAGGCAGCCGCAGCAGGCGACCAGGGGCGCGATCACGGCGACGGCGGCCTTCCACCCCTCGATCTTGTGAGCCTCCGAGAGCCCGACGATCTGGAGAATCAGCCCCCAGACGAGCGCCACGAGACGGCCGACGAACGGGATCGCCTGCGCCAGCGCCGCCGTCCACGCGTAGGACTGCGTTCGCAGCGTCGCGGCGAAGCCGTTCCGGTCGCCCCCGATCAGCATGAGAACGAGGTGGACGATCGCCGTCCAAACGAACACGACGATCAGAGCGACCAGCGGCGCAACGACCAGTTGGAGGATGAATCCCAGCACGGTCGGCGCCCTTAGGATCGGCTCTAACTGGGACCACGACTCAGCGGGGAGGAATTGCCTGACCACGCCCAGCATGCTCTGGAAGAAGATCAGGCCCCAGATGAGATCGAAGATCGACCCTATGAGCGCGACGATCACGTAATACGCGATCGGGCGCACGAGATCGACGGTCAGGCTCATCTTCGAGAACGAGTCGATCGGGTTGACGAGAAACCCGCCGATCGTCGGCAACAGCGACCCCAGCCCCGCATTTGGAGCCTCCCAGGGAAGCCAAGCGGGAGGCTCCGGAGAAGGGGGCGGGGGCGGAGGCGGCGTGTAGCTCGGAGTCTCGCTCACCGGGGATCTCCTTGGCGCCGCACCGAATGGCGCGGGCGGAAGTCTAGCGGAGGCCGGGGAAAATCGGGACGGGTGCGAAGTCGACGGCGTCCGCCGCCACCAGCTCGTAGCGGATCCCGTCGCGCTCCCCGGTCACCGCGAGCGCGTGATCGGCCCCGTGGAGGTGACCGTACACGCAAACGCTCACCCCGGCCTCCCGGAGGATCGGCACGATTTCCGTGGGAGGCCGGTTCTTGATCCACGGCGGGTAGTGGAGCATCGCGATCCGCGGCCGGTCTCGGGGAAGCCGCGCGTCCGCGTCGGCGATCGAGGCGCGCAGGCGCGCCACCTCGCGGCGGAAGATCGGCAGGTCCTCGGGGCTCGCGGTCGGATCGTCGGGAGCGGTCCAGCCACGCGCCCCCACGACCACCGCGACGCCCACGTCGAGCGCGTCGTTCTGGAGCGCCGCGCATCCCGGCGGCAGCGCCCGGCGGACCTGGCCCACGGCGCTCCACCACGAGTCGTGGTTTCCTTTCAGCAGGATCTTCCGCCCGGGACGGGACCCGATCCAGGAGAGATCGCCGGCGGCCTCCGCGAGCGTGCGCGCCCACGAGATGTCCCCCGGGACGAGGACGACGTCCTCGGCGCGCACGCGAGCATCCCACGCGTCCGCCATGCGGCGCGCATGGCCGGCCCAGACCGGCCCGAACACGTCCATCGGCTTGTCGCCGCTCGCGGACAGATGCAGGTCCGCGAGCGCTAGAATCCGGCTCATGGCGGGATCGTACCAGCGGGCCCGCTCGGTTCGACGGCACGTGGCGCGGCCCCTATGATGCGCATCGTCACGGAGCCCGCCGCGATGCCGCGCCTCATACCGATCGCCGTCCTCGCCGTTTGCCTGGCCTCCCGCGCGCCCGCCCAGGCGCCTCCGGCCGCCGCGGAGGTCGCTGCTCCATCCGCCTCGCCCTCCTCGAACCCCGGCGCGGAGGCGGAATCGCTCCACCATCCCGCCGATTACCCCGGGGCAGCCGCATTCATGAATCTCGAGACGGCCACGGTCGTCTACCCCACCCGCTCCGACGTGGACGTCGATGTCGCCAAGGCCTCCGCCCTCGCGCGCGCGCGCTGGCTCGAGAAGACGTTCCACATGCGCGTCGAGGTCGTCGGCGACGACCGGATCACCGAGAGCCAGAGGAAGGGAAACCTCCTGATCCTCGGCTGGGGGAACCGGGTGTGGGAGGCGGACGGGCTGACCCGGCCGTTCGCCCACGGTCCCGACGGCTTGAAGTTCCTCGGCCTCACGGAGGCGGACCCGGACTTCGACCTCCTGCTTTTCCACCGCAACCCGCTCGCGTGGGATTCGTTCGTCCTCTTCTGGTCGCGGATCGACCCGGAGCGAGACCGCATCCAGCCCGTGCCGCGGGCCGGCTCCGACTGGGCGATCTACCGGGACTTCTATCCGGTCCGCCAGGGGATGTTCAAGCCGCTCCGCACCTGGCCACCGCAGCGGGACGAAACCGCCGAGGCGCAACGCTCCACCGCCGGCCCGGCGCGCCCAGGACGCCTCGGGCGGGCCTCGTCCGAGCATTACGACATGACCTTCGACAAGGGCACGATCTCGGACGAGGAGGCGAAGGTCATCCTCAAGGCGCGCGAGGCGGCGCTGCAGAAGGCGGTCGCGGGCTTGGGCCCGCTGCCGCAGGGGTTCCGGATCCAACTTGGCGTGTACGCGGACGAGACCGACAAGCGGCAGCACAGCGGGGTGGGCGATCCGACCCACGCGATGCCGTGGGAGCTGTCGATCGACATGGTGCGCCGCTACGCCCACTCCACGGCCCCGCACGAGGAGGCGCACGTCCTGGCGCGATCGCTGTACGGGCCCTGCTACGCGACCGCGCTGTGCGAGGGGCTCGCGGTCGCCGTCGAAGGGTCGTGGCACGGGAAGGCGCTCCCCGCGTACGCCGCGATGCTGCGTGCCGGCAAGAACCTTCCGCAGGCCGCGTCGCTTCTCGACGAGGAGACGCTTCGCGCGCTGCCGGACGACGTCGCCTTCGGTGCGTCCGGCGCCTTCGTGACATGGCTGCGCACGGCCTACGGGAACGAGGCGGCCGCGCGCGTCTACGCGCTCCCCTCGCCATCGCTCGCGTCGGTCGCGCGGACGCTCGGCCTCAAGGACGACGCGCTGGAGGCGGCCTGGCGCGGCTGGGCGGACGCGCAGGTCGGCAGCCACAAGTCCGACCTCGACTTCCAGGCCGCCGAGGCCGATGCGAAGGAGCGCATGAAGACCGGCGACTGGCCGGGGATGGCCGAAGCCCTGCGCCGTGCGCTCACGGTGAAGCCCGGCGACCCCCAGGTCACCTTCAACCTGGCCTCCGCGCAGATGCGCGCCGGAGACCTTGCCGGAGCGGCGACGACCTTGAAGGGGCTGCTCGCCTCCGACCTCAAGCCCGAGGAGGCACGCTTCCGCGTCTTCGGGCACTACCAGCTCGGGCGCGTCTACGACTTGCTCGGGCGCCGCGAAGAGGCGCTGCGCGAGTACGACGCGGTCCTCTCACTCCCCGACGACCACGGATCGCACTCGCTCGCGACCGAGCGGAAAACCACACCGGCGACCAAGGACGATCTCGACTAGCGTCTCGCCCGAACGGCGTCAGGCGGCCTCGCGGCCGCTCGGCAGGACGAGCGTGAACGTCGCCCCCTGCCCGGGATCCGACCGGTACCTCACGCTGCCGCCGTGCGCCTCGGCGATCATGCGCACTAGCGGCAGCCCGAGGCCGCTTCCCCCGTCCTTCGTCGTCACCCGGCTTTCGAAGATCCGGTCGGCGAGCTCGGGAGGAAGCCCCGGGCCGGTATCGGTGACGCTCAGGCGCACGAGCCCGTTCCCGGCGCTGGTCTGCAGCGCGACCCTCCCGCCGCGCGGCATCGCCTGGATCGCGTTGAGCACCAGGTTCAGCACCGCCTGCTGCAGACGGTCCGGCACGCCGTAGACCTCGGGCAGGTCGGTCTCACCGGAGAGCTCCATCTCTACGCCCGCGACCATCGCCTCGTGCGTGAGGAGCTGCATCACGCGCCGGCAGACGTCGCGCACGTCGACGGGCCCCGGTTGGGGCGCGGAGCGGAGCATCCCGAGGTAGTTGTTGAGCAGCTCGGTCAGTCGCCGGGTCTCCTCCTGGATCGTAGAGAGCGATTCCGCGACCGCGCGCTGGCTCGTCTCGGTCTGTGGGCGGCCCACGTACTGCTGCACCGCGCCGGCGGACAGTCCGATGGCATGGAGAGGGTTGCGAATCTCGTGCGCCAGGCTTCCCGCGAGGTGCGCGAGCACCGCGAAACGGCCGGCCTCGAGCAGGTGGGTCTCGACCTTCCGGAGGGTCGCGAGGTCGCGGAGGAGCACGAGCGTCCCCAGCGCCCCGGGGCGCGACTCGAACGGCACCTCGGCGATCTGCACGGGAAGCGGATCGGTGCCCTCGCGCGGGATGTCGACGATGCGCGCCTCGAGCGTCGAGCCCGCCGACCAGCCGATGGCGAGCTCCTTGTGCCGGTCGAGGGCCGCACGCAGGGCCTTCTCGTCCGCGCCTTCCGGGAGGCCGATGATGCGCAACGCCGCCTCGTTCCAGGCGACGGGCATGCCGCGATCGTCGATCGCGAGCATCCCCTCCTCGAGCGACTGCGAGAGGCTCGCGAGCAGCGCCTCGCGCTCCCGCGCCCGCTCGTCCATCGCCTCCATCCGCCCCCCCATCTCGTTGATCGCCGAGACCGCGGAGGCGATCTCTCCCCCCATGCCCATGCCGATGCCCATCCCGTCGACCTTGAGGCCGCCGCGAAATCCCCGCTTGCGGAAATCCGCCAGCGCGCGGTCGAGGCGCCGGACCGGAAGCGCGGTCAGCCCCGCGATGAGGAGGCCGCCGGCGATGCCGGCGAGGAGGAGGAAGACCAGCGCGTCCATCGAGTCGCTCGGCAGGACGCGCGGCGGCCGGAGCTGCGGGAGGCGGCCGACCAGCGGGGCGTCGGGAGCGTAGACCATCAGGAGCGAGCCCAGGCGGCGTGGCGGCGCCCCCTCCGCCGCCTTGTCGAAGATCGGGACCATGACCTCGGTCGTGGCGTCGCCGCCGGCGTGGGAGGTCGTCCGCCGCTCGATCTTGTCCGAGTCGAACAGGGCCGCGCGGTCGCCCGTGAAGCCCAGATCGATGTCCTTGACCTGGTTCGAGTACTGGATCCTGAGGTCGCGGTCCACGACCACGAACCCGCGGATGCTCGGGATCTCCTTGAGGATCGCGTTGAGCCCGAGCACGATGCGGTCCTGGTCCCGGTCCTTGATCTCGGCGGGCTTCTCGAGACGCAGCAGGAGCGCGCGCGCGACCTCGTTCGCGGAAGCCTGGAACAGCTCCTCCGACGGAAGGGTGGCGACGCTGTCGGTCCACCGCTCGTAGTAGTGCTCGAACGAGCGCTCGACGAGGACGAAGGCCAGGGCCCCGATGCCGATCGTGAACAGGGCGTTCACGAGGAAGATCCGCAGGGAAAGCGGCACTCTCACAGCTGGTACTTCTTGACCTTGTTGTGCATCGTCTTGAGCGAGATGCCGAGGATCTTCGCCGCGCGCGTCTTGTTCCCCACCGTGTGCGCCAGGGTCGACTGGATCATCTCGCGCTCGACGTCGTCCATCGTGGTTCCCACCGGAACCGTGACCACCGCCGGAGATCCCGCGGCGTCCTCGGCGCGCGCGCGGCCATCCGTCAGCGGGGCGCCCACGGCGACGGGCTCTGGGAAGGCGGCCTGAGGTCCGCCCGGCGGCCGCGGGGCGGCCTGTCGCACCTCGTCGGGCAAGTGGTCGGCGAGGATCGGCTTGCCGGCGGCGAGCAGCGCCGCGCGCTCGATCGCGTTCTTGAGCTCGCGGACGTTCCCCGGCCAGGAGTGCGCGAGCAGCCGTTCGAGCGCCCCGGGATCGATCGTCGAAACCTTGGTCTGATTCCGGTGCGCGTAGTCCTCCGCGAACGTCGCCGCGAGCATCGGGATGTCCTCCGTGCGCTCGCGCAGCGGCGGAAGGACGATCGTGAACACGTTCAAGCGGTAGTACAGATCCTCGCGCAGCTTCCCGTCGCCGATTGCCTTCATCGGATCCCGGTTGGTCGCCGCGATCACCCGAACGTCGGACTCGATGACCTCGCGGCCGCCGACACGCCGGAACTTCTGCTCCTGCAGCACGCGCAGGAGCTTGGCCTGGAGCAGCTCGTCCATCTCGGCGATCTCGTCGAGGAAGAGCGTCCCGCGATGGGCCATCTCGAAGCAGCCGAGCTTGCGCTGGACCGCTCCCGTGAACGCCCCGCGCTCGTGGCCGAAGATCTCGCTCTCGAGGAGCGTCGCCGGGATCGCGGCGCAGTTCAAGGCGACGAACTCGTTCCGCCGGCGCGGCGAGCGCTCGTGCAGGGTCTGGGCGACGATCTCCTTCCCCGTGCCGCTCTCGCCGACGATCAGCACCGACAGCGTCGACGGGGCGACCTGCTCGATCTGCCGGTAGACCGCGCGGATCGACTCGGAGCCTCCGCGCAGGCGGCCGAACGCCCCGCGCTCCCGCAGCTCCGCCCGGAGCCGGCTCGTCTCGTCGATCGCCTCGCGGTTGCGTGCGAGCTTCTCGAGCTGGATCTCGAGCTGGGGGGTCTCCACCGGCTTGACCAGGAAGTCCAGGGCCCCGATCTGGATCGCCTCGACGGCCGTCTTGATCTCCCCACGGCCTGAAAAAACGACGACTGGGAGCGAGTAGTCGTCGAGGAGCCGGCGGACGAACTCGAGGCCGACGACCCCAGGCATCACCAGGTCCGTGAATACGGCGCTCGGCCGCTCCTTTTCAATTCTCGCCAGCGCTTCCGCCGGCGAGCCGGCCGTCTCGACGGAATAACCCCACGCTTCGAGAATGCGGCGGAGACTCTCGCGCGGAGCCGGTTCGTCGTCGACGACGAGCATGCGGTCGCTCATCAAAGGGTGCCCCAGAGGGGAGGCGTCCAGTGTGCCACGCCTCCGCGCGGACGACCATGTAAAACCTACCAGGCGGGTGCGCCGTTAGCGCAGTTTCGACATCAGCCGAAGCAGGAGGGAGAGGAAGAGCGAGGCAGTCCCCAGAGCCGCGCCCACGCTCAAGACGATCGATCCGACCAGGAGCAGAAGCTGCATCGTCGTCTCCCGAACCCCACCCTGGAGGCCCCGGCCCAAGCGGTCGTCCGTACTGCCTGGTGCCGGGAACACCCTAACTGCAAGCCTTCTGCCATTCAAGATCCGTAATTTGGCCGGGTTGTTGCCATGGTCGAAAACGGGCCCGGAAAAGCCCGTTGCGGGGCCGCGGACGGCAGCGTCCCCCAGGGGCTGCGCGTATAGTTCGTGCCCCATGCACGGGTCTTCTTCGAAATCCAGATTGCGTTCACGAAGGGTGATTGCGGGAGCCGCCGCCGTACTGGCGGTAGCGATGGCCACGGGGTGCTCAGGTCCGGAACCGTCAAAAGACGGCCGCCCGGTGCCGGTCGCCGTCGCCTCCGCGTCGGGACGTTTCGTCGGGTCCGAGGCGTGTCGGGATTGCCACCTCGCGGAGTACACGGCGTGGCAAGAAAGTCGGCACAAGACGACGCTCCGTCCCTGGTCGGCCGCGGAGCGAACCCGGCTGGCGGGACGGCCGCTTCCAGCTCCCTTCCAAGTTGGGGCCGATGGGACGGTCTCCGGGCCGTCGGCCGACGGCAAGACGCAGGGGGGCCGCATCGCGTTTCTCGTCGGCGGACGGCGCCGCGAGGACCTCTTCGTCAAGCTCGACGACGGGAGGACGCAGGTCTTTCCCGTCTCGCTCGACCTCGACGCCGGGCAGCCGTTCGAGCCGTTGCGGGAGCTTGCGGGTGGGGTGGGGCCCCCGCCGGACGTCATCGATTTCTGGACGCGTGCGGGGCGCAACGCCGATCTCGCCTGCTACGGATGCCACGCGACGGGGCAGGTTCTCGAGTCCTCCCCCGTCCTCGCGGACGGTGTGCCGGTGCCCGCCTCGCGATGGGCCGAGCCCGGCGTCGGGTGCGAGGCGTGCCACGGTCCGGGCGGTGCGCACGCGGCGGCCGCCGCGGCGAAGCGCCCCTCGAAGGCGTTGATTCGTCTGCCGCGCGGCACGCCGGCCGCGATGTCGGTCGATACCTGCGCCGGGTGCCACGCGCTGCGCGAGGTCCTCCCCTCCCCGTTCGGCGCCACGCCCGCGCATCGGTACGGGGAGCCGATGGAGGTTGCCGCCGATCCGGCGCTGACGCTTCCGGCCAACTTCGAGTTCCACGATCCGATCTTCGCGAACCTGCGCCCGGCGACCTACCAGCAGGAAGCGGCCGCGCTCGCGCAGACAAGTTGCGTGCGCCGCGGCGGTCTGACGTGCGCCGGGTGCCACGATCCGCATTCTGGAGCGTTGGCACCGGCGCTCGGCGCGGCCGACGGCGGTGACTCGGTCTGCGCCGCGTGCCACAGTCCGATCGTGCGGGCGGGCGCGTCGCACACCATGCATCCGCCCGGAACGCCCGGGGGCCGCTGTCTCGATTGCCACATGCCCGCGGTTCTGAGGGGACCGGGCCGCTCTCCGGCGCGCGATCACACGCTCTCGCCTCCGGTAGCCGCCCCGGGACAGATCGCGGACGCTTGCGTCGCCTGCCACGCGGGTGGAAAGAATGCCGCCGCGGTTTCCGCCGCATGGAAGAAGAGAGCTCCAGGTCCCGCGGCGCGCGCGCGCGAGGCCCTGGGCGACGCGATGGAGGGGGCGCTCGCAGGAAAATACGAGGCCGCGGAAACGCTCGCGTCGGTCGCGCGCGACACTGCGGGTGCGTCGTGGATCGTCCGCTACGCGACGATCACGCGGCTCGGACAGACCGAGAAGGCGCCCTCGACGCAGGCCCTGCGGGATGCGGTGCGCGGCGCGCTCGACGATCCCAACCCGTCGATCCGGCGCGCCGCCGCCCGGGCGCTCGGGCACATGGCGGACGCCCCCGATCTCGAGCGTCTCTCGCGCGCCGCGGACGATTCCGACGTGTGGGCCGCCGTCGAAGCGGCCCAGGCGCTCACCCTGCTCGGCTCGAAGAGCGGGCTGACCCGCCTCGCGCGCCTGGCGGAGCGACCCGACGTGATGAGCGACGCGCGCGCCCAGGCGCAGATCGGCCGGGCGCGCCTGATCGCGACCGACGGGCCCGGAGCCGAGGCCGCGCTGCGACGCGCGCTGCAGATCAACCCGATGATGGTCTCCGCCATGAACGACCTGGGGCTCGCGCTGATGTCGCAGGGCAAGCGGGACGAAGCGCTCGCCGCGTGGCGGCGCGCGCTCGCGATCAACCCTCGCTTCGCGCCGGCCCGCGACAACCTCGACGCCATCGTCAACGCACGGCGCTAGCGCCGGGAGAACAGCCGCCGCCAGCCGGAGCGCTTCGGATGCGGGTTGGAGGGCTGCGGGACGTCCGGGTCTTTTCCTTCGAGGAACGCCGCGGGGATGTCCTCGACCATGCGGCGCGCGTCGGCGGGACCGATCCACTCCGCGACGCGCTCCACGGCCTCCGAGAGAACCGGTGGCCGGCCCCTCACGTTGTGCGCGTCGGAGGCGATCACGTGCACGAGACGCCTGCGGACCAGATCCTCCGAGAACGATTCGATCTCCTCGCCGAAGACGCCGAGGACGCTCCCGGTGGTGATCTGGCCGTAGGCCCCCTGCCGCACCAGCGATTCGTAGCGGCCGACGTCGTCCTGGAAGTACCGGATCCGCTCGGGGTGGGCGAGGAGCACCTGGAGGCCGGCGAGCCGCATCTGGTACACGAGGTTCTCGAGGTCGAACGGGTACTGGCTCATCGACAGCTCGAACAGGACGGTGCGCCCGTTGTCGGCGAGCGTCGTGGCGTGCCCCGAGCGGACTCGCTCGACGAGATCGGCGCAGACGTGGACCTCGGCGCCGGGCAGGAGCCTCACGCGGACCCCCTCGGCATCGAGACGCTTCGCCAGTGCCGAGACGCCCGCGAGGACCTCCTCCCGCGGATTCAGATAGAAGCCGTCGCGGTGATGCGGGGTGGCGACGATCGTCGTGACACCGTCGGCGACCGCGACCCGCGCGAAGGTCACGGCGTCGTCCTCGGTCTTCACGCCGTCGTCGATTCCTGGGAGGATGTGCGTGTGCAGGTCGATCATGTCGGGCGCATCCTGCCAAAGATCGCGCGCGGGCGCACCCTCACGCGGGGGCCCGCCCGGACAGCGGGTAGGCCCCGACGGCGGTGTACGTGGGCCCGCCCGGTTTCAGGTCGCTCCGGAACAGCGTGACCTGCGTCGCGACGAAAAGCGCGAGCGGCCCGGGCGCACCGGCAGGTACCGGAGCCGGCCGGGCGCCCTCGCGCGCGCGGGCCACGGTCACGTGCGGCCTGAACGGGCGGGGTTCGGGCGGAAGTCCGGACTCGCGTGCCGCCTGCTCGAGGGCCTCGCCCAGCCGCGCGAGCGCGCCGCCTTGCGAGAGGTCCTCGATGCCGACCCACGCGACCCGGGGCCGCCCCTTCTCGGGGAACCCTCCGAAGCCTCCCACGCGCAGGGGAAGCGGCGGAACCCCCGCCGCGGCCGCGCGTGCCGCCGGCTCCACGGCCGCGCGGGTTCTCTCGTCGACCTCGCCGAGGAATCGCAGCGTCAGGTGAAGCGCCTCCTCCCGCGTCCGCCGCCAGTCCCTCCGGTCGAGCGGCAGAGCCTCGACGGCGGCAGCAACGGTGCTGCGGACCTCGGCGGGAAGCTCGAGGGCCAGGAACAGCCTCATGACTGCAAGCGGCGTCGCAGCGTGTCGAGCGCCACGACGATCGCGATGCGGCGGACGAGGGCGCGGTCGGGAGGTCCGACGAAGCGCACCGCGCGCCCCGGACCGTCGTCGGCGAGGGCCACGTGGACGGTTCCCACCGGCTTTCCCGGCGTTCCGCCGGTCGGCCCGGCGATCCCGGTGATGCCGAGCCCGAACGTCGCGCCGCAGCGCCGCCGCGCGCCTGCGGCGAGCGCCCGGGCCGTCTCCTCGCTGACCGCGCCGAACGCGCCGAGCGTCTCCTCGGGAACGTCCGCCAGGCTCGACTTGAGATCGTTCGCGTAGCAGACGAGCCCGCCGCGGAACCACGCGGAGGCTCCGGGCACCTCGGTGATCGCCTCTCCGAGGCCCCCGCCGGTGCACGACTCCGCCACCGCGACGGTGGCCCCGCGCGCGGCGAGGAGCCGGCCGACGGCAGAGGCGAGCGTGTCGCCATCGACGCCGAAGACGTCCGCCGTGAGCCGCACCCGCATCGCGCCCTCGAGCGCCTCCAGGCGGGCCACGGCCTCGGACCGGTCGCGCCCGGTCGCCGTGAGGACGAGATCGACGAGCCCCGAGCCCGCGAGGATCGTCGTGTCGGTCAGAGGCGTCGCATACAGATCGCGAACCGCCTCCTCCACGGAGGCCTCCGGCCGGCCCGCGATCCGCAGCGTCCGCTGCGCGATCGCGCCGGTGCCACGCGACCTCAGACGCGGCCGCACGGTGGCCTCGAACATCGCGCGCATCTCCGCCGGAACGCCCGGGAGCGCCGCGAGCAGGCACCCATCCGCTTCGTCGAGGATTCCCGGTGCGGTGCCGACCGGGTTCGGGATCCACGAGGTGCCGGCCGGACGCTCGGCCTGCCGCGCCTGCACCGGCCGGAACGGCCGTCCGCGCGCCGCGAACAACCGCTCGATCGCCGCGACCATATCGGGGTCGCGCGAGAGAGGCCGGTCGAGTGCGAGGGCGAGGCCGTCCCGGGTCCGGTCGTCCTCGGTCGGACCAAGTCCTCCGGTGAGCAGCACCACTTCGGAGCCGGCTCGTGCGAGACGGACGATCGCGGCGATGCGGCGCGCGTCGTCCTCGACGGCCGCGCGCCACGTCGTCACGACGCCGAGGCCAAGGAGCTCTGCCGCGAGCCACTCCGCGTTCGTGTCGCGGCGGCCCGCTCGCAGCAGCTCGCTGCCGACCGCCACGATCACGGCGCTCATCGGGAGGCCTTTCCGGCGGCGGCTCCGGGGCCGCGCGCCGGGCGGATCCTCTCGCCCAGCGCCGCCGGGGACACGATCCCGCCGCTGACGATCAGCTTCACCCCCTCCTCGATGCTCAGGTCGACCTCGCGGATCTCCGTCGTCGGCACGACGGCGAGCCAGCCCGACGTGGGGTTCGGCGTGGTCGGGAAGAACACGGTCACCGCGTCGACCGTCCCTGCAGGCCCGGGCAGCCGGGTGATCGTCTCGTTGGTGACGAAGCCGAGCGTGAAGACCCCGGCTCTCGGATACTCGACGAGGACGACCCGGGAGAACGCCCCGGAGGTGCCGACGTTGAGCGCGTCGAGCAGCTGCCGCGAGCCGCCGTAGATGCCTCGAACGACCGGGATCTTGAGGATCCCCCGCTCGATCAGCCCGAACAGACGCCGCCCCACGAGGTTCGCCGCCAGCAGGCCCAGCAGGTAGATGACCGCGAGCGTGAGAAGGATCCCCACGAGCGGGACGAGAACCCGTCCGTGCCAGGGGTCGACCTCGGCGATCCCCGCGAGGCGCAGCGCGGCGAGGACCCACGGCGTCACGTTGTCGCTGATCAGCGCGAACAGGAGGCCGAGCAGCCAAACCGTGATGATCGTCGGCAGCGCGAGCAGGAGCCCGCGGATCAGGTTTCCGCGGACGTGCTGCATGACGGTCATCGCTTCGCCCCGGCGGCGGCCACCGCCCGGGTGTTGATCTCCCAGATCTCGCCGAGCAGGCGCACCGCCTCGTTGCGATCGCCGGCGACCATCGCCGCGCGGGAGAGCATGAGCCTAGCCTCGACGTTTTCCGGATCGCCGCGCACCGCGTTGCGGTAGGCCTCCTGCGCGCCGCTCGCGTCCCCGGCCGCCGCGCGCAATCGCCCGAGCACCGCCCATGCGGCCCCGTGGTCCGGATGATCGGACAGCAGAGCGCGGATCTCGGAGCTTGCCTCGTCGGCGCGCCCCGAAAGCCACAGGGCCCGCGCGTGGAGATACCGCATCTGCGGATCGTCGGGGGTGAGGGCCAGGGCGCGACCGTACGCCTCGATCGCCGCCGCCGGTTGGTCCATCCGCATGCGCAGCGTCCCGAGCGCCGCCCAGACGGCCGGGACTTGCCCCAGCTCCGCCGCCTCCGCGGTGACGCGCTCGGCCGCGCGAAGATCCGCGAGCAGGTCGAGGAACCGGCCCCGCTCCGCCAGGGCTTGGGCGCGAAGCTCCGGACGGGAGGCCGCGAGGGCTCCAAAGAAGGCCTCCGCGTCCTCGAACCGGCGCGTGAGCAGGAACGCCGAGGACAGGAGCGGGATCGCCTCCCGGCAGGGGTCCGGCGCCCCGCACGCGGCACCGAGCGGTGCGATGGCCCCCTTGGCGTCGGCGCGCGCGAGGAGCGCCCGGCCCTCCGCGAGCCCGGCCGCCGCGGCCGCGGCGTCGTGCCCGGGCATCGGCGGAGGATCGCACCCCGGCGCGGCCAGGAGCGCCGCGGCGAGGAACGCCGCGGCGGCGCGACCGAAGCGGCGCCTCACCGCGAGACCGAACGCCGCGAGGGTGCCGAGCACGCACGCGAGCGCGAACGCGTCGTGGCTCCTTGCGTACCAGGTGACGGGTCCGCGGGAGAGGATGACGCGATCGACGAGCACGCCGCGGTCGGAGATCGTCCCCCCGTGCTCGCCGCGGAGGATGCTGCGCGACCTCCCCTGCGCGTCGATGAACCCCGAGATCCCCGAGTTGCCGCAGCGCACGAAGGGGATCCGGTTCTCGATGGCGCGGAACTTCGAGATCCGCAGGAGCTGCTCCTGCACGGGGCCGCCGATCTTCTGCTCGCTCGTGATGTTGACCAGGAACCGCGCGCCGCGCCTCGCCGCCTCGGCGGGAATCGGAGGCACGGCGTTCTCGAGGCAGATCAGCACGCCGAACGGCAACGGCTCTCCCTTCCAGGGCATCGACAGAAGCTGCGTGCTCGACACCGGCGTCCCCGTCGGGAAGAACCCCCACGCCAGCCGGACGAGCCGGCGCTGGAGCCGCCAGAGCGGCGGCGCCACGCTCTTGAGAAACACGTCCCCGGGGATGAACTCCGACCAGGGGAAGAGCACCTGCTTGCCGGTCTCGCCGAGCACGTTGCCCTCGCCGTCGACGAGGTAGGCCATGTTGGTCGTGCGCCCCGGCGCGTCATGAGCCTTGCCCATCCCTCCCACCAGGAGCAGCGCCCCTTTCTCCCGGGAGAGCCACGCCAGGTCGGGGAGGTAGATGCCGGGACGGCGGACGTTGTCCAGGATCGCGTTCTCCGGCCACACGATCAGGTCGGCGGTCCCGGGGCGGACCCGGTCGTCCGTGTAGAGAACCTCGCTCAGATGGATGCCGACCGTATTCCGCTCGCTGTGCTCGATATCCGGCTGGACGAGAGCCAGGCGCGGACCCGCCGCGTTGTGCGCGCTCGCCAGGCGCGCGATCCCGTACGCGAACGCCACGACGAACGCGCCGGCCGTGATCAGCGCCCACCGCCAGTTACGGCGCTTGCGGGCAGGATCCGCGACCCCCGCGCGCGCCGCGAGCCACCCGGCGATGATGTCGGCCGCGAGACCGTCGACCATCGCGACGAGGAAGGACACCCCGTACACGCCGGTGATGTCGGCGATCTGTGCCAGGGGCAACAGGGGGGCCTGGGAGTACCCGAGCGTGTAGAAATCGAGATGGGCGATGGTGAACGTGATGCGGAACCACTCGAGCGCCACCCAGACGATCGGAAAGCTGACCGCCCGGGGCCAGCGGAACGCGCGGTGAATCGTGCCGAGCAGGATCGGAAACGGCAGCCACAGGAGCAGGAGCGCGATCCCCATGAGGACGGGAGCGAACCAGCCGAACCGGGCGATCTCCGTGTATTGGAAGAAGATCCCGGTCCAACCCGCGACCGGGAACCACCAGAACGACGCCGGCGCGTTCCGGTCGTCGGTGAAGAGCAGGATCCACGGCACGAGCGCGACGTAGGGCAGGAAGAACAGTTGCGGGAAAAGGGAGTAGGCTCCGAGCAGGATCGGTGTGGAGAAGGCCAGGGCGGCGCGGACGAGAATCAACCGAAAACCGCCCCGAGCGGGTGTGGTCACACGTCCCTCTCCGGCATCGACACGCCGGCCGAACAGTCTAACAGCGGGGACGCCACCGCCGAGATGCCGGTGCGGAGAGCGGCCGCACCGGGAGCGCGGGGACGCTAGAGCTAATTCGCCGACATGCTGCTCACCCACATCGCGTTGAACGGGGTGATGTCGTCGGTGATCGTGAACGGCCGGAGGAACCGGACCTCCTTGGTGACCTTCCCGAGCGCGGTGTCGTACGTGATCTCGATCGTGCCGTCCGGCAGGACTGTGAGGTCCGGACTCGTGGGCGCCTCATCCGGCGAGGACACGGCGAACGGGACCATCCACCGCGTGGCCAGGAACACGCTGAGCATCACCGTCGAATTTCCGTCCGGGGTGGTCTGGAGCCAGACGAGATGCGGCCGCGCGGTGGTGTCATAGGCGAGTCGCGGCGTGATCGCGTCGCCGGCGCCCGGGGCCGCTTCGACGCTCGTGGTCGGCTGCCAGCCGGTCCCGGTCCACCGCGAGTAGACGAGATCGAAGTCGTGTCCGTTGAAGTGGCTCCAGACCGCCCAGGGCCACCGCTGGACCGTCGGGGTCTCGAGAATGAATGGCCACATGTCGCCGGCGGCGTCCCCCTGGGGATTGAGCGGCGTGAACCCGATCTTGGTCCGGGTCACGGTCCAGATCTTTAGGTTGTGCACCGAAGCGTTCGCGAAGACGACCGTCCGTACGTAGTTCCCACTGCCGTCCAACTGCGCGGAAATCTCGGCGCGGATCGACGATCCCGCTCCCAGAAGACACAGCAAGCCGACGGCGATCGCGCTACGTCTGGTGTTCATCGTCCACCCTCCGATGCCTGGCGACCCAGCGGTCGAACGCGTCGACCTCGGGGAATCGCCTCTCGAGAAGCGGCCGCAAGTGACGCAGCCGCCCGAACGCGATCTTCTCGCGCGTCCCATTGCCGTCGAGACGCGCGGCGTCCCAACGGTGATACGAATTCAGGAAGAGAATGTCGTTGTACGGCTCGGGGGGCGCCGCGGCCAGCGCGTCCGACTCCTGGAACGCCCGCGCGGCGTGCTGGTGATCGCCCCGCTGCAGGTGACCTTCGGCCATTCGCGTCGCGGACAGCGCGGCGATCCGCCGGAGGCCCCGCTCGCGCGCCGCGAGGTGCGATCTCTGGAGGATCGCCATCCCTTCCGCGAACCGGTGCGCCCGGACGAGGCAGCCGCCGAGATTCGTGTTGACCATCAGCGGAAGCTCCGGCGGCGCGTCGGTCCCGAGGAGCAGATCCGCAGCGCGCTGGTAGCTCTCGAGCGCTCGCGCCAGGTCGGTCGTCTCCTCGATGTTCCCGAGCGCGTTCAGCGCCGCGGCCTGCGCCGCGACGTCGCCCTGCTCGAGGGCCAGGTCGAGCGCCTCGCGGGAGAGGACCTGCGCCAGATAGAGGTCTCCCATCTCGCGGTACACGAAGCTGAGGTGGAGCAGCGTGCGCAGCTGGACCCGAGGGGCGATCTCCTTGCGGAGCTTCAGGATCTCGCGCAGCTCCTGCTCGCACATGCTCAGCTTGCCGAGGGCCTTGAGCGCCGCGGCCATCCGCCAGCGCGCCTCGGCGCAGTGCTCGCCGCGGGCCGCCGGGGGCTCGTCCGCCGCCTCCGCAATCTCGAGCGCCTTTTCGAACGCGGCGAACGCGCGGCCAGGCTCGCCTTTTCCGAACCGCTCGCTGCCGATCCCGAGCAGCTCGTCGAAATCGTCGGTCTCGGGCTTCGCGTCCTCGAAGTCCTCGAGGTCGAGGACATCCGAGAAGTTCTGGACCGAGACATTGAAGATCCGCGCCAGCGCGCGGAGCTTGTCGAACGAGGGAAGGGCCTTGCCCTTCTCGAAGCGGCTCAACTGCGAGTTGTCGATCGGCTCGCCGAGCGAGCTCGCCTTCTCCTCGACCTTTCGCAGCGTATAGCCGTACCCCTCGCGCAAACGCCGCAGGTGCTGTCCGAGCCGCGTCGACGGTTTCCCGTCGCTCCCGTCGATCTGAGCGGCCCCGAACCCCACTGCCCGTCTCGAATTCTCCCGGCTCATCGGCCCTCCCGGAGCGATCGAGGCGAACCCCCTCTTCACGAATATTATGCTTTTATGCCGCTCCGCGCTGCCGGTCAACGCAAATTCCGGCCGATTCCGGTTCTTGCGGACATGGGATCCGCGCTTGACGGCCGAGGGGTGTCCCCGTACATTCACGGCCTCCTCGTAAGGGTTGAATTTGCGCGGTTTTCTCGAGGCTCCGACGCAGGTGACCACGTGACCACGCTGAGGCTCGTCGCCCCTCCACGAGTCCCCGCGCTTTTCGCTCGTCTCCGGTTCGATTCCGATCTCGAAGCGCAAGCGCTGCGACAGCTCGCGGGCCTTGACGTCAACGGCTGCCGCGCGACGTTCGGACGTCTCGTGGATCAGCTCGACGTGGCGGCACCGGGCGTGTCCGCGGGCGAGGTGTCGGCCCTTCTGCTCGACATCCTCCATCGTGTCAATCGCCGGCTCCATCGCCCTCCCGACGGAGAGGCCGCGTGCCGCACGCACCGCGCGGACCTGATCGCCACGTTCGCCGGGATCGCGGACGCGGAGCGCGCGCGGCAGGAGTTCCTCCCGGCGCTCGCCCGCCTCCTCGCGGTCCTGCAATCTCCGGAGACGGCCCATCCCCTCGTCGAGAAAGCGCAGACGTACATCGAGGAGAACTACCAGAAGCGCCTCTCGTTGAGCGGTATCGCCCGGACGCTCCACGTCTCGCCGAACTACCTCTCCCGGATCTTCCGCCGGGAGACCGGGACGACGGTCACCGGGCGCATTCACGGCGTGCGGCTCGATCACGCGCGGTTGCTGCTGGCGATCGGAGGCCGTAGCATCTCCGAGATCGCGTATCTCGTCGGCTACCAGAACTACAGGGACTTCTACAGGAACTTCGTCAAGTACGAGCGCGCGTCGCCGCGTCAGGCCCGGCGCAAGTTGAGCGGCGCCGACGCTCCGGCCACCATCCGCTCGCGGGAGTGAATTCATGACATCGATTGCCCAGGGCGGCCGGAAGGCCGGCGCCGTTCTCGTGTGGCTCGCGGCGGGCTGCGCGCTTGCCCCCGGAAACCCGGCCGCGACCGGCCAGCCCATCGCTGCAGGAAAGCCCGGCGCCACGGACAAGCCGAGCGCGGCGGGGACGCCCGCCGCGGTGAGGTCCGGCCCGGGCGCGGAGCTCTCGGCGGCTCTCCACGCGCTCCAGGAGGCGGCAGCCAAGGGCGACGCGGGCGTCGGCGCGCTCGAGGCGGCGCTCAAGGATTCCCGGCCGCCGATCCGCACCGCCGCCGTACAGTTGCTCTACGCCGTCAAGAAGACGGCGGCGGTTCCCCGGATCGCCCCCCTGGTCGACGATCCCGACGAGGGGGTCGCGGTCGAGACCGCATCGGCGCTGGTGAAGGCCGGCGGCGACGCCAGTGCAGCGCCCATCCGCAAGGCGCTGGCCTCCCCCAAACCGTTCGTGCGCGCGCAGACCGCGGGGTACATTGGGGACGCGAAGGACAAGCGATTCGTGAAGGACCTGGGCGCGCTGCTGTCGGACGAGACGGCCGGCGTGCGGCACAGCGCGGTCTCGGCGATGCGTGCGATCGGCGACCCCGCGGCGTTCCCGTTTCTGATGGCTGCGGCGGGGGACAAGGACGTGCCCACCGCGATCGAGGCCATCGGCGCGCTCGCGAACCTCAAGAACAAGGCTGCGGTCCCGCGCCTGGGCGCCATAGCCGGTGCACCGAGCGGCGAGGTGCGCGCCGCCGTCGCGCAGGCGCTCCCGGCGCTCGGCGCCGTCGACACCGAAACCGGCCCGTTCGCAACGCTCCTCAAGGACCCGGAAGCGGGGGTCCGGCAAAGCGCCGCGTCGGGGATGCGGGAATCACCCTCCGCGGCGAACATCCCGGCGCTCAAGATCCTCGTCGCCGACAAGGCGCCGCTCGTCCGGCGCGGCGCGGTTCAAGCGCTCCGCGAGATTCCATCCCGCGACACGATCCCGCCCCTCGTCCAGGCGCTCAAGGACGCCGACCCGAACGTGCGCTCGACCGCGGTCTTTGCCCTCGGCACCCGCGGGGCGGTCGATCAGGCGGGCGCCGTTCTCGCGCTCGCCGGAGATCCGCAGGAGCGCGTGCGCGCCGCGGTGGCCTCGACCCTGGGCGACTTCAAGCGGCCGGCCGATCTCGGCGCCCTGACTCCCCTCGGCAAGGATCCCTCTTACTCGGTCCGCCTCGCCGCGGTCGACGCGGCCGGGCGGATCGGCACCGATGCGGCGCTCCCGATCGTCTCGGCCGCGCTGTCCGACGCCGACGCGTCCGTACGCCGCCAGGCGGTGACCTCGCTCGGGCTGATCGGAACGCCCGCGGCGCTCGAGCGCCTCCGGGCTCTCGCGGCCACCGGAGACGTCGAATCGCGCGTCGCGGCGATCGACGAGCTTCGCGACCGGAAGGACCGCGGCGCGCTCGAGGTGCTGCGCAAGGCCTCCCAGGACCCGGTCGAGCGGATCCGGGAGGCCTCGCGAAAGGCGCTCCAGGCGATCGGCGGCTAGGCGCTCGCCCCTACGGGCAGGGCGAGCTGTTCGGTCGCGGCGTGCCGTTGCTGCGATTGCCGAGCGGACCCTCGCCGCACGACGCGTTCTTCGCCGCGATCAGGTAGTAGTCCGTGATCGCGGGCGGAGGCGTCGTGCTGTCCGTCACCGACGGCGTGGGCAGGTTCGGCTGGTAGCACGTGTGGTTGTAGTTGAGGCCGCCCGTCGCCGGGATCGTGCCCCGATACGAGTTGTACGCCGTCGCACCCGAGGCCGCCGTCCAGTTCAGCGTGGTCTTGTTCGACCACGAGAGCGTCGATCCGACGGTCGGCGCCTCCGTGACCGCCGGATCGTACGGCGCACAGTCGAGCGCGTTGACCACGCCGTCGCCGTCGATGTCCGGATCGCAGGCGTCCCCGAGCCCGTCGTGGTCGAGATCCGCCTGGTCCTGGTTGTCGGCATACGGGCAGTTGTCGCAGGCGTCCCCGAACGTGTCGCCGTCGGAGTTCGTCTGCGAGGCGTTCGCGACGGTCGGGCAGTTGTCGCAGGCGTCGCCGGCCCCGTCGTGGTCCGTGTCCGTCTGCGTCGGGTTCGACACGGTGCGGCAGTTGTCGCTCGTGTCGGGAACGCCGTCGTTGTCGTCGTCGCTGTCGCAGGCGTCGCCGATGTGGTCGCCGTCGCTGTCGGCCTGGTACCCCTGCGCGTACTCGAGAGCGGTCACGCTGCCGTTCCCGTCGATGTCGCAGTTGAGCGGGTTCGCGCCGCAATTCCCGTTCTTCGTCGACGCGCAGTTGTCGCAGAGATCGCCGACGCCGTCGCCGTCCGCGTCCTCCTGGAGCGGATTGTTCACCGTCGGGCAGTTGTCGCAGGCGTCGCCGACCCGGTCGGCGTCCGTGTCCGACTGGCTCGGGTTGTAGACAGACTTGCAGTTGTCGTTGACGTTAGGCACGCCGTCGCCGTCGAGGTCGCTGTCGCAGGCGTCGCCGAGGCCGTCGCCGTCCGTGTCGAGCTGCGTGGGGTTGACGACCGTCGGGCAGTTGTCGCAGGCGTCGCCGACCCCGTCGCCATCCGCGTCCGCCTGGCTCGGGTTCGACACCGTCGGGCAGTTGTCGCAGGCGTCGCCGACCCCGTCGCCGTCGCCCGTGTCCGCCTGGTTCGCGTTCTGGACGGTCCGGCAGTTGTCGCTGACGTCCGGGACCCCGTCGGCGTCGTCGTCGGAGTCGCACGCGTCGCCGAGGTTGTCCCCGCCCGGGAGGTTCTTGTCGGTGTTCTTCTGGTCCGGGTTGTACGCGTTCGGGCAATTGTCGCAGACGTCGCCGACCCCGTCGCCGTCCGCGTCCGCCTGGTTCGCGTTGGCGATCGTCGGACAGTTGTCGCAGACGTTCCCCTTCCCGTCGCCGTCGCTGTCCGCCTGATTCGGGTTGGCGACGAGCGGGCAGTTGTCGGACGCGTTGGCGATCCCGTCGTTGTCCTGATCCGGGTCGCAGGCGTCTCCCATCGAGTCCCCGTCGGCGTTCGCCTGGTTCGCGTTCGGAACCGTCGGGCAGTTGTCGCAGGCGTCGCCGACCCCGTCATGGTCCCCGTCCGCCTGGCTCGCGTTCGCGACCGTCGGACAGTTGTCCGAGCCGTCCGCGATACCGTCGTTGTCGTCGTCGGAGTCGCAGGCGTCGCCCATGTGATCGTTGTCGGTGTCGAGCTGCGAGGGGTTGGCGACGAACTGGCAGTTGTCGTCGCACCCGCTCGTCTGGCCGGTGACGCAGGGGTGGTCGGTGGTCGACCCCGAGCCATCCCCGTCGTCGGGAATCCCGTCGTTGTCGTCGTCGGGATCGCAGAGGTCGCCGAGGCTGTCGCCGTCGTTGTTCGCCTGGTTCGCGTTCGCCACCGTCGGGCAGTTGTCGCACGCGTCGCCCTTGCCGTCGCCGTCGGTGTCCGTCTGGTCGTGATTCGCGATGCTCGGGCAGTTGTCGCACGCGTCCCCGACGCCGTCGCCGTCCGCGTCGGCCTGATCGCTGTTTGCGACCGACACGCAGTTGTCGCACGCGTCGCCCTTGCTGTCTCCGTCCGCGTTCGCCTGGTTCGCGTTCGAGACGAGCGGGCAGTTGTCGGACCCGTTGGCAACCCCGTCGTTGTCCTGGTCCGGGTCGCAGGCATCGCCCTGTCCGTCGCCGTCGGTGTCGAGCTGGTTCGCGTTCGCGACGGTCGGGCAGTTGTCGCAGGCGTCGCCGAGCCCGTCGTGATCGGTGTCGAGCTGGTTCGTGTTCGCGATCCAGTGGCAGTTGTCCGTGGTGTCGGGCACCCCGTCGTTGTCGTCGTCGGGGTCACAGGCGTCGCCGATCCCGTCGGCGTCGTTGTCCTCCTGCTGGGGATTCGCCACCGTCGGGCAGTTGTCGCACGGGTCGCCCCGGCCGTCGCCGTCGGTGTCGGTCTGGCTCGGGTTCGCGATCGTCGGGCAGTTGTCCTTGAGGTTGCGGACCCCGTCGCCGTCCGTGTCGTTCGGCGAGATCGCGAATAGCGCGCCGGACAGCGACCGGTTTCCGGCGGAGCCGGAGCTCCCGGGGGCGCCGATGATCGCGTCGCCAAAGCCGTCGCCGTTGATGTCCCCGCCGGACAACGAGTTCCCCAGGTTGTCGGTTGCTCTCTGGCCGTAGACGAGCATGTCGGGATCGACAGTGCGTTCGTCGACCGTGTGAGCCCACGACGCCGATCCGAAGTACGCGATGAACTGGCCGGCGGCGGTCGCGGACTGCGCGAGGCCGTTCGCCTGCGGCGCCCCGATCATCAGGTCGTCGAATCCGTTTGCGTCGATGTCGCCCACCGCGAGCGACGTGCCGAGCCCCATGCCCGCCGTGCCCCCGTAGACCGTGGTGATCAGGTTGTACGGCGGCGAGGAGACGTCCCGCAGCGAGATGACGGTCCCGGCGGAAAGCCCGCTGCGGCCGCGGACGACGTACACCTCTCCCGCGGCCGAGCGGTAGTCGTTGGCGGTCGGACCGTTGGCGTTCGGGGCGCCGATGACGAGATCCTTGCAGGTGTTGCAGGGCGTCGACGAGCCGTCACCGAACTGGCCGGCGGCCAGCGCGTACCCCGCGTTGTCGTTGGGGTCGATGCCGTCGAAGGCGACGAGGAAGTTGCTCACCGTCGCCATGTCCTTGACGCCGGAGAGGTTGGAGGCCCCCTTCACCACGTAGACCCGGCCCGAGTCGGCGTTCCCGTTCGCGTCGTACCCGATCGAGCTGACCACGATGTCGTCCGTGCCGTCCCCGTCGAAGTCGGCCACCCCGACGACCCGCCCGAAGGCGTCGTTTGACGTCGCGCCGTAGAGCTGGACGTTGGAGTCCGAGGTCTTGCTCATGTCGTAGCTGACGGCGGGCGAGGACCTCCCGAAAAGGATGTACGCGTCGCCGCAGTCCGCGCGCTTGTTGTTGCTCCCGTCACCGAGCGGCGCTCCCATGAGAAGGTCCGCCTTCCCGTCGTGGTTGAAGTCGCCGAAGGCGAGCGAGCGCCCCAGTTGGTCTCCGGAGTCCCCACCGAAAATGGTCACGTCGGCGGCGGACCGGCTGGCATCGGAGGTCTTGAGGTCGATCGTCGCCGGCCACTTGGTCTTCCCGAACAGAATGTAGACGTCTCCCGCGGCCGACTTCGCGTTGTTGGCCGCATCGGCGAAGCGCGCGCCGATCGCGAGATCCTTCTTCCCGTCGCCGTTGAAATCGCCGATCGCGAGAGCGCCGCCCAGATTGTCCTGGGGATCGACGCCGTAGATCGTCACATCGGGGGTCTTGTTCGCCAGGTCCTGAGGCGTCAGCCACGCCGTGCGGCCGAAGAAGATGTAGACGTCCCCCGCCGCCTGGCGGGCGTTCGACGGGCCGCTCGCGAACGGAGCCGCAATGACGAGGTCCTGCTTCCCGTCGCCGTTCAGGTCGCCGGCCGCGACGACCAGGCCCAGCTCGTCGTTCGCGTCCTTCCCCCAGATGATGAGATCGCCGGGGCTGGCCGCGAGGTCGATCGTCGTGAAGTCGCATACGTCGCCGATGCCGTTGCCGTTCGAGTCGGCCTGCGTCGGGTTGTACTTGTACGGACAGTTGTCCGTCGTGTCCGGGATCCCGTCGTTGTCGTCGTCGGCGTCACAGGCATCGCCCAGGCCGTCGCCGTCGTTGTCCCGCTGGTTCGCGTTCGCGACGGTCGGGCAGTTGTCGCAGGCATCGCCGACCCCGTCGGAGTCGGTGTCGGTCTGAGTGTTGTTCGCGACGGTCGGGCAGTTGTCGCAGGCCGACCCGTAGTTGTCCCCGTCGGGATTCGCCTGGGAGGCGTTCGAGACGTCCGGGCAGTTGTCGGATCCGTTCGCGATCCCGTCCCCGTCGCGGTCGGAGTCGCAGGGATCCCCGACGCCGTCCCCGTCCAGGTCGGACTGCGTGGGATTCGCGGCGTTGACGCAGTTGTCGCAGGCGTCGCCGATCCCGTCGCCGTCCGCGTCCGCCTGGGTGGAGTTCGCGACGTTGGGGCAGTTGTCGCACGCGTTCCCCTTCCCGTCGCCGTCGGAGTCCTTCTGGTCGGAGTTCGCGACCGTCGGGCAGTTGTCGCACGCGTCGCCGAGCCCGTCCCCGTCGCCGTCGGTCTGGCTGGCGTTCGAGACGCCGGGGCAATTGTCGCAGGCGTCGCCCAAGCCGTCGCCGTCGGTGTCGGTCTGCGAGGGGTTCGCCACGCTCACGCAGTTGTCGCAGGCGTCGCCCTTGCCGTCGCCGTCGGTGTCCGTCTGGCTGTTGTTCGGGTTGTTCGGGCAATTGTCGCAGGCGTCGCCGAACGAGTCGCCGTCGGCGTTGGCCTGGTTCGCGTTCGGCACGCTCGGACAATTGTCGCTCGTGTTCGGGACGCCATCTCCGTCCTTGTCGCTGTCGCAGGCATCCCCGATGCCGTCCCCGTCGGTGTCGAGCTGGTTCGCGTTCTTGACCGTCGGACAGTTGTCGCACGCGTCGCCAACGCCGTCGTTGTCGGTGTCCGCCTGGGTCGGGTTCGCGACGAACTGGCAGTTGTCGTCGCAGTTCGTCGTGACGAGGTTCGGGCATTTGTGGTCCCCGATCACCCCGGAATTGTCGCCGTCGTCCGGAATCCCGTCGTTGTCGTCGTCGGGATCGCAAGCATCCCCGAGTGAATCGCCGTCGTTATTCGCCTGCGTCGAGTTCGGGGTGCCGACGCAATTGTCGCACGCGTCGCCCACGAGGTCGCCGTCGCTGTCGAACTGGTTGAGGTTCGAGACGAACGGGCAGTTGTCGCCGACCTGCCGGACGGAGTCGTTGTCCTTGTCGTACGCCGAGAGGATCCAGACCTCGCCCGCCCCGGCCTTCTGATCGTCGGAGCTCGTGTTCGAGCGGTCGGGGCCGTCGCCGTCGGGAACGCCGAGGAGCATCTCTCCGAATCCGTCGCCGTTGAGATCGCCGGCGGCGATCTGCGTGCCGAGGCTGTCGTTGGCGTTCCGGCCGTAGAAGACGAAGTTGACCTCGCCCGGGTTCGGGGCGGCCGTGTCGATCGTCGCCGGGAACGGATCGTAGAGCGTGGCCCGGCCGAAGATCACGTACGCCTCGCCCGCGCCCGGCCGTCCGAGCGGGTCCGAGGGCGGGCCGTTGCCCCCCGGTGCGCCGATGATCAGGTCGTCCATCGTGATCTGCACCGGGCCGCTCGGGCCGATGTAGGTGTTGTACGAATTGAGGCTGCCGACGGCCATCTGCTCGCCGAACCGGTCCCCCGCCTGGTTGCCGTAGATCCGGACGGACGGCGCCGTGGTCAAGAGATCGATCACCGACGGCAGGCTCGCGCCGCCGAGGATCACGTCCACCTCGCCGGCGCTGGACCGGCTGCCGCCCGGCCCGTCGGAGAAGTTGATCCCGATCGCGATGTCCGCGTACGCGTCGCCGTCGAGGTTGCCGGCGACGAGCCCGGCGCCCCCGGTCCCATTCCCGGACAGCGCGCTGTAGATGGTCACGTTGGCGCTCGTTCCGAGATCGATGGTCGCCGGAAACGACGCGGATCCGTAGAGGATTCGGATCTCGCCGGAGTTCGTCCGGTTCGACCCCGACGGGCCGTCCCCGCCTGGCACCCCGGCGATGATGTCCTTCTTCCCGTCCCCGTTGACGTCCCCGAGCGCCACGATGCGGCCGATGTTGTCGTCCGTGTCGGGTCCGTAGAGCCGCACCGAAGGCGCCGAGGACGCGAGGTCTTTCCGCTGCGACGCCATCGGGCCGTAGAAGATGTCGATCTCGCCGTTGGCGGTCTTGCCGTTGGCGTTTCGCTGCGACGCGCCCACGACGAGGTCGGGCTTCCCGTCGCCGTTGACGTCTCCGACGTTGACCGACTTGCCGAACTGGTCCCCGCCCGCGGCCCCGAAGATCGTGATGTCGGCGTTCGAGGTGTTCGGGTCGGAATTCTTCAGGTCGATCGTGGACGGCCAGCTGTTGCGGCCGAACAGGACGAAGACCGCACCGCCCGAGACCCGGGACCCGCCCGGCCCGCCCGAGAAAGGCGTGCCGATGATCACGTCCCCCTTGCCGTCGCCGTTGACGTCACCGACCGCGAGCGCGCGGCCGAGCTGGTCGCCCGGCGCGACGCCGTAGATGATCACGTCGGGCGGGGCCGTCAAGTAGTCCTGCGTCCGCGCGTACACCTTCGTCCCGAACCGGATGTACACCTCGCCGGTCGCCTCGCCCCGCGCATCCGCGGGACCGTCCCCCCCTCGCGCCGACGTGATGACGTCCGGGATACCGTCCCCGTTGACGTCGCCGACCGCAACCGCGGTGCCGGTCGCATCGCCTGGGGTCGTTCCCCACTCGGTGTGATCCTGGATGTCGTTGACGAGGTCGATCTGGGTCTGGGCCGCGGCCGGGGCGGCGGCCAGGACCGCAAGGCCCACGACGAGAACACCGGCGGCGAGACGGGCGACACTCCCGCCCACGACGGCACACGACCACGAATTCATCGCGGATCCTCCGAGAGCAAGCACTCGACAACCCAGCGAGCGCTGGCTCCTCGGACCCCCTCCGCGCCGGGCCCCTTGTTGGTCCGATACTTTGAAGCGGGCCTGATATACGGCAGCAAGCGGAGCCTGTCCAGAGGAGATTGGCAAGTTCCTACAGCGAACTTCCCGCTCGAGGCGCTCCGGAAGGCCTCCCGGGACCCGGTCGAGCGGGTCCGGGAGGCTTCGCGAAAGGTCGCTGATCCTTGGCTAGCGCCCTACGGGCAGGGCGAGCTGTTCGGGATGTCCGCGCCGTTGCTCCGGGTCCCGAGCGATCCCTCGCCGCATGTCGCGTTCTTGGCCGTGATCAGGTAGTAGTACGCGGTCGTGCTGGCGGGCGTGGTCGCGTCCGTCACGGACGTCGTCGCCAGGTTGGGCTGGAAGCAGGTGTGGTTGTAGTTGAGCCCGCCGGTATGCGGGATCGTGCCCCGGTACGAGTTGTAGGAGTTCGCTCCCGACACCGCGGTCCAGTTCAACGTCGTTTTGTTCGACCAGACGAGCGTCGACCCGACCGCGGGCGGCGAGCTGATCGTCGGATCGTACGGGGCGCAGTCGAGCGCGTTGACCACGCCGTCGCCGTCGATGTCGGGGTCGCAGGCGTCCCCGAGCCCGTCGTGGTCGAGATCCGCCTGGTCCTGGTTGTCGGCATACGGGCAGTTGTCGCAGGCGTCTCCGAGCGTGTCGCCGTCGGAGTTCGTCTGCGAGGGGTTCGCCACCGTCGGGCAGTTGTCGCAGGCGTCCCCCACACCGTCGTGATCCGTGTCGGTCTGCGAGGGGTTGGCCACCGTGCGGCAATTGTCGCTCGTGTCCGGGACCCCGTCGTTGTCGTCGTCGGGGTCGCAGGCGTCGCCGATGTGGTCGCCGTCGGTGTCCACCTGGTAGCCCTGCGCGTACTCGAGCGCGGTCACGGTGCCGTTCCCGTCGATGTCGCAGTTGAGCGGATTGACGCCGCAGTCTCCGTTCTTGGTCGACACGCAGTTGTCGCAGAGGTCGCCGACGCCGTCGTGGTCGGCGTCCTCCTGCAGGGGATTGTTCACCGTCGGGCAGTTGTCGCAAGCGTCACCCACCCGGTCGGCGTCCACATCCGACTGGCTCGGGTTGTAGATGGTCTTGCAGTTGTCGTTGACGTTCGGCACGCCGTCGCCGTCGAGGTCGCTGTCGCAGGCGTCGCCGAGGCCGTCGCCGTCCGTGTCCTTCTGGTCCGGGTTCGCGACCGTCGGGCAGTTGTCGCAGGCGTCGCCCACACCGTCGCCATCCGCGTCCGCCTGGTTCGGGTTCGACACCGTGGGGCAGTTGTCGCAGGCGTCGCCCACGCCGTCGCCGTCCCCGGTGTCGGCCTGGTTCGGGTTCTGAACCAACGGGCAGTTGTCGCTGGCGTTCGGGATCCCGTCGGCGTCTTCGTCCGGGTCGCAGGCGTCGCCGAGGTTGTCCCCGCCCGGGAGGTTCTTGTCGGTGTTCCGCTGGTCCGGGTTGTACACGCTCGGGCAGTTGTCGCAGACGTCGCCGACCCCGTCGCCGTCCGCGTCCGCCTGGTTCGCGTTAGCGATCGTCGGGCAGTTGTCGCAGACATCCCCCTTGCCGTCGTGGTCCCCGTCCGCCTGATTGGGGTTCGCGACGAGCGGGCAGTTGTCGGACGCGTTGGGGATCCCGTCGTTGTCCTGATCCGGGTCGCACGCATCACCGATCCCGTCCCCGTCGGCATCCGCCTGGTTGGGGTTCGGCGTGTTGACGCAGTTGTCGCACGCGTCGCCTACGCCGTCGTGGTCGGTGTCCGTCTGGCTCGCGTTGGCGACCAGCGGGCAATTGTCAGAGGCGTTGGCGATCCCGTCGTTATCCATATCCGGGTCGCACGCATCGCCCAGATGATCGCCGTCGGTGTCCTTCTGCGACGGGTTGGGGACGAACTGGCAGTTGTCGTCGCACCCGGTCGTCTGGCCGGTGACGCAGGGGTGGTCGGTGGTCGACCCCGAGCCATCCCCATCGTCGGGAATCCCGTCGTTGTCGTCGTCGGGATCGCACAGGTCACCGAGACCGTCGCCGTCGTTGTCCGCCTGGTCCGCGTTCGCGACGGTCGGGCAGTTGTCGCACGCGTCCCCCTTGCCGTCACCGTCGGTGTCGGTCTGGCCCTGGTTGGCGACGTTGGGGCAGTTGTCGCAGGAATCGCCGACCCCGTCGTGGTCCGCGTCCGCCTGGTTCGCGTTCGCCACCGAGACGCAGTTGTCGCACGCGTCCCCGACGCCGTCGTGGTCGCTGTCCGCTTGACTTGCGTTTGCGACCAGCGGGCAATTGTCCGAGGCGTTGGGAATCCCGTCGTTGTCCTCATCCGAGTCGCACGCGTCCCCGATGCCGTCGCCGTCCGTGTCCTTCTGGTCAGGGTTCGCGACTGTCGGGCAGTTGTCGCAGGCATCGCCGATCCCGTCGTGATCGGTGTCGAGCTGGTTGGTGTTCGCGATCCAGTGGCAATTGTCCGTGGTATCGGGCACCCCGTCGTTGTCGTCGTCCGGGTCGCAGGCATCGCCGAGCCCGTCGCCGTCGTTGTCCTTCTGGTCCGGGTTCGCGACCGTCGGACAGTTGTCGCACGGGTCGCCCCGGCCGTCGCCGTCGGTGTCGGTCTGGCTCGGGTTCGCGATCGTCGGGCAGTTGTCCTTGAGGTTGCGGACCCCGTCGCCGTCGGTGTCGTTCGGCGAGATCGCGAACAGCGCGCCGGACAGAGACCGGTTGTCTGCGGAACCGAAGCTCCCGGGGGCACCGATGATCGCGTCCGAAAAGCCGTCGGCGTTGATGTCGCCGGCGGCCACCCAGAGCCCGAGGTCGTCGCTCGCGCGCTGCCCGTAGACGAGCATGTCGGGATTGACCGTCCTCTCGTCGATCGAGTGAGCCCACGACGCCGATCCGAAGTACGCGATGAACTGGCCGGCCCCGGTCGCGCTCAGCGCGGAGCCGTTCGCGAACGGTGCCCCGACCATGAGATCGTCGAATCCGTTCGCGTCGATGTCCCCCACCGCGACCGACGTGCCCAACGCCATGCCCGCCGCACCACCGTAGACCGTGGTGATCAGGTTGTACGGCGGCGAGGAGACGTCCGTGAGCGAGATGACGGTCCCGGCGGAAAGCCCGCTGCGGCCGCGGACGACGTACACCTCGCCCGCGGCCGGGCGGTAATCGTTGGCGGTCGGACCGTTGGCGTTCGGGGCGCCGATGACGAGATCCTTGCAGGTGTTGCACGGCGTCGACGAGCCGTCACCGAACTGGCCGGCGGCCAGCGCGTATCCCGCATTGTCGCCGGGGTCGATGCCGTCAAAGGCGACGAGGAAGTTGCTCGCCGTCGCCATGTCCTTGCTGCCGGAGAGGTTGGTGGCCCCCTTCACCACGTAGACCCGGCCCGAGTCGGAGTTCCCGTTCGCGGCAAAGTCGATGGAGCTGACGACGATGTCGTCGACCCCGTCGCCATCGAAATCGAGGACGGCCACGGCGCGGCCGAAGTTGTCGTCGGCGGTCGCCCCGTAGAGAATGACGTTCGGGTCGCCGTTCTTGCCCATGTCGTAGCTGACGGCGGGCGCTGCCTTGCCGAACAAGATGTAGGCGCCGCCGGCGCTCGTCCGCTGGTTGTTGGGCCCGTCGCCGCCGCTCGCCCCCATGAGAAGGTCGGCTTTCCCGTCGTGATTGAAGTCGCCGAAGGCCAGGGTGCGTCCGAGGAAATCGCCGGCGTTCGCCCCGAAAATCGTCACGTCGGCCGCGGACCGGGTGGCATCTGCCGTCCGGAGGTCGATCGTCGCGGGCCAGTTGGTCTTTCCGAACAGAATGTAGACCTCTCCCGCGTTCGACTTCGCATTGTTCGCGGCGTCGCCGTAGCGCGACCCCAGGGCGAGATCCTTCTTGCCGTCGCCGTTGAAGTCGCCGATCGCGATCGCGCCGCCCAGATTGTCCTGGGGATCGACGCCGTAGATCGTCACGTCGGGGGTCTGGTTCGCGAGGTCCTGCGGCGTCAGCCACGCGGTGCGGCCGAAGAAGATGTAGACGTCCCCCGCGGCCTGGCGGGCGTTCGACGGGCCGCTCGCGAACGGCGCCGCGATCACCAGATCCTGCTTCCCGTCGCCGTTCAGGTCCCCGGCGGCGACGACCGTGCCCAGCTCGTCGTTGACGTTCTTCCCCCAGATGATCAGATCGCCGGGCGTGACGGCGAGATCGATCGTCGTGAAGTCGCAGGCGTCGCCGATGCCGTTGCCGTTCGAGTCCTTCTGGTCCGGGTTGTACTTGAAGGGGCAGTTGTCCGTCGTGTCCGGGATCCCGTCGTTGTCGTCGTCCGCGTCGCACGCGTCGCCGAGCCCGTCCCCGTCGTTGTCCCTCTGGTCGTGGTTCGCGATCGTCGGGCAATTGTCGCAGGCATCGCCGATCCCGTCGCCGTCGGTGTCGGTCTGGGTGTTGTTCGCGACGTTGGGACAGTTGTCGCAGGCCGACCCGTAGTTGTCCCCGTCGGGATTCGCCTGGGACGCGTTCGGCACGTCGGGGCAGTTGTCCGACGCGTTGGCGATCCCGTCGCCGTCGCGGTCCGAATCGCACGCGTCGCCGACGCCGTCGAGGTCCTCGTCCGACTGGGTCGGATTCGGGGTGTTCGGGCAGTTGTCGCAGGCGTCGCCGATCCCGTCGCCGTCCGCGTCCGCCTGGGTGGAGTTCGCGACGTTGGGGCAGTTGTCGCACGCGTTCCCCTTCCCGTCGCCGTCGGAGTCCTTCTGGTCGGAGTTCGCGACCGTCGGGCAGTTGTCGCACGCGTCGCCTTCCGCGTCGCCGTCGGCATTCGCCTGGTTCGCGTTCGAAACACCCGGGCAGTTGTCGCACGCGTCGCCGATCCCGTCGCCATCGGTGTCGGTCTGGGACGGGTTGGGGACGTTCACGCAGTTGTCGCATGCGTCGCCCTTGCCGTCGCCGTCCGTGTCCGTTTGCGTGTTGTTCGCCACGGTCGGGCAGTTGTCGCACGCGTCGCCGAACGAGTCGCCGTCGGCGTTGGCCTGGTTCGCGTTGGGGACGAGCGGGCAGTTGTCGCTCGTGTTCGGGACGCCATCCCCGTCCTTGTCGCTGTCGCAAGCGTCCCCGATCCCGTCCCCGTCGGTGTCAAGCTGGTTCGCGTTCTTGACGGTCGGACAGTTGTCGCACGCGTCGCCAACGCCGTCGTTGTCGGTGTCCGCCTGGGTCGGGTTCGCGACGAACTCGCAGTTGTCGTCGCAGTTCGTCGTGACGAGGTTCGGGCATTTGTGATCCCCGATCACCCCGGAATTGTCGCCGTCGTCCGCGATCCCGTCGTTGTCGTCGTCGGGGTCGCAGGCGTCTCCGAGCGAGTCGTTGTCGTGGTTGACCTGGTCCGTATTCGGAACGCTGGGGCAGTTGTCGCAGACATCCCCCACGAGATCGCCGTCGCTGTCGAACTGGTTGGCGTTGGCGACAAACGGACAGTTGTCGCCGACCTGCCGGATCCCGTCGTTGTCCTTGTCGTAGACCGAGAGGATCCAGACCTCGCCCGCCCCGGCCTTCTGGTTGTCCGAGCTCGTGTTCGTGCGGTCCGGCCCATCGCCGTCGGGCACCCCGAGCAGGATCTCGCCGAATCCGTCCGCGTTGAGATCGCCGGCGGCGATCTCGGTGCCGAGCGTGTCGCCCGTATCGCGTCCGTAGAAGACGAAGTTGACCTCGCCGGGGTTCGGCGCGGCGGTGTCGATCGTCGCGGGGAACGGATCGTAGAGCGTCGACCGGCCGAAGATCACGACCACGTCGCCGGCTCCGGGACGCCCGCCCGGGTTCGAGGGCGGTCCGTCGTTCCCCGGGGCCCCGATGATCAGGTCGTCCATCGTGATCTGCACCGGACCGCTCGAGCCAATGTAGGTGTTGTACGAGTTGAGGCTGCCGACGGCGATCTGCTCGCCGAACCGGTCCCCCGCCGTGTTGCCCCAGATCCGGACGGACGGGTTCGTGGTCTTCAGGTCGATCACGGAAGGCAGGCTCGCGCTGCCGAGGATCACGTCCACCTCGCCCGCGCTCGTGCGGGTCGCGCCCGGCCCGTCGGAGAAGTTGATCCCGATCGCGATGTCCGCGTACGCGTCGCCGTCGAGGTTGCCGGCGACGAGGCCGGCGCCGCCGGTCCCGTTGCCGGACAGGGCGCTGTAGATGATCACGTTCGCGCTCGTCCCGAGGTCGACAGTCGCGGGGAACGAGGAGGAGCCGTACAGGATGCGGACATCCCCGGAGTTCGGCCGTGTCGAGTCTCCGGACGGGCCGTCTCCGCCGGGCACCCCGGCGATGATGTCCTTCTTCCCGTCCCCGTTGACGTCCCCAAGCGCCACGATGCGGCCGATGTTGTCGTTGTCGTGCGGGCCGTAGAGGCGTACGGAGGGCGCGGTCGAAGCGAGGTCGATGCGCGACGGCGCGAGGGGTCCGTAGAAGATGTCGATCTCGCCGTTGCCGGTGTGGCCGTTGGAGTTGCGGTTCGAAGCACCCACCACCAGGTCGGCCTTGCCGTCGCCGTTGACGTCGCCGACGGTGACCGACTTGCCGAACTGATCGCCGCCTGTCGCGCCAAAGATCGTGATGTCGGCGTTCGAGGCATTCGGGTCCGAGCTCTTCAGGTCGATGGAGGAAGGCCAAGTTTTTCGACCGAGCAGCACGTACACGGCGCCGCCCGATACCCGCCCGCCGCTCGGTCCGCCCGAGAACGGTGTGCCGATGATGACGTCGCCCTTGCCGTCGCCGTCGACATCGCCGACGGCAAGCGAGCGGCCGAGCTGGTCGGCCGGCGCAACGCCGTAGATGATCACGTCGGGCGGAGCCGTAAAGTAGTCCTGCGTCCGCGCGTAGACCTTCGTCCCGAAGCGGATATAGACCTCGCCGGTCGCCTCGCCGCGTGAGTCCGACGGCCCGTCCCCGCCGCGCGCGGACGTGATCACGTCCGGAATGCCGTCTCCATTCACGTCGCCGACCGCGACCGCGGTGCCGGTCGCATCTCCCGGGGTCGTGCCCCACTCGGTGTGATCTTGAATGTCGTTGACGAGGTCGATCTGCGTCTGGGCCAAGGCCGGCGCCAGTGAGGCCGCGACGGCGGTGAGACAGGCGGCGATAATACGAAACGCGCGACGCGTGGGGCACGCGCCCACGACGTCAACCAACCACGAGTTCATCGCGGATCCTCCGAGAGCTACAGTTCCAAACCTTGCGACCGTTCGCTCTTCGGACCCCCTCCGCGCCGTGCCCCGTTGGCGTTCCGTTCCCAAGGCGGGCCTGATATACGGCTAGATCGGGAAAACGTCCAGAGCAGATGCCACCGGCCGGGAGAGCGGATTTCGGCGTCCTTTAAATGTATATTCGGTCGTCCATGCCCAGAAGGCGCCGCCTCCTCGCCCCGACGGGCCGCCTTGCCTCGCTGGCCTGCCTCGTCGCGGCCGGAGCCGGGTGCGCTGCGGTCCATCCGGGAAGCCCGACGAGCAAGCCGGTTGCCTACCCGCTGGCGGCCGTTCGGCCCACGGCGGCAGCACCCGCCGGCCGGTTCGAAGGGGATCTCGCCGAGTTGCTGGAGCGGGCCGGGCCGTCCGATCGGTTCGTGACCCTCGTCGACCTGACGGAGCAGCTCGATCTGCGGGCGCTCGACCGGCGGCTGCGGGAGGGCGGAGCGAGCAAGTCGGCCCGCCGGGATGCCGTCATCCAAGCGCTCGAGCAGGTCGCCTTGCGCCAGCAGTCTCGCCTGACGATACGGATCGAGGGCCTGCAGGCGACGGGCGATGTCGGGTACGTCCGTCCGGTCGCGATCGTGAACCGGCTGATCGTCGAGGGGACCGCGAAGGGCCTGGTCGCGCTCGCCGGGAGTCCGGAGGTCGCGGTGATCCGACCCGACTGGACCTCCCAGAAGCCAAGGGGCCGGATCCACAACGAGCCGGCCACGATCCCGATTCCGCTCGGAGAGTCGTTCCGTTCCTGGGCGATCGACGCGATAGGGGCGGGCACGCTCTGGGCGTCGGGGATCGACGGCACCGGCGTCGTCGTCGGGTCGATCGATACGGGAGTGTTCGAGGGCCACGAGCAGCTTTCGGGTCGGTCGGTTCCCGGCGAGCGCGGCTGGTTCGACCCGGTCGAGGGCTCGAGCGTACCGTCCGACAGTCACGGGCACGGGACGTCGGTCCTGTCCGTCGCCGTGGGCGCGAACCCCTCCGGCCGGATCGTCGGCGTGGCACCGGGTGCGCGGTGGTGCGCCGCCCTCGGGAACTGGCGGAATTTCTACAGCCGCTCCCGGATGACGCTCGCCGCCGACTGGATGCTGCGGGTCGGCCGCCCCGACGTGCTCGTCAACGCGTGGTCTCACGACGAGGGACCGTGCGTCGATTTCGACCGGCCGTTCATCGACGCCTGGAAGGCCTCCGGGATCTTCGTCGTGTTCCCCGCCGGAAACTCGGGACCAGAGCCCTCGTCCGGCGAGGCGCCCGCGCAACTGTCCGGGATTTTTCCGGATGGCGGGGCGGTGTTCTCGGTGGCCGCGCTGTCGGAGTCGGGACGGCCGCTGCCGCTGTCGAGCCGGGGGCCGAGCCGCTGCGGGAGCGCCGGGTTTCCCACACTCGCGGCGCCCGGAGGCGACCTGCCGATCGCGGCCCCGGGGAATCCCCACGGTTACGTGCGCGGCGACGGAACCTCGTTGACCGCCGGGGTCGTCGCCGGCGCCGCCGCGCTCCTGCTCCAGGCGGTCCCGGAGGCCGACCCGCAAGAGCTGGAGCGCGCCCTCGTGGCGAGCGCTCGCGACGTCGATCCGCCGGGGCGCGACGACGCCTCGGGGGCGGGGGCGATCGACCTGCCGCGTGCCCTCGCGTTTCTGCGCTCGGAGGTCAAGCGGTGAGGGGCCGCGGGGGCTTCCTCGTCGTCGCTCTCGCCGTCTTGGCCGCCTCGTGCCGCAACACGCGCTCGCGCGACGTCGTGGTCGTGACGCTCGACACCGTGCGCGCCGACCGCCTCGGCTGCTACGGAAGCCGCGCGGGCGCGACCCCGGCGCTCGATCGGTTCGCCGCCTCCGGAGTGATCTTCACCGACGCCTCGGCGGCGGTGCCGCTCACGCTTCCCTCGCACGCCACCCTCTTCACGGGCCGCTATCCGTCATCGACGGGCGTCCGCAACAACGGGTCGTTCTTCCTGCCGGAATCGGAGACCACGCTGGCCGAGGTGCTTCGGCGCTCGGGGTGGACGACCGCGGCGGTGATCGCCGCCTACCCGCTCCAGAGCCGCTACGGTCTCGCGCAGGGATTCGACGTCTACGACGAGGAGCTCCCGAAGCCCGCCGTCGCCGCCGGGCAGGCGTTCTCCGTCCACTTCAGCGAGCGCGACGCGAAGGCGGTGACCGACCGGGCGCTGTCGATCTGGGGGCGGATGGAAGGACGCCCGCGATTCCTGTGGGTGCACTATTTCGATGCGCACGCGCCGTACGATCCCCCGGAGCCGTACCGGTCGGCACATGCGGCCGCCCCGTACGAGGGGGAGATCGCCTACGTCGACGCCGAGCTGTCGCGCCTGCTCGACCGCATCGGGGCGGACGCGCCCGCGGCCGCGGTGGTGATCGCGGGAGACCACGGCGAGGGACTTGGCGAGCACGGCGAGAAGACGCACGGCGTGTTCCTCTACCAGTCGACGCTTCACGTCCCGCTGCTCATCCGCGTCCCCGGCTCGTGGCCGGCGGGCCGGAAGGTCGATGCCCCGGTGAGCCTCGCCGACGTGATGCCCACGCTGCTCGCCGCCCTGGGCCTCCCGCCGCAGCCCAAGCTCGACGGCGCCGACCTCGCGCCGCTCGTGCGCGGGACGGGCGCTCCGCCCTCGCGCGAGGTCTACGCCGAGTCGTACCTACCCCGCCTGCAGTTCCGGTTCAGCCCGCTCACGATGCTGCGCGCGGGACACCTGAAGTACGTCGACGCCCCGCTGCCGGAGATGTACGACCTCGCCGCGGATCCCGGCGAATCCGAGAACCTCTCCGCGATCGCCGGCAGGCGATCCGAAGCGGACGACCTCGCGCGGCGCCTCGCCGCCTTCGTCTCCCGCGCGGATTCCGGGGCGAGCGCCCGTGCGTCGGGGGCGCTCGACGCCGAATCGGAGGCTCGCCTCCGAAGCCTCGGGTACGCATCGGCGGGAACGCTCGCCGCCGGGAGCGGCGGCCGCGGGCGGGACCCGAAGACGATGACCGACTACCTCGCGCGCTACGACCGCGCCGTGGGCCTCGTGGCGTCCGGGAAGATCGACGAGGGGCTCGGCGAGCTCCGCGCGCTCGTTCCGGAGGCACCGGAGAATTACATGGCCCGCTACCAGCTCGCCGCTGGGCTCATCGCGGCGGGGCGAACGGCCGAGGCCAGACGCGAGCTCGACCGCGTAGTCGCCGAGGCGCCCGAGTTCGGCAACGGCCATCTGATGCTCGCCGGCTGCCTCGGCGACCTCGGCGAGCTCGACGCCGCGATCGAGCGGTTCGAGAAAGCGGCGGCGCTGTTGCCGACCCAGGCGGAGCCGAAGCTCGCGGAAGGCCGCCTGCTCGAGCGCCGCGGCCGGTTCGACGCGGCGGCGGACGCTTACCTCGAGGCGCTTGCGCGCGAGCCGGGCTCGGCGGAGGCGGCCGATGCGCTCGAGACGCTACGGCGGGGGCGCGGAGACGACTCCCGAGTCATCGCCGACTTCCGGTCCTTGACGGAAAGGTTCCCCGGGGCGGCCGGCGCGTGGACGGCCCTCGGCAAGGCCCTGGCGCGATCGGGGGACGATCGCGGGGCGAGCGAGGCGACCGCCAGAGCGCTCGCGCTCGACCCGGGGCGTGAGGATGCGCTGGTTCTCAGCGCACGCCTACTCGTGCGAGCCCGGCGGCCGAAGCAGGCGGTCTCCGACCTCCGCGCCCTCCTCGCGCGCGACCCGGATTCCGAGGAGGCCGCGATCGAGCTCGGGCGAGCGCTTCTCGCCACCGACCCGGAGGGAGAGGCCCCGGCGTGGATCGAGCATCTCACGGCGACGTATCCCCGCTCGGCCTCGCCCTGGGTGCTGCGCGGCGCGCTGCTCGAGCGGCGCGGCGACGCGCCGGGTGCCGCGTCCGCCTTCCGCGAGGCGCTCACACGCGACCCGCACGATCCCGACGCCCGGGCCGGGCTGTCTCGCGTGACGGGACGCTGACGGGGTCTTCCGTTCTTCTTTGCCAGGGCAATTCCCTTCTTTGCGGCGAGGCGGTATCCGGGGAGCCGAGCAAGAAGAAGGGAATTGCCCTGGCAAAGAAGAACGGAATCGCCCGCCGGCTACGAACCACTACAAAAAAAAGGGGCGGGGTTGCCCCCGCCCCTCTCTTTCAAACGGTGCGAACGCGGATCAGTAGTGCTGCTCGATGAAGTTGCCCATCGGGCCCGTGAGCACCTTGACGTTACCCGTGGCGGTCTCGCCGTTGAGGACGGCGGTGATCGTCTGATACGGGCCGGGGTGCGCGTCGAGCCACGTGCGGGCGCGCTGCAGCGACTGACGGATGACCGGGTTCTGCAGGTCCATCTGGATCTGGTGGTGCGGGGCGTTCACGAGGAGCGTGACGTCCGCGCCAGGCGAGAAGGACGTGGTCATGCCGTTGTTGTTGTCAACGATGTAGGTCAGGTTCGAGCTGTTGACAACGCCCTTGAGCCAGGTGGTCCCGTTGACGGAAACCGGGGTCATCTGATTCGCGAGGTTCAGGACGGTGCGGATGCGATCGCCCTTGGCGCGGCCGCACTCACCGTAGTACCGGCTGGTGCTGGTCAGCAAGGAGAGCGTGCGCCATCCCGTGCAGTTCTGGTTCTGGCTGTTGTCGAAGATGCTGGTGTCGCCGACCTCGGGGTCAGGCGCGGTCACGATGGCACAGCCGCTCCAATCCGGCGAGCAATAGAGATCGTCCTTGAACGGGCTCTGGGCCGGATAGTCGCGATGGAAGTCGATCGTGTACAGCGTCCGGTTGCCACTGCCCGTGGCCTGGTCGACGAACCAAATCAGGTTGTCGGTGCCGTCCGGATACTGGAACGCGATCTGCGCCGACTGCTTGATGTAGGCCTTGCCGTTCGTCCCGACCGTTCCGCCCACGTCATTGTCCGTGATCAACGAGTAGTTGGTCACGGCGCAGCCAAGGCTCAACGCCATCACTGCAGCAAACGTCAAAAGCTTCTTCATCACTGGCTCCTTTCGAAAGGTTCTATGGATCTCCAAACCCCCACAGCAATCAAGAATCCGACGACGCGTCTGATTCCCCCCATACCCGAAATCGCGTCCAGGACCCCCCCGAGCCTCACCCCCAAGGGACCCCCAAACCTCGTTTCCGGGCTTGAGTGCCTATCCGTATACAGTGGAGAAGGGTGGCAGGCAAAAGAAAAAAGGTGACTGATCGTAACTTTGTAATGTCGGAATTTGGCCTTTTCACCGGTTCTCGCGGCCGGCGTCACCGCAGCGCGACACGGGCCTCGCGGCGTTTCACCCAAAAAGGGTCCTATTTGGCAGCTAATTCAAGTAGCCGAGCGACCGAAGCTGCTCGCGGGTCTCGTTGGAGATGTGGTAGTCGCGCTCGGGGCTCCGGTCCTCCGCCATCCAGGCAGACAGCTCGCGCCGGAGCGATTCGAGCTTTTCGGGAGAGTCGGCGGCGGCATCCCGGGTCTCCCCGGGATCGGCGGCAAGGTCGTACAAGCGCCACTCGGGGGGCCTCGCGGCGTGCGGGACGTAGACGGCCTTGAGGCGGCCGCGCTGCAGCCAGCGCCACTTTCCCGCAATCCCCTGAATCTCCCGCCAGGTGTTTTCCTCGTGGAAGCTCTTGTCGGTCTCGCCGAAGCACGGCCGGTCGGCGGTTTCGTCCCCCGCTATCATCGGGAGGAGGCTCGCGCCGCGGAACGCCGGCTCGGCCGGCAGGTGCAGCGCATCGAGGATCGTCGGCGCGACGTCGATGCTCCGCTCGGTCGCCGTGACGCGCCGGCCGGCGGGGATCGTCCCCGGCAGGCGCATGACCAGCGGGATGTGGATCTCGGGCTCCGTCCCGAGATCGCCGTGCTCGAAGAAGTATCGGTGCTCGCCGAGAGATTCGCCGTGGTCGGCGGTGACGACGACGAGCGTGCGGGAGGCCACCCCCGCGTCTTCCACCCCGAGCAGCAGCGCCGCGAGCGCCTCGTCCGTGAAGCGCAGCTCGCCGTCGTAGAGCGCCACGAACGACGCCACCTCGTCGGCGGGCATCCGGTTCTGGAAGATCACCGGACCGATCGTGGCGCGTCGCGCGCGCAGGTCGTCGTACAGCGCCCACGGCCTCGGGTCGTCGGACGCGTAGCGGGTCCGCCAGGGGGCCGGGGGCTCGTAGGTCCAGTGCGGGTCCATCAGGTGGACCCACGCGAACCACGGCCTCGACCCGCGCGAGGCCCGCGCGATCCACGCCGCGGCCAGGGCCGAGGCACGGTCCGCGAGCGGATGCGCCGCGACGTCGTCGTCGTACCGGTCGAATCCCTGGGCGAACCCCGAGGCGCGCACGAGACGGGGATGCGTCTGGATCGCGTACGTTTGGTATCCGGCCGCGCGCAGCGCCTCGGCAAGCGTGCGGTTTTCCGGCTCGAGCGGGAGGAGGAGGTTCCGGACCCCGTGCTGCTGCGGGTACGACGAGGTCATCAGCGACGCGAGCGAGGGGTTCGTCCGGGGCGAGACGGTCAGGTGGCTCTCGAAGAGAACGCCCTCGGAGGCGAGCCTCGCCATCGCGGGGGCCGTGTCCCGCGCGTACCCGTAGGCGCTGAGGTGGTCGGCGCGTGTCGTCTCGTAGGTGACCAGCAGAACGTTGGTTCCGTTGCCCCGGACCGGACGGCAGCCAAGGGTCCCGGCGAGCGCCGCGGCCAGGAGGGCCCGAGAGATGATTCCCGGCTTCACGATCCGTCAGCTGCCCGCGCGCACGAACAGGACGATACCATCCGCCTCCCGCTCGCCGCCGCCTAGCTCGGCGCCTCCGACGCGGCGCCAGCCGGGGTCATCCGCGAGCGCCGCGGCGAGCGGCTCCGTGCCGTCGATCAGGACCCACCGGACGTCGTAGCGCGCGACGGCCTCGCGCAGCATCTCCTGCCATCCCGGCCGCGCCGCGAGGATCGGCTCGTACACCTCGGAGCGGAACGCGCCGTAGAGGTCGTTCCGGCCGTCCATGAAGACCGCCTCGCGGGGATAGAGGCGAAGCATGAGAAACCCGCCGAACCGATACGCGTTGAACCCCGAGCCGCCGACCCCCGCGCGCGCGAGGAAGCGCACCTCCCGCTCGGGCAGCGGCCGCGACGGACGCTCCGCGAACCGCGGGCGCAGCCCGATGAACTTCGCCCCCGACAAGGCGACGATCGCCACCGCCGCGGCCGCCGGAAGCCACGCGCGCGTCAGGACGCGCGGCCGACGTGCGGGGTCGATCCCGGAGAGGGCGACGGCCGTGAGCGGCACGAGCGTGAGCGCCGCGAACGGAAGATGTCGGATCGCGGTGAGGAACATCGCCCCGAACACCGCCGCGCGCAGGAGCAGGCCCGCGCGAGGCCTCGCCCCCGCGATCAGCGCCGCCGCCAGGACGACGACCGTGAGGTCGAGGAGCGGCAGGTGCGTGAGGTCGGGACGCGACCACTCGTTGTTCCCCGCGAAGATCTCGGGCCGCGCCATGTACAGGAACGGGTGCGTCAGCTGGGCGACGCCCAGGGGATTGACACACGCGGCCGCCGGGGAGAGCGCGGCGGCGGCGGTCAGCCGCCACGCCGCCCTCTTCGGTCCCTGCCCACGAACGGCTTCGAGCCACGCCCCCGCCGCCTCGCACGCGATGAGGCCGATGCCGAGGACGAACGCCCCGTGCACGTTCGCCCAGGCCCCCACGATCGCCACCGCCGAGGCGAGTGCCAGGACCGATCCCGACCGCGCGCGCTCGAGCGCGTAGGCGATCGCGGCGAACGCCAGGTAGGACAGGATCTGCGGGCGGATGTCCCAGAACAGGTTCCCGAACATCAGGAAGGCGGCGAGCCAGACGGCGAGCGCCCGCCCGACGAGCCCGACGGAGGCGCGGCGGAGCTGCGCGGACAGCAGCGCGAGCGTCGCCGCGAGCGCTCCGGCTCGCAACAGGATCAGCCCCGCCCGGCCCGCCGGGGTGAGCACCACGACCCCGTCGGGATCGCGCTCCGTCCGGCCGATCGCCGCGGCGATCGCCTGGAATCCCCATTCGTTGTCGTGCCAGGCCGCATCCTTCCGTGTGGCGGATCCCACGCCGCGCGCCGGGATCGCCCGATCGGCGAGGATGCGGCGGCCGGTGGCGAGGTGGTAGTAGGCGTCGACGCTCGTGATCGGGAAGAGGGCGAGCCAGGCCACGGCGACGATCGCCGCGGCGGGAAGAAGTCGAAGCCATCGCGGCGCGGTCTCGGTCACCTCGCCATTCTAGGGTCGCTCAGTTGGAGAGCGTGATCGACCCGTCGGCCTCGACGTGCATGTCGATCTTCTCGGTGCGCGCGGCGAGAGTCCGCGTTCCGCGGGTGCGCACCGGGCGGCCCATCGTCGCCTGGACCCGCCGGACGTAATCCTGCGTCTCGGGATAGGCGGGGACCCCGCCGTACCGCTTCACCGCTCCCGGCCCCGCGTTGTACGCCGCGAGCGCCAGCGAGACGTCGCCGTCGTAGGAGTCGAGCAGGTCGCGCAGGTGCCGGGCGCCCGCGTCGAGCGACTGGTAGGGGTTTCGCCGGTCGGTGACGCCGTAGCGCTTCGCGGTGTCCGGCATCAGCTGCATGATCCCCGTCGCCCCCGCGCGCGACACCGCGTGCGGGTCGAACCCGGACTCGACGAGTGCGACCGCCTTCACGAGCGACGGGTCGATGCCGTTCTTCCGGGAGACCTCGTCGATGTAGCGGTCGTAGGGGGTCGCTGGCAGGTCCCGAAGTCGCTGCGCCGGCGCCCCGCGCACGAACGGAACCGGGCGGGCGTCCTTTCGGCTCGCCGTGTTCGTGAACACGACCTGCCCGTGCGCGTCGACGTAATAGAGAAGATCGTCCGCGCGCGCGCCACCGAACGCCCCCGCCGCCGCGGCGGCCAGAACGCAAGCGGCGACGCGCACCGCGACGCTCACCGTGCCGCTCCCGCGCGCCGGGCGATCGCCTCCCGGGCGAGCGAGAGCGCCTCGTCCAAGCGGCTCGGATCTTTCCCGCCGGCCTCCGCGAGGTCGCTCCGGCCTCCCCCGCCGCCGCCGATGACCGCCGCGAGCTCCTTGACGAGATCCCCCGCGCCGATCCGCCCCTTGAGATCGTCGGTGACCGCGACGAGCAGCGAGGCCTTCTCCCCCTCCGCGCGGCCGAGCACGACGATCCCCGAGCCGAGCTTGCGGCGCAGGCCGTCCGCGAGCTGCCGGCTCTCCTGCGCGTCGAGCCCGTCGACCCGCGCGGCCAGGAGCTTGATCCCCTCGACCCGCTCCGCGCTTTCGGCGCGAGTCCCGAGGCCCTCGCGCATCGCGCGCACGCGCTCCGCCTGCAGCTCGTGCTGGAGCGTCTTCAGGGTCGCCAGGCGCCGCGCCAGCTCGGCGGCAACCTCCGCCCTCGGGACGGAGAGCATCTGTTCCATGCTGGTGAGAATCTGGTGATCGGCCCGTGACTTTTCCAGGGCCCCTTCGGCGGTCAGCGCCTCGACGCGGCGCACGCCGGCGGCGATCCCCCGCTCGTGCGTGAGCAGGAACGGCCCGATTTCGCCGGTTCTTGCCACGTGGGTGCCGCCGCACAGCTCCTTCGAGAATTCCCCGATCGTAACCACCCGTACGTTTTCGCCATACTTCTCGCCGAACAGAGCCATCGCCCCCGAGGCGAGAGCCTCCTCGAGAGGCCGCTCGGCGGTCGCGACGGCCTCGTTGTCGAGGATTCTCCGGTTCACCAGCGACTCGACGTCGGCGAGCATCCGGTCCGAAAGGCCCGCGAAGTGGCTGAAGTCGAAGCGCAGCCGTTCGGGAGCGACCAGCGACCCCGCTTGCTTGACGTGCGTGCCGACGACGTCGCGCAGCGCGGCGTGGAGCAGGTGGGTCGCCGTGTGGTTGCGCTTGATCGCCGCCCGGCGATCCGCATCGATCTCCGCGGTGGCGGTGTCCCCCACGGCGAGCACGCCGTCCTCGACATGCACGCGCGACGCGATGAGACCGGGGTAGGGGCGGCGGGTGTCGCGAACTTGGGCGCGCGCGTCGCCCGTGACGATCCACCCCGTGTCGCCGACCTGGCCTCCCGCCTCGCCGTAGAACGGCGTGGCGTCGAGAATCACGTCCCCCTCGTGGGACGCGCTCAGTCTCTCCACCGGCGTCCCCGCGGCATCGAGCAAGGCGACGACGCGCACGCCGTCGAGGCTAGCGGCGCGATACCCCTCGAACGAGACCGCGACCCGGCCCGCGAGATCCTTCCAGGCGCCCGGGGCCGTGTCCTTCTTGGCCCCTTTCCACGACGCCCGCGCCTTGACCCGCTGCTCCTCGAGCCGGCGGGCGTAGCCGTCGAGGTCGAGCCGGAGCTTCCGTTCCTCGGCGATGTCCGCCGCCACGTCGATCGGGAGCCCGTAGGTGTCGTAGAGCTTGAACAGGGTGTCGCCGGACAGCGTGCGGTACCCGGACGCATCAGGGGCCGAGAGCGCGTCGCCCCCCGCGTTCTCGAGGAGCTCGATCCCGACCTGGAGGGTCTCGCGGAACCGCTCCTCCTCGCGCCGGGCCACCGCGGCCGCGGCGGGCTCGGCGGCGACGATCTCCGGATAGACCTCGCCGAGCGTCCCCACGACCGACGGGAGCAGATCGTGGACGAACGGCTCCGTGATTCCCAGGCGGATGCCGTGGCGGATCGCGCGGCGCAACACGCGACGGAGCACGTACCCGCGGCCGTCGTTGGCGGGGACGATCCCGTCGGCGACCAGGAACGTCAGCGCGCGGACGTGGTCGGCGATCACGCGCATCGAGACGTCCTTGTCCGCGTCGGCGCCGTACGGTGTCCCGGCACGCTCGGCGGCCGCGCGCAGGATCGGGACGAACAGGTCGGTGTCGTAGTTGCTGCGCTTGCCTTGCAGCACCGAGGTGATCCGCTCGAGGCCCATCCCGGTGTCGATGCTCGGGGCCGGGAGCGGGGCCAGCGCGCCGTCGGCGCGCTGCTCGAATTGCATGAACACGAGGTTCCAGATCTCGATGAACCGCCGGGAGTCGGTCTCGGGGTTTGCGGGGCCCTCGACCGAGGTGAGATCGGCCCCGAGGTCGTAGTGGATCTCGCTGCACGGGCCGCAGGGACCGGTGTCGCCCATCCGCCAGAAGTTGTCCTTCTCTCCCAGGCGCAGGATCCGCTCCGGGCGGACCTTCGCGCGGTCCCGCCAGATCGCGTACGCCTCCTCGTCGGCCGGCACCGCCTCGGTGCCGCCGAACACCGTCACCCACAGGCGATCCTCGGGAACCCCCCAGACGCGCGTGACGAGCTCCCACGCCCACGCCACCGCGTCTTCCTTGAAGTAGTCGCCGAAGGAGAAGTTCCCGAGCATCTCGAAGAACGTGTGATGCCGCGGCGTGCGCCCCACCTGCTCCAGGTCGTTGTGCTTGCCGGAGACGCGCAGGCACTTCTGCGACGTCGCCGCGCGGACGTACTCGCGCGTGTCGGCGCCGGTGAAGACGTCCTTGAACTGGTTCATCCCGGCGTTGGCGAACAGGAGCGTCGGGTCGTTCGGCAGGACCAGCGGCGAGCTCGGGAGCACGCGGTGGCCGCGCTCCGCGAAGAACTCGAGGAAGGAGCGCCGGATCTCGGACGAGGTCATGCGTCAGCCCTCTCGAAGCCGTACGGAGCCAGTGCGGAGGCCACCGCCTCCGGATCGAAACCCTCGGAGAGCAGCGCATTGTACACGCGCGCCAGACGTCCCCGCGCCGTGATCGGGCCGGGCGCTCCCAGTCGCCGGCGCACCGCGCGGGCCACGCGCGCGCCCTCGTCGATCTCCCCGTCTTCCGTCGCGCGGGCCCATGCCGCGGCCGCGAGTGCGGGATCGATCCCGCGCGCGGCGAGCGTGGCGAGGATGCGCTCGCGCCCGCGTCCCGCCGCGGCGGCGGAGCGCGCGATCCAGTCGCGCGCGAGGCGCGCGTCGTCGACGATCCCGGCGGCTTCGAGGCGCCCGAGCGCTGCGGCGATGTCGGCCTCGGCATGGCCGCGCGCGCCGAGCCGCTCGGTCAGCTCGTGCCGCGTGAGCGCCCGGCGCCCAAGGAGGCGCTCCGCTGCGGCGAGCGCTCCGGACGACGGGCGCCGATCCCTGCGTCCCGACATGGAGCCACTCTAGCGCGGAGCAGGCCTCCGCCCGGGCGCATCGGACGGCGCGCGGGTTGCGGGACCGGAACCGCGGGGGGCCCTAGCCGCGGCTGAACTCGAACGGCGAGTCCGGGCTGTGAGGGTTCAATGCGTTCGCGGCCTTGTTCGCGGCCTGCTCCATCTGCTCGGCCGCCATCTCCGCGGCGGAGTGGATGCCGGAGACCTTCAGCTTGAACTCGTCCGCGTTGGTCGCCTGGCGCAGCGCCTCCTCGAAGGAGATGTGCTCCGCCTTGTAGAGCCGGTAGAGCGACTGGTCGAACGTCTGCATCCCGTATTGGCTCGTGCCCTGGGCGATCGCCTCGCGGATGAGCTTCGTCTTCTCCTTGTTCTCGATGCACTCGCGGATGTACTGCGTCGAGCGGAGCACCTCGACCGCGGGCACGCGGCCCGCGCCGTCGGCCCGCGGCACCAGGCGCATCGACACCACCGCCTTGAGCACCGCGGCGAGCTGGATGCGGATCTGCTTCTGCTGGTGCGGCGGGAAGACCGAGATGATCCGGTTGACGGTCTCCGTCGCGTCGAGGGTGTGCAGGGTCGAGAGCACGAGGTGGCCGGTCTCGGCGGCCGTGAGCGCGGTCTCGATCGTCTCGTAGTCGCGCATCTCGCCGACCAGGATGACGTCGGGGTCCTGCCGGAGCGCCGAGCGCAGGGCGAGCGCGAACGACTTGGTGTCGACCTCGACCTCGCGCTGGTTGACGAGGCTCTTCTTGTCCCGGTGCAGGAACTCGATCGGGTCCTCGATCGTCATCACGTGCTCGGTGCGCGTCGAGTTGATGTAGTCGATCATCGCAGCGAGGCTCGTCGACTTCCCCGATCCCGTCGTCCCGGTCACGAGGATGAGGCCGCGCCGCTCCGTGGCGATCTGCTCGAGCACCGGCGGGAGGAGCAGATCCCGGATCGTGTTGATCTTGACGGGGATGACGCGAAGCACGAGGCCGACCGTCCCGCGCTGCTGGAAGACGCTGCAGCGGAAGCGGCCCAGGCCCGGGACCGAGTACGCGAGGTCGATCTCGAAGCTGTCCTTGAACTTCTGCTTCTGGCGGGCGCTCATGATGCTGAACGCCATCGCGATCGTGTCCTCCTGCATCAGGCGCTTCTGATCGGTCATCGGGAGCAGGCGGCCGTCGACGCGGATGACGGGATGGCTGCCCACCTTCAGGTGGAGGTCGGACGACCCGCGGTCGATCGCGATCTTGAGCAGGTCGTTGATGTGGACTTCCATGAATCACCCCGCGGGCGCCGTCACGGCCCCTCGTCCGAACATAGGCGGGGGCCGGTGCGGAGTCAAATCCGGCCGGTGCCGCCGAGATCCCCGCGGAGATACAGCACGATGGCGGCCGCCACCGCCCCCGCCGTCTCCGTGCGCAGCGTCCGCGGTCCCAGCGAGGCCGCGCGGAATCCCGAGGCAACCAGTCCCGCGATCTCCTCCTCGTCGAACCCCCCCTCCGGGCCGACCGCCAGGCAGACCTCCCCCTCCCCGGGATCGAGGACCTCGCCGACCGCGAGCCTCGCGCGCGGATCGAGGACGAGGCGCGATCCTTCGCGAGGCAGGTCGGTCAGGGTCGAGGCCGCAAGATCCGGCAGAAGGCTGCGGCCCGACTGCTTGCAGGCTTCGAGGACGATACGCCGGTAGCGCGCGAGGCGCGACGGCGACGGAGGATCGGTCGTGCCGCGTCGCGACGGCACGAGGCGGAACGCCGTCACGCCGATCTCCGTCCCCTTCTCGAGGACCCATTCGAGCTTCTCCGGGCGGATGAACGCCTGCGCGATGGTCACGCGCGTCCGTGGCTCGGGAACGGTCTCGCGCGGGGCACCCGGCACGATCACGACGCGATCGCGCCCGACCTCGGCGACCACCGCCTCCCACTCTCGCCCTCGGCCGTCGAACACCGCGAGCGCGTCCCCGGCGCGCAGGCGCAGGACGCGCGACACGTGGTGCGATTCGTCCGGGTCGAGCGTCGCGCGCCCGTCCGGCCCCGCGGACTCCGGGAGGTAGGCGCGCCGGAGCGATCCGGCCGTCACGGAGCGCGCCGCGCGGTCAGGCACGCCCACGGCGCCTCGATCGCGACCGCCTCGTCTTCGAGGCCGTGCGCGCGCAGCCGGGGGACGATCTCCTCGAGATCCTCCTCGAGCACCCCCGATACGATGAGCGCGCCGCCGGGGACGGTCCCTGCTGCAAGCCCCCCCGCTTCCCCCAGGAAGAAGGAGGACTGGACGTTCGCGACGATCCCATCGAACTTCTCGGAAGCGGCCGCATCGAGCGATCCCGTGCGGACCTCGACCGTGTTTGCGGCGCCGTTGGCGGCCACCACCTCGATCGCGACACGCGCGGCCTCGGGATCGAGGTCGACCGCCAGCACTCGGGTCGCCCCGCACCGCGCGGCGACCAGCGCGAGGATCCCGGTCCCGGTGCCGAGGTCGAGCCAGCGCTCTCCGGGGCGGACGAGCCTCTCGAGCGCTTCGGCGCACATGCGCGTGGTCGGGTGCTCGCCAGTGCCGAACGCCATCCCGGGCACGAGGCGGATCGGCTCGCGGCCCGGGGGGGCGACGACGCCGTCTCCGGGGAGGACCACGAACCGCTTGCCGATCGGGAGAGGGGCGAGAGCCGCCTGCCAGCGCTCGACCCATCGCTCGTCGGCGACGGGAGTAACCGTCACCGGAGACTCGGCCGCGCTGAGCCCGTGCCCCGCGAGGATCCGCTCCGCGCGCGCGCGCCAGGCGTCCGTGTCGTCGGCGGCGCCGAGGTAGACCCGCACGACGCTTCGCCCCGGGCCCGCCGCAGCCACCTCCACGCCGAGGCTTCCTCCGCCGAGCACCGACGCGATCTCGTCCTCGAGCGCTGCGGGCACCAGGACCGACACGAGGCGCCAGCGCGCGGCGGCGGAGGGCGGCCGGCCGCTCCTCCCGCTAATTGAAGATGTCCTTGACGCGCTCGAACAGCCCGCGCTCCGCGGTGGCCTCGCCGTCGAGCTCCGCGAGCCGCTCGTAGAGCCCCCGCTGCTCGGCGGTGAGCTTCTTGGGTGTGCGCACGCGGACGGTGACCAGCAGGTCGCCGCGTCCCCCGCGGTCGAGCGCGGGCAGACCCTTGCCCCGGAGCCTGATGACGGACCCGGACTGCACTCCCGCCTCGACGTCGATCTCGGTCGAGGCGTCGGCCAGCAGCGGGATGCGGGCGCTGGTGCCGAGCGCCGCCTGCGCCACGGAGATCGACAGGTCGCAGTGCAGGTCCGCCCCGTCGCGGCGAAAGACCGGATGGTCCGCGACGTGGAGCACGACGTAGAGGTCGCCGGACGGTCCGCCCGAGGCCGACGCCTCGCCTTCGCCGGAGATGCGCAGGCGCATCCCGTCGTCGACCCCTCCGGGAACGCGGACCGTGATCGTCCGCTCGACCCTCACGCGCCCCTCGCCGCGGCAGGTGGGGCACGGCTTCACGATGCGCTTGCCGGTGCCGCCGCAGGTGCCGCAGGTCCGGGCGATCGTGAAAAACCCCTGCTGGAACGCCACCTGCCCGCGCCCCCGGCAGGTCGTGCACGTCTTGATCGAGTCGCGATCGGCGGCGCCGGTCCCGCGGCAGGTGTCGCACCGGTCGAGCCGGGCGATCTTGACCGGCGTTTCGAGGCCGGCCGCGGCCTGCTCGAAGGTCAGCTCGAGGTCGTAGCGGAGATCGGCGCCCGAAGCGGGACCCCGCCGCCCCTGCCCGCCGAAGAGGCTCCCGAAGCCGAACAGGTTGCCGAGAATGTCCCCGAAGTCCGCGAAGGCGTCGGCGTCGAAGCCCGGAAAGCCGCTGCCGCCGCCCAGTCCCGCGCGCCCGAAGCGGTCGTACTGGGCACGCTTGGCGGGATCCGACAGGACCGCGTACGCCTCGGCGGCATCCTTGAAGCGCTCCTCCGCCTCCCGGTCCCCGGGGTTCTTGTCGGGGTGGTACTGGAGCGCGAGCTTGCGGTAGGCCTTCTTCAGATCCTCGGGGGCCGCGTCGCGGCCGACCCCGAGGATCTCGTAGTAATCCCGATCCGACACCCGGTCACGCCTCCTCCACCGAGTCCGCCTCCTGCGGGTGGCCTTCCGCGCTCTGGTCCTCCGACGAGAACGCGCTCGGATCGTACAGGATAACCTCCGACAGGATCCGGCCCACCTCGCCCAGCCGCTCGAGGGCCTGGGTGCACTCGGCGGCGCTCCCCCCGGCCAGGGACTTGCGCGCGGTGTCGAGGATCTTGCGGACGTTGGACTGCTGGTCGGGGGCGAGCATCGATCCGAACTCGGCGAAGGTCTTCTGGTTCGACTCCACGAGCCCCTCGAGCCGCGTGCGGATGCGGATGAACTCCGCGCGGCGCCGGTCCTCCTCCTCGTGCTTGGCGGCGTCCTCGATGATCGCCTGGATCTCGGATTCCGAGAGGCCGCCGGCCGGGGTGACGATGATCTTCTGCTCGTGCTTGGTGGCCATGTCGCGCGCCGAGACGTTCACGATCCCGTTCGAGTCGATGTCGAAGGTCACCTCGATCTGCGCGGTCCCCTTGGGCGCCGGCGGGATCCCCACGAGGTCGAATCGTCCGAGGGACTTGTTGTGCCCGGCGATCTCGCGCTCGCCCTGGAGCACGTGGACCTCGACTTTCGACTGGTTGTCCGCGACCGTGGTGAAGATGCGCGACTTCCGGGTCGGGATCGTCGCGTTCCGGTCGATGATCTTCGTGAACATCCCGCCGCGCGTCTCGATGCCGAGCGAGAGCGGCGTGACGTCGAGGAGGACCATGTCGCGAACGTCCCCCTTGAGGATGCCGGCCTGGATCGCGGCGCCGATGCCCACGACCTCGTCCGGGTTGATCTCGCTGTTCGGCTCGCGGCCGAAGATCGCGCGCACCGTCTCGACGACCTTGGGCGTGCGCGTCTGGCCACCGACGAGGACCACCTCGTCCAGGTCCTCCGGCCGGAGGCCCGACATGCGCAGGGCTTCCTCGCAGGGCCCCCGCGTCTTCTCGATCAGGTCCTCGACGAGCTCCTCGAACTTCGCGCGGGTCAAGGTCGCGTTCAGGTGGCGCGCTCCCGTGTCGTCGGCGGAGATGAACGGCAAGTTGATCTCCGCGGACGCGATGCGCGACAGCTCGCACTTCGCCTTCTCCGCGGCTTCCTTCAGACGCTGGAGGGCCAGCCGGTCGACCCTGAGATCGATGCCCGTCTCCGTGTGGAACAATCCGAGCAGCCAGTCGACGATCCGCTGGTCGAAGTCCTCGCCGCCGAGAAACGTGTCGCCGGAGGTCGACTTGACCTCGAACACGCCCTCCCCGAGCTGGAGGATCGAGACGTCGAACGTGCCGCCGCCGAGATCGTAGACGGCGATCTTCCGGGCCGTCGTCCCCTCGTCCAGCCCGTGCGCGAGCGCCGCCGCCGTCGGCTCGTTGACGATGCGCAGCACGTTGAGCCCCGCGATGCGCCCCGCGTCCTTGGTGGCCTGGCGCTGGGAGTCGTCGAAGTAGGCGGGGACCGTGATGACGGCCTCGCTGACCTCGGTCCCGAGGTAGTCCTCGGCCATCTCCTTCAGGCGGGTCAGCAGGTACGCCGAGATCTCCTGCGGGGAGTAGTCGCGGTCGCGCACGCGGATCCACGCGTCGCCGTTTTGTGCGGGCTCGATCTGGTACGGCACGATCTGCCGCGCCTTCTGCACCTCGGACGAGTCGTACTTCCGCCCGATCAGGCGCTTGACGGCGTAGATCGTGTTCTGGGGGTTCGTCAGCGCCTGCCGCTTCGCGATCTGCCCGATCAGCTTCTCGCTGCGCTGCGTGAAGGCGACGATCGACGGAGTCGTCCGCGCCCCCTCGCGGCTCGTGATCACCTTGGGCTTGCCGCCCTCCATGACCGCGATGCAGCAGTTGGTGGTTCCGAGATCGATTCCGATGACCTTGCCCATCGTCAGGCCTCCTGCGCGTCGGCTCTGGCGCCGGCCCCGGGGGGACCATCGACGCTGACGCGGACGAGCGCGGCTCTCAGCACGCGATCGTGAAGGAAGTAGCCGCGCTGGAACACCAGGGTCACGGTGTGCGACGGCACCGACGGATCCACGACGGTGGCGACCGCCTCGTGGAGCGCCGGATCGAAGGGGGCGCCCAGGCTGTCCATGGGACGCAACCCCTCGAGGCCAAGCTCGTCCAGCAGCTGCTTCTGGATCATGAAGATCCCGTCGAGGACGGGGTCGTTGCACGGCGGCCCGGCCGCAGCGATCGCGCGGTCGAAGTTGTCGAGGACCGGCAGGAGCCGGGCCATCAGCGAGCCGGTCGCGTGACGGAGGTGGTCGATTCGCTCGCGCTCGACCCGCTTCTGGTAGTTCTCGTAGTCGGCCTGGAGCCTCAGGAAACGGTCGTCGAGGACCGTGGCCTCCAGCACCGGCACGGGGGCCTGCGGGGCCGCCGCGGCCGGCCGGGGGGGCACGCGGCGTCGCGGGGGTGCCGACTCCTCCTCGAACGAGATCTCGACCTCGTCGGGAGATTCGGACGGCGGGGGGTCATCGTGCCGGTCGAGGACGACGACGTCGAGGATCTCGAGATCCTCGACCGGCTCCGTCTCGCCGGGGGGCTTGCGCTCCGGTCGATCGCCGCTCATCGGTATTCTCATGCTCCCGGTGTGGTGAGGAATCGCGTCAACGTGCGCGCGAGGTGATCCACGAGGGCGATCGTCCGCGCGTATTCCATGCGCGTCGGGCCCACGATGCCGACGGTCCCGAGCACCCGATCGCCCGCGCTGTAGGTCGCCGCGACCATCGAGAGGCTCGAAGGCCCGGTGACGGGGTTCTCCCCGCCGATGACGACCTGGACGCCGTCCTCGTCGAGAACGCGCTCGAGCAATCCCACGAGGCGCCCTTTCTGCTCGAGCGTGCGCAGCAGCGCCCGCGTGCGCTCGATGTCCGTGAACTCCGGGGTCTCGAGGAGGTTCGCGGCGCCCGCGACCACGACCTCGGACGGGGCATCGGCGGCGACCGCGTCCCGCGAGAGCGCCAGCAGGCGCGCGCGCAGGCGGTCGTAGACCGCGCGCTCCTCGGTCATCTCGAGCGCGATCGCCTCCCGGATGGCGGTGATCGTCTGCCCCGCGAAGCGGGCCGACAGCTCGCGGCCCATGCGGTCGAGCTCCCCCTGCTCGAACCCTTCCGCGACGCGGAGGATCCGGTTGTGCACGACGCCCGCGCGGTCCACGAGGATCGCGACCACGCGGCCGTGATCGAGCCGGACGAACTCCAGGTGCTCGACGACGATGCGGCGCATCTCCGGCACGAGTACCACGCCCACGTTCTGGGAGAGGCGCGAGAGCTGCTGCGCGGCCTCGCTCAGGAGATCGGGGATCTCGCCGCGGTGCGCCTCGAGCGCCTCGTCGAGCGACTGCGCGAATCCCGCGGCGATCCGCGGGGCGCCCATCAGGCGGTCGACGAACAGCCGGTACGCCCGGTCCGTCGGCACGCGGCCGGCGGAGGCGTGTGGCTGGACGAGCAGCCCGCGCTCCTCGAGATCGGCCATGACGTTCCGGATCGTCGCCGGCGAGAGGTCGAGCCCTGCGCCCTTCTGGAGCGCCCGCGAGCCGACGGGCTCGCCGGAGAAGACGTGCGCCTCGATGACGGACTTCAGGATCTCGATCTCGCGCGGGCCGAGGTCGCCGGGAGGCCGTCCGGAGGGGTCTTTTCCGGCCGTCATCGGCCCGCCCCCGCGTCGCGGCCCGCCGCGGGACGGCCGGCCAGCGCGGACTCGCGGCCGGACGTGAGGAACGCCCGGATGAACCCATCGAGGTCGCCGTCGAGCACGCGGTCGGCGTCCCCCATCTCGAATCCCGTCCGGTGGTCCTTGACCATGCGGTAGGGAGCGAGCACGTAGGACCGGATCTGGCTGCCCCACTCGATCTTCTTCTTCTCGCCCACCTCCGTGGCCATCTTGGCCTCGGCCTCCTCGCGGGCCCGGTCGGCGAGCTTCGCCTTCAGGATCGACATGGCGACGTCGCGGTTGCGGTGTTGCGAGCGCTCGTTCTGGCAGGTGACGACGATCCCCGTCGGCAGGTGCGTGATCCGAACCGCGGAATCCGTGACGTTGACGTGCTGCCCCCCCGCCCCGGACGAGCGGTAGGTGTCCACGCGGAGGTCCTTGTCCTCGATCACGATGTCGATGTCGTTGTTGACCTCGGGGATCACGTCGACCGACGCGAACGACGTGTGCCGGCGCGCCTGGGCGTCGAAGGGCGAGATGCGCACGAGCCGGTGGACGCCGCGCTCGGCCTTGAGGTGCCCGTAGACGTTGGCGCCCTCGACGCGGACCGTGGCGCTCTTGAGCCCGGCCTCTTCGCCCGACTGGAAGTCGAGCGTGGTCACCTTGAAGCCGCGCCGCTCGGCCCAGCGCGTGTACATGCGGTAGAGCATCTCCGCCCAGTCCTGCGACTCGGTGCCGCCGGCGCCGGGGTGGATCTCGAGCAGGGCGTTCGCGGCGTCGTGGGTCCCGGACAGGAGGGTCGCCATCTCGACGCCCTCGACCCGCTCGCGCAGCGTGTCGACCGCCTGGGCAAGGTCGGCCTCGACCGATTCCCCCTCGCGCGCGAGCGCGACGAAGGTGCGGGCGTCGTCCAGGAGGCGGGTCAGCAGCGACGAGGTGTCGATGCTCTCGGCGAGGCGCGAGCGGCGCTGCTGCAGCGCCTTGACGCGCTCGGGGTCGCTCCAGATCTCGGGGCGGCTCAATTCCGTCTCGAGCGTCGTCAGCTCGGCGTGCTTGCGGTCGACATCAAAGGAACCTCCGGAGCGCTTCGACCTTGTCGGCCAGCGCCTCGATACGTTCCCCTTGCTCCTGCAGATCCGGACCGCGCACGGCACTCCTCCCTACGAGCGGCTGTCATGGAATCTAGGACTGCGCCCAACGGAGGCAAGTCCCGAGGGAAAAATAACATACGGCAGCGAACGGCCGCGGCGGGAAACGGCGGAACGGCGCGCGATCAGCCGCCGAGCCTCACCACCCACGTCGACTTCTCGCCGTCCGATTCGAGCCGGCGTGCCGCGGCATCGGCGGCGTCCTTCGACTCGTAGCCGCCGACGCGCACCTTGAACAGGCTCCCCGACGCGCCCTCGGGGACCGCGTCCACGCGCACCGGATACCCCTTCTGGCGGACGGTGCGCACGACCTCCTCGGCGGCGGCCCGGTCCCTCCCGACGAAGACCTGGACGAACCACGATCCGGGGGTCGGTGCTATCGGGGGCGGGGCCTCGACCGGAGCCGGCCCCCCCGGCTTGCTCCCCGCGGCCTGGCGCTTCGGCTCGGCCTCCTTGCCGCCACCTGCCGTGGTGTCGAAGAAGGTGACCTTCTTCTCGGGAGCCTCCTGAGTCTCGGCGTCCGTCGCCGTGGCCGGATCGGCGCCGGCCCCGGCCGGACGCCCCGGCGCGTGCGCGCGCTCGATCACGCGGCCCATCTCGAACGCGCCGAGCAGGAGCGCCGCGAGAGCCACGAGCGCGGCCGCAAGGCTCGCTCCTTCCAGGCGCACCTCGCGGACGGCGGCCCCCGGGCGGGGGTCAGGTGGCATCGCCGTCCTTGCGCCGCTCCGCGATCGCGATCGCGTTCTTCACCGTCGTCTTCACGCGCTGCATCGCGCGGTCGGCCCGCTGGACCAGCTCCTCCTTGGTGCGCGCGTGGAGCGGGAACGAGGCGATGCCGAAGGACGCCGTCATCGGCTGGCCCGCGCCCAGGCCCCGCAGGGAGGCGAGGAACGGCTTCGAGGAGATCGCCTCGCGCACGCGCTCGGCCACCTCCATCGCGCCGTGCCATTCGGTCTCCGGGAGCACGATGCAGAACTCGTCGCCGCCGAACCGGAAGAGCTTGTCGAACTTGCGGATCTTGCCGATGACCCGCTCCGAGACCTCGAGCAGGGTCCGGCTCCCCGCGGCGTGCCCGTGACGCGTGTTGACGTCCTTGAGGTTGTCCATGTCGAAGAAGATCAGCGACATCGGGGCCTTGAAGCGGCTCGCGCGGGAGAGCTCCTCGAGGATGAACTCCTCGAAGTAGCGCCGGTTGAAGCACGAGGCGGTGTCGTCGCGGATCGTCAGCTCGCGGATCGAGCGCACCGTCATCGCGTTCGCGACCGCCGGTCGGGCGCGCTGGGCGAGCTCGGTCAGCCAGGCGGCGGCGTCGATGGGGGGATCGAGCAGGACCATCACCGCGACCACCGCCTCCGGCTCGCCGCGCAGGGGAACTGCGACCGCGCGCAGGTCCCCTGACCGGAGCGGGAACGCCCCGTCGGCCCACGAGGTGTCGGAGCGCTCGGCGATCGCCCGCACCGCGGCCTCGAGGCGGGCGTCCCCCGGGCGCAGTGTCCCGTTGACGACCACCATTCCTCCGGTCTCCGCGTCGCGCGCGAAGCCGACGCCGTCGGCAGCTCCGCTCCAGGTCCGCCCCACGTCGAGGAAGGCGTGGAGCTGCCCCTCGAGGTCGAGCCGCTGCGAGACGGTGAGCGCCGCCTCGACGATGCCGGGGGCCCGCGGCTCGCGCGGGACCGCCGTCTTGGCGGGAGCCTTCTCGGCCCGCGCCGCCTTCACTCCGGCGGACGAGCGGCGCGTGCTCATTTGTCTCCGAGAAACGGCCGGATCAGCTCGATCGGAAGGGGAAAGACCAGGGTGGAGTTCTTCTCGGAAGCGACCTCGGTGAGGGTCTGGAGGTAGCGCAGCTGGAGCGTGACCGGGTTCCTCCCGAGCTCGTCGGCCGCGGTCGCCAGAGCCGTGGCGGCGAGCCGCTCCCCGTCGGCGTGGATGATCTTCGCACGCTTCTCGCGCTCCGCCTCCGCCTGTTTCGCCATCGCCCGCTGCATCTCCACGGGCAGGTCGACGTGCTTCACCTCGACCGCCGAGACCTTGATGCCCCAGGGATCCGTGTGCTTGTCGAGGATCGACTGGAGCTGGTGGTTGAGCTTCTCGCGCTCCGAGAGGAGCTCGTCGAGCTCGACCTGGCCGAGCACCGAGCGCAGCGTGGTCTGCGAGAGCTGGCTGGTCGCGTAGTGAAAGTTCTCGACGTCGACGACCGCGCGCCGCGGGTTCATCACGCGATAGTAGACGACCGCGTTGACCTTCACCGAGACGTTGTCGCGCGTGATGATGTCCTGAGGCGGCACGTCGTGCACGACCGTGCGCAGTGAGATGCGGACCATGCGGTCGACGACCGGGATCAGGAAGAAGATCCCCGGTCCGTAGTCGGCGGGACGGAGCCGTCCGAGGCGGAACACCACGCCGCGCTCGTACTCCGGGAGGATCTTGATCGCGTTCAGCAGGAAGATGACCAGGACGGCCAGAGCGACCACCAGGCCCGCGAACGACTGGACCGGAAACATCAACCCCTCCCCTCGAGCCGCGCCGCACCGGATCCGTCGACGGGCTCGACGTCGACGACCATGTCCCGCACCCCCACGACGCGGACGCGCGTTCCCGCGGCGACCGGGCCGCCCGCGGCGACCGCCCTCCAGATCTCGCCGTGAACGAACACCGTCCCCTCGGGGGAGAGCGGGCGCTCGACGACGCCGACCTCTCCCCGCAGCCCTTCGACGCCCGTCTGCACCGTGAGCCGCCGCGCCTTCATCGCCAGGCGTGTCGCGACGATGCAGAGGGCGGCAAGCGTCAGGCTCCCCGGGAGCACGACCGCCAGCGGCGGGCCGAGGTCGGTCCCGTGCCCGGGGAACATCAGGACCGAACCGGACACCACGCCGGCGATCCCGCCCAAGGTCAACAGGCCGTGCGAGGCGAGCTTGAGCTCGAGAACGAACATGACGAGCCCCGAGACGACGAGCAGCACCCCGAGCATCGAGACCGGCATCCGCTGCGCGCCGACGACGAAGAGGATGAGCGCGACGGCCCCCACGATGCCCGGGACCCACGAGCCCGGGTGGTTGAACTCGACGTAGAGCCCCCCGAGCCCGATCACGAAGAGCAGGAACGCGATCGTCGGGCTCCCGAGAAAGCCTCCGACCTCCTCCTCGACCCGGTCCTGGCGTGTCTCCTCCGTGCCGACGACCGCGGCTCCGGCCAGCGCGAGCGTCATCTGCGTCCCGTCGAATCTCTTGATCTTTCGACCGTCGAGCGCCTTGAGCAGGGTCTCGCGGTCCCGGGCGGCGAGATCGACGAGCCCCGACTTGAGCGCCGCCTCGTCGGTGAACGCCTCGGCCGAGCGCACCGCCTTCTCGCACGAGGCCACGTCCCGCCCGCGGTGCTCGGCGATCGACCGGGCCAGCGCGGCGAGGTCGCTCGTCACCTTCTTCAGGAGCGTGTCCGACTCGTCGCTCTTCCCCATGCCGTAGACCGCCGCGGCCGCGCCGGTGCGCGTGCCGGGCGCCATCGCGGCGACGTCGGCGGCGATCAGGAGGTAGAAGCCGCCGGAGGCGGCGCGCGCGCCCGCGGGACCGACCCACACCACGACCGGGACCTTCGCCGCGAGGATCCGCTTGACGAGATCCTCCGTCGCCTCGACGTCGCCGCCGGGCGTGTCGAGCTCGATGAGCACCAGGTCGTCCTTCGCCGCATCGGCGGCGTCGAGCGCCCGGACGATCCGCTTCGCGGTGAAGGGGGTGATCTCGTCGTCGAACGGAACGAGGCGCACCGTGGGCTGACGTCCGAACGCCGCCGAGCAGACCGACACCGTCAGGAAAAACCTGAGCAGGCGGGACATACGGGTCGAGTATAGGAGCGCGGTCGGAACAGGGTCAAGGATTCGGCGCCGGCGCGCCCGCCTCGAGGCGGTCGAGGGCCAACCGCGCGGGGGCGAAGGCCGGGTCGAGCGAGAGCGCGCGCGTGAAGCGCTCGCGGGCGGAAACCACGTCCCCCTTCTTGCGCGCCACGACCCCGAGCAGGTAGATCGCGCGCGGATCGGACGGGCGCGATTTGGCCGCCGCGGTCAGCGCCTCCTCGGCCCCCGCGAGGTTTCCCGCCTCCATCCGCGCGAGGCCGAGCCGTCCGAGAAGCTCGGGGTCGGGCGGGTCCTGCTGGCCGGCGGCGACCTCGTAGCAGACCGCCGCGCGCGCCGCCTCGTGCGCGCGCATCAGGAGCCCCCCGGCCTCGACGAGCGTGGGCGGGTCCCCGGCCCCCGCATCGGCGAGCAGGCGCGCGACCTCGAGCCGGTCGTGATCGTTTCCGGCCTTCGTCGCGAGCTGGAACGAGGCCGCGAGCGCCATCCCGTTCCGCGCGTCCTTCGCGAGGACGCCGTCGGTGAGGCGGCGCGCCTCGTCGAGCCGGCCGGTGTCGATCAACATCCGCGCGAGGTCGACCGCCGCTCCTTCGTTCGAGGGGTCGAAGGCGATCATCCGCCGGTAGCAGGCCTCGGCGTCCTTCGTCCGGCCCTGCAGCCGATAGACGCTCGCGAGGAGCCCGCGCGCCCGGTCGGTGAGCACGGCGGCGGCTGGATCCTCGCCCGAGGCGGCCGCGAGCGTCCGCAACGCCTCCTGCTCGGCCTCCTTCAGATCGTTGAGGCGGATCAGCGCGAGGATCTTGGTGACGTGCGCCTGGTGGTTCCGCGGATTGCGCGCCACGATCACGGAGGCTCCGGCGAGCGCCCCCGCGGCATCGCCGGCGTCGAGCTTTTCGCGCGCCGCGTCGAGCGCCGCGATCTCCGCGATCCCGTCCTTGGGGTCGATCGTGCCGGCGGATGCGGTCCCGCCCGACCCCCCCGTGAGGTATCCGAGGGAGTTCAGCTTGGCTTTCTCGTCCGGGTCGAGCGTGCGGTGCGACGCTTCGCCGGCCGCCGTGTCGGTCGTGGCGGCGCTCCACGAGGACAGCGCGGACGCGAGCTCGCCGGCGCGGTCGGTGTCCTCGCGGGCGAGATCGCGGGTCTCCTCGGGGTCCCGCTTGAGATCGTAGAGCTCCGGGCGGGGGGCGCGAATGTACTTGAAGCGGGACTCGCGAATCATCGAGAGGTCGCTCCAGCCGAACTCGAGCCGCGGCATCATCGTCTCCGCGTGGGCGACGGCGGCGCGGCCGTCGTCCTTCCCCTCGACCCGCGCCCTGAGGCTTTTCCCCTGCGCCGCCGGGAGAGGCGGCAGCTTCAGGTAGTCGAGAATGGTCGGCGCCAGATCCGCGAGCTCGACCGGCCCGCCGACCGCCCGCCCCTTCGGGACGAGACCCGGAGCGCGCAGGATCAGGGGGACGTGGAGCGCCCCTTGATAAAGGAGGAGGCCGTGGGTCTTCTCCCCGTGCTCGCCCAGGCTCTCGCCGTGGTCCCCGGCGACGACGAGCAGGGCGCGATCGAGAATTCCTTCCCGCCTCAACCTCTTGACGAGATCGCCCAGGCACGCGTCGACGTAGGAGATCTCGCGGTCGTATCCGCTCCCCGAGAGCGTGCGCCCGGGGGTCTCCGGCGGGGCGTAGGGCTCGTGCGGATCGTAGTAGTGCACCCAGAGGAAGAAGCGCCCTTGCGGATGTCCGTCCAGCCAGCGGAACACCTGCGCGTTGACCGCGTCGGCCGAGCGCTGCGCCTCGAAGATCTGGTCGCGCCCCCCGGCGAACCGGTCGACGGGGACATCGTCGTAGACGTCGAACCCCTGCTCGATCCCGAACCCGCGGTTGAGCACGTACGCGCCGACGAACGCCGCCGTTGCAAACCCGGCGGATTTCAGGTGCTCCGCGAGCGTCTCCTCCTCCGGCCGGAGCTTGTAGATCCCGTTGTGCCGCACGCCGTGGGACGCCGGATAGCGGCCGGTCATGATCGTCGCGTGCGAGGGGAGCGTGAGGGGCACCTGGCTCGTCGCGTCCGTCGCGATCGTCCCCTCGCGCGCGAGCGCGTCCAGGGTCGGGGTCGGAACCGCCGTTCCGCCGAACGCTCCGATCCGGTCGGCGCGGGTCGTGTCGAGCGTGACGAGGATGACCGAGAGGGAGCGCGGGTCGGTCCCGCGCGGACAGCCCGCGCCGGCGAGGACGAGCGTGCCCGCCGCGAGCGCTCGCACTCCGATCCGGCGGACGATCACCCCTTGGGGTTCCGGCCCGCGCGCACGGCGAGCGCCCGGGCCACCGCGGGGGGCACGAGCCCCGACACGTCGCCCGACAGGCGCGCCACTTCCCGCACGAGCCGGCTCGAGACGTAGCTGTACGCTTCGCTGGGCATCAGGAACGCCGTCTCGAGGTCGGGGGCCAGGCGGCGGTTCATCATCGCCATCTGGAGCTCGTACTCGAAGTCGGAGACGGCGCGCAGCCCGCGCAGGATCAGCGTCGCGCCGACCTTCTGGGCGTAGTCGACCAGCAGGCCGTCGAACGCGTCGATCGTCACGTTGTCCCAGGCGGCGACGGCCTCGCGGAGGAAGCTCATGCGCTCGTCGACGGTGAACATCGGCTCCTTGTCCTCGTTCCTCAGGATCGCGAGGATGAGCCTGTCGACGTGCTTTCGTCCCCGCTCCACCAGGTCGAGGTGGCCGTAGGTCACCGGATCGAACGTGCCCGGGTAGACACCGACGCGCATGCTCACGCCCGTCCCCGAACGCCGTCCGCCCGCCCCGCCTCCGCGAGAAGCTCCATCGCGTTCTCCCGCGCGGCCGCCCCGGCCTGCCGGCCGCCGAGCATCCGCGCCAGCTCGTCGACCCGCGAGTCCCCGTCGATCCGGACGATCTCGGTGTGGGTCCGGCCCGCGAGGACGCGCTTGCCGACATGGTAGTGGCCGTCGGCGAACGCAGCGACCTGCGGGAGATGGGTGACGCAGAGCACCTGGCGCCGCCGGGCCAGGCGCGCGAGGCGCGCCCCGACCGCCTGCGCGACCGCCCCGGAGACCCCGGCGTCGACCTCGTCGAAGACCAGCGTGCGCCCCGACCGCTCTCCCTCGAGAACCACGTGCAGCGCGAGCATCACGCGCGAGAGCTCCCCCCCCGACGCCGCGCGCCCGAGGGGGCGCGCCGGCTCGCCGGGATTGGCGGCGAGGAGGAACTCGGCGCGCTCGGCCCCCGACGGCGACAGCGGGATCGGCCCGTCGCCCGCGGCCGGGGTGAGCGCGACGGAGAAGATCGCGCGCGAGAGTGCCAGCGGCTTCAGCTCGGCCGCCACCGCGGGACCGAGGCGCTTGGCGGCGGCGCCGCGCGCGGCGGTGAGGGCCGTGGCGGCCCGCGCGTAGGCGGCGCGCGCGACCTCCGCCGCCCGCGCCGCTTGCTCGATCTCGGCGTCGAGGCGGCCGATCGTGGCGAGCTCCCGGGCCGCCTCGGCCGCCGCCGCCTGCACGTCCTCTTCCGCCGGGCCGAAGCGCAGAAGCAGCCTCTCGATCGCCGCGCGCCGCGTCTCGATCGCCTCGAGCCGGTCCGGGTCGAACGAGGCGCCGTCCCGGTAGGCCGATAGTCCGGCGCACACGTCCGCGATCTCGATCCGCGCGGAGGTGAGCCGGGCCGCGAGCGGCTCGAGCGCCGGGTCGATGGCCGCGAGATCGTCGACGCGTCGCTGGGCCCCGGCCAGCGCGGCGAGGGCGGACGCGTCCCCCTCGTCGATCCGCTCGAGCGCCCCGCCGAGCAGCTCCGCCACTTTCGCGGCGTTCTGGAGGACCGCGCGGGAGGAGCCCAGGCGCGCGAGCTCTCCGGGCTTCGGGTCGATCTGACCGATCTCCCGCACCACTGCCGACAGCGCGTCGGAGCGGCTCGACGCATCGCGCGTCGACGCCTCGAGCCGGGCGAGGCAGCCCTCGGCCTCCTCCACCCCCCGGCACGCCGCGCGCACGGCGGCGACGAGCGGCTCGTGCGCGCCGAAGGCATCGAGCAGCTCGAGGTGGCGCGCGGGATCGAGCAGGCCGCGATGCTCGTGCTGCCCGTGCGTCTCGACGAGGTGCTCCCCGATCTCCTTGAGGACGGCGACGGTCGCCGGCGAGCCGTTGAGGAGGACCCGCCCGATTCCCGACGCGCCGACCTCGCGCCGCACGACGAGCTCGCCGTCCGACGCCTCGACGCCGCGCTCCGAGGCCACGGCCCGCGCCGCCGGATTGTGATCGAGCGTGAACGCCGCCTCGACGACGGTGCTCCGCGCGCCGGAGCGCACGAGCTGGCTGTCGCCGCGCGAGCCCGCGGCGAGGCCGAGCGCGTCGACGAGGATCGACTTGCCGGCGCCGGTCTCGCCGGTGAGCACGCTCAAGCCCGGGCCGAGATCGACCGTGAGGTCTTCGATCGTGACGAGGTTGCGGATGCGGAGCGTCGTGAGCATCGAGAGCGAGCGCGCCGGGAGAGGCGTCGGGAGCGCGAGGATAACACGGCGAGCGGCTTGTCGGTCTTGCGGGTCCTCGCGTACCATCCGGTCGTGCTTGCCGTGGTCCTCGCAGCGCAGCCGCGCAGCCTCGACGTGTTCTCGCTCGTCATGGACTCCGGGCCCATGGCGCAGCTCGTCCTCTTCATCCTCCTGGGGTTCTCGGTCCGGTCGTGGGCGATCATGGCCGAGCGGTATCGCGCGTTCGCGAGGGCGGAGCGCGAGAGCGACACGTTCCTCGAGCGCTTCAAGAAAGGAGGCGGGCTCGCCGGCATCCAGGACGCCTCGTCCGGACTCACGGCAAGCCCTATCGCCAACCTCTTCCGTGCCGCATTCCGCGAGATCAGCCTCAATCCCCCGCCGCCGGAAGGGCCCGACGCCGCGACGATCGACGCGCTCGACCGCGTCCTCAAGAAGCACGCCTCGGTCGAGGTCATCGAGCTCGAGCGCTCGCTCGGATTCCTCGCCACGACCGCGGGCGCGACGCCGTTCATCGGCCTGTTCGGGACCGTGTGGGGGGTCATGAACGCCTTCCGCGGCATCGGGATGTCCGGAACCGCCTCGCTCGCGTCGTACGGTCCGGGGATCGCCGAGGCCCTGGTCGCCACGGCGGCGGGGCTCGCCGCCGCGATCCCGGCGCTGATCGGGTACAACCACTTCACGAGGAAGCTCAGGCTGTTCGAGGCCGGGATGGACGAATTCTCCGCCGACCTGGTCCATCGCGTGCTCGGCCGACGGAGCTGACGGATGGCCGGCGGCTTCTCGCGCGGCAACGGCGGCCGGCGCCCCCGCGCGATCGCCGAGATCAACATCACCCCTCTCGTCGACGTCATGCTCGTCCTGCTGATCATCTCGATGCTCGCGGCGCCGATGCTGCAGAAGGGCATCCCCCTCGATCTGCCGGCGGCCGAGACGGCGCAGGACATCAAGGACACGCGCACCGTCGTCTCGATCGACCGCGACGGGCGCCTGCGCCTCAACGACCAGCCGGTTCATCCGAAGCTGCTCGAGGACCGCATGCGCGCGATCGCGACATCGGGGTCCTCCGAGACCGTCTTCCTGCGCGCCGACAAGCTCGTGCCGTACGGCGAGGTCCTCCTCGTGATGGACCGCATCCGGAAGGCCGGCGTCACGCACGTCGCCCTCGTCACGGTCCCGCTTCAGCAGCTCGGGGAAGCGCCGCGGTGAGCCGCGCGCGGCTGCGCGTCGTGGTGCGCCTGCGCGCCTCGGGGGAGCGCTCCGCGCGCTTCGTCGCGGGCTCGATCGCGGCGCACGTCACGCTGTGCGCCGTGATCTTCGTCCTCCCCTCGCGCCATGCCGCCGCCCCTCCGGTCATCGACGCGACCGTCGTAGCGCTGGCCGGCCCGATCGCGGCGAAAGCGCCGGCGGCCCCCCCGGCCGCGAAGGCCGAGGCCGCGCCGGAGCCGCCGCGCGCCCGCCCCGAGCCGCACCCGGCCAAGGAGCCCACGCTGCGCGAGGTGCCGGCGGTGAAGCCGAAGCCCGAACCGAAGAAAAAGCCCCGCCCGGAGCCCTCGGCGCCCCCGGCGTCCAAGCCCGAGACCGGAGCCTCGGAGCACGCCGAGGGCAAGCCGGCCGCCTCACCCGCTCCCGCGGCCCCGACCGGCGTCACCGCGAGCGTGGGGGGCGGCGACGCGACGCTGGGCTGGTACTCAGCGGCGGTGAAGTCGGCCCTCGAATCGAACTGGCAGAAGCCGGTCCTGGAGGACCAGCCGGGAACGTTCTCGGTCACGGTGGGATTCGACATCGCCCGGGACGGAACCGCGCAGAACGTCCACGTCGTCGCCTCCTCGGGGATCGCGAGCCTCGACCGCTCGGCGATCCGGGCCGTCGTCGAGTCCTCCCCGCTTCCCGCCGTGCCGCCGAGCTGGAAGGACGCTCTGCTTCCTGCGACGATGCGCTTCGACCTCACCCCGCAGGCCCCCTGACAGCCGATGCCCGTGGAGACCCGCATGCGCTCGATCGGATCGACACTGCTCGCCGGCGCGCTCCTGGCGGCGCTCGCTCCCCTGGCCTCGGCCGCCGACACCCCGCCGTCTCCCGGCGGGGTCACCGGCGTGATCTCGGGCTCGGGCTTCACGCCGATCAAGATCGCGATCCACGATCCCGACGCCGATGCCGGCTCGCGCGCGGTGTCCCGCGAGATCGGGGCGACGGTCCGCGCGGACTTGCAGTTCTCCGGCTACTTCGACGTCCTCGATCCGGGGATCTACCCGCTCGTGTCCACCTCGCCCGAAACGACGGTCTCCGACAAGTGGGCCAGCATCGGCGCCGCCTCGTTGGCTCTCTCGAAGGTCGCGGTGACGGGCGACCGTCTGGACCTGCGCGTCACTCTGGTCAACACGTCTCCCGCGACCAGACTCTCCGCCCAGCGGTACGGGGGCACGGTCGACCTCGCCCGGCGGCTCGCGCACCAGGTCGCCGACGACATCCTCCAGCAGCTCACCGGACAGCTCGGGATCTCTTCGACGTGGATCGCCTTCGTCTCGAAGCACGGGAACGGGAAGGAGATCTACATGATGGACTACGACGGGCAGCGCCTCAGGCGCATCACGACCACGGGCGCGATCAACCTGATGCCGGTCTGGGCCCCGATCGGCCAGCGCCTGGCGTTCATGTCGTGGCGCACGGGGACCCCCTCGATCGACGTGCTCGACGCCGACGGCAAGATCACCCGTCAGAACGCGGCCGGGGGGACCATGAACATCTGCCCGGACTGGTCCCCCGACGGCCGGAAGATCGTCTATGCCTCGAATGCGCCGGGAAACGCGGAGATCTACCTCCTCGACCTGGTCGGCGGCCGCTCGACGCGCCTCACGAACTCTCCGGCGATCGACACGAGCCCGTCGTTCTCGCCGAACGGGCGCGAGATCGCGTTCACCTCCGACCGCTCGGGGTCGCCGCAGATCTACGTGATGGACGTGGAAGGCCTGAACGTCCGCCGCCTCACCACGGGCGAGGAGTACGCGGACGCGGCGGCCTGGTCGCCGCGCGGCGACAAGATCGCGTACGTGTCCCGGCGCGAGGGCCGGTTCGACATCGTGGTCGTCGACGTCGCGAGCGGGGCCACGGCGCGGCTGACCCACGGCGAGGGGAGCAACGAGAACCCGCGGTGGTCGCCCGACGGGCGCCATCTCGTCTTCGCGTCGAGCCGCGCGGGCCGGTTCGACATCTACACGATGCGCGCCGACGGCGCCGACGTGCGCCGCTTGACCCAAGGCGGCGACTGCGAGACGCCCGACTGGTCGCGCCGCGCGCCGTGAGGCGTCCTTGGTGATAGACTCCGTCCTCCAACGTGCGGGACGCAAGGCAGGTCTTCGGTCCCGTCGATTCGCGAAAGGAGATCCCCTGTCATGACATCGTCGCGAGTCCTCCTCACCGCAGCCGCCCTCCTCGCGGCGGCGCTCGTCGCCCCCGGGTGCGCGAAGAAGCCGGCAGCCACGACGCCGCCGGAGGCCGCGGTCCCGGCGCCGGCCGAGGCGCCCGCGCCGACGCCGCCGCCGGCCAAGGCGCCCGAGGCCGAGCCGTTCCCGGCGCAGCCGGTGGAGAAGGCCCCCGTGGTCGAGCCGACGATCGACGAGTTGAACCGGCAGGGCATCCTGCGCACGGTGCACTTCGCCTACAACAGCAACGCGCTCGACGACGAGGCGCGGACGATCCTCCAGGGAAATGCGACGTGGATCAAGGGACACGCGGGCTACACGGTCGAGATCTCGGGCCATTGTGACGAGCGGGGATCGATCGGGTACAACGTCGCCCTGGGCGACCGGCGCGCGACCGCGGTGAAGGACTACGTGGTCTCGCTCGGGGCGTCGGGAGCGAAGCTGACGACCGTGTCCTACGGCGAGGAGAAGCCGGTCGACCCGGGTCACAACGAGGCCGCCTGGGCGAAGAACCGGCGCGCCGAGTTCCTGATCAAGCCGTGACAGGAGCACGGATCGCCGGTGCCGTCCTCCTGGCGGGCCTCGCCACGGCCTGCGTGATGCCCGACCAGGTCGCGCGCCTCGAGAAGGACGTCGCCGACGTGCAGCAGCAGGCGGCGGCCGCGTCCAAGGCGCAGGCCGAGATCGCCAAGTCGGTCGCCGACATCCAGGCGAAGCTCGGCGGCGACGTGGTCAAGCGCTCCGACATCGCGGACCTGTCGGCGCGCGTCGACGACGTGGTGCGCCAGACGACGGCGACCTCCGACAAGGTGGACCAGATGAACGCGCGCGTCGACCGGCTCTCCCAGGACGTGCAGGCGGTCCGGGACGCCCAGCGGCGGGCCGCGATGCCGGCGCCCACGGGAAGCACCGTTCCGGGCGTGGCCGGCGGCGGCCCCGATGCCGACGCCGCCGCGGCAGCCGCGGGAGCGGCCGCGGCGATGGCGCCCGCGGGCTCCGCTCCCGGAGGTGCCTCTCCCCCGGCTCCGGAGGCGGCGAAGCCTCCGGCCGGTGGCAGCGCCCCGAACCCGAACGCGCTCTACACCTCCGCGTACGCCGACTTCTCCAAGGGGAACTACCCGCTGGCGATCTCCGGATTCGAGGAGTTCGCGCAACGCTACCCGGACGCCGACCTCGCCGACAATGCGATGTACTGGATCGGGGAGTGCAAGTTCAGCCAGGGCGCCTTCAAGGACGCGGTCACGGCGTTCGACGCGATGCTCGCGAAATACCCCTCCTCAGACAAGGCGGCGGCGGCCAACCTCAAGAAGGCCTTGGCCTTCCTCCAGCTCAACAAAGTCGGAGAAGGGGTCGAGCAGCTTCGCTTCGTGGTGGCGACGTACCCGGGGACCGACGAGGCGCGGATCGCCAAGGACCGTCTCGCCTCCCTCGGAAACCCGTGACGGGGCGCGTCGAGGGCGGCCCCTTGACGCTTCCGCTCGACGTCCTCTAGAATCGGGCGTTTTTCCGGAGGTCTTTCCGCATGGCGTCCCACGCATCCGCGATCAAGAAGAACCGGCAGGACATCAAGCGTCGCGCCCGCAACCGCATGCACGCAGGCCGCCTGCGCACGCAGGTCAAGAAAGCCCGCAAGGCGATCGAGTCGGGCGACGTGGCGGCGGCGAGCGGGATGATGCGCGAGACCGTGGCGCTGGTGGACCGCAGCGCCTCGCACGGCATCCTCCACAGGAACGCGGCGGCGCGGACGAAGTCGCGCCTGGCGAAGGCGCTGGCCAGGGCCCAGACCCAGACGAAGTAAGCCTTACCGCCTCTCGACGCCGGCGAGCACGCCCAGGACGAGCATCCCGAGATTCTCGGCGAGCTTCGTCGCGCCGACGGTGGTCGCCGAGGCCTTCCCGAAGCACCCGCACTCGAACGACAGCCCGCGCGCCATCGCCGCGATCACCCCGATCGTGAAGGCGGCCATCAGGCCGGTGTAGACGAACGCGCCGGCCCGGGGCTTCAAGCCGAGCACGAGCGAGCAGCCGGCGACCAGCTCCATCCAGGGAATCGTCATCGCCAGGAGATTCACCGCGGCCGTGGGGATCAGCGGCTCGAGATGGAAGTTGTGGACGCTCCCGGCGAAGGCGTGAAGGTCGGCGATCTTCGGAAGCGCCGCGGCGATGAAGATGAGCCCGGCCGCGAGGCGGCTTCCGCCGACGACGAACGGGTGGCTCGCGATACGGACCCATCCGGCCATCAGGCACCGTCCGGGGTCGGGCCCTTGGCGATCGGGTACCCGGAGGCCGACCACTCGGGCCAGCCTCCCATGAAGACCAGCACCTTCTTCTTCCCGGCGGACACCAGCGCGAACCCGAGGTTCATCGACAGCTCGCACGTCCCGCCGCCGCAGTACACGATGATCGGCTTCCCCTTGGGGTCGAACGCGTCGAGGCGCGCGGGGTCGGTGACGACCTGGTCGTACGGGAGGTTGATCGCGCCGGGGATGTGTCCTTCGGCGTAGTCAGTGGCCTCGCGGGCATCGACGATCGTCGCGGCCTTCGCGTCGAAGAACTGCTTGACCCGCACCATCTGGATCTGGAGGGGACGCGGGACGTCGGGCACGTCGAAGTTGTCGGCGCTCGCGGCGCCGAGTCCGAGCGGATCGTTCATGTCGGGGGCGGCGGCCGGTGCGGCGGAAGCCGCGGGTGCCGCGGGCGCGGGCGAGGCGGAGGGCTTTCCGGAGGCCTGGGCCGCGACGGCGACGCTCTCGAGCGAGTCGATCGAGGGAGGCTCGTACCGCCACGCGAGACCGCTCTTGGGGTCCCCGCGCCTCACGAGCGCGTTCTGGAGCACCCCGAGGACGCATCCTGTGAGCACGATCGTCGTGATTCCCTTCCAGAGCACGCCGCCTCGCTCCGTCCCGTCGGGCCACCAGCGTTCCATACCGGATCTCCCGCGTGCGCATCCGCCCCTGTGGCGGACCGGACGCGCGGGAAATTCTAAGGGCGAAGGTTCGGACTGTCCAAGAACCGGGGCGGGCGGCCCGTCAGGCGGCCCGGCGCCGCCGCGCGGGCTTGGCCCGGCGGGTAACCCGGCGCCGGGACCCGGGCTTGCGGGAGGCCGCCTTCGGCTTGGCGGGGCGGTGGGTCAAAGACGGGCCGCCGATGACGCGGAGCACGTCGAGCGCCGAGATGATCCCGGCGACCTTCTTCCCTTCCCGGACGATCACCCGGTGGATGTGGCGCCGGGTCATCAAGCGCGCGATCTCGGCGACCGGCGTCTTGGCGGAGACGGCGTGGACGATGGGGGTCATCACCTCGTCGACGGTCGCGGTGTTGATGTCCTCGATCTGGAAGCCGGTCGACAGCGGGCGGCCCTCGACGCGGACGCTCGAGTAGAAATCCGACGGTGTGGTCAGCTCGTCGTCTCGCGTGAGGTGGTAGTAAAGAAGGTCCGTCTGCGAGATGACGCCGCAGAGGTCGCCCGACGCGTCGAGGACCGGGGCGCCGGTGATCCCCTTCGCGAGGAACAGCTTCGCGAGGTCGCGCAGATCGGTGTCCTTCGAGACGCAGATGACGTTCCTCGACATGATGTCCGACGCCACGTAGCGCATCGCGATTCCTCCCGGCCTTGGTCTGCGAATGTACACCCGCTCGGGGGTCCGCCACTAGGGGCGAATCCGGACCGCGCCGGGCTTGACAGGAGCGCTCAGCGCCGCCCATGCCCGTGCCTGCGGGGCCCTCGCGCGCGTGCCTGCCCGCCGCCGTTGTGTCCCGGGCGCCGCGGAGCGGCGCCGCGCTCCGGAGGCACCGACATTGGAGCGAGATCGATCCGCCTTCGCAGCGCGTCGACGCGCTCGACCCGGACCTCGAGCGGGTCCCCGAGGCGGAACGTGGTTCCGGTGACCGCCCCGCGCAGCTCGTGGCGGTGCGCGTCGTACTCGAACCACTCGGAGCCGAGCCGGTCGACGCGGACGAGCCCCTCGGCGATCCCGCCGTCGAGCTGGACGAACAGCCCGAATCGCGCGACCCCGGTGACGAGCCCCGAGAACGTCTCCCCTTCCCGGCCGCGCAGGAACCGGACCTTCTTCCACTCGAGGACCTCGCGCTCGGCGGCCTCGGCCTCCCGCTCGAGCAGCGAGCACGCCTCCGAGAGCTCCGCGAGGTCGCCGTGGCGCGCGCGCGCGCCGTGCCGCGCCGCACGCAACGCGCGATGGGCGACGAGGTCCGGGTACCGGCGGATCGGCGAGGTGAAGTGGAGGTAGTGATCGGCGGCAAGCCCGAAGTGCCCGGTGTCGGAGGGCGCGTAGCGTGCCTGCTTCATCGTCCGCAGCGCGATCTGCACGACGACCGGATAGGCCGGCTTGCCCTCGGCGGAGTCGAGGAGCCGCTGCACGTCGACCGACCGCAGCCCCTCGCGCCTCATACGCAGATCGAGGCCCAGGCTCCGGGCGAAGACCGCGAGGGCCTCGACCTTCACGGGATCGGGATCCTCGTGCACGCGGAACAGGCACGGCACGCTCTTCGACGACAGCCACCGCGCGACCGCCTCGTTGGCGGCGAGCATGAACTCCTCGATCATCCGGTGCGCGCGATTCCGGGGCTCGATCGTGATCCCGGTCATCGTCCCTTCGACGTCGAGCAGGATCATCGGCGCCGGGAGGTCGAAGTCGATGCTCCCCCGCGCGCGGCGCTTGGCCTCGAGCCGGTCCCGAAGCAGATCCGCGAGCCGGAGCATCGCTGCGATCTCCGGCGTGATCGGCATCCGCATCCCGCCTCCGTCGAGGAACGCCGCGACCTGGCCGTACGTCAGCCGCGCCGCCGACCGGATCACGCCGTCGGCAAAGCGCGCCGCGACGACGCCGCCGCGCCGGTCGAAGTCGACCACGACGGTCTGGACGAGCTTGTCCTCGCCGGGACGCAGCGAGCAGAGATCATCCGCGAGCCGCTGCGGCACCATCGGCAGCACGCGATCGGGGAAGTAGACGCTCGTCCCCCGCGCCTTCGCCTCGCGGTCGATCGGCGAGCCCGGTGCGACGTACCAGGCGACGTCCGCGACGTGGACGAACAGCCGGAATCCCCCGTCCGGCCCCTCGGCGACCGCGATCGCGTCGTCGAAGTCGCGCGCCGTCTCGCCGTCGATCGTCACGGGCAACGGGGAGTCGAACCTTTCCCGCTTCTTCAGTTCCTTGGGAGGGATCCCTCCCAGCCGCGCCGCCGCGACGAGCGCGTCCTGCGGGAACTCCCGCCGGCAGCCGTGCCGCCGCGCCACGATCTCGACGTCGACGCCCGGCGCATCGAGCGCGCCGAGCACCTCGTCGATCCGCGCGACCGGCTCGCCGCCGCGCCCGCGGCCGCGACCGGAGCCGCGCCCCGCGCTCTGCACCGTCGCCACGACCGCGTCGCCGTCCTTTGCGCCGTGCTTGCCGCCCGGACCGACCGCCACAGGCGCCCCGTCGGCGTCGAACGGCTCGATCCGCGCGTGACCCGCGGTGATCCGGACCACGCCGATCAGCGAATCCGGCCGCGGCGCCGCCCGTTTTCTTGACACTCCCGACATGCGGTTGGTAGTGTACCCAGGCTCCAAGCCGAAGTGGCGGAATTGGTAGACGCGCTAGATTCAGGATCTAGTGGGCGCAAGCCTGTCCCGGTTCGAGTCCGGGCTTCGGCACCAACACCTGGATCTCACGGCCCGCTCCAAAGCGACGCCTACTTACTCGTTGGCGACCTCCGCTTTCAGGCTCGCTCTTTCGCTTTCCGGCAGCCAGAAGAACAATTCGTTTCCATCCAGATCTCGAATGACAAGCGTTGGGGCGCCCCACTCGACGACACGCGTCTTGATCCCCTTCTTCTTGATATGCGCACGGAAACCGCCAACCTGGTCGCCGTCGAGTCCGATGAACAGCCGGCCGTGACCGGCCCGATCCTCCGTTCCTGGCCCAGTCTGATTCAGGATCAGCTGAAGGCCGAGCAGGCTGACTTCAAACACGAATGCCCGACCTTGCTCCACGTGCTGCCACTCCAACGCGAAGCCTAACGTCTCCGTGTAGAAACGGAGCGCACGCTCGGCATCTTTGACGAAGAACACGCTCCGCGCGTAGAAATCTTTCACGGTTCTTGCCTCCCGTGCCGTGCGGCCGAGACCAGGACTGGAACGCTATTGGAGCAGGTTCTCGCGGAGCGTGACGAAATCGAAACTTGATCCGCGAATTCTTCAAAGACGGATACCGCTGGTGACCAGCGTTGTCCCCTCCCTCCCTTGCCTCCTCCCCCGCCCGGTCCCTACATTCCGCTGGGACGCTCTCGCCCGGACGGAGGTGTGTATGGCTGCCGGCCACAAGATGGAAGACGACAAGGAGTCACAACCCGCGCCCACCATCGCGTCGCGGCGACGCCGGCGCGGAGTCCTGGGCACCGCGGTCAGCGCGCGATCGTCGATGCGGATCTCCGACATCAGCGTGACCGGCGCGTTCCTCGAGAGCTACGGCGAGATCCCGATCGGCCACGAGATGGAGCTCGACCTGCGGCTCGAGTCCGGGTCGAGCGTGCGCGTGCTCGCCAAGGTCGTGCGCGTGCAGTACCCCGACTGGGGACGAACCGGCGGCGTAGGCGTGACGTTCACCGAGCTGCCGGATCGGTTCAAGAAGACGCTCGCGGCGTTCGTCGACGAAGAGGTTCCGGCGCTCAACTGACGCCCCAAAAAAACGGGGCCCGCCGAAGCAGGCCCCGTTCCGATCCGGTGGCTTACGTCCGGGCTTACGGGCAGGTCCCGGAGCTGTTGACGAAGCGGCCAGGGCCGGCGCTGCCCACGCAGCCCGCCCCTGTCGTTCCGGTCAAGACGTACCAGTAGTACGCGTCGCCCGCCGGCGTCTCCGTGAGCCCGGTCGCCGTCGTCCCCGCGCCCTGGAAGCGCGTACAAGAGTCGATCGCGTTCGTGGCGAGGTTCGCGATGTTGGCGCCATCGCCGCGATAGAGCGTGTACGTCGCGACGCTTGGATCCGTCGGCCAGCCAAGCGTGTCCTTGGTGTTCCCCCAGCTGAGGTCCGCATCGCCGGAGGCGGTCTCGGCGCCCGTGACCGTCGCGCTCCCGGAAGAGAACCCGCTGCAGTTCGCATCGCTGACGGCGGTGACCGTGTAGATGGTGGGAACGCTCGGGCTCACCGTCCGGGTCGCCGGGCTCGAGGTGACGGACTGTACGAATCCGTCGGACCAGGTCACCGACCACGGTCCGGCTCCCGTCAGCGCGGCCTGAATAGTGGTCGAGTCGACGCCGACACAAATCGTGCCTCCGCCGGAAACCGTCGCCGTCGGACCCCACGTCACGACGGACGCGGTGGTGTCCCTCACGTCGATGCAGCCCGCATCGTCGGTGACCTTGCAGTTGTAGGAGAAGGTGCCGGAGGTCTCGCTCGCGTTGTACGTGAACGAGGTCGCGCCGGGGATGTCCACGCCGTTCTTCTCCCACTGATAGGTCAGGTTGCGGAATCCGCCGACCGCACTGGCCGTGAGCGGGACGGTGTTGCCGCAGATGTTGTATGGCGAGACGTTCGGCGTGACGTCGACTGTCATGGCCCCGGTGCAGTTCCCGACGACGATCCCGGTGGCCAGTGCGAAGTTGTTGCCGGGCGAGAAGTCGTTCCACGTGCCGGAGCCGAACGGCGTCCGGAAGTAGAACGTGCCGGAGCGCACGGGCAACTCGAGGTTGAAGCCGTAGTTCGCGTTCGTCGTGTTCGTCTGCTGGATCCCCACGAAGTAGTTGCCCGCGGCGATCGCGAGCGGGCTCGGCAGGCGGAGCGACGTGACCCCGAGCGTGGTCACCGTGCGGTCGGCGGAGTCGACGTAGAGCGTCGCGCCCGGCGTTCCCGTACCGCTGTCGGCGAGAACCTCGAGGCGGTACGTCGTCGCCGAGTTCGCGAAGAATTGGAGATCGATCGTGTCGATCTGGCTCGGCGCGGTGAAGGCGAACTTGTTCACGAACTCGCCGTTCTGGCCGTTCAGCCCGACGCCGCCGTCCAGGGGAGTGCCCAAGTGCTGGTACGAGTATCGCTGCGGCGTGAACTCGAAGAGCTGGGTCAGGCTGTCGTTCGAGTTGTCGACGTCGCCAGGGACGCTCAAAGAGGCCGTCACCGCGTCGGAGCCGAGGTTCGTCGGCGTGTACGGGCTGAACGTCACGACCGATCCGCCGGTCCCGCAGCGGAGCAGAGACGGAACGTTGACGTCGTCCGAGAATGTGTCGTCCCCCGAGATGTCGAGGTGGACGTTCGTGTCGGTAAGGTCGGAGTCGCCGTTCTGGAAGACGGTCGCCTGGACTGTCTGGGCGCCCGTGACACCCTGCGGCACCGCGCCCATCGAGATCACGTAGTCGACGCTGGCGTCGACGAGAGGCGCGCCGGGGGCGACGAGCCACGTCTCGGGACGGAAGTTGCTCGCGGCCATCGTATCCGACTGAGCGGTTGCGGTGGTCGATTGGTTGCTCCTCAAGCCGCTGCCGAGGCCGGTGCTGTTGCACCAGACAACCGTCGAGACCGAGAACGGTCCGGTGTACCCCGTCGGTCCTCCCCACTCGAACGCGACGTAGAGTCCGTTCCCGGCCGTGTGCGCGAACGGCGAACCTCCGCTGAACAGGAAATCGAACTCGCCGGCGGTGCCGGGAAGCGTCGTGGTGGCGTCGTGCACGAGCGTCATTCCGACGATCGAGGTCGCCCAGCTCGTCGTCTTGCTGTAGGCCGTATCGGTGGTCTCCTGCAGATAGACCTTCAGCTCGGCCGCTCCGGAGACACCCGGGGCGGTCTGGTAGTTCCAGCCGATTCCGGTGATGTTTCCGGTGCCGATGTTGCTTGCCGTCAGCTCCGATCCCAGGATCAGGTAAACGGCGCGGTTGACTTTCCACCTCGTGCTCGGAGCGCGAGCGTTTCCGGAGGTCGAATTGTCCTGCGACAGCCCTAACGTCGGACAATCCGCGCGCACTTCGGAGACCCATGCCGGAACGAACAGCGCCGCGAACAGCGCCACGAGCAGTAGTCTAGAGACAAGCTTGTTCATATCTCTCCCCCACGAATCGGCCGTGAATGACATCGACGGAGACGCCTCCGCCGGCCTGACCAGGCGTTTCTCGAACCGAACCGAGACTCTCAGTCGTCCTCCGCCCACGCTCTGCCTGCGTGGGGGATCCGTTGATACCGCCGTGTGGGAGACGTTCGGCCCCTCCTTCGGCCCGAAACCGCTCGCTTCCCAACGACGGCCCGTGTGAAGACCACCGCGTGCACCCCGGCACGGACCGGGACGAACGTGGCCGGATTCAATACGGTGAACGCTTGATGCTGTCAAGACAAAAAAGGCCTTATGAGTGGAGATTTGGCTACTTGGCACAGTGCTGTAGGCGCATCGGAAATGGTGCCCGTGGCGATTCGGCGTTTCTTCCGTCGCTCCCCTGTGCTCCCGCGGAGGAGCGCCGGGATCGCGTTTCAGTGGGAGTGGAACGCGATCCCAGCACCAAGGGGAACCGTGACGGCCTCGAGCCAGTGTGAGGACGTCTGATGCAGGCAGACTAGACCCGCGGCGGCCACGCGTCGATGGGAAATCCACCCGAGAACGGGATCGTTTCTGTCGCGTTTACGCGAGCAGGGCGCGGATGCGGCGGAGCCCCTCCTCGATCCGGGACGTCTCGCACGAGAACGAGATGCGCACGTGCAGCGGGGAGCCGAAGGCCTCGCCGGGGACGACCACGACCCGCGCGTGCTCGAGGAGTGCTTCCGCGAGGTCTTGCCCGCTCGTAATGGTCCGGCCGCCGATCGCGCGGCCGAACACCCCCGAGACGTTCGGGAAGACGTAGAACGCGCCGGCGGGGGCCGCGAGCGTGATTCCCGGGATCGCGCGCAGCCCGGCCACCATCACCTCGCGGCGCCGCGCGAACTGGGCGACCATCGCTCGGACCTCGTCCTCGGCGGAGGTGAGGGCCGCCAGGCCCGCCTCCTGAGAGATCGAGGCCGGGTGCGAGGTGGAGTGGCTCTGGACGCGCGCCATCGCGTCGATGACGGCCTTCGGTCCCGCGGCATACCCCAGCCTCCACCCCGTCATCGCGAACGCCTTGCTCATCCCGTTGACGACGACGGTGCGCTCGCGGATCGGGGCTCCCAGCGCCGCGATGCTCGTGAAGGCGCGGCCGTCGTAGAGGAGCTTCTCGTAGATCTCGTCCGCGAGCACGACGAGGTCCCGCGCGACGATCAGCTCCGCGAGCTTCGTGAGCTCGTCGCGGTCGAAGCAGGCGCCGGTCGGATTGCAGGGGTAGTTGAGGACGACGCCCTTGGTCCTCGGTCCGATCGCGCGGGCCAGGCCCTCCCGCGTGATCTTGAAGCCGTTGCGCTCGTCGGCGGCCACGAAAACCGGCTCGGCCCCCGTCAGGCGCACCTGTTCCGGGTAGGACACCCAGTACGGCGACGGCACGAGCACCTCGTCGCCCGGGGAGAACAGCGCCATCATCGCGCAATACAGGCTGGCCTTGGCTCCCGGCGAGACGAGGATCTCGTCGGTTCCGTAGGTCAGGCCGTTGTCGCGCTGGAGCTTCGCCGCGATCGCGCGCCGGAGGGCGAGCGTCCCCTCGTTGGCCGTGTACCGGGTCAGGTCGCGGTCGATCGCGTCCTTGCCGGCTTGCTTCGCCGCGCGGGGGGTCGGCGCATCCGGCTCGCCGACCGAAAAATCGAGAACGTCGGCGCCGCTCTCGCGCAGCGCGCGGGCCATCGCGTTCAGGCGGAAGGTCGGGGACAGCGCGATCCGCGATACGCGATCGGAGAGCATCAGCCCACCCCGACCTTCGCCGCGACGATCTCCCTCATCTGGTCTCGCTGGAGCTGGATCCCCTGGACCGCGAGGCCGGAGAGCGCGCGCTCGAGATCGCGGTTGGGGTGCGTGTACCGTCGCCGCGACGGACCCTCCGGCTCCTCGCGGACGATCAGGTCGTCCGCGAGCAGCCGGTAGCGCGGCATCACGGCCGTCTCCGCCGGCGGCTTCTGGTGCGCGAGCAGGAAGAGCTGCCCTCCGATCCGCATCACCCGCGCGATCTCGGCGCCGGTCTCGACGAGACGGTCGGGCGGGACGAAGTCGAGCGCCTCCCACGCGAGCACGACGTCGAAGAAGCGCTCCGGCTGGTCGAGGCGGACGGGGGGCACCCGCGGCGGATCCTCCCCCGGCTTGCGCGGCGGAACCGGCTCCGGCGGGGTGAAGTCCTCGACGTGCACGCGCGCGCCCCGCCCGGCGAGATAGACGATGCTCTCGCCGCACAGCGGCCCGAGCACGAGGATCTGCGGCTTCGCGTCGCGGAACGCGCGCGCAAGCACCCGGCCCAGCCCTCCGCTGGGGTGCCCGGATGCCGCCGCGGACGGTGCGCCCGGGGAAGGCCGGACGCCTTCCACGGAGCGCGGACGAAGCGACACGCGTTGCGCCTAGAGGCTCTGGCTCTTGCCGGGAGCACCCGCGCCGACCGCTTCGAGGACGGGCTTCATGCTGGGCGCGACGCTGGGCTTGCGATCCATGTCGATGCTGCCCTTGAACTTCGCGCCGTCGGCGAGCACGACGCGCGGGGCCACGATGTCGCCCCGGAGGGAGCCGGTCGCCGCGACCTCGACCTTGTCGTCCGCGGTGATGTTGCCGACGACCTCGCCGACCACCATGACCGTCTTGGCCTGGATCTCGGCCGTGATCTTGCCGTTGGCCCCGATCGTGAGGTTGTGGTCCTTGAGGAGGACTTTCCCCTCGACCTTCCCCTCGATCGTGAGGTCCTCGTTGCCCGTCAGCTCGCCTTTGATGTGGATCGACTGCCCGATGTTCACGATCTTGTCCATGGCTTTGGGTCCCTCGTCGGTTTCTATTCGGACTTCACACCCTTCAACTTGTCGATCGCCTCCGCCGCGCGGCTGCGAACCAGTCCCTTTCGGTCGGCCTCGGCCTTCTCGAGCAGCGCCAGATCGCTTTGCTCGCCCACTTCGCCCAGGGCGATGGCGGCCTCGCCACGCACGTCCTCCGGGCTCCCCTTGAACAGCAGGGTCCGCACGACGTCGAGGTGCGAGCGGTCGCCCATCGCGGCGAGCGACCAGGCCATGTCCACCTTCGCCATCTCGTCGGTCTCGGAGGCGAGCCGCTTCGCGAGGGCGGCGATCGCCTCGGGATCGTGCGGTGCGATCGCGGCCATCGCGTGCGCGACCAGGGAGCGGACCTTCGCCGTCGGGTCGTCGAGCGCGTGGATCAGCGCCGGCAGACTGGACTTGTCGCCCACCGTTTCCAGCGCTTCCGCGGCGTTCGCGCGGACCGAATCGGACTCCGCGAGAAGCGCGCTCTCGAGGCGCGGCACCGCTTCCTTCGCGCGCCGGATGCCGACCGCTTTCATCACGATCGCCCGGACGCGGTCCTGCTCGTCCTGGAGCGCGACCCGGATCAGGGTGTCGAGCGACTCCGGGCCGGGGAGGTCCGCGAGCGCTCTGGCCGCGATCAGCCGCAGCGTCCCGTCCTCGTCGTAGAGCGCCTTCTCGAGCGCGGGGATCCCCTTCGGATCCTGGAGCATCCCCAGCGCCTGGCAGGTCGCCATGCGCACGGTGATCAGCTTGTCCGACACGTACGGCATGATCGGCGCCGTCGCGCTCCGATCGCCGATCTGCCCCAATGCACGGATCACGTTCACCCGTACCACCTCGTCCGGGTCGTTCAGGACCGCGATCAAAGACGGCACCGCGTCCTTCGCCTGAGCTTGCCCCAACCGCAGCGCCGCATCCGACCGGACGACGGGATCCTTGTCGACCAGGTCCTTGAAGGCGACCGAGGCTTTGCCCCCACAGCCAGTCATGAGCAAGAAAGCGGCCAACAGCGTGCGGAGCCGGGGCAACACGATCCTCATTCGTCCTCCGGAGAGCGGGCGAACGGCGGATTATACTCCAGGGGTGCGGCCTCGCCTTTTCGTCATCGCGATCACGGTTTTCGTAATCGCCGTCGGGGGGCCTGTGGCCGTGGCGAAGGAGCCGACGGTCCGCTCGTGGCTCGACGGCCCGGTCCGCTACATCGTCACGCCGGACGAGGCGAAGCAGTTCAAGGCGCTCAAGACGGACCCGGAGCGCTCCGCGTTCATCGAGAGGTTCTGGCGGCGGCGCGACCCGACCCCCGCGACGCTGGTCAACGAGTACCGGCAGACGTTCTGGCAGCGCGTCCAGGAGGCGAACGAGAAATTCGTGGACAGCGCCGGACCCGGATGGCGCACCGACCGCGGCAAGATTTACATCCTGTACGGACCGCCGGACGAGATGCACGAGGACCCGACCGCGCGGACGCAGGCCGGCGACGACGCCGGCAGCGGTCTCGTGCGCTGGGTCTACCGGGAGCGCGCGGGCAAGCGCAAGGACGTCGACCCGGATGTCGTCGTCCCCTTCGTACGCAACCTCTCGGGCGAGTACAAGCTCTCCTACGATCCGGAGCTGGCGAGCCCGTTCCTGAACCCGTACGCGGTCGAGGACCGCAACACCGCCGGCCTCAGCCAGTTCCTCGCCGAGATGAAACCCACCGGACGCGATCCGCTCGGCGTGATGCTCGACCTCGGCAAGCTCCAGGAAGTGCCTCCGCAGGAGCAGATCCTGCTCCTGTCGGTCGAGTCGACGGAGTCGTTCCTCTACGAGCCGCTGCCGCTGCGCATCGACCGGTTCACCTCTCCCACCGGAGATCTCGTGGCCGTCGCGACGATCGCGATTCCCGCCTCCAAGGGGGCCGACGTGCCGACGATCCTGGCACGCTTCTCGAAGCCCGGATCGAAGGAGGGCGCGCACATCCTCGCGGAGGGATCGTTCCGCGTCGACGGCGAGGGGGAGCAGCGGCTGGCCCAGGGGCGCGTCTCCCTGCCGGCGGCCCCGTGGGACGTCACGGTGCTCGCGGTCGATCCGGCGTCGGGCGCCAACCGCATGTTCCACGGACGCGTCGATCCGCTCCCCGCCGAGGGTCTGACGACGAGCGATCTCGTGCTGGCCTCCGCCCTGGCGCCGCTCCCCTACGCCGTCCAGGCGAGCTACACCGACCCGTACATCGTCGGCGGCTTTCGCGTGACCCCGTCGCCGCGGCAGGAGATCCGGCGCGGCACGCCGGTCCGGACGTACTTCGAGATCTACCGCGGCACCGAACCCTTCCACGTCGTCTACCAGCTCGAGGGGCAGGAGGACGACGGGCGGTGGCGGCCGCTCGGACGGCCGCAGGATCGCCAGGCGGAGGGGCGCGGGCAGGGGTTCGAGCTGCCGACCTCCCCGTCGTGGCCGCTCGGCTCCTACCGGCTGCAGATCCACGTCGAGGACGCAGGCGGCGCCGCGGTCGATCGCCAGATCCCGTTCGTGCTCTCCGAGAAATGACGCGGAGCGCGCGCGCGGCGGCCGCCGCGCTCTCTGCCCTCCTCGTCGCGATGGCGAGCGCCGCGGCGGACGAGCCCCCGGCGCCCGAGGCCTCGGGCGCGCTGTCGTGGATCGACTCCGACAAGCTCGACCTCGTCGGCGTGCTCGCGGCGCGCGTGCCGGTGGCGACCTGCGGCCCGTACGAGGCGGTCGTCGACGCGTCCGCCGTCACGGCGATCCGCAAGACGACCGCCGAGGCGACCTTCCTCGTCGAGCAGGTCGGCTACCGGCTCGAGCTCGGCGCGCGCCGCTCGCTCCCGGACCGCGGTGCCGTAACCTTCGGTGTCGAGGAGCGCGGAGCGGTCCTCGTCGATGCCGCCGGGCGCGCGCGCGTGCGCCTGGTTACCGCCGGGTGGGAAACGCAGGGAGCGCGGCTTGCCGTGGGCCCTTCCGGATGGAGCGGCGGGATCGAGGGGGGCGTCGCCATTTCCCACGACGCCGTCGACGTGACGGGATCGCTCGGCGGGCGGGTCCGCTGGCTCCACCCCGTCGGGTCCCTTCTCGTCGGCGTGGACGGCGACGCGGACGCCCTGCTCGGCGTCGACCGCGGCGCGGACGTGAGCGCGGGAGCATTGGCGGAGCTTCCCCTCGGAGGCGACCGGCGCCTCGGACTGACGCTGCGCTGGCTTCACGGGCGGAATCCCCTCGGGCTCCTGACGGACGGCGTCATGGCCGGGTTCGACGTCACGCAGGGGATCGCCGCTCCCGCGGCGCGGCCGGTGCCGCCGGAAGTCTCGGGTTTGGTCGCGGGAGGCGGAGGCGACGCGAGCGCGCTCGCGCGCCTGCTCGTGCGCGTCGCCTCGGCGCCGTTTCTCCAAGGGACGTTCGTGGCGGCCGAGGTGGACGCGAACGTCCTGACCGCCTCCACCGGGAACGAGCTGTTCTACCTCTACGACGCCGGCGTGGCGCACCCGGTCGGCCGCCTGATCGCGGGCGGCTGGTTCTACCACCGGTCGAACCACCTCCTCGACCACCCCAACGACACGGTGACGAGCATCAACGTCTTCGAGGGCGGGATCGAGACACCCGGATACGGGAAGGCGGAGCCCGGGCTGCCGCTCGGCGCCGCCGGCGGCCTCGACGCGCGCCTGCGCGCCGGGTGGCTCGCCTCGAGCGCGTTCGGCGAGGACGTCCGGTACAACGTGCGCGGCGGCCTCCGGTGGTCCTCCCCCGACCTCTCCCCGGACGTCCGTCTCTACGTGGCGTTCGAGTTCGAATCCGGCGACGCCGACCGTGCGATCGCGGCGATCGGCACCTCGCTGCCCCGCGGCTGGGACGTGCGGATCGAGACCCGTCACGAGGAGCAGCTGTTCGGTCGCGAAGACCGGAGCCTGATGGGGGTCGCTACGCTCTACTTCTGATCGGGAACCGCGGGCGGGGCGGAGGAGAGCGTCAGCGTCACGCCCGGCAGGGCGTCCCAGGTCGCCTCGCGTCCCGCGAACACCTCGACCCGCCCCGACTTCCCGTCGTCGAGCGTGTAGGTCAGCGTCGCCGCAGGCAGTCCCTTCGGCGGCGAGCCTGCGACCCCCGACGTCCGCGCCGACAAAACGCCCACGAGCAGGCCGTACACGTCGGCCGCGGGAACGGTCTTGCCGGCGTCCGTCTTCCACGTGGCGTCGTCCACGCGCGCGGCGGCGAAGCGCCTGCCGGCGCCCTCGTACGCCGCCTTGACGACCGCGTAGCGGTTCACGGTCGTCAGGCGGGGATCCCTCAGGGACTCCGCGTCGGTGGGGATCGCCTCCAGCCCCTTTCCCGATACGACGAGGATCGTCTTCCGGCTGTCGCTCGTCGCGAAGTACCGCCCGCCCCCCGCGTCGGCCCCGAGCGCCAGCATGCGCGCCGTGGACCCCGCGTGGAGCACGAAGCGGACCGCCGCGGACAGCCCGTACTTCGGGTCGGCGGGGTTTCCGCCGTCGTCGACGGCGACGACCCGAGCGCCCGAGAGAATGCCGAGCAGCCGGCCGACCTGCTCCGTCGCGGCGGGGAGGGTGCGCGGAGACACGATCCACCAGCCGTCCGCGCGCTTGTCGACCCGGAGCGTGCCGCTCCCGCGCGCGATCTCGAACGCGGTGATCTCGGACTGCGCGACGCCCATCCAGGACGGGTCGCGGAAGGCCTCGATCGAGAGGTGGCGAAACACCTCGGACTGCGGGAGCCCCGCGACCAGGATCCCCGGACGGCCCGCGATCCGCACGAAGACGCCCTCCCCGGTCGGCGTGGTCTTCCCGATCTCGAAGCGCGGCACGCCGCCGCCGTCGAAGGTGATCGTGGCCGTGGGGGGGGCGAGGCCGAACGAGGCCGGATCGTCCGCCGCGGGAATCGTCTGCACGATCGGGCTCTTGCGCGCGGCGACGAGGAGGTCACCCACCGCGGAGGCGTCGGCGGTGTCGTGGATCGGTGCCGTGAACGCCCAGCCGTTGCCGTCGCGCTCGAGGCGGAAGGAGCCGTCGGCGGTCTCGAGCGTCATCCCGGTGACCGCGCGATCGTCGAAGCTCGGGAGCGAGGCCTCGATCCGCGCGGTGCGCGACTCCTTCGCCTGCTTCTCCCCGAGCATGCGCCAGGCCAGCGCGAGCGCCCCGGCGGCGACGATCGCGATCGCGATCTTCCGGAGCACCTAGAGCCCCCGGCGCCGCACGAACACCACGACCCCGGCGAGCGCGATCAGGAACGGAGGCCCCACCAGGAGCAGCCGGAAGATCCGCACGTCCCGGGAACGGATGGCGATCTGCTGGCCTGCGAGCTCGTGCCCCCGCACGGAGATGAACCCCCGCGCGCGGCTCAGCCACCCGACCGAGTTGAGGAAGAAGTCCCGGTTCGCCTGCTCCGGGAGGAACGCGTTCGTCGCGAACGCCACGTCCCCGATGAGCACGACCCGTGTCTCCCCGGCCGCGGCCGCTCCGGTTCCGACGGTCTTGAACGACGCCGCGGCGACGCCGAACGGGCCCGCCTCGCGGTTCCCGGAGGCCCCGATCGCCTCCGAGGTGCCGGACGTCTTCGCGATCGTCTCGTGGAAGAGGGTCGGGTCGCGCGGGTCGAAGTCCTCGACGGGGACCGGCAACGGAAGCGCGATCGGCAGCGCCGCCGAGAAGCCGCGCACGATCGGGTGCCTCGAGAAGCTCGTCATCAGCGGGACCTCGGGCTGGGTCCTCAGGTTCTGTCTCCGGTCGAGGATCCGGACATCGCGCGATCGCAGCCCCCAGGTCGCGGTCACCTCGCCGATTCCCGAGTCGAAATCCCCGTCGGCGAGCACGAGCAAACGCCCTCCGGCCTCGAGCCACGTGGCAAGGCGCGCCAGGTCCGCCTTCGGGATGACCGCGCGCGGCCCCGCCACCAGGAGCACGGTCACGTCCGCCGGGATCGGGCGATCGAGCGAGACGTCGCTGACGTCGTAGTACTCGCCGCGCAGCGCGTCCACGGCCGCCTTCATCCCGTCGTCGCCGGAGGAGGCGGGATCGCGCTCGCCGATGCCGCGCACGATCCCGAGCGTCCGGTGCTGCTCGGAGCCGACCTCGAGGACCGCGTTGGTCACCGCCTCCTCGTCGCGCCCGCGGAAGACGACCTTCCGCGTCCCGCAGGTCGCCACCGACAGCCCCTCCTTGAGCGCGCTCTGCTCCTCGCGGCTCAGACCGAGGGAGGTCACGATCCCGGGGCGGGAGTTCGGGTCGACGAACTCGGCCTCGATCCGGTCCGACCGGTGCTTGTAGGACTGGAGGAGGTCCCAGTACCCCTCGCGCGCGGGATCGCGATCCTTGAAGAGCGCCCAGATCTTCACTGCGGCCGGAAGCGACGCGAGGGCCTCCTCGGTCTTCTGCGACAGGCTGTTCTCGTGACGTTTGGAGAAGTCGTGCGTCCAGCGAAACCGGATCGCCACCGCGAGGGCCAGGCCCAGCGCGACGAGCACGGCGAGCGTGTAGACGAGCGAGCCGGCCCCCTCCTTCGCCAGGCGGCCGACATCGACCCCTTTGCGCGCTTCGAGATCGTCGCGACGCGTCAGCGCCATCTCATCTCCACCGGCTCGAGTCGATGACGCGCACGCTCAGGAACAGGCAGGCGGCGATCAGGGCGACGTCGAGGGCGAGGTAAGAGGAATCGAACAGGCCGAGGGAGTACTGCTTGAGCGCCCAGCCGATCGACAGAGACGCGAAAATCGCGTCGAACGGGGGGCGCGCGACCGGGACGAGCATCTCGATCAGGATCAGCGGCACCGCGAGGGCGTAGGTGACCACGAGGGCGATGAACTGGTTCTCGGTGAGGCACGAGGAGAACAGCCCGATCGCGAGCATGACGCCGCCGTACAGGAACAACCCGAGGTACGCGCACGCCAGCGCGGCCGCTTCCGGTTGCGCCTTCCAGAACAGGAACCCCGGCAGCGGCAGGGTCAGGGCGAGGATGAGCGCGTAGACCGTCATCGCGCCGAAGTACTTCCCGAGGACGAGCTGGGTCGAGGTGATCGGCGAGGTGAACAGCAGCTCCGCCGTCCCGTTCCGGCGCTCCTCGGAGAACAGGCGCATGGCCAGACCCGGCAGCGACACCCCGACCGCGGCCGTCCCCCAGGTGATCAGGCCGAACTTGCCGGCGACGAGCTGGGTGCGGATCGAAAGGCCCAGCTCCTGCATCATCACGGCCGCGGTCTGCGCGTAGTGGATGACGCCCGCCGCGAAGCCGGCCGCGACGACCGCGAGGAAGATGGTGATGAAGGTGTACGCGATCGGCGAGACGAAGTAGGCCTGGAGCTCGCGGCGGACGATCGCCCAGACGGCGCTCATGCGGCGGCCCCCGCGGCATCGTCGGTGACGAGCTTGAGGAACACCTCCTCGAGGCTCGCGCGCTCGCGCGACAGCTCGATCAGCCCCGCTCCGAGCCGGACGACCTCGGCGGCGACCCGCTCGCGGGCGGAATCTCCCGCATCGACGCGGACGCGGAAGGTCCCCTCCCCCGAGCGCACCGCGTCGGTGACGCCGGGGAGCGCGGCGAGCGCTCCCGCGAGCCCGTCCGTCTCGCGCGCGACGCGCACGTGGAGCGACTGCACGCGCCCGAGGCCGGCCGTGAGGTTCTCGATCGAGTCCTCCGCGACGACCTGCCCCTCGTTGATGATGACGACGCGCGAGCAGGTCATCTGGACCTCGGGGAGGATGTGCGTCGAGAGGACGACGGTCTGCTCGCCCGCGAGCCCTCGGATGACCTGGCGGATCTCGATGATCTGGCGAGGGTCCAGCCCGACCGTCGGCTCGTCGAGAACGAGCACCTTCGGCTGGTGCAGGATCGCCTGCGCGAGCCCGACGCGCTGGCGGTACCCCTTCGAGAGGTGCCCGGTGACCCGGTGGGCAACCTCCGACAATCCACACAGGGCGATCGCGCGGTCGACGGCGGCCGCGCGCTTGGCGCGCGGAACGCGCTTGATCTCGGCGACGAAGCGGAGGTAGCTCCGGACGACCATCTCGCGGTAGAGCGGCGGCGTCTCGCACAGATAGCCGATCTCAGCCTTGACGGCGAGCGGCTCCGAGAGGACGTCGTGGCCGGCGACCCGCGCGGTCCCCGAGGACGGCGGGATGAACCCGGTGATCATCCGCATCGTGGTCGTCTTGCCCGCGCCGTTGGGGCCGAGGAATCCGAGGATCTCGCCGCGCGCGACCTCGAACGAGACCTGCCACACCGCCACCCGGCTGCCGTAGACCTTCGTGAGCCGATCGACCGAGATCATCCTGTGTCCTTCGTTACGGCCAAAAAGACCTCGAAGGATACGTTCAGCAGGAGCGAGCGTCAACGATGCGGATCGTGTCGACGCCCAGGGGCGCTGCCTCGCGGGCGAAGCGAGCGAGCAGCTCGGTGGCGAAGCGCTCGACCGCCGCGCGCCACCGCAGATCGGGCACCTCGATCTCGAGGGCGCCGCGGCGGAGTGCGATCACCCGCGTGTGGCCCGCGATCGACGCCCCGGCGATACGCCGCCAGGCGGATTCGATCTCGAGGGCGCGCGAGCGCGAGGCCGGCAGTCCGAGCCCGCGCGCGCCGGCGACACCCAGGCGCGCGAATCCATCGGCGCGGCGATCCTCGATCACGCGCGGCATTGTACGCGGGGAGAAAAAGAACCGGGTCGGGGCGGCTTCCGAGGCCCGCCGCGGAGGGGGGCAACCTCCGTGGGAGGGGTGTGGACCTCGACGCCGCCCCGGCCCGGACCGGAAGCACCGGATCGGTCGGTGTCCCGGGGCCCGGCCGCAGCCGGGACTTGGGGGGTCACGCCGTCTCCTTGCAATCGCTCCGCCAGCGGGACCACGGCCGCCGCGCCATCCGCGGCGACGGGTCCTTCGGCGGCGTCGGCGTTGTCGTGGCGAGGGCGCCGCTCCGCATCCGCCGGTTTGGTAATCGCACTGTCGAACTGGTGACGCGCGCCGGCAGGAGCGGGTGACTATAATCGCGCCGCACTCGTGGAGGCCGACGTGACGCATTGCCGATTCCGGACGAGCTTGGGCGGCGCCGCGTTCTGCGGGGACCCCGCGTACCTCGAAGGATTCTGCCGCTTCCACTACGCGGCGCTCCAGCGCGGCGAGATCAACGAGTGGGGCGTGATCAACGAGCGGCTCGCCGACCAGGTCCGGCGGCGCGAGATCAACTTCCACGGCATCCCGCGCGAGGCCGTCTTCGTCGAGGACGACCCCCAGCCCTAGCGCCGCGCGTCGAGCCAGCTCTGCAGGATCAGGGTCGCGGCGGCCGCGTCGACGACCTCGCGGCGCCGGCCGCGCCGCACGCCTCCCTCGATCAGCGCGCGGGTGGCCTGGGCGGTCGTCAGCCGCTCGTCCCAGAGGTGAACGGGTCGGCCCAGCTCGTCCCGCACCCTGGCGGCGAACTGCTCGGCCTCTTCCGCCGCCGCCCCTCGCTCACCCGAGAGCAGGAGCGGATGGCCGACGACGATGGTGGACACCTCCCGTGCCGCCGCAAGATCGCCCAGAGGGGTCAGGCTCCGCGCCAGCTCGCGCCGCGCGAGAAACCCCGCCGGCTGCGCGGTCACCCGCAAGGGATCCGACACGGCGAGCCCGACCCGCACTCGCCCGAGATCGATGCAGAGAACGCGTCCGGCCGGATCGGTCAATTCTTCTCGGTGCCGGGGATCGAGATCACCGCCTTCTTCGGCGCGTCGGCGGTCGTGGGCGAGATCTTCGCGTTGATCCCGTCGACCAGCGTCTTCGTGGCGGGATCGTCCGGGTAGGCGCTCGTGAGGAAGTGCATGTAGGTGACGATGTCGGCGGGGTGCTTGCTCCCGTCGAGCAGGATCCGGTTCTCGGCGACGCGCTTGCCTTGATTGCCCAGGTAGACGAGCGGCGTGCTCCCGGCCTTCTCCTGGACGGTGCTGAATTCGCCGCCGTACGCGTCGAGCATCAGGTCGACGCCGGTGAGCGAGCGGGCGAGATCGGGCGCGTCCACCTTCGGAATCCCCGCGAGCAGCACGATCACGTCCGCCTTTCCGCGCAGGTCGGGAACGTACCGCTCGATCATCGCCTGCGGCGAGGCGATGGCGAGGTTGGTTCCCGCCGGTCCGGCTTTCTGCCACAGCGGGTTGTAGCGCACCACGCTGAGCACGCCGATCCGGACCTTCCCGTGGCGCCCGTCGGCCTCGACGATCGCGTACGGCGGGAACACCGGCTCGGTCGTCCCCTGGGTGACGATGTTGGTCGACACGAACGGCATGTCGATCCCCTCGATCTTCTTCTTGAAGTCGTCGTATCCCAGGTCGAGGTCGCGCTCTCCGATCCCGACCGCGCCGTAGCCGAGCTTCACCATCGACTCGAGCAGCGTCCGCGTGCGGACGTCCCCGGCCGCCGTCGGCACGTCGGTGAAGTTCCCGGTATCCAGCAGCGCGAACGGAACGCCCGGGAACGCGCCGTGCGCCTCCCCCACGAGCCACGAGCGCCGCGAGATGCCGCCCGCGGGTTGGAGCTTGCACCCGCACGTGTCGATGTAGCCGATGACGTCGCCCGTGGCGAAGAGCTCCACGTCCGGGACGGGATCGGTCACGAACAGCTTCCCCTTGGGAAGCTCGAGCGAGCGCGGCACGACGGCAGGCGCGCCACCGGCGGAGGGCGCCGCCGCTTGAGCCGCCGCCGGCTTGGCGACCGCGTGGGCCGGGGATCCGCTGCCTTCCGCGGGGGCGGCGAGTGGGGCCGCCGCGGCGAGGCAGGCGATGCCGCAAAGGGTTCGGAGCGTCATGGTCGGTGTCCTCCCGGCGTCACGGCCGCAGCATCGGCCGGTTTCTTCTTCAGGGGCGGGGGCGGCTGCTGCGCGGGCTGCGCGTCCGGCGCCGCCGCCTTCGCGATGACCGGGGCGAGGGCCTCCTTCATCGCCTTGTCCTCGGGAACCTGCGCGCTGAGGAAATGCATGTACGTCACGATCGTGGCGGGACGGCGCTTCGCGTCGAGCCCGATCCGGCTCTCGCCCAGGCGCTTGCCCTGGTTGCCCGCGTAGTAGATCCGCGTGCGCCCCTCCATCTCCTCGGACGTGTTGAAGATGCCGCCGTAGGAGGCGAAGATCATGTCCACGTCCGGGAGCTGGCGCGCCAGCTCGTGGCAATCGTCCTTCGCAAGCGACGCGAGGAGCACCACGATGTCGCTCTTGGCCCGGAGCGGACCGAGAACCGGCTTGATCATCTGGAGCGGCGGCGCGATCGCCATCGTGGTGCCGCCGGGCCCCGGCTTCTCCCAGACCGGGTTGTAGCGATTGACGGCCATCACGCCGATCCGGATCGGCCTGCCGTCGCCCCCGGCCACCTCGACGATCGTGGAGGGCGGGAACACCGGCTCGAAGGTCCCTTGCTTGACGATGTTGGTCGACACGAACGGGATCGCGATCCCTGCGGTCCTCTTCTTGAACTCGTCGTACCCGTTGGCGACGTCGTGGTCGCCGATGCCCGCGGCCTTGTATCCCAGCGCGGCCATCGAGGTCAGCAGCGCGTGCGTCCTGAGATCCCCCGCCTCCGTCGGCGTGTCCGACCAGTTCCCGGTGTCGAGCATCACCAGCGGCATCTTCGGGTAGTTCTTCTTGAGCTGATCGACCAGCCAGGCCCTCCGGGCCAGGCCCCCCGCGGGGTTGAGCTTTCAGCCACACGGCTCGATGTAGCCGATCACGTCCCCGGTGAACAGGAGCGTCAGATCCGCCGCGGGCCCCGGGGCGACGAGCGCGCCCTCCGGCAGCTCGAGCGAGACCGGCGGGGTCGCCGGCTCCGGCGGCGCTGCCGCGAGCAGCGCGCCGAATCCCGCCACGGCGGCAATTCCCAGCCACAGTCCTCGTCCGCCCACGGCACCCTCCGCGTCCCGAAACCCGGGAAAGTATAAGGAGAGGGCCGGATACGCGCTAACGCGGACGGCGCGTGCCCTATCCTTGACCCGCGTGAGCGCGCACGTACCCCTCCTCCTGGCTTCCGGCTCGCCGCGCCGGCGCGAGCTGCTCCGCTCCCTCGGCGTCCCCTTCACCCTGGCCCCCGCCCCGATCGACGAAGGGATCGTCCCCGGGGAGTCGGCCCGCGAGCACGTCACGCGCCTGGCCGAGGCGAAGGGGCGCGCCGCCGCGGCCGCCGTCGCGATCGGAGCGCTCGTCCTCGCCGCCGACACGACCGTCACGCTCGACGGCGCGATCCTCGGCAAGCCGGCCGGCGACGAGGAGGCGCTCGGAATGCTCCGGCGCCTGTCCGGACGCACGCACGAAGTGCTCACCGCCTGCCACCTGATCCGCACGGACACGACGCGCTCGTCGGCATCGCTCGCGGTGTCGCGCGTGACGTTCGCGCCTTGGGACGAGGCGCGCGCCCGGTGGTACGTGGCCACCGGCGAGCCGTTCGACAAGGCGGGCGGGTACGCCCTCCAGGGACTCGGAGTTCTCCTCACCACGGGCGTCGAGGGATCGTGGAGCAATGTGGTCGGGTTGCCGCTCGAGATCCTCCCGGAATTGTTCGCCGCCGTCGGCGACGATTTCGTCGGCCGCATCGGCTCCGCCGTGGAACCCCCCAGTCCGCGCTGATACGATGGCCGCCCGAGCGCCGTCGCCCCGGCGAGTCGGTGCGACGCCGCGCTCGACAGGACGGACGATGCCCGCAAACTTCCCCGAGACCGAAGATCCGTACGCCGACACGTTCGCTTCCCGCCACATCGGGCCGCGCGAGGACGAGGTGCGCGCGATGCTCGCCACGCTCGGGGACACGAGCCTCGACGCTCTGGTGGCCAAGGCGCTCCCGCCCGGCATCCTCGAACCCGCGGGTCTCACGCTCGACCCGCCGCTGTCCGAGACGGAGGCGATGGAGACACTGGCGAGGATGGCCGGCCGGAACCGCGTCACCCGGTCGTACCTCGGTCTCGGGTACTCCGGCTGCATCACCCCGGCGGTGCTCCGCCGGAACATCCTCGAGAACCCCGGCTGGTACACGCAGTACACGCCGTACCAGCCCGAGATCTCCCAGGGGCGGCTCGAGGCGATGCTCAACTTCCAGACGATGATCGCCTCTCTGACAGGGCTCGACGTCGCGAACGCGTCGATGCTCGACGAGGCGACCGCCGCGGCGGAGGCCATGACGCTGTGCGCGCGCGTGCACGAGTCCGGGGCGCAGGGATGCGTCTTCTTCGTCTCCGACCGCTGCCACCCCCAGACGATCGCCCTGGTCGAAACGCGCGCGAAGGCGCTGTCCCTCGAGGTCGTGGTCGGCGATCACGAGCGGTGGGATTTCTCGCGGCCGACCTTCGGCGCGCTCGTGCAGTACCCCGCCACGGACGGCGCCGTCCTCGACTACGCGCCGTTCGCCGCGCGCGCCCACGAGGCCGGCTGCCTCCTGGTCGCGGCCGCCGATCTCCTGGCGCTCACCCTCTTCCGTCCGCCGGCCGCGTTCGGCGCGGACGTCGCGGTGGGTAGCGCGCAGCGCTTCGGGGTTCCCATGGGCTTCGGCGGTCCGCACGCGGCCTACATGGCGGTGCGCGACGCGTTCAAGCGCCAGCTCCCGGGGCGCCTCGTCGGCGTCTCGAAGGACGCGGCGGGCAAGCTCGCGTACCGGCTCGCCCTCCAGACGCGCGAGCAGCACATCCGCCGGGACAAGGCGACGAGCAACATCTGCACGGCGCAGGTCCTCCTCGCGGTCATCGCCTCGATGTACGCGGTCTACCACGGGCCGGAGGGGCTGCGCTCGATCGCGGCGGGCATCAGGCGCCGCACGCTTCGCTTGGCCGAAGCCCTCTCCGCCGCCGGCTTCGCGGTTCGGCCGGCGCTGGTCTTCGACTCGATCAAGGTCGGACCGGGTCCAAGGAGCACGGCGGCCGTCCTGAAGGCCGCCGCGGCGGCCGGGATCAACCTGCGCTCGTTCCCGGACGGCGACCTCTCGATCAGCCTCGACGAGACGGTCTCGGAGGTGGACCTCGCCGACCTCGCGCGCGCGTTCGGCGCCACCCCGGTCGGGGCCGCCGCCCCGGTCGACGCCGCGATTCCGGCCCCGCACGCGCGGGAGTCCGCGTTCCTCGACCACCCGGTCTTCCACCAGCACCGCTCCGAGACCGAGATGCTGCGCTACCTCAAGCGGCTCGAATCGCGCGACCTCTCGCTGACCACCTCGATGATCCCGCTCGGCTCCTGCACGATGAAACTCAACGCCGCCGCCGAGATGTTCCCGATCTCCTATCCCGGGTTCGCGGCGATCCACCCATTCGCTCCTGCCGACCAGACGGAAGGGTACGCGGAGCTGATCGCGTCGCTGTCGGCGATGATCCGCGAGATCACCGGATTCGCTGCGGTGTCGCTGATGCCCAACGCCGGCTCCCAGGGGGAGTACGCCGGGCTCCTGGCGATCCGCGCGTATCACGAGGATCGCGGCGAGGGGCACCGCGACGTTTGCTTGATCCCGATCTCGGCGCACGGGACGAACCCGGCGAGCGCGACCATGGCGGGGCTCAAGGTCGTCGTCGTGGCGTGCGACCGGGACGGGAACGTCGACGTCGGCGACCTGCGCGCGAAGGCCGCCGCGCATTCCGGCTCCCTCGCGGCGCTGATGGTCACCTACCCCTCGACGCACGGCGTCTTCGAGGAAGGGATCCGGGAGATCTGCGCCGTCGTCCACGAGCACGGCGGCCAGGTCTACCTCGACGGCGCCAACATGAACGCGCTCGTCGGCCTCTGCCGTCCCGCCTCGCTCGGCGCCGACGTCTGCCACCTGAACCTCCACAAGACCTTCTGCATCCCGCACGGCGGAGGCGGCCCGGGCATGGGGCCGATCGGCGTCGCCACGCACTTGGCACCGTTCCTCCCCGGGCATCCGATGGCGAAGGTCGGGGGTGCCAAGGCGATCGGGCCCGTCTCGGCGGCGCCGTGGGGCAGCGGGAGCATCCTCCCGATCTCCTGGGCGTACATCGGGATGATGGGCGCCAAGGGGTTGAAGCGCGCGACCGAGGTCGCGATTCTGAACGCCAACTACGTCGCGCACCGGCTCTCGCCGCACTACCCGCTCGTCTATCGCGGCCGGAACGGCTTCGTGGCGCACGAGTGCATCCTCGATCTGCGCCCGATGAAGGCCTCGGCCGGCATCGACGCCGAGGACGTCGCCAAGCGGCTGATGGACTACGGGTTCCACGCGCCTACGATGTCCTGGCCCGTGCCCGGCACCCTGATGGTCGAGCCGACCGAGAGCGAGTCGAAGGAGGAGCTCGACCGGTTCTGCGACGCGATGATCGCGATCCGGAAGGAGATCCGGGAGATCGAGGAGGGCCGGGCCGACCGCGCGGTGAACCTCCTGAAGATGGCCCCGCACACCGCCGAGGCGATCGCCGCCGACTCCTGGGACCGCCCCTACGCGCGCGAGCGCGCGGCATTCCCGACGGCCGCCTCGCGCGCGCACAAGTTCTGGCCCGCCGTCGCCCGCGTCGACAACGCGTACGGGGACCGGAACCTGATGTGCGCCTGCCCTCCGATCGAGGAGTACGCGACGCGCTAGGGAGGGGTCGCTAGCGGCCGGTCAGCGCCGCGTACGCCCCCGCGTCCATGAGGGCGTCGAGTTCGGAAGGCGTCGCGACCGACAGCGCGCAGATCCACCCGGCGCCGTGCGGGTCGGAGTTGATCGTCTCCGGCTTCTCGGCGAGCAGCGCATTGACCGCGGTCACCGTTCCGGACACGGGCGCGTAGACCTCCGAGACCGCCTTCACCGACTCGATCGTGCCGAGCACGTCCCCTTGGGCCACGCTCTTGCCGACCGCCGGGAGCTCGACGAACACGATGTCGCCGAGCTCGCCCTGGGCGAAGTCGGTGATGCCGATCTTCGCCGCGCCGCCCGAGACGAGAACCCACTCGTGCTCCTTCGTGTACCGGCGATCGTCAGGGAACATCGATTCCTCCGCGTGGTCAGCGCGATCGTTTGTAGAACGGGGTCGGCACCACGACCGCTCTCTCGCGGCGCCCGCGAATCTCCACCTCGAACCGCGTGCCCGGCTCGGCGGCGCCGGGCGGCAGGTACGCGAGCCCGATGTTCTTCTTGAGCGTCGGCGAGAACGAGCCGCTCGTCACGCTGCCGGACGGGACGCCCTCGACGAGCACGGGATGCCCGTGGCGCGCCACGGCGCGCCCTTCGGTCTCGAACCCCACCAGCTTCCGTGCGGTGCCCTCGGCCTTCTGGAGCGCTAACGGCGCGCGTCCGAGGAACTCCCCCTTCTCGAGCTTGACGATCCATCCGAGGTCGGCCTCGTAGACGGTCGTCGTGTCGTCGATGTCGTTCCCGTAGAGGGCCATCTTCGCTTCGAGCCGGAGCGTGTCCCGGGCGCCGAGCCCGGCCGGGATCATCCCGGCGGGCTTGCCCGCCTCGCGCAGCGCCCGCCAGATCGCCTCCGCCTCCGACCACGGCCCGTAGATCTCGAACCCGTCCTCGCCGGTGTACCCGGTGCGGGAGACCAGCGCCGGCACCCCCGCGACCTTCGAGCGCTCGAAGGCGTAGTACTTGATGCCGGGGAGGACCGCGGGCGTGAGCGGCTGAAGGATCTCCTGCGCCCTCGGCCCCTGGACCGCGATCTGGAAGTAGCGGTCCGAGACGTCCTCGACGCGCACGTCGAATCCTTGGGCGTGCGTCCGCAGCCAGGCGAGGTCCTTGGGCGTGTTGGCCGCGTTGATCACGAGGAGGTAGTCCCCCTCGAACATCCGGTAGACGAGCAGGTCGTCGACGAAGGTCCCCTTGGGGGTCGTCAGCGCGCTGTACTGCACCCGCCCCGGCGTCAGGCGCGACACGTCGTTCGACGTCACGTGCTGCAGGTAGTCGAGCGCGCCCGGCCCGCGCACCTCGACCTCGCCCATGTGGCTGACGTCGAACATCCCGGCGCGCGTGCGCACCGCGGTGTGCTCGTCGAGCACGCCGGAGTACTGCACCGGCATCTCCCAACCGGCGAACGGCACCATCCGCCCGCCTTCCTCGACGTGGATGCCGTGGAGCGGGGTCTTCTTGATCTCGGCGCTCAACGAGATTCTCCGGGCGAAGGGGGCCATGGTAGCAGGTCGGCTCGGAAGACAGAGCGCGCGATCGCCGCGCCGACCGCGTCCTCGTCGGGAGACGCGGCGACTTCCGCCGCCGGCAACGACGCCGCGGCCAGGTGCGCGGCTGTCGTGGGCCCGATCGCCACGCGCGTCATCCCCGCGAGTGCGACCGACAGGGCCTTCGCCTGCGCGCCCGCAGCCGAAAGCCACAGATCGAGGCTCGACCCCGCCGTGAACACGACGACCCCCCAGCGTCCGCCTATCGCAGCGCGCGCCATCTCGCCCGCCCGCTCCGACGGCACGGTCCGATAGAGCGGAGCCTCGACGACGCGCGCCCCGGTCGCCCGCAGCGCCGTGGCGAGCAGCGCCGGTCCTCCCTCCGGCCGGACGAGCAGGACCGACCGCCCGGAGGCGATGCGGGGCGAAAGCTCCCGGGCCAGGCCCTCCCCCCGGGCCTCCTCCGCGGCGAGATCGACGCGGATGCCGATCCCCACGAGGGCGCGCGCGGTCGCCGGCCCGACGGCGGCAACGCGCAGTCCCGCGGGGAGCCGGTCGATCCCCCGCGACGCCAGGCCCATCGCCAGCGCCGCCACGCCCCGGCCGCTCGTGACGACGAGCCAGTCGTACGAATCCACTACATCGAGCGCGCGCTCGCCGGGCCCGGGATCCTCGGGCGCGCTCGCGCGGGTCGTGGGCTCGAGGTCGACCGGGATGCCGGCGGCTTCGAACCGCGCGATAAGTCGCGGCCAGGAGCCGGCCGGCCGCGTGACGAGGACGCGCGCGCCGGGAGCGGCGGTCAAGACGGCCGGTCCGCCGGATGGACCGCGCGCACGATCTCCTCGCCGCCGGCTCCGAGGATCCGCTCGGCGATCTGCCGCCCGAGCGCCTCCGCCGAGGCGGCGGGACCGCGAAGGCGCTCGCGGACGAGCTTCGACCCGTCGGGCCGTCCGACCATCGCCTCGATCTCGATCTCGTCTCCGTCGCACCGCGCGTAGGCCCCCGCGGGGGCCAGGCACCCGGCGCCGAGCGCCGCGAGGAAGGCCCGCTCCGCCGACACGGCCGAGCGCGCGAGAGGGTCGTCGATCGCTGCTACCAACGCCACGGTCCGCGCATCGTCCGCGCGCGTCTCGACGGCGAGGGCGCCCTGCCCGGGCGCCGGGAGGCAGACGGAGGTCGGGATCGGCGTCCACGGGGCGGCCGCGACCGACAGGCGCGTGAGGCCGGCGGCCGCGAGGACGAGCGCGTCGAACGCCCCTTCGTCGAGCTTCCGCACGCGCGTGTCGACGTTGCCGCGGACGAGCACGAACCGGAGATCGGGCCGGGCGTGGAGGAGCTGCGCCTGCCGCCGCGGGCTCCCGGTGGCAAGGCGCGCCGAGAGCGGAAGCTCCGCGATCGCCGATGCCGTCCGGGCGACGAGCGCGTCGCGCGGATCGACCCGTTCCGGAATCGCGGCGATCGCGAGCCCCGGGGGGTGCTCGGTGGGAAGGTCCTTGAGGCTGTGGACGGCGAGGTCGATCGCCCCGGCCGACAGGGCGTCCTCGATCTCCTTGACGAAGACCCCCTTGCCGCCGGCCGCGGCAAGCGGCACGTCGGTCTTCTGGTCTCCCTCGGTGCGGATGATGTGCACGTCGACCGACACGCCATCGTGCACGCGCGCGAGGCGCTCGGCGATGTGCCGGGCCTGCCAGAGCGCGAGCGCGCTTCCCCTCGTGCCGAGAACGAGGCGCACGCCTACGTGTCCCTCCCGCCCTGGATCACGCGGTGCGGACCGCGCGACGGCGCGTCGCCCGGCGGGTCCGCCGCGCCCGGCTCGGAGGCCTCGCCGGTGCCCCGTGCGTTCGCGTGCGGCTCGGCGAGCCCGAAGATCTCGCGGTACATCCGGACGCGCGGCGCGGCCTCGCCGCGGTCGGCGGCCGCCTTGAGCGCCACGATCGGCCCGTGGAGCACCTTCTGCATCGCCGAGCGCATCAGCTCCTCGACCGCCGCCTTGTGCTCGGGGCTCATGCCGGAAAGGCGCCGTGCGAATCGCTCGATCTCTTCCCGGCCGACGCCATGGAGCCGGTCGCGCAGCGCCGCGATCGTCGGTCCGAGCTCGACCGACTGCCGCCACCGGTCGAACGCGACGACCTCGAGGTCGAGCAGGCGTCGCGCCTCGTCGGCGGCCTTCCGCCGCTCGTCGAGCCCGGCGTCGACGACACCCTGGAGGTCGTCGATGTCGTAGAGGTAGACGCCGTCGAGCGAGCGCACCTCGGGCTCGACGTCGCGCGGGACGGCGATGTCCACGATGAACAGCGGCTTGCCCCGCCGCGCGCGCAGGACGTCGCGGACCTGCGCGCGGGAGACCACCGGCGTCGCCGCCGCGGTGCCGGTCAGGACGATGTCGACGCGCGCGAGCGCCGCCGGGAATTCGTCCCAGGGGATCGCGCTGCCGCCGAGCCCGTCCGCGAGCACGGCGGCGCGCGCGTACGTCCGGTTCGTGATCGTCAGATCGGAGACCCCCTGCCCTGCGAGGTGCCTGGCGGCGAGCTCGGTCATCTTGCCGGCGCCGAGCAGCAGCGCCGACCGCCCGCGAAGGTCGTCGAAGATGCCGCGCGCGAGCGTGGCCGCGGCGTAGGCGACGGAGACCGCGTGCCGCGAGATCCCCGTGGAGGTCCGCACGCGCTTGGCAGCGGCGAACACGTGCTGGAGCAGGCGGTCGAGAACCGGGCCGGTCGCGCCCGCCTCCCGCGCGATCTCGTAGGCGCGCTTGACCTGCCCCAGGATCTGCGGCTCCCCGAGGACCATCGAGTCGAGGCCGCAGGCCACGCCGAAGACGTGCCGCGCCGCGTCGAGCCCCTCGTAGTCGTAGACGTGCCGCTCCACCTCCGACAGCTCGAGCCCCCGCGCCGCGGCGAGGAACGCCCGGATCTCGTTTGCGGCGCCCGGCCGCGCCGACCGTGCGATCAGCTCGACCCGGTTGCACGTCGCGACGATCACGGCTTCCTCGACGCCGGCGGCCTCCTTGAGCTTCGCGAGGGCCGCGGGAAGCTCGTCCTCGGGAATGCGCGCGCGCTCGCGCAGGTCGAGAGGGGCCGATCGGTGGTTCATGCCGACGAGCGTGATCATCAGCGCACCATCCCGAACAGGGTGAGGAGGCCGAGACCGAAGCCGGCGATCGAGAGGAAGGCGGAGCGCCGCCCGCGCACACCGCGCGCGAACCGGGCCCAGAGCAGAACCGCGAACACCCCCCAGGCCAGCACCGGGAAGACTTCCTTGAAGCCCCACGTCCAGAGGCGGTCGTGCAGCTCGGTGTTGTAGACCATGCCGGTGACGATGCCGATCGTCAGCAGCGGAAATCCCCACATCAGTGCCTGGAACCCGATGCGATCGACCGTCTCGAGCGAAGGCACGCGCGTCAGCAGCTTCGGGCCGCCTCGCGCCCGCAGGGCCCGGTCCTTGATCAGGAACAGGACGCTCATGGCGAACGAGACCGCGAGCGCCGCCATCCCCGCGGTGGCGATCGAGGTGTGGAAGACGAACCAGATCTTCCCCGGCCCGTTCCCCGAGCGCGCGTCGGACGGGAGGAGGTGCGCGGCGGCGACCATGACCGCCGCGATCGGCGGGAGCACGAGCGCTAACGCCCGGATGCCGGAGCGGAACCAGAGGAACAGGTGGAGGGTGAGCACGAACCAGCCGAGGACGAGCAGGTACTCCGCCCCGTTCCGCAGCGGCACGCTGGCGTCGGTCACCCCGCGCACGGTCAGCGCGACGAACTCGAGCGCCCACGCCATGGCGAGGGCCGCCGCCCCCGCCCGCGCCGCGACCTCCCGTCGCCGCCACTCGCCGATCCCGGCGAGCGCGGCCCCGAGCAGGAGAGCGGCGAGGGCTGCGAGAAACAGCGCGTGGGCCACGGGGAAAGTGTATCAAGAGGCCTGGGCGTCACTCGCGATCGGAAAAGTCGCCTCCGTGCGGGACTCCGACAGGAGCGCGCCCAGCTCGCGCAGCGCGGCGTCCTGCAGGTGAGCCAGGTGCCGGTACCGCTTGAGATCGAGGCACCCCAGGCGGCGCGCGAGGTAGAGGTAGTAACGGACCTCGAGGAACCCGGCGTGGGCCGTCGCGGCCGCGCGCCGGGCCTCGGGCTCGCTCGCGTCGAGCGACGCCGCGGCGACGAGCGATCCGCCCGCGCGCGCGACCGTGCGCCGGATCTCCTCGGCGAGCAGCGCCCCCTCCGGCCGCGCGAACGATCGCGCGTCCTGCCAGACCGCGAGGGCGAACGCGTCGGCGGCGCGGAAGGCGCGAAGGCGCCGGGCCGCGTGCGGCTCGCCCGTCCCGCGCTCGGAGTCCCGGTCGATCAGCGCGTCCATCGCGAGGCTCCCCGATCCCATCGCCAGACGCGCACGCGCGCCGACGGGCCGAACAGGACGACCGCGTAGAGACCGCTGCGGCCGTCGGTCACGTAGAGGGTTCCGCTCGTCGTGGAGCCGAACGGGCCGAACGAGACGATCGAGGAGGTGCCGAACCGGACCGGAGCGTCGGCCTCGGTCAGGAGATCGGTGCCCGGTGGCGCCTCGGGGTACGGCCCTCCGGGCGGGATGCCGAGCCGCACGCCGGGGACGAGCGACTCGAGCGCGCGATCGGAGGCGAGGATCGCGTCGACCCCGCTCGCGATCTCCGCGGTGCGCAGGCCGTTGCCGTTCCCGTCACGGACCTCGCGCCAGGTCCAGGTCTCTCCGGTCTTGCGGAACTGGAAGCCGACGTTGCGCCGGCCCGCGACCCCCTTCCATCGCTCCGCCGAGAACAACCCGGCCATCACGCGCGCTCCGGCCTGGGTCCTCGGGACATCCGTCAGCGCCGCAGCACCCGGAAGGACGACCGCGGCGGCGATGGCGAGGACCGCCAGGACCGCGAGCAGCTCGGCCACGGTGAATCCCCGCGTCGCCGCCACGGCCGCCCTCACTTCGCCTTCGAAACGGTCAGGTACGGCTTGAGCTTCTCGAGCGACTTCTCGCCGATCCCCTGCACCTTGAGGAGATCGTCGACGGACTGGTAGGCGCCGTTCTTCTCACGGAAGTCGATGATCCGGGCCGCGAGCGACTTGCCGATTCCCGGGACCGACTCGAGCGCCGCGGCGTCGGCGTGGTTGACGTCCACCGGCTTGGCGTCCGCGGCGGGCGCGGGCTTCGCGGCGGCGTGCGTGGGCGCCGCGTGAGCCGCCGGCAGGGCGGCGATCAGGGCGGCAGCGAGGGCGAGGGACGTGGCGATCCTGTGTCTGGCGGTCATGAGGTCCTCCGAGATTCGTGGGGCACGCGTCCGCGCGTGCCGCAAGCCTCGAAGGGCAACCCCGATGCCAGCTCCCCGAACGCGCCGCGCCGCGGTTTTGGCGTCCACTGTCCGTCCGCCGTGTCCACGCGTGGACATCGGCGATCGGGTCAGCGGCCGTGGCGGACTTGCAGCAGCTCGGCGACGATCGACACCGCGATCTCCTCCGGCGTCTCCCCGCCGATCGGCAGCCCGATCGGACACCGGACGGCCGCCAGGGCCTCCTCGTCGGCTCCGTCCTCCTCGATCAGCTGCTTGAAGATCACCGCCTTCTTGCGGCGGCTGCCGATCAGGCCGAGGTAGCGCGGAGCCTTCCCGAGGACCGTCCGGAGCGCCAGGCGGTCGGTGCGGTGGCAGCGCGTGACGACGGCGACGAAGCACGACGGATCGACCTGCGGGACACCGTGCTCGAACGCGGCGTCGCACCGGAACACGCGTGCGACCCGGGCTTGCTCGGCCTCGGCGCACTCGTGCTCGCGGTCGTCGACGATCTCGCACGCGAACCCGACCTGTCCTGCGAGCCGGGCCAAGGCCCGGCCGACGTGCCCGGCGCCGAAGATCATCAGGCGCGGCCCGGCGCTCCACGGCTCGAGCAGCACCTCGGCCGTGCCGCCGCACGCCATGCCGAGAGCGTTGGCACCCTCCTCGGTGAACACGTAGCGCTTGATCCCGGGGCCGGCGCCGTCGCCAAGGAGCGCCTTCAGGTCGGCAGCGACCGCCGCCTCGAAGGCGCCGCCGCCGATCGTGCCGAACGTCGAGCCGTCCTCGCGGACGAGCATCCGGGCGCCGGCGGTCCTCGGCGTGGAGCCGCTGGCGCGAACGATCGTGGCGAGACCGCACCGCCTCCCCGCGCGCACCTCGTCGAGGAAGGATTCGAGGACGTCGCGCATGGGGCTACGTGGAGAACAGGTGCCGCAGCTTGTCCACGTCGAAGTAGAAGACAACGACGAAGAACACGAGCAGCGCGACGAGCCCGACCATCGTCACCCGCTCCTTGAGACGGTCGGGAAGATTGCGGCGCAAGGCGCCTTCGATCGTCAGCAGCAGGATGTGGCCGCCGTCGAGCACGGGGATCGGCAGGAGGTTGAAGATCCCGAGCTGGAGGCTGATGAACGCCAGCCACTGGAGGAAGCCCTCGGCCGTCTGCGCGGCGGCGCGCGAGACACGGGCGATCTCGAGCGGCCCGGAGAACGCGCGCACGCCGATCTCGCGGCGCATCAGCTTCCCGAGCGTCTGGAAGACGCTCCCGGAGACACTGCGGGCCCAGTCGAGGGACGCGACGAACGCCTCGCCCGTGCCGAGGTCGCGGTGCACGCGGTTCCCGTCCGCGAACTGGACGCCGATCCGCCCCTTGCCGCCGTCGTCCTTGGGCGTCACCGCGATCGTCTTCTTCTCGGCGCCGCGCTCGATGTCGAGTGTCACCTCCCGCCCGGCGCTCTTCTCGAGCTTCGCCCGCAGCTCGAGCTCGCCGGCGGCGGCGACGCCATCGATCGCGAGGATCCGGTCGCCGTGCTTGAGGCCCGCCTCCGCGGCGGGGGTCCCGTCGAGCACGAGATCGACGGAGGGCGGCCCGGCGCTGTCGTTGAAGAGGCGCCACCCCGGGGCCCCGAGGTGGTAGATCGGGTCGTGGCCGGTCGCAAGCGTCAGGGTGAGGCGCGACCCGTCCCGGTCGATGGCAACCGACTTCGTCTGGTCGGGGGAAAGGAAGATCTCCTCGACCTGGGTGTCGAGCGCGCGGGCGTCCTTCCCGGCGATCGAGACGACCTTGTCCCCCACCTTGAACCCCGCCGCCTCGGCGGGTGAGCCGGCGTCGATCGAGGCGATCATCGGCGGCGTCGTCAGGGGCTTGACCTCGTCCTTCCCCCAGATCCGGTAGACCGCGGTCATGACCGCGATCGCGAGCACCAGGTTGAACGTCGCCCCGGCGACGTACACCAGGAAGCGCTGCCATCGAGGCCGCGAGAGGAACTCGTCGGCGGCGCCGGTGCGGTGCTCGTCCGCCTCGTCTCCGGCGAGCCGGACGTAGCCGCCGAGAGGAACCGCGGCGATGCGGTAGTCGGTGCCGTTGCGGGTGAACCCCCACAGCCGCGGCCCGAAGCCCAGAGAGAAGACCGGGGCGCCGATCCCGAACCACTTGGCGACGACGAAGTGCCCGAACTCGTGGACGAACACGAGAATACCGAGCACGACGACGAACGAGAGGGCCGACTGCAGGAACGAGACGACGTGGGTCACGGTTTCACTCCGGCGGACAGCATCGCGGCGGTGGTCGCGCGCGCGGCGCGATCGGCTTCGAGTATATCGTCCAGCGTGAGAGCGGGCCGTCCGGCGTGAGCCGAAAGGGTCTTCCGGATCATCGCGGGGATATCGAAGAACGAGGCGCGCCCGGCGAGAAACGCGCCGACGGCGACCTCGTTCGCGGCGTTGAGAACGGCGGGCGCGGTCCCTCCCGCCGCGAGCGCCTCGTAGGCGAGCGGCAGGCAGGGAAAGCGCTCGGGGTCCGGGGCCTCGAAGGCCAAGGGGCTCGCCGCGATCAGGTCGAGCGGAGGGAGCGGCCCGGGGAGCCGCTCGGGCCAGGTCAGCGCGTACTGGATCGGGTGGCGCATGTCGGTCACCGAAAGCTGCGCCTTGAACGAGCCGTCCACGAGCTCGACGAGCGAGTGGATCACGCTGCCCGGGTGGATGACGACCGAGATCCGCTCCCCCGGAATCCCGAAGAGCCACCGCGCCTCGATCACCTCGAGCCCCTTGTTCATCAGGGTCGCGGAGTCGATCGTGACCTTAGGCCCCATCACCCAGGTCGGGTGCCGCAACGCCACCGCCGGGGTGGCCTCCGCGAGCGCCTGCTTGCTCCAGCCCCGAAACGGCCCGCCCGACGCGGTGAGCCAGAGCCGGCGCACCTCGGCGAGCTGCTCTCCTCGCAGGCACTGGTGGAGGGCGTTGTGCTCGCTGTCGACGGGAAGGATCGTGGCCCCCGTCTCGACCGCGCGCGCGGTGAGGAACGCGCCGCCGGCGACCAGCGCCTCCTTGTTCGCGAGCGCGACCGGCGTGCCGGCGTCGATCGCGGCGTAGGTGGGCTCGATGCCGACGGCGCCGACCAGCGCGGACACGACGAGATCGGCCTCGGGATGGCGCGCCGCCTCGACGAGACCGTCGCGGCCGTGCACGATGCGGGTCTCCCGCGGCACGCGGCCGGCCAGTGCTCGGGCCGCGGCTTCGTCCGCGACGGCGACGAGATCGGGGCGGAGCGTTGCCGCCTGGGCAGCGAGCCGCTCGACGTTCCGACCGGCAGCGAGGGCGGCGACGCGGAAGCGCCCGGGGAGCGCCTTGACGACGTCGAGCGTGCTGACCCCGATCGAGCCGGTGGAGCCGAGCAGGACGAGAGTCTTCATGCGGGATCCCGTGCCGACCTCGCGGGCCCTCGCGGCGTCAGGCCGCGAGGAATGCCCGCCAGTAATAGTAGAGGACGGGACCGGCGACGAGCAGCCCGTCGATCCGGTCGAGCATGCCGCCATGCCCGGGGAGAAGTGCCGAGGAGTCCTTGACCCCGGCCGCGCGCTTCCAGGCGCTCTCGGCGAGGTCCCCCACGATCCCGGCCGCCCACACCGCGGCCGCGATCGCCAGCGCGTGCGGAACGGAGAGGCGCTGGAAGAACCAGAAGTGCGCGAGCATCGATCCGGCGACGCTCCCGGCAAGGCCGCCGGCCGCGCCTTCCCACGATTTCTTCGGAGAGACCTTCGGGGCGAGGGGGTGGCGCCCGAACGCGGTGCCGACGTAGTAGGCGGCCGCATCGGCAAGGGCGACGCACACGAGCAGGAGCATCAGCAGATCCGAACCGTCCTCCCCGGCCACCGCGCGCAATCCGACGCAGTGGCCGAGCGTGAACCCGACGAAGAGCACGGGCGCGACCGTCGTCACCGCGGCGTCGAGCATCGCGGCGGGATCGTCGCGCCTCCAGAGCACCCCGACGGGGACGAGAACGGCCGCGGCGGAGAGTGCGGCGAGAGGGGTCAGCGCCGCGGGCTTGGCCGCGAATCCCCACGCCGTGGCCAGGCACAGGAGGACGCCGAGCGAGCGGAACGGGCGCGAGCCGCGCGTCTGGAGGAGCCCGTACGCCTCCCACGAGGCGAGGGCGACGACGACGAGGGCGGCGACGAGGAACGCCGGGAACGGCGCGCGCTTGCAGAGGTACCACGTCAGCGGCACGAGGACCGCCGCCGTGAGGAGGCGGGTCATCCGCGAACGAGAGCCTCGGAGCCCTCGGCGGCCTCGCGCGGGGACAGGCCGCCGAAGCGGCGCTCGCGGCGCTGGAACTCGAGCAGCGCCAGCAGCAGGTCGCGCTTCCGGAAGTCGGGCCAGAGCACGTCGGTGACGACGAGCTCGGCGTAGGCGATCTGCCAGAGGAGGAAGTTCGACACGCGCATCTCGCCGCCGGTGCGGATGACGAGATCGGGATCGGGCTGTCCCGCCGTGTACAGGCAGCGCGCGATGGCCTCCTCGTCGATGTCCTCCGCGCGGATCCCGCGGCGCACCATCGCTCGCATCGCGTCGACGATCTCCGCCCGTCCGCCGTACGACAGCGCCAGGTTGAGGAGCAGGCCGGTGTTCTGCGCGGTCGCCTCGACGCCGATGCGCAGCTCGCGCTGGACGGTGGCGGGCATCTCCCCGAGGCGCCCGATGACCGAGACGCGGACGTTGTTCGCCCGCAGGTTCTCGAGCTCCGCGCGCATGTACTCGCAGAGGAGATCCATCAGGAAGTCGATCTCCGATTTCGGGCGCTTCCAGTTCTCCTTGGAGAACGCGTACACCGTGAGGGCGGAGATGCCGAGCTGGCCGCACGATTCGACGGTCTCGCGCACCGAGACGATCCCGGCGCGGTGTCCGGCGATCCGAGGGAGGCGCCGGTTCCTCGCCCAGCGCCCGTTCCCGTCCATGATGACGGCGACGTGACGGGGAAGGCGATCGAGGTCGAGCTGGCCGAGCAGCCCCGCATCCTCGCTGCCCGGGGCCGCAAGCCGCGCTACGTCCGCCATCCCTGCTCGCTCGAAGCCACGTTCACCTCGCCGGAGAAATCCGCCGCTCGCGGGGAATCTTAATGCCTCGGCGCAGCCTTGGGCAACCGAACTGCAGCCAAACGGAGGCGGCCTCGCTAACGATCGTCGAACCCGCGCGGATGCGCCTCGTGCCAGTGCCAGGCGTCGGCGACGATCGTGTCGAGATCGGGCCGCCGGCGCCGCCAGCCGAGCCTGCGTTCCGCCCTCTCGAACGAGGCGACGAGGATCGCGGGGTCTCCCGAGCGCCGCGGCGCGCGCTCGGTGCGCGGTGCCGCACCGGTCACGCGGGCCACGCTGGCGATGACCTCGCGGACGGAGAAGCCCTCGCCGTTTCCCAGATTGAACGTGCCGGCCTCGAGCGAGCCTTGCTCGAGCGCGTGGAGCGCCTGCACGTGCGCGTCCGCGAGATCGGAGACGTGGACGTAATCGCGGATGCAGGTGCCGTCGCTCGTGGGATAGTCCTCGCCGAGGATCGGTGTCGCGGGGCCGCCGTCGGCGACCGAGCGCAGGAGGCGCGGGATCAGGTGCGTCTCGTTTCCGCCGTGGTCCTCGCCGATGTCCCCGCCGGGGTGCGCCCCGGCGGCGTTGAAGTATCGAAGAGACGCGTGCCGCAACCCGTGCGCCCGGTGGTACCACCAGAGCATCCGCTCGACGGCGAGCTTCGTCTCCCCGTATGGGTTCGTGGGAACGCAGGGGTGCTCCTCGCGGATCGGCACGTCGCTCGGCTCGCCGTAAACCGCGGCCGACGACGAGAAGACGATCGCGCGGATCGCATGCCGCCGCGCGGCCTCGAGCAGCTCGACCGACCGGACGACGTTGTTGCGGTAGTACGAGCCGGGATCCGACATCGACGCCCCGACCAGAGCGCTCGCCGCCATGTGCACGATCGCGGAGACGTCGCCTCCTCCGAGAGCCCCGTCGAGCGCCGCGGGATCGCCGTAGTCGGCCTCGATCAGCCGGACGTGCCCGACCGCGGCGCGGTGGCCGGCGGACAGATCGTCGAGGACGACGACCTCGCGCCCGGCCTCCTGCAGGCGCCGGACGACGTGGCTGCCGACGTACCCCGCCCCGCCGGTGACGAGAACGCGTCCCATGGCGGCGCATCGTACCAGTAAGATCGCCCGGTGCCTCCCCTTCCCACGCGCGCCTCCGCCGGCGACCACGCGGCGTGGCTTCTCGTCCAGGTCGTCCTTGCCGCAGCCGCATTCGCGATCGCGGGACGCGGGTTCGTCGCCACGGCGCCGGCCTACGGTGCGCTGGCGCTCGTCTCGACGGGCATCCTCCTCGCATCCGTCCTCGGCGCGGTCCTCGCGATCCCGGTGTGCGTGGCCAGGCGCGACCCGGTCACCTTCCTCCTCGCTCCCGCCGTGCTCGCATCGCTGACGTTCTTCGCTTACGCCGACGGCGTGATCTACCGGATCTTCCGCATCCACGTGAACGGGATGGTCGTCAACCTGTTGGCCACGCCGGGCGGGGGCGATTCGTTCACGCTCGGCGGCGGGACGTGGGTCTCGGCGGCGTCGATCGCGGCGATCGTGTGGGGGCTCCATCTGACCGTGGGATGGATGGTTCTCGGGAAGATCGCGAGGACTCACGCGCCGACCGCCCGCCGTCTCGCCCGCCCGGCGGTCCTCGGGATGCTCGCGATCGTCCTCCTCGACAAGACCACCTTCGCGTGGGCCTCGTTTGCCGGGCGCGCCGACCTGATGCGCGTGAGGAGCCTGATCCCGCTCTACCGGCCGGTCTCGCTCAACAAGTTCCTCGCGAAAGGTCTCGGCCTCCACCCCGTCGATTCGGGGAGCGTCGCGCTGTCGGCAACTGGAAGCGAGCTCGCCTACCCGCGCGCTCCGCTGTCATTCCGGCCCGATGCGAAGCGCCTCAACGTCGCGATCGTCGCGGTCGAGGGACTGCGCTCCGACCTGCTCGACGTGCACGTGATGCCGAACGTCGCCCGCTGGGCGGCCGGCGAGCTCTACGCCACGAACAATCTCAGCGGCGGCAACGCGAGCCGTTTCGGCGTGTTCTCGCTGCTCTACGGGCTCGACGGGACGCTGTGGCGGTCGTTTCGCGAGGAGGCGCGTCCGCCGCTCCTGATCTCGGCCCTGCGCGAGCGCGGCTACGCGTTCCGCATCCTTTCGGGAACCGATCTCCACTACCCCGAGTTCCGCCAGATCGTCTTCCGCGACATCGCGGACACGATCACCGATTCCTGGCCCGGCGAGCGGTACGAGCGGGATCGTCTCCAGACCGAGGCGATCGAGAGCTTCCTCGACAAGGCGCCCTCTCCTTTCTTCATATTCTCGTTCTACGACGCCTCGCATCAGCCGTACCTCTACCCGCCGGAGGACGAGATCTTCGTCCCGACGCTGCCGCCCGATCAGCTCGACTACGTCCGCATCGCCGCGGGGCACTCGGAGCAGCTCCCGCTCCTGTTCAACCGCTACACGAACGCGCTCCACTACGCCGACCGGGAGATCGGGCGCCTGCTCGAATCCCTGTCGCGCCGCAACCTGATGGACGACACGATCGTCGTCGTGTGCGGCGACCACGGCGAGGAGTTCGGCGAGAGCGGCTTCGTAGGCCACAACAGCGCCTTCGACCGGTGGCAGCTCGAGACGCCGTTGGTCGTGCACGTCCCCGGCGTCGGGCCGCGGCGCATCGAGCGCCCCACCGCGCACGAGGACGTCGTCCCCACGATCTTCGAGGCGCTCGGCGTCACGAACCCGCCGTCCGACTACAGCCACGGCACGCCCCTGACCGCTGCGTCGGGCCCCGACCGCTTCGTCGTCGCGAGCTGGGACGAGGCCGCCGTCGTCGGCCCGGACGAGACGGCCGTCTTCGGCACCGAGGCGACGAATCTCGGGTTCCACGTCATCGACCGCGACGGCAAGCCGCTCCCCGGACGCGAAGCGGCGCATCGGGGGGATCTGGCGGAGGTGTTGAAGAGGATGGGGATGTTCAGGAGATAACAGGTCCGATTGGGGGACGTCCCCCGCTCTCGCGGCGGCGTCACGAGCCACCGACGAGAATATGACCTGTCGAGTGTCCGGAACCTGACGGCGATAGCCCGGGTCAATGGCCCGTGGGGAGGGTCAGGTCTGGCGGCTTGGGGATTTGCTCCCGGCGCGATCGCCTTCGACTACGGTGCCAAGACAATTGGTATTGCGAGGTCGATCGATGAAGCGGAAGGCGAGATGATCGTCAAACGGATTCTGGAGCGCCACCCGCTCGGTAGGTCCGGCTAGCGGCGCCGTACGTCACACGCTCGAGGACGAGACCCTTCGCGGCCGCGGTCGGGCCGGCGCGGGTCCGGTCGCGGGATTCCAGGATTTCCATCACGCGCTCGACCGGCATCGCGCCGCGGCCGATCTCGAGGACCGTGCCGGCGAGATTGCGCACCATGTGCGTGAGGAAACCGTCCGCCGTGAAGACGAGGTCGGTCCGATCCGCGTCTCCGCCGACGCGCCGCGCGTCGGTCATCGTGCGGACGCGGTCCTCGATCTCGCACGCGGCCCCCGTGAATCCCGACCAGTCGCGCGTTCCCGGAAGAAGCGCGAGCGCCGCGTCGATCGCGCTCTCGTCGAGCGGGTATGGGACGTGGAGCGCGAAGCGCATCAGGAACGGGTCGCCGTGCCTCGAGCGGTCGAGGCGATAGGCGTACGTCTTCGCGATCGCATCGTGCCGCGCGTGGAAGCCGTCCGGCACGGTGGCCACGCGGATCACGCGAACGTCTTCGGGGAGGATCCCGGACAGCGCACGCTCGATCTCGGCGTCGGCCAGGCGATCGTCGACGAGCGCGTCGGCGACCTGCCCCCTCGCGTGGACGCCCGCGTCCGTCCGTCCCGCGCCGCGGATGCGGACCGGGCTGCCGCCGTGGAGGCGCTTCAGCGCGTCCTCGATGACGCCCTGAACCGTGCGCAATCCGGGCTGGACCTGCCACCCGGAAAAGGCCGTCCCGTCGTAGGCGAGATCGAGGCGAACCCGCCGGGTCATGACACGGGGCGAGGATCGAGCGTCAGCGTCCCGCGCGCCGTGTCGAGTGCTCCCTCGCCTCCGAGCGGGAGCGTCCATGAGCCCTGGCCGTGGCCAGCGGGGAATCCCGCCACGACAGGAACACCCAAGGGCAGGAGATGGTCCCTCAGCACCTCGAAGGCGTCACGGTCCGGGGGAAACTCGCGCTTGGTCGGCGGGACGAGGAAATGCCCGAGCACGACCGCGCGCACCTTCGCGAGCGCCCCGGCCATCCGGAGGTGATTGAAGAGGCGGTCTAGGCGGTACGCCTCCTCGCCGATCTCCTCGAGGAAGAGGATCGAGCCCGCGAGGTCCGGCATGTGCGCGGTGCCGAGCAGGTGGACGAGGACCGTCAGATTTCCGCCCATCACGCGTCCCTTGGCGCGGCCCCGTGCGAGCGCGTGGCCCTTGCCGAACCGCCACGTAACCGGCCGTCCCGCAAGCATCGCCCGCAGCGAGGGCGCGTGGAACCCGCGCTCTTGCCCGAGGTTCGCGACGAGGGGCGCGTGGAAGTAGACGCCGCGCGCGCGGTTGAGGAGCGACGCGAAGAGCGCGGTCACGTCGCTGTAGCCGAGCATCGGCTTGGGATCGCGCGCGAAGCGTCTCAGGTCGAGCTTGTCCAGAATCCGCGCGGTCCCGTACCCGCCGCGCGCGAACCAGACCGCGGCGAGATCGGGGTCGTCCCACATCGCCAGGAGATCCGCCGCCCTCGCCTCGTCGTCTCCCGCGAAGTAATCGCAGCGCGAGCGCGTCGCGGCGCCCTCGACCGGCTGGAACCCGAGCGATCGCAGTTCGGCGAGACCGGCGTCGAGCGCCGCCTCGCGGACGGCGAAGCCGGTCGCCGCGATGCCGATGCGATCGCCGCGCCGCAGGACCGGTTTTCGAGTCGGCATCGTGGAAGGTTTCTAAAATCCGCTCCCGCCGGTCCCTGCCACCGGGACCGGACGGGAACGGGCGTCGCCGAAGTCGTCCATAAGCCGAATTCTGTCCCCTGGATGGGGGGTGACGGCCATTCCTCTTGGAGCGGGGTCTCCCCCGCCCTCCAGCAACCTACCCGGGAGCCTCGGCCGGGCCGGCCTCGAACGCTCCCCTATTTGGTCTTGCTCCGCGTGGGGTTTGCCGAGCCGCCGGCGTTGCCGCCGGCGCTGGTGCGCTCTTACCGCACCGTTTCACCCTTGCCGGCCGCGCCGTGAGGCGCGTCGCGAGGTGGCCCGCGACGAGGCACGCGACCGGCGGTCTCCTCTCTGTTGCACTGTCCGTCCCGTTTCCGGGCCTGGGCGTTACCCAGCACGCTGCCCTCTGGAGTTCGGACTTTCCTCTCCGGAAGCACCGGCCGGAAATGACCGGACCCCCGCAGCGGCCGTCTGTCCGACACCGACGACGCCGGAATTATACGGCGACTGGCAAGGGGTTTCCGTAAGATGCCGGACCGATGATCTCCCGGAGCCACCCCCTCGCCCGGCGCCTCCGGGCGCTGCGGAAGGACCGGGATCTTCGCGATCGCGAGGGGGTGCTCGTCGCTGAGGGGCTCCACCTGGTCGCCGAGGCGCTGTCCTCCGGCCTGGTGATCGAGGCGGCCGTCTTCGCGGCGCGCCTCAACCGCGACCCCGAGGGGCGTGCGCTCGCCGCGCGCCTCGCCGCCGCCGGGATCCCCCTCCACGAGGCGGAAGACGGGACTTTCGAGGGGCTGCAGGATGCGCGCTCGCCCCAACCGGTCGTCGCCGTGGCCCGGCGCAAGCGGTTCGATCTCCCGGAGGTGCTGGGCGGTTCGCGCGGGACGCCGCTGGTGGTCGTCCCGTGCGGCCTCCAGGATCCGGGGAATCTCGGGAGCATCGTGCGGACCGCCGAGGCGGCGGGTGCGACCGGCCTCGTCGCCGCCGGAGACGGCGTCGATCTTTACCACCCGCGCACGGTGCGCGCGGCGATGGGATCGCTGTTCCGCCTGCCCGCCTGCGCCGCTCGCCTCGCGGAAGCTCTCGAAACGGCGCGCGCCGCGGACCTTCGCCTCGTCGGCGCCGTCGCTTCGGGGGCCCGCGCGTACGACGCCGTCGACTGGCGGAGGCCGGTCGCGATCCTCCTCGGCGCCGAGGGCGCCGGCCTTCCGGAGGCCGTCCTATCGGCGATCGAGGAGCGCGTGACGATCCCCCTCGCGGCGGGCGTCGAGAGCCTGTCGGTGGGAGCGGCCGCGGCGGTGATCCTGTTCGAGGCGGCGCGGGCGCGGCGCTGACCCGCGCGTGCGGTCAGCCGCGTCGAATGATGCGCAGGCGCCGGCGCTCCTCCGCCTGCTGGGCGGCGGAAGGCGTCTCGCCGGGCGACGCCGCGGGCTCGGGGCCGCCCTCGGGGCGGGCTTGTCCCGGATCCGTGCGCGGGGGAGCCCCGCCGCCGGGACGCTCGGTCTCGGTCGCCGCCTCCTCGCCCCGCGCCTCGGCGACCGGAAGCGTGAAGGAGATCGTCGTCCCCTCGCCGACCGTGCTGCTCGCGTTGATGACGCAGCCGTGCAGCCGGAGGATGTTCCGGACGATCGCGAGACCGATGCCCGTGCCGTCCGACGCGCGCTCGGCGCTCGTCTTGGCCTGGTAGAAGCGATCGAAGATCCGCTCGAGGTCTTCCTTGGGGATCCCCTCGCCCGTGTCCCGCACGTGCACGAGCGCGAACCCGGGCTTCCCGCGGCGGGCCACGATCTCGATCGAGCCTCCCTCGCGGTTGAACTTGATCGCGTTCTGGATCACGTTCAGGAACACCTGATAGACCTTGTCGCGATCGGCGTGCAGGACGAGGCCTCGCTGCTCGGACCGGAGGGACAGCTCGATCTTCCGCTCGGCGAGGCGGTCCCGGAGGAGCTGCACCACCTCGGCGACGATCGCCTCGAGCGGGAACGTCGACAGATTCATCGCGGCGCTCTCGCGATCCATCCGCGCGAACGAGAGCAGGTTGTCGATCATGCCGATCAGCCGGTCGATGTTTCGCAGGGAGAGGGTGAGACCCTGTTTCTGCTCGTCGTTGATCGGCCCCAGTCGGCCCTTCACGATCATCTCGGTATAGCCGCGGATCGACACCAGGGGGGTTTGCAGCTCGTGGCTGACGTTGGCGAGCAGGTCGGACTTCATCGTGTCGAGCGTCCGGAGCTCGTCGTTTAGCCGCTCGGCCTCCACGCGGCGGGCCTCGAGCTCGCCGTAGGCCTCCTTGAGCCGGCCGTGCGCCGCCTCAAGCGATTCCTGGGTGCGGCGCAGCCGGTCGACGTCCGCGCCGAGCCCCCGCTCGATCCGGCGGTGGGCGGTGACGTCGCGCGCGACGAGCAGGCGCCCCGCGGTACCGGCGTCGCGCGATCCGACCGGCGTCGCGCGCAGCTCGATCCAGCGCCCCTCGGGCTCCGCCCAGAGGACCGTGTCGCTCGCGGGCGAGCCTTCGGCCGCGGCCAGGCACGCGGCGAGCGCGGCGCCGCTCTCCCCTCGCGAGCGGACCAGGCGCAGGAACTCGGTCTCCGGCGTTCCCAGGACGTCCCAGCGGTTCAGGCCGAGCAGGTCGAGGATCGTGCGGTTCGCGATGCGGACGCGCGTGCCGGACACCTCCTCGGCCAGGAGCAGGACGCCGTCGTCGCTCGCCTCGAGAACGGCGTCGAGCCGGTTCTCGCTCGCGCGCAGGGCCCGGAGCATTCGCTGCTCCTCGGTGGCATCCGAGAGCATGACGAGAACGCCGGCACGCCCCTCGGCGCGGTGGGCAAGGGCCGACAGGCGCACCTCGGAGCGGCGCCGCCCGGCGGCGTCGCTCACTCCCACCGTCAGCTCCGCCGCCTCCTTGACTTCGGACGCTTCGAGCCGGACGAGCGCGTCCTGGACGAGGAGCACGTCGTCGGTGGCAATGCGGTCGATCAGGGCCGTCCCCACCGCGTCGGCCTCCCCGAGGGAGAGCAGCGCGCGGAACGCCGCGTTGACCGAGACCACGCGCCCCTTCTCCAGGACCGCCACCGCGAGGGGCAGATCATCCAGCATCCGCCGGGAGCGGCTCTCGGCGGCTCTCAGATCGGTCTCGATCCGCACCTGCTCCGAGACGTCCTGGACGACCAGCAGGAAGCCCGGCGCCTCCCCGGCTCCGCGCAGCATCCGGACGTGCAGGCGGGCGTGGAAGCGCGTCCCGTCGCGCCGCGCCATCAGCGCGCGGGTCTCGATGCCGCGCTCGCGCAAGCTGCGCCGCGCGAGCTTGGGCAGCAGGTCCTTCCACGCGGCGTCGTCGAACAGGAGCGAGGCGTTGCGCCCGACGATGGCGTCCTCCTCCCAGCCGAACAGCGCCGAGCTCCCGGCGGAGACCGCGCGGAGGTCCCCGTCGGCGTCGGTCGTGATCACCGCGTATCCGCGCGCGGCCTCCTGGAGCGCCTGGAATCCCTCCCGCGCGGTCTCCTCGCGCGAGATGTAGGCGCCGAGGTCCTGGGCCAAACGGTTGGCCGACTCCGCGATCGGCGCGAACAGCGAGCGCGTGTCGACCTCGGCGCGACCCCGGGCGCTTCCCGACCGCATCTCCTCGAGGAGGCGCACGATCTCCTGACTCTCGTTGCTGCGCCCGCGGCGGACCAGGGCCAGCAGTACGCCGCCGAGGGCCCCCGCCGCGATGATCACGGCGAACAGCGACAGGACGAGCGGGCTCGCGACGGCGCCGGCCGCGGCGTCCAGGAGCCCGTCGAGGAACGACCCGCCGCTCACGGCGCCCATCGCTCGCGCGGCTCGGGCGCCGCGAAGTGGTACCCCTGGGCGTAGCGCGCTCCGAGCGCGCGCAGCACGCCCGCCTCGCGTGCGGTCTCGACGCCGACGGCGACGACGGCGGCGCCGGAGGCGCTGCCCGCGCCGACGAGGCTCCCGAAGATCTCCTGCTTGAGCAGGTTCGCGTCGATCCCGCGGACGAGGCTCGCATCCACCTTCACGAAGTCGGGCTTGAGGCGGTCGATCAGGGTCGCGCCGGCCGCCCCGGTGCCGGCGTCGTCGATCGCGATGGCGAACCCGCCGGCGCGCAGCGCGGCGCAGGCGGCGACGCACGACTCCGTGGCGCCGCCGACCGCGCGCTCGGAGATCTCGACGACGACGTCGGCGGGCTTGCGGCCGGTCGCCACCGCGAGGTCCCGCATCGCGCCTCCGGAGAACTTCGGATCCGCGAGGGTCTCGGGAAGGACGTTGACGAACAGCTTGCCGGCCGGAGCGAATCCGGCGGCCTCGCGGAAGGCGCTCTCGTGGCAGAGCCGGTCGAGCTCTCCGGACGCGCCGACGCGCCCCGAGAGGGCGAACATCGCCCGCGGCATCTCGAACAGGCTGTCGGCGGGGCCGCGGGAGAGCGCTTCGAAGCCGACGATCGCGCCGGAGGCGAGATCGACGACCGGCTGCCAGAGGGTCCGGACGCGCGCCTCGCGGATCATCTTCCGGAGCTCCTCGCCCCATGCGAGGTCCCGGCGCTCCGCCCGGCGCTCCGGCAGGCGCCGCGCCTCGTCGACCGCGGCGTGGAGCCGGCGCTCGAACCGGTAGAAAGGATCCTCGGAGAGCAGCGCGTAGCCGGTCCGCACCAGCAGGCGCGGCGAGAGCGCGGCCGCCGCGGCGTCCTGCTCGAGGGCGGCGTCGAGCTTGAGCTTCACGGCCGCGGCCAGCTCGGCCAGGATCGCGTGGTCGATCTCGGTGCCCGACGGGCCGTCGGGGACGAACACGACGAAGCGGTCCGCGGGGACGCTCCCGGCGGCGAGTCGCGCGCTCCCCGGGAGATCCGTCCCGGGAAGCGCGAGCAGCGCTTCGGCGAGCCCGGCCGTGGTCCGATCGAACGCCTGCCATCCGTAGAGCGACTCGACGATCCCGAGATTGACCGGCTCGACGTGGATGACGCCGACGTGGCGCCGGACGTCGAGCAGCGTGCGCAGGTCGTCGATCAGGAGCGTGTAGGCCGGGAGTCCCGTGATGCGGTCGCAGACGGCGCTCTTCAGGCGCAGGTATTCGTTGCGGTACTGCTCGAGCGCGTCCTCCGTGCGGGTGGGTTCCATGGCGTCTCTTCAGCTTCCGGAGGCGAAGGGGACCGGATCGGAGCCGAAACCGGCGGCATCGAGGATGCGGTGGACGCGCACGACCAGCTCGTCCACACCGAATGGCTTCGTGATGTAGTCGATGGCCCCGTCCTTGAGCCCGGCGACCTTATCGCGGACCTCGGACTTGACGGAGAACATCGCCACCGGGACCGCGGCGGTCGCGTCGTCGGCGCGGAGCAGGCGGAGCGTCGCCCAGCCGTCCATCTCGGGCATGTTGATGTCGAGCAGGACGAGATCGAACCGGGAACGGCGCAGCAGGCGCAGCGCCTCGGCGCCGGACGGCGCCACCGCGACGTCGAGGCCGGCGTCCGAGAGGACGAGCCGCGCCATCTCGCGGATGTCGGCCTGATCGTCGACCACGAGAATCCGCGCGGGGCCGCTCACGAGACCCCCGGGCGCCGTGACCGCAGGAACTGGCCGAGCTCGGCACGATCGGCGCCCGAAAGACCGGCGAAGCGGACCGCGATGCCGCCGGACCCGGCGCCGGGGTGCGGGGCGATCTCGACACGGACCACGTCGGCGTCGGTCGCGATGTCGCGGCCTCCGGGGACCGGAAGGTGGAAGCTCAGCCTCACGGCATCGCCGGCGAGGAACTTTCCCTGGGCGTGGAGGAAGCAGCCGCCGGACGACAGGTCGCGCGTGTACGCGAGCCCTTCCTCGCCGCGTTGCGTCACCGCGACCTTCAGCGCGATCTCGAGGCGATCGTCTCCGCGCTCGCGCACGAGGCCGTGGCGCCGGAGCAGCTCGAGCAGGCGCGCCTGCGTCGCCGGGCGCGTCACGAGGCCGGTGACTCCGGCCGCCAGCGCACGATCGTGATCCGCGGCGTTGCCGATCACGAACAGGAGGGCGCGCGCGCCGATGTCGTCGGCGTGGATCGCGCGCGCGGTCGCGAACGCGTCGAAGCCCGGCACGTGCGGATCGAGCAGAACGACGTCGGGGCGGCTGTCGCGGACCAGAGGGACGAACGCGTCCGACGACTCCGCCCAGACGAGTCGCGTGTCGGCGCGCTGCAAGAGCGAGTGATCAATCTCGAGGAACGGGGAACACTCCTTCCCCAGCAGGATCGTCGTCATCGTCGCGCTCCAGACCGATGCGGGAAAACCGAACGGGTCACGTCCGCTTCCCATCGTCCCCGAAAACCGCTTAGGGAAATTACGACTAGCCGTCGGCCCCAACAGAAGAGTTTATTACAGACAAAGGCCGGAAAAGGCGGAAGGTGGGGACACCGCCGAGGGGGTTGCGGTCCGTTAACGATTTTGGGGCGCGGGAGGACCGGCGGCGCCGCGGTCGCGGCGCCCGCCGGCACGCTCCGCCGGGGTCACTTCCCCTGGGCCTTCAGGTCGGCGAGGGCTTTGCTCGTCATGTCGTCGTACTGCTTCACGCGGTCGGGCGCGCTCTTGACGTACTTCGAGGTGGTCTCGGCCATCGACTTCTTCGCCGCGTTCAGATCGGACCAGAGCTGCTTGTTCTGCTTGTTGAGGTCCTTGGCCTTCGCGTCCTGCTTGTCGAGCTTCGCCTGCGTGATCGCCGCTTCGTTCTCCTGGATCTGCTTCTGCAAGCCGACCACTTTCTGGCTCGCAGCAGCCGTCGCTGCGTCGATCTCGCTGATCCACTTCTGCATGTCGTCGTACGCCGCCTTGTAGCTGTTGGCGAGCGGCACGAAGCTCTTCGCGGCGACGGAAAGCTCTTTCTTCTCGGGAGCGGCTTCGGCCGCCGCCTTCGCGGCCGCTGCGGGTGCCGCAGCGGCGGCAGGAGCAGCGGCGGCCGCAGGGGCCCCTTCCGCCGGCTTCGTCTCCTCGGCCGGTTTCTTTTCCTCCGCGGGCTTCGCTTCGTCTGCCGGCTTCGCTTCGTCTGCCGGGTTCGCTTCGTCGGCGGGTTTGGCCGCGTCGGCCTTCGCTTCATCCTGCTTGGCGGGCTCGTCCTTCTTGGGCTCGTCCTGAGCGAACGCGGGAATCGAGATGCCGACGGAGATCAACGCTGCAAGACCGAGCGGTGCGAGCCTCATGATGTCCTCCTGGAGCCAGGGCGCGTATGCGGAAGACGCATCGTAGGCAGGAAGCGCTGTGGGGTCAATACCGACCGCATCCGAATTGGAGCGGGAAACCGGGTTCGAACCGGCGACCCTCAGCTTGGGAAGCCGTGCTCCGGATGAGCGATAAGGCTTTTTTCTGAGGCGAAGCGCGAGATAATGATACCCGTGACGCTAATGACAGGCGTGACGACGTACAGCGAAACGTACAGCGGCTTCGCTGCGTGATGTAGTTTGCTGGCGGCCCCGCATCGGTTCGCGACCGAGGCGGGAATCCCGACCTGCCGGCGGGGCCGCGTTTCACCCTTCGGGACCGCGAGAACGGGAACGCGGCATGAACGGGACCTCACCTGAGTTTCTCGCCCGCCTCGCGGAAGCGCGGGAGAAGCCGGGGCTACTCCGAAACCTCGTAGGCGATGCAAGACCATCGCTCACGGGCTCAAGGCTCGACGCCGAGGTGGCAGGGCTCCGCACGCTGATAGACGCGTACCTCGACGGCTCCGGCACGATGGCGGCGCAGGGACACAGGAAGGGCGCAGCGCGGCCGGCGTGGAGCGGGAGGGGTGGAATCGCACGGGCGGAGAGCGAGCGCCGCCTCGCGAAGTTTTGGAGCGAGTACGAGGCGTGGAAAGCCGCGCGGCCGAAGCCGCTCGACGTTAGCGGTCTGTCCGTCGAGCAACGGAAGCTATGGGAGGAGCATCGGCGCCGTGTCCCCGAGGCGCACGAGTCGTCGGGTCCGCTGACCCCTTTTCCCGACCTCGACGCTACGCTCATCCGAGCGCTCGAACTTTTCGCCACGCTTCGCAGCGAGAAGGCCGGGAAGGGTCCGACCGTTCACGACGTGGCGGTGCAGATGCGCACGAGCGACGGTAAGGTCCGGGACCTCCGTCGCGAGCTCCTCATCCGCTCGGAGTACGGAAGTCTCCACGGGCCGAAGCCATCGGGCCTCACGGCCGCACAGCGCCGCGCCAGGCGCGAACCGTTCAAGCAGAAAGCCCGGCGCATGACAGCATGCGCCCGGCGCTTCCTGGAAGCCGTCTACGACGCAGGCGACCGCGGCGAGGACCTCTTTGTGGCGTTCGCCCGCCTGGCCGCTCAAGCTCCGGGCCGATGCGCGTATTGCGAAGCGCCGCTGCTCGACCGCTCGACCATGTACGGCTGCAACTCTTGCAAGGTGCAGGCGTCGCAGCGGCGAACGGGCAAGTTAACCCGACCCGTAGAAAAGGTGCGCACCTAACCTCGTTCCGGACCTGGCGCCGACTACTTCGCGCTAGGGTATGGACGCGCAATCAATCCTTGCCGCACTCCCCGAGGGCGCCGAGCTACTCCGGCCCGTCCGAATTGCGACCTTGCTCGACTGGTCCCCGGCGAGAGTCTACGGACGGATCAAGGCGCGCGAGCTTCGGGGAATTCGGGTAGGCGGGACGATCCGTGTACGGCGCTCGGACTTTGCGACGTGGCTTGCCGAGCATGTCACAGAGAACCGCGGATGACAGACCTCCGCGAGCGGCGCCTCCGCGTGCAGGCCGATCTTTCCTCAATCGCTGTTCGCGCTGGCGTTACTGCGGGGACACTAAGTCGCGCCGAGCGCGGGCTGCGACCCCTCGCGCCCGGAACGGCTGCTCGTGTCGAGGCTGCCCTCTCCGACCTTGAGCGCGACCGCGAACAGCGGCTAGACGAGCTCCTACGAGCCGCCGAGCGTTACGCCGCTGTCGCAGGGGCCGCGCGATGACCGGCGGGCGGCCCTCCCCGTGGCTCCGGCTCCTGCATGAGGCGCGATGGACGGCGCTGCGGAACCTCGATCGGGTCCGGCCCGAGCTGCGGCCGTTCGTCCGGGCTCACCTCCGCCGCCTCGAGGCGGCGATCGCCAGGTTCCGCAGGGCGGCATGAGCCCCCGTTTCACCGGCGACGACCTCAACGGACTGACCGACGAGCAGGCCGACGAGATCACCCGCGCGCTTGGCGTCTGGCGCCGTCTCAATGCGCTCAGTCCGCGCGACCTCATCGCCGCGCTTCGCCTGCTCGGATTGAAGCCCGTCGAAAGGGCCGGAGTCATTGAATCGGTTTGTCCGTGCTGCGACCAACCCGGAGCGACGTGGGCGCCAAGGGCTCTCGGGGGCGTTCAATGAGCGAGCGCCTCGACGCCGACACCGTGCTCCGTTCCCTGGACATCCCGAACTTCTACGCGTCCCGGCTGCACGACTTCAAGGGCGGTGCGCCCGACGTGAAAGCGAGGTGCCCATTCTGCGGCCGCAAGGGCGCCCTGAGCGTCAACGTCGAAACCGGGCTGTGGAACTGCCACGAGGTGGAGTGTCGCCGTAGCGGGACGCTCTTTCAGTTCGTCATGGCGCAGGACCGCGTGGACTTCCCGACGGCGCTTCGGACCGTCGCCGGCCTGAACGGCCACGCGGTGACGGCAACGCACGCCCCGCGAATCGCCGCGACCTACGACTACCCCGACGAGGCCGGCGAGCTGCTCTTCCAGGTCGTGAGGTTCGAGCCGAAGGGCTTCAAGCAGCGGCGCCCGAACGGAGCCGGCGGCTGGCTCTGGGACATAAAGGGCGTCCGGCGCGTGCTCTACCGGCTCCCGGACGTGCTCGAGACCGCCAAGAACGGCGGCACGATCTACGCCGTCGAGGGAGAGAAGGACGCCGACGCGGTCAACGGCAGCGATCCCGATTCCGCCGGTCGGTTCATCGCGACGTGCAATCCCGGCGGGGCCGGGAAGTGGCGAGCCGAGTACGCCGAGTGCCTTCGCGGTGCATCGCGAGTCGTCATCGTCGCCCACAAGGACGAGCCGGGCCGGCGCCACGCGCTGGATGTCCGGGCGAGCCTCGGGGGGATCGTCGCCGACGTCCGGATCGTCGAGGGGAAGAGTGGGAAGGACGCGGCCGACCACCTGGAAGCACACACGCTCGACGAGCTCGTGCCGTACTCGGACGCGCCGGGGGCAGCATCCGAGGGACTGCCGGCGGACGCCATCGTGCCCATGTCGCAAGTCGCAGCGAAGATGCCGAGCTACGCGGCGGGTTCGGTCGTCCGTGACGTCGGATTGCACCTGTGGTGGTCGCGCCCGGGGAACCTGAAAACCTACCTCGCGATCCTGTTGGTGTTGGAGATGACGCAGCGGAAGGCCGGGGAACTGCTCTTCGGTGTCCCGGGGCTCGTCATCGTCCGACCGTGGCGGCGGGTTCTGTGGCTTGGCGACGAGGAGACCGCGGAGGAGTGGAAAGCGCGGGCGGAAGCGGTCGCCCGGGGACACGGCCTGCGGCCCCCGGGCGAGGAGGTGCTCTTCGCCGACGCCAGCGGCGGCGCCTGCATGTTGAACCTCGACGACGTCCCTGCGCTCCTCGGGCTCGCGGGTTCCGACGTCTCCGCCGTGTTCGCGGACCCGCTGGCGAATCTCGGTCCCGACCGGGACGCGGACGGCAGGCCGGTCAAGGTGGACCTGGACAACCCCCACGCCCTGCACCGCGTCTGCCGGCCCCTGCGCCGTCTGGCGAAGCAACGCGAGGTCGCGGTGTTCCTGCTCCATCATGCGAACAGCACCGGCGAGCGGGAGCGCGGCCCGACGGCCTACCGTGGCAGCGCCGACGTCGTCGCGGAATTGAAGTTCGACTCGGACGTCCTCACGCTCATCGACCACAAGAACCGGGACCGGAAGAAAGGGCGCCTGTCGTTCCGGCCCGTCTGGGAAGACTCCGCCGCCGGCCTGTCGGTTCGGTTCGACGTCACCGAGGAGCCCGTGGAGACGGCGGCCCGAGGGCTCAAGGGCGCCGCACGGGCGATGTACGCCGCCGTCCAAGCCGGCGCCGGCCACCTCACCTACGCCGAGTTGATGCGGACCAAGATTCCCGGCCAGAACACCGAGGACGTCTCGACGCGGAGCAAGCGCCGAGCGTGGACGGACCTCGTGACGGCGGGTCTCGCCTGCGAGGACGAGGGAGTCGTCAAGCTCGTGTCACAGACGAATCGTGAAGATGGCGATGAATTTTGCGCCTGCGGCTGCGGCGAGCGCGTCACCGACGGGAGGAAGTACGCCGGCGACGGGGACGCGGAACAGGCGAAGCACCGGAAGCGGGCCCAGCGTGTCACGGCGCGGACACGAGTCCGTGACCGAGTCACGCCGATGTCACGGACCATCGGTCACGCCGCGGACATCGACGGACACGAAGAGGACGCGGCACCCTTCTGAGAAAGGTTGAAACGACGGCATGCATGTCACGACGCGGACACGCGAGGACGCACGGCGGACGAGTTGCCCTACTGCTGTCACGACGCGGACGGACACGGACACACCCTTTAGGGTGTCGTGTCCATGTCCGCACGGCGTAGGGGGAGGCATGGTGTCCACGGACCACGGCGGGGTGTAACGAAATCTCCGGGGAAGATCGGGGAGGTACAGCAGCGGATGAGTGACAGAGCGAAAGGGACAAGGTCGGATAGTGGGAGGCCGCACCCGCCGAGCTATCGCAAGGCGGTCGCCGGGCGGGTGATGGCGACGGGCCAGGCGCCGTCCCGCCGGCAGGCGTTGAGGGAGGCCGGGTTCTCGCAGTCGGTCGCCGACAAGCCGAGCGAGAACGGCTGCACGGTTCCCGCGCTGCTCGAGGCGTATCGAACGACCTTCCCCGACGAAGCAGCGGCGACGATCGAGGCGCTGGAGAAGCGCGTGCGGCTGGCGATCTCCGCGAAGCTCGACGATGACCCTTCGGACGGGCTCTTGGTCGGTACGCTAAAGGTCACGAGGGAGGCCATGAGCGGCCTGCCTGAGCCGGCTGGAGTATCGCCCGAGGATGAAGACCTCGCGCAGCAGCTCGTCTACTTGGCCGCACGCGTCGCTGTTGCGCGCGTTTGGAGTCGCACGCGACCTGAGCCCGTGCCCGAGCTCGATGACGAAGACCTTCGCGCCATCCGGGTCGAGGCGCTCTACGCGAAGATCGCAGCGGAGGAACTCGCCGCCAAGGCTGTCATCCCTGCGAACGGGGACGATGCGCTCGACGCCGAGCGCGGCGGTAGGCAGGTGCACTTGCCTACCGTCAGGACCACCTGCCGCGGGTGCGAGACGACCCGCCTCGTGGACGAGCCGGAAGAGCAGTCGTGAAGCCCGGCGTCGGAGGATTCGGCGTGAACCGTACTCTGGAACCGTACATCGACGCGGACCTCGAGCACGCGAGCGCGGAGCGCCGCCTCATTTCAGGCGAGAGCACCTGTTCGAAGAACAGGAGGCCGCAGATTCCGGCTTGCCCCCCAAGCGGCCAAGCCACTGCCGAAGATGCAACGATCCGCCTACATGCTCGTACGCTCGCCGCCCTGGGGGCCTGGGCGGCCCAAGGATCGTCGCGGTCGAGCGCGGGAGGGGGGAGGTGAGCCCCGCCGGCTTGCCCCCGGCGGCCTCCGCCTATGGCTACTGGTTGCCGCTCGCGTTTTTCTTCAGACCAAGCCGATGTTCCCCACCCGGAACACAAAGGAGCTTCTGATGCCCAACCTCGACAGCGTTTCTAAGTTCGTCCGCGCCGCGTGGGAGGCCGAGACTCGGCGTGGGACGACGACCAAGCCGTGGTCCGAGTATGCGGTGGAGGACGGTCCGCTGCTCGAGCGCGTTTACGAGCGCAACACGCCGGAGCAGTTGGCGCGGCTTGTGGGGCAGGCGCCTGCAGCGCGAGCGGCGGCGGCGGTTCCCGTGCGGATCGGTGGGACGCGGGTTTCGCACGTCGCCACAGCGAACGAACGCTTGGCGGCCGCGGTGGTCGGGAACCTCGACAAGCTCGAGGCCGCGCTGGGGCTCGAGAGGACCGACGAGCAGGCCTCTCCGGAGGAGCGGCTCGCGCGGATCCGCGAGATTGGGGAGAGTGGCCAGTTCTCGCCCGAGGAGCTGGCCGCGGCGGAGGCGGTGTTGCCGCGGGACGCGGTTGAGGACGTGGCGCGTCTTGGGGAGATCGAAGGCCGCACGCGCCGTGCGGTGCTGCGGGCCGACGACAACAAGACACTGCGGGCCATCGTCGGCCGATTCGGAAGCGATCCTTCGCGGGCGGAGGCGGTTGCGGCGACGGTGGGTCGTGCGGCGCAGCGGTTGAGCCTCGATCGTCCGGACGACGACGGGGCTTTCCAGACGGAGCTCCTCGCGGTCGCAGCCGCTCACGATCCGACGGGCCGGGCGCTCGACGACATCGCGAAGCTGCCGGGGGCCGAGCAGGTCGCGGTGGTCGACAGGATGATCGCCAACGACCGGGAGGCCGCTCGGGATCATCGGGTCGAGGGGATGAGCAAGTCCGAGCTTGGCGCCGAGCTGGCGCGGCTGACCGGGGCCGACACGCCGAGCGCGGAGGAGCAGCGCCACAGCGCGAGCGACTTGATGTTCGTGCCCGCGTTCTCGACGGGGCACTCGCTCGCCGAGGGCATGGCGCAGATGGAGAAGGACATCGCGAAGAGCAAGCCGGCAGCCGAGCCACCGGCGAAGGACTACTCGGAGTTCTTCCCGCTCATAGACCGCGGGGCTCGATAGCAAAATTTTTCTGATCGACTGACGCGGCGAACGCCGCAGGAGGAGCAAGCAGATGGACAAGCAGCGCACGGTTCACATCTCGAAGGTCAAGGATTTCGACCCGACCTCGGCGACGGTCAGCCGCAAGGGCAACATGAGCGAGACCCAAGGCGGCGCGGTCGTTTCCGGGCTCGACGACAATCGCCCGCACGACGGCACCCCGTCGACGCCGAGCCCGATGCCTTCCGGGATGCCGGCGCCCGTTCTGCCGGCGCGTAAGTAGCGAGGAGGCGGCGATGGCATTCCTGTGCAATCCGAGTCCCGCGCCCGTGGCTCCGCCGTCGCCGTCTCGCTTCCGGGAGCGTCTCGAAGAGCGTCACCGTCGCGTCGAGGATCGCGTCCGGGTGCTCGCCGCGCAGGACGCCGAGGAGCCCACGGCGGAGGCGTACCGGGCCGAGCAGGTGCGCGCGGGGACGCATTACAGCGAGCTTCGCCAAGCGCACCTTGCGGCGGCGACCGGGTACGAGCGGATGGTCGAGGCGGCGGCGCGCAGCGTGGAGGAGCACGAGCTTGCGGTGCGGGCCGCGCTTGAACGGGGTGAGGTTCTGCCTGCATCGGGGAACGCGGACGTGGTGCAGAGGATCCTCGACGAGTCGCAGGCGGCGCTTGATACGGCCTGGCCGGACGTCGAGGCCGCTGCAGCGGCGTACGTGGGGGCGGCGGAGTCCTCCGCGGCAAGCCGGGCGGCTTCGGTGTGCCGCCGGCTGCGGCCGATCGTGGAGGGGTTTCAGCCGACGATTCGGGCTCTCGCCGAGGCGGAGGCGCGAGCCGCTGGACGGTGACCTTGGAGAACGTCATGAGAGAGAGAACGCGGACGGTGGACCCCGAGCTCGATGCGAAGCTGGACGCGGCGCTGCCGAAGGTGCAGCCACGGTCGAAGCTCGCGCTCCGGAACGAGATCCGGATGCGATTCAACGCGCTCGAGGAGCTCGTGAGCGATTACTTCCACGAGGACGACGTCGAGAAGCGGGAAGAGGAACGGCTGCACCGGCCGAGTTACCGGCTGCAGTACAAGGATCCGGAATGAAGGGCGACACGACGCGCGAGCTCTTGCGGCTCGTGGCTGGCGGGGCCATCGGGGCGGCGGACCTGACCAAGGGTCAAAAGGTCGCGGCGATCAAGGCCGGGAAGGCCGAGCTCCTGGCGAAGGACTCCCGCGGCGCGCTCGTGCTCACGGACAAGGGGCGGAAGCGCCTCGAAGAAGATTCGGCGCCCCCGCCGGTTCGGCCGAAGACCACGCCGAAGAAGCCTGCAAGCGGGAACGGCCGCGTCGCTGTGCCCGCCCCTGCCGCTGCCCCGGGGAGGGCCGACGGCCCCGGCTACCGGGAGGAGCTCGCGGGCGCGCTCGATCGGGAAGTGCTCCTGGCCGCGCTGTGCGCGCGAGAACTTCGGAAGAACGATTGAAGACCGAAACCGGCGCTGTGCGCCGAGAGGAGAAAGAGAAATGAGTTTTGCCGACGCACTCAACAGCCTGTCCCCGGGGAAAATTTCTACGACCGTTGACCTCACGTCCGTGGGGAACGGCGCGGGAACATTGACGACGCTGAACAGCCTCACGATCCCGGGGAAGTCGTTCCGCGTCAACGGAGATTTTCTCGACTTCGTTTATGTCGGGACGTGTGTCCCTCGGGCGACCAACGTGATCCGTGTCGACTACGCCGGGACGCTGCTCGGCGCGGGCACGTTCGCCAGCGCGCCGGGAGGCGGCGCCGGGGGCTGGATCTTCGAGGGCCGCATCGCACGATCGGGGGAGTCGAGCCAGCTCACTCACGCGACCCTCTACACCGATACGCTCGACTCCGGGATCTACCCGACCGCCGCGGTGGCGACCCCGTCCGCGGTGATGGACCTGGACTCGACGCTGACGATCAAGGCGAACGGAACGAACGCGAACGACTTCGTGATCAAGGCGGCGTACTTCACGTTCTACGGGCGCACGAACGTCTGATCGCGGAGGCTGGGAGTGCTGGCGCATGGCCGGGGCGCCGTTCGCGGCGCCCTAACAGGAGACGCACATGGTTCGTGAAGGGCGGGTATTGATCAGCGTCAACACCGACCCCGACTTCGGCAGCAACTACATCGTGCAGGTGCTCGAGGTGGGCGCGCAGGTGGCGAGCGCCTCGTCGGGAACGACGATCACGGTGAGGGCCGGGCACGGGTTCGCTGCGGGAGACAAGTTCATGAAGTCGACCGGCGCGGGCTACAGCGGCACGGTAACCGTATCGAGTGTCGGCGCGACGACGTTGAACCTGAGCGGATCGTACAGCGTCTCGTCGGGGGACGTCCTCCTGAATCTCGGCCAGGACACGGGCATCGCGTCCCCGAACTACGTGGACAGCCGGGGCGCCGGCTTCCCGCTCGCGGCCTATGCGGATATGGACTACTCGAACCTGCTCGGGACCGCCGGGAACGTCTTCACGACCGCGGACGCGCAGGGACGCTACAGGTACTTCCACAAGTCGATCCTGAGGTGGGAGCTGGTGCGCAACGGCACGGCGGTGGTCGCGCTCTACGCCGACGCCGGGGCCTTCGGCGTCGCTGGCCCGCTCACGTCGACCGACAACGCGATCGCTCGGTGGGACCAGACCTCCGGGTCGCTCTTGCAGGACTCGTCCGGGACGCTCTCGGACACCGGCGACCTTGCCGTCGCGACGGTGACGACGACCGGGGCCGCGAGCGTCGGGGGCGCGCTGACCGCCGCGAGTGCCAGCATCACTGGGAACGCCACGCTCGCCACGAACTCCGCCTTGATCCTGCGGGATGCGAACCAGAAGGTCTACTCCTCCGCATCGGGCGAGCTCGACATCTCCAGCAACAGCGGGTCGCAGATCATCGAGCTGGATGGCGCCGTCGTGCGGACGAGCACCTCGAAGTCCGGCCCTCGGCTCGTCTCGTCGGGCCCGTTCGTCTACCAGCAGTCAAACCTCGGCCTGACGGCGAACTCCACGACGCCTTCAGTGCTCCTCGGAAATTCTTTCTACACGCAGAACTCCTCCGGTACGGCCATCACGAACTTCACGAACGGGACGATCGGGCAGCGCATCGTCATCGTGATTCAGGACACGCACACGAGCTTCACGAATGGCGCGACCTTGAAACTCGCGGGGGCTGTGAACTGGACGACAACCAACGTGAACGACACCTTCGAGGCCATCTTCGACGGCGGCGTCTGGTACGAGTGCGGCCGCTCGCAGAACCACTAGCCATGCGAATCCCGCCGGAGGAGTACACCTTCCACCTGGCCGTGCTCGCCTCGAAGGTTGAGACGGCTGCGGCGTGCGCCGGTGTCACGCCGGCCGAGCTGCTCGAGGACTTACGGCGGGCGGTGGAGAAGCCCGAGCCGGTGGGGCGGCGATGATCCGCGCCGAGCGGCGGGCCGGGGAGATCCTGTCGGAGGTCGAGAGGATCGGGCACAGGCCAGCGAAAGGCCGCCACGACGGCGCCCTTCCGACCTACACCGAGACGATCCGCAAGGCCGACATTCCTGAGACGACCGCTCGCCGCTGGCAGGCCGAGGCGTCGATACCAGAGGTCCCGGAGCATGGCCCGGGTGCCGTTCGTCGATCCTGGGGCATCCTGCGAGGCCGGTTTACGCTACGGCCCCGTCTTCGGCCCGGGATCGGGGCCTCCGGGCTTCGGTGAGGGCGAGGGGACGGGCTTCGCCGGCGGGGGCGCCTTGGGCTTGTCGGTGTCAATGAGCTTGAAGCAGGGGTGAATGAAGATGCCCGGGCACCAGCTGACGCTCCATTGCGGGGACTCCGGCGGCGGCGGTGGGGTCAGCTGCGCGACGCCCACGGCCACGCTACCGATGGCGATGATGACGTCCGCGGCGAGAGCCGCGAGGATCGTTCGGGGATCGGTGAGGAAGCGGGAAACGCGGTTCCGCATGATGGGCTCCTCCTGGCTGCCGTTGACGATACGCCCCGGGGACCGGGAGTCAAGCACCGGCGATCGGCACGGGGTTGCAGAACGGAAACCCCTTGACAAGCCTCCTACTACGCAGATACTATTATTGCATGGCGCAACCGAAGCGACTCCCGCCCGGGCCGAAGCGACTCCCGCCGAAGCTCTCCCGTTCGTTGTGGAAGCTCCAAGTCCCGATGAACTTCGCCGAGAGGGCCGCCGTGACGAGGGCGGCCGGTGGGCGGGATCTTGCTGCGTGGTCGCGCCGCGTACTGCTCTCGGCCGCCAAGGTGGCGACCGAGGGCTAAGGAAAGCGGGCCGGACGGGTGCTGATACACCCGGCCGACCCTAACCGCGGAGGTGCTATGCACACCCCAACGGCTGAACGGATCGTAACCCGTCACCCCGCCTCCGCAATGGAGGCGAGCATGGACGGGAAAGACCTCAGAGCAGCGCGCAAGCGCCGGAACTTGACGGTGTTCGACGTGGCCGACTACAGCGGCATCGACCCCCAGACGTACCACGCGATCGAGCGGGGCGAGCTGTTCGCGACCGAAGACCTCCTCCGCGACCTGGCGGCGCTCATCGAGCGCATCCCGCCCCGTCACCCGTGGCTCGCTCGCATCCGTCGCAGCGACGTCGGCCGGGCCGCGCGCATGGGCGAGGGAGGCACCCGCACGCTGGACGGCACGACCCCCGCGGAGCTCATGGAAGTCCTTGCGGACAACCGGCGCGACCCCGAGGTGTGGGACGCCGTGCGTGTGGCGCTCGTGAACGATGACGACGAGGTGCGCATCGGCGGCGGAGCAGCACCGCTGACCATCCTGCGGATGAGGTGAGGCGATGAAACGAGTCAAGAGCCTTAAGGGCGTCGAACTCTACGAGGCGAGCGACGGACGCCTGCGAGTCGGCATCGTCTACACCGTGCGCGGGAAGATGCGCCGGGAGATGCTCGGCGATCTCGGGGACAAGGACGAGGCGATCCGCTCCGACGTCAACGCGATCCGGGACCGACGGATGCTCCCGGCCGCCTACAAGGACTATCCGTCGCTCGTCGCCGCGGTGCGGACGCTCCGGGAGCGCCGCGCTGCGGGCCAAGAGGCGAAGCTGTCCGGCAAGGCGTACCTCACCCCGCGGGAGCAGGCGGAAGTCGACGAGCGCGCGGCGGCCGAAGCGGAAAGCGCGATCCAAGACGCTCGCGCCCCGCTCGTCTACGAAGCCGCGGTCAAGCGGTTCCTGGCGGAGCGCGGTGCCAGCTACGCCCGTCCGCGGGACGTGGAGCTTCGTTTCGAGATCATCGGCAAGGCGTTCGCCGGCCGGCATCTCGACGAGATCGTCCGGCGCGACATTCGGCAGTACGTCCGCGACCGCACCGACCGGACGGGACCGTTCGCGGACTGGCCGCACGCGGTCGGGCTTCGTCCGGCGCAGATGGACGTCGTACAGCTTTCCGCGCTCTTCGGCTTCCTGATCGAATCCGAGGAGCGGGAGATCGAGAACCCGTGCGCGCAGTACCGGTCCCGCCACGCGCACACGAAAGCCGAGACCTACCGGCCGCAACGGAAGCCAGTCGTCCCGACGGAGGAGGAGTGCCTCGCGATCTTTGCCGCTGCCCCGGATGAGGAGGCGAGCGGCTTCAACCGGCACCTTCCGGGGCCGACGTTCCGGGCGTTCCTGAAGCTCTGCTACTACCTCGGGGCGAGGCCGGAGTCGGAGGCGTGCGCCCTGCGTCACGGGGACGTGACGTTCCCAGATCCGAACGTCCCGACGATCGGCCGGCGCCGCCTCGGCCGGGTGCGGATCCATGACGCCAAGACCGCCGCGGGCGACCGGGAGCTTCCGATCCATCCCGAGCTCGAAGCCGACCTCAAGGCGGTCATGCTCCCCCGCCCCTCCGAGCCGGAGGCCGTGGAGGCGTGGAAGCGCACCCCGATCTTCCGCAAGGTGGCGCGGACCCGGACCGCGGTCCTGGCGTGGAACGCCTCGTCCTACAAGAAGGCGTGGGCCGAGACGCTCGAGCGCGTCACCGAGAAGTACCCCGACCTCGCCGCCATGATCGTCCGGGACTTCCGCAAGCTGGCGCGGACGAGGATGACCGACGGGCGCATCCCCGAGCCGAGGATACGGTGGTTCATGGGGCACGCGCGGAACGTGTCGCAGGGGTACGACGAGATCACGACGGAGACCGCAGAAGAGGCGGTACTCGCGCTTACTCTCGACAAGGCGTACACCGAAACGTATATCGCGAACGCGACGCCCAAGTCGCAGCGGAAGGTCGCGGGCCGAATCGTCGGTAATTCGGGCTTTTTGATGGAGCGGGAAACGGGGTTCGAACCCGCGACCCTCAGCTTGGGAAGCTGATGCTCTACCAACTGAGCTATTCCCGCTCGGGTGAAGGCGGGTCAAGCGTAGCGGCGGCATGCGCTCCTCGTCAAGCGGCGGGGGATACAATCCGGCGCCCATGAGCCGGACTCGACGGGTCGGTCGGTAATGCGCCCGTTTCGTCTCCTCCTTTCGTTCACGGCGGCGTTGCTGACGCTCGGCTGCGTGCGCGCACACGCTCCGGCGCGTCCTCCCATCATCGTGATCGGCTGGGACGCCGCCGACTGGAGCCTGCTCGACGAGCTGATCGCCCGCGGCGAGATGCCGGAGCTCGCCGCGCTCGTGCGCGAGGGGTCGAGCGGGACCCTTCGCACGATCGAGCCGCCCCTCTCGCCGATCGTGTGGACCACGATGATGACCGGGCGCGATCCGCTCGCGCACGGCATCCTCGATTTCACGCGCTTCAATCCGCTCACGCGCGAGCGCGAGCCGATCACGAGCGACGAGCGGCGCGTGCCGGCCGTCTGGACGATCGCGTCCGCGGCGGGACGCTCGGTCGCGGTGTTCGGCCTCTGGGCGACCTACCCGGCCGAGCCGGTGCGCGGCGTGATCGTCTCGGACCGGCTGATGTCGTTCCAGGCAGGAGCGCACGCGGAGGGTGAGGCGGTCGTATTCCCCGAGGAGCGCGCCACCTGGGCACGGGAGGCGCTCGCGCGGGCAGAAGGCGAAGCGACACCCGAGGCGCTCGAGGCGCTCGCTCCGGACGTGGCGCGAAATCCGCGACTGGCGGATGGTCTCCGGCGGATCCTCGTCGATACCGCCGTCTACGACGATCTCGCGCTCTCCTGGGAGCGATCCGCCGGATCCGACCTGACCATCCTCTATGTGCAGGGAACCGACGCGATCGGTCACCTTTTCGCTCCGTACCGGCCTCCGCGCAAGCACGACGTCGGGGATGACGACGCGGCGCGCTGGGGAGCGGTCGCGGATCTCTACTACGCCGGTGTCGACCGGCGGCTCGGCGCGTGGCGGCGCGTCGCGGCACAGAAGGGGGCCGTGCTCTTCCTGGTCTCGGACCACGGGTTCGCCTGGGGCGAGGGGCGGCCGCCGTTCGAGAGCGCGGCCGCGGCGACGGCGGGGCGCTGGCATCGGCCCGACGGGATCTTCGTCCTGGCGGGACCGGGAATCGCGCGTTCCACTCCGAACTCGGGACACGGCGAGGTCGCGCAGGTCGCCCCGACGATCCTCGCGCTGCTCGGGCTTCCGGCCGATCGCGCGATGCCCGAGGCGCTGCCGGGGGTGCGGCGACCGGACCGCCCGCCGGTCGACTACGCGGCCACTCTCCCCGCCGCGGCTTCTCCCTCGGAAGGGGCTCGAGCCGCCGACCCGGAAGCTGTCGCGAGCCTTCGCGCGCTCGGTTACATCGGAGGCTCGGAGCCCGCGAAGGCCCCGGCCGGAGCGGGAGGATCGACGCGCACCGCGGGATCGTACGGAAACGAAGGGCTCATCCTCCTCGGGCGTGGGGAGGCGGCCCCCGCCCGTGCCGCGTTCGAGAAGGCGCTCGCGGTCGATCCGAATCACGCCGCGTCGCTGTGGAACCTCTCGCAGCTGCTCGAGCGGCAAGGGGACGCCGGGCCGGCGGCCGCGCTGCGCCGCCGCGCGCTCGCCGCCGGCTCCCCGGACGCCGCGATCGACATCCTCAAGCGCGCCCGCGACCGGATGCAGGGCGGGGACTGCCGGGGCGCGCTCGCCGACATCCGCGCCGTCGCCGAGGCCGCGCCCCGGAACGCGCTCGCTCCCGCCGCCGAGGGGCTCGCCCTGATGTGCCTCGGCGACCGGGACGGTGCCGCCGCCGCCCTCCGGCGCTCGTTGACGATCGACCCGGACCAGCCGGAGATTCTCCGGGCGCTCCAGCAGTTCCGCTGACCGGAAACTGCGATAGTCTCCGCACCGCGACGGCCCGCCGTGCCGGAGCGGAGGGGGACACCATGACGCACACGCATCGGATCGCGATCGGGCTCGCCTGCTTGCTGCTGTCGATCGCGGGCGCCGTCGCGGAGACGACCGGCTCGATCATCGGGCAGGTCACGGTCGCGACCGGAGGCCCGCTGCCGCTCGCAACGGTCGAGGCCAAGGGGCCCGCGCTCCAGGGCGTCCGGACGGCGACCACCGACAAGGGCGGCCGCTACAAGCTCTCCCTCCTCCCCCCCGGCACGTACGAGGTCACGATCAGCAAGCAGGGGTTCTCGACCGAGACGAAGCCCACCATCGCCGTGCAGCTCGACCAGGACACGACGCTCGACGTCGCGCTCAAGGCGACGGCCGAGGAGCAAGTGACGGTCACGGCCGAGGCCCCGCCGGTCGACACGACCTCGACCAAGCTCGGCATGGCGCTCGACCAGGTCGCGATCCAGACGATCCCCTCCGGGCGGAACTACACGTCGATCCTGCGGATCGCGCCCGGCGTCTCGAGCGACGCGAACCCCGACAACCAGAGCCAGTCGACGATCACGGTGTACGGCTCGTCGGGCGCCGAGAACGCGTACTACATCGACGGGGTGAACACGACCGGCGTCGAGTACGGATTCCAAGGGAAGGAGCTCAACTACGAGTTCATCGACGCCGTCGAGATCAAGACGGGCGGGTACGAGGCCGAGTACGGGAAGTCGACCGGCGGCATCGTCAACGTGATCACGAAATCCGGCAGCAACGAGTTCCACGGGGACGTCTTCGGCTACTACACCGCCGACGCGCTCCAGGCCAGCACGAAGACGACCGTCTCCCCGAACGGGACCGTCGACAGCTTCAAGCGCGGAGACTACGGGTTCGACGTCGGCGGGTTCTTCGTCAAGGACAAGCTCTGGTACTTCCTCGCCTACGACAAGGTCAGCAACACCACCGACACGACGCTCCCCGCGACCGTCACCGGACCGCTCGCCGGCACGACGGTCCCCTCGGACAGCAATCGCGATCTCGCCTCCGCCAAGCTGACCTGGCAGATCGCCGCGAACCACTCGCTCCAGCTCACCTACTTCCAGGACCCGCGCAAGGACACGGGCGCGATCAACGACGCGAACCACACCCTGAACGGCGAGCCCGACACGTACAACGGCGAGCAGAAGTTCGGCGGGCGTGACTACGCGGCGCGCTACCAGGGGATCCTCGGCCCGAGGTGGATCCTCACCGCGCAGGCGGCGCACCACGCGGAGCAGAACTCGGTGGGACCGGCGACCGCCGCGGGCGACACGATCCAGTACCGCGACGCCGCCAACGACTTCTTCCAGACGGGCGGGTTCGGGCTGATCCAGGACAAGGACTTCAAGCGAGACCTCTTCACGGCGACCGCTTCCGCAGTCTACGGCTCCCACGAGATCAAGTTCGGAGGCGAGTACGAGGACGAGAGCGCCGACGTGATCAAGCGGATGTCCGGCGGCCAGCAGGTCGACGTCGTCCAGAACCCGGTCGTCGGGAACCCGACGATCTACGTGCACAGCTACTGGACGACGCCGACGGCCACCGTCGACGACGCCCCGATCTCGCAGCTCAACGCGTCGCCCAAGCACAAGGTGACCTCGCTGTTCGCGCAGGACAAGTGGTCGATGTTCCCGAACGTCACGTTCAGCTTCGGCATCCGGTGGGACCGGCAGCAGATCATCGACGCGTCGGGCGTCACGCAGATCGACCTCAAGAAGGACTACGCGCCGCGCGTCGGCCTCACCTGGGACCCCTCGGACGACCACAAATCGAAGGTCTTCGCGAGCTTCGGGTGGTTCTACGAGCAGATCCCGATGGACCTCGTGATCCGGTCGTTCTCGTACGAGCGCCAGCCGCGCATCGTGAACTACAGCCCGACCTCGACCACCCCCGATCCCGGCGCCGAGTCCGACTACGGCACACCGTCGACGATCCTGGGCGGCTTCACCGAGCCCTCGGACCCGAACCTGAAGGGCCAGTACGTCGAGGAGTACGTCCTCGGCTACGAGCGGGAGGTCGCGCGCGACGTCGTCCTCGGCGTAAAGGGGATCTACCGGAGCTACAAGCGGGTGATCGAGGACTTCCTCTGCGAGGGCGGCGCCGCGTACTGCATCGGGAACCCCGGCGAGGGGATCATGACGCAGATCGCGACGCTCAACGACTTCAGCGTCACCTATCCCGCCCCAAAGGCCAAGCGCGTCTACAAGGGCGTGCAGGTCGACGCGACCAAGCGGTTCTCGGACAACTGGCAGGCGATGGCGTCGTACGTCTGGTCCAAGCTCGACGGCAACTACGACGGCGAGTACGCGCCGTTCACCAACGTCGGCGCCGATCCGAACATCTCCGCGGCGTACGACTACTACGACTTCTTCACGAACGGCAGCGACCTCTCGAAGATCACGAACAACGGGCCGCTGTCGAACGACCGCCGCCACCAGGTGAAGGTGTCCGGGGTCTACAACACGCCGGTCCGGCTCCAGATCGGCCTATCGGCCTACTGGCGGACCGGCACCCCGCGCTCGCGGTACGGATACTCGGACGCCTACGGGCGCTATGAGTACTTCCTGACCGAGCGCGGAGCCGAGGGGCGCCAGCCCAGCGACTACGAAGCCGACCTGCACCTCAACTACCCGCTCGAGATCAAGAAGAAGGTCACGATGAACTTCATGCTGGACATCTTCAGCCTGCTCGACGCGCAGAGGCCGATCCTGCTCGACCAGCGCTGGGGCTTCACGCAGGCGGACAACGCCTCGCCGACGCCGGTCAACCCGAACTACGGCCAGCCGATCCTTCGGACGCAGCCGCGCTCCGCCCGCGTCGGCCTCCGTGTGAGCTTCTAGCGCGCACCCGCGTCTACTTCGAGAACATCGCCGCGAACGGCCGACCGTCGAACGCGGAGCGCACCTGCACGATCTTGCCGTTCCGGACCCTGTGCCACTCTGCGACGAACGTCGTCGCGGCCGCGGGAGCGGTCGTGTCGAGCTCGAAGAACACCGCCGCGTCGTCGCCCTGGGCGATGATCGCCTTCACCTCGAGGCGGGTCGTGATCGACAGCAGCCCCGTGAGAGCGGTCAGGTACGACTCGGGCCCGCGGTACGTCTCGAACAGCCCGTAGAAGACGAGCGACGGATCGAGGTAGCCTCGCGCCGCCGCGATGTCTTTCTTTTTCACCGCATCGTAGAACGCGGTGAGCGTCTCGCCGGAATCCTTCACGGCAGCTCCCTCCTACCGCCCGGCCCAGGTGTCGAGCGGCTTGCCGGTCTCGAGCAGGGACTTCAGGCTGGAGAGCACCCGCGGCCAGCCGTGGCTGATCTTACGCTCCATCTCGGAACCCGCCTCGAGCTGGTCGTGGATCACGGTGAGGCGCGTCATCTCCGCCACCGGCTCGATCGCGTAGGTGACCCGGGAGTGCCGGTCGCGGTGCCCCTTGTCCTTCGGCTCCGCCCAGGTGATGACGAGCCGCCGGGGCGGATCGGACTCGATCACCTCCCCGAGGATGAGGGGGGCGTCTTCGCCCTTCGCCGGCCGGTGCTCCCAGGACGAGCCCGGCTTCCAGTCCGAGACGTTGAAGTGGCCCCAGTACTGCTTCGTGAACTCCCCGTCGAGCAGTCCCTTCCAGACGCGGTCGGGCGTGGTGGCGATGTAGATCTCGTAGACGAACTTCGACTTATCCATGGGTTCCCTCGAGTCTTCGCTTGAGCTCGCGCATCGCCGCGACGCGCGTGCGTTCGAACTTGTGGATCCAGCGGTCGTAGATCTCCTGCAGCGGGACGGGGTTGAGGAAGTGGAGCTTCTCGCGCCCCTGCCGCAGCGTGGCGACCAGGCCCGCCGCCTCGAGCACCGCGAGGTGCTGCGTGACGGCCTGGCGAGTCATGTCGAGATGCCCGGAGAGGTCGGATAGGGTCCGGCCGTTGCTCGCGTTGAGCAGGTCGAGGAGGCGCCGCCGGCTGGGGTCGGCCAGGGCCTTGAAGACGAGGTCGGAGTCGTTCACGCCCCGCAGTATAGGCAAGTAATTACTTGCCTGTCAAGGGGGGCGCCGCGTTCCCCGCCTCCCGCCTCATCCCCCGCGCCCGCTCGAGGTTGGCGCGCGCCCCCGCGTCGGACGGATTGAGCCGGACGACCTCCTCGAACTCCCGCGTCGCCTCGTCGAGCCGCCCCGTCTTCGCGAGCACCACGCCGAGGCTCTTCCGCGCGCTCGCATCCCGCGGCTCGAGCGCGATTGCGGCGCGCAGGTGCCCCTCCGCGGCGTCGAGCCGGTCGAGGCGCACCTCCACGTTCCCGAGACCGGCGAGGCGGGACGGCTTACCGGGCAGGATCGCGAGCGCCTTCTCGTATTCCTCGGCCGCCTCCGCGTTCCGGCCGCTGCGCGCGAGCGCCGCGGCAGCGCAGGCGTGCGCGTCGTCGCTCCGAGGGGAGAGGCGGATCGCCTCCTGCGCCTGCGCGAGCGCCTCGTCGAACCGCCCGGCGGCGGAGTGGGCGGCGGAGAGGACGATATGAGCCTGCGTGTTGTTCTCGGTCACCGCCACGACGTGGGTGAACAGCGTCTCGCTGTCCCGCCAGAGCGCGGTCTGGTGGAACGTCACGATCATCAGCGGCACCGCGACCAACGCGGCGCACACCGGAGCCCACACCGCCGGTCGCTGCCGCAGCCAGAACATCGCCTCCCAGGTCCCGGCCACGAACGGTCCGATCAAAGGGACGTACGTGTAGCGGTCCGCCATCGCCTGGGACCCCACCTGCACCAAGCCGGCGACCGGCAGCAGGGCGATCGCGTACCACGTTGCACCGAAGGCGATCCAGGGATGCGAGGCGCGCGTCCTCCAGGCGATGCCCGCGATCGCGAGGAGGAGCGCGAGCGCCGCGCCGACCTTCACCGCCGTCAGCGAGGCCGGGTCGAGGGGATACGGGATCGCCAGCCTCGCCGGCCACACGGTCTTCCCGAGGTACGCGGCGGCGGACACGACGGCGTTTGCGAGGCGCACGCCCGGCGAGAACCTAGCGAAGCTGGCGACGCCGCCTTCCGCGTGCTGCGCGGCGATGGCCGTGAGGGCTCCGGCGGCTGACAGGACGAACAGCGGCACCTTCTCGACGACGCTCGCCTTCGGCTCGAAGCGCGCGAGCGGCCAGGCATCCATCGCGATCAGAAGGAGCGGCAGCGTGACGAACATCGGCTTCGACATCAGGCTCGCCGCGAAGAGGACGAGCGCCGCCGCGTAACGCCCGCGCGACGGCGCCCCGACCCAGCGGACCCAGGCGAGCAGCGCCGCGAGCCCGAACGCGGTCGACAGCGTGTCCTTGCGCTCGACGACCCAGGCCACCGACTCGACGTGGAGCGGGTGGATCCCGAAGAGCAGTGCTACGAACCCGCTGGCGCCGATCTCTCCCGTAAGGACCGAGAGCAGCCGGAAGAGAAGAAGCGTCGAGGCGAGATGAAGGAGGACGTTCGTGACGTGGAACGCCGCCGGCCGTCCCCCGCCCCACGCCTGATCGGCCATCAGCGACAGCCAGGTCAGCGGATGCCAGTTTCCCCCGCGGAACGTCGTGAAGGCCCAGGCGAGTGTTCCGCCGTCCACCGGCGCCTGCAGATTCGGATTGTCGGCGACGTAGTACCGGTCGTCCAGGTCGATGAACCGGAACGACGCGGTCTGGCCGAACGCCGCGGCCACGGCCAGGGCGAGTCCGACGGCGATCACGACGGCCCGCCGGCCCCCGCTCCGCGCGGTCATCCCGCGATCCATCCCCCGCCGAGCACGAGGTCGCCGTCGTAGAAGACCGCGGCCTGCCCGGGCGCGATGGCGCGCTGGGCTTCCGCGAACCGGATCGACGCGGTGCCGTCGCCGTGGTCGTCGATCGTCGCCGGCGCCCCCGCGTGGCCGGAGCGGATCCGGACCGAGGCGGCAACCGGGCCCATCGGCCGGTCGAACGGAATCCATCGCACGCGCTCGACCCGGCACTTCTCGCGGTAGAGCGCCTTCTCTTCCCCCACGACGACTCGCCGCGCCGGGGCATCGAGGGCCACGACGTAGAGCGGATCCGGACCCGAAATGCCCAGGCCCCGGCGCTGGCCGACGGTGAACCGCTCGATCCCGGGATGGCGCGCCAGCACGCGTCCCTCTCCGTCCACGATCTCTCCGGGGCCGCCGCCCGAGATCTCTCCGGCGCGGGCGAGGACGTCCCGGTACGACTCGCCTTCGGAGACGAAGCAGAGGTCCATCGACTCCGGCTTCTCCGCGGTCGGAAGGCCCGCCTCGCGCGCGTTGGCCCGCACCTGGTCCTTGGTCAATCCCCCGAGGGGGAATTCCGCCTGCGCCCGCTGAGCCTCGGAGAGGTCGAAGAGGAAGTAGGACTGGTCCTTCTCCCGGTCGGCCGCCGCCCGCAGGAGCGTGCGGCCCGAGCGCGGGTCGCGCGCGAGGACCGCGTAGTGCCCGGTGGCGACGCGTCCCGCCCCGACCGCGCGGGCGCGTGCGAGGAGGGCGTCGAACTTCACGTGCGAGTTGCACCGGACGCACGGGGACGGCGTGCGCCCCGCCGCGTAGTCCCGGGCGAACGGTGCCAAGACCCGCTCGCGGAAGTCGTCTTCCATGTCGAGCACGAAGTGCGGGAACCCGAGGCGGTCCGCGACGCGGCGCGCGTCGGCGAAATCGTCGGGCGAGCAGCAGCGGCCGTACCGCTCCTCCTCACCCGCGAGTCGGTCGACGAGCTTCATCGAGAAGCCGACAAGAGGACGGCCGGCGGACGCGAGAAGGCTCGCCGCGACCGACGAGTCGACCCCTCCCGACATGGCGACCGCGGTGAGAGACGGGCTCATGAGGCCGCCATCCTAGCGCGCCCGAGGATCCCCGGGACCGCGTCGAGCGCCCGGTCGACGTCGGCCGCGGTCGTCGACCAGCCGAGGGAAAAGCGCACGGCCGATTGCGCCGAAGCACCGGATAGCCCCATCGCCGCGAGCACGTGCGATGGCTCGACCGCCCCCGACGCGCACGCCGACCCGGTCGACGCCGCGATCCCCGCGAGGTCGAGCGCGATGACGAGCGCCTCGCCGCTCACCCCGGGAAACGACACGAGCGTCGTGTTCGGAAGACGCGGCGCGCGCCCGCCGTGGACCGTCAACTCCGGTGCCGCCGCCGCGAGGCCCGACTCGAAGCGATCGCGCAGGGACGCGATCCGCGCCCCCTCGGCCGGAAGCTCGCGCGCCGCCGCGGCGCACGCCGCGCCGAACGCCGCGAGGGCCGCGACCGCCTCGGTCCCTCCCCGGCGGCGGCGCTCCTGCGCCCCGCCTCCGATGAGCGGCGCCAATCTCACGCCATCCTTCACGATCAGAGCCCCGGTCCCGGCCGGCCCGCCGAGCTTGTGTCCCGAGAGGGCGAGCAGCGATGCACGCCACCGGTCGCGCTCGATCGGAATCCGGCCCGCCGCCTGGACCGCGTCCACCAGGAGCTGCGCCCCCGCCCGCGCGCACGCCTCCCCGACATCCGCGACCGGCTGGAGCACGCCGGTCTCGTTGTTGGCCGCCTGGAGCGCGACGAGCGCGACCCGGCCGTCGATCGCCGCGGCGACGTCGTCCGCGCGGACGACCCCCTCTTTCGAGCAGGCGATCTCGACGAGATCGAACCCTCGCGCGGCGGCCGCGCGCGCGGCGGCGAGCACCGCGGAATGCTCGATCGCGGAGACGACGATCCGCCGGCGCGAGGGCGGCGTCTTCTCGACGATCCCGTGGAACGCGGCGGCGATCGCTTCCGACGCCCCGCTGGTGAAGACGACCTCGCGGGGCGGAACGCCCGCAAGCCCAGCGACTTGCTCGCGGGCGGACTCGAGCGCGGAACGTGCGCGCCTCCCCTCGGCGTGGATCGACGACGGGTTCCCGAAGGACGCCTCGACGGCGATCCGGAGCGCCTCCTTCGCCTCGTCCCGCAGGGGCGATGTCGCGTTGTGATCGAGATAGACCCGCATGAGCGTGTGTTACAGTACGCGCTCGGTCGAGGGCTCACAAGTGTCCCAAAACGTTGAACTTAAGAGCACGGTCCACCTCCCGAGGACCGATTTTCCGATGAAGGCGGACCTCCCCAAACGGGAGCCGACCCTGATCGATTGGTGGGACCGGATCGACGCCTACGGCCTCATCCGCCGCGCGCGCGCGGGGCGCCCCCGGTTCATCCTCCACGACGGGCCCCCGTACGCGAACAACAGCATCCATCTCGGCCAGGGCCTGAACAAGATCCTGAAGGACATCGTCGTGAAGTCCCGGTCGATGATGGGGTTCGACGCCCCGTACGTCCCGGGATGGGATTGCCACGGCCTCCCGATCGAGCACCGGGTGGACAAGGAGCTCGGCGCGTCGAAGTCGGGGATGAGCGCCCTCGAGGTCCGCGCGCGCTGCCGCGCCTACGCGGAGAAGTTCATCGGGGTCCAGAAGTCGGAGTTCCGGCGGCTCGGCGTCCTGTGGGACCGCAAGACCGACGCCAAGGAGGATGCGGCCGACGCGCCCTCCCGCCGCGCGATCTACAGGACGATCGACCGCACGTACGAGGCGGAGATCATCCGGCAGCTCGGTCGATTCTTCGCGACCGGCGCCGTCTACTACGGTGAGAAGCCGGTCCACTGGTGCTTCGCCGACCGCACCGCACTCGCGGAGGCCGAGGTCGAATACCACGAGCGGACCGACGCGTCGATCTTCGTGAAGATGCCCGTCACGGGGCTCGAGGCGCGCGTGAGCGCGCTCGCGGGACGGAAGGTCGCGGTCGTCATCTGGACGACCACGCCGTGGACGCTGCCCGCGAACCTTGCGGTGGCGCTGCACCCCGACCTTCCCTACGTCGCCGTCGACGTGGGCGGCGAGGCGCTTATCGTCGCGGAGGGCCTCCTCCCGCAGGTCGCCCTTCGCCTCGGATGGGAGCGCCCGGCGACGGTCGCACGCTTCACCGGCGAAGAGCTGGTGGGCGCGGGGAAGTCCTGGATCGGGCGGAGCGCCCGGGTCGCGCGCCCCTATCCCACGCGCTCCGGCCCGGGTGCTGCGGACGGCGTGCTCGTCCTCGGGACGCACGTCACGCTCGACGCCGGGACCGGCTGCGTGCACACGGCACCCGGGCACGGCGCCGACGACTTCCGTATCGGGCAGGAGTACGGCCTCCCGCCGTTCAACCCGGTCGGCGACGACGGAACGTTCCTCCCGGAGCGGGTCGGCCCCGACTGGCTCGCGGGCGTGCACGTGCTCAAGGCGAACGCCCTCATCGTGGCGGACCTCGACACGCGCGGCCTCCTTCTCCTGCACGAGCCGTACACGCACGCCTACCCGCACTGCTGGCGCTGCAAGAACCCGGTCCTGTTCCGCGCGACGCCGCAGTGGTTCATCTCGATGGAGGCGAACGGCCTCCGCGCGAAGACCGTGCGCGCCATCCACGAGGTGAGCTGGCTGCCCGCGGCGGGCGAGACGCGCATCGCGCAGATGATCGAGACGCGCCCCGACTGGTGCATCTCGCGCCAGCGCACCTGGGGCGTCCCGATCCCCGCGGTGGTGTGCGCCGCCTGCCTGCCCGACCATCCCGACGCCTTCGTCCGCGACACGGCGTTCTTCGAGCACGTCGCCGAGCTGATCGCCGCCGAAGGCTCGGACGCGTGGTTCGGCGCGCGCGACGGAAGCGGCGCCCGCCTCCCGTACGGGAGCCCCGCCGAGCGCCTCGCCCGCCTGGTCCCCGCGGGGATCACCTGCCCGCGCTGCTGGACGCGCGACGCCCTGACGATCCACGACCACATCGTCGACGTCTGGTTCGAGTCGGGGGTGTCGCACGCCGCGGTGCTCGGCCACCGCCCCGACCTCCCCTGGCCCGCCGACCTCTACCTCGAGGGGCACGACCAGTACCGCGGCTGGTTCCACTCGTCGATCCTCGTCGCGGTGAACGACCGCTCCGCCGCACCGTACCGCGGCGTCGTCACGCACGGGTTCACGCTCGACATGGAAGCGCGAAAGATGTCGAAGTCGGCGGGGAACGCGATCTCCCCGCTCGAGGTCGCCGGCACGCGCGGCGCCGAGATCTTCCGGCTCTGGGTTTCGATGATCGACTTCCTCGAGGACATGAGCGTCTCCCAGGAGATCCTCGACCGGAACGCGGAAGCCTATCGGAAGATCCGGAACACGCTCCGCTTCCTGCTCGGGAACCTGGACGGGTTCGACGAGACGCGCGACCGGGTCGGCTACGACGCGATGCCCGAGATCGACCGCTGGGCGCTCCACCAGCTCGAGGCCCTGCGCGCCCGGGTCGCGGCCGCCTACGAGGTGCACCAGTACCACCTCGTCTATCACGCCCTCAACGCGTTCACGACCGTCACGCTCTCCTCGTTCTACCTCGACATCCTCAAGGACAGGCTCTACACGACGCCCCGCGCGTCGGTCGCGCGGCGCTCGGCCCAGACCGTGCTCCACCGGTGCGCGTCCGATCTCGCGCGCCTGATGGCGCCGATCCTCTGCTTCACCGCCGAGGAGGTCTTCCAGGAGCTCGAGGCGCTCGCCGGGCGGCCGCGCTTCGCTTCGGCGACGATCCACGCGACCCTGTTCCCCGAGCCGCTCGATCTCCCGCAGGACCCGGCGCTTCTGGAGCGGTGGGAGCGCCTTGCCGCGATCCGCGAGGAGGTCAACCGGGCGCTCGAGCTCTCCCGCGCCGCGAAGGCGATCGGGAGCTCGCTCGAGGCGCACGTCCGGATCGACGGGCCCGAGGACACGCTCGCCTTCCTGCGGAGCTTCGGGGCGGATCTGCGGTTCCTGCTCATCACGAGCGGGGTTTCGCTCGGGTCCGCCGCCGAGGCGCTCTCCGTGACCGTGCGGAAGGCGGACGGCGTGAAGTGCCAGCGCTGCTGGAACTACACCACCGACGTCGGTGACGATCCGGACTGGCCGGCGATCTGCGCCCGCTGCGCCGCCGCGGTGCGGGCCATCCTCGCGGAATAACCCTTGCACCCGATCCTGATCGACTTCGGCACGTTCAACCTTCCGCTGTTCGGGACGACGCACCTCTTCCTCCCGACGTACGGGGTCGTCTTCGCGCTCGGCGCGCTGTCGGCCTGGTGGTGGTTCCTGCGCCGCGCGGCGGCGCTCGGTCTGCCGGCGGAGCCGGTCTTCAACCTCGCGTTCTACGCGCTGCTCGCCGGACTCCTGGGGGCCAAGGTCACGCTCGTCCTCGTGGATCTCCGCTACTACCTCGACCACCCGCGCGAGGTCATCGACACGATCCGCAGCGCCGGCGTCCTGATGGGCGGCGTGCTGGCCGGTGTCTCCGCCTTCATTCTCTATGCGCGCGCACGGGGGCTGCCGATCCTCGCGCTCGGCGACGCGATCGTCGCCCCGCTGGCCCTCGCCCAGGGCATCGGCCGGATCGGCTGCTTCCTCGCCGGGTGCTGCTGGGGGGTCCCGGGCGGCGGGTTCTGCTCGGTCCGGTTCACGAACCCGGCGGCGCACGACCAGACCGGCGTCCCGCTCGACACGCCGCTCTTCCCGGTGCAGCTCTTCCAGGCCGCGGCCGATCTCGCTCTCGCGGCCTACCTCGGGTGGCTGTGGCGCCGGAAGCTGCGCCCCGACGGGACGACCGCCTGGCTCTACTTCGTGCTCTACGGCGCCAGCCGCGGCACGCTCGAGTTCTTCCGCGGCGATACCGTGCGCGGGCTCTGGTTCGGAGGCGCGCTCTCCACGTCGCAGATCTTCTCGATCGCCGCGATCGTCTTCGGCACGATCATGCTCTTCCGCGGCCGGCGCGTCGCGGCCTCCGAAGACCGATGAGCGGCGCCGTCCTCCGTCTCGACGTCGGAGCGGAGGCCGCGGGGCAGCGTCTCGACGCGTTCCTGGCCCAGCGCGCGAGCGCGCTCACGCGCTCCGGCTGGAAGCGGCGGATCGAGGGGGGCGCGGTCTCGATCGACGGCCGGGTGGCCGAGAAGGCGAGCCTTCCCCTCAAGGCGGGGATGTCGGTGCGCGCGGAGATCCCCGAGCCACCGCCGGCCGCGATCGCCGGCGAGGCGATCCCGCTCACGATCGTCTACGAGGATCCGCACCTCGCCGTGGTGGACAAGCCAGCCGGCCTCGTCACCCATCCCGGGCACGGGCGGACGACGGGCACGCTCGTCCACGCGCTCGTCGGCCGGGGGATGCGGCTGGCTCCGGCGGGCGGCGCGCTGCGGCCGGGGATCGTGCATCGCCTCGACAAGGACACCTCCGGGCTCGTGCTCGTGGCCAAGACCGACGCCGCCCACCGCGCGCTCGTCGGCGCGTTCGCGCGCCGGGAGGTGAAGAAAACGTACGACGCGCTCGTGTGGGGGCGGCCGTCTCCGGCGACGGGCCGGATCGACGAGGCGATCGGCCGCAGCCGCGCCGACCGGACGCGCATGGCGGTCCGGGGAGCGAGCGCCCGCGCCGCGACGACGCTCTACCGCACCGTCGAGACGCTTCCGTCCTGCACCCGGCTCGAGGTCGATCTCGTCACCGGCCGGACGCACCAGATCCGGGTCCACTTCGCCTCGCGCAAACACCCCGTCCTGGGCGACGCGCGCTACGGCGGCATGCCGTGGCGCCATCTGCGCGACGCGACGCGGCGCGAAGCGATCGGATCGCTCGGACGCCTGGCCCTGCACGCGCGCGCGATCGCGCTCGCCCATCCGATCACAGGCGCGCCGCTCTCGCTCGTGGCGCCGTTCCCGGACGCGCTGGCGGCGCTGATGGCCGCGCTGCGCCGGGCACCCTGATGCGGCGCCGGCGGCTCGTGACGATCGCCGGGTCCGGCCGCCTGGCGGCGGCGATGAGCGGAGCGCTCCTGCGACGCGGCGGCGTGCGGATCGCGATCGCGGCGCGGAATCCGCGCGCGGCGCGGGACCTCGCGCGCCGTCGCCCGGGAGCCTCCGTCGTCCCCTGGAGCGCGCTCGGCGCGGCCCGCGTGCTGCTCCTCGCCGTCCCGGACGACGCGATCGCACCGGTCGCGCGGGAGATCGCGCGGCTCGCCAAGAGCTTCGAGGGCACGGTCGTCCTCCACGCCGCGGGAGCCCTGGGAGTGGAGCCGCTGTCGCCCCTCGCCCGGCGCGGCGCTTCGACCGGCGTCCTCCACCCGCTCGCGGTGCTCGGCCGGTCCGGTGCCGAGCGCCTCGAGGGAGCCGCCGCGCGGATCGAGGGCGCGCCGCGGGCGGTGCGGGCGGCCCGCGCGATCGCGCGCTCCGCCGGGCTGCGGCCTCTGCCGGACGCCCCGTTCACGACGGGGGCGGCGCGCGCGGACTATCACGCCGCGGCCTCGCTCGCCGCGAACGACGTGCTCGGCCTCCTCGATGCGGCCCGGGCGATTCTCGTCCGGCGCGGCATCGGCGCCCGCGCCGCGACTCGCGCGCTCGCCTCGCTCGCCCGCGGCGTCGTCGATCAGATGGAAGCGCACGGGACGCGGGGCGCGCTGACCGGTCCGGCCGCCCGCGGGGACGCGAGGACGCTCGCGCGGCATCTCGAATCGCTCGCCCGATACGACCCCGACATCGCCGACGCCCACCGCGCCCTCTCCCGCCGCCTGGCGCGGGTCGCGCGAGAGGCGGGAGAGTTGTCGCCGTCGGCCGCCCGCGCGCTCGCCGCGATCCTCCGCCGTGGCCCGCGGCGGGAACGCGCGGTATAGTCCGGGGGCCCGCTCCGGAGGTTTGCCCCATGACTTCTCGATTCCGCGTGCTGCTCGCGGCCGCCGCGATCGCGCTGCCGGTCCTCGCCGCCGAGCGAACCCTGCCTCCCGAGATGACCGGGATCCCGGGGAAGATCGGCGTGGCCAGCGCGGACCCGGTCACGACGGGGTCGTTCGAGGGGACGTGGATCTACGTCAACCGCGACGGCAAGTTCGCCCTCTGGATCCGCAACGAGGGCGGGACGCCGCGCATGCGCCTCCAGTACCAGAGCACGCGGAACGGGGAGGCCTTCGAGTCGGACTGGGACGGCAAGGCGAAGTACTTCTTCTCCGGCGTTCCGGCGGATTTCGACATGACGATCGACCACGCAGACGCCGACAAGATCTCGGGCCACTGGACCTGGAACTTCGACGCCGGCTCGAGCGCGCGGCTCGAGAAGGCCGATCTGCTGATCCAGCGCACGGCGTACGGCCGGTCGATGAAGATGGACTTCCTCAACTACGAGAAGACGATCCGGCAGTCGGGGGGCGACAAGGTCTTCCGCATGCCGGTCACGTGGGGCTGGACGAAGGTGTCGAAGCGCGAGCTTCTGTGGGACGAGCTCCCCTTCTAGCCGCGCTGGCGCTCGCTAGCGTCTCGATCGACGGGATACGGGCCGAGGACGCGGCGGCGGTGCCTCCGGTCGCCGTGCGCATGGTGAAGCTCGCGGGCGAGCTCGCCGATCCGCGCGTCCGCGACCACGTCGCGTTCTGCCGGGACGCGGGCTTCAACGCGCTGTGGGTCTACTCCTGGGAAGCGGGGGCGTGGGACGCGACCCGCGCGCCGAAGCGTCCGATCGTCGACCCCGAGTTCCAGACCGCCGCGCGGACATGGTCCCGCGAAGGGCTCGATCCGTGGGTGTCGATCAACCCGGTCGCCGACGGCCCGGCCCCGTTCGTCTTCTCCGATCCGGCGGGCGAGGATCGCATCGTGGCGTTCGCGGCCCTGCTGCGCAAGCGCGCGGGGATCCGGCACCTCGTGCTCTCCTTCGACGACCAGCCGACCGAGCTGACCGAGTTCGCAGACATCCTCCGCTACGGAAAGAGCGCGGCGCCGGCGCACCTCGATCTCGTGCGGCGCATCGCCGCGCGGCTGCCGGGCGACGTCGACCTCTGGATATGCGCGGCGGCCTACTGCGACGGCCACCTCGGAAACGGTCAAGGGCCGTACGCGAAGCCGTTCCTCGAGGGCCTCCCCTCGCTTCCGGAGCGGATCGGCATCGTGTGGACGGGACCCCGGGTGATCTCGCCGTCGGTCGATCGTGCGGAGATCGAGGCCGCGCGGGCCCGCCTGGGGGGGCGGCGCCTCCTCCTCTACGACAACGCCCTCGACAACGAGGACGGCAAGAACGACGCCATGGCGCTGCTGCTGGCCCCGCTGCGAAACCGGGACCCGGGGTTGGCCTCGGTCCTCTCCGGCTACGTGGCCTGCCCGATGCGCGAGCTCGGGGGCTCGCGCCTGTCGCTGTTGACGGTCGCCGAGTGGCTGAAGGATCCGGCGGGGTACGATCCGGACGTCGCGGTCCAGCACGCGATGACGCGAATCGCGGGGGCGGCGGCGGCGGATCCGGAATCCTGGGCGGCCCTGAAGACGCAGCAGCTCGAGTGGGGGGGCTTCGTGGGCGAGCGCAATTACTGGCCGAGGGATGCGTTGAACCCCGCCGCGACCGCCTCGCGGCTCGACGACCCGGCGTTCGTCGAATCGTTCACCTGGACCGTCGACCGGTATCCGGCGCGGATGGAGGCGCTCTCCCGCCTCTCCGACGCCCGGTTCCGCGACGATCTACTCACCGCGATGCGGCGGAGGCTCGCGATCGGACGCGCGATCCCGCCGACGATCGAGTACCTGGTGCGGGTCCGGGCCGGGCGGGCGGATGCCGCGGCGGCGAAGGCCCAGCTCGAAGCGGAGCGCGCGTCGTGGGCCGCCACCCCCGACGCCGGTCGCGTCCTCGACCTGTTCCTGCGCGCCGCGGGGGTTCCGCTCGCGAGCGAGGGCGCGCCGTGAACCCGCGGAGCCGTGTCTACCGGCTCCTGATCCTGGGTCTCGTCAGCTTCATGCTGTTCGGCAGCTACTTCGCCTACGACAGCGTCAGCGCGATCGCGCCGTCCCTGATCGCAGCGCTCAAGATCGACCGGGCCTCGATCGGGATGATGTACTCGGTCTACAGCTTCGCGGCGATCGCGGCGGTGCTCGTGGGCGGATTCCTGATCGACGCGATCGGAGCGCGGCGCGCGAGCCTCTTGTTCTCGGCGGTGCTGACGATCGGGGCGATCATCGTCGCGTGGGCGCCCTCCTTGACCTGGATCTACGTCGGGCGCCTCCTGTTCGGGATGGGCTCCGAGCCGCTCACCGTCGCGCAGAGCGCGATCCTCGCGCGCTGGTTCCGGGGAAAGGAGCTGGCGCTCTCGTTCGGCATCGCGCTGACGGTGAGCCGCCTCGGCTCCCTGTTCACGTTCAACACGGAGGCGCTTCTCGCCGACCGTCAGGGCTTTCGCTTCGCCCTCTGGATCGCGGCGGGGCTGTGCGGGGTGTCGCTCCTCGCGAACCTCATGTTCAACGCGCTCGACGCGAAGGCCGAGCCGGTCCTCGGCCTCGAGAAGGCGGGCGCGGGCGACGCCATCGATTGGGCCCAACTCAAGCGCGGAGGATTCTCCCCGTCCTTCTGGTACGTCACGCTCCTGTGCGTGACGTTCTACTCCGCCATCTTCCCGTTCACCGATCTCGCGCCCGACTTCTTCCACGCCAAGTGGGGGCTCCCGGAAGCGACCGGCGAGGGGCAGAGCTTCCTCGCCGCTGTCTTCTACAACATCACGCACATGTTCTCGACCGCCCAGGGGACGACGGCGATCATCATCACCGCATCGATGCTCTTCGCCCCCTTCGCCGGGCGCCTGGTCGACCGGATCGGCCGGCGCGCGAGCCTGATGATCGCCGGCTCTCTCCTCATGATCCCGGCGCATCTCCTGATGGGATGGTCGATGCTCCCGCCCGCGGGGCCGATGATCGTGCTCGGCGCGGCCTTCGTCCTGGTGCCGGCGGCGATGTGGCCGTCGGTCCCGCTGGTCGTCGAGAAGGAGCGCGTGGGGACGGCCTTCGGCCTCATGACCGCGGTCCAGAACGTCGGCCTTCTCGCGTTCCCGTGGCTCAACGGTGCGCTGCGCGACGCGACGACCGGCTACGCCTGGAGCCAGACGATGTTCGCGGCGCTCGGGGTCGCGGGCCTCGTGTTCGCGGCGCTGCTCCTCGCCGCCGACCGCAAGGCCGGGCACGTGCTCGAGCGCCCGACGAGCCATCCGGAGCCCGCGGTGGAATAATCGTTCCATCCGGTCACAGGAGGCCCCATGGGCGTCACGATGGACGCGCGGTACGAAGGCGAGCTCCACTGCACGCTGACGCACGGGCCGTCGGGAACGAGGATCCACACCGACGCGCCCACCGACAACCGCGGCAAGGGCGAATCGTTCTCTCCGACCGATCTCGTCGGGGCGGCGCTCGGCTCGTGCGCGCTGACGACGATGGCGATGCGGGCCGCGGATCACGGCTGGTCGATCGACGGAGCGGACGCGCACGTCACGAAGGAGATGGGCTCCGAGCCGAGACGCCACGTCGCGCGCCTGCTCGTGCAGTTCACGATGCCCTCCGCCCTGGACGGCGAGGCCCGTGCCTTCCTCGAGAACACCGCCCGGACCTGCCCGGTGGCGTCGTCGCTCGGGAACTGGACGGCGGTCGAGATGACCTTCCGCTACGCCTGAGGGGGCTGGCGTCCCCAACGGGATTCGAACCCGTGTCGCCACCTTGAAAGGGTGGTGTCCTAGGCCAGACTAGACGATGGGGACTCGGCAGAGCGGGCGTACTGTAACGGAGTCGAGCCCCCCCTTCAACGTCCGCCGTTCAGCGCGACGACGGGCTCGGCGGCGCCACGGCCGCGTCGAGTTTCGTGATCCAGCTCTGGAGCTGCGCGCGCGCGGGCTCGTCCTGCGTGGACGCGAGCAATCCGCTCACCCACGCGCTCGCGGCCGCGGGCCCGTCCTTGTCGGCGCGGGTCCGGACGGTCAGTTTCAGCGCGGTGAAAACGGTCTTCCGGTATTCGCCCACGCGCTCGACGTTCGCGTGCAGGCCGGCGCGGGAGTCGAGCAGCTTGAGCGCGCCCTCCTCGTCTCCGGACCACAGCAGGAGAAGACCCAGCGCCTCGGCGGTATCCCACGAGCCCGGACGCGCCTGCAGGTGCGCGCGCAGCGAAGCGATGCCGCTCGATCGATCGCCCGGATCCGAGAGGAAGGTCAAGCCGTACAGGTACGTCGCGTCGTCGAGGTCCGGCCGCGCAAGGAGGGCCGCGAGGAGATGCGACCGCGCGTCCGAGATCCGCGCCGGCATCGGCGCCGTTGGAGGCAGCGGGGTGAGGCTCTTCGCGGTCCCGACCATGAGGTTCCGTCCGAAACGGAAATGCGTGATCGGGTCCTCGGGGTCGATCGCCAGCGCCTTCTGGTACAGCTCGACCGCGCCGTCCGGCTTCTTCCGGCTCTCCGCCACGAGCCCCAACCCCGCGAGCGCACGGGCGTCTTTCGGCTCGGCGGCGAGCGCGGCCTCGAAATGCGCCTCGGCGACCTCGAGCCGGTCCGTGCGCGTCAGCGCGACGAGCTCTCCCAGCTCGTCGTCCACCTGCCGGGGGTCGATCTCGACCGGCTCGGGCACCGGGTTGAGGCCGAGCTGGTCGACCGGGTACACGACGATCTCGAACCGCTGCTCCTTGAGATGGGCGAGCGCTTCTGCCTCGAGCTGCGACCAGGAGATCCCGAACGCCTTCGCGAACGCCTCCGACTGGCGCGTCCCGGCAAGGAGCTCCGTCAGGAACGCCGAGAACTGCTTCCGGCGCTCCGGGGAGCCGCGCATCAGCGTGTGAACGACTATCCACGACTCGGCGTACGCCGCATCCACCGCCGTGGGATTGAGGCCGTCGAAATTTCGGCGCTCCACGAGCTTCTGAAGGGGAATGGGGAATCCGTTCGCGAGCTCGGGCATCCTCATCCGGGACGCGTGACCGACCTCGGCTTTCTTGCCCTGATACCAGAACGTCGAGAAATACTCCGCCATCCCCTCCTCGACCCAGGCCGGCAGCGATTCGAACGTATCGCGGAGGAGCGCCTGCGTGTACTCGTGAAACACGGGCATGTACGGGAACTCGAAGCTCTTGAACTGCCGCGCGTAGCCGACGTTTTGCGGCGGCGTCGCGTTGAGCGCGGCGATCTGACGCTCGGGCGTCGGCGCGAAGAATCCGAGGAGGTCGGGCCGAGTCTTGAAGGGGTCGAACGACGCGTCGTTCTTGAACACGTAGAACGTCAGGCGCTGCTCGCGAGAGAGGGCGAGGCCGGACGTGCTCTTCGCGACGACCGCGCGGAACGCATCGAGCGACTGCACGATCTCCGCCAGCTTCGTCGGCGTGGCATCGGAGACGACGCGGAAGTGCTCGGAATCGACCTCGAGCCACTTCGCGGTCGCGGGAGCGAACGTGACCATCGCGGCAAGAACCGCCGCGCAGGGCAGACTCTTCATGGCGCGCGCGAGACTATCGCAACGCGATCCGGACCGCGAGCACGACCTGGTGAGCCGTGAGGTCTAGGACCCGACGGGCTGGACCATGACCGTGAGAGGTGCCTCGATGTGGAGCACCAGCGGCGTTCCCGGGGGCAGCTCGATCTCCTGTCCCTTCGTCGACGCGGCGATTCCGGTTCCCGCCGCGGCACCGACCGCCGCGCCGATCAGCGTCCCCTTCGTCTTGTCGTGCTTGCTCAGGATGCGGCCGAGCAGGGCACCGCCCGCGGCCGCGCCGGCGATCGTTCCGGCGTCCTTGCCCGTCTCGCTCTTTCCCTTTTCCAGCAAGCTCGCAACGAGCGCTGATTTCGCGCCGTCGGTGAGCTCCAGCGTCTGGAACTTCAGGCCGAGGCTCGCGGCTCCGCCGATCGCCTTGAGCGGAATCGCTTCGGTGACGACGCCGGTGGCGATCGATCCCTGGCGGACGACGGCGTTGCCGTCGATCACGACGTCCTTCGTCACGCGCGCCCGGAACGGGTCGCCGACGTGGCTGGTCTTGCTCGACGCGTTGTCGAGGAGCTCCACCTCGAGCTGGGTCCCCGCGGGGACCGTCTTTTCGACCGGCGCGGCTTTCGGCGCGGGCGGCGGCTCCGATGGCGCAGTGGACGCGGTTTCCGTCACCGGTTTGGGTTCGGGATTGTGTTTTGCGGCCGGCTTCGGCTTCGACACGGCCGGAGCGGGAGGCGGTGCCTCGACTGGTTTCGCGGGGACCTCGGCAATCGTCGCTGCCGGCGCGGGGGCGGAGGCTGCGGCGGGAGCCGGAGCAGCCGATGCGGCGGCAGGCTTGTCCGTACTCTGGGAGCTTCCACAGGCCGAAAGCGATATCGCAACGGCCGTGGCGATGGTTGCAAGCGTGAGCGAGGGAAGCGATGGACGCTTCATCAGATGATCCTCCGGGTGCGAGGCCGCTTCACGCGTCCCCGGCACGTTCTGAATGACCTACGAGCGTCTCCTGTTCCGAGACGTCGACGACCCGATTCCTCTCGTCGAGAACGTAGGTGCGCGGATTCGGATGTGCCAGTTTCGCCGCCGCGCCGCGGGCTTCTCGCGTTTTTTCGGTGGCGCTCTGCCGATTGGAGGCGAACCTGGAGGTCATTCCTCTTGTGACGCCTAGTACTCCTCCCTGCGGGATCGAGCGAGCACCTAGAGAACGAGCCTCGTGAATCGGCGACCCAGCTAAGAAATCCGATTCAGCGGGCGTGCCCTCCAAGATGGCCAGCACGTACTCGGATCCACGGCGAGCGGTCGCCACTTCGAGCCTCCACCGGTCCAGTTTCGAGCGACCACCCCGCCGCTCGAGCTGCGTATACTCTAGCTAGGCAATCCGGTACGCAACGCCGCGCGCAATGCGGAGGAGGTCAAGATGAGAATCTCAAGGGCGCGTGTCGGTATAGCTTCACTTGTGCTGCTGGCTTCCGCGGCGGGCGTCTCGGCGCTCATGGCGCGACCCCCGAACGCCGACACCTTCCCGTGTACGCAGTACAACTGCCCGGCCCAGCCCCCCGTGTGCGTCTACCCTTACGTCGGAACGGGGTTCTGCACGCAAGGCAAGACTGGGGCGCATGGTGGCTTCGCGCAGAATGCCGATTGCTGCTGTTGCACGGGGGACTCCCAGGGTCGGTGGTTCCACGGCGGGTAGCGACCGGGGACTTTGTCCGCGTCGGTTGCTGGTGAGCCGTGCTGGATTCGAACCAGCGACCCTCAGCTTAAAAGGCTGGTGCTCTACCCCTGAGCTAACGGCCCACGATCGACGGAAGTGCCAGTAAGGGTAGCACTTCCGGTCGAAGCCGAGACCGCCACCACGCGATGCTCCGCGGTTGTGACCATCGTGTGTCCGCGGAAATCACTGCCGGGTGCGAGTTCGAGGATCCAGCGTTCGCGTTGTCACACCGCGACGGTCAACCAGTCGTGGGATTCATGATGCAATGCGGCCCTCCTCGATCCGTCGAACCACCGGTCCGGCCGCGCCGGACCTCGTGCCCATCCTGTGAGCTCGGCCCGGATCTTGATCTCCCCCGCCTAGCGGCCGTCGCTCGAAGCGAACGCCACGATGCCGAACGACCGAAGCGCGGCGATCCGTGACGCGTGCTGGATGCGGCCGCGACGCGCCGAATGAACGGCCAGAGCAACGCGAGCGCGCCGAGGACGGCGCCGCCGCATCCCGCGAGCACGAGCACGCCCATCCCGACGGCGGGGGACTCGGCGTCCCCTACGCCCGCGGAGTACCCGGCCCAGCGGTCCGGAAGCCAGTTGCTGACGAAGACGACCCCGAAGCCGAGCAGGACGCTCGCGAGAACGAGGAGCCCGAGACGCTTCCGCCGCGACCGGCGCCGGAAACCCATCAACCGCGGACGCCTGAATCGATCGCCCATGGCTGGCACCTCGCCACTTCCGGACCCGTTCGGGTGCGAGTCTACACGGGAGTTCGGACTAGCCGCTCTCCCGACTCTCGGCCATCACTCCCCCTTCGGCATCCGGGCGATGATCGCCTTGAACCGCGGGTGGTCGTGCACCGGGAACCAGTCGGGGTCATGCTCGACCCAGCCGATCTGCCCCGAACCCTGGTCCACGTTCTTCTCGAGCAGATCGAGGGCCTCGTCAATGAGGCCGATGTTCACGAACAGGCAGGCGACGTTGTAGCGGACGGACACGCTGGTCGGATCCATGTCCAGCGCGCGGCGCGCCCATGCGACGGCCTTCTCGCGGTCGCCGTACCCGGCCCACACGTTCCCGGCGCCGAGGTAGACCGCGCGCACGTCGGCGGGATGCAGCTCGAGGTGCTTCTCGATGACGGCGAGTCCGCGGCGCGCGGCGGCGCGCTCGTCGTCGGGGCGCTTCAGCCCCCTGTAGCAGTTGGCGAGCAGCGTGGGGGCCTGGTAGTCCTCGGGACGGGCGGCTGCGGCCTTCGAGAACAGGGCGGCCGCCTCCTCGAGGCGGCCCTCGCTGACGTACGTGCGCGCGTCGAAGTACGGGGCGTCGAAGCTCTTCGGGTCGAGCTCGCGCGCGCGCTCGAACGCGCGGTGCGCCGCCGCGAAGTCGTTCGCGAGGAAGCGCGTGAGGCCCGCGGCGACGTGGGCCTCAGCGAGATCGGGATCGATACGAAGCGCTTCGTCCGAGGCGCGCTGCGCGATCTCGCGCTGCACGGGGTCGCGGCCGAGCCAGCCGAAGATCCAGTAGCAGCTCTCGGCGATGCCGCACCAGGCGAGGGCGAACTCGGGGTCCTGCTCGACCGCGCGCTGGAACATGCGCTGCGCCGCGCGGAAGCCGTCTCCCTCGAGCGGGCGGAGCAGCTCGCGTCCGCGGAGGTAGTCGTCGTACGCCTCGATGTTGGTCGTCGGGATCTTCCGGATCTCCTCGCGCTCGCGGTCGGAGAGCACGACGCGCAGCGCCCCCGCGACGCTCTCCGCGATCTCGTCCTGGACGGCGAAGACGTCCTCCATCTCGCGGTCGAAGCGGTCGGACCAGAGCTGGTACCCGTCCTCGGCCTTGATGAGCTGCACCGAGACGCGCAGGCGCTTGCCGGAGCGGCGGACGCTTCCCTCCAGGATCGAGGCGACGCCCAGGGTCTTTCCGATCACGCGCGCGTCCTCGCTCCGCCCCTTGAAGGCGAAGGACGACGTGCGCGCCGCCACGCGCAACGCCTTGATCTTGCTCAGCGCGCCCACGATCTCCTCCGCCATCCCGTCGGCGAAGAACTCGTTCTCGGGGTCGGCGGAGAGGTTACGGAACGGCAGGACCGCGATCGACGGCGTCTCGCGGCGCACGGCCTCCCGGCGCCCCGTGCTGCTGCGGTCGCGCAGCTCCCGCAGGGCCGAGGCCACCTCGGCGGCCGACGCAAAGCGGCGCTCGGGGCTCTTCTCGAGGAGCTTGTCGAGGATCGGCTTGATCCCGGCGATGGCGTCGCTGACGGTCCCCTCCGCGGGCCGGTTGAGGATCCCGTCGAACACCGCGGCGGCGGTGTCGCCCGGAAAGGCGCGCCGGCCCGTCGCCATCTCACTCAGGACCGCGCCGAAGGAGAAAAGGTCCGACCGCGGATCGACCGCCCGCCCGAGCGCCTGCTCCGGCGACATGTACGAGATCGTGCCGAGCACGAGCCCCGGGGTCGTGATGCCCGGGGAAAGTCCCGCGATCGCGGTCATGGTCCGGTCGGAGGCGGCCGGCGGCTCCGGTTCGGGCGCCCCGCCGAGCTTCGCGAGCCCGAAGTCGAGGATCTTGACGCCGCGCTCACCCACGGCGATGTTCCCCGGCTTGATGTCGCGGTGGACGATCGAGCGCGAGTGCGCCGCGTCGAGCGCGTCGGCGATCTGCGTCCCCCACTCGAGGACGCGGTTCGGGGGAATCGGGCCCCGGTCGATCATCTCCTGGAGCGTTGTGCCCGCGACGAGCTCCATCACGATGAATGCCCGTCCGTCGGCCTCACCGATGTCGTAGACGGCGCAGATGTTCGGATGGTTGATCGCGGAGGCCGCCTGGGCTTCGCGGCGGAACCGCTCCATGGATTGCGGATCGCAACACGCGCTCTCCGGAAGGAGCTTCACCGCGACCTCGCGCGCGAGACGGGAGTCCCGCGCGCGGTAGACCTCGCCCATCCCTCCGGCGCCGAGAGGCGAGAGGATCTCGTAGGGGCCGAGCACCGTGCCGGGAGCGAGCGCCACGCCGGGGAGTATAGCGACTCAGTGCATGTAGTCCGCATGCACCTCGCCGGGCTTGTCCTCGCCGTGCATCAGCTCGTGCGCGTGCTTGATCTGATCGGCGAGGAGCGTCGCGAGGACGCAGAAATCGCGCGCCTTGCGCTCGGCGTTGAAGTGGAGCGCCTTGTGGACGAGCGCGCGGACGAGCGCCCAGTCGCTGTCGCGGCCCTTCCCGCCGAGCTCCCGCAAGAGGGCGTCCAGCTTCGCCTCGTGAGCCTTCTGCATGTCCTTGATCGTAGCCATCGTCGTCCCCCGCACCGCCCGCGCATCCGGGTTGCCCGTGCACCATCGAATGGTACACGTCGCGTCGGTGGAGGAAACGGCGAGCGGGACGCCGCTCCTCTCAGCCGGCGCGCAGCTCCCGCCGCACCGCGTCCTCGAGAGCGCGCGCGAGCGCTTCGTCGTGCGGGTCGTGCGTACGGCGCGGGAGCGCTCCGGCCACCGCGAGCACGTGCGCGATCTCGTGCGCGAGCAGCGCCGCCGCCTCGATTCGCGACTGCGCCGGTGGCAGGTACACGCGTCCGTCGACCTGGAAGCCGGGTCCCTTGCGTATGGTCAGCTCCGAGTGCGCGCGCATCGACGAGTCGGACTGCACGCGCTGCGACACCGACAGGTGCGATCCATTCAGGGCCTCGACCGCGTCGAGCAGGGAGCGCATCGTCGGCGAGCGCTCCCCCGCCCAGGACACGATGGGCGCCAACCGTCTCACCGGGTCGAGCACCGGGGCTCGGTCGGTCTTGGCCGTTCGGTGGGGCGTGGCGGCGGCGATCGACCCGGTGAGAAAGAAGAGGATGGCGATCGGGGCGTGCGCGTATCGCATGCCCGCAAGCTCGCCAGGATGAGGCGCTCACCGGTCTGACCTACGTCTCGGCTTCGCCTCAAACGTTCCTCACCGCGTATGTGAGGTGACGGCGCGACTTGCGGCGCCATCTCACGCGCCGGTTTGTTGCCGCTCGCGGAAGCCGGCCGGTACAATCGCCGCCTCCATCGAGGTGCTCATGCGAGACAGCGCGGGAGATGGGGGGCGCGTCATCCGGTTCGGGGTGTTCGAGGCCGACCTCGACTCCGGTGAGCTGCGGCGGCGCGGCGCCAGGGTCCGCCTCCAGGAGCGGCCTTTCCGGATCCTCGTCGCGCTCCTGACGCGGCCCAACGAGGTCGTGACCCGGCAACAGCTCCGCGAGACGCTGTGGGCGGCCGACACGTTCGTCGACTTCGATCACGGCCTCGATGCCGCCGTCAACAAGCTGCGGGAGGCACTCGGGGACTCGGCGGCCAACCCGCGGTTCATTGAGACCCTCCCCCGGCGCGGCTATCGCTTCCTCGCCCCGCCGAACGCCGCCGAAGTCGTCCCTCCGATCGACGACCGCCGCCGCCGGCTCGCCGTTCTCCCCTTCGCCAACGCGACCGCCGACCCCGCGAACGAGCCGTTCTGCGAGGGTCTCACGCAGGAGATGATCATCCGGCTCGGCCGGCTCCTCCGGAACAGCATCGGCGTGATCGCGTCGAACTCGGTCGCGCGGTACCGCGACGGGGATCGGAGCGCCGACCGGGTCGGGCGGGAGCTCGGCGTCGAGTGGGTGCTCGACGGAACGCTGCGCCGGATGAACGGACGCGTCCGCATCGGGGCCCAGCTCGTCGAGGTCGCCGGCCGCACGCTCCTGTGGGCCGACACGTGGGAAGGGGACGCGATGGACGAGTTCGCGCTGCAGCGCGAGATCGCGATCCACGCCGCCGGCTCTCTCGCCCGCGAGGTCCTTCCGCCCCCGCCGGACGGCCTGGCCGCCCCCGCGAAGGAGGTCTCGCGCTGCCGGGAGCGGTACATCGTGGCGCAGCACTGGCTCCACGCGCGGACGCACGCGGGGTTCCTGAACGCGCTCCGGCATTTCCGCGACGCGCTCGCGGAGGACCCGGAGTGCGCCGTTTGCCTCTCCGGGATCGCGCAGACCTACGTCCTCGGGCTCGAGTACGGGGTGTTCCGTCCCGACGAGGCGGTTCCCGCCGCCAAGTCCTCGATGCTGCGCGCGCTCGAGGTCGACCCCATGGTCTCGGACGGGCACCTCATCCTCGGGTTCATCCGGCACCGCACCGAGTACGACTGGGACGGCGCGGAGACGTCGTACCTCTACGCCCGCCAGCTCAACCCCAGCTGCGCCGACACGCTCCACAACTACGCGACGCTCCTGTCCCATCTCGGCCGGCACGACGAGGCGGTGGCCGCCATCCGGCTCGCGCGCCGGCTCGATCCGTGCGCGCTGGTCCTCGGTGCCGAGGAGTGCTGCGTCCTCGTGAATGCCGGCCGGGCCTCCGAAGGGCTCCAGGCGGTCGCGAGCGTCCACGAGATGGACCCCGGGTATCCGATCGCGCACAATTCGCGCGCGCGCGCCCTGCTCGCTCTCCATCGTCCGGCCGAGGCGTACGACGCCGCGCAGCGCGGCCTCGCGCGCGGCGGCTCGATTCCGGCGATCCTCGCCACGTGCGGCGTCGCCGCCGCACGGTCCGGCCGCCCGGGCATCGCCCGCGAGGTGCTTTCGGCCCTGGAGTCGGCCGACCAAGGAGGCTACGTCTCCCGCGTCCAGCTCGCGCGATTGCACGCGGCCCTGGGCGAGGCCGACCAGGCCGTGACGCGCCTCGAGGAGGCGTACGCGAGGCGCGACGCGGAGATGACGGAGCTCGCCTGCGAGCCCGAGTGGCGCGCGATCCGCGGACACGAGGGGTTCGAGGCGCTCGTCGCAAGGATGGGGCTTTCCGGCTGAGGCGATGAGTTAGCATCGCGCCCGGAGGCCCCATGAGCGACCCGACCCCGCCCCCCGGACGCCTCGAGCGCTTCGATCGAAAGGACGGCGTCTTCGTTGCCGTCTGCCTGATCGTCCTCGCCGTGTCCGCCTGGATCGCAGTGCGGCATTGGTTCGACGCGTTCCCTGAGGCGTCGATCGACTTCAAGGTCTCCCGCGAGCAATCGGAGACCGTCGCCTCCGCGTACCTGCGCGATCACGGGTTCCTGCCGCGCGGCACCGCGCTTCCCGGGCATCATGCCGCGAGCTTCGTGCACGACGACCGGCAGCGCATCTTCCTCGAGCGCAGCTTCGGCCTCCAGGCGACGAACGCGCTGCTGTCGGGGCGCGTGCGCTTCTGGCGCTGGGGCCACCGCTGGTTCACGCCGCTCGAAAAGGAGGAGTGGCGGGCGGAGGTCACGACCGCGGGCGAGGTCGTCTCGTGCGAGCACCTCGTTCCCGAGGAGGCCGCCGGCGCCTCGCTCGACGAGGAGCACGCGAAGGCGATCGCCGAACGATTCTTCCGCGACACGCTCGGGCGGTCCGAGCGCGACTGGTCGTACCTGTCCGCGCGCGCGGTGAAACGGCCGCACCGGACCGACTACACCTTCACCTGGAAGCATCTCGGGTTCCCCGAGCTCGAGCCGCTCGACGCGAGCTATCGCGCGCGGGTCGTCGTGGCCGGCGACGCGGTCGCCGGCTTCAACGAGTGGATCGAGGTCCCGGAGAAATGGCAGCGGGATTACGCCTCCCTCCGCTCGCGGAACGAGACCGCCGGCCAGGCCGACGCGCTGTTCTTCCTCCTGACCGCCATCGCGATCCTCGTGGTCTTCCTCGTCCAAGTCGGAAAGCGCGACGTCCCGTGGCGCCTCGCGGTGACCCTCGGCGGTGTCGGCGCCATCCTCGAGATCGCCAGCTCGTTGAACGCGCTGCCGCAGGCGCTCTACGAGTTCGACACGACGTCCACCTACGCGGCGTTCCTCGTCCGGGAGCTCACGAGCGCCCTGCTCTCCGGAGCGGGTCTGGCCGCGGTCATCTTCCTCCTGACCGCCGCGGGGGAGCCTCTCTACCGCAACGCGTACGGCGGGCAGGTTCAGCTCGGCCGGTTCTTCACCCGGCGCGGGATGCGCACGAAGAGCTTCTTCCGCTCGATCGTGCTCGGCATCACTCTGTGCGGCTTCTTCCTCGCCTACCAGATCGTCTTCTACATCGTCGCGGGCAAGCTCGGCGCGTGGGCCCCGATGGAGGTCAAGTACGACGACCTGCTCAACACGCGCTTTCCGTGGACCACCGTGCTCCTCATCGGGTTCATGCCGGCGATCACGGAAGAGTTCATGTCGCGCATGTTCAGCATCCCGTTCCTCACGCGCTGGCTCAAGCTCCGCTGGGTCGCCCTGTTCGTCGCCGCGTTCATCTGGGGGTTCGGCCACGCGACCTATCCGAACCAGCCGTTCTGGATCCGCGGCGTCGAGGTGGGCGTCGCCGGCGTGATCGTCGGCGTGATCATGCTCCGCTACGGGATCCTGACGACCGTCGTCTGGCACTACACGGTCGACGCTCTCTACACCGCGCTCGTCCTGCTCTCCTCGGCCAGCTGGTACAACCGGATCACCTCCGGCCTCGCCGTTGGCTGGACGATCATCCCGCTCGGGCTTTGCCTGCTCGCCTACCGGCGGCGCGGCGGGTTCGAGCCCGAGACGGGCCTGACGAATGCCGACGCCCCTGCGCCTCCTCCCCCCGCCGTCACGGCCGGCGCCCCTCCACCCACCGCCGCACCGGCCGGGTACACACCGCTGACGGTCGGCGCCCTCGCCGCCGCCGTCGTCCTGATCGCCGCCGCGACGGCCGTGGCGGCGTCCTTCCGGACGCCCATCGACGACCTGGGCAACTTGCCTCTATCGCGCAAGCAAGCGACCACCGCCGCGGAGGCGCGCCTGCGCGAGCTGGGGCAGATCCCCGCGGAGTGGCGGCACGTGACCTACGTCGATTCCACGTTCGATTCTCTCGACGCGAAGTACGTCCTGTCCGAGAAGCGCTCGTACGACGCGCTCGCCCGCCTCTACCGGTCGAGCGCCCGTCCCGCCGCGTACTGGCGTGTGCGGTTCTTCAAGACGGAGCAGAAGGAGGAATTCACGTTCGCCGTCGGCCCCACCGGGGCCATCCTGACCGAGCATCATTTGCTCCCCGCCGAAGCCCCGGGCGCGGATCTCTCCGAAGCCGACGCGAGGGCGAAGGCCGAGGCGTACCTCCACGTCTTCGGCGTCGACGTCGCGGCCGGGGGCTGGGACCCGAAGGAGGCGAAGGCCGACAAGCGCCCGAAGCGTACCGACTGGACGTTCGAGTGGGAGGACGCCGATCACGTGCGCCGCCAGGTCGTCGTCGCCGGCGACACGCCGACGGAGTGCTCCACGTATCTCAAGATCCCCGAGGAGTTCTCCCGGAATCGCGAGCAGGTCGGCGCCGTGAAGGGGATCCTCAACGGCATCCGGATCGTCGCGGTCCTCCTCGCCGTGCTCGCCGGCGTCGCGGTCGCCGTCATCCAGTTCCGCGCCGGCAAGGTCCGGTGGCGTCCCGTGCTCGTCGGCGGCTCGGTGATCGCGCTGTGTCTCTGCGCCACGATCCTGAATACCTACCAGACGATCGCGCGTGGCTACCAGACGTCGATGCCCTGGTCGCTGTTCGTGGTGGGCCTCGCGATCACGCCCCTGATCGCCGCGGCCGGATCCGGGATCTTCGGGGGGCTCGTCGTGGCCATCGCGGCGTCCCTCCACCCCGGCCGCGTCGCGCCCTTGCGCGGGAACGTGCGGGACGCGCTGTTCGGCGGGCTCGCCTTCGCCGCGGCGCTGACGCTGCTGCAATCGGCTCACGGCGTCCTCGAAGCCAGCTGGGTCGACGCCGCACTCCCCGGGTCGATCGCGCTCCCCGACGTGCTCGACACCACCTGCGCGACGTGCGCTCTCCTCGTTCCCTGGATCACCTCGACGTTGCTCGGGGCCGGCCTTCTCGCCATCCTCGCGAGCGTGCTCGATCGCTGGGCGCGGCCTCTCTGGGCGCGGGCGGGGATCGTCGTGCTCGCGGGCCTGGCTCTGCTCCCACGCGACGCGCGCACGTCGGCGGAGTGGATCCTCGCTGCGCTGTTCGCGTTCGCGACGCCGCTCCTCCTCTGGATCGTGGCTGCGAAGCTCTGGCGCGGGAACGCGCTCGCGTTCGTCCTGGGCGTCGGGATCGCCTCCGCACGGTCCCGATGTCTCCCCCTGCTCACGCAAGGCAACGCGCGCGCGCGCGCCGCGGGCCTCGCCGCCCTCCTGGTGATGGCCCTCGTCCTGGCCGTCGTCGCCCGGCGCGCCGGCTCCGCCGAGGCTCGCAGCCGGAGCGCGTCGCCGGCGTGAGCGTCGCCTCCTTCCGGTCCCGGATCGCCGCCGCCTGCTCCGCCGCATCCGGCCGTCCGGGCGCGCTCTGGGTGCAGGGCGCCTGCCTCGCCGCCGCCGGCGCGCTCGCGTGGAAGGCGGCGGGGCGCTGGGCGCATCCCGGGGGCGGGCTCGAGGAGGCGCGACGGCTCGGGATCATCAGCACCGCGACGCTCGCCGGGTATCCGACCGACCGCGATGCGAAGGCGTACGCGATTCTCCTCGCGGTCACGCTCGTGGCGGGCGTAGCCTTCTGGGTCCTCTGGAGCGTGCTCGCGCGCGAAGCCGTTCCCGCCGGGCAGCCCGCGAGGTCCTGGCAGGACGACGCCCCGCGATGGAGCCGGTGGGAGATCCTCGCTCTCACCGGCGTGCTCCTCCTCGGACTGCTCCGGTTCGACCTCGCGGCAAATGGCTGGGACGCCCCGTTCACGTTCTACTCCGAGGAGGGGGAAGCGCTCGCATGGGTCCAGGTGGTCCTCCACGGAGGCGTCCTCACGCGGGACGTCTACTGCGCGTACGGACCGCTGTTCACGGGGGCGATCGTGCTCGCGTTCAAGATGTTCGGCGCGAGCGTGTTCGTCTGGCGGATCGCGCTCTATCTCCTCGACGTGCCGGCGCTCCTCGCCGTCTACGCGGTGCTGCGCGAGCTCGGGCGGTCGCGGCGCGTCGCGGCCTTCGGCGTCGCGATCGTGCTGTTCTTGCGGATGTGGCCCCTGCCGGCGATGAGCTGGTCGCTGCTGCGCGCCGGCCTCGGCCTCGCCGCCCTCGCCGCGATCGGACGATTCCTGAGGCGCCGGGACGCGGGGAGCCTCGCCCTCGCCGGGGTCGCGCTCGGCTGCGGCGTCTTCTACAGCCAGGAGGCCGGCGTGGCGGCGGCGATCGCAGCGGTCGCGGCGCTCCTTCTCGATCGAGCGGCCGCCTTCGGGCCGCGGCGGCGCCTCGCGGCGAACCTCGCGATCCTCGTCGCGGGCATGGCCGCCGTCGTCCTTCCCGTTGTCGGGTGGTACGCCGCGGAAGGAGCGCTGCCGTCGCTGCTCGGGAACCTGTTCGGGTTCGCGCGATTGCGCACGCTCGGCCACGGCGCGTTGCCGTTTCCCAGCCTCGTGGAGGACGCCGCGGCGTATGTCGCGGCTCCCTCCCCCGCGACGGCGGATGCGTTTCGCGAGACGTTGGCGGTCTATCTCGGCCCGGCGCTGTGCGCGCTCGCCGCGTTCCGGTCGGCGGTGTCGGTCGCCGCGGGATCCGCCTCGCGCGATACGATCCTCACCGCGGCGCTCGCGATCTACGGGGCGGTGCTGTTCGCCTCGCCGCTGTCGCGCCCGGACGCCACCCACGTGTACTTTGCGCTCCCGCCGGCGCTCGTCCTCGCGACCGACCTGCTCGCGCGCGCGGCGCTCGGCGTGCGCGGCCGGGCGGTCCCCCTCGCGAAACGCCTCCCTCGCGCGATCGCTGTCGTGACCCTGATTGGAATCCTGACGGCACTGCCCACCGACCTCGCCGACAACGTCCGGATCTTCGTGCGCCAGGTCGGGCTCAACGTCACGCTGCGCGGGACCGGCCCCGCGGACCCCGGCACGCGGGCGCTCGAGCTCCCGCGCGCGGGCGGGATCCGGGTTCCCGCGGATCGCGCCGACGAGATCGAGGGCGCGGTGCGGTACGTCCTGGACCGCACGGGACCGGACGAGCCGCTGTGGGCCGCGCCGGACGAGCCGATGCTCAACTTCCTCGCCGACCGGCCGTTCGCGAGCCCGTTTCCCAACGGGTTCTTCGCGATCACGGCCCGGCAGCGGGCCGATCTCGTCGCCGCCGTCGAGCGCAGCGCCTTGCGGTACGCGATCGTGAACGAGAAGCCGTCGCTGATCGACGGCCTGCCCTCGCGCACGCTCTCTCCCGAGATCTGGGCCGAGATCGACTCCCGGTTCGCCCTCGAGCGCCGTTTCGGCCGGCTTGCGGTGGTGCGGCGGTCCGTCGAGGCTACGCGCTCCGGAGCTTCCGATCCACGACGCTCCCCGGCTTGACGATGCTCTGCGACCGGTCGGGCCCGACCGACACCAGCGCCACCTCCGCCCCCACGACCGCGGAGAGGCGGTCGAGGTACGCCCGCGCGGCCTCGGGCAGATCGCCCCAGCGGGTCAGCCCGGTCGTGTCGCAGCGCCATCCCGGCAGGCGCTCGTAGACGGGCTCGATGCGCGCCGCCTCGGCCACGGTCGGCGGGAGCGTGCGGCGCACCGCGCCGTCGATCCGGTAGCCGACGCAGATCGGGATCTCCTCGAAGGCGTCGAGCACGTCGAGCAGCATCACGCAGATGCCGTCGAACCGGTTGAGGCGATTCGCGTACGCGGCCGCGACGCCGTCGAACCACCCGCACCGCCGCGGCCGGCCGGTCACCGTCCCGAACTCGCGGCCGCGCCGGCGCAGCCTCTCTCCGAAGCCGTCCGGTCCGTCGTCGAGCTCGGTCGGCATCGGGCCGCCGCCGACGCGGCTGCAGTACGCCTTGACGACCCCCGCGATCGCGTGCACGCGCCGCGGGGAGACCCCCAGGCCCGCGCACAAGCCCCCGGCCACCGTCGACGAGGAGGTCACGAACGGATAGGAGCCGTGATCGAGATCGAGGAGCGTCCCCTGCGCCCCCTCGAACAGGATCGACTCCCCCGCGTCCATCCAATCGTTGAGCAGGAGACTCGTGTCGGCGACGTATCCGCGGAGGCGGCGCCAGTGCGCGTGCGCCTCCGCCGCGACCGCCCGTGCCTCCCCCGGGTTCTCGCCCGCCTCGCGCAGGCGCCGGCCGATCGGGCCCTCGATCAAGCGCGCGATCCGCTCCACGAGCGCCTCGCCGTCCGCGAGCTCTCCGAGCCGGATGCCGGCGCGCGCGGCCTTGGCCTCGTAGGTCGGGCCGATCCCGCGCAGGGTGGTGCCGATCCGGGCGCCGGCATCGGCCGCCGACTCCGCGATGGCGTCGATACGCGCCATCATCGGAAGGATGACGTGGGCGCGGTCGCTGATGAACAAGCGCCCGTCGAGCGCGATCCCCGTCGCGAGCAGACCGTCGATCTCCTGGATGAGCTTCGCGAGATCGAGCACGGTCCCGTTGCCGATGACGATCTTCGCGTCCTTCCGGAACACGCCGGAGGGGACGTGCTGGAGAGCGTGCCGCTTCCCCCCGATCGTGACCGTGTGCCCCGCGTTGGGCCCTCCCTGGTACCGGGCGACGACGTGGAACCGCTCCGAGAGGAGATCGACGACCTTGCCCTTGCCCTCGTCTCCCCACTGCGCGCCGACGACTGCGAGATTCTCTCCCATCGTGTCAGGCGCCCGGCACGGGTGCGAGGAGGGCCTGAACGCGGAACGCGAGCGACTCCGCGATCTTGGCCTTGTCGAGGAACCCCTGGGCCCCGAGCTGCTGGAGGAACTCGAGGACGTTCTCCTTGTAGACGCTCGAGATCGCGAGCACCGCCGTGTCCTTGATGCGCTCGTCCTGGCGCACCTCGCGCAGGACGTCGAACCCGGTCATCCGCGGCATCAAGAGATCGAGGACGACGACGTCGGGGTGCTCGTCCCGGATCACGCGCAAGGCCTCGACCCCGTCGCCGGCGAGGAGAACCTGGTACCCGGCGGAGGTCAGCAACCCCTCGCAGGTCTCGAGCACCAGCTCCGAGTCGTCGGCCACGAGCACCTTCTTGCGACGGGGAATCGACCGGTACGATCCGGACGACGAGGACGAGCGGACCTCGTCGAGCTCGACGTCGATGCGGACGATCGCTTGGCACCCGGGGCAGAGATAGCGGACGACCTTCTCGGCAGGGGGCTCGCCGACCAGGCGAAATTCCGTCTTGCACTGCGGGCAGCGCACGAGCATGCGAGCGCGATAATAGCATGGAGATTGAACACTTTACGCGTGTCCGCTAGCATCCGCGCATGCCGAAGCGCTCTTCGAAGGCGATCCCGATCGACGGAGACACGCTGACCCTGGAGGCCGTGGAGCGGATCGCAGACGGGGCGCCGTGCGCCCTCACGGCGGGCGCCGCGCGGCGGGTCGATGCGGCGAGCCGCACCGTCGAGACCGCAGCGCGGAAGCCGGCGCTGACCTACGGGGTCAACACCGGGTTCGGCCACCTCGCCTCGGTGCGCATCGACCGCGCGCACCTCGCGGAGCTGCAGCTCAATCTCGTTCGGTCTCACGCGGCGGGCGTGGGACAGCCTCTTCCCGAGCGAACCGTGCGCGCGATCCTGGCCCTGCGCGCGAACTGCCTCGCGCGCGGACACTCCGGCCTGCGGAAGACGACGCTCGTGAGGATGATCGAGCTTCTGGAGACCGGGATCACGCCGGTCGTCCCCGAGCAGGGCTCGGTCGGCGCCTCGGGGGATCTCGCCCCTCTCGCGCACATCGCGCTCGTGCTCGTCGGCGAAGGCGAAGTGCTCCGCGACGGGCGGCGCACCGCTTCGGCACGGGCGCTCGCGCGCGCCCGCCTCGCCCCGCTGACGCTCGGCCCGAAGGAAGGAATCGCGCTCATCAACGGCACGCAGGTCATGACCGCGATCGGCGGCCTGGCCCTGCTGCGCGCCGAGAGGCTCGCGGTGACCGCGGACATCGTGGGCGCGATGACGCTCGAGGCCCTCAAGGGCTCGCACGCGGCGTTCGACCGCAGGATCCACGAGGCCCGTCCTCAGCGCGGGCAGCGGAGCTCCGCGGCGAACCTGCGCAAGCTTCTCCGCGACTCCCCGATCGAGCGCTCGCACGCCGATTGCGGGCGCGTCCAGGACGCCTACTCGCTCCGGTGCATGCCCCAGGTCCACGGCGCGGTCCGCGACACGCTGCGGTTCGTCCGCGAGGTGCTCGCGATCGAGATCAACGCCTCGACCGACAACCCGATGGTCTTCGCCGAGGACGACCGCCTGATCTCCGGCGGGAACTTCCACGGTCAGCCGATCGCTATGGCCCTCGACCATCTCGCGACCGCGGTCTGCTCCCTCGCGACCATCAGCGAGCGTCGCATCGAGCGGCTCGTCAATCCCGCCCTCTCGGATCTCCCGCCGTTCCTGGCGAAAGACGCGGGCCTCCACTCCGGTCTGATGATGGCCCACGTCACCGCCGCGGCGTTGGTCTCGGAGAACAAGGTCCTCGCGCATCCCGCGAGCGTCGACACGATCCCCACCTCCGCCGGCAAGGAGGACCACGTCTCGATGGGCGCGCACGCGGCGCGCAAGGCGTCCGCGATCGTCGACAACGCCGAGCGCGTGCTCGCGATCGAGGCGCTCGCCGCCGCGCAGGCGCTCGACTTCCTCAAGCCGCTCGCCCCGGGGCGCGGCGTCGCGGCGGCGCACGCCGCGTTCCGGCGCACGATCCGGACCCTCGACTCCGACCGGGTCCTCGCCCCCGACATCGAGCGCGCGACGGCGATCGTCGCGGAGGAGCGGATGCGCGCGGCGGCCGAGAAGGTCGTCGGCGCGCTGGCCTAGAGTGTCTCGTCCCGGAGGATGGTGGACGGCAAGGGGATCGAACCCTCGACCTCGGCGTTGCGAACGCCGCGCTCTCCCAGCTGAGCTAGCCGCCCGTCGTCGTTTCCGGCCCCGATCCTGGTGGGGCGTGCAGGATTTGAACCTGCGACTTCCACCGTGTGAAGATGGCACTCTACCGCTGAGTTAACGCCCCGGTGTCGTCCCACTCGGCTCGACCGTGCCCGAAACGCGCGCTTTATAGCACACGCGGTCCGACACGCGCTTGACGGCGCCACGCCGGCGCCGGATAGTGATCGCCGAACCGCGGACCGTCCGCCGCGGGGCCTTCGCCTCACCGGAGCCCTCGACCTTGAGCGAGCGGGACGCCCCAGCGGGGCAGGTCTTGCTGATCACCGACGACCGCGACGCCGCCGGCGTGCTGTCCCGCTGGATCGGGGCCGTCGGGCTCGAGGTCGTCGTCGTCTCCGGCGCCGAGATCGCCCTGATGAAGGAGGGAGACGACGACCGCGTCACGCTGGTCGTCACCGACCTCGAGACCGGCGCTCCCGACCTTCTCGCGCTGCTCGAGCGGCTGCTCGCGGGAGCCCTGTTCCGCGGGATCCCGCAAATCCATCTCATCCGCGACCCGGCGCGCCTGCGCGCGCTCCGCCAGGGCGATCCGACCGGTGCTGCCGCGCTGATGGCGGGCCCCCCGCAGGCGGAGGATCTCCAGGCGCGGGTCCGGCTCGCCGCGGAGCTCGGCCGGCTCCGGCGCGAATCGGCGCGCCACGCCACGACCGACCCGCTGACCGGGCTCGCGAACCGGCGGTCGCTGTTCCACCGGATCGGCCAGGAGATCTCTCGCGCGCGCCGGTACCGGACGCCGCTGTCCCTCGTCGTCGTCGACGTCGACGGTCTCAAGGCGGTCAACGACGCGCACGGACAGGGGGCCGGGGACGCGGTCCTTCGCGACGTCGGCCGGCTCATCGAGAGCCACGTGCGGCGGGAGGATGTCTGCGGGCGGATTGGCGAGGACTCATTCGCCGTCTTGCTGCCCGGCAACCGCTATCGCGGCGCGGCGGTGCTGGCCAACAAGATCCGCACCGAGGCCGACGCCATGGCCGTCGCCTTCGGCGGCCTCGGGATCACCCTTCACGTGTCCGCGGGGATCGCGACGTATCCCGACAGCCCGGGAGTCTCCTCCGCCGACGATCTCGTCCGATGCGCGGAGAACGCGCTCCGCGGCGCCAAGGAGCGCGGCGGGAACCGCGTGCTGATCGACGAGGCGACCCTGAGGAAGGAGCGGCGGATCATCCTGGTCGTGGATCCGGACGCCGAGCTGCTGGACCTGACCGAGGACCTCCTGTCGGTCGACGACTATCGCGTTCTCAAGGCGGCCACCGCGCACACGGCGATGGAGACGCTTCGGGTCCGGCGCCCGGATCTCCTGGTGCTCGACCTGTCCACCGCGGAAGGGGACGGAGGACCGCCGCTGCTCGAGCGGATCCAGGCGATGTTCCCGGGGAGCCGATTTCCAATAATCGGCCTCCTGCGAGACCCCGCGGCCGACCCGGAGAAGCTCGCCAGGCTCGGGGTCGACCGCTTCATCACCAAGCCTTTCAGCCTGACCCTCCTGCGCAGCGCCGCCCGCGAGCTCCTGGAGTCGTACGGATCCCAGACCGGCCCGGCGCGCTGACCTCCGGTTGCCGTCTTTGGCACACCCGGGACGCTGAATTGGCAGCGGGTGACCCTGCGTCCCGGGCTCCCGGCGGGTGTCTCGACGTTTTCCCCTCGGGTCCGGCTGGCATCCGGATTGCTCCTATCTGGGAGTGCATAGACCAAACCCTGGCTCCCAACTCCACAGCGTGGAACCAGGATCGGTGGGAGGATGGCCCGCTGATCCTGGTTTTGCTGTTTCTGGGGGTTTTTCCGCATCGGCGGCCGGATCGCGATGCGCCGATCCCCCTGCTCGGTCCAAACCCCGGGTCCGAGGGAGCGCCAAAACGGCGTTCCGACGTCTCTGCCGCATGATGCGGGACGCATCGTCGTGTTGCACCTTGCGACGATTGACTCTATAAGTCGCAGATGCTCGGGAGCAGAGTTGCAGGACGCTACACGATTCTGGCGGAGATCGGCCGGGGGGGGATGGGGATCGTCTACTCCGCCCGGGAGGAAGGGCGCGACCGGCCGATCGCCCTAAAGGTGCTGTCGACGCGCGAGTTCTCCGAGTCGGCGTTGCGCCACTTCGAGCAGGAATTCCGGACGCTCACGGAGCTGTCCCACCCGAACCTGACCGAGGTGTACGACTTCGGGCGCGCGGCGCTCGGTCCCGAGGGTCGCAGCCTCCCCTTCTTCACCATGGAGCTGGTCGAGGGAGAATCGCTGGACCGCCAAGCGCGCCGCGGTCCCGCCGACCCGGCGGTCGTGATCGCGGACCTCGCGCAGGCCGGCCAGGCGCTCGCCTATCTCCATGCTCGCGGATTCGTTCACCGCGACGTGAAGCCGTCGAACCTGATCGCCTGGATCGATCCCACGGGGGCGCGGCGCATCAAGCTGATGGACCTCGGGCTCGCGTCCCGCCCCGACGACTCCGGCGCGCGCGGGGTGATGCGCGGAACGGTCGCGTACGTGAGCCCGGAGGGGGCGCGCGGGGATGCGGTCGATCCGCGATCGGACCTGTACAGCCTCGGCTGCGTCGCGTTCGAGCTGCTCACCGGACGGCCGCCGTTCCAGGCCGCCACGGCGCTCGGCGTGCTGCGCGGTCATCTCGAGGAGGAGCCGCTCCCGCCGGCGGCGCTCAATCGCGGCGTCCCGCCCGCCCTCGACGCGCTAGTCCTCAAGCTGCTGGCGAAGGACCCGGGCTTGCGACCGGCGAGCGCGGACCGTTTCCTCGATCTGCTCAATCGCGCTGCCGGGGGCTCCCTGTCGGTGGTCGCGACAGAAGCCCGCCGCCAGCGGGTCCTGGGCTCGGGCTTCACCGGCCGCGCGGCGGAGATGGAGACCCTCGCCGCGCGTCTGGAGGACGTGGCGCGCGGCACCGGGCGGACGATCCTGATCGTCGGCGAGGCGGGTGTCGGCAAGAGCCGTCTTCTCCGCGCGTTCCGGACCCGCTGCCAGATCGAAGGCTTCGAGGTGTTCGTCGGGCGCTCCGACGGCGCCGGGGACGGTGCGAGCGCGCTCGCGGACACGCTCGCGAGGGCGGTGCGCGCGCATGGTCCGCTCGACCCGGCGTTCCTCGCCCGGCACGCGGCCTCGCTCCAGCCCCTGCTCGGCCCGGAGATTCCCGACTGGCCGGATGCGGCCGCGGCCGATGCCGGCGCGGCCGACGACCGGTACCGCCTCGCTTCCGCGGTGGAGGCTCTCGTCGGCCAGCTCGCCTCGACGCGCCCGGTCGTCCTCGCGGTGGAGGACCTGCACGCGGCCGACGAGTCCGCCTGCGCGGTCCTGCGCCACCTGGTGCGGGCGCTCGCGGCGGTCCCGTCCCCTCGCGTGCTCCTCCTCGCGACGTATCGCGGCGACGAGGTCTCGCGCCGGAGCCCGCTGTTCGACCTCCTGACCGAAGGCCGGGAGGACGGGACGATCGAGGAGCTGTCCCTCGGTCCGCTCGGCGTCGAGGACGTCCGGGGGATGCTCCGCGCGATGATCGGCGCGGAGGAGATCCCGCAGCCGTTCGTCGCGCGGGTGTACGAGGAGACCCGCGGCAACCCGATGCACGTCGGCGAGCTCGTCGCCCTGCTCGCCGAGGAAGGACACATCGAGCCGGGCGGGACGCGGCCGCTCGATCCGGAAGTCCTCGCGCGCGTCGAGATCCCGAACCGCGTGCGCGCGCTCCTGACGCGCCGCCTGTCCCGCCTGAGCGCCGACGCGCGCCGGCTCGTCGATGCCGCCGCGATCTTGGGCGCGTTGCGTCTCGACGCGGACGCCCTGAGCGGCGTGACCGGCCTGCGCTGGGAAGCCGTCGCCCGCCTCCTCTCCGATCTCGCGGAGACCGGCCTGATCGTGCGGACCCAGGACGAGTCGGGGGAGCCGCTCGACCGCATCGCCTCGCCGGCGCTCTACGGACTCGCCCTCGATGCCCTCACCGCGGACGACCGCAGCGCGCTGCACCGAAACGCCCTGTCCTACCTCGAGCGGCGGGGGCGGCCGCGGCGCCACGGCGCGTGGGCGGCGCTGGCGGAGCACGCGGAGGCCGCGGGCCAGGCGGGCCGGGCGGTGGAGGCGTTCGAGCGCGCGGGCGACCTCGCGCGCGAGACGGGCGCGCTTCGCGAGGCGGCGGCCCTGTACGGGAAGGCGGTGGATCTTCTGCTCCGCCAGGGGGACGGAGCCGCGGCGGTCCTCTGCGCGCTCTACGAGAAGCGGGCGGACGTCCACGGTCTGTCGGGCCAGAGCGCCTCGGCGGAGGATGACGCGCGGTGGATGCTCGCCCGGGCCGAGAAGGCGGCGCAGGATCCGCTGCGCTCCCGGGCGCACCTGGCCCTCGGGCGCGCGCTGGCTCTCCGCGGCGCGCTGCTCGAAGCGCAGGAGAGCTTCGAGGTCGCGCTCTCGATCGCGGATCGCGCCCCGGCACCGGTGCTCTCCGCGCAGGCCGAGTCCGGCCTCGGGCGCGTCGCCGCCCGGCTCGGGACGTTCGACGAGGGGGCCGCGCACTTCGCGCGCGCCATCGAGCACGCGCGCGCGGCGGTGCGGCCCGACATCGAGGTCGACGCCCTGCTCGGACTCGGCGCGCTGCGCCGCGACGAGGGGAGCTATCGCGCGTCGCTGTCCGCGTTCGGCGACGCGCGCTCCCGGGCCGACGCCCGCACGCTCTCGCGCGTCGAGGCCGAGATCCTCGAGGGCGAGGCCCTCTCACACGAGATCGAGGGACGGCCGCGCGAGGCGCTCGAGGCGTACGAGCGGGCGCGGGAGCGCGCGGCGGCGCGCGGCGACGTGCAGGGCGCGGCGACCGCCACCGCGCGCGCGGGGCTCGCGGCGCTGCGCCTGGGGGATTCCGAGGGGGCCCGCGCGCGCTTCGAGTCCGCGCTCGAGACGCACCGCCGGCTCGGGAATCGCGACGGGATCGCCGAGGCGCTCCAGAGCCTGGCCGCGCTCCATCTTCAGCAGGCGCGGTACGACCTCGCGCACGAGGGGGCCGAGGAAGCGCTCAAGCACGCGCGGCGGACGGCGCGCCGGGACCTGGTCGCCTCCTCGCTGCACCTGCTCGGCGGGGCGGACCTGGCCCTGGGGGACGTCGACCGTGCCGGCGTCGCGTTCGAGGAGGCGCAGCGGATCATGCGGGACGTGCGGAACCCGCGCTGGCTCGCCGGGTTCCTGGTGGACGTGACCGAGTGGCGGCGGCGGGCGGGGGCCTTCGACGAGGCGCGCAAGCAGGCCCAGGAGGCCGCGTTCCTCGCCCGCCGGATCGGCGACGGCCGCCTGGAATCGGTCGCGCTGAGGCGCCTGGGAGAATCGCACCTCGACGAGAAGGACCCCGAGCGCGCGCTGGTCGCCTGCCGGAAGGCCCTGGCCTTGGCCGAGGGGTCGGGCACGCCGCGCGAGGAGGCGGAGGCCCGGCTGCTGCGCGCCCGCATCGAGCTCGCGCGTCCCGGCGGCGACGTCGTGCGCGCCGAGATCGACGCGCTGGAAGCGGGGCGGATCCTGCGCGAGCTGCGGGACCCGGAGTCGGTTTGGCAGGCGGAGCACGTCGCCGGAAAGGGCGCCCTGCGCCTCGGGCGGCGCGAGGACGGCGCCGAGCGCATCCTGCGCGCCCACCGGTGGCTCGAGGGGGTTCGCTCGCGCCTCCCGGCGCGCTGGCGCGAGTCGTTCCTGTCCGATCCGCGTCGCCGCGAGGTGTTCGACGACGCCGAGAGGCTGCGGGCGTCGGGAGCGCGCGAGCGGCGCGAGCCGGAGGAGACGTCCCGCGAGCCGGCGGGCGACCTCGCGCGCGCGCGCGCCGAGATCAAGGCGCTGCGGCGGATCCTCGAGATCAACCGCTCTCTCAACGCGACCCGCGACGGCGAGCGCCTTCTCCCCGCGATCCTCGATGCGGCGATCGAGGTGACCGGGGCGGAGCGCGGGTTCCTCCTGCTCGCCGACGGCGAGGAGATCGCGACGGCGACCGCCCGCGGTGCCGCCGGGGCGTCGCTCGATGGCGACGCGCTGGCGCTGTCCCGGTCGATCGCGAAGCGGACGATCGAGCGCGGCGAGGCCGTGCTGTCCACCGACGCGGAGGCCGACGAGCGTTTCCAGGCCGCCGCCTCGATCCAGGAGCTCGGAATCCGCTCGGTGCTGTGCGTGCCGCTCAAGATCCAGAGCGAGACGGTGGGCGCGGTCTATCTCGACAGCCGGCTCGATCGCGGGGTGTTCGCCGCCCACCATCTGGAGCGGGCGGCGCTCGTCGGCGACCAGGCGGCGATCGCCCTCGACACCGCCCGCCTGATCCGCCGCATCGACGAGCAGCGCAGCCGCCTCGACCGTCTCAACCAGGAGCTCGAGAAAACCGCGGCGGCCCAGCGCGACGCCCTCGCCGACGCGCGCGAGCTCCTGGTCTCCTCGCGGTCGAGCCTCGAGCTGCGGCTGCGATTCGAGGAGATGATCGGCGGCTCCGCGGCGATGCAGCCGATCTACAGCCTCGTCGAGCGCTTGGCACCGAAGAAGCTCCCGGTGCTCGTCGTGGGGGAGTCCGGCACGGGCAAGGAGCTGATCGCGCGCGCGCTTCACGCCCGCAGCGACCGCTCCGGCGGACCGTTCTTCACCGTCAACTGCGCCGCGCTGCCGGAGAACCTCCTCGAGAGCGAGCTGTTCGGCTACCGGAAGGGCGCCTTCACCGGGGCGACGCGCAACAAGCCGGGGTACTTCGAGCTGGCGCACGGCGGCACGCTGTTCCTGGACGAGATCGCCGAGATGGGGCCGGCGATGCAGGCGAAGCTCCTGCGCGTGCTGCAGGAATCGGAGGTCTTCCCCGTCGGCGGTGACGCGGCGGTCAAGGTGGACGTCCGGATCGTCTCGGCCACCAACCGCGATCTGCAGGCCATGATCCGGGCGGGGAGCTTCCGCGAGGACCTCTACTACCGGATCCACGTCGCGCGCATCGACCTGCCGCCGCTGCGCGGGCGCGCCGGGGACATCCCGCTGCTCGTCGAGCATTTCCTTGCGCGCATCGCCGACGAGGAAGGCGGTGAGCCGCGGGAGGTCGAGCCGGCGGTCCTCGCGCGCTTGGCGCTCTACCCGTGGCCGGGAAACGTCCGCGAGCTCCAGCACCACGTGGCGCGGATGGCGACGTTCGCCCGCGGGCAGACGCTCACGCTGCGGGACCTCGAGCGCTACGGCGACCTTCGGGCTCCGTCGGTCTCCGCGGCCGGAGTGCCCGCTCCCGCCGTGGCAACACCGGAGGCGGCCCCCGCAAACGTCGACAGCCTCGAGGAAATCGAGCGCAAGCAGATCGCGCTCGCGCTCGAGAAGGCCGGCGGGAACAAGACCAAGGCGGCGGAGCTGCTCGGGATCAACCGCGTGACGCTCTTCCGGAAGCTGCGCCGCTTCGAGATGGAGTCGTAGGCGGCTCGGAAGGCCTCGCGGCGTTGCAGGGTGCAACGCCGCCGACTTCAAGATGCAACGCCGCCCCAGCACGCACGACCGCACCCGCCGGCGTGCCGCCGGATTCCAGCGGAATCTCGGGACACCCGCCGCGCGATGCCATGGCATCGCGGTTGCATTATCCCGTCGCATGAGAAACGTTCCTGAGACGGGGGGTTCGGGCACACCGAACCCGAATTGATCGGGGGACGGTGCTGAGCCGGGCCCGTAAAACGGACAAGGACCCCCTCCTCCCGGCGAAGCACCTGAGCCCCCCGCCTTAGCGAACGTGGCGAAGTAGGAGCCGTCAGCCTGGCATCGAAAGGTTCCCAGGGCCCCGCAGCTCCTCCCCCGCTTCTCGCCGGCCCTGGACCGCACCTGCGACCCGGGGCCGGTTTTTTTTGACAGCCCCGGAGCGGCGCACGTACGATCGCTGCGGAGGTCGCAAACGTGCGCGCACCGGTCGCAGCTGCGTTCGTCGTCGCGCTCGCGGCGGCCTTCGGCGTTGTCGCCGCGGACCTCTCCCAGGGCGCCGCGCGCGCCGCGGCCGAGGCGTTCGGGCGGGCGCTGTCCACCGGGCACGCGGAAGGCATCCGGCCGTTGCTCCCGCAGCGCGGCAAAGTGACGCTGTCCCTCTCGCGGATGGGGCCCGAGGACGGATCGTTCGGATCGAGCCAGGTCGAGGCGGTGCTGCGCGAGTTCCTCGCCCGCGGCTCGGTCGGGTCGTTCGCGATCCTGCAGTGCGAGTCCGACGGGAAAACCACCGCGCTCGCGCACGCGCGTGCGCTCGTGACCGATCGCGAGGGTCACAGCGCGCGGGTCGGCATCCACCTGGGGTTCCAGCCCGAGGACGGGCGCTGGGTCGTGCGGGAGGTGAAGGAATCCGCGGAATGAGCCGGATCCGGCTCTTCCTCCTCGCCGCCGTCCCGCTCACGATCCTCGCCGCGGGGCAGCTCCAGGCCGGGCGCATTCTGTCCATCGGCGCCGCGGGAGCGCGGGAGCGGCTCTCGGCGCGCGCGCGGGACGCCGCGGAGCGCTTCGGCGAGTTCGCCAGGGCCGCGGCCGAGGTCGCGCGGCGGGCGCGGGATTCTGACCCGCAGCGCGCCGGCGATGTTCTGCCCGAGCGCTGGCGCTCGCACCTCGAGGGTGCGGGCCTCATCCGGAACGGCACCTACGCGAGCTGGTCGGGGCGGCCGGCCGAGGCGCAGCTGTTCCCGCCTGGAGCCCTCGCCCAGTCGCGCATCGTCGAGCGCGGAATGCGCCGGAGCTTGCTCGTGCGGACCGAGGCCTCGGACGCCGGGATCGGGGTCGCCTCATTCGAGCTCGAGCTGGGAGACGAGGGACGCGAGCGGGAGGAGCGCTCCCTGACGCGCAGCGTCGGAGCGGCCGTATCGCGCTGGATTTGGTCGCCGCCTCCGGGAGGTGCCTTGGCACCGGTGTTCGATCCGGGGCCGCCCGCGGTGCTCCTCGCTCCGGTGACCGACGCCACCGGGCGGGCGATCGCGCGCGTCGCGCTCGAAGAGCCCCCCGCCGCCGCGCGAGCGGCGGCGGCGCAAGCGCGGACGCGCGCCTGGGCGGCGCTCGCGGCAACGCTTCTCGCGGCCGCGGCACTCGCGAGACGGCCCGCGCCCGTCGATCTCCGGCGCCTCGCGGTCGTCGCCGGGGCGACCGTCGCCGCGCGCTTGGCACTGGCCTCCGGGCGCACGTTCGAGGAGCTCCTGCCCCGCTCCGTCGGCACTCCCAGCCTGTACGGGCACGGCGCGTCGTGGGGGCTGCTCGCCTCGCCGGCGGCGCTCGCGGCGACGGCGCTGGCGTTCTACCTCGTCGCCCGCGCCGCTGCGTCGTTCGCCGGGACCCTCGGATCGGCGCGGCGCGTGGCGGCGACGGGCGCGCTGTGCGCCGTCGCCGCGGGGGCGGTCGTCGCCGTCGCGGCGCTTTCCGACAGCCTTCCGCGCGATGCACGCTTGCCGGTCCCGCGCATCGACCTCACGTCCTGGCCGGCGCTCGTGGTGGCGGCCGCGATCGCGCTCGCCGTCGCCGGCGCCGCCGAGCTGCTCGCGGCCGCGGTCTTGGCCGCGGTCCACCGGGGCCTTCCCGAGCCACCTGGGCGCCGGGCGGTCGCCGTCGCTGTGGTGCCGGTCGCGATCGTCATGCTCGTCGCGACGCAGCGGTCCGCCGACCGCGTCGTGGAGGAGCGACTGCTGCAATTCGCGCCGCTGCTCACCGCCGAATCGTCCCAGCGGCGCGTGGCGCTCTCCGCCGCGGTCGCGGAGGCGGCCTCCGATCCGCGGGCCGCGGCGGCCCTTTCGGGCGGCGCCGACACCGACGCGACGTTCACGGCCTTCGCGCTGTGGGCCGAGGGGGATCTCTTCCATCAAGGATTCGCCTCGTCGCTGGATCTGTACCTGCCCTCCGGCGTCACGCGCAGCCACTTCGGGTTCGGGCTGCCACCCCTCGTCGAACGCGAGACCGCGCGCGCGGCCCCCGGCGTCACGCCGCGGGCGATCGACGTCGAGCACACCGTGGTGGGCTCCTCGATCGAGCGGGTGCTCCACGCGGAAGCGCCGGTCCTCGGGGCGGGCGGGCAGATCCTCGGCTGGATCGTCGGCCACGTCCTCGACGAGCCGGATAACCTGCCGTTCCTCCCGTCGAGCGCTCCGTTCCTCCAGGCGCTCGGGTGGGGCGCCGATCGCACGGATGCCTCCTGGTCGGGGAATCCGGAGTACGTCCTGTTCGACGAGGACGGCCGCGTCGACCTCTCGACGATTCACCGTCCGCCCGCGCCCTCGGTCGAATTGCACGCGGCGGCGGCGGCCGGGAGGATCCTCACGATCGAGGCCGGGGACCAGGCCTATCGCGTGCTGGGCGTGTCGGACGGCGGCCGATTGCACCTCTTGCTCCTCCCCGCCGCCACGATCCTCGACATCCTCGCGGACGGCGTCCGGCTGCTCCTGCTCGGGCTCTCCGTCGTCGCGGGCATCGCCGTGGCGCGCCGGACCGTCCGCTCGGGTCGCGCCGGAAGCCTCGTCGACCTCATCCGCGCCTCGTTCTACCGCAAGCTGCTCGCGGCCGTGCTCGTCGCCTCGGTCGTCCCGCTCCTCGGCTTGGCGCTCTACCTGCGCGCCGCCATCGAGCAGCGCGCGGCGGAGAGCCTGGCCGAGTCCGCCTCCACCGTGGTGGGAGCGGCGCAGCGGGTGGTGGAGGACTACCAGTCGCCCGGCGCCGAGGACGCGGACGCCCCCCCGAACCGTCTCACCGACGAAACGCTCTCGTGGCTGCGCCGGGTCGTCGGACAGCAGATCCATCTTTACGAGGACGGCGTGATCGCGGCGACGTCGCAGTCCGAGGTGTTCGACTCGGGCCTGCTGGGATGGCGGCTCCCCGGGGAGGTCGATCGCGCTCTGGTGCGCGAGGGGCGCCCTTACCTCGTCCGCGCGGAGACCTGGGGCTCGCTCGCGCTGACCGTCGCCTACGCGCGTGTCGGGGTTCCCGGCGGACCGCGCAATGCGGTTCTCGCCGTCCCGCTCGTGACCGAGCCGCGGGAGACCGGGCGGGCGGTCGACCGGCTCGTGCAGCTGCTCCTGATCGGAACCGTCTCGCTCGTCGGCCTGCTCGCGCTGTGCGCCGCGTGGCTCGCGCGCTCGGTCGCGGAGCCGGTGCGGCGCCTGGCCGCGGCGTCCCGGAGCATCGCGGAGGGCCAGTACGACACGCGGCTCGAAACCGAAGCGCGCGACGAGATGGGCTCCCTCGTCGCCGACTTCAACCGGATGGGTCGCGCGCTCGCCGGCCAGCGCGCCGATCTGATCCGGCGCCGCGACTACATCGAAGCCGTGCTGCGGCACGCGACGACGGGCGTCGTGTCCACCGATGCCCAGGGCCTCGTCGTCACGATCAATCCCGCGGCGCAGGGGCTTCTCGGCGGCGCCGCAGGAGCACCCGCCCGCGGCGATCAGCTCCTGGCGGTGCTGGACCGGAGCGCCGCGACGCGCCCGCTCGCCGAGGGGCTCGCGGGCCCGTCCGGCGTCTCCGGCGAGCCGTTCGAGGTCGACCTCGGGGCGGTGGACCGGCCGGTGCGCCTGCGCGTGGTGCGCGTGCCCCTTCCCGACCCCGCAGGCGGGGAGACGGGCACGCTCGTGCTCCTCGACGACGTCACCGGTCTCATGCGGAGCAACCAGCTCGCCGCCTGGGCGGAGATGGCGCGCGCGATCGCCCACGAGATCAAGAATCCGCTGACCCCGATCCAGCTCTCGACCGAGCACATGAGGCGCGTGCTCGCCGACCGCGGCGCGCTCCCCTCCGCGGAGATCGAGTCGTGCCTCGACACGATCGTCCGGCAGGTGCGCGAGCTGCGCGACATCTCCTCCGCGTTCTCGACGTACGCGCGTCTCCCCGATCTCGCGCAAGCGCGCGTCGATCCGGCGGCGCTCCTGCGGGAAGTGGTCGCGCCGTACCGGGTCGCGCCGCCGGACGGCGTGACGATCGAAGAGCGTCACGATCGGGCCCCGGAGATCCTCGGGGACGCGCGCGCCCTCGCGCGGGCGATCGTGAACCTGATCGAGAACGCCCTCCAGGCGATGCCTCGCGGCGGGCGTCTGAGCGTCGGCTCGCGCGGCGACGCGTCCGGCCGCGCGGTGCTCACGGTGAGCGACACCGGCCCCGGCCTCTCCCCCGAGGCGCGCGCACGCCTGTTCACCCCGTACTTCTCGACGAAGACCTCCGGCACCGGTCTCGGGCTCGCCATCACGCGGCGGGTCGTCGAGGCCCACGGCGGGACGATCTCGGTCGAGGACGCCGCGGGGGGCGGCACGCGCTTCTCGATCGTGATCCCGCCGGCGCGCTAGGGGGCGCATCGTATACTCGCGGTCATGGACGCCCGCGACGGGACGGCTCGCCCGAAGGCACCGCGCCGGCCGTGGTACGCGGAGGGCCTGCGGTTCGAATGCCGTCCCGACTGCGGCCGATGCTGCACGCGGCACGACGATTACGCGTACGTCTACCTCGACCGCGACGACGTGGCGCGCCTCGCGGCGCACTTCGAGATGACGCCCCCGGAGTTTGCGGCCCGCTGGACCTCGAAGGACGACGGCCACACCATCCTGCGCATGGACGAGGCGGCGTGCCCCTTCCTCGATGGAACCCGCTGCACCGTCTACGGCGCGCGGCCGAGCCAGTGCGCGAGCTTCCCGTTCTGGCCGGACAATCTGAGGACCCGTGCGCGGTGGGAAGCGCTCGGGTCGTTCTGCCCCGGGATCGGCGCCGGAACGACCGTCCCCCTCCACGTCATTCGCGACCGGGTCGCCGGCAAGCGCGAGTCCTGACCGCGTCGTACGCGCACGCCTGAACCCCGCGCTGGTATCGTAATCGTGACCGGTTCGAGGAGACATTCCGGAGGAAGACCCGTGCTCCCCTACCGCATGGCCGCCGCGTCCGCCGCCGCCCTCGTCGCCCTCGCAAGCGTGCTCGCTCAGGATGCGCAGACGCCCCCCGCTGCGTCGCCGCCTCCCGCCGGAGATGCCGGCGCTCTGGCGCCGGGGACGCCGGCGGCGCCCCCCGCTCCCGCAGCGCTCTCGGAGACCGGAGCGGCGGCGCTCCAGCGTGCGAAGGACGCGTTCAAGACCGGGAGCTGGCCGGAGGCCCTCGCCGCGGCGACGGAAGTGCTCGGCGAGCAACCGAAGAACCTGGACGCGCTCTACATCGCCGGCGCCTCCGAGCGCCAGACCGCCCTGTACCCGGCCGCCGAGGGCCACCTCAAAGCCTTGATCGACACGTCGCCCAATTTCCCGCTGGCCCACTACCAGCTCGGCTACGTCGCCTACCTGGAGGCGGAATCGTCGGCGAGGGACGGCAAGGCGGAGGAGGCAAAGGCGGCCTATTCCCTCTCCGCCGACGAATTCGGAAAGGAGCTCGAGCGGAACCCGACGCACACGGCGTCGCTGTCGAGCCGTGCGCGAGCGCTCGCGCGCGCGGGCCGCTTCGACGACGCGCTCAAGGCGCACGACGCCTGGATCGCCGCCGTCCCCGGCAAGAACGACGCCTTCCAGTCGCTCGCCGTGACCTACGCCCTCGCGGGCAAGTCCAGCGAGGCGATGCAGACCCTCGACCGCCTCCCCGTCAAGGACGGCCGGGCTCCGTTCGATGCGACGATGACCGTCACCGGCGTGTTCCTCGCCCGGAAGGACTGGGGCGCCGCCGTTCCGTTTCTCGAGAAGGCCGTCCAGGCCGACGCGACGTCGGTCCACGCGCGCTCCCTTCTCACGCAGGCGTACGCGCGAGCGATGCAGTACGACGACGCCGTGGCGAGCCTCAAGGTCCTCCTCGACATGAACCCGCCCCCCGACGAGGCCGAAGCCGCCGGTGAGGCGATCAAGGCGACGATCGGCAACGGCAAGAGCTCCGTCTCGCGACCGGGCGTCGATCCTCCTTCGGTCCTGAAGATTCCCTTCCCGCACTACCCGAAGGGGCAGGACGACAGCGTCGAGACCGAGGTCCTCGTTCTCGCGAAGATCTCGGGAAGCGCGAAGGTGGAGGACACGCTCGTGGTGCCGAACCGGATCTGGAAGGATCTCCGCACCACGGGATTCGAGCAGGAAGCCATCGACACGGTGAAGCGCGGGCGGTTCACCGCCGGCACCAAGGACCGTCAGCCGGCCGACCTGTGGCTCGTCGTCGCGGTGAAGTTCTCCAAGCCCTAGCGTCAGCCCGTCGTTCCCGCGATGCGGCGCTCGGCGCGGCGCACCGCGTCGACGACGAGCTCGAGCCGGTCGAGGTCCTTCTTCCCGGGAGCGACCTCGATCTCGCCGAGCAGGTCGATCCCGTACGGGCGGGCGTCCTCGATGGCCAGCCCGATCTGCGCGGCCTCGAAGCGACCGGCGATGATCAGGCGCCCGTAGGCGGACCAGTTCCGGACCTTGCGCCACTCGAACGGCGGATCGGTCGGGGACCCCTCGCGCGCGTCGATCAGGAAGGTCGTCGAGGGATAGGCGCCGAGCGCGTCCGGATCGAACGCGGGGCCGACGCGAAACGCCTTTACCCAGGGGAACGGCGCCGCCGCGGCGCACGTCCCCGGAGTCTCGGTTCCGTGGAACTGGAGGACGCCGACCCCGGCCTTCCGCGCGATCTCGAGGACGCGGATGAGCGGGTCGTCGGCGAACACGCCGACCTTCGTCACGAACACCGGCAGCCGGTCCACGATCCGCCGCGCGAGATCCGGCTCGACCACGCGCGGGCTGCCGCGGCGAAAGTCGAACCCGAGCGCATCGACGCCCAGATGCACGGCCTCGTGCGCGTCCCGCTCCTCGGTGATCCCGCAGACCTTGATGACCGTGCGCTTCGTCACGCGGCGTCTACTTCACCTCGAACTTGACGAAGATCGGATCCTTCAGCTCCGGCGCCGTCATGGTCAGCTCGAACCGGTGTCCCTTGAGCCCGGTGCCGGGCTGCGGGAAGTAGATCATGTCCATCAGGTACCCGTACCGCGGGAGCGAGACCGTGTCGGTGACCACCGCGGCCTCGCCCGGGCGCGACGGGCGCCGCGTCGGGCTGAATTTGCTCGGATATGCGGTCATCGCGGCGAACCGGTTGAAGATGATCTCCTGCAGCTCCTCGAGATTGCGGTCGAGGTCGAGATAGTCGTACCCCTCGAGCAGCTCCTTGGGGCTGGCGCAGGGGTAGCGGTTTCCCGTCTCGTCCGCCAGCGTGAACGACTCGCGGGTCAAGGTCAGCTCGCGCACGCCGCGGTTGGCGATCGCGATCTCGACCGGGACATAGCGCTCCTTCTCCCGGTACCGCGTGGCCCGCGTGTTGACGATGAACGTCGCGATCGTCCCTTCCTCGATGAACGAGAACGTCGACAGCTTGCGATCCACGTCGGCGGCCTGTTGCCCGGTCATCGGCTGCCGGGTCGCGCACGAGACCGCGAGGCCGGCGAGAGCGGCGGCTGCGAGGACCTTCGGAGCGGTACGGCGCATGCACGACTCCCCGTCGAGCCGGCCGGCGCGGCCGGGTCGCCCGGAGAGTAGGCCGGGCCCGGAGGAGCGTCAAGCCGGAGCGGTGCCGATCCGCCGCGCCCGTGCAGCGGCCATTTCCGACCGGGGCGCGGGACGCCCCGTGAGGATCTCGAACTGGAGGAGCGCTTGCGCGAGCAGGAGATCTCCGCCGTCGACCACCGAGAGCCCCCGCGCGCGGGCGGCGCGCACCAGCGGCGTCGCCGCGGCACCGTAGGCCGCGTCGAGCACGGCGCGCCCCCGGAGGGAGCCTGCGGGCAGCACGACCTCGCCGCCCGCCCCGAGCGGCGTCGCCTGCACGAGGATGTCCCAGTCCGCGGCAGGAAGCGCATCCCACCGCGCGGCCGCAGCACCGATCCGGCGGGCCGCCTCGGCCGTTCGCTCCGGATCGCGGCCGTGGAAGGTCACCCGCGCCTTCCGCTCGCCCAGGGCGGCTCCGATGGCGCGCGCCGTGCCTCCCGCTCCCGCGATCGCCACCGCCGCGCCCTCGAGCGGGACGCGCGCGGCGAGGAGGGCGGAGGCGGCCGGCCCGTCGGTGTTGAACCCGTGCCACCCGTCGCTCCCGCACACGACGCTGTTGACGGCACCGCACTCCGCGGCGCGGTCGAGCGATACGCAGCGCGCGGCGACCGCGGACTTCAGCGGGACCGTCACCGCGAACCCCGAAAGGTGCAAGCTCGACGCGACGCGCACGATCTCCTCGACATCGTCCGTGTCGACCGGGATGTAGACGGCATCGAGACCGAGCGCGCGGTACCCGGCGGCGTGGATCGCGGGCGACGGGCTCGTCGCGACGGGGCTCCCGAACAGGGCGAACCGCCGCGTGCTCTCCGTGATCGCGTCGACTCGGAAGACGCTCGCCAGATCGTCCGCGGTCGTCTGCCCTTCCGCGGTCGCCCGGTCCTCCGCGATCGACCCGTAGGTCGCCCAGGAGCCCCAGGACGGCGCCAGGATCCGGCTGGCCATCCCGGCGCGCCCCGTGGCGAACGCCGCGAGCGCGCGCCCGTTCCGGCGCGCCCTCTCGAGCAGCCCGGCGATCGCGGCGATCTCGGACGGATGCGTGGCGTGCGGGACGATCTTCAGACGCGGGACGGGGGCCGCGGCCATCCGGTCGAACAGGGCGTCGAGAGCGGCCGCCGTGCACGGCGCGCCGTGGTGCGACACGATCACGCGCGAGGCCTCGGGACCGAATGCAAGGTCGCGCAGCGGACCGTCCCACTCGACGTCGACCGCGAACGCCCCTGCGCGAAGGGCCGCCGACAGGATCGCGCGCTTGCGCTCGGGCGTTCCGGCGAACGAGCCGCCGTCTTTCGGCTCCCTCACCGTGACGATCGCCGGGAGCGGGGCCGCGCGGACGAGCGCTTCGACGTCGCCGGCCCCGAGCGCGTCGGCCCGGATCTCGACGCGGGCTGTGCCCCCGGGCAGCGCGCGGAGGCGCGCCGCGACCTGCGGAGCGGACGCCTCGAGGAGCGAGACGACGATCGAGCCGCTCACAGCAACGAGACCGGATCGACGTCGACGTGGATCGTCCGACGCACGCTCTTGCCTTCGAACGGGGCCAGGGCCCGGGAGACGATCTCGACCAGGCGACGCCGGCCCGCCGAGCGTGCCAGGATCTGCATCCGGTACAGCCCGCGCAGCCGCTCCACGGGTGCCGGGCCGGGGCCGGCGATCGCCACGCGCGCGCCGGCCTCCGCGCGGAGGGCGTCGACGACCTCCTGCGCCGTGCGATAGGACTGGGCCTCGCGGGCGTCCGCCACGATGATCTGGACGAGCGCCGCCAGCGGCGGGTAGCGAAGCGCGCGCCGGTAGCGGATCTCTCGCTCGAAGAATGCCGAATAATCCTGCGCCGCGGCCGCCCGCAATACCGGGTGCTCCGGCTCGAACGCCTGCGCGATCACGCGCCCGGGACGCACTCCGCGCCCGGCGCGCCCGGCGACCTGCGTCAGGAGCTGGAACGCGCGCTCCCCGGCCCGGAAGTCCGGGAGGCCCAGCGTCTGGTCCGCGGAGAGGACGCCGACGAGCGTCACGTTGGGGAAGTCATGCCCCTTGGCGATCATCTGCGTGCCGACGAGGACGTCGATCGCGCCCGATGCGAACCGCTCGAGCAGCCGGGCGTGCGCGCCGCGCCCGCGAACCGTGTCCCGGTCCATCCGCTCGATGCGGGCTCCCGGCAGGACCGCCGCGATGTCCTCCTCGATCCGCTCCGTCCCCTCCCCGAGCTCGCGCAGGACATCGCCGCCGCAGGATGGACAGACCTCGGGGCGCGCCTCCTCGCGGCCGCATCCGTGGCATCTGAGGCGGCGGTCGCGCTTGTGCCAGGTCAGCGAGATCGAGCAGCGGGGGCAGCCGAGCCGCTGGCCGCACGCGAGGCAGAGGATCGCCTGCGCCCACCCGCGCCGGTTGCGCAGCACGAGCGCCTGCTCCCCCCGGGCCACGGTCTCGCGCAGCGCCGTCACCAGCTCCTCGGAAAGCGGCCGGGCCTCCCGCGCGCGTCCGTACTCCTCGCGCATGTCGACGAGGCGGACCTCGGGAAGCGGTCGCGAGGCGACGCGGCCGCCAAGGGCGAGCAGCGCGTACCGCTCGGAGAGGGCGTGCTGGTACGACTCGAGCGAGGGGGTCGCCGAGCCGAGGACGACCGGAGCGGAGGCCATGCGCGCCCGCACGATGGCCAAGTCGCGGCCGTGGTAGCGCGGGGTCTCCTCCTGCTTGTAGGACGCGTCGTGCTCCTCGTCGACGACGATAAGCCCCAGGTCGCGAAGCGGCGCGAAGACGGCGGACCGGGCGCCGACGACGAATCTCCGGCGTCCCGCGCGGACGTCCTCCCAGGCGGCCCGGCGCTCGTTTTGACCGAGCCCGGAGTGGAGCACCGCCACCTCGCCGGGAAAGCGCGAGGCAATGCGGCCGACGAGCAGCGGCGTCAGCCCGATCTCGGGGACGAGGTACAAGACGCCGCTGCCCGCCGCGAGAGCCGCCTCGGCCGCGCGCAGGTAGACCTCGGTCTTCCCGGAGCCGGTCGCCCCCCACAGGAGGAACGGCGCATACCGGCGGGCAGCCACCGCGGGCTCGATCGCGGCGAGCGCGCGCTCTTGCGCCGCCGTGAGCGTCAGCGGTGCTTCGGGCGGGGCGGGCGGCGAAGGTGACGGTGCCGGCGATGCGGCCGCCGCCGCGATGCGAGGCGGGCGCTTGCCCCCGCGCGGCTCGGGGGGCAGCGCTGCCTCGATCGCCTCTCCCCACGAGCACAGGTAGTAGTCGGCCACGAACCGGGTCAGGGCCAGCAGGCTCTCGTCCAGACCCGGGGCCCCCGAGATCGGATCCCCCAGATCCCGCACCTCGACGCCGGCCGCCGGCTCCTCCGCGGGGAGCGCGACCACCGTGCCGGTGACGCTGCGCTTGCCGAACGGCACGCGCACCCGCGCTCCGAGCCCGATCGATCCGGCCCATCCCGGCGGCACGCGGTACGTGAACGTCCTCCGGAGGGGAACGGGAACCGCGACGCCGACGAGGGGGGCGGGGCGCTCCCCTCCCGCGCTCATGGCGCCTCGTCCATCCGGGCGCGCGCCGCCTTGAGGTCCTCGAAGACCAGGCGGCGGTTCTCGACCGTGTACGCCCGGAGCAGGTAAGCCGGATGGAAGGTCGGCATCACGGGGATGCCCCGGAACGATCCCCAGTTCCCGCGCAGCCGGGTGATGCCCGTCTTGGTGCCGAGCAGCGTTCTGACCGCATTCGCGCCGAGGGCGACGATTACCCTCGGAACGATCGCCTCGATCTGCCGGAAGAGATAGGGCGAGCAGGTCGCGATCTCTTCCGGCTCCGGGTCGCGGTTTTGCGGCGGGCGGCACTTGACCACGTTGGCGATGTAAACCTGCTCGCGTGCCAGGCCGATCGAGCGGATCATGTCGTTGAGCTTCTGCCCCGCCTTTCCGACGAACGGCTCTCCCTGCGCGTCCTCGTCCGCCCCCGGGCCCTCGCCGACGAACATCAGCCGCGCCGCGGGATCGCCGACCCCGAAGACGATGTTCTTCCGCCCCCGGCAGAGCTTGCAGCGGGTGCACTCCCCGAGATCCTCCCGGATCGCGCGCAGGAGCTCCGTCGCTCCCGGGGACACGGCGCCCGAAACCGGAGCCACGGACCGCGGCGCGAGCGTTTCCGGGAAGAGCCGCAGATCGGAGACGCCGATCTCCTGGAAGTACCCGGCCCAGGCCGACAGGGCCTTCCGGATGTCCTTTGCGTCGCTCACGCCGCCTACGCCCTGAGGACCCGGTCGAGGATCGCCTCGGCGATCTCACCCTTCGCGGCCGGCGCGAGCGCGTGCGCCCCTCCGGCGCGGTCGAGAATCGTCACGGCGTTCCGGTCCGAGCCGATACCCAGGCCGGGAGCCAGGACGTCGTTGGCCACGATGAAGTCGGCGTTCTTCGAGGCGAGCTTGGCTGCGGCGTTGCCGAGCACGTCGTCGGTCTCCGCGGCGAACCCGACCAGGATCTCGGTCCCCTTCGAGGCGCCGAGCTCCGCCAAGATGTCCGGCCCCTCGTCGAGCACCAGGGTGAGCGGGCCGCCGGACTTCTTGATCTTCCCGGCCGACGCCCGCGGGGCGTAGTCGGAGACGGCGGCCACCATGAACACGGCGTGGGCCCCCGCGCGCTCGCGCAGCACGGCCGCGCGCATCTCGCGGGCGCTCTCGACGCCGATCACGGTGACCCCGTGCGGCGGCGCCAGCGCGACCGGGCCGGAGATCAGGACGACCGTCGCCCCGCGGCGCGCCGCCGCCTCGGCGATGGCGTACCCCATCTTCCCGGACGATGCGTTCGAGAGGAACCGGACCGGATCGATCGCCTCGCGGGTCGGTCCCGCCGCCACCACGATCTTCCGGCCGCGCAGAGCGGCGGACCGCCCGGCCGCGGCGAGCGTCGCGGCGACGATCCGGGCGGGGTCAGCGAGCCGGCCGACGCCGGACTCGCGCTCCGCGAGGGGGCCGTCCTCCGGGTCGACGATCGTGACACCGCGCGCGCGGAGCGTGGCGACCGCCTCGCGCGTCGCGGGGTGGAGCCACATCCGCGTGTTCATCGCGGGGGCGACGACGACGGGCGCGGTCACGGCCAGGTGAAAGGTCGACAGGAAATCGTCGGCGATCCCGTGCGCGAGCTTCGCGAGGACGTTCGCCGTGGCGGGTGCGACGACCAGCGCGGCGAGATCCCGCGCGAGGTCGACGTGCCGGATGACCTCGTCGTCCGTCAGGTCCCACGGATCGGTCCAGACCTTCCGGTGGGACAGCGCCTGCAGCGTCAGCGGCGTCACGAACCGCTGTGCATTCGCGGTCATGATCACCTGGACATCGGCACCGGACGAGATCAGCCCCCGGACGACCTCGCAGGCCTTGTAGGCCGCGATGCCGCCGGCAACACCCAGCGCGATGCGCACCCGCTCACTCCTCGGCGGCGGCGACCGGCTCCGCGGGAGCGGTTTCGGTCCCGTCCCACTCGTCGACGTGCCCCTCGGCGACCTCCTGAAGGGCAACCACGGTCGTCTTGAGCGACTCGCTGTCTACGCGCGGAAGCGCCCCGCACTGCAGCTGTTCGGCGCGGAGCGCCGCGAGCATCACGAAGCGATACTTGTTCTGAACGTTCTCGGGAATCCTGAACATGCCTCACTCCTCGGCCCCGTCAGTCCTGGGCCGGAAACGTATCGAGGATCTCCATGACGCGCCCTTTCCGGCGCGACACGCGGGCCCGCTCCGCCCGGACGATGGCGACCAGCTCCTGGCTCGCCGCCTCCAGGTCGGCATTGACGACCACGTAATCGAACAGATCGTACCCCATCGCCTCGCGTCTTGCCTCGAGCAGGCGGGCCGCGAGGTCGGCCGGGTCCTCGCTCCCCCGCCCCCGGAGGCGGGACTCCAGGGTCGCGTAGTCGGGGGGAAGGATGAAGATCGACACCGAATCCCGCCCCGACGCCCTGACCTGCGCGGCCCCCTGGACGTCGATATCGAGGAGCAGGTCGATCCCCGTGGCGAGCCTCGCGTCGGTGGCCTCGCGCCCGGTGCCGTACCGCCGTCCGAACACGGGAGCCCACTCGAGAAAGCCGCCCGCAGCGACCATGGCGTCGAACCGGTCGTCGTCCACGAAGTGGTACTCGCGGCCGCTCTCCTCCCCGGCGCGGCGCGGGCGGGTCGTGAACGACACGGAAAAGGCGATCCCCGGAACGCTCTCCATGAGCCGGCGGGCGAGCGTGCTCTTCCCCGTCCCCGACGGGGCCGAGATCACGAACAGGGTTCCGCCGCCGGTGGTGGGCAATGTCTCACTCGAGGTTCTGGATCTGCTCGCGAACCTTCTCGGCTTCGGCCTTGAGGTCGAGCGTCCCGCGCCCGATCGTCAAATCCTGGCACTTGCTCGCGATCGTGTTGATCTCGCGGTGAATCTCTTGCAGCAGGAAGTCCAGGCGCTTGCCGACCGGCTCGCCGTCCGCACCGGAGACGAGAGAGCGGGCGTGGTCGAGGTGACCGTCGAGCCGGACCAGCTCCTCGGTGACGTCGGCGCGATCCGCGAGGAACGCGACTTCCTGCGCCATGCGGCCCGGATCGAGCGGGATCGAGGCGGCGAGGGCCTGCACCCGCTCGTTCAGGCGGCCCCGGATCGCCTCCGGCACGCTCGCCGCGCGCTCGCGGATCGCGGCGGTCAGGCGCGCCATCACCTCGATGCGCGCGGAGAGATCCGCCTGCAGACGCTCCCCCTCGCGCGCGCGGTCGGAATCGAGCGCGTCAAGCGCGACCTCGAGAGCGCGGACGACCGTTTCGAGCTCGCCTTCGGAGAGCGGAGCGCCCTTCTCCGCAGCTTCCAGGATCCCGGGGGTCCGCATCATCGTCGGAAGGTCCCAGTTGCCGTGGATGCCGAACTCTTCTCGAAGCACGCGCCACGCCCCGAGCACCGCCTGCACCATCGGCCGGTTGAGGACGACCGGAGCCGCTTCGGCCCCGTCGCGCTCGATCCGGATATCCACGTCGATGCGGCCGCGCTTGACCGTGGCGAGGATCTTCCGGCGAAGCTCCTGCTCGACCCCGAACAACGCCTCGGGCAGCCGCAACTTCAAATCCGCGAAGCGATTGTTCACGCTCCGCAGCTCCACGGTCACCTTGAGTCCTTCGGCTTGGGCCGACCCGGACCCGTATCCGGTCATCGAGCGAATCATCGGGGACTGAAATTGGAGCACACGGTCGATTCGACCGTCAATCCGGTATTCGCCCGACTTCCGCCAGAACGGCCGCCGCGGCGCGCTCGTACGCCCCGTCCCCGTGCAGGCCCTCCCGCACCGCGCCCAGTGCCGCGCGCACGGCTGCGGCCACTCCGCCGTCGGCGAGGTACGCCGCGAGCTCCCGCGCGATCCCCTCCGGCGTGCAGTCCCCCTGGACGAGCTCGGGCACGATCCTCCGCCCCGCCACGAGGTTCGGCAGCGCGACGTGCGCCACGTCGACCAGAGCGCGGGCCACGAGGTAGGACAGCGGCTGCATCCGGTAGACCGCGACCAGCGGCATCCCGGCGAGCGCGGCGTCGAGGGTCGCGGTGCCGGAGGCCACGGCCCCGCAGTCGGCGGCCTCGAGGATCTCCGGGTAGAGGTCGCCGAGCACCACGGTGCCCGACGGCGCCTCTCGCGCGGCGATCGTCTCGACGAGCCCGGGCGGCAGCGTCCGCGCCTTCGGAATCACGAACTGCGCCTGCGAGTGCGAGGCTGCGAGCACGCGTCCGGCGCGGCCGAGGATCGGAAGCAGCCGGCCGACCTCGCCGCGGCGACTCCCGGGCAACAGCGCGACGAGCGGCCGCGCCGGGTCGAGCCCGGCGGCGCGCCGAACCTCCGCGCGATCGGCCCTCGCGCGCGCGGCGGCCGCGGGGTGGCCGACGAACGTCGCGGGAACGCGCTCGCGCTCGTAGAAGGCCGTCTCGAACGGGAACAGGACCAGGACCCGGCGGACCAGATCCCGGATCGTGCGCACCCGGCCGCGCCGCCACGCCCACACCTGCGGGCTGACGTAGTAGACGACGGGGACCCCCGCTGCGCACGCTTGCGCCGCGAGGCGCAGATTGAAATCGGGATAGTCGATCGGGACGAAGAGATCGGGCCGCTCGTCCTCGAGGAGCGCCCGCATGCGCGCCATCGCGTTCCGGATCGTCGGAAGGTGGCGAGCGACCTCGACGATTCCGACGACCGCGACCTCGCGGGCGTGCTGGACGAGGCGCACGCCCGCCTCCGCCATCTCGTCCCCGCCCATCCCCGAAAGCTCGATCCCGGGACAGGCCGCCGATAGCGCGCGCGCGAGGCCCGCGCCGAGCCGGTCCCCCGAGGCCTCTCCCGCGGACAACGCGATACGCACGGGGCGGCTCAAGCAGCCGCCGGCGGACGCTCGGGCTCCCGCGGGATCCCCATCGTGTCGTCCGCGAGATCGGTGATCCGGTCGAGCTCGGCCTCGAGCCGCAGGCGGGCCTCCTCCTGCGCCGCGGGCCGGGCGGCGCGCGGGACCGTGATCGGCGTGCCGTACAGGAACAACCCTTTCGAGAAGAACCGGGGAACCAGCGTCCCGTCCCAGCTGCGCAGGCGGCGCGCGGGAGACGCCGAGAACGTGACGGGCACGATCGGGAGGCCCGTGAACCGTGCGACCGCCACGACGCCGGGCTGGACGCGGCGACGCGGACCGCGCGGCCCGTCGGGGGTGAGGCCGACGTCGCACCCGTCCTCGACCTTGCGCAGGATCTGGCGCATGCCGGTCAGGGCCCCGCTCGTCGTCGAGCCGCGCGCCTGCTCGATCCCGAACTTGCGGAGGATCCGGACGAGAGCCTCCGCGTCGCGGTGCGTCGAGGAGAGCACGACGATGCGCGGGCCGGGGTAGCAGTACGGCATCAGCACGAAGCGCGAGTGCCAGAAGCAGAGGATGTAACGACCCGGATCGCGGCGGCAGGCCTCGAGGATCTCTTGCCCGCGGAACTCGATGCGCATGGTCGCGTGGAGCAGCCGGATTCCCGCGTGCGCGATCGGCGGCGCGACGTTCAGGAGGAGCCATTCGGCGGCGCGTGTCATCGGACGGCGCGCAGTCTAGCCCGGACGTCCTTGCGGCGTCCCGTCCGAGGCCGATATTCTCTCGCGCCCGGAGCCCGCGTGAAGCCGTTCATCTCGGTCGTCGTTCCCCTGCTCAACGAGGAGCCGTACATGGAGCGGCTGACGCGCTCGCTCCTCGAACAGGACTACCCGCACGACCGGTACGAGATCCTTATGGCGGACGGCGGCTCGACCGACCGGACGCTCGCGATCCTCGCCGACCTCGACGCGCAAGGACGCATCCGGGTGCTCGACAACCCGGGCCGGACGGCCCCCGCGGCGCTGAACGTGGCGATCGCCGAGGCGCGCGGCGAGATCGTCACGCGGGTCGACGGCCACTCGTATGTCTCCACCGACTACCTCTCGCGGATCGTCGCGGTGATGGAGGAGACCGGCGCGCCCGTCGTAGGCGGACCGGTGCGGATGGTCGCCGACACGCCGTTCCGGAAGGCGCTGGTGGAGGCGCTGTACGCGCGGATCGCGGTCGGCTCGGTCCCCTACCGGACGCTGACGCGGCGCGCGCTCGTGGAGTCGCTCCAGACCGGCTCGTTCCGCCGGGAGGTCCTCGAGCGCGTCGGGCCGTTCGACGAGTCGCTCGCGGTCGTCGAGGACCTGGATATGAACACGCGCATCCGCAAGGCCGGGTTCGCGCTGCTGCTCGACCCGTCGATCCGGTTCTGGTACTGCCCGCGCCCGAGCCTCGCGGCGCTGTGGGGGCAGATCTACGCGGTCGGGCTCGTGAAGGCGCGTATCCTCCGCAAGCATCCCGACATCTTCAAGTGGAAGTACGCCGGTCCGTCGGTGTTCGTGATTCTCGCGGCGCTCGCGCTGATCGCCGCCGTCGCGGCCTCCGCGGGGGTCGTTCCCGCCGCGGGAGCGGCCGGGGCCGCCGGACTCGCGCTCTACGCGACGCTGGTCGCGGGGTTCGCCGCGACGCGCGTCCCGCGCCTCGGTTGGGGCGCGGTCCGCCTGCTCGCGATCCTCCCGACCCTCCACGTGGGCTACGGTCTCGGATTCCTGCGCGGGGCCCTCGAGCCGGTGGTCGGGCGCGCGGCTCATCCCCCGGGAGCGCCGTGAGCGAACGCGGCGAGGCGCGCCTGCTGCTCGCGATCCTCGCGGGGCGCATCCCGCGCGCGGAGGATCTGGCCCGAGGCGTGCCGCCGGATCCGCGCTCGTTCGTCGCGCTGTGTGGGCGCTGCGACGTCCATCCGCAGGTCCACGCAGCGCTCGAGCGCGCCGGCCGGCCCGACCTGCTGGGCGCCGAGATCGAAGCGAGCCTAGCCGCCGCCCGCAACAAGGTGCGTCTCGACAACCTCGTCCTGCTCGCGAGCCTCTCGAAGGCGCTCGACGTGCTGCGCGCGGCGGGGGTGCGGCCGGTCGCTCTGAAGGGCGTCGACTTCGTGCACCGCCTCTACCGGAGCTTCGACGAGCGGACGATGGACGACATCGACCTCCTGGTCCCGCCGAGCGATCGGGATGCCGCGATCGAGGCGCTCGAGCGCGCGGGGTGGACGGCTCCCCGGGGGCTCGAGCGCACCCACTGGCTCAAGAGCAGCTACGAGATGCCGCTCGCCTCCGCGGGCCCGATCACGGTCGGCTGCGAGATCCACTGGGGTCTCGGCCAGGAGAAACGATACGCGATCGACGCGGACGCGGTCGTCGCGCGCGCCGTTCCGCTCCCGATCGACGGGCGCGAGGTCTTGCGCCTCGACGATCAAGACGCGGCCGCGCATCTGCTGTTGCACCACGTGCAGCACTACTTCGACCGGCGCCTCAAGTGGGCCCTTGATCTCGCGGCGCTGTCGCGGCAGCCGGCGTTCTCCTGGGACGGCGTCGCCGCGCGCCTATCCGAGTGGGGCGGCCGGGGCGCGGCGGGCCTGGCGCTCGCTCACCTGCGGAAGCTCTTCCCCGACCTCATCGACGGCGCGGCCGCGCGCGCGATCCCGGCGGCCTCGTGGCGGCTCGCGGCGACGTGGCCGGTCCGCTCCGCCCATCCGCTCGACTTCTTTCGTGGAACTCGCCGCCGCGCCGTGCAGCTCTGGATTGCGGCGGCCGCCCTCGAGCGCCCCGGCGACCTGGCCTCGTACTGGCTTCACCGCCGGGTCCGGGACCGCCTCTCCTGATCCGGGCTAGAATCCGCCCGGTTTCGCCGTCGAAAGGACACGGGACGAATGACCATGCGCCGCGCGTTGATCACGGGAGGGGCCGGGTTTCTCGGATCGCACCTGTCGGACCGGCTGCTCGGGGACGGCTGGTCGGTTGTCGTGATGGACAACCTCTCGACGGGGACGACGGACAACATCGCGCACCTCGCGGGTCGTCCCGACTTCAAGTTCATCAAGCACGACGTCACCGAGCACATCTTCCTCGACGGCGGAATCGACGCCGTGCTCCACTTCGCCTCTCCCGCGAGCCCGCGGGACTACCACGAGCTGCCGATCCAGACGCTCAAGGTCGGCTCGCTCGGGACGCACAAGGCTCTCGGGCTCGCCAAGCACAAGAACGCGCGTTTCCTCCTCGCCTCGACGTCGGAGGTCTACGGCGATCCGCTGATCCACCCGCAGCCGGAGTCGTACTGGGGCAACGTGAACCCGGTGGGGCCGCGCGGGGTGTACGACGAGGCGAAGCGGTTCGCGGAAGCGATGACGATGGCCTACCACCGGTATCACGGGGTCGACACGAAGATCGTCCGCATCTTCAACACCTTCGGGCCGCGCATGCGCCTGGAGGACGGGCGCGCGATCCCGAACTTCCTGCTCCAGGCCCTGCGGGGGAAGCCCCTGACGGTTTACGGCGACGGGATGCAGACGCGCTCGTTCTGCTACGTCGACGATCTCGTCGAGGGGATCGTCCGTCTGCTCGACTCCGATCTCCACGAGCCTGTGAACATCGGGAATCCCGAGGAGTGGACGGTCCTGCAGATGGCGGAGGCGATCCGGCGTCTCGTGGGCGGCGGAACGCCGATCGCGCACGAGCCGCTGCCGGTGGACGATCCGAAGGTGCGCCAGCCCGACATCGGGATCGCCCGGAAACACCTCGGCTGGTCTCCGAGAACCCCAATCGACGACGGCCTCGCGCGCACGCTCGCGGACTTCCGGCGGCGGCTGGCCTCCGCGAACTGACGATCGCCGGCCCGCGGCGGATGGCACCCAACCGGCGTCGCGCGTAAGATCGAGCGACAGGCGTCACGTTCCTTGGAGCGCCACGTGGACACGGCGGGGGCTCGGCACATGTCGCAAGCACGCTCGAGGATCATGAAACTCGTCACACACCCGGGGACCTACGGCCCCGTGGCCCTGTCTCGACTCGAGGCGGCGGTCCAGATGAGATGCGCCCGACTCGTCGCGCGCTCGGCGTTCTTCATGCAGGGCCAGATGGACATCCATCCGAAGTCGGTCTGGCACAATCCGGCGTTCCGCGACCAGACCGGCGGCTTCTTCCTTCCCGGTGACGACAGCGAGCGCCGCATCGTGGACGTGGACCCGTGGGACTCGGTTCGCCGCGACATGCTCATCCTGCTGATGCGCTCCCTCCTCGAGCGAGGCATCGAGGGTGAGCTCGCCGAGCTCGGCGTCTGGAAAGGTGGGACGGCGAAGCTCTTCCACCACTACCTGCCGGAGAGGACGTTGTCCCTGTTCGACACGTTCAGTGGATTCGACGAGCGCGACGTGGAGGCCGAGAAGGCCAAGCTCGGCAACAGGGTCGACCCGACGTCGTTCTCGGACACGAGCGTGGGTGCGGTGCTCGCGTACGTCGAGCCGCGAAACGACAACGTCGTTTGCTATCCGGGATTCTTCCCGGCGTCGGTTCCTCCGGGATTCGACGCGCGCCGCTTCGCGCTCGTCCACCTCGACGCGGACCTCTATGACCCGATCTCGGCCGGCCTGAAGTTCTTCTACCCGCGCATCGCCCGCGGGGGCTACATCATCGTCCACGATTACAACGCATGGCCCGGCGCGCGACGGGCGGTCGCCGACTTCTTCCGCGACAGGCCTGAGATCCCGATCCCCATGCCGGACAAGTCGGGATCCGCGCTGATCGTCAAGCTGTGAGGCGGTTCTAGCGCGCGGCGCCCGCCTCGGCGTCCGACGACGGCTCGCGCCTGCGGGACCGCTTGTCCTCGCCGCCCTCGCTCGTGTAGTACCCCGCGTAGTAGTAGTCCTTCGTGAACGCCTTCCGCATGTCGACGTTGTTGAGGACCACGCCCGCCACGTTGGCTCCCACGCGCCGGAGCTGCTCGACCGTGCGCGCCACCACGTCCCGGTCGGTGTGGTTGTGGCGGACGACGAGCAGGACCAGGTCCGCGACCGACGCGAGCACCGACGCGTCCGAGATCGAGGCGGCGGGCGGCGAGTCGATCAGGATCCAGTCGAAGGCCGCGCGCGCCTCGTCCAGGAACCGCTTGAAGCGGTCGCTCCCCAGGAGCTCCGGCGGATTCGGAGGGATGGGTCCGCAGGTCATCACCTGGAGCGCATCGTTGCCGCCGGACTTCAGGAAGGCGCGCCAGTTCATGAACGGCTGCGCCGAGGCGAGGAAATCCGTGACGCCCTGGTCGCGCCGCACGTTGAAGTGGACGTGCTGCGTGGGACGCCTCAGGTCGCAGTCGACGAGCAGCACGCGCTCTCCCGCGCTCGAGAGCGCCCGCGCGAGCTGCGCCGCCGTCGAGGACTTCCCTTCCTGCGGCGCCGTGCTCGTCAGGAGCACGACCTTCCGTTCGCGGTTCTTGCTCAGGAAGATCAGCGACGTTCGCAGCGTCTGGTAGGCCTCGCGCACCGCCATGCTCGCGACCTTGTCGGGGTCGGTCCGCGGCACCACCGCGACGGTGTTCAGATGGAGGACCTCCTCGATCTGCTCGGGCTTGTGGAACGTGTTGTCGAGGTAGTCGAGGAAGAAGGCGGTCGCCATGGCGAGGAACATCCCGGCGAGCGCGCCGAGGAAAAGATTGAGACGCTTGTTCGGCGAGACCGGAGCGACCGGGGGGACGGCATGGTCGAGGAGCTGAACGTTGTTCGCGAGAAGCTGCGAGCTCGCGGTGACCTCGTTGAGCGTCTTCGTGATCGCGTCGTACAGGTTCTTCGTCATCGTGGCGTTGGTCCGCTCGACGTCGTACTTCGAGCTCGCGACCCCCACTTCCAGCGCCTCGCGCTTCGCGTCCTCGATGTCCGTGCGGAGCGTCGCCTCGCCCGTCTTCGCCAGCTCGTACTGGTTGCGGATGCGATCGAGGTTGATCCCCACCTCATCCCAGATCCGCTGATGGACCTTGCGGACCTTGGAGTCCGCCTCCTGATACTCGCGCGCGCCGGGACGGAACGTGACCTTGGTGGCCTCGAACTCCTTTTCGACCGCGAACCGCTCCGCGGAGAGCGTCTGGAGCACCTGGTCCTTGGCGAGCTCCGGAATCGAGATCGGATCTCCGTCGTTGTCCTGGATCTGCTGGATCTTGTCGAGCAGGGACTTCAGACGCGCCACCTCGACGACGGCCGTGTCGAGGTTCTTGTTGAGATCCGAAAGGCGCTGCTGCACGATCGCCTGCTGCCCCTCGGCGGAATAGATCTTGGTGTCCTTCAGTGTCTCGAGCCGCTTGTCCTCGAGATCCTGGAGCTTCTTGCGGAGAGGAGCGAGCATGCTCTCAATCGACGCGACCGCCTGCGTCGCGTTCTGACTGGCCTTCTCGAGGTTCCGGGCGACGAACGCGTCCGCCACGACGTTCGCCCAGCGGGTCACCTCGTCGCGGTCGTTCCCGCGGATGCTGATGTCCAGGAGGCCGGTCTCGCGCCGCGGGGCGACGCGAACCTGTCGCTGAAACAACGCGATGGGATCCCGTGATTTCGTGAAGCGCGCATCGTTCTCGAGCGCGAGCGTGTGGAAGGCTTGCTCGGCCACCGACCGGCTCTTGACCACTTCGATCTGCGTGTTCTGGTACTTCTGCTCCTCGAACCACCCGTACCCGCCGGCGCCGAGTCCCGAGGCATCCTGTCCGGGAGATACGCGCCGCGCCTGCGGCTGGACCTCGACGGTCGCGGTGGCTTCATACACCGGGGTGGCCGTGAAGCTGTAGAGCAGAACCAACCCGACCACCGCCGAAAACACGGCGGCGACCACCCAGCGACGGATCCAGATCGTGCGCCAGTGCTCCCGGAGATGGATCTCCCGGACCGGTGCCGCAACCAGCTGCTCTCCCGCGTTCATCGCCATGCCTCGTCGTTCCGCCCGATCCGTCGAACCCCCGGTCCTGCCGTCACAGGAACCGCCGATCCACGTACACGCGGTCGCCCCCCTTGAGCAGGGGATCCGGGGTTTTCAGGGACCGGATGCTCTTCAAGTTGTACGTCTTCTTCTCGCCTTTCGCATCCTCGCTGATGACCTGGACCCCCTTCTGGCTCGCCCATTCGGTCAGCCCCCCGGCGACCGAGATCGCCTTGAGGAGGGTCATGCCCCTCTCGAGGGGCACCCGTTGAGGGCTCCGGACCTCCCCCAGGACGTAAACGTAGGGGCGGGGCGGGACGTTGACAATGTCGCCTGATTGCATCGGCGGGTCGATCTCGGCGCGCTCGAACGCGGTCCGATCGACCGGAATCTGGATCTTTCCCGCGCCGTCGCCGGCCTCGCGCGAGATCCCGATCGAATCGCCCGCGTCCATCGTGAGGCCGTCGGCGTCCGACAGGACGTCCTTGAGGGTCGCGCCACCCCGCAGCGCCACGCGCCCCGGCTTTCCGACCGAGCCAGTCACCATGACCCAGCTGCTCTTGTACTCGAGCACCTGGACGTCGACCTTCGGGTCGACGAGGTAGTCGCGGGCCAGAAGGTCGGTTATGCGTGCGGCCGCCTCGCGGACGGTCAACCCGGCGACGGCCACCTCGCCCACGAACGGCACCGTCAGCGTCCCGCCGCGGTTGACGACGACCTGCTGGGTCATGTCTTGCCGCCCGTTGATCGCGATCTGCACCTTGTCGTCGGGGCCGAGCCTGTAGCTTTGTGCGCCCTCCGCCGATCCGAGCTCCGCCGCCGTGAATCGGCTGGTCAGGCGGATGACGACGCTTTGGGGTCCGACATCGATTCCGTTGACCACGCCCGAGGCGAGAGAGAGGTCGAGCCGAACTCGGGAGTCCGAGACGGTGGTCACGGTTCCGCCGCGCAGCAGCCCGTCGCTCTCGCGCTCGAAATCGAAGGGGAACGTCGCACCCCGGGGAAGATCGATCGCGAGCTTGCCGTCCCCGAAGGCGAACGACACGGCCGGGTCGTCCCCCGGCGGCAACCCGATCGTCACGCGAGCGGAGCGCCCGGATCCAACGGACGCATCGTTCGCGGCCCCAGCCCGAAGCGATGCGGTGAATGCGAAGCCGAGGAGCACGGCGAGGAGCGCGAGCCGCTTACAGCCAGCCAAAGACAAACCCTCCGAAAAACTGCATGCTCGCAAAGTCGGAACCGGGAAAGTTCGAGTACCTTCGGGTTCTCTTGATCGACGCATGGAAGGAAACTCGTTCCCGAACGGCCAGATTACCATACAGCTCGAGATCCCCCGTCCGATCGCGCCGCAGCAGGTCCCCGAACTCCGCGCCCGCGAAAACCGGCACCGTGTAGTTCGTTTGAGAGAGCCGGACGGTCATCCCGAAATCGGAGCCCCGCTGAAACGGGCGGTGGAATCGGACGGAACCCTCGTTATATATGTAAAAGTTGTTCTGGACCACGTTGTTCTCGTCGCGGCCGAAGAAGGAACGGTACGGCTGCCGGATGACCGAGCACTGGATGATGCTCCCGCCTCCGACGACGAAGATGAGATCCCCCAGGCCCACGATTCCCCGGAAGTCGGTGACGGCGCCGCCCGTGAACCCGAGGTGCTCGTACCCCAAGCGGAGGTGATACGGCTGCCGGGGGCTGAGCCACCCCTGCAGGAGCAGGAGCGCCGTATCCCCCGCTTCCTTCCGGAACACCGCGTGCGGATCCGCGCCCTCCGAAGTGTCGAAGTGGTCGTAGCGCGTCCCGATGTAGCCGGCGCCGACGCTCGTGTTCGGCCCTACGGGCTCGAGATAGTCGACCTCGCCGTCGAATCCGCGATAGTTGAAGAAGTTGGTCCCGGTGCTGTCGAACTTGAGCGCGTTCCGTTGCAGGGACAACCGGTACCCGCGCGCGCCGCGCTCGTCCCGCTGGAGGCTCAGGACCTCCGTATGAAACGCGAACGATTCTCCGCGGAAGACTACCTCGCCGCCGGGGTCGAACGAGGTCGTCTCCGCGATGCCGGCGACGGCGTGTGCCGAGGCGTCGAAGATGTCGTGGCTGCCGAAGACGAGCTTGAGCGCGGCCTCCGCATCGTTCGACCACTTGCCCGCGACCTGCACCGTCTGCGCGTAGTCCCGCCACAGCAGCGTGTCCGTGAGGCGGAACTGGCTGTTCTTGAACGGCACGGTGAGCGTGAAGGCGGGCTGCGCCGTCATCAGCCCGTCCGGCTGCGGCTTATTGCTCGAGGGCTGGAGGAACAGGTTTGTGTCGTAGAGATACCCGAACGTCAGGGAGGGCGCGAAGATGGCGCGCCCCCAGGCGAGGCCGACCGGAGGAGGGGGCGTGTCGTCGGCCCCCGTCGCGGCCGGGATTCCGAGCACGAGCGCGATCGCCGCCCCGGCGGCCGCGAGTCCCGCGCGCCGCCCGACATGCCGCCATCGGCCCGGCATCAGGTCTGACTCAACGGCCCCCCGGGTACGACGGCGGAGCGAGACGGCGGACGGGGGGAGGCCGCCGCCTGCTCGGCGGCTCGACGCCGCGTCATCAAGCGAACGCGGAGAAACAGGGTGAGCCCCAGACCTGCGGTGAGGACGAGGAGAGTCGCGAGAGTCAGGAGCGCCACCGCGACGCTGTTCATCACCACGACCGCCAGGGCACCGGCGGCCATCAGCACCGCGACCGCGTACAGCGCCAGGACGGCCGATCGATGGGACAAGCCCACGTCGAGGAGACGGTGGTGAAGGTGCCCGCGATCCGGAAGGAAGACGCGCGAGATGTTCCGCGCGACGTATTTCACGCCACCCTGGCCGACGGAATCCATGCGGAGGGTGTTCAACCTCCGCGCGACGGCGAAGCTCGTGTCGAGGATCGGGTAGCCCAGGACGAGGAGCGGAGCGAGCACGGCAACGGCCGTGACGTTCTTCTGGCTGCCGTAGATCGAGATCACGGCCAGGGTGAATCCGAGGAACATGCTCCCGGAATCGCCCAGGAAGACGCGCGCGGGGTTGAAGTTGAACTGGAGGAATCCGACGAGGCTTCCCGCGAGACAGATGCTGATCGCGGCGACGGCCGTCCGGTCGCCCACCGCCGCGATCACCGCCACCGTGGCGGTCGTGATCAGGGCGGTGCCGGCCGCCAAGCCGTCGAGACCGTCGATCAGGTTGAACGCGTTCGTGATCCCGACGACCCAGAGCACCGTGATCAGGAGCGACACCCAGGCGAGCTCGAAGCCGACGTTGGGGAAGCTGAGGAGCTGGATCCGGAACCCCGCGCACCAGATCGCGATCGACGCCCCGATCTGCGCCGCGAACTTGACCTTGAACGACAGCCCGCGGATATCGTCGATGACCCCGAGCACGAGCATCGCGGCGGCGGCAACCGAGAGCGTCGTCCAGTACCGCGCCTTCAAGTGATGCTCGTTGGTCAGGAATCCGGAGGCCGCCGCGGCGAAGCCGAGGCCGACCACGAAGCCGCCGAAGACCGCAATCCCGCCGATGCGCGGGATCGGCGACGAGTGCACCTTGCGCGGGCCGGGGAGATCGACCGCTCCGAGCCGGTGCGCCAGCCGGAGCGTCACCGGCGTGATCAGCCACGCGGCGAGAGCGGAAACGATCAGTGCCTCAAGACCGACGACCCACATCTCGACTCGCGCCCACCCCGCCCCGAGACCCTTTATATACGGCCTTTCGTTGGGATTGCCAGAAAGCCCCGCGGACCGTCAGTCGTTCGCCTGCGATGGCGGCAGGACCGCGGACACGGGGCGGATCCATCTCAAGCGGCGGCAAAGGGCCCAGAAAACCGTCATAATCAGGATCCCCTTGACGAGACGGGTGGCATAGAACGCCACGTTGTTCTCGAACAGGATCATGCTCGGGAAGAGCCCGACGTACGTGGCCCGGCGTATGGGATCGAACCCCGCACCGGCCCCGTATTTCTTGAAGATCCAGACGACCCCGGCGCCGAGGGCGTACATGCCGACGACGACCCCGGCCAGCCCGAAGTTCCAGTAGTAATCTCCGACGACCGACGGAGAGACCTCCGTCTCGACGTCGGGAGCGTCCTTGAGGTGGAACGTGGCGCCGAACTCGCGCCCGAGGCTGATGCTTGGCTTCTCCGGCCAGAGGACCCGCGGCACGAACACGCCGAGAGGCGCCAGAAACAGCGTTTCCCCGTACCGATAGTCCACCGTCCGCCCCGTGTCCGAGATGACCGCAGCGACGGCGGTGACCTGCGACATTCGCGACATGAACGCGAAGAACGAATTGTTGAGGTAGCGGTCGGAGCTCCATTGCGAGGCATCTCGCACGGTCAGGTCGAGTCGCTGGACGGTCCCCAGCTCCCGCCCGTGGAGCCGATACGTGTTGAACACGGGGACGATGACGAAGACGAGAATCAGCGCGCTGGCGATCGTCGCCTTCTTCGGAAGGCGGCCGTGCGCGTAGTAGTAGGCCAGAACGGGGAGGGTCAAAACGAGGAGCGCGGTCAGCTTCGAGCCCATCGTGTAGAAGAGCACGACGGCCGTAGAGCCGATCGCGATCGGAAGAATGAGGAGCGCGTGGGGGCGCCGCATCGCGCCGCGGAACCAGACGTACCACGCCAGGAACCACGCCGTGTAGTACATGAAGTCGAACTGCTGCAGGACGGAAAGGATCGGGTCGACCGCTTGCCCGTAATTCAGCCGCACGACCTGGACATCGTGAACGGCCATTCCCGCCGCCCCGAGAGCCATCGGGATCATCACCACGAGCGGGTTCGTCGGAACCAGCCCCTGGAGCGCCGAGGGCTGGGTACGGGAGAAGCTGGTCCCGTAGCCGACCAGGTACGCGAGGTATCCGGCGACTGCGACGGCGAGCGCCGGGCCGATGAACGGGAGGAGCGCGGGATCACGGATGTCCTGGGGCCGTGCGAGCAGATAGATCGACCCGACGCCAAAATAGAGGAAGTAGAGCGCGGTGGACGGGATGATGAACTCGAACGCGTCGGTCGGGCCGGTCCGCGTGCGAAGTCGCATGTAGAGGAAGAACGACGCGAGGATGACGGCCGAAAGCGCCATGTACTCGACGTTGGCGACGAACCCGACCGACGAAGCGATGGCGGCCATGCCGAGGCATGTCAAGGCCGCCGCAAGCGACGCACGGCGTCCGCTGGCCGAAACACCGCTCGGCGTCGCTGCGCGCTCGACGGCGATTCCCATGGTGTAGGAGTACGTCAGCCAAGCGCCGGGGTCAAGGCAGGCTCGAGAGCGCCTTCTCGAGCCGCACGACGTCCGCCGAATCTCCCACGATTCCGCGGAGTTCCGCGATGACCGTGGCCGCCGTGAGGCGATCTCGGGCGCCGATGTAGAGCTCCGCGAGGCGGACCCGCGGGAGCGGATCCCTCGGCGCGATGATGATCACCCAGCGCAGGGCTTCGCCGGCCTGCGCCGTCTTCCCGAGCCGGCGCGCCACGTCCGCGTATCCAAGCCACATGTCGACGCGGCGGGGTTCCATGCGTCGGGCCTGGTCGTAGAGCCGGAGGGCCTCGTCGAGGCGCCCGCGATTCTCCGCGATCCTCCCGCGCGCCTGGAGGACGTTCGAGACGAACACCGGCTCGCGCTCCGCCGCGGACAGCGGCGCGGCGGCGTCGTCCGGCCGTCCCAGATCGATCAGCATCATCGCGAGGTGATAGGCGTCCTCCGCGTGGGCGAGAGACGTCGCCGGCGCCGCCAGCGCCGCGCGAAAGTCCGCTTCGGCCTCGGCCGCATGGCCGAGCCGCCGCCCCAGGCGCGCGAGGCCGAGGAGCTGCCGCTCGCGATCCTGAAGCGGCGCGGCGCCGACCGACGCGCGGGAGACCCGGTAGAAGGCTTCCAGGAGCTCGGGAGACAGCGCGTCACCGGCGAAGGCGTCGTGCGCCGCGAAGTCGGGGAGGACCTTCGCCGATTCGCCGACCGCCGCCTTGGCCTCGTCCATCAGGCCGTTTTCGGCGAGGGCGAGGACCAGGTCGTCCCGGAAGGGCGCGGTCGCACCCGCCCGATCGATCGCCAGGCGAAGCAGCCCGAGCGCGACCCGGCCGTCGTCTCCGACGAGAGACCACGGCGCCGCGGTCGCGATCACGGAGAAATCGAGCGTTCGCGCCGCGCGAGCGGCGCGCTCGCGCCGCAGGTAGACGCCCGACAGCCCGTCGTAGTACCACCCCGAGGCCGGCACGATCGCGAGCCCTTCGAGGAAGTCGCGAGCGCTCTCCGCGAGCAGCGGGCGAGCTTGCGCCGCCGTCGCCGCGTCCCGCTCCAGGAGGTCGTGCATGTTGAGCCGCGCATCGCCGCAGGACCAGATGGCCTCGACGGAGGCTCCCCCCCCGCGCATCGCCTGGGTCAAGGACTCGACCGCGTCGCGGTACCGGCCGTCGGCCACCTCCCCCAGCCCGCGCTGGTACGCTCCCTGGGCCCAGACCCCGGAGGCCGCCCGGATCAGGTAGACGCCGGCCAGCACGGTGCACGCGAGCCGGGCGGAGAGGGATCGGATCATCGCGAGGACCACCACGACGCCAGCTCGGCCACGATGCGGCCCGAGGCGCGTCCGTCCCAAAGCGGCGGGGGACCGGGCGCCTCCACCGGCTCGAGCGCGGCCTCGAGCGCACGGCGGATTCCCTCCGAGGAGGTCCCGGCGAGACGGTTCGTGCCGTGGGTGAGCGTGATCGGCCGCTCGGTGTTGTCCCGCAGGGTGACGCAGGGCACGCCCAGGATCGTGGTTTCCTCCTGGATCCCTCCGCTGTCGGTGAGGACGAGCCGTGCGTCCGCCATCAGCCGGAGGAATTCGAGGTAGCCAAGCGGGTCGACGAGCCGGACGCCGGCTCGTCCCGGGAGCCCGTAGCGCACGACCGCCGCGCGGGTCCGAGGGTGGACGGGGAAGACGACGGGGACGCGCTCTGCAAGCTCCACGATCGGCTCCAGGATCCGGGCGAACGCGCGCTCGTCGTCGACGTTGGCCGGCCGGTGGAGCGTCAGCACCGCGTACGCGCCCGGGCCCAAGCCCAGGCCCTCGACGATCGTGCTCCGCGCGGCGGCCTCGCGATGCGCGAGCAGCGTGTCGATCATCACGTTTCCCACGAGCCGGATCCGGCTCTCCGCCACCCCTTCCCGGCGGAGGTTCTCGACCCCGCTCGGCTCGGTCACGAACAGCAGATCCGCGATCGCATCGGTGACGATCCTGTTGAGCTCCTCCGGCATGGTCCGGTCGAAGCTGCGCAACCCGGCCTCGACGTGAGCGACCGGGATCCCGAGCTTCACGGCGGCGAGGCTCGCGGCCACCGTCGAGTTCACGTCTCCGACCACCAGCACCAGATCCGGTCGGACGGACTGCAAGACCGGCTCGAGGCGCTGCAGGACGAGGGCCGTCTGCGCGGCGGCGCTTCCGCTACCGACCTCGAGGTCCACGTCGGGGCGCGGGATCGACAGCTCCTCGAAGAAGAGCCGCGCCATGTTCTCGTCGTAGTGCTGGCCGGTGTGCACGAGCGTTGACCGGATCGACGGGGTCTCCGCGCACGCGGCGAGGATCGGAGCGATCTTCATGAAGTTCGGCCGGGCCCCGACCACGTGGACGATCGACAGCGGCGTCATCGCGCCCCCGCCTTGCCGAGAGCCGGCGCGACGACCCATGCGGCGATCACGACGAACAGGAGCGCGTTGGCCGGGATCTGGTGATTGAAGTCGACCCCCGCGTGGACGCCGAGCGAGGCGACCCCCGCCGCGGCTCCCAGGCGCGCAGCTCTCCGCGGTCCTCCCCAGCTCGAGCGGATCGCGGCGACGACGCTCCCCGCGAATCCTGCCGCGACCGCGAGCGTCAGCGCGAGGCCGATGCACCCCCCGGCGAGCGCCGCCTCGATCCAGTCGGAGTGCGCGTAGGTCCACTGGTCGGTCTCGCCGGCCGGCTGGTAGATGGGAAACACCGCGTGGAACGCGCCGTAGCCGCTTCCGGCAAGCCAGTAGTCCCGGAACATCGCGGGCGCCTTCGACCAGACGACCGCGCGCTCCGTCATCTTCGCGCCCCCGGCGGTGACCTCCCACAGCTCGACGTAACGTCCGGCGAGGGGACCCAGAAGGCCGACCGCGGCGACCACGATCAGGACACCCGCGACCGCCGCGACGGCGAAGCTCCGGCGGGCGCGGCTGCGGGCGCCGGCGACGAGGACGATCGCCACGGATGTGGTGAGCAGCACCGCCGCGATCTTGCTCGCCGCGGCGATCCCCGCGACGAGACCCGCCGACGCCGCCACGGCGGACAGCGCGGTCGCCGGCTCGGCGAGCGCCCGCCGCCCCGAGGTGGCGAATCGATCCCAGGCGAACCCGGCCGCCCAGGGAACGAGCAGCTCCATGGCGCCGGCGAAGTGATTGCGGTTGACGTAGGGTCCGAACGGGTGTGTCAGGAACGGCGCGGCGCGAATCCAGAGCAACCTGTCCGGGGCCGAGACGCGATTGGCGAGGCCCACGAGCGCGAGGACCGCGCCGAGCCCGATCAGGACCACCTTGTAGGAGCTGGCGCGGTCGGGATCGGCGCAGCGCCTCGCCACCAGTACGAACGCGGCGAGCAGCGCGGCGTACCAGAAGGCCTTCTCGAGGGTGGCCGCGGGATGCAGGGAGATCGTCCAACCGTGCGGCGGGCTCGGCGCCGGTGCCGCGACCTCAGCCGCGGGGAGGGCGGGCGGCGGGGACGCTTCGGGAACCCGGGCGCGCGCGTCGGCCTCGATCGCACGCAGCCAGTCGGGGCCCGAGCGCGCGCCCCGGAACGCCGCGGCCTGGAGGCGAGCCGCCGCCGGGCTCGCCACGCGAACGATCGCCTGAGGTAACGGCATGCACTGGAGGAAGGCGAACGCCCCGAGCGCCGCGGCGGCGAGGACCCACCCCCGGCGCGACACGCGATCGTGGCGGCCCGGCTCACGCCGCAGCTCGCCGATCGCCCACGCGGAAACGAGGACGGCCGCGGCCGCCCGCACCGCGCCGAACCCGACGCCTCCCCACGCCCAGGGCAGCGCGCACGCGGCCGCGAGCACCAAGATGTCCTCGGCCTCGAGTCGCCCCAAGCCGACCCCGTGCCGCCGGCTCCGCGGGCTCACGCGCGCACCGCCCGCGTCACAGCAGGTCGTCCCGGCCGGACTCGCGCAGCGCGGCGACGAGGGACTTCAGATCCTCGGATGCCGAGCGCGCGGCGACGAGGAGCGCGTCGTCGGTGTCCACGACGACGATTCCGGGCAGTCCGAGGACCGCGACGAGCCGTCCCCTCCCGAACACGACGCTTCCCGGGCTGTCGATCGCGAGCAGGTCGCGGGGGCGACCGTCCTTCAGGCGGGCCGCCGCGTCCCACGAGCCGACGTCGTCCCAGCCGGCATCGAGCGGGACGACCGCGACGCGCTCGGCCTTCTCCATCACGGCGTAGTCGACGGAGATCTTGGGGGCCGCGGACCAGGCGGCGATGCGCCCCGCGCTCACGGCGCGCGCGGCCGCGGCCACCTCCGGGGCCACTCGGTCGGCCGCGGCGAGGAAGGCCGAGGCCTTCCAGACGAACATCCCGCCGTTCCAGAGATAGCGCCCCGAGGACACGAACCGTCGCGCCCGGGCGGCGTCCGGCTTCTCGACGAACCGCGCCACCGCCAGCGCGCGGGCGCGTCCGCCCCGCGCGGGCCGGGAGCGCAGCTTCAGGTAGCCGAAGCCGGTCGCCGGACGGTCGGGGCGGACGCCGAGGCAGACGAGCGAGCCCGACGCCGCCTCCTCCCGCGCCGCGGCGACCGCCCGGGCGAACGCTCCCACGTCGCGCACGAGGTGGTCGGTGGGGAAAATGCCGACCGTCGCGTCCGGATCTTCCCGCGCGACCGTGGCGCAGGCCAACGCGACCGCGGGGGCCGTGTCCCGCGGCGAGGGCTCCAGGATCAGCCGGTCGGCGCGCAGCCGCGGCAGCTCCCGCCGGATCGCGGCGGACAGCGCCTTGGGGGCGACGACCCAGATCCGCGCCACCGGCGCGAGAGAGAGCGCGCGATCCCACGTCTCGCGGAGGAGCGATCGCGCGCCCGCGAGCGGGAGCAGCTGTTTCGGACGAGCGCGCCGGCTCATCGGCCAGAAGCGCGTGCCGCTGCCCCCGGCCAACAGCACGACGTGGAACGCGCCGCCGCGCGCTCCGCCGCGCTCGCGCTTCAGCGCAACTCCCACGTTCGCTTCAATCCGTCTATCACCGTCGTCTCCGGGCGGAACCCGAGGAAGCCCCGCGCCCGATCGATTCCAGCGAGGGAGTGCTTGATGTCCCCGGGGCGGTGCGGCGCGTACTCGGGGGTCACCGCGCGTCCGGCGAACCCGGCGAGGATTCTCACGAGCTCGTTCAGGCTGATCCGCTCGCCACAGGCGATATTGTAGGCGCGGCCGAGTGCTTCGGGCCCGGCGGCGCACGCGCGCAGGTTCGCCTGCACCACGTTCGCCACGTAGGTGAAATCGCGCGTCTGCTCGCCGTCTCCGAAGATCGTCGGGCGCGAGCCGCGGTCGATCGCGGCGATGAATTTCGGGATGACCGCGGAGTATTCGCTCGCCGGGTCCTGCCGCGGACCGAAGACGTTGAAGTACCTCAACGCCACGGTCGGGGTTCCGTAGAGCTTGTGGAAGATCCCGAAGTACGTCTCGCCCGTGAGCTTCTGGAGCCCGTACGGCGAGATCGGGTCGGGCGTCATGGTCTCGACCTTCGGCAGCGTCTCGCTCTCGCCGTAGAGGGACGAGGACGAGGCCATCACGACCCGCCGCACCTTCGCATCGCGGGCCGCCACGAGCACGTTGAGCGTTCCGGTGACGTTGACGTGGTTCGACGCGAGCGGATCAGCGACCGACCGCTGGACGGAGGGAATGGCGGCGTGGTGGAGGACGAAGTCGCACCCCGCCGCGGCTTTCCGGCACGTCGCGAGGTCGCGGATGTCCCCCTCGATCAGCTCGAACGTCCCGCCCAAAGCGCGGGCCCATCCGGGCGCGCCGGACAGATTCTCACGACGGCCCGTCGAGAAGTCGTCGAGAACGCGGGCCGAGTCCCCCGCTCTCAGGATCGCCTCGACGAGGTTCGACCCGATGAAGCCCCCGCCGCCGGTCACCAGGAACGACGCCATCAGACCCTCCCGACGCAGGAGTAACGGAACCCCTTGCCGCGCATCGTTGCCGGGTCATAGATGTTGCGAAGATCCACGAGGACCGGATCCTTCATGGCGGAGCGCAACCGGTCGAGATCGAGCGCGCGGAACTGGTTCCACTCGGTCGCGATGACGAGCGCGTCGGTTCCTTTCGCCGCCGCGTACTCGTCGTCGCAGTACCGGACGTTGTCGCGGGGCGTCTGCGAGGCGATCGCGGCGCCGACCGGATCGTAGGCCTGGACGCGGGCGCCCTCCGCCAGGAGCCCGTCGAGGATTCTCATCGCGGGCGATTCCCGCAGGTCGTCCGTATTCGGCTTGAATGTCAATCCCAGGAGGCCCACGCTGCGGCCCCGGACCGATCCGCCGAGCGCCTCCCGGACCTTGCGAACCGCGGTCGGGATCCGGCCCTCGTTCACCTCGATCGTCGCTTCGACGATCGCGAGCCTGAGTCCCGCCTCGCGCGCCACCTCGAGGATCGCGCGCGTGTCCTTCGGGAAGCACGAGCCGCCGTACCCGGGCCCCGGGTGGAGGAACTTCCCGCCGATCCGCTGATCGAGGCCCATTCCCTTCGCGACGTCGTGCACGTCCGCTCCGAGGCGCTCGCACAGGTCCGCCATCTCGTTGATGAACGAGATCTTCGTCGCGAGGAACGCGTTCGAGGCGTACTTGATCACCTCGGCGGTGATCACGTCGGTGATCAGGACCGGAGTCTCGATGAGGTAGAGCGGCCGGTAGAGGTCCCGCAGGATGGCCGCCGAGGTCTCGTCCTCGCAGCCGATGACGACCCGATTCGGCCGCATGAAGTCTTCGATGGCCGACCCCTCCCGCAGGAACTCGGGATTGCTCGCCACCGCGAAGGCATGGGACGCGCGCCGGTGCGTCTCGATGATCTCGCGCACGATGCGGCCGGTGCCGGCGGGGACCGTGCTCTTGGTCACAACGACCTTGTACGAATTCAGGTTCTCGGCGACCGAGCGCGCCACCTGCTTGACGAAGCTCAGATCGGCGCGCCCGTCGTTCCCTTGCGGGGTCCCGACCGCGATGAACACGACGAGCGAGCGCTCCACCGCCTTGCCGAGATCGGTCGTGAAATCGAGGCGCCCCGCCTTGACGTTCCGCTCGACGAGCGCGTCGAGCCCGGGCTCGTAGATCGGCATCTCGCCCCGGTGGAGCATCGCGATCTTGTCGGGGTTGTTGTCCACGCAGACGACGTGGTTCCCGAACTCCGAGAGGCACGCACCGGTCACAAGGCCCACATACCCCGTTCCGACCACCGTGATGTTCATGAGGAGCTCCCCGAGGCGGCGCGCGCCGCGCGCTCCGCCCGAAACCATGCGATGAATGTCCCGATCCCCTCCGGGAATCCCGTGCGCGGCCGCCAGTCGAGCTCGGCGGCGGCGCGTCCGATGTCGGCCCAGGTCCGCACCACGTCCCCGGGCTGGGCGGCGAGCCGGTCGATGCGCGGTGCCGTGCCCAGGCCGGCTGCGATCGCCGCGACGAGATCGTCGAGGAGCACCGGGTGCGCCCCGCCGAGGTTCCAGATGCGGAAGCCCCGGACGCGCTCCGTCGCCCGCACGATCCCCTCGACGATGTCGTCGACGTACGTGTAGTCGCGTCCCGACGTCCCCGTGCCGTAGACCGGGATCGGCCGGCCGTCGGCGAGGAGCCTCGTGAACTTGTGGATCGCGAGGTCGGGCCGCTGGCGGGGACCGAAGACGGTGAAGAACCGGAGGCATGCGACGTCGAGCCCGAAGAGGTGATGGTACGTGTGGGCGAGGAGCTCCCCCGCGCGCTTGGTCGCGGCGTACGGGGAGATCGGATGGTCGACGGGATCGTCCTCGGAGAACGGAACCTTGGGATTGTCGCCGTACACGGATGACGACGAGCCGAAGACGAATCGCCCGACGCCGTGCACGCGCGATGCCTCGAGCACGCGGACGGTCCCCTCGATGTTGACGGAGGCGTAGCCCACCGGGTCGGCGATCGACGGGCGGACGCCCGCCTTCGCCGCGAGGTGGACGACCGCTCCGAACGGCCCAGCACCGAAAGCCTCCGCGAGCGCCTTGGAGTCGCGGATGTCCCCCCGCACGAGTGTGAACGAGCGGGACGACAGCGCGCCTTGGAGGTTCCGCTCTTTCACGTCGACGGGGTAGAACGGGTCGAAATTGTCGAGGGCGACGACGCGGCGGCCGTCCGCGAGCAGCCGGTCGACCAGATGCGAGCCGATGAAGCCCGCACCGCCGGTGACCAGGATCGCCTCCATGACCCCTCGCATCCCACTCGGAGCGGGCTAGAGCTTCTCGATCTTTCCGCGGCCGTTCGCCACGGACCGCGTCGCGTTCCTCGTGTCGAGGATCCGCTTCGCGTGACGCACGATCGTCGCGTAATCGTACGCCGAGTGGTCGGTGACGATCACGACCAGGTCGGCGCCCGAGAGGGAGCGCGCGTGGATCCGCGTGCTGCGCAGGACGCGTCCGCTCTCGAGCCGTACGGAATCCGAGTAGGGATCGTTGAAGCTGACCTGCGCCCCTTCCTCGTGCAGCAGGCGAATCACGTCGAGCGACGGGGACTCCCGGCTGTCCCCCGTGTCCCTCTTGTAGGAAACGCCGAGCACGAAGACCTTCGAACCCCTCACCGATTTCCGCGCCCGGTTCAGGATCGCCGCGGCGCGCCGGACCACGACTTCGGGCATGTGCCCGTTGATCTCGCTCGCGAGCTCGATGAAGCGCGCGGAGTAGTTGAGCGTCTTGAGCTTCCACGCCAGGTAGTGCGGATCGAGCGGGATGCAATGCCCTCCGATGCCGGGGCCGGGGTAAAAGCGCATGAACCCGAAAGGCTTCGTCGCCGCGCCGTCGATGACCTCCCAGACGTCCAGGCCGAGCTTCTCGCACATCAGCGCGATCTCGTTGACGAGGCCGATGTTGACCGCCCGGAACGTGTTCTCGAGCAGCTTGATCATCTCGGCGGCCTGCGTCGAGCGGACCGGGTGAACGTGGTCGACCGCCTGCCGGTAGAGCAGCACGGCGGCCTTCGTGCAGAGCGCCGTCGAGCCGCCGACGACCTTCGGCGTGTTGCGCGTGCCGTACGTCTGGTTCCCCGGGTCGACGCGCTCGGGGGAGAACGCCAGGAACAGATCCCGGCCGACTGCCAGGCCCGAGGCCTCGAGCTTCGGCCGGAGGATCTCCTCGGTCGTGCCCGGGTAGGTGGTGGACTCGAGAATGACGAGCTGCCCCGCGCGCACCTGGGGCGCGATCGCGCCGAGGGCGGCGACGATGTAGGAGATGTCGGGGTCCTTCGTCTTGCGCAGCGGCGTGGGAACGGCGATCAGGATGGCGTCGAGCTTGGCGCAGCCGTCGTATCCCGCCTGCGCGCGCAGCGCGCCCGAGCGGACCAGGGGCTTGAGCGTGGCGTCGCCGACGTCCTCGATGTGGGAGCGCCCCGCGTTGACCGAGCGAACCTTCCGCGCGTCGAGATCGATGCCGACGACCTTGAACCCCGCCAAGGCGAATTCCACGGCCAGGGGGAGTCCGACGTACCCCAGCCCGACGATGCCGATCCGGGCGCTCCGGTCGGAGATCCTGCGCTCCAAGGTCTCGAAGTGCGGATTCGGGCTCATGCCGGGCTCCCGGGGGGTGCAGGCGTTCGAGTATTCCAATATATAGACGTCGGAGCGGCCGCCGCCAAGAGATACCGCGCGAGCTAGGGGTTCGGCGGTGGCGCCCCGGGCGAGAGGGACGGGGACGGCGAGGGCGCCGTGATTCCGGCCTTTTGGTAGTGCCGGAGCATCCAGCGCGCGAACTTGCTGTCGCCGACCCCCGCGACGACCTCCTCGGCCGAGTCGTAGAGCACGCGGTCGTTGACGAGCATCCCCAGCGTACCCTTCCCCTCGTTGATCTTGCGGGTGATCTCCGCGAGGTTGGTCACGGTCTCCTTGAGCCGTGCCGCGAGATCCTCCGAGTACGCTTTGTCGTTCAGCACCTTTCCCAGGAACCCGTCCGTCGACTCGAGACGCCCGGCCACTCTCTTCAAGGACTCCGCGGCGTCGCGTAGCGCGGTGATCGCCTGCTGCGACGACCCATCCTTCTTGAACAGATCGCCCGCGGCGCCCTCGCCCCCCGAGGCGCGCTGGAGCATGTCCGCCAGGTTGGTGACGGCGCGGCCCAGGTCGTCGAGCTTCCCGCCGACGTTCGGATCGTTGATCAGGCGGCCGGCGAGCCCGTTCCCCTTGCGGATCTGGCCGGTGACGGCCTCGATGTTCTTCAGCGTCTCTTGAAGCGCGGTCAGGCTCTCCTTGCCGAACTCCGGGTTCTGCAGCGCCTGGCCGACGAGGCCTTCCCCCTTCTGGAGCGGCTCGAGGATCTGCTTCAGCGAGATCGTGATCGCGCTGAGGTTGTCGGCGATGTCTTCGCTCTGCTCGAAGATGCGGCTGCCCGCGGCGGAGGGCACCAGGTCGCCTTCGGGGATCGCGGGCTGCGCGGCGTCGCCGGCGGTCAGCTCGACGTACTTCTCGCCCGAGAGGTACTGGAGGAACTTGAGGGAGGCCTGCGACCCGATGCGCACGCGGGTCGCGTAGGCGCGCTGCACGCCGAGCGCGACCTCCACGCCCGCGGCCGCCGGATCGGTCGACAGGCGCAGCTCGGTCACGGTGCCGACCAGCACGCCGCCCATCTTGACTGGCGATCCGACGATCAGCCCGTCGGTCGACGCGAAGATCGCGCGGTAGGTCGCCTTGCGGGAGAACAGGCGCGACTCGCCGCCCACGGCCATCACGCCGACCGAGAGGACGATAAGCGAAAGGGCGAGAAACGCCCCCACCGTCGCCTCGCGCCCCGAGGACCTAGGCATATCCGCCTCCCTGGAGGAAATTGCGGAGCACGGGCTCCGTCGCGGCCTTCGCCTCGTCCACGCTCCCGTGGAAGCGGATCTTGCCCTCGTGGAGGAACGCGATCCGGTCGCCGACCGTGAACGCGGAGTGGATGTCGTGGGTCACGACGATCGAGGTGACGCCGAGCTTCGATTGCAGGCTCCGGATGAGGTGATTGATCGTGTTCGCCGTGATCGGGTCGAGCCCGGTCGTCGGCTCGTCGTACAGGATGGCACGCGGCGCCAGCGCGATCGCCCGGGCGAGCGCCACGCGCTTGCGCATCCCGCCGGAGAGGTCGGCCGGCATCAGATCGAGGATCCGGTCGAGCTCCACGAGGGAGAGCACCTCGCGCACGCGGGCCTCGATCTCCTCCTCGCTCCGGTCGGTGTGCTCGTGAAGGGCGAACGCGACGTTCTCGAGCACGGTCATGGAATCGAACAGCGCCCCCGCCTGGAACAGCATGCCGACCTTCTTGCGCGTCTCGAGCAGCTCGTCCTCGTCGAGGTGGGAGATCTCGACGCCGTCCACCCAGACCTCCCCACGGTCGGGCTTGTGGAGGCCGACGGCATGCCGCAGCAGCACCGACTTCCCCGAGCCGCTGCCCCCGAGGACGACGCAGGTCTCGCCGCGGTCGACGTCGAGATCGACGCCGCGGAGAACGGGCTTTGCCTCGAAAGTCTTCTCGACGGCCCGGAAGCGTAGGAATGCGTCGCCCAAGAGTGCCCTCAGAACATCAGGAACATCTGCGTGAGGAAGAAGTCGGAGATGATCACGGCGATCGAGGCGACGACGACCGTGTTGGTCGTCGCCTTTCCGACCCCGTCCGCGCCGCCGGTCGCGTTGAGCCCGTTGTAGCAGGCGATGATGCCGATGAAGAACGCGAAGAAGAACGTCTTGCCGATGCCGCTGACGACGTCGTACACGGTCAGCGCCAGCAGGATGTGGCTGACGAAGTACGCCCGCGGCTGGCCGATCTGCGTGACCGCCATGACGAGGCCGCCGAACAGCCCGATGGCGTCCGCGAGGACCGTGAGCAGCGGCAGCGCGATCACCAGCGCCCCGACACGCGGGACCACGAGCTTCTTGGTCGGGCTCGCCGCGAGCACCCTCAAAGCGTCCACCTGCTCGGTGACGGCCATCGAGCCCAGCTCCGCCGTGATCCCGGCTCCGACGCGCCCCGCGACCATCAGCGCCGTCAGGACCGGCCCGAGCTCGCGCACGATCGCCAAGCCGAGCAGGTTGCCGACGAACGACTGCCCGCCGTAGGACGCCAGCGAGTACGCCGTCTGCACCGCGAGGACCATCCCCGTGAACAGCAGGGTCACGTTCGTGATCGTGATGGATTGCACGCCGAGGTGCTCGAGCTGCTCCAGCCAGAGCGCCCGCTCGAACGGGCGGCGGAAGGCCTGCCGGATCCCGTCCGCCGACAGAAGCGTCATGCCCCCGAGCGCAACGAGCCAGCTCCGCAGCAATCCGTTCATCGCGTGGCGGAAGGATAGGGAGGGGCGATAGGACGGTCAAGGTTCCGCGTTCCGTGCGCGCGCCCACGCCAGCACGGTCACAGCGGCGAGAGCGAGGTCGGCGGACGCCAGGGCCAGGAACGCCTCGGGACGGCCTCCGCGCCACGCCCAGACGAACAGGAGAAAGCCGAGCGTGCGGCCCGCGGCCGACAACGGAGCGACACCCGCGTACCGTCGCGGGTCGAGCGCGGCGAGGGCGTAGACCCCGGCGAGGATCGTCAGTAGCACCCCGCACAGCGCGAGGTAGACGGGGTCCTCGGGAACCGCGAGACCGAGCCATCGCGCCGCCGCGCGGGTGAATCCGAGGATCGCCACCGCGAAGACGAAGTCGTACGCGGCTCCGAGCGCCATCACGCGTCCGAGGCTCCCCCATCGATCGATCGTCGCCACGCTTGCTCCCCGGCCGCGATTATAGGGACCGCGTATACTCCCACGCCGCATGTTGCGCGGCCTCCTGACGATCGTCACGTTCGTCGTCGCCACGACGGTCCTGGGATTGACCGGGATCGTCGCCGGCGGGATCACCGGCCGAACCGAGATCGTGTTCCGGCTCGGCCAGCTCTGGTCCCGGCTCATTCTCGGCGCCGCGGGCGTGGCCCCCATCTATTCCGGTCTCGAGCACGCGGGCGGCAAGACCCCCCGCGTGTTCCTCGCGAACCACCTCTCCGCCCTCGACATCTGGGTTCTCGCCGTGATCCTTCCCGACACGACGCGCTTCGTGTCGAAGCGCTCGGTCTTCTGGATCCCGGTGCTCGGCCAGGCCATGAAAGTGGCGGGATTCATCCCGATCGACCGCAAGGACAAGACGCGGGCGATCCGGAGTCTCGCTGGGGCGACCGCCGCGATCCGCGGCGGCGCGTCGGTGATCCTCTTTCCGGAGGGCACGCGCAGCCGGGACGGCAAGCTCGCGCCGTTCAAGAAGGGCTCGTTCCACCTGGCGCTCGCCGCGGGGGTCCCGATAGTGCCGATCGCGATCTCGGGCACGGGAACGATCCTTCGCCCGCGGTCGATCGTCATCCGCCGCGGGACGGCGCGGGTCACGGTGCTCCCCCCCCTCGATCCCGCCTCGTTCGGCGAGCGCGGGGTCGAGGCGCTCGCCCGCGAGGTCCGCGCCCGGATCGCGGGGTGCCTCGCCCCGGAGGAGCTCGCGGACGCCGACCGAGCGCCTCAGAACATCGTGTAGATGAACGGGGCGAGCGCGCTGTTCGCGGTGAGCGCAATCACGACGCCGAGCAGAAGGAGCATGAGCACGAGCGGCAGCAGCCAGAACTTCTTCCGCTCCCTCAGGAATGCCCACATCTCCGCGATCAGAGACGTCCGGCCCATCAGTACCTCTTCGCGTACCGCTCGATCGACGGCGGAACGCTGTCCCGGTCGACCCAGTAAGTCGATCGGCCGTCCTTGAACGAGGTGTCGAGGGGCTTGGACCCGAAGCGCCGCGACACCAACCCGACCGGGGTGAGCACTAGGAAGTAGAACAGGGAGAGCGCCACGAGGGTCATCACCCGACCCAGCGCCTCCGCAACCGTCATCCAAATGCGAAAAACCGCGATCCAAGCCCTCCTCGCGACGAGCGCGACCAGCAGCGCGGCGACGCCGCAGGCCGCGTAGGCAACGGCGCGCGTGGCGTGTCCGCGGAGCACCGAGCCGGTCGCGAAGACCCCGCCCAGGACGGCCAGGACGACGGCAAACTCGAGCGCGCGACGGTATTCGGTCTTCCGGCGTCTGGCCATGCGAGCCTCAGTCCCGTCCGCGCTCGGACGGGTCGGGGGGCGACGCCGGAGCGAGCCCGACCCTCTTGCGGTCGATCACGAACGAGCCGAGCACCAGGAGATCGATGTTCGTCCGGCAGAAGCACCGGTAGGCGTCCGCCGGCGTGCATACGATCGGCTCTCCGCGCACGTTGAAGGACGTGTTGACGACCACCGGGCACCCGGTCCTCTCGTGGAACGCCGTGATCAGGCGGTGGTAGCGCGGGTTCTCCTCCGGCCGGACGGTCTGCACGCGGGCCGATCCGTCGACATGCGTGACGGCGGGGATCGTCGACCGGAGCTGCGCCAGGCGGGCGAGGCCCGTCACCCCGGTCTCTCCGACCGGAAGCCGCCGCCGTGCCGCGACCGGAGCCACCAGGAGCATGTACGGAGAGTCGACGTCGAGGTCGAACCACTCGGACGCGTGCTCGCGCAGGACGGAAGGCGCAAACGGCCGGAACGACTCCCGGAACTTGACTTTCAGGTTCATCGTCGTCTGCATCGACGGACTGCGCGGATCGCCGAGGATCGAGCGCGACCCGAGCGCGCGCGGGCCGAACTCCATCCGGCCCTGGAACCACCCTACGACCGCCTCGTTCGCGAGCGCGTCCGCGACGCGCCGCACGAGCGATTCCTCGTCGGCGTACCGCTCGCTCGGGATCCCTTCCGCCTCGAGGAATGCGGCGATCTCGTCGTCCGCGAACGACGGGCCGAGCAAGCTCGCGCTCTGCGTGTCCGCAATGCCGGACGGCTCGCGCGGAGCCCCGAGGATCTGGTGGTGCACGAGGAGGGCCGCCCCGAGCGCGCCACCGGCGTCGCCGGCGGCCGGCTGGATCCAGATCGACGCGAACGGCCCTTCGCGCAGGATCCGCCCGTTCGCCACGCAGTTGAGCGCCACGCCACCGGCGATGCACAGCGACGGCAGGCCCGTCTCCCGGTGCGCGAACCGGGCCATGGCCAGCGTGGCCATCTCCGTGACCACCTGGATCGATGCGGCGAGGTCCATCTCGCGCTGCGTCAGCGGCGACTCGGGGGCACGGCGCAGGCCGCCGAAGAGCTCGTCGAAGGCAGGCGAGGTCATGCGGAGCCCGCCGACGTAGTCGAAGTAGCGCATGTTCAGGTGGAGCGATCCGTCGTCCTTGATCTCGACGATCTCGTCGAGGATCCGGTCGACGTAGATCGGCGAGCCGTACGGGGCGAGCCCCATCAGTTTGTACTCGCCGCTGTTGACGGTGAACCCGGTGAAGTACGTGAATGCCGAGTAGAGGAGCCCGAGCGAGTGCGGGAACCGCAGTTCCTTGAGGAGGCGGACCCGGTTCCCCTCCCCGACTCCGAGCGAGGCGGTGGCCCATTCCCCGACCCCGTCGATCGTCAGGATCGCCGCCTTGCGGTACGGCGATGGAAAGAACGCGCTCGCCGCGTGCGATTCGTGGTGCTCGGTGTAGAGGACCGGGCCGTCGTACTCTAGAGCGTCCCCGATGGTCTCGCTCATCCACAGCTTCTGCTTGAGCCACAGCGGCATCGCCATGAGGAACGACCGCAAGCCGTGCGGAGCCTCGTGCAGGTAGCTCTGGAGCAGCCGCTCGAACTTGACGATGGGCTTGTCGTAGAAGACGACGTGGTCGAGCTCCGAGGCGGACCCGAGCCCGGCCTCCGCGAGGCAGTAAGCGGCGGCGCGGGCGGGGAATCCCGCGTCGTGCCTTTTCCGCGTGAAGCGCTCTTCCTGAGCCGCGGCGACGATCCGGCCGTCCGAGACGAGGCAGGCCGCGCTGTCGTGGTAGAAGGCCGAGAGCCCCAGGATCGTCGCGCCCATCCTTCGGTGGAGCTCCCGTTCAGCGCCCGACGGGAACGCGCATGTCGACACCGAACGCGCCGAGCACGCGCAGGGCGAGCCGGCGCGAGAGCAACCCCTCCCGCGCCCCGCCCATCTCCTCGTCGAGCGCTTCCATCACGGGGATCCCGAAGCCCGTCTTCGGCCGGGTGAGCAGCGCCGCCGGGATCTCGGGGGCGGCCAGGCGCACGGCGGCGGCCTTTCCGCCCGTTCGTGCCGGCTCGAATCCGTGGGCCGCGATCGCGTCCCGCAGCGTGATGTCGACGAGCGGAACGCGCAGCTCGAGGGAGTGCGCCATCGAGGCCCAGTCCGAGTCCCGCAGCAGCTGGTCCCGCATGTAGAGCGAGGATTCGAGGAGATGGACGGCCCGCCACGGATCGGCGTGAGCGTCGTCCCAGCCCGCCGAGCGCAGCACGCGCGCCGCGCGCTCTTCGGGATCCACCTCGGCCAGTCCCGCGCGAGCCAGGTCGTCCCCGACGAGGCCGGCGATCTCCTCCGGCAGGAACAGCGCACGGCGCAGGACGTACGCCCCGGGGATCGTCCGGCCGTAACGCAGGAGCCCCGGGAGCTTGGGACGCGACCGCGCTCCCGGCTCCGCCAGCAGGGGCCAAACCCGCGCCGCCCCCGGGATCGACGCCAGCGCCGATGCGCGGCGGTTCCACGCGGGGACCTCCCGAAAACTGCCGTACCCTCCGAACAGCTCGTCTCCGCCCAGACCCGAGAGGACGACCTTGAACCCCAGCTCGTGCGCGACGCGGCTGACGACCCAGGTGTTGAACCCGTCGATGCTCGGCTGGTCCATCGCGGCGGCGGCGCCCGTCCAGAGGTCGCGAAGGTCGGCGCGCGACAGGGTCCGGACGACGTGCTGCGTCCCGAGGGCGGCCGCCACCTCGCCCGCCGGTCCTCCCTCGTCGCGCGGCGTGCCGGCGAAGTCCTCGAACCGGACGGTGATGGTCGTCAGGGAGCCGGGCGTCCGCCGTCGGGCCAGCGCCGCGACCAGGCTCGAATCGAGCCCGGCCGAGAGGAACACCGCGACCGGAACGTCGGCGACGAGATGCGCGCGCACGCTGTCTTCGAGCGCGTCCGCGACCCCGAGGGCGCCGGCCGGCGCGTCTTCGAATCGCGTGATCTCCCGATGCGGAACCGGCTCCCCCACGCGCCCCGCGCGCACGAAGAGGTGGTGACCGGCGGGAAGCGCGCGGATCCTCCGCCGGAGCGTGTACGGCTGCGGCACGCTTCCCCACAGGAGGAATCCCACGAGCCCCGCCGGGTCGAGGTCCCGCGGAACGGCGCCGCTCGCCTCGAGCGCGCGCACCTGCGACGCGAAGTGCAGGTGGCCGCCGGACTCTGCGTAGTAGAGCGGCTTGATCCCGTACGGGTCCCGCGCGAGCAGCAGCGCCTTCTTCCGCTCGTCCCAGAGGGCGATCGTGTACATGCCGCGCAGGCGGGCGAGCATCGCCGTCCCTTCGCGGGCATAGAGCGCGAGGATCACCTCGCTGTCGCTCGTCGACACGAACGATTGCCCGGCGGCGGCCAGCTCCGCGCGCAGCTCCCGGTAATTGAAGATCTCCCCGTTGAAGACCATCCGGAAGCGCCCGCCGTCGAACGCCATCGGCTGCGCGCCGGTCGGCGAGAGGTCGATGATCGCGAGACGGCGGTGGCCGAGGCCCACGGCGCCGTCGGCCGCAATCCAGGCGCCGTGCCCGTCGGGGCCGCGGCGCGCCATCGCGTCGCGCGTCCGGACGAGGACGTCCCCGTCGACGGGTGGAGCCGCCGAATCCAGCCTCAGGATCCCGTTGATTCCGCACATCGCCGCGTCACCGTCCGCCCGCGCGGGAGAGGACCTCTTCATACAGCCGGGCCATCCCCGCGGCCACCTTCGGCCACGCGAATTCCGAGACGACCCAGCCCCGGCCCCGCTCCCCCATCGCCTCGATCCGCGCGTCCTCCGCCGCGAGCACCTCGGCCAGCGCTCCCCGGAGGGCGGCCTGATCGGGGCCGACCCACCATCCGCAACCGTGCTCGAGAAGGCCCTCCCAGGGCGTGCCCGTCGAGGCCACCGCGGGGGTCCCGTGCGCCAGCGCCTCGGCGACGACGTTCCCGAAGTTCTCCGTGAACGAGGGGAGCACGAGACACCGCGCGCGCGAGAGGAGACGCCCCTTGGCCTCGCCGCCGACTCGCCCGGGAAAGTCGACCCGGCCCGCGAGGCCCAGGCGTGCCACCGCGGCCTCGACCTCAACGCGGTGACCCTTGTCGTCGGGTCCCGCGATGACCAGACGGCCCGGCCTCCCTCCGGCGAGCTCTCCCCACGCCGACACCAGCGCGAGGATGTTCTTCTTCGGGTGGATACGGCCGAGGTAGACGACGTCCGGCCTCGTGGGCCCCGCCTCGGCTTTCAGACGCGCGACCGCTGCGGCGTCCGGGACCTCCACGCCGTTCGGGACGACGCGGATCGGCACCCCCGAGACGTGCGCCGCGACGTGCCCGCGCTCCATCTCGGCGGTCACGTGAAGCATCGCGGCACGGGAGAACGCACGCGTTCCTCCGGCGATGCCGAACAGCCGCTTCTTCCAGGTGCTGTACACCAGGGCCTTCGGATCGAAGCACCCGCGCGGGGAGACCACGTAGGGAACGCCGGCCGCGCGCGCGGCGCGGGCGGCGACGATCGTCTCCCACATGTAAACCGTCGAGAGATGGACGATGTCGTGCTGCGCGATCGTCCTCACGATCTCACGACCGGCCGGACGGGAGACCGGGATGCTCGGGTGCGGCGTCGAGCCGTAGAACACGGGGACCCCGCCGTGCTCGATCCACCGGTCGGCGGGCACGTCGAGCGGCTTCGGACCGTTCCGGTTGGTCGTGATGGCGCGGACGTCGAATCCCATCCGGCGCATCTCGACCGAGAGCCGGAACACCTGATCCGGCGGTCCTGCGTACGCCGTCGCGGGCGGGAACGAGCCGATGACGTGGAGGACCCGCATCACGCGTCCGGGCTCGTCCCGAGTCTCCAGGCGCTGGACAGCCGGAGCAGGCCCGCCAGGTCTCCCTGGAAGGCGGTGAGCCCGCACGAGACCGCATACGCGCCCAGCGTCGCGAGCGCTGCGCCCCAGGCACCCCACCGCGGAATGAGCGCGGCGTAGAGGACCCCGGCGACCACCGCGGCGGCCGCCTGGACGAGGAGCAGCCGGCCGGTCCGGTGCCGGGCGTACACCAGGACCTCGAGGACGATCTGCGCGGCCTGGAAGGCGAACGCCGCACCGATCCAGGCGAGCAGGGGCGCCGTCGAGCCGAAGCGCTGCCCGAAGCAGACGTGCGTCAGCGGCTCCGCGAGAAGCCCGATGAGGGCGTCGCCCGCGATCGCGCACGCGACGACCCCCGCGAGAACCGCGAGGAGCACGCGGCGCGCGCGCCTGAGGTCGCCGGAGTCGACAGCCGAGAAGAAACGCGGCCTGACGATCGTCAGCCCCACCTGCCCGAGCGCGATGAAGGGCTGACTCGCGATCCCGTACGCCGCCGCGTAGAGCCCCGCCGCGTCGCGGCCGTGCAGGGCGGCCAGAGCGTACCGGTCCCCGACCGCCACGATCCACACGAACAACGCGAGCGGGGCGAGCGGGAGCGCGTACCGCTTCATCCGGGGCCAGGCCTCGCGCATCCAGGCCTCGCCGTGCGGCGTGCGCGTGGAGGGCTCGCGGACGAACGCGCGTGTGCACGCCCGATTCGACAGGAGGACGACCACGAGGAGTCCCACGAGCACGCGGTCGCTTCCCGGTCCGGCGAGGAGGATCGCGGCCACGGCCCCGACCGGGCGGACGAGCGCATCGATCGCGGTCCATGCCGCGAACCTCGATTGCGCGCGGGTCGCGCTGAGCACGCTGAGCTCGTACGCGCGCGCGGTATCCGGGACGATGATCGCCATGGCCGCCACCACCGCGACGAGCGTCGTCGGAGGCACGCCCTTCCCCGACAGCGCCAGCCACGCCACGATCCCCGCCGCCGCCAGCGCCGCCACCGCGCCGGCGAGTTTCTCGAGACGCGGCTTCAGGATCCGTCGCATGTCGCCCGTCGCACCTTGGGCTGCGGCCTCGGGGTGATAGCGGAGCACCGACTGCGTCAGGGCGGCCGGGACGATGGCGAGCCCCAGCAGCCCGATTCCCTGCAGGAGGGCCAGCGTCCCGTACGCGGCGGGATCCATCAGGCGCGTCAGGAAGAAGACGGTCGCAAAGCGCCCGGCCGCGCCGGCGACCTGGGCGGCTCCCAGCTCGATCCCTTCGCGCGCCACACGCTTGACGGTCGCGCGCGAGGCCATCGCGGTCCCGGCCGGTTCGGGAATCACCGGTGGGAGGCGTCCGGGCCGGCTCCGCGGATCGCCGCGTGGACGGCGATCGTCGCGCGGCTGACCGACAGGAGCGTGTCCAGCGCGACCGGTGCGGGCCCGCCGGAGCGAACGGACGCGATCAGGGCGGACAGCTCTTCCGCGTGGCCCTTTCCGGCCGGTCCGAGCCTCGAACGCCGTCCCGCGGCGAAGATCGCTCCGGACCGGAAGTCCTCCAGGACCACCGAGACGCCCCCCGCGTGCGCCTCGACGCGCTCCTTGCCGAGCGCCGCCCCGCCCGAGGCCGTGTAGAGAATCTGGCCGACGCTTCCGTCACCGAACGACAGCTGGATCGCGACGTCCTGCGCCGTCGCCCGGCTTCGCCCCGCTTCGCGGGCCTGAACCGATTCGATGGGCGCGTCCCCGGTCAGGAAGCTGAGGAAGTCGACGAAGTGGCAGCCCTCGCCCACGATGCGTCCGCCGCCGACCTCGGGATCGAGCGTCCAGTGACCGGCGGGCACCGTGCCGGCATTGACGCGATACGTCGCGAGGATTGGCCCGCGGCCGGACAGCGCCCGTCGCATCGCGCGCGCCATCGGGGCGAACCGCCGGTTGAACCCGACGAGCAACACGCTCGTCGACGCGCGCGCCGCGGCCTCCACCGCGTCGAGCCCCGCCGCGTCGATCGCGAGCGGCTTCTCGACGAACACGTGCTTGCCCGCGGCGAGCCCATCGGCGGCGAGCGCGGCATGCGAGTCGTGGCGGGTCGCGATGCAGACGAGATGCACGGCCGGGTCCGCGAGGACCTCCGCGGCGTCGGTCCCGATCTCGGCGAAGCCGAACTTGCGCTGGGCGTCGTAGGCGGTCAGCCCGTGCGCCGTCGCGACGCGGGCCAGCCGGATGCCGGAGGCCCGCCGGAGCGCGGGGAGCAGCACGCTCCGGGCGAACGCCCCCGCGCCCACGAACCCGACTCCGATCTCGCCCGGGACCGCCCCGGCCTCGCTCCGCCGCGGAGAGGGAGCCGCCGGCCGGGCTGCCGGAGAGGCGCCGCCCGGGTACTCGATGAGCATGCCGAGCGGCCGCGGCTCGCCGGACGACAGCAAGACGTCGTAGGCGCGCGGCGCCTCGGCAAGCGCATAGCGATGCGTCACCAGCGGGCCCACGGCGACCGCACGGGACGCGAGGGCGTGGAGGAACGCCTCCAGGTTCCGGGTTTCCGTCCAGCGGACGTACCCCAGCGGATAGTCGACCCCCCGCTCCTCGTAGGCGGCGTCGTACCGCCCGGGGCCGTACGAGCGGGAGATCCGCAGCTCGAGCTCCTTCGCGTACGCGATCTCCCGGGGGAGGCCGAAGGGGACGAACCCCAGCGCGACGATCCGGCCGCGGTCGCGGCACATGCCGCCGGCGGCGACCATCGGGGCGTCCGTGGCGCTCGCCGCGGCCACCACGACCGCGTCGACCCCGTTCCCCGACGTCCAGGCGAGCGCGGAGGCGACCTGATCGTCGGTGGACCCGGCGAGGCCGGTCTCGGCGCCCAGGGCGAGCGCGCGCTCGACGAGGTCCGCCGAGAGGTCGTACGCCGCCACCCGCGCGCCTCCGGCGCGCAGGAGCTGCACCGCGAGAAGACCCAGCACGCCGCAGCCGATCACCGCGATGCGTCCGGCGAACTCGGGCTCGGCGAGCCGCACGCCGTGGAGCGCGATCGCGCCCAGCGTCGAAAACGCCGCGTCCGCGAGCGGAACGCCGTCCGGAACGCGCGCGGCCAGGTTCACCGGAACGCAGATCTGCTCGGCGTGGCTCGCGACGTTCTGTCCGCAGCAGGCCACGCGGTCGCCCACGTGGAAGTGGTCGCCGGCCGCCGGGGCGACCGCGAGCACCGTGCCCGCCGACGAGTAGCCGAGCGCCTGCGGCTCGGAGAGCTTCGCCTGCACCTTCCGGTAGGCCGCGAGGACGCCCTCGCGCTTGACCGTGTCGATCACCCGGCGCACCAGGTCCGGCCGTGCGCGTGCGGTCTTGAGGTACGAATCGCGCGCCGCGGCCACGGTCCCTCGCTCGGTGCCGGGCGAGACCACCGAGTAGGCGTTCTGGACGAGGACCGTTCCGGGGCGTAGCGCCGGGGGCGGAAGCTCCAGGACCTGGATCGTCCCGGCCCGCGGATCCTGGAAGAGCTGCCGCATCGCCGTGCCAGAATAGCAGCGGAGGAGGCTTGGGTTCGCTGCCGCCGCAACGTGTCCTGATCTTCAGGATCGGAAGTCTGGGTGACACGCTCGTCGGAGTCCCCGCGCTGCGCGCGGTGCGGGCGCGGTACCCCGAGGCGCGGATCACCCTCCTGTGCGACCGGCAGGTGGGGAAGAGCTGGGTGCTGGCTGCGGACGTCCTGTCGGGGACAGGGCTCGTCGACGACTTCCTCTATTACCCGTTCGATCCGACGTCGCTCGGTCGACGGCTCCAGCCGCTGCGCATGGCTCGGCTGCTGCTGTCGATCCGGGCGCGGCGCTTCGACGCGTTCGTCTACCTCGTGCCGTCGAACCGGGGAGCCGAGGCAATCGCCCGCGACCGGCGGTACTTCGCCCTCGCGGGGCTCCGCGCGTCCGTCGGCTTCGAGGGGTTCCCGGATTTCCCGACAAGGCGCCCCGCGGGTGGGTTCGCGCCGGTCCTGCAGGAGGCCGACCTGCTCCTGGCGCGCCTGGCCGTTTCCGGCTGGCAGGTCCCGGCGCCCGGCGCTGCCGACATGACCCTGCGGGCGGACGCTCCCGAGCCGGAGGCCGAGGCGTGGCTCTCCTCTCACCCGAGGACCTCCGGCGGGCCGCCAATCGCGGTCGGGATCGGCGGGAAGAAGCCCGTGACGGTCTGGCCGCTCGAGAGGTACGACGCGGTCGTGCGGCACCTGATCCGGAGCCGCGACGTCTGGCCGGTCGTTTTCGGGGGGCCCGAGGATGCGTCGGGCGCGGAGCGTCTGGTCGCCGGCTGGGGGCGGGGGGCGGTCGGCGCCGGCGCGCTCACGCCGCACCAGGGGATCGGAGTGATGCGCCACCTCGCGCTCTACGTCGGCAACGACACCGGGACCATGCACATGGCCGTCGCCGCAGGGCTGCGCTGCGTCGCGCCGTTCTCCTCGGCGCATCTTCCCGGATGGTGGTTTCCCTACGGGACGGGCCACCGGGTCCTGCGCACGGCCATCGAGTGCGAGAACTGCGGCCTGCAGGTGTGCGTGGAGCGGGGTCTCGCCTGCCTCCTAGGGATCGATGCGGCGCGCGTCGTCGCGGCCTGCGAGGAGGTCCTCTCCGGTGCCGCGCCGCGCAGCGGCTAGAATGGCCGCTTCCGTGAGCGAGGAGGCCGCGTGAATCCGAAGATCCTGGCCGCGCTCGACGATCATCGCCGGGTGGCCGAGGCGCTGTCCGCGGCGGTCGCGCCCGCGATCGAGAGCGCCGCCGCCTCCATCATCGCGAGCTACCGGGCCGGCGGTAAGGTGATCGCGATGGGCAACGGCGGCAGCGCCGCCGACGCGCAGCACTTCGTCGCCGAGCTCGTGGGGCGGTACAAGCGGGAGCGCTCGGCGCTTCCGGCGATCGCTCTGACGGTCGACCCGTCGATCGTGACCGCCGTCGCGAACGATTACGGCTATGCGGAGGTGTTCGCCCGCCAGGTGCGCGCCCACGCGCGCGCCGGGGACATCGTCCTCGGCATCTCCACCAGCGGCAACTCCGACAACGTCTGCCGCGGGCTCGTCGCGGCAAGGGACGCGGGGGCGCGGACGATCGCGCTGCTCGGCGGGACGGGGGGCCGGATCAGGGACCTCGTCGACCTCGCGATCGTCGCCCCCTCGTCGGACACGCCCCGCATTCAGGAGGCGCACATCACGATCATCCACGTCGTGTGCGACCTCGTGGAGGAGGCGCTGTCCGCCGATGAGCACGCCTAGGCTCGAGGAGCTCCTCACGCGCCTGGCGGGCGCCTCGGTCGTCGTCGTCGGCGACGTGATGCTCGACGAGTACGTCTGGGGGGACGTCGGGCGGATCTCGCCGGACGCGCCGGTCCAGGTGGTCGACATCAGGCGGCGGTCGCACGCGGTCGGCGGCGCGGCCAACGTCGCGCACAACATCCGGGCCGCGGGAGGCGAGGTCTTCCTCGCCGGCGTCGTCGGGGACGACGCCGCGGGCGGGACGCTCATGGCGATGCTGACCGCCGCGGGCATCGACGCCGCGGGACTGATCGTCGTCCCCGGACGCCCGACCACGGTCAAGACCCGCGTGATGGCCCGCGGCCAGCAGATCGTCCGCCTCGACTCCGAGGACCGCTCACCGCTCGCGTCTGGAGTGCGCGCGTCGCTGCTCGCACAGGTTGCCCGGACCCTCCCACGATGCGGCGCAGTCCTCGTGTCCGACTACGCGAAGGGCGTGGTCGACCGGGGCCTCGTCGGCGAGATCGCGAAGCACCGTGCTCCGGGGAGCCGCGCCCTCCTTCTCGTCGACCCGAAGGACGCGGATTTCGGCGTCTACCGCGGGTGCGATCTGATCACGCCGAACCGCAAGGAGGCGGAGGCTGCGACCGGCCTGTCTCTCGGCGCGGATGCCGAGCTTTCGGCCGCGACCCAGCGCATCCGGGCCGCATGCGGTGCCCCGCACGTGCTCGTCACGCTCGGCGAGCGAGGCTTGGCCCTCGGCTCCCCGGACGGGACCGTGGAAGTGATCCCGGCTCAGGCGCGCGAGGTCTACGACGTCACCGGCGCGGGCGACACGGTGCTCGCCTACCTCGGGATCGCGCTTGCCGTCGGTGCCGCGCCGGGAGATGCCGCGCGCCTCGCGAACCTCGCAGCCGGCGTCGCGGTCGCCAAGCTCGGCACGAGCGCGGTCGGACCGGCCGAGGTGGCCGCGGCGCTCACGGGTGCACGAGGTGCCGCCGCGAAGAGCGTCGGCGTGCACGCCGCGGTGGCGAAGATCGAGCACGAGCGGTCGCTCGGGCGCCGGATCGTCTTCACCAACGGGTGCTTCGATCTCCTGCACGCGGGCCACGTCCACCTCCTCGAGCGGGCCCGGGCGCTGGGGGACGTTCTGGTCGTGGGCGTCAACAGCGATGCGTCCGTGCGGCGCCTCAAGGGCCCCGACCGGCCGCTCGTCGCGGAGGACGACCGCGTGAAGGTCCTGTCGGCCCTGGACGCGGTCGACCTCGTGATCGTCTTCGACGAGGACACGCCGCTCGAGCTGATCCGGCAGATCCGTCCCGACGTGCTCGCGAAGGGGGGCGACTACACGGTCGCGACGATCGTCGGCGCCGATCTCGTGCTCGGCGCGGGGGGGCGCGTGGAGACGATCCCGCTCGTGGCCGGGCGCTCGACGAGCCAGCTCGTCGAGCAGATCCTCAAGTCCAAGGACGACTAGCCTCGATCGGTCAGAACAGCTTGAGCACGAAGACCTGGAACTCCTGCTTCCCCACCAGCCCCTCGAGGCCCGATGCGAGAGCCCGGCCGTAGCTCCCCTGCCAGACCGTCTTCCAAGGCCCGACGACGTTGAACGAGATCCCGGCCCCGGTGTGATTCCGGAAGACGGGATCCGCGAGCGAGTCGCGCACGCGGGCCGACTCGACCGCCAGATCGAAGCGCACGGCGTTCAGGATGTTGAATGCGTAGCCGAGACGCCCGATGTAGCCGGTGTCGAACCGGACCCCGGTCCCGGCGAACCCTTCGAGGCTCTGATCACCGAACGTGCTGAACTGGTACTCGCTGAAGCGGTCCATGTTCGCCCCGCCGAGCGCGTCGAGCTCCACCTTGAACTTTTGGAACTTGGGCAGGTACCACTCCTTGAAGCCGGTCAGCCGCCACGACTCGAACTCCTTCTGGCCGGGATCGAACGTGGTGTCCTGGAACTGGCCGGTCGTCGTGTCGAACAGCCCCCAGCGCTCCCACTGGCTGCGCCGTGAGTACGACGCCGCGCCTGTCACGGAGTATCCCTTCCGGTTGAACTCGAGCTGAGCGGTCCCAGCGAGGACCGTGTGATCGGGCGGGAGTACGAAGACGAGGCTGGTGCCGTTCGCGGCGTTCTGGGCCGCGAGCGCGTCACGACCCTCGGAGCTGTCGCTGTACGTGTTGAACGTCAGATCGGCGATGAGAGCGACCTTGAAGAAATTTCCGAGCGGATGCCCGAAGCGTCCGGTCAGGTACTGGCTCCGTCGACGCAGGCGCTGCGTGAGGTCCTCGTCGCCGTTCACGAAATATTTCTCGTCCAGCTTGAGCCCGACCAGCGACGCCTCGACGCCGAGATCGACCCGGGTCCCCGCGAGCGCCGGGTCGGTGAAGTTGACGAACGCGTACACCCCGGCAAAGAAGACGTTGAACTGCATCTTCTTCTTTAGGAAGTCGTAGTCGAACCAGTTGACGCCGGCGAGCGGGACCACCCCCGGGATCGAGCTGTCCTTGAAAAGTCCGCCCCCCGCGAGCAACGACGAGGTCTTGAGCGTGTCCCTGACGGTGCGCCCGCCTTCGCCGCTCTTTTCCAGGTAGCGAAACCCCTTGTCGGTGTCGCGGAGCATCTGGTCATCGGAGGCGTACGCCTCGGACAGCGCGGCGTCGAAGCCGTCCTTCGGCGGGTTGATCGCGAAGTCGTGGAACTGGTACTGCTTCCGGATCACGAAGTTGCGCCCGGCGGCCGTCCAGAGCTGCTGGCCGTCGACCGCTTCGATCACGGTGACGCTCCCCCCGCCCGGGGCGCTCACCTGCACGTACGTGTCGGTCTCCTCGGCCTGCAGGATCGGCGCCTCGACGTGCGTCTGGACGACGGACGTCCGAAGCCGCACGAACGTCTCCTTGTCGATCCAGACGCGCCCGCGGTAGAGGCTCCGGGCGGCGACCTCCGCCGCCGGCTCGAATGCGAGGACGTACGCCGGACGCGCGGAAACGGTGTCCTCTCCGACGAGACGGTAGTCGTACGTCTTGTCGAGCGTCAGGTCCAGGGGGAGCGTCGCCACTTTTTCGGGCTGGATCAGCGGCAGCTCCGGGATCTTCTTCCACCGAACCCGGTTCCCGTTGAAGTAGTAGTTCTTCTGCCGCCACTCGAGGTCGTGTCCGCGCTGCCAGAAGTACGAGCTCTCGATCCCCACATCGATCGACCCGCCTCCCTGGGCGATCTTCGCGTGGATGTCGACGCGCCCCTCCGCCATCCAGCGATCCAGCCGGTCGTCCTGGATCTTCTGGACCTCCTGATTGCGCGCGATGATCTCCTGCGCGGTCAGGCCTCGGGACGATTTCACCTCGACGTCCTCCGGCGCCGTCTCGAGCCCCGCGACGTTCTCGCTGACCCTTTGCCAGGCGACGGCCATGGGGTGGTCGGAGAGCAGCAGCCGGAGCGCGCGCTTCGACACTCCGGGAACCGGCGCGGGCCCGGTCTTGTAGGAGGCCCCTCCGACGAGGTCGATCACCGCCGGCTCCTTGACGTCGACCGTGTCGAGGACCAGACGCGCCTGCGTCTCGCCGGTCGAGGAGAGCGGCGCGCGGTAGACGACCAGCGTGGCGAAGTCGACCGCGTGGAGGAACCGTCCGATGACGGCGGCGTCGGCGGCCGCGTCTCCGGCGGGAGTCTTCATCGCCAACGCGCCGGTCGGCGCCGGGGAAAAGCCGTCGGAAAGCCGCGCCGACAGATCGAAGGTCGCACGGACGAACGGATCGGCGAGCGCCGGATCGGGCGGGAGGCTCGCGAAGGCCGTGGGCGCGCCGGCGGCGAGCGCCTCGACCGCGGTGGCGAACGATCCCCAGGCTCCGGGCCCCCCCGTGGCGAGCACGCGAATCCGAGGCGCGGGCGGGTGGAGAACCGCTTCGGACAGGAAGCCCGTGATCACCGGCGCCGGATCGCCGTCCGCGATCTCGATCGGAAGCGCGTCGACATAGGCCGCGGCGTCGTCGGCGAGCAGATCCTTCTCCCAGGCCAGTGCCCCCGCATCGACGACCCCCTGGGCGATCTCGAGCGTGACACCCGCCGCCTTGGCTTCCGCCCGGGCGCCGAGCGCCGCCGATTTCAGGACGAACGCGTACACGTGCGGGTTGAAGTCCCGCTCGGGATGTTCGCCGATCTCGAGAACCGCGAGGTCGGTGCCCAGCGAGCGGACGGCGCTTCGCGAGAACGCGGTCCAGGCCTCGAGCCATGCGGCCTCGGGCGCTTCGCCGCGGCGGTCGCCGGCGGGGTAGAGCGGGTTGTCGCCGCGGAGGCAGAGCGTGACGCGGGCATGGTGCGCGCGCAGAGTGGCGATCGCGCCCTGGACCTTCGACCAATCGAACTCCCCCCGCGCGCGCTCGATCCCTTCCCAATCGGCGGTCAGCCGCACGTCGACCGGATGCTCGGCATCACCGTCCGGCAAGACAGCGGGGGTCTCGAGGCCGGGAAGGGAAAGGCCGAGCCAGAGGGTGCGCGGCGGGGGCCCCGGCTCCGCCGCTGAGGCGGCGCGCGCGATGAGGCACGCCAGTACGATCGTTTGCAGTCGACCGGCAGTCGGGGGGGTCATCGTCGGTCTCCGGCGGGTCGCTCCGGACGCGCCCCGTCCGAGAGGGCGCAGCCTGCCGACGACCGGCGGTGTGAATTGTCGATTTCCGGGCGAGGGGTGTCAAACCCCCGCCGTGCTATAACGACGCGCCGGACCTTCCATGACACGGGATCTCTTCATTGCCGCACCGGCGCGCACGCCGATCGGCCGCTATGGCGGCTCCCTCGCGACCGTTCCCGCCGTGGACCTCGGAATCGCCGCGGTGCACGGCGTGCTCGCCCGCGCGGGGATTTCGGCCGACGCGGTCGACCAGCTCGTTTTCGGGCACGCCCGCCAGGCCGGCTGCGGTCCGAATGCCGCCCGCCAGGTCTCGGTCCGCGCCGGAATCCCCGTGGAGCGCCCGGCGTACGCGATCAACCAGGCCTGCCTCTCGGGGCTGCAGGCGATCCTCGCGGCGGCACGGGCGATAGCGCTTGGCGAGGCCGAGGCCGTCGTCGCCGGCGGCATGGAGTCGATGAGCCGGGTGCCGTATCTCCTCCCTGGAGTCCGGTGGGGGCACCGGATGGGGCACCAGGAGATCGTCGACGCGATGTCGCGCGACGGCTTCCTCGATCCCTTGTCCGGAAAGATCATGGGAGAGACCGCGGAAACGCTCGCGGAGCGATACCGGATCCCGCGCGAGGAGCAGGACGCCTACGCGGCCCTCTCGCAGAACCGGTGCGAGGCGGCCCGCAAGGCCGGTCGCTTCGCCGCGGAGATCGTCCCGGTCACCGTCACGCAGGGAAAGACGAGCGCGACCGTCGCCACCGACGAGCACCCGCGTGACGGGGTCGATGCTTCGGCCCTGGCGAAGCTCTCTCCGGTCTTTTCAAAGAACGGAACGGTCACGGCCGGGAACTCCAGCGGGATCACCGACGGCGCCGCGGCGGTGCTCGTGCTCTCGGGCGCGGCGGCGGCGCGCCTCGGCGTGACCCCCTCCGCCCGCATCGTCGGGTACCGGGTTGACGGCGTCGCCCCGGAGATCATGGGGATCGGCCCGGTCCCCGCCGTGCGCCATGTGCTGGACGCGACGGGCGTCTCCCTCTCGGCGATCGACCTCGTCGAGCTCAACGAGGCGTTCGCCGCGCAGGTTCTGGCCGTCGACCGCGAGCTGCGCTTCGATCGCGACCGCCTCAACGTGAACGGCGGCGCGATCGCGCTCGGGCACCCGATCGGCTGCTCCGGCGCGCGAATCGTGGTGACGCTCCTGTCCGAGATGGCGCGCCGGGGCGCGCGGCTGGGCCTTGCGACCCTGTGCGTCTCCGGCGGCATGGGCGGCGCGCTCCTCGTGGAGCGCGCGTGAGCGCCGTGCCGGGCGCACCGCTCCTGCGCACCGAGGTCGCGGAGGGGCGCGCGCGCATCGTCCTGGACCGCCCGCCGGTCAACGTCCTGACGACCTCGATGATGACGGATCTGGCCGGAGCGCTCCGCACGGTTTCCGGCGATTCACGCGTGCGCGTCGTGACACTGTCCGCGGCCGGCAAGACGTTCTCCGCCGGCGTGGACGTCGCCGATCACGTCGGCGACAAGCTTCCTCCGATGATGGAGGCGCTCGCGGACCTGTTCCGCGCGCTCGAGGGGGTGCCGCAGCCGCTCGTCGCAATCGTGCAGGGGGCCTGCCTGGGGGGCGGCCTGGAGCTCGTGCTGGGGTGCGATCTCGTGCTCGCCTCGGAGCGCGCGAGCTTCGGCCAGCCGGAGATCAAGCTCGGTGTGTTCGCGCCCCCGGCGACCGTTCTCCTGCCTCGGCTGATCGGCGAGCGCCGGGCGGCCGGGATGCTCCTGCTCGGCGAGTCGATCGACGCGCTCCAGGCGGAGCGAATCGGCCTCGTGCACCAGGTGTTCCCGGCGGATGGCTTCGAGAGTGCCTCGGACGCCTGGGTCGCGAAGCTGCTCGCCCTCTCGGGCGCGGCACTCGCGCGGGCGAAGGCGGCGCTTGCCGCCTCGCGGGCGCTGCCGCTGCGCGCCGCCCACGAGCGCGTGCACGATCTCTACATGAACGACCTGATGAGAACCGAGGACGCGACCGAAGGCCTGTCGTCCTTCGTCGCGAAGAGGCCGCCCGTGTGGCGGCATCGGTAGGAGCCGCCATGGGTCTCGGGGACACGTTCCGGGGTTTGGACTTCGCCCGCATCGACTCGCTGTTCACCGAGGAGGAGCGGATGATCCGGGACTCGGTGCGCGAGTGGGTCACCGGCGAGGTGCTCCCCGTCATCGAGCACCACTTTCGCGAGGGGACATTTCCCGAGCACCTGATCCCCGCGATCGGATCGATGGGTCTGCTCGGCGCGAACCTCCACGGGTACGGGTGCGCCGGCCTGGGCGCCGTGGCCTACGGGCTCATCATGCAGGAGCTCGAGCGCGGGGACTCGGGGTTGCGGTCGTTCGTGTCCGTCCAGGGCGGGCTCGTGATGTACCCGATCCACGCGTTCGGCAGCGAGGCGCAGAAATCCCGGTGGCTTCCCATTCTGGCGAAGGGGGACGCGATCGGCTGCTTCGGGCTGACCGAGCCGGATCACGGATCGGACCCGGGGAGCATGGTCACGCGCGCGGTCAGGAAGCGCGACCGCTGGGTCATCAACGGCGCCAAGGCGTGGATCACGAACGGCTCGGTGGCGGACGTCTCGGTGGTCTGGGCACAGACCGAGAATGGCATCCGCGGGTTTCTGGTCGAGAAGGGCACACCGGGCTTCACGACCAAGGATCACACCGGGAAGTTCTCCCTGCGCGCGTCGGTGACCTCGGAGCTGATCCTGCAGGACGTCGAGCTCGGGGAAGACGCGCTCCTGCCCGGATCCGACGGGCTGAAGTCTCCGCTGATGTGCCTCACGCAGGCGCGCTACGGGATCGCCTGGGGGGTGATCGGCCTCGCGCAGTGCGTGTTCGACGAGGCGCTCCAGTACTCCAAGCAGCGGATCATGTTCGGCAAGCCGGTCGCCGGCTTCCAGCTCACCCAGCGCAAGCTCGCCTGGATGGCGACGGAGATCACCAAGTCGCAACTGCTCAACCTGCATCTCGGGCGGTTGAAGGAGGCCGGGACGATCACCCCGCAGCAAGTTTCCATGGGGAAGATGAACGGCTGCCGCGTCGCCCGGGAGTGCACGCACTTCGCCCGGGAGATCCTGGGCGCGAACGGAGTAGCCGACGAGTACCAGACCGGCCGTCATTTCTGCAACATCGAGGCGGTCTACACCTACGAGGGCACCGACGACATTCACACGCTGATCGTCGGTCAGGAGCTGACCGGGCTTCCCGCGTTCTCCTGAGCCTCGACTAGCGCGGCTCCCAGCCGGAAACGCTCGCGACCGACGCCACGAATCCCTTGTGGACGAGCGTGACGCCGTCCTCCGCGAACAGGGGGAAAAAGCGCCCCGGCGCGTTGAGGAAGTCCACCACGCGGTTCCGCTCGGCCGGCATGACGATCGACAGGACCCCGGAGAGCGTCTCGCCACCGGTGAGCGTCATCCGGACCGACACGGGACGGCCGAAGCCCTCCTCGGCGCGAAGGTCGGAGGCGTGGTCCTCCGCGAGACGGATCCAGACGATCCGACCCTTGTTGAGGAGCACGCTGTCCTCTTCCCCCATCAGCGGCACGAACTCCTCGCTGTCGTCGTTGACACGGCCAAGCAGCTCCTCGGGTCCTCCGTGCATCCCGGTCAACGGGGTGAACAGCGCTCCGTCGACCGTCCGCCCGTCGTCCAGGCGCACGTGAACGGCGATGGCCCTGCGCGGAACACGATAGATCTGCACGATCGCCTCCCCCGCCCCCGCCCGGGGTCCCCGCGATCGGGACCGGCCCCGCGGCTCGAGGGGAATCTAGGGACCCGTCCGCGCGGCGGCAACGCGCGGACGTCGCGGTTGCCGGACTGGCCGAAAGTCCTAGATTTTCCGACCGAGGAGACGCATGCCGGTTCAGGGGAACCTGTCCACGATGTCCCTGACCGAGATCCTCCAATGGCTGGGGAACGCCGGCAAAACCGGAACCCTGTCCGTCGAGAGGAACAAGGTCGTGAAGCAAATCCTCCTGAGGGAGGGCCGGGTCATCGCCTGCTCGTCCCAGGAGCCGTCGGACATGCTCGGCCACTTTCTCGTCTCGCGCGGGAGGATCTCCGAGGAGACGCTGCGCGCCGCACTCGAACGTCAGCGGACCGAGAAGTTCCACCTCGGCGCGCTCCTGGTGTCGATGGGCGCGCTCACCGAGGAAGACCTCGGGCGCATCCTCGAGGACAAGTCGCAGGAGACGATCTTCGGTCTGTTCGAGTGGGAGGACGCGGAGTTCCGGTACGTCGACGGCGAAACCGTGGGCGCCCACATCTATCCCGTCGACATGCGCGTGGAGGACATCCTCCTCCGCGGCGCGCAGCGCTGGGACGAGATCCGACGCATCCGCCAGGTGTTCGACGATCCGGGCATCGTGTTGCAGCTCACCGGCAAGTCGCCGCCGTCCGAGGTACTCAAGAACCGGATGGCGCAGCGGATCCTCAACTCGGTCGACGGCGAGCGCACGGTCGCCGAGATCCTGCTCAACGTCCACGCCTCGGAGTACCTGGTCACGAAGTTCCTGTACAGGCTGCACATGGCAGGCGTCGCCGAGATCATCGGGCGGCGGAGCCTGGAGCGAAAGGACGAGCCGGTGCTCCCGCCCGCGGAGGATCTCCTGGGACCCGTGGCCAAGGGCGCCGGGGAGACCCCCGCCCGCTCGGCCCGGTCGGCGGTCGCGGTCGCCGCTCGCCCCGCCGCCCCCACTCTCATCGCAAACAAGGGGGATCTCGAGGTCGCGTCCCGTCTCCTCAACCGCGGCGACTTCGAGGCGGCGCTCGACATACTGGATCGCGCGTACAAGTCGCAGCCGGGAGACGAGTCGCTCCGGCGCCTTCTCGCGGAGGCCGAGGCCGCGTTCATCGACAAGGCGCAGAAGCACTACCTCCCGGCGACCAAGATGGTCTCGCTTCCCCGCCCGCTCTCCTCGCTCTCGGGAGAGGCGCTCACGCCCAACGAGGTTTTCCTGCTCAGCCGGATCGACAACGGAAGCTGGGACGTCCGCTCCATCATCCAGATCACCCCGCTGCGCGAGATCGACGTTCTGCGGACCCTCAAAAAGATGCGGGAAAAGGGCCTTATCGAGTTGAAGGACCCGGTGCATTCCGTCCTGTAACGTCGCTTCGGGCGGTGTATAATGGCGGCGCCACGGCGGCTTGGGCCCTCGCTTCGAAGTGGTTTCATCTCAACAGGTTAATTGAATCATTGCGGCCGTTGGGCCGCCGGGGAGCGGAGTCGATACCGTGCGTTCGGAGCGAGACATCGTCGGACGCCTGGGAATGCAGGGACTCTCCCGCGTTCTCGACGACGTCCTCGACGCGGGGAAGCTGGTCCGCCTCGCGAACGCAGTCGGTGTCTCCTATCCCGGAATGCGGACCCAGTCGCAGAAACGGGCCAAGCTTGTCGCCGACCTCGCCGCGAAAGCCGGGGGGAGCGATGCGGCGGGCAAGGCGGTCGTACGGTTCCTTCACAAGGAGACCGCATCGGCGGCGAAGGACTATGCCGCCCTCTCTCCGGAAGCGCGCGAGAGCCTGATCGCCGACCCGCGCCTCCCCGCCAACGGCCGGCTGGGATCGCTCCTTTTCGCGGCGGCCTCCGCCGACGGGAGCACCGACGAGCCGCTCGACCGGTTGCTGGGGATCGTGGGAGGTCCGGCCGAAGCCCCGCCCGTCGAGGAGCCGAAAGCACCCACGGACGAGCCCCCGGAGCGGGAGGCGCAGCGGCTGCGAAAGAAGACCGCGGAGCTCCAGAAGAAGATCCGCTACCTCGAGGGGCAGATCGCCAAGACGAGGGACGTCGAGAAGACGTACAAGCGCGACTTGATGCAGCGCAAAGGGGAGCTGGCCGAGGCGCGCATGCTCGCCGAGCGGCTGCGCAAGGAAGTCGACGACTTGAGACAGCAAAAGGGAGGCCGCGAGGCACCTGCCTCCGCTCCCGCGAATCCGCCAGCGGCGGACGAGCTCGACCGCTCGGTCAAGCGGCTGGCCGCGGAGCAGCGCAAGCTCGCGCACCGGCTGGAAAAAATGCTCGATGCCCCCCCCGCGGAGACGAGCCTCGCCCCGGAAACGCTCTCTCCGATCGTAGGCACCCTCGGCGAGCTGCAGAAGGACATCGCCGCGCTCCGCCGCGAGCGCCGCAAGGACCTGGCCGACCAGGCCAAGCGCCTCGAGGAGATGGCGGCAGAGATCCAGGCGGCGCGCGCCGCGGTGGAGTCGTCCCCCAAGGCGGTCCGCTCGGCCGCCCGCAAGAAGGGCGAGCCCGAGCGGGTCGGCGTCTTCATCGACGTCCAGAACATGTATTACGCCGCCCGGCAGCTCAAGGGAAAGCTCGATTTCGACGCCCTGCTCGCGGCGAGCGTTCTCGACCGCCGCCTGATCCAGGCGACCGCCTACGTGGTGGAGTCGAAGGAGATCGACCAGTCGGGGTTCATCGCGATGCTCCAGCAGCGCGCCATCGAGGTTCGCCGGAAGACGCTCAAGGTCCGCTCGGACGGCTCGATGAAGGGCGACTGGGACATGGAGATGGCGCTCGACATCCTCGACATGGCCGGCAAGCTCGACGTCGTCGTCCTGGTGTCGGGGGACGGCGACTTCACGTCGCTGGTCAAGCGGGTCAAGGGGATGGGGCCTCGCGTCGAGGTCGTCGCCTTCCCGCGCAGTACCGCGAAGTCACTGCTCGAGGCGGCCGACCGCTTCCACCCGCTCGACCGCCGCGCGATGATCCGGACGATCGAGACGGGCGGGCACGAAGGCGAGGGCGCCGCCAAGACCGAGCCCCCGCGAGGGGCCACGCCGCCGGAGACCGAGCCCCTGACGGGCGTGAAGTAGCCGGCGCGCGTCACGCGCTCTCGAAGCGCATCTCCCCGCTCGCCGTGACGCGCAGGTGCCGGCGGCTCCCCTTCCACTCGGGCAGGACGAAGACGCGCCCGCGGCTTCCGGGGATTCCGGGGCCGAGCTCGCGCTCCAGGTGGAAGTGGCCGAGCACGACGGCGTCGTATCCCCTGGCGAAGTACGGCGAGGCGTAGCGGCGCGCCAGGTCGTCGGGGAACGCCCTCTTCTGATCGAGGTTGGTCGCGCGCATCGAGCGCTCCATCCGCTCGGCCCAGGCGAAGCGGCGTTTCCGCGGGATCGCCTTGAACACCGCCCACGCGAGGTTCGAGCGCGAGAGGCGGCGCCACGTCCGATACTGGCGATCGTCGACGTTGACGAGATCTCCGTGCGCGGCGAAGACGCGGGTGCCGCCCCAGGTCTCGTCGAGGCCGTCCGGGGTCGCGGCGTCGAAGAGGTCGCGTGCGTGGCGGCGCGCGATCCGGTAATCCCGGTTTCCCTCGAGATAGTGGATCTCGGTTCCTCCCTTTCGAAGCGCCCGCAGGAGCTCGGCGACGGAGCGATGGTGCTCCTGCTCGAGATCGGGCTCGCCGATCCAGAGGTTGAAAAGGTCGCCCATGAAGACGATGCGGCGCGCGCTCGCGGCGAGGCCGCGGAGGTAGTCCAGGAACGCGCCGAGATCCGGATCGCCGCGGTCGAGGTGCACGTCGCCGACGAAGACGAGGTCGCTAGCGGGTGGCAAGGAACGCCTCCCGGAACGAAGCGAACGCTCCTGCGGCGATCGCGTCCCGCATCTTCGCCATCAGGCCCAGGTAGTAGGCCAGGTTGTGGATGGTGTTGTACCGGGAGGCGAGGATCTCGTTCGAGACATAGAGGTGGCGGAGATACGCGCGCGAGGCGGTCCGGCAAGTCTCGCACGCGCAGGCCGGGTCGAGCGGCCGCGGGTCGCGCCGGAACTCCTCCCGTTTGATGTTGATCCGGCCCTCGCTGGTGAACAGCGTCCCGTTCCGCGCGTTGCGGGTCGGCATGACGCAATCGAACAGATCGACGCCGGCGGCCACCGCTTCGACGAGATCCTCGGGACGCCCGACCCCCATCAGGTAGCGCGGGCGGTCCTCGGGAAGTTGGGGTGCCGTGTGCCGCGCCATGCGGGCGATCGCCTCCGGAGGCTCGCCGACGCTCACGCCGCCGATCGCGTACCCCGGAAAGTCGAGAGCGACGAGGTCCCGGACGCTCGCGTCGCGGAGGTCCGCGTACGTCCCCCCCTGGACGATTCCGAATGGAACGCCCGGCCCGTCGTACGCGTCGCGCGAGCGCCTCGCCCAGCGTGTCGTGCGCGCCACCGCCGCTTCGACCGTCTCGCGCGCGGCCGGAAGCGGCGGACACTCGTCGAGGACCATGGCCACGTCCGAGCCGAGCGCGGTCTGTATCGCCATGCTCGACTCGGGGGTGAGCGTGTGCGTCGAGCCGTCGAGGTGCGAGCGGAACGTCACCCCATCCTCGTCGATCCGTCTGAGCCCCTCGAGCGAGAACACCTGGAATCCGCCGGAGTCCGTCAGGATCGGCCCGTCCCACCCCATGAACCGGTGAAGCCCGCCGAGGTCCCGGATCAGCTCGTGTCCGGGCCGCAGGGCCAGGTGGTAGGTGTTCGACAGGACGATCTGCGCGCCGCAGGCCAGGAGCTCCGCCGGCGTCACGCCCTTGACGGCGCCTTGCGTGCCGACCGGCATGAAGGCCGGCGTTTCGGTGGCACCGTGCGCGGTCTGCATCCTTCCGAGGCGGGCGGCCCCGTCGGTTCGGGTAAGGGCGAAGCCGAACGTCCCGCTCACGCCCGGCTCGCGAGCATCGCGTCGCCGTACGAGTAGAACCGGTAGCGCTCGGAGACGGCCTCGCGGTACGCGGCGCGGATCCGATCGGTCCCGGCGAACGCCGAGACCAGCAGGAGCAGCGTCGACCTCGGAAGATGGAAGTTGGTCACGAGCGCATCCACGACGGTGAAGCGGTAGCCAGGATAGACGAACAGCGACGAGCGCCCCGCCCCCGGGCGAACCCCGCCGGTCCCGTCGGCGCAGGTCTCGAGCGTGCGCGCGACCGTGGTGCCGACCCCGACGATCCGGCCGCCGCGGGAGCGCGCCCTTGCGATCGCGTCCGCGGTGGCCTCGGGGAGCCGGTACGCCTCCTCGTGCATCACGTGCTCCTCGATCGTCTCGGTGCGAAGCGGCAGAAAGGTGCCGAGGCCTACGTGGAGGGTGAGCGCCGCCGTCTCGATGCCGCGGTCGCGGAGCGTTCGGAGGAGCGCGTCGGTGAAGTGCAGTCCCGCCGTCGGCGCGGCGACCGCTCCGGGGACCCTCGCGTAGACGGTCTGGTACCGCTCGCGGTCCACGTCCGCGCGCGCGTCGCCGGGAGCGCGCTTGATGTACGGCGGGAGCGGCATGATCCCGTGGTGCTCGACGACGCTCATCGGATCTCCGCCGGAGCACTCGAGCCGGACGCGCCAGAGCGACTCCTCACGCGAGAGCGGCACGACCGTGAGCCCCCCGGGAAACTCGAGGCGCGTTCCCGGGGCGAGAGATCCCGCACCGCCCAGCAGCGCGCGCCACACCGGCCCTGCGTCCGTGCCCTCGATCGGCTCGACGAGCAGGAGCTCGATCGCGCCTCCGGTCGGCTTCCGGCCGAGCAGACGCGCGGGGAGGACCTTCGTGTCGTTCAGCACGAGCAGGTCGCCGGAACGAAGCTCCTCGGGCAGATTCGCGAAGCGAGAGTGGGCGATCGCGTCGCCGCGGAGGACCATCAGCCGCGAGGCATCCCGCGCCCGCGAGGGCTCCTGCGCGATCAGATCCTCCGGAAGCTCGTAGTCGAAATCCGACGCCTTCATGCGGCGGCGAGAGATCTCAGGACGCCGAGATTCATCCGGTCCTCGGCGAGATCCTCGTCCTTGGGCGTCTCGAGGATCATCGGGAGATCGGAGAATCGCGTGTCCTTCAGGATCATCCCGAAGGCCGTGAGACCGACCTTCCCTTTGCCGATGTGCTCGTGGCGGTCGAGCCGGCTTCCGAGATCCCCCTTCGAGTCGTTCAGGTGGAAGGCCTTGAGACGGTCGAGGCCGACAGCCTCGTCGAGGGCCTTCATCGTCGCCGCGTACGACTCCGGGTTGCGGAACTCGTACCCGGCCGCGAGCACGTGGCAGGTGTCGAAGCAGATCCCTACCCGGCTCTTCCTCGCGACACCGGCGACAAGACGCCCCAGGTCCTCGAACCGGGCGCCGAGCGTGGACCCTTGCCCCGCGGTCGTCTCGAACAGGATCCCCGCTCCCGTAGCACCCGCCTCGTCCAGAGCCGCCTTCGAGGCCGTCACCACGCGATCGATCCCGGCGTCGACGCCCGAGCCGACGTGCGCCCCCGGGTGGACGACGAGCCACGGGATGTCGAGAGCCGTGCAGCGGGCGAGCTCCTCGGCGAGCGCCCGGCCCGACTTTTTCCAGAGCGCATCGTCGGGAGAGGCGAGATTGATCAGGTACGACGCGTGCGCTAGCGTGTGACGATCGAGCCGCGCGTCGCGGGAGGCGCGGCGATAGTCCTCGGCCTCGCCGGCGCCGAACGGCCGCGCCGCCCACTGGTTCGACGACTTGACGAACACCTGGAGCGCCGTCGCCTCGACAGAGACGGCGCGCTCGATCGCCCGCGTCATCCCGCCCGAGATCGACATGTGAGCGCCCAGGCACGGGATGCTCATGACCGGGGCCCCGCCGCGGAGGCCGCAAGCGCGGCCTCGATCGCGCCCCGTCGCAGCCGGCCGCGGCGGGCGCGCACGAGACCGAGAATACCGAGGCGCGAGAGGGCGAAGTCGAAGCGCACAGGATCGCCGGGGTCGAGCAGCCTGAGGCGCGCCGTCGCCTCGAGGGCCATCCCCCAGCCCGGGCTCTTCCGGCGCGTCCACCCGAGAGCCTTCACCACGCGGATCAGGTGGGTGTCGAGGGGAAGCACGAGCCGCTCCCGTCCGACCCGCGTCCACACGCCGCAATCGACCCCGTCATCCGGGCGCACGAGCCACCGCAGGAGCAGGCACGATCGTTTGCATACCGAACCGCTCCGCGGGAGCGGCAGGAAGAACCGCACGCGATCGGTGGCTCGCGGATCGAGGGCGAACAGCCGCTGCCCGAACGCATCGAGCGCCTCGCCGATCGTGCCGGACGTCCCGGAGGGAGCGCCGCGAAGCCAGAACGCTTCCAGGCTCCCGGCGGAGGCCTTCGCGCGCGCGAGCAGCCCGAGGTAGAGCGCAACGTCGCTCCCCGCATGGAAGCGGTGCGTGAAGCCGTCGAACCGCCGGGCGTCGCGCGATGGGTCGAACGCATCGACGAACCGGGACGGCCGCGCCCCGAGGATCGCGACGAGCCGCTCGAGGCTCCCGCGAATCGATGCCACGCGGCCGTAGGCCAGGCCGGCGGCCAGGAACGCGACGATCTCCCGGTCCTCGGGCCGGTCGTACCGGCGGACGATCCCGACGGGGTCCGTGTCGAGAAACCGCTCGTCGTACCGCTCGGCGAGGGCTTCGAGACAGTCCTTGAGCGCTCGGGGAGACGTCGCGGTGCACCGCACCGGGACAGGATACCGCTCAGCGCAGGAGCAGGAGCAAGACCGTGCCGACCGCGATCAGACCGGCGGCCGCCCAGAGCGCCTTCCGATGCGTCAGGAAGGACTTGGTCCGTGACCCGCCCGCGCTCCAAGAGGGCGCTTCGGGCGCGTATAGATCCGCTCGCATCAGGCGCGACCCGAGCACGGCCTTCCCGGCGGCCCTGCGGAACACCTCACGGTTGACGCGGGGGTCGGCCGGCACGCCGACGCGCGTGTAGAGCGTCCGCTCGATCCGGCGGATGCGGTCGGCGGGCGTCGGGTGCGCGATGAGCGACTCGACCACCGCGGTCTCGCCGCGCAGACCCGCCTCGGCGAGCCGCCGCAGGTAGCGGATCGCGGATGCGGCGTCGTAGTCGAGAGCGAGGAGCGCGTCGAGGGAGCGGGCGTCGGCGTCGCGCTCGCGCTTGCGGCCGTAGCCCAGGCGGATGAGGTCGACCGCCGCTTCGCTCCAGCTCACGCCGTCCGACGCGCCGCGCTCGCGCGCGGTGGCCTCGAAGCCGAGACGGACGAGGCGGACCGCCGCCTCGCCACAGCCGGCATGCGCGATCTCGTGCCCGAGCACGAAGGCGAGCTCCGCCTCGTCCTCGAGGAACGCGAGCAGCCCCGTGCTGACGAGCAGCGTTCCCGAGGGCAACGCCAGCGCCTTGTGCTCGGCCGCGTCGACGAGCACCACGCGCAAGCCCGCGGGGGCGCCCTCGACGCGGGCGCCGACCTGCCGGGCAATGCGGTCGAGGTACGACTGCAGCGCCGGGCCCGTCACGAATCGCCAGCGTGTCGATAGGGCGGCACGCACCTCGTTCTCCGCGGCCTGCGAGACCTCACGGTCGGGAAGCTCCGGCGGCATCCGGCCGGCAGTGCAGTCCGCGCAGCGCTGGTCGCCATGCGCGAGGAGCGCCCCCGCCAGGAACGGGAGGCCGCACCCCTCGCACGTGAACACGATCTGCGCGCCGCCCGCGGCGTCCGCGACTCGCGTGCCGCACCGTCCGCAGCGGTAGAGCATCCGTCCGCCGAAGCTCGGCGTCGGAATTGCGAAGCGGATGCCTCCGGTCTCACCGCAGCGCGGGCAGCACCCGCGCTCGCTCGGCACGGCCGGCGCAGCCGGGGATCGTGCCGGCGGGGCCGCCGCCGGCGGGGCTAGCGTCGAGCTGCCCATTTCAACCAGATCCAGGCGATCGTGAGCCCGCCCACGCCGCCGATCGACGCCCCCAGGGTGGTCGATCCGCCGAGCGTCCAGCTCGCGCCGGTGCCCAGCACCGCGCCGCCGAACCCCCACAAGCCGAGCGTCGTCAGAATCGACTCCTCCTCCGGTCGCGGATTCGAATCGGCGTCCCAGGATCGGGCCGGTCCCGATGGCGGCGCATCCTCCATCGCCTCCACCGGCTCCGACCATTCCGCCGGGGCCGGCGCCGCGGGGATCGGCTCGTGATGGTCCCACGATTTCACGGGCATCGCCGGATCCGGCCGTGCTTCGGCTACGGGCGGCGCCGGGTGTAGGACGGGCACGCGGACCTCCGGCCCTGGTGTGGCGGCGGCCGCCGGCACGTCGAATGGCCCTGGAAGACGCGCGGCGCCCCGTGCGCTGTGCACGCGCGCGGTCGAAGTGGGCTCCACGATTCGGTACGGTCGCAGCGCCGAGATGTCGATCGAGGACGCGCAGCGGCCGCAACGCATGCGGACCGGGGCCACCGGGGCCTCGTGTTTGTAGTGGGTCCCGCAGGTCGGGCAGCTCGCGATCACGGCCGCAGTCTTCCTCCCGTCCGATTTCCGTAACTCGCCGCGAAACGTAGGTTCCGCGCCTCCGCCGGTCAAGACGCCGCCGCGCGAAATCCGGCGGCATTGGGGCCGAAATACGCTCGTTTTCGCCCCTTCATGCTATCCTTCGCTCTTTCGCTTCGGGGGTCGCCCATGAAGGTTTACGACGCGCAGGACATCCGCAACGTCGCCCTGATCGGACACGGGGACTGCGGCAAGACGTCCTTGGCCTCGGCGTTCCTGTTCGTCGCCGGAGCGGTGAATCGCCTCGGCCGCGTGGACGACGGCACGACGACTACGGATTTCGACGAAGAGGAGATCTCGCGGAAGATCTCGCTGCAAACCTCGCTGGCGCACCTCGAGTGGCGGAACACGAAGATCAATCTCATCGACACGCCGGGGTACGCCGCCTTCGTCGCCGACGCCAAGGCCGGTCTCGCGGTCGCGGATGCGGCGCTGCTCGTCGTCGAGGCGGTGGCGGGGGTTCAGGTCATCACCGAGCGCGTCTTCAAGTACTGCCAGGAATACCAGGTCCCTCGCGTGTTCGTGATCAACAAGCTCGACCGCGAGAACGCCTCGTTCGAGCGGACGATGGCGTCGATCTCGGAGCGCTTCGACCGGCGCACCGTCCCCGTGCAGATCCCGATCGGCAGCGAGTCGGGGTTCGAGGGCGTCGTCGACCTCATCGCGATGAAGGCGTATCGCTACGCCAAGGACGGGTCGGGGACGGTGACGGAGGGCCCGGTGCCGGCGGACCTGACGGACGCCGCCGCGGACAGCCACGCGAAGCTCGTCGAGATGGTGGCGGAGAGCGACGACAAGCTGATGGAGATCTACTTCGAGTCCGGCGAGCTGCCGCACGACAAGATGGTCGCCGGGCTGCACAAGGCCTTCCTCGAGCGGAAGGTCTTTCCGGTGGTGCTCTCCTCGGCGATCCGCGCGATCGGGATCCGGAACATCCTCGACGCGATCGTCGAGCTGATGCCCTCGCCGCTCGAGCGCGGCGCGCGGACGGCGGCCAACCCGGCCGACGGCGCGGAGGCCTCGCGCGAGCCGAGGAACGACGCCCCGGTCTCGGCGTTCGTGTTCAAGACCGTCGCGGATCCGTACGCCGGGAGGCTGTCGCTCTTCCGCGTGGTCTCGGGCGTGCTCAAGGGCGACTCCACCGTCCAGAACGTCAACCGCGGGACCGCCGAGCGGCTCGGAACCGTCAATCTCCTCCAGGGAAAGCAGCTCGTCGCCGTCCCCGAGCTGCGCGCCGGAGACCTCGGCGTCGTCGCCAAGCTGAAGGAGACGCGGACCTCCGACACGCTCGCCGACCCCGCCCACCCGGTGCAGTATCCGGCAATCGCGTTCCCGGAGCCGGCGATCTCGTTCGCGCTCGAGCCGAAATCGAAGGGAGACGAGGAGAAGATCTCCACCGCGCTCGCCCGCCTGATGGAGGAAGACCCGGTCCTGCGCGTCGCGCGCGACGCACGCACGCACGAGCTGCTGGTGTCCGGCAACGGGCAGGTCCACGTCGAGGTGGCGATCGCCAAGATGAAGAAGAAGTTCGGCGTGGAGGCGATCCTGAGGCAGCCGAAGGTCCCCTACCTCGAGACGATCAAGAAGAAGGTCGGCCCGGTGCAGGGGCGCCACAAGAAGCAGACCGGCGGCCGCGGACAGTTCGGCGACTGCTGGATCGAGATGGAGCCGCTGCCGCGGGGGGGCGGGTTCGAGTTCGTCGACAAGATCTTCGGCGGGTCGATCCCGCAGAATTTCCGTCCGGCGGTCGAGAAGGGGGTCCGCGAATCCGCCGATCGCGGCTGGCTGTCCGGAAACCCCGTCGTCGACTTTCGCGTGCGGCTGACCGACGGGTCGTATCACGACGTCGACTCGTCCGAGATGGCGTTCAAGATCGCGGGGTCGCTCGCGTTCAAGGCGGCGATCGAGCAAGCCCGGCCGACGATCCTCGAGCCGATCTACTCCGTCGAGATCACCGCGCCCGAGGAGAACATGGGCGACATCATGGGCGACCTCTCCTCGCGTCGCGGCAAGCCCCAGGGGATGGAGACCCAGGGGCACTTCCAGGTCATCAAGGCCCTGGTCCCGCTCGCGGAGATGCTCTCCTACGCCTCGACGCTGAAGTCGATCACGTCCGACCGCGGCACCTATCACATGGAGTTCGACCACTACGACGAGGTGCCCGCCCAGGTGCAGGAGAAGATCATCGCGGACTACGCCCGGCACAAGCAGGAAGAGGCCGAGAAGTAGGGCTCCCGTGACGCGCGACTGGGTCTACGTCGACGAGCTCGCCGAGCACGTGGGTGACACGGTCGCCCTCAAGGGATGGGTCTACCAGAAGCGCTCCTCCGGCAAGATCCGCTTCCTCGTCCTTCGCGACGGCTCGGGGCTGCTGCAGTGCGTCGCGGGTGTGAAGGACGTTCCGCCCGAGACGTTCGAGGCCCTGGACCGGGTCACTCTCGAATCCTCCGTCGTGATCCGCGGCACGGTGCGGAAGGACGACCGGGCGCCGGGCGGATTCGAGCTGGGCCTGACGCATTTCACGATCCTTCACCAGGCGGCCGAGTACCCGGTCCAGCCGAAGGAGCACGGCGTCGAGTTCCTCTTCGACAACCGGCACCTCTACCTGCGCTCGCGGACGCCCCACGCGATCCTGAGGATTCGCAACGAGGTCGTGCAGGGGTGCCGCGACTTCTTCTACCAGCGCAATTTCGTGCTGATCGACTCGCCGATCCTGACGCCCAACGCCTGCGAGGGGACGTCGACCCTCTTCGAGACGCCGTACTTCGACGCCACCGCCTACCTCACCCAGTCGGGTCAGCTCTACCTCGAGCCGGCGTGCATGGCGTTCGGCCGGGTCTACTGTTTCGGGCCGACGTTCCGGGCGGAGAAGTCGAAGACCCGGCGGCACCTCACCGAGTTCTGGATGATCGAGCCCGAGGTGGCCTTCCTGGAGCTGCCGGGCCTGCTCGAGCTCGCGGAAGAGTTCATCTCGTACATCGTCGGGCGAGCCCTCGATCGCTGCAAGGAGGAGCTGAAGGTCGTCGAGCGGGACACGGGCCTGCTCGAGAAGGTGCTCCCGCCGTTCCCGAGGATCACCTACGCGGAAGCGTCGCGCATCCTGACCGCGCCCGAGGCGCAGGCGAAGATGCGCGAGGCCGGGGCCCCCGCGTTCGCCGAAGGAAACGACTTCGGCGGCTTCGACGAGACCGTGTTGACCCAGAAATTCGAGCGCCCCGTGATGGTCACGCACTGGCCGGCGGAGATCAAGGCGTTCTACATGCAGCCCGATCCCGCCGACCCCTCGAAGGCCCTCTGCGTCGACGTGCTCGCCCCCGAGGGGTACGGGGAGATCATCGGCGGGAGCCAGCGCATCCACGATCACGACCTGCTCCTCGCGCGGATCCGCGAGCACAACCTCCCGGTCGAGGCGTTCCAGTGGTACCTCGACATCCGGAAGTACGGCACGGTCCCCCATTCCGGCTTCGGGATGGGGATCGAGCGGTGCGTGACCTGGATCACCGGGATCTCCCACCTGCGCGAGGCGATCCCTTACCCGCGCCAGATCAACCGCATCTACCCGTGACGCCGACCAGGATCGGGGTCATCAGCCTCGGCTGCGCCAAGAACCTCGTCGACACCGAGGTGATGCTGGGACATCTGGACGCCGCGGGGTGCACCTTCGTCACCGATCCCGCCGAGGCCGACGTCGTCGTCGTGAACACGTGCGGGTTCATCGAGGCGGCGCGCGAGGAATCGGTCCGGACGATCCTCGAGGCGGCGGCGCTCAAGAAGAGCGGGCACCTCAGGCGGCTCGTGGTCGCGGGGTGCATGGTCCAGAGGTACCGCGGCGAGATCGAGCGGGAGCTTTCCGGAGAGGTCGACGCGTTCGTGGGGCTCGACGAGCTCGACGCGATCGTGGGTGCCGCCGGGGTCCGCTCGGACCTCCCGGTGCTCGGTCAGACGCCGCCGGTCGCGTCCCGCTACCTCTACGATGCGACCACCCCGCGCCGCCTGGCGACACCGCCGTGGACGGCGTTCGTGAAGATCGCCGAGGGGTGCGACCACACCTGCTCGTTCTGCGCCATCCCCGCGTTTCGCGGTGCGTTCCGCTCCCGCCCGGCCGACGACGTCGTGAGGGAGGCGGACGCGCTGGCCCGGCGCGGGGTTCGCGAGATCAACCTGATCGCGCAGGACTCCTCGCATTACGGCCGCGACCGCGGCGACGGGACCGGACTCGCGGGGCTGCTCGAGCGCCTCGACGGGATCGAGGCTCTCCGGTGGATCCGGGTCCACTACCTCTACCCGAACACGGTGGACGACGCGCTCGTGGCGGCGATGGCCGCGCTTCCGCGCGTCGTGAAGTACGTCGACATCCCGTTGCAGCACGCCCACACGGACGCGCTCAAGCGCATGCGGCGCGGCGGCTCCACGGAATCGCACCTGAAGCTCCTCGCGAAGTTCCGGTCGGCGATGCCGGGTGCGGCGATCCGGAGCACCTTCATCGTCGGCTTCCCCGGCGAGACAGAGGCGGAATTCGACGCGCTCCTCGCGTTCGTCCGCGAGGCGCGGTTCGACCACCTGGGCGTTTTCACCTACTCGCACGAGGAGAGCACGACGGCTCGCGATCTGCCGGACGACGTGCCGGCCGAACTCAAAGCCGAGCGCCGCGACCGGCTGATGGAGCTGCAACAGCACGTCGCCTTCGCGAAGAACGAGGCGCGCGTCGGATCGACCTCCGAGATCCTGGTCGAAGGCGCGCACCCCGAGACCGAACACCTCCTCGTGGGACGGTTGCCGACGCAGGCGCCGGACGTGGACGGCTGCGTGCTGATCAACGACGGCTTCGTGCTCGATCCCGCGGCGGGGGACCCGCGGGTCGTACCTCATGCCCGGCCCGGAGCGTTCGCGCGCGTGGAGCTGACCGAGACCGCGGGATACGACCTGGTGGGACGCCTCCTCGGAGCCGCCTGAGGTGGCGCCGGGGCGGACGCCCGCGGACCGGGTCGCGCTGCTCCTGGCGACCGGGCTCGGCGCGGGGTACGGGCCGATCGCCCCGGGGACGTGGGGGTCGATTCCGGGAGTCATCGCAAGCGTCGCCCTGACGAGGCTTCTCGGTCCGTGGGGCGCCGTCGCCGGCCTCGCCGCCGTCACGATCGTGGGCCTTTGGGCGGCCGACCGGACCGCGGCATTTCTGGGCGCCAAGGACCCGGGGCTCGTCGTCATCGACGAGGTCGCGGGACAGATGGTGACGCTGCTGTTCCTCCCGCAGCGCCTCGGCGTGCTGGCCGTCGGCTTCTTCCTCTTCCGCCTCTTCGACGTCTGGAAGCCGTGGCCCGCGCGTCGTCTCGAGGACCTTCCCGGCGGCGCGGGTATCATGGCGGACGATCTTGCCGCAGGCCTGTACGGAAACCTGGTGCTCCAGGCGCTCGTCGCCTGGCGTCCCGGCCTCCTGGGGCTGACATGAACGTGTGGAACGCACTCGAGTCGTTTCCCACCGGCCGCGAGCCGATCGTGGCGACGATCGGCAACTTCGACGGCGTCCATCTCGGGCACCAGGCGATCCTGAAGAGCGTGATCGCCGACGCGCGCGCGCGGCGGGCGCCCTCCTTGCTCGTGACGTTCGATCCGCACCCGCTCGCCGTGGTCTCCCCGTCGCGTCGGCCGAAGCTGCTGATGACACGGCGCCAGAAGCTCGACACGCTCGAGTCGGCGGGGCTCGACGGCGTGCTGATCCTCCCCTTCGACCGCGAGCTCGCGGGGCTTACCGGCGAGGAGTTCTTCGGAGCGGCGCTCGCCGAGCGCATCCGCTTCGCGTCGATCCACGTGGGGACCAACTTCCGCTTCGGCCACGCGCGCGGCGGCGACCTCAAGCTCCTCGAGTCGATCGGGGCGGCGCGCGGGTTCGCGGTGACCGGGATCGCGCCGGTCGAGGTCCAGGGGGAGACCGTCTCCTCCTCGGCGATCCGCCTGGCGGTGGAGGAAGGGGACGTCGAGCGCGCCGCGGCGATGCTCGGCCGGCCCTTCGCGGCGACGGGCGAGGTCGTCCGGGGCGCGGGGCGCGGACGCACGCTCGACTACCCGACCGCGAACCTCGACGTCGAGAACGAGATGATCCCGCGCCGCGGGGTCTACGTGACCGAGACCCAGGCGTGGTCGACACGCTTCCCGTCGGTGACCAACGTCGGCGTCCGGCCGACCTTCGGCGGGACGGTCGTGACGATCGAGACGCACATCGTCGATTTCGACGACGACCTGTACGGCGAGCGGATCGAGGTCCGGTTTCTCGCCCGCCTCCGCGACGAGATGAAGTTCGACGGCCCTGCGGCGCTGTCGGACCAGATCGCCCGCGACCTCGCCGCCGCCACCGCGTTCTTCTCCCGCCTGGCGCTGCAGCGCCGGTGACGGGGGCGGCTTGACCGACCGGTAGGCGCGTCGTAGGCTCCGCGAAAAGATGGATCGCTACCTGGAAATTCATGCCGCGGAATCCTCCGACGCGTCCGGCGGCGCCGCCGAGCCGGCGCTGACGCCGCAGACGAAGGTCGATCCTCGCCTGCTCGTCGCGGGAAAGCGGCGGGGATGGTTCGTGACCTTCGAGGGGATCGAGGGCTCCGGGAAAACGACGCAGATCACGCGCCTGTTCGACCGGCTCCAGAGCGCCGAGGAGCCGGTGCTGCTCACGCGCGAGCCGGGGGGATCGCCGATCGGTCACCGCCTCCGCACGCTCCTCCTCGGGACGGAGGGGGCGGGGCTGACGTCCCTCGCCGAGCTGCTGCTCTACGTCGGAGACCGCGCGCAGCATCTCCACGAGATCGTCGACCCGGCTCTCGCCGCGGGGACGCACGTGCTGTGCGACCGCTATCTCGACGCGACCCTCGCCTACCAGGGATTCGCCCGCGGTCTCGACCTCGACTACATCCGCGCGCTGCACACCAAGCCGCCGCTCGACCGGCGGCCCGATCGCACCATCCTCCTCGATCTCGATCCCGAGCTCGGCCTGACGCGCGCTCGCACGCGCAACGACGACCTCGGGCTCGCCCGATCGGAGGGGCGATTCGAGCGCGAGGCGCTCGCGTTTCATCGCCGGGTGCGCGACGGGTATCTCAGCCTCGCCGAGGCCGACCCCTTCCGCGTCCGCATCGTCGCCGCCGAGGGACATCCGGACGAGATCGAGGCCCGCGTCGCCGATCTGCTGTCCGATCTGTTCCCCGTCCTCGACGTCGAGGACGAGTCGTGATCTTTCCCGAGCTGATCGGACAGGACGGCCCCCGCGGCGTTCTCGAGCGGATCCTGGTTTCCGGCCGCATTCCCCACGCGATCCTCTTCCACGGGCCCGAGGGAATCGGCAAGGGAGCGATCGCCGCCGCGTTTTCGGCATCTCTCCTGTGCGAGCGCCCGAACGGCGGCGCCGCCTGCGGAGCCTGCCCGGCGTGCCGCAAGGCCGGGCACGGAAACCACCCGGACCTGATGGTCGTGACGCGCCTGCCCAAGGCGAAGAAAGGCGACACGACTACGAACGACGAGGACGAAGACTCGGCCGAGGACGCCGCGTCGGCCTCGGGCAAGGGCGATCTCAAGCGCCAGATCACGATCGATCAGATCCGCGACCTGAACGAGCACGCGACCTACGCCCCGCGCGAGGGAGCGCGCCGCGTGTTCGTCGTCGACCCCGCCGACGCGATGAACGCCGCATCGCAGAACGCCCTCCTGAAGACGCTCGAGGAGCCGCCCGGAAGCGCCGTGCTGCTGCTCGTCGCCTCGCGTCCCCACCTGCTTCTCCCGACGATCCGCTCGCGCTGCTTCCAGATCGGGTTCGGCGCGATGCATCCCGCCAGCCTCGCGGCGGCGCTCGAGAAGCGCGGGATGCCGCGCGACGAGGCGCGGTCCCGCGCCGCGCTGTCCGAGGGCCGCCCCGGCAGGGCCCTGACGCTCGATCTGGCCGCTCGACGGGCGCATCGCGACGAGGCGCTTGCGCGCCTCGTCGCTCTCGCCACGGATCCCGGCGCCGCCGCGCACCTGCCGGCCTGGGCGAAGGCGATGACGAGCGAGGAGACCGACCTCGACGACGAGCTCGATCTCGCGGCGGTGCTCCTGCGCGACGCCGCCCGCGCCGCGGCCGGCGACGCCGCGATCGTCAACGCGGACGCCGCGCCGGGCATCGCGAAGCTCGGCGAGGCGCTCGGCGCCAGACGCGCGGCCGAGCTTCTCGAGTACGTCGACCGCCTCCGCCACGACCTGAGGTTGAACCTCAACCGGGCGCTGGTGGCGGAGTCGTTCCTGGCGAGCGTGGCGGGGGCGGAGGTCGTGCGGACGTTCTGAGGACTGAGCGAGCCGGCTCGCTACCCGGCCCTCAACCACGCCACCGCTTCGACGTGCGCCGTCTGCGGGAACAGATCGTACGGCGTCACGCGGTCGACCGCATACCCCGCGCGCGTCAACGTCGCGAGATCTCGCGCGAGCGTCGCCGGATCGCACGACACCATCGCGATGCGCGGTGCCGTAAGGCTCGCGATGCCGAACGCGACGCCGCGCCCGAGGCCGGTGCGCGGCGGGTCGGCGATCACGAGATCGGGTCGGCCGACGGCCGCGGGTGGGGCAGCGAGAAACCGGCCGACGTCATCCTGAACGAACGTCGCGGAACCGATGCCGGCGCGCTCGGCGGCGTCGCGGCCGCAGGCGACGGCGTCGCCGTCGGCGTCGACGATCGTCGCTCTGGCGCCGCGCCGGGCGAGCGCGAGCCCGATGCCGCCGACGCCGCCGTAGAGCTCCACGACGGATCGCGGAGATCCGGCGGACTCGACGACGCTCGCGAGCATCGCCTCCGCGGCCGCCGCGTTGACCTGGAGGAACGTCGCGGCGGGCACGCGGCAGCCGATACCGAGGAGCTCATCCTCGATCCACGGCTCGCCCGCGAGGGTTTCCACGCGGGAGCCGCCACGGCGCCCAGCTGCGGCCACGATGCGTACGACGCCGGCAAGTTGCGGGAGGCGCTCGGCGGCGAGCGCCGCGAACGCCGCCGCCGTCTCGAAAAGACGATCGGTCGTGCGCAGTGCGATCAGAACCTGCGGTCGCTTCGCCGATGCACGGAGAACCAGCCGGACCGCGTCGCGATCGTCATCGAGGATCGGATCGTCCTTGCCTTCGCCGTCGACGAAGAAATCCCGCGCCAGCTCGAGCGCTTGCTGGAGCCGCTCGTCAGCGACCGCGCATCGCTCGACGTCGACCAGCCGTCCCGGATCGTCGCCGCGGTGGTAGCCGAGGACTCGTTTTCCGCTCGGGTCCCGGCCGAAAGCCAGCTCGATCTTGTTCCTGTATGCGAGATCGTTCGGCGACGGGACAATCCCGTCGACGGAAACGTCTCCGAGGCCGCCGATGCGCGTGAGGGCGTCGATGACGAACTGACGTTTCGCCTCGCGCTGGCTTTCCTCGGACGCAATCATCATCGGACATCCGCCGCACGTCGGCTGGATCGGGCAAACCGGGGGTCTGCGTCCGGGAGCGTGCGTGAGGGTCGCTTGGGCGCGTCCCTCGACCCAGCGGCCGTGATCGCGCGCGATCCGGGCCGCGACTAGGTCGCCGGGCATGGTCCCGGGAACCATCCAGACCCGGCCGTCGAGGCGCCCCAGGCCCCGCCCCCCGGCGGCCCAGGCCGTGATTTCGAGCTCAACCACCCCCGGATATGGGGGTTTGCTCGGTCCCGAACTCGACATGTTGTATTCCTGCTTGACAGGGGCACCGCGTCCGGGCTAAGGTCTGTCTGCGATCGGCACGGTTGCTGGGTTTGGAGTCTGAATGAAAGAAGCGCCCTCGGACGCTGCTCGCTCTCCCCGGCGGAGGGTCATCCCAAATCGACTCGACCCGCCAAAATCCACTTTCCGGCCTGCGCGCCGGGAGGTCGGCCAACGTGTACCCACCCCTGGTATCTCGACCCGTGCCTGGGAATCCCAATACCGGGGAGAGCGAACAGCGTCCGATCGATTCTACACCCGGATTCGTGCCAGTCGATCGTTCGAAATCGGTCCTTGAAAAGTCACAATGTGTCCTTTAACCGCGATTGAGCGAGGGTGGGTCTGCTCGTATAAGTATTGACGGTCCCTGGGTTTCGGGGGAGGCCAGGTAGACCATCTGGGAGCCGCGAGGTGCCGTGCGAACCGGGGGGTAAGCGCAGGCGTCACGCGGCTCCGCTCTTTTCAGGTCAAAAATCTTCGAGCCGCGCTCGATAGGCGTCGAGACTCGCGCGGACCTCGCCGAGCGAATCCCCTCCCAGCTTGATCAGCATCTCGTCCGCCAACACGAGCGCGACCATCGCCTCGCCGACGACCCCGGCCGCGACGATCGGCACCGTGTCGGTGCGCTCGACGTCCGCTTCCACCGGCTGCTTCGTAACGAGATCGACCGATTGGAGCGGCCTTGGGAGCGTGGCGAGCGGCTTCAGGTATCCGCGTAGGCGGACCACCTCGCCGTTGGTCATTCCCCCTTCGATCCCGCCCGCGCGGTTCGTCGGGCGCGTGAACGATCGAAGACGTTCGTCGTAGGCAATCGGGTCGTGGGCCGCCGAGCCGCGTCCGCTCGCGACGTCGAGCCCCTCGCCGACGGACACCGCCTTCACGGCCTGGATCGAGAGGAGGGCGGCTCCCAGCCGCGCGTCGAGGCGGCGGTCATGGTGAACGTGGCTTCCGAGCCCCGGAGGGAGCCCGCCCGCGAGGACCTCGAAGCAACCGCCGACCGAGTCCCCCGCCGCGCGCGCCGCATCGACCGCGGCGATCATCGCCGACGTCGCGCTCGGGTCGAGCGTGCGCATCGGCGCGTCGTCCGGGAGGGCGAGAAGGCGGCCGAGATCCTCGCCGTCGGTCTCGGGCGCCGTCGCGTCCCCCACCGCGACCGTGCGGCTCGTCACCTGGACGTCGAGCTCCGCCAGGAGCGCTTTCGCGACCGCGCCCGCGGCGGTGCGGGCCGCGGTTTCCCGCGCGCTCGACCGCTCGAGTATGTCGCGTGCGTCGTGCGTTCCGTATTTCAGGGCCCCCGCGAGATCCGCATGCCCCGGCCGCGGCCGGCGGACGACTTTTTTCGTGGCGTCGGCCGGGGTCTCGTACGGGTCCATCACCTCCGTCCAATTGGCGAAGTCCTTGTTCCGGATGACGAGCGCCACCGGCGAGCCGAGTGTGCGCCCGTGGCGCACGCCCCCCGTGATCTCGACCGCGTCCGCCTCGATTCGCATCCGGCCTCCCCGGCCATACCCGCCCATGCGCCGCCGCAGGTCGCGGTCGATCGCGACCTTCACGATCGGAACCCCGGCGGGCATCCCCTCGAGGATCACGGTCAGCGCGGGTCCGTGCGACTCGCCGGCGGTCAAGAAGCGGAGCCTCATCGCCGAGCGAACCTAGCAGATCGCCCCGGCCGTTTCGAGCTTTGACTTTGGAGAAGCGCGCACCCTATCGTGAGCCCTCGCATGGAGATCCTGACCGGCACCCAGATGCAGCGCGTCGATGCGAAGACGATCGACCGCGGGCATGCGACCGGCGCCGCCCTGATGGAGCAGGCCGGGCGCGGCATCGCCGAAGCGATGGCCCAGGAGATCCCCGACCTCGGGCGGCGTCCGATCTTCGTCCTGTGCGGGAAGGGGAACAACGGCGGCGATGGCCTGGTTGCGAGCCGTCACCTCGTGCGTCTCGGTGCCCTGCCGCGCGTCGCGCTGTTCGCGCGCGGCGAGGACCTCCGGGGCGATCCCGGGATCCATCTCCGGCGCGCGGTCGAATCCGGCGTCGCCGTCGAGGAGATCGCGGCGGAGGAGGATTGGTCCCGCGTCTGCGCGGCGATCGGACCCGACGGGATCGTCGTCGACGCGCTGCTGGGCACCGGAGCGTCCGGGCCCGCGCGGGGCCTGTACGCCCGCGCGATCGAGGACGTGAACGCCTCCGGAGCCACGGTCGTGGCGGTCGATCTGCCCTCGGGGATCGACGCCGACACCGGCCGCGCGGAGGGTCCCGCGATCCTCGCCCACCGCACCTACACGCTGTGCCGTCCGAAGGCCGGGCTCGTCCTCCCTCCGGGCGACGCGCACGCGGGCCGGTTCAGGGTGATCGACATCGGCATCCGCGACGACGTGGTCGCCGAGGAGAGCCCCGCGCTGACGTGGACCGACGTCGACGCCGCGTCCTCGCTGCTGCCCCCTCGCCCCCGGACCGCGCACAAGGGCACGATGGGCCACCTCCTCGCGATCACCGGTTCCCGCGGAAAGACGGGCGCCGCGGTCCTCCTCGCGCGCGCCGCCCTGCGCTCCGGCGTCGGCCTCGTCACGATCGGAGCGCCGCGCTCGTGCCTCGCCACGATCGCAGCCGGTCAGGCCGAGGCGATGACCGAGCCCCTGCCCGAATCTCGAGCCGGCGCGCTTTCCGCCGCGGCGCTTTCTCCCGCCCGCAAGCTCCTCGCCGTTCGCGATGCGCTGGCGCTCGGTCCCGGCCTCGGCCTGGCCCCCGGCACGGCCTCCCTCGTGCGGGCGCTCGTTCGCGCGCGCACGGCCCCCACGGTCCTCGATGCCGACGGCCTGAATGCCTTCGGCGCCGTGAGCCGCGCGGCCGGGTTGACGGCCGGCACGCTGCCGATGGTCCTCACCCCCCACCCCGGCGAAGCCGCCCGCCTGCTCGCGACCTCCGCCGGCTCCGTCCAGGCCGACCGGCTCGGCGCCGCCCGGAGCCTGGCCCGCTCGACCGGGGCGGTGGTCGTGCTCAAGGGCGCCGGCTCGATCGTGGCCAGCGCGGACGGAAACGCCGCCTTCAACGCGACCGGGAACCCCGGCATGGCCACCGGCGGAACCGGCGACGCGCTGACCGGCGTCATCGGGGCCCTCCTCGCCCGCGGGATGAGCGCATTCGACGCGGCGCGCTTGGGGACGTACGTTCACGGCGACGCGGGGGACCGCGCGGCGGGGCGGCTCGGCGAGGACGGGATGATCGCCGGCGACCTCGTCGCCGAGCTGCCGGAGTCGTGGGTATCGCTTCACGGGATCGGCGCGGAGCGGAAAGCGTGGACACGAGACGTCTGAAGGACAAGCGGAAGGCGAAGGCGCCGTCGACCGGCCGGCCGGCGGAGGGACCCCGCTCGGTCTTCACGCTCAGCGAGGACGAGACGCTCGACCTCGGCCGCACGGTCGGCCGGTCGCTCAAGGGAGGCGAGCTGATCCTGCTCGAGGGCGATCTCGGCCACGGCAAGACGGTCTTCGCTCGCGGGATCGCCTCGGGGGCCGGCCTCCCCGAGGACGAGGTCTCCTCGCCGTCGTTCACGCTCGTGCACGAGTACCGCGGCGGGCGCGTTCCTCTCTTCCACATCGATCTCTACCGGCTCGACGCGCCGGACGAGCAAGTCGCCGCGCTCGGCATCGAGGAGATTCTCTCCGCGGGTGGGGTGGTGCTGGTGGAGTGGGGGGACAAGCTCCCGCCGTTCCTGAAGCGCGGGGCGACGACGGTCCGCATCCACGACGTCGGCGAGGGAGCCCGACGGATCGAGATCCTCCCCGAACCGAAGACCCCGCCCCGTCCGCGCGGGGACGCCTAGGAGTCGAGCCGGTAGTTGGGCGCTTCCTTGGTGATGATCACGTCGTGGGCGTGGGATTCGCGCAAGCCTGCCGAAGTGATCCGCACGAACCGGGCCTCGCGCCGGAGTGTCTCGATGTCGGCGCATCCCGTGTAGCCCATTCCGGCGCGCAACCCCCCGACCAGCTGCGCCACGAGCGCCGAGAGCGGGCCCTTGTAGGGCACGCGCCCCTCGATCCCCTCGGGGACGAGCTTCTTCTCCTCGAACTCGTCCTGGAAGTACCGGTCCGACGATCCCCGCTTCATCGCGCCGAGGGATCCCATCCCGCGGTACTCCTTGAACGTGCGCCCCTGGTAGAGGACCGTCTCGCCGGGAGACTCCTCGGTCCCCGCGAACAGGCTCCCGATCATCACCGACGACGCCCCGGCGGCGATCGCTTTCACGATGTCGCCGGAGAACTTGATCCCGCCGTCGGCGATCAGCGGGATGTTCGCCGGAGCGCAGGCCCGCGCCGCGTCGCCGATCGCCGTGATCTGGGGCACGCCGGCTCCGGTGACGATCCGGGTCGTGCAGATGCTTCCCGGCCCCACCCCGACCTTGACCGCGTCGACGCCGCGGGCGATCAGGGCTTCCGCCGCCTTCGCGGTGGCCACGTTCCCCGCGATGAGCTGGATCGCGGGGAATCGTTGCCGGACGGCCGCCACCATCGCGAGCACGCCTTCGCTGTGACCGTGGGCGGTGTCGACGACGAGCACGTCGACGCGGGCCTCGACGAGCGCCGCCGCCCGGTCGAGCGTGTCCTGGGCGATCCCCAGGGCGGCGCCGACACGAAGCCGTCCCAGTTCGTCCTTGCACGCGTTCGGGTACTTGATCTGCTTCTGGATGTCCTTGACCGTGATCAGGCCGACCACGCGGAACTGACCGTCCACCACCGGCAGCTTCTCGATGCGGTGCTTGTGGAGGAGCTCCTTCGCCTGCTCGAGCGTCGTCCCCTTCGGGACCGTCACCAGGTTCTCCGAGGTCATCAGCTCGCGGATCGGCCGGTCGTACCGGGTCACGAAGCGCAGATCGCGGTTCGTCAGGATGCCCACGAGCCGCCCCGAGGCGTCGACGACGGGAAGGCCCGAGATGCGATAGCGGGTCATCGCCTCGAGCGCGTCCGAAACCCGCTGGTCCGGCGTCATCGTCACCGGGTCGACGATCATCCCGGACTCCGATCGCTTGACCTTGTCGATCTCGTTGGCCTGCTCGTCGACCGAGAGATTCTTGTGGATGATCCCGATGCCCCCCTCCTGGGCGATCGCGATCGCCAGGCGCGACTCCGTGACCGTGTCCATCGCGGACGAGATCAGCGGCACGTTGAGGGTGATCGCGCGGGTCAGGCGCGTGCGCGTGTCGACCTGGCTCGGGAGGTGGCGGGAGTGGGAGGGCACGAGCAGGACGTCGTCGAAGGTGAGCGCTTCCGGGATCGAGGGTTCGAGCAAGCGGCCTCCGTGAGTCAAACCCCAGAAGGCCCGAGGACGGTCGATCGATCTCCCGCCGGGCCGGGAGACAGGATTCTAGCAGGCGGCGTTCGGCGCCGGCGGACCTACGCTCGCTTGGCCCCGCAGGACGGGCAGAACTTCGCTCCGTCGGGGAAGCGCGTGCCGCACGCGGTGCAGAAGGCCCCGGCCGTCGCGGTTCCAGGCGCCCCCCCGGTCGCCGGCGCGGCCGAGGTCCCGCCGGAGCTCATCGCGTCCTTCATCATCTGAGCCATCGACATGCCGAGACCCACGCCCGCGCCCAAGCCCACGCCGGTCGTGGCCGCGCCGGCCCCCGAGGGGTTCTTCGCGGCATCGCCGAGCGCCTGAGCCGCCTTGAACTTCAGGTAGGCGTTCTGGTCCCCGACGGCGGCCATGCCCGTGCGCTCGTCGATCACCTTCTGGACCTCCTCGGGCGGCACGATGCCGCCGATGAAGAAGTCGGTCAGGTCGACGCCGTACTTCTGGAGGTCGCCGGCGACGCGCCCCTTCAGCGCCTCGCCGAGCTCGTCGTAGTACTTCGGAAGGTCGAACAGAGTCTTGACCGTCTCGCCGAGGACGTCCGACAGGCGCATCACGATCGCCGACCGCAGGAACGTCTCGATGCCGTCGCTCGTCGTGCGCCCCTGGCTGCCCACGATCTGGTTGACGAACATCTGCGGGTCCGCGATGCGGATCGCGAACGTGCCGAATGCGCGCAGGCGCACCATCGCCAGCTCGGAGTCGCGGAAGACCAGGGGCTCCTGCGTCCCCCACTTGAGCCCCGTGAAGACCTTCCGCGCGACGTAGTAGACGTCGGCGCGGAACGGGGAGGTACCGCCGAAGGGCAGGCCGATCAGGCGGCCGAGCAGCGGGATGTTTCCGGTCGTCAGCGTGTGTCGACCGGGCCCGAACGTGTCGAGCGCCTTCCCGTCACGGAAGAAGATCGCCCACTGGTTCTCGCTGACGACGAGCTGCGCGCCGAGCTTGAGCTCGCCGCCGGCGGCGAAGCGCCAGACCATCTCCCGTCCCGAGTCGTCCTTCCATTCGATGACTTCGATCGCCATGCTGGTCTCCTCGCCGTCAGGCGTTCGTGGGCTTCTCCAGGATCTCGCGCCGCCGTCCGATCTTCAGATCGACGCCCTCCGCGGCGGTGGCCAGTTCCGCCACCGAAGCTCCCCCGGGCGCCGCTCCCGCCGCGGCGCGGAGCCGGTCGGACAGCGCGAGCACGTCCGCGGTCAGCCCCGCGTCGTAGGCGTAGATCGCGTCGAGCTCGCTCTCCGCGATCTTCACCTGGTCGAACACGCCGCTGTACCCGCGGTCCGCGTACCGGAGGGCGGCGATCGACTTCTGGAGCGTCCGGTCGAGCCGACCGACGGCGTCGAGCGCCTTCATGTCCCCGGCGCTCGTGGCCGCGTTGCGCACCCCGTCGAGGCCGCGGCGGCCCTCCTCGAGGCGGCCGGCCAGGAACTCGCGGAGCCGATGGTCGGTTTCCCGCCGCGACTCGCGCTCCCGGTATCCGGCCAAGCCGGGAACGTGCGCCGCAAGCTTCTCCAGGAAGTTCCTCTCCGAGGTCGGCATGCTCATCGCGGCCCCTCCTCGCGTGGGCGACGGCTCACCGGAGAATACGCGAGCCGGTCAGTCCTCGTTCGCCCCGTGGCATTTCTTGTATTTCTTCCCGGATCCGCAGGGACAGAGCTCGTTTCGGCCGACTTTCGCGACCTTGCGGGCCACCGTCGCCACCCCGCCGCGGGCCGTGACCCCCGCCGCCGACTGCGAGGCCGCGCGGAACACGGCCTCCTGCTCGCGGCGCCGCTTCTCCTCCTCGCGGCGCCGGTCCTCGTCGGTCATCGGGTCGAGCAGGAAGAGGAAGCGGACCGCGTCGTTTTCGATCCGCTCCTTCATCAACCCGAACATGTCGAACGACTCGCGCTTGTACTCGACGAGGGGATCCTTCTGGCCGTAGGCGCGGAGGCCGATGCCGTCCTTGAGGTGGTCCATCGCGAGGAGGTGATCCTTCCACGCGTGGTCGATGATCTGCAGGAGGATGTGCCGCTCGTACTGACGCATCAGGTCGGCGCCGACCACCGTTTCCTTCTCCTGGTAGCGCCCCTCGAGCGTGCCCCACAAGTGGTCGGTCAGCCCGTCGAGCGGCCGCTTCCCGATCTCGATCCCGTCCTTCGCCGGGTCGTATCCGAAGAAGTACTGGAGCTGCTGGCGGAACGGATCGACCTCCCACTCGGAGACGTCCTTCTTGCTCGCCAGGTAGTCGTCCTTCAGGACCTCGAGGATCTCGCGCGCGCGGTCGAGCACGTACTCCTTCTGCTCCTTCCCCGCGAGCAGGTCGCGCCGGAGCGCGTAGATCTCCTGGCGCTGCTTGTTGTTGACGTCGTCGTACTCGATGAGGTGCTTGCGCGTCTCGAAGTTGCGCTGCTCCACCTGCTTTTGCGCCCGCTCGATCGATTTCGAGACCATGCCCGACTCGATCGGCACGTTCTCCTCCATGCCGAGCTTGACCATCGCCCCCTTGAGGCGATCCCCGCCGAAGATTCGCATGAGATCGTCGTCGAGCGAGAGGAAGAACCGGGAGGAGCCGGGATCGCCCTGGCGACCCGCGCGGCCGCGGAGCTGGTTGTCGATCCGGCGCGACTCGTGCCGCTCGGTGCCGATGATCCGCAGGCCTCCGCGCGCGACGACCTCCTCGTGCTCCGCCTTGCACTGGGCGGTCGCACGGGACAGCGCCTCCTCGAAGGCCGCGGCCCACTCCTCCGCCGCCGTCTCCCCCGGCTTCATCCCGCGCAGGATCAGCTCCTGCTTCGCGAGGAACTCCGCGTTTCCGCCGAGCAGGATGTCGGTGCCGCGTCCCGCCATGTTCGTGGCGATCGTCACCGCGCCCAGCCGCCCCGCCTGGGCGACGATCTCCGCCTCCATCTCGTGGTACTTCGCGTTCAGGACGACGTGCTTGACCCCCTTGCGCTTCAGGAGAGTCGACACCGTTTCGGACTTCTCGATCGACACGGTTCCGACGAGGCTCGGCTGGCCGCGCTTCTGCGATTCGACGATGTCCTCGACGACCCCGTGCCACTTCTCCTCCTCGGTGCGGAACACGGAGTCCTGCTCGTCCTTGCGGATCATGTCGCGGTTCGTCGGAATGACCACGACCTCGAGGTTGTAGATCTTGTCGAACTCGATGGCCTCCGTGTCCGCGGTGCCCGTCATCCCGGAGAGCTTCCCGTACATCCGGAAGTAGTTCTGGAAGGTGATCGTCGCGAGCGTCTGGTTCTCCCGCTCGATCTTGACGCCTTCCTTCGCCTCGACCGCCTGGTGGAGGCCGTCGCTCCAGCGCCGTCCCGGCATCAGGCGCCCCGTGAACTCGTCGACGATGACGACCTGGCCGTCCTTGATCATGTAGTCGACGTCGCGCTTGAAGAGCACGTGCGCCTTGAGCGCCTGGTTGACGTGGTGAAGCGTCTCCATGTGGGCAGGGTCGTAGAGGTTGTCGATCCCGAGCAGGTCCTGGGCGTGCTCGACCCCGCGGTCGGTCAGCGTGACCGTGCGCGCCTTCTCGTCGACGACGTAGTCCCCTTCCGCGTCGTGCTCGTAGTCCTTCCCGCCCTGGATCACCGCCCCCTTGACGAGCTTCGGGATGATCTTGTCGACGCGGAAGTAGAGGTCGGTCGACTCGTCCGCCGCGCCGGAGATGATCAGCGGGGTCCGCGCCTCGTCGATGAGGATCGAGTCGACCTCGTCGACGATCGCGAAGTGGTGCCCGCGCTGGACCATCGCGTCGAGCGAGAACTTCATGTTGTCGCGGAGGAAGTCGAAGCCGAGCTCGTTGTTCGTCCCGTAGGTGACGTCGGCGCGGTAAGCCGTCTGCCGCTCCGCGTCCGAAAGGTCGTGCTGGATGCAGCCGACCGTCATGCCCAGGAAGCGGTGGATGCGGCCCATCCATTCCGAGTCGCGCCGCGCCAGGTAGTCGTTGACGGTGACGACGTGGACCCCCTGGCCGGCGAGGGCGTTCAGATACGACGGCAGGGTCGCCACGAGCGTCTTGCCCTCCCCCGTCCGCATCTCGGCGATCTTGCCGGTGTGGAGGACGAGCCCGCCGATCAGCTGGACGTCGAAGTGCCGCATCCCGAGCACCCGGCGTCCGGCCTCCCGGACGACCGCGAACGCCTCCGGGAGGAGATCGTCGAGGGTGGCGCCCGCGTCGAGCTTGCCTCGGAACTCGATCCGCTTTCCGCGTAGATCCTCGTCCGACAGTGCCTGCATCCGCGGCTCGAGCTCGCTGATGCGGCCTACGATCGGCCGGATCTGCTTGAGCGTGCGCTCGTTCTTCGATCCGACGATCTTCGTCAACAGGGCGTTGATCATGAAACCTCAGTATATCAGGGGGTTTTCGACGGACCGGACGGAGCGGGCGCCGGGATCCGCCGGTGGAGGAGCGGAAAGAGGACCGGCACGGCGATCGTCAGGAGGGCGGCGTCGATTCGCGCGACGACGCGGTCGAGTCCCACCGGCCGAGCGGCGTTCCCGGCGGCGGCCCAGAACAGGGCGTGGGCGGCAACGGCCCGGGCGAAAGCCCGCGCGCCGGGACCAGATAGATCGGACCAGGCTCCGCGGCGCCGGACGGCGGCGACGCGGCCACGCACGAGCGTCGGGGGAAGCGGCGGGTCCAGCCGATTGCGGCGATCGCCGCGAGTCCTGAGGCAAGGCGTCCCGCCTGACGTGACCGCGCGCCCCAGATAGCGGTGCACGACGAGGTACTCCTGCTGCCGGAAGACCAGGACCTCCCCCACTCTCGGGTCGGCCGGCAGCGGCACGACCCACACCGCGTCCCCGGTGCCAAGCAGCGGCGCCATGCTCGTGTCGCCGGGAGCGATCGTCACCAGCGCGCCGCGGCCCGCCTCGAGCGCGGCGGTGACGGCTACGTCCGAAAGGGGGCCGGCGTCCGGGAGGGGCATGGAGGTCCGGAGGGCTAGAAAAACTGCGACCTCTTCCGGGGTGTCGGGGGGGGCGTTTCCGTCAGTCCCGGAAGAGGTCGAACACTGACCAGGAGGAGGTCATGTGGCGACCGAGTGAGTTTGCAACCAGGATGCCAACGAACCCGCCTTCCCATTTGCTCATGATTTCGCCCGGCGGCGCGTGGCCGTCGCGGCGAGCGCCCCCGCGGCGATGCCAGGCTGACGTGCCGGCGGGATTCGCGCGCCGGTTTGACGCTCCGCACCGGCCGAGGGGTCACTCGGCGCTGCTCGCCGCCTCGCGGAGGATCGCCCGCGCGATGACGAGGCGCTGGATCTGGTTCGTCCCCTCGTAGATCTGGGTGATCTTCGCATCGCGCATGTATTTCTCGATCGGGAAGTCCTTACAGTAGCCGTACCCGCCGAAGAGCTGCACGGCGTTCGTCGTCACCATCATCGCGACGTCCGTCGCGAAAAGCTTGCACATCGCGGACAGCTTGGAGACGTTCTTCGCCCTGGCATCGGCGGCGCGGGCGGCGGTGTAGACGAGGTGCCGGGCGGCCTCGATGTGGGTCGCCATGTCCGCAAGCATCCACTGGATCCCCTGGAACGAATTGATCGACTGGCCGAACTGCTTGCGCTTTCCGGTGTACTCGATCGCCAGGTCCAGGGCGCCCTGCGCGAGCCCCAGCGCCTGCGCCGCCACGCCGGGCCGCGCGAGATCGAGCGTCATCATCGCGTGCTTGAAGCCCGAGCCCTCGGTGCCGCCGAGCAGGTTCTCCTTCGGCACCCGGCAGTCCTCGAGGTGGATCTCGACGACGGGGACGCAGCGGATCCCCATCTTGTCCTCGTGCTTGCCGACGCGATAGCCGGCCGTTCCGGCCTCGACGACGAACGCGGAGATCCCGCGCGCCCCGCGCCCCGGCTGCGTGACCGCGAAGATCGTGTTGTAGCTGGCGACGGCGCCGCCGGTGTTCCACTTCTTCTCGCCGTTGATGACGTAATCGTTCCCGTCCCGGTCCGCCTTGGTGGTCATGGACCCCGCGTCCGAGCCGGCGTCCTTTTCCGAGAGGCCGAACGAGATCAGCTTGTCCCCGGCCGCGATCCCCGGCAGCCAGCGGGCCTTCTGCTCGTCGGTGCCGCCGAGGATGATCGGAAACGACCCGAGCGCGTTCACCGCGTACGCGACGCCCATGCCGCCGCACGCGCGCGCGAACTGCTCCACCACCAGGCACAGGTCCATCGCGCCGCCCCCCGCGCCGCCGTACTCCTTCGGGACCCAGACGCCGGACAGGCCGGCCTCCTTGATCGCGCGCTGGGCCGACCAGGGATAGGTCTGCTCGACGTCGTGCTGCGCGGCGATCGGCCGGATGTGCCTCTCGGCGACCTCGCGCGCGCGCTCGGCGAACTCGATGTTCTGCTTGGTGAGAAGCTCCCGGATCATGCGCACCCCCGCGTGGAAGCTGGTCAGGGTAGCACGCCTCTCGCGCCGTCCCGGGTGCGCGCGTTTGATAGGATGACGCTCCCGCGACCCCCCGGAACTCCCATGGATTACAAGAACCTCTTCCGCAAGATCGACCGCACTCTCCGGACGATCGAGCGCTCGAAGGACGTCGTCGCCACGCTGTCCGAGATCTTGCGGCGGCTGGTCGACGACTTTCAGGACGATCTCGGTCTGGTGGGCGGGCGCATTTACGACCTGAAGGGCCCCTCGTACGTGCTCAAGCGCGAGTACCCCGCGCCGCGCGCGCCCCGCGACTTCAAGGTCCCGGCCACCTACCCGCCCATCAAGATCCTGCGCGAGCAGGGATACGTCTACGCGCGGCTCGGCGACGCCGGAATCGACGCGAAGATCGAGTCCACGCTCGGGGTCAAGCGATTCGCGGCGATCGGCATCGGGGACCAATGCCGCCAGATCGTCGCGTTCACGATCCGCGAGGGGGCCGACCCGACCCAGGTCGAGCACACCCTCAACACGATCCGCCACGCGATCACCCTGAAGCTGCGCAGCGAGCTGTTCGCCGACCGTATGGCCGAGGCCCGCGCGATCCAGCTCTCGCTGCTGCCGGCCACGGCGCCGGCCTTCGGCGATTACGACATCTGGGGGGCCTCGGTCCCGGCGGAGGACGTCGGAGGGGACCTGTACGATTTCATCCGCGTCTCGCAGCGCAGCCTCGGGATCGCCGTCGCCGACGCCTCGGGCCACGGGCTGCCCGCCGCGCTGCAGGCCCGCGACGCGATCATCGGGCTGCGGATGGGCGTGGAGGAGAACCTCCGGATCTCGGCGACGCTCGAGAAGCTCAATCGCGTCGTCGCCCACTCGGCGCTCGCGTCGAAGTTCATCTCGCTCTTCTACGCCGAGCTCGAGTCCGCGGGGACGCTCGTCTACTGCAACGCGGGCCACAATGCGCCGCTGCTGTGGGACGGGACGAGCTTCCGCGAGCTCTCCCGCGGCGGCATGATCCTCGGGCCGAACCCGACGTCGCAGTACGAGCGCGGGTACGAGACGCTCGCCCCCGGCTCGATCCTCGTCGCCTACACCGACGGGATCCCGGAAGCCGTCGACGCAGCGGACGAGGCGTTCGGCATGGAGCGCCTGAAGGCGCTGATCGCCGGATCGGCGTGGACCGTGGCACGGGACGTGGTCGACGCGATCTTCGCCGCCGTGCGCGCGCACTCCGGCTCCGAGCGACGCGACGACGACCAGACCGTCGTCGCCGTCATCCGCCAGGTGAGACCGACGAAGGGAGCGTCCCGGCGGGCGGCCCGCTGAGGGCCCGTCACGGCGTCAAGAGAAGGAACACGACGCCGGCCGCGGCGATGAGGGCTCCGCTGGCGGCTTCCATGTAGCGCGAGGCCGCGGGCACCGGAATCCGGCGGGCGCCCACGACGCCCGCGACCGACAGGCTCACCATGAGCACGGCGGTGGTGACGCTGTACGCGGCGGTGACCAGGGCGACCGTGGCGGCGCCCCGCTCCGCGGTCGCGACCATGATCGGCAGGACGAGCACGCAGGGATTGAGGCCGACGATCAGCGCCAGGCTCCAGGCGCTCTTCCCGGCGCGGGCGGGGATCCACCCCTCGTCCGCGTGGTAGTGCAGGTGCTCTGGGTTGACCCCCTCCTCGCTCCCGTCGCAGGCGCTCTCGCCGGTGCGATGGAGCCGCGCGCCCCCCGGATGGAAGTGCCCGCCCTTCCGCCAGGCCCACACCGCGTACGCCGCGCCGAACACGATGAGCAGGTAGGCGCTCGCGCGCTCGAGCCGCTCCCCGAGCAACCGCGCGGACCCCTCCCCGATCGCCAGGCCCGCGAGGCCGAGCGCGACCGAGAGTCCGGTATGGACGAGCGCCGAGAGCCCGGAGACGAGCGCGGTCGTGGCCGCGCTCCAGCGGCGGGCCCTGCCGACGAGGACGAACGGGAGCCAGTGATCGGGGATCAGCGTGTGGAACGCGGCCGTCGCCGCGGCGGTGGCGAGCAGCAGGGTGGGGAACGGAGTCACTAGCGGGCGGTGTCCTGCGTCCGCAGCTCCCGGATGACGGTCACCTTGATCTTCCCCGGGAAGTCCATCTCGGACTGGATACGGGCGGCGAGGTCGGTCGCGAGCAGGTCGATCCGCGCGTCGTCGACCATCTCGGTGTTCGCGATGACGCGGATCTCCCGGCCCGCCTGGAGCGCATAGGATTGCTCGACACCGTCCATCGCGTTGGCGAGCCCCTCGAGCTGCTCGATGCGACGCACGTACTCTCCCGCGCTCTTCCGGCGCGCGCCCGGGCGCGCTCCCGACAGCGCATCGGCCGCCGCGACGAGCACGGTGAGCGGAGTGGTCACCTCGACGTCCTCGTGGTGCGCCGCGATCGCGTTGACGACCTCCCAGTTCTCGCCGCAGCGCGTGGCGACCTCGGCCCCGATCTCGGGGTGCGTGCCCTCGCGCTCGTAGTCGACCGCCTTGCCGATGTCGTGGAACAGCCCGGCGCGGCGCGCGAGCTTCTCGTCGAGGCGGAGCTCGGCGGCCATCATCCCGGTGAGGAAGCCGACCTCCTTCGAGTGCATCAGCACGTTCTGCCCGTAGGAGGTCCGGTACATCAGGCGGCCGAGCAGCGCGGTCATCTCCGGCTGAACGCCCTTGATCTCCATCTCCTTCAGGGTTTGCTCGCCCGCCTTGCGCATCTCGTCGTCGAGACGTCTTTCGTTCCGGCGGGTGAGCTCCTCGATCCGCTTCGGGTGCACGTTGCCGTCCTTGAGAAGCATCTCGAGGACGCGGCGCGCGATCTCGCGCCGGACCGGGTTGAACCCCGACAGCTGCACGGACTCGCCGGCCTCGTCGAGCAGGAGCTGGATCCCGGTGACCTGCTCGAACGCCTTGATGTTCTTCCCCTCGTGGCCGATGATCCGCCCTCGCATCTGCCCCCCCGGGGGGAGCGCGAAGTGCGTGACGGTCCGCTCGGCGGACAGATCCGACGCCATCCGCTCCATCGCGAGCGCGATGATCTTCCGCGCCTCGCCCTCCGCTCCGCGCTGGGCCTCGTCCTTGATCTCCTTGACCAGCCCCGCCGCTTCGAACCGGACGTCGGCCTTGAGGTTGACGAGGAGCTGGCGGCGCGCCTCGTCGCGCGTCAGGCCGGAGGTCCGCTCCAGGCGCGCGTTCTCCTCGTGGACCAGCCCCTCCAGCTCCTCGCGGCCCTTGGCCAGCTCGACCTCGCGGGAGGCGATCTCCTTCTCGGTCTCGTGCACCGCCTCGCGCTGGCGCAGCACCTCCGCCTCCATCTCGCCGAGGGACTCCTGCAGCTGCTTGAGCTCGCGCTCACGCTTGGCGATCTGGCCCTTGCGCGAGCGCATGTCCCCTTCGGCCTTCGTCTTCTCCCGGAGGATTTGCTCGCGCGCCTCGACGACCGACTGCTTCTTGATGTTCTCCGCCTCGCGATGCGCGGCGCGCAGCGCCTCGTCGGCCCGCAGCTTCGCCGCCTCCACGCTCGCGGCTCCGAGCCGGTTGTTCAGGAACCACCCGACCGCCCCGCCGAGCGCCGCGGCGGCGGCGGCGAGCCCGGCGAGAACCCCCGGGCTCATCGCAGGATCCCCGCGGCGGCGTCGCCGACGAACGGATTGGAGGCGCGCTCGCGTCCGATCGTGGTCTCAGCCTCGTGTCCCGGGTAGCACCGCACGCCGTCCGGCAGCGCGAACAGCTTGGCCCGGATCGAGCGGACGAGCGTGTCCCAGTCGCCTCCCGGGAGGTCGGTGCGCCCGACCGAGCCGCGGAACAGGGTGTCCCCGACTAGCATCTGGTCGCCGCGGCGCAAGCAGACGCCGCCGGGCGTGTGCCCGGGCGTGTGCAGGATCTCGAACTCCGTTCCGTCGAAGGCGAGGGGCAGCCCCTCGGCGAGGAGCACGTCGGGCTCGGGAGAGTCCTCCGCGTCGAGGCCGTAGAGCTCCGCCTGCGCGCGAACGGCGGCGAGGTACGGGAGATCGGCGGCATGAATCGCGAGCGGCGCCCCGGTCTCGCGCTTGAAGAACGCGTTGCCGGCGACGTGATCGAGATGGCCGTGCGTGTTGACGATCAGCGCGATCGCGAGGTCGCGTCGCGCCGCCTCGTCGAGCACCGGCTCGGACTCGAGCCCCGGGTCGACGATCATCGCGCTCCGGCCATTCGGCCCGACGACGAGGTAGGTGTTCTCGGCGAAGGGACCGTAGGTGTAGCGCAAGAACTCCAGGGGCTGCACGGCGACGCTCCGCTGCGCCGACCACCCGACGCGTCGGCAAAGTATCACACGGCCGCCGCCTATAATCCCGGGGTGGTCCCCACCGTTCGGGCGGCGCGGAAAGGCTTCGGTGCGGCCGCCCTAGCGGCGGCCGCCCTCCTGTTCGGCGTGGCGCTGGCGCGCACGGCGTGGGTGACCGACGACGCGTTCATCACGCTCCGCACGATCGACAACCTGCTCGCCGGCTACGGTCTCCGGTGGAACGTCGCGGAGCGGGTGCAGGCCTTCACGCACCCGCTGTGGCTCGGCGTGGTCACGTTGTTCTACGCGGCGACGCGCGCGCCGTTCGCCAGCGCGCTCGCGGCGGGCCTCGTCGTCTCGCTCGCAGGCGCGGGGCTCATCGCCTGGCGCTACCGGCACGATCCGGTGCGCGCCGCGCTGGTGCTGTCGGCGCTGACCTTCTCGAAGGCGTACGTCGATTTCTCGACCTCGGGGCTCGAGAACCCCCTGACCCATCTTCTGCTCTTCGGGTTCGCGATGGTGACCCTCGACTCGAGCCGCGACTCCCGCGTCCCGCCCGCGGCCGCCGGCGCGCTCGTCTCCGGCCTCGCGCTCACCCGTCCCGATGCGGTCGTGCTCGTCCTTCCCGCCCTCGCGACCTCGCGCTACCGAAGCACCGACGTCCGCCGGCTCGCCGCCGGTCTCTCGCCGTGGCTCCTCTGGGAGGCTTTCTCGCTCGTCTATTACGGGGCGCTCGTTCCCAACACCGCGCTCGCGAAGCTCGGCAGCGGGGTCCCGAGGGGGGAGCTGGCGCTGCAGGGGCTCGCCTACCTCGGAGATTCGCTCCGCCGCGACCCGATCACGCTCGTCGTGATCGCCGCGGGAGCGGCCGCCGGCGTCCTGCGCGGCGGGCGGGCCGCCCGCGCGCTCGCTGCCGGGATCGCGCTCCACCTCGCCTACGTCGTCTCGATCGGTGGTGATTTCATGACCGGCCGCTTCCTGACCCCGGCGCTCGCGCTCTCCGTGGTGCTCCTCGCCGAGACCGGTCTTCCCTCCAGTCGCCGGGTGCGGCTCGCGGCGGCCGCGGGGATCGCGGTCCTCGGCCTGCCGTTTGCGCGGGCCACCGTCCTGTCCGGGCCGACGTACGGGGACCGGGCCCCCATCGCCGTCGGAGCGCACGGCATCGCCGACGAGCGGGGGTTCTACTTCGCTTACGCGGGCGCGTGGAACGGGAGCCCCGAGCCCGGGCGGCCGACCACCGCCTTGAGCTTCGTCCGCGCTGGACTCGATCTGAAGGCGGCGCATGCGACCATCGCGACGCTCGATGCGATCGGATTCGCCGGTTACCTCGCGGGACCGGCGACGCACATCGTCGACACGCTGGCCCTCGCGGACCCGTTCCTCGCCCGTCTGCCGATGGTGCGGCGGGCCCCGCCGCCGTTCGCGGCACCGGGGTCCGACTGGCGGATCGGGCACTTCGAGCGCGCGGTCCCGGCCGGCTACCTCGCGACGATCGCGACGGGAGAAGACCACCTCGCCGATCCCGCGCTCAAAGCACTCTGGGCCGACGTGGCGCTCGCGACCCGGGCGCCCCTGCTCGCACCCGGGCGCGCGAGCGCGATCGCCCGCTTGCTCCTCCGGCGCCCGCCGGTACGCGAGCGGCCGCCGTACCGTCCCACGGACTGGGACGAACTGCTCGCCATCCGCCCCGGGGAGCTCGATGCCCGGTACCGGCGGGCGCTCTCGAAGCTCGCGAGCGACCCCGCCGCCGCGCGTGCCGACCTCGAGGCGGTGGTCGCCGCCGCCCCCGGTCACGGCGGCGCGGAGGTGGAGTTGGCCCGCGCCGAGCTCAAGGACGGCCGCGTCGACGACGCGCTCTTGCGCCTCGACCGCTACCTCGCCGAGCGGCCGGGAGCGGCGGAGGCGATGCTGCAGCGCGCGGAGGCCCTGCGGATGCGGGGCGGATTCGATGCCGCCGAGGCGGCGTATCTCGAGGCGGGGCGCCGGGCGCCGAACCTGAGGCCCGCGGCCTGGACCAGCGCCGCCCTCCTGCGTGCCCACCGCGGCGACGTCGCGGGCGCTCGTGAGCTGATCGCGTCGGTTCTCTCGGTGACGCCGCGCTACGAGCCGGCCCTGCGCGCCCAACAAGCGCTTCGCGCCGGGCCCTGACGAGATCGGGTTTACGACTTCCGCGCGCGCCGCACCATCGCGAGAACCTTCTTGCGGAGACGAAACGCCTTGGGTGTGACCTCGACCATCTCGTCGTCCTTGATGAACTCGAGCGCCTGCTCGAGGCTGAGCGTCCGGGGCGGCACGAGGCGGACCGCGTCGTCCGACCCCGACGCGCGCATGTTCGTCAGCTTCTTCTCCTTGGTGATGTTCACGTCGAGATCGTTGGCCCGCGCGTTCTCGCCGATGATCATCCCCTCGTAGACCTGGTCCCCGGGCGCGATCATCATCGTGCCGCGCTCCTGAAGATGCTCGATCGCATGCGCGGTCGCTCGCCCGGGACGGTCGGAGACGAGCGCCCCGGTCGCGCGGTGCGGGATCTCCCCCTGCCACGGCACGTACCCGTCGAACAGGTGGTTCATGATCCCCGTGCCGCGCGTGTCCGTCAGGAACTCGCTCCGGAAGCCGAGCAGGCCGCGCGACGGGAGGGTGAACTCCATCCGCACCCGGCCCGTCCCGTGGTTGACCATCCGCGTCATCCGCCCCTTCCGCGAGCCGACCTTCTGCGTGACCACGCCGACGAAACCCTCGGGACAGTCGATGATCAGCTGCTCCACCGGCTCGGAGAGCACGCCGTCGACCTCCCGCGTGACGATCTGCGGCTTGCCGACCGACATCTCGTACCCCTCGCGCCGCATCATCTCGATCAGGATCGCCAGCTGCAGCTCGCCGCGCCCCGAGACGCGGAAGCCGTCCGGAGACTCCGCCTCGTCCACCCGGATCGACACGTTCGTCAGGATCTCCTTGAAGAGCCGCTCGCGCAGCTTGCGCGAGGTCACGAACGAGCCCTCGAGGCCGGACAGCGGCGAGTCGTTCGCCGAGATCACGATGGCGATCGTGGGCTCGTCGACCGTGATCGGCGGCAGCGCCAGCGGCGTTTCGGCATCCGAGAGCGTCTCGCCGATGGCGACCGTCTCGAGGCCCGCGACCGCGACGATGTCGCCCGGACCGGCCTCGTCGATCTCGACTCGCTTCAGGCCCTCGTAGCCGTACAGCCCGCTGACCTTCACCCGGGCGGTCGATCCGTCGAGGCGGCAGTGCGCGTACTCCCCTCCCTTGCGGATTGATCCGTTCACGATGCGGCCGATCGCCAGGCGCCCGACGTAGTCGTTGTAGTCGAGGGTCGTGACCAGGAGCTGCAGCGGCAGCAGGTCGTCGTACTGCGGGGGCGGGACCGTCTCGAGGATCTGCTCGAACAGCGGGGTCAGAGGCTCGTCCGGGCCGTCCGCCGTCCGGCGGACGATCCCGCGGCGCGCGTTGGCGTAGAGCACCGGGAAGTCGAGCTGCTGCTCGCTCGCATCGAGGTCGATGAACAGGTCGTAGACCTCGTTGAGGACCTCCTTCGGCCGCGCGTCGGTCCGGTCGATCTTGTTGATCACGACGATCGGAGCGAGACCGGACTCGAGCGCCTTGCGCAGGACGAACCGGGTCTGGGGCAAGGGCCCCTCGGACGCGTCGACCAGCAGCATCACCCCGTCGACCATCTTGAGCGTGCGCTCGACCTCGCCGCCGAAGTCGGCGTGGCCCGGCGTATCGACGACGTTGATGCGCGTTCCGCGGAACGTGATCGCCGTGTTCTTCGCCATGATCGTGATGCCCTTCTCGCGCTCCAGATCGATCGAGTCCATCACCCGCTCGGCGACGTATTCGTTCTCGCGGAAGATGCCGCTCTGCCAGAGCAGCGCGTCGACGAGGGTCGTCTTGCCGTGGTCGACGTGGGCGATGATGGCGAGGTTGCGGACGTCGTCTCGTGATTTCTGAGGCATGGTCTTCGCATGCTAGCATGCGGCACCCTGCGATGAGCGCACCGAGCGAGGACGGCGACGACCGGGTCGTCGAGGAGATCTACGACGCCCTCGATGCCGGAGCACCCGAGCGTGCGTACGCCGCGGCCCGCATCGCGCTCACGCGGTCCCCCGACGATCCGGTCCTCCATTTCCTGGCGGGGACGGCGCTGCTCGACCTCGACCAGCCCGAGGATGCCGCGGCCGCGCTCGCGCGCGCGGTGACGCTCGATCCGGAGGACGCGGAGTTCCGCGCCATGCACGCCCAGGCGCTGTTCGCCGCGTGCGCGTTCGGCCGCGCGCGCGCTGAGGCCGAGCGCGCGGTGGCGATCGATCAGGCGTCCGCCGACGGCCGGTACGTGCGCGCGATGGTCCTCGAGCGCGAGGGGCGGCAGGACGAGGCCGATCGCGAGTACCGGGAGGCCTCAAGGCTCGCCCCCGATCGCCTCACGATGCCGACCCGGATGACGCGGGACGCCTTCGAGGAGGCGGTGGCGCGGGCCGCCGCGATCCTTCCGCGGGAGTTTCGCGATCGCCTGGACGAGGTGGGCGTCGTCGTCGAGGAAGTTCCGCCGGAGGCGATCCTCCTCGAGGAGAATCCCGCGCTCGATCCCGAGCTGCTCGGGCTGTTCGTCGGCACCGCGCTGCCGGAGCGGACGTTCGCCTCGGCCGGCGTCGAGCCCCCGCCGCGGATCCTGCTCTTCCAGCGCAATCTCGAGAGGATCGCCTCCGACCGCGCCGAGCTCGAGCGCGAGATCGCCCGCACGCTCCATCACGAGCTCGCGCACTACCTCGGGTTCGCCGAGGACCAGATGGCGGACCTCGACCTGGACTAGCTCTTCGGCTCGACCCAGACCGCGCCGTCCGCGAAGTGCTCGCGCTTCCAGATCGGGACCCGCTGCTTGAGCGCGTCGATCACGAAGCGGCAGGCGTCGAGCGCCTCGGCCCTGTGCGGTGCCGCGACCACGATCCCGACCGACGCCTCGCCGATCTCGATGCGTCCCGTCCGGTGGACGATCGCGACGCGCGAGACCTCGAACGTCGCGCGCGCCTCGTCCGCGATCCGCTCCATCTCCCGTTCCGCCATGCCGGAGTACGCCTCATACTCGAGGAAGAGCACGCGGCGCCCTGCGCTGTCGTTCCGCGCGGTGCCCAGGAACAGCGCCACCGCCCCGTCGCCGTCGCCGCGGGCCTCCTGGATCAGGGCTCCGACGTCGATCGGCAAGGTCTGGAGGCGGATCACCCGATCACCCGCCGCTCACGGGCGGAAGGAACGCCACCTCGGCGACCCCGTCGAGGATCCGGTCCCAGCCCGCGTAGATCCCGTCGCAGGCCGCGGCCGGCTTCAAGCCGGGCTCGCCCAGCCGCGGATGCCGTCCCGCGAGCTCCCTCCAGAGACCGGCGACGTCGCATCCGGGCGGCACCTCCACCTGCTCCACCGCGACACCGGTCCGGTCCTTGAGCGAAGCGAAATAGAGGACCCGGACCGTCACCCTACCCCGCCCGCGCCAACGCGACGGCGCTGTCGGTGATGATTTTCACCACGTCCTCATACGCGCCCGGCATCACGATACCCGACGCGTTGCGGTGCCCGCCGCCGCCAAAAGCCGCGGCCAACCGCTGGACGTCCAGGTCTCCCTTGGAGCGCAGCGAGACCTTGACCTTGCCGTCCGGCAGCTCGCGGACGAACACGGCGATGCGCACGCCGTCCACCGCGAGGACGGGCGTCGTCACCTCGGACAGATCGACCCCGTCGGCCCCGGCCTCCTCCACCATCCGGCGCGTGACGCCGATCACGCCGACCTTGCCGCCGGCCGCGAGCGTCAGCCCCGTCAGCGCGCGGCCGAGCAATCGCGTGTAGGCGGGCGAGTTCCGCTCGTAGACCTCGCCGTAGCTGCGCGTCGGGTCGGCGCCGGCCTCGAGAAGCGCGGCCGCGATCCGGAACGCCCGCGGGGACGTCGAGTTGAACCGGAAGAAGCCGGTGTCCGTCGACAACCCCGCGTACAGCGCCTCCGCGGCCGCGCGGTCGATCGTGCCGCCGAGGCCCGTGACGAGCTCGTACACGAGGGCCGCCGTCGCGCACGCCGAGGTGTCGATGATGTTCTTCCGCCACGGCGTCTCGCGTGTCGGATGGTGGTCGATGCAGAACGTCTTCGCGGCGCGCGCGCGCACGGCCGGCTCCATCCGCCCTAGCCGGTCCGGCGCGGAGTTGTCGAGGAGCACGATCGCATCGCAGGCGTCCAGCACGCCGTCGTGCCGCGGGGCCTCGTAGCTCTCCGCCTGCGGCCCGTCGAACTCGAGCCACCGCAGGCTCTCGGGCGTCCGGTCCTGGTTGATGATCCGGACCTCGCCACCCCGCGCGAGCAGGAAGCGCGCCAGGCCGATCTCGGAGCCGATCGCGTCCCCGTCGGGGTTGACGTGCGTGACGAGCACGCACAGGCGCGCCTCGTCGACGAGCCGCGCGAACTGCGCGCGCTCGGCCTCCCCGATCATGGCTCGCCCCTCATCTCCGTCGCGAGCGCGACGTAGGTCGTGACACCGGTCCGGAACCGCTCGGCGAGCTCGTCTCCCACGCGCCCCACGATCTTCGCCGGAACGCCCGCGGCGATAGCCCCAGGAGGAACCTCGAACCCCTCGCGCACTACGGCTCCCGCCGCCACCAGGGCCCCGCGGCCGACGCGGCAGCCCGTGAGCAGGATCGCGCCCATGCCGACCACGGCGTCGTCCTCGACCGTGCAGCCGTGGACGATCGCGCGGTGGCCGACCGTCACGCGCCCCCCGACCCTCGCCGGGAATCCCCGGTCGACGTGGACGACTGCGAGATCCTGGACGTTGGTCTCCTCCCCGACCTCGATCGGCTCGAGGTCCCCACGGAGGACGCAACCGTGCCAGACGGAGGCGCGCGATCCGATCGCCACGCGGCCGGACACGACGGCGCTGGGGGCGATCCACGCGTCGGGCGCCACGTCGACGCCCGCGTCGCGGCGGGTCCGGCCCGACCTCTTCCCCGACGACATCGACGCGCTCCCGGTCTCGACCGCTGGAATCGAAGCGGAGGAGACTACGCCTGCGCCCGGGGGGGTGTCAAGGACGCGCGGGCTCCCGCGGCATCCGATCGAGCAGCGCGACGAGGATCCGCGCCTGGTACTCCGCGTCGTAGTCGGCGCGGTGGACGCGCGACGGGTCCTGCGGCGGAAGTCCGAGGAGACGCTCGAGCGACTCCTTCGACGTGTCGTTCCACGACACGCCGAGCCGGCCCATCGCGAGGCTCTTCGTGTCGAGACCCTTGTAGCCGAACGGGTTCTCCATTCCGAAATGCGCGTAGTAGTAGGCGATGTACGACCAGTCGAACACCGCGTTGTGCCCCACGAAAACCGGACGCTCCGTCTCGCCGCGGGCGGCCTCGCGTGCGAAGCGCGCCAAGTCCGTCATCGCCTCGCGCGGTGCGCGCCCTTCCCGCTTCAGGCGCTCCGCATCGAGGCCGCACACCGCCATCGCGCCCGGATCGAACCCCGGGAAGATCGGCTGCAGCTCGACGTAGAACGAGCGGCCGAGAGCGTGACGGCCGCCGTCGGGACGGACGACGGTCGCCCCGATCGAGAGCAGGTTGTAGAGCGGCGGGACCGGCCCCGACGCCTCGCAGTCGACGCAGACGTAGATCAACGGCGCTCCTCTAGAACGTCTCGAGGGTGCTGAACAGGAACTGGACGCGGCCGATTGTAGACGGTGCGCCCAAGGGGAACGCAACGTCGAGGTGGAGCATCGATCCTGCGGACGAGCGCGTGGAGCTGAACCTCAAGCCCCCTCCGACGTCCGAGACGAGCCGGTCGTGGACGGGCTCCGCGCGGTCGTGGAACCACGCGCCCCCGCCGTCGAAGAAGACGGCCCCGCCGAGCCGGAACAGGTGGAGGTACTCGCGGGACCCGTACAAGCGGCGCTCGAGGGTCAGCAGCACGCTCCTGTCTCCCGCCCGGTAGCGCAGCGGGTATCCTCGAAGGCCGTTGTCGCCGCCGAGCAGGATCTGATGGTCCGGATCGAGCGCGCGCGCGAGCTGGACCTGGAAGAGGACGAAGAACGCGGACGACTGGCGCCGCCGCAGGAAGTAGCGCATCGATCCCGTGCCGAGGACGTCCTCGGCTCCTTGCGTGGTGTACCGGCCGGAGAACGTCCCGTCGAAGAGCCAGACGTCGCGCCCGGCAACACCCGTCCCGCCGTGCGCCGCTCCCTGGGCGATCAGCCCGGTGCGGTCGGCGCCGAACGTCGGGGTCATCCAGCCGGCCCGGGCGCGGGCCGTCCAGCCGACGTCGACGTCCTCGGTCCGGTGCAGCTTGTCCATGTCGTGCGTCGCCTCGAACGTGTCGCCGACGGACTCCATCTCGACCCACGGGTAGGCGAGCGTGCGGTGCGGAGGCACCAACGCCCCCGGCGGAGCGCCGGGCAGCGGCGCGAACAGCTCGTCGTCGTAGGCGTAGCCCGCTCCAAAGCGCAGCGCTCGGAGCTCCGTCAGACCCGACGACCACGCGTAGCCGACGTCGAACAGGCGGCTCTGCTGGCGGAACTGCGCGATGACCCGGCCGAAGTCCCACAGGGAGGTCGTCTGGAGCCGCTTGAGGATGGAGGCATGGTTCGCCCAGCGGCAATCGAGACAGTAGAACGGGATCCCGGCCTCGAAGCTGCGGACCGTGCCGTCGCTGTTGTTCTGCGCCTCGAGCGAAAGGGCCACCCGGGACCGGCCCATGTTCGGATCGCGGTAGCGGAGACGGTCGATCGTCCGGTCGATGTCCTGCTCGTGGATGAACGAGAGCAGCTTCCCGAACCCGGCGACGTTCGTGTCCTGGAGGCCGAAGTGGTACTCGTTCACGCCGCCGCTGCGGCTCAGACCGAGGTCGGGCTGCAGCGTCCAGACGTCCCGCGTGACGACCCGCACGTCGACCGTGTTTTCCGCGTAGCGCACCGGCTCGATCCGGGCGTCGTAGAGGTACCCCTGCCTTCGGAGCAGCCGCTCCGACTCGTCGAGAATGCGGCGGGAGTACGGCTCGCCGGACGAGAACAGGAGGAGATCGCGGATGGTCCCCGCGCGCGTTTTCGGGTGGAGCGCGTCGGCGGCGCGGAAGAGCTTGTTGTCCTCCCCCGGGACCGTCGGATCGAAGATGTCCTTCGCCTCGATCTCGATCGCTCCGATCCGCGCGCCGCGGGATTCGAGCACGTCGTCCGGCGGGAGCGCGGACGCCGTCTCCCCGCCGAGCGCGGAGAGGGGCGGGAGCAACGCCGCCAGGACCGGGGGGGCAACCCGACGCATCGACCGTCGCAGGAAGCGCACGACGCGCGGAACATACCCTGTCTCCACCGGGAATCGCACGGGATCGCGCAAGGGCGGTAGGATGCGCTCGCCCGGGAGGGGCCCCGCATGTCGCGCGTCCGCACCGGTCTCGAGATCTTCCTCGACCCCGCGGGGAACGCCGCGGGCTTGCCGCGCGGCGCGCGCCTCGGCATCGTCGCGCACCCCGCCTCGATCGACGCGGGCGGACGCCATCTCGTCGACCGCCTCGCGGGCGACGCGCGCTTCCGGACCGTGCGCCTGTTCGCTCCGGAGCACGGGATCCGCGGCGAGGCGCAGGACATGGAGTCGGTCTCGGAGGGCGCCGACCGCGCGACGGGGCTGCCGGTGATCAGCCTCTACGGCGAGTCGGAGGCGACGTTGCGCCCGGCCGCGCGGCATCTCGACGGACTCGACGCGCTCGTCTACGACCTCCAGGACGTCGGGAGCCGCTACTACACGTTCGTCACCACGATGTCCTACCTCATGGACGCGGCGCGCGAGGCGGCGCTGCCGCTGATCGTGCTCGATCGCCCGAACCCGATCGGCGGGCGCGAGGTCGAGGGGCCGGTCCTGTCGTCCGAGATGGCGTCGTTCGTCGGCCGCTTCCCGATCCCGGTCCGTCACGGGATGAGCAGCGGAGAGCTGGCGGGTCTGTTCAACGAGGCGTTCGGTCTGCGATGCGACCTCCGCGTGGTCCCGGCCGCGGGATGGCGCCGCGAGATGCACTACGAGGACACCGGGCTGCCGTGGGTCCTTCCCTCGCCGAACATGCCGACCCCGGACACGGCCCGGGTCTACCCGGGCGGGTGCCTGGTCGAGGGAACGAACCTCTCGGAAGGCCGGGGGACGACGCGTCCGTTCGAGCTGATCGGCGCCCCGTGGATCGACGCGAGGGCGCTCGCGGACGCGTGCGCGTCCGCGGGCGACGCCGAGGGGCTCGACGGGGCGCTCTTCCGGGCCGCCCACTTCCGGCCGACCTTTCAGAAGCACTCCGGGCACAGCTGCGGCGGCCTCCAAGTCCACGTCACCTCGCGCGATCGCTTCCGGCCCTTCGCGACGTACCTGGTCGTGCTGCGCGAGGCGGCGCGCTTGGCTCCCGATCTGTTCCGCTGGCGCACGGAGCGGTACGAGTTCGTCTCCGACCGGCTCGCGATCGACCTTCTGCTCGGCCGGACGGACCTGCGACCGATGATCGAGGCCGGGGCGCCCCTCGCCGAGATGGAGGCGGCCTGGCGGGACGACCTGGCCGCGTTCCTGTCGACGCGCAGCCGATTCCTTCTCTATCCGGACTAGCGCGCCGGGCGCATCGGCGGCATCGACAGCACGCCCGGCTCGCCGCCGGCGAGGCCGGCCTGTCGCAGCAGCGCCAGCACCGGACGAAGCTCGCGCATCGCGTCGACGGCGGTCGTGGACCACGAGTCCGACTCGCTGCTGTCCGGGCGCTGATGCAACAGCGTCTCGAAGAACGAGCGCTTCCGCGGATAGAGCGTCAAATCGACGTCCTTCGACGCGGGGATTTTCGCCGCCTCCTTGACGAGCGCTAACGCGACGTCCATCCCGCCGAGCGCGTCGACGAGGCCGAGATCCTTCGCATCCTCGCCGGACCAGATCCGCCCTTTCGCGATCGCGAGCACCTTGTCCTTGGGGAGGCGCCGCCCGGCGGCCACCTTCGAGGTGAAGTCGACGTAGACCCGGTCGAGCCACTGCTGGAACTTCGCCCACTCCTGCGGCGTGTAGTCGGTCGAGGCGTCGAACATCGTGCCGTTGGCGCTCGTGTGGATCTCGTCCCAGTCGATGCCGAGCCGGGTCCAGAACCCCTTGGTGTAGAGCTTGCCGCCGAGGACGCCGATCGAGGCGGTGATCGTGCCGGGCTGCGCGACGATCTTGTCCGCCCCCATCGCCACGAAGTAGCCGCCGGAGCCGGCGAGGTTCCCCATGCTCACGACGACGGGCTTGCCCGCCTTGCGGGCGAGCTGCGTCTCGCGCCAGATCGTGTCGGAGGCGACGTACGAGCCCCCGGGGCTGTCCACGCGGAAGAGGATCGCGCGGACGTCCTCGTCCTCGCGCGCCGCGCGGAACGCGGCGGCGACGGTGTCCGAGCCCATCGTCGAGCCGGACAGCGGGCTGTACCCGCCCTCCCCGCGTGAGACCGCCCCCACGCCGTAGATCAGGGCGATCTTGTCCCCGGACGCGTGCGGCCTCCCGGCGCGCTCGAGGTACTTCTCGACGTAGAGGAACTTCGGGGTGCCGCCGGCTTTCGCCTTGAGCTTGTCGAAGACCTCGTCGCGGTAGAGGAGCCCGTCGACGAGCTTCGCGTCGACCGCCTGCTGGCCGAGGAACGGCCCCTGGTCGAAGCGCGCGCGGACCTCGGCCTCCGTGAGCTTGCGCGCCGCGGCGATCCCGCGGACGATCTGCGAGAACTGGGAGTCCATCAGCTTCTGCATCGCCTCGCGGTGCGGCGCCGTGTACTGCGACTCCGTGTAGACGTTCATCGCGTTCTTGTACTCGTACCTGTGGTCCATTCGCGGGACGACGTCGAGCTTCTCGAACATGTGCTTGAAGAACGGCGACTCGTACATCAGCCCCGTCAAGCCGATGTCCCCCGAGGGCTGGAGGTAGATCGTGTCGAACGCGGTGGCGAGGTAGTACGCGCCGTTTCCGGCGCCGAACTCGCCGAAGGTCTCGGACCAGGCGACCGCCGGCTTCCCCGACTTGCGGAAGCGCAGGATCGCGTCGCGGAACTCCTGGATCTGCGCCATGCCCATGGGGACGGCGCCAAGGCGCGCGACGAGTCCGGCCACGCGCTCGTCCTTGGCCGCGCGGTCGATGCCGTCCACGATGTCCCGCGTCGTCGGCTCCTCGCCGCCGAACGCCTGGGACACCGTCTGGTCGGGCAGGTATTCCTCGATCTCCCGGTCGAAATCCGCCTCGAGGACGAGCTTCGACGGGAGCGAGCGCGGGCCCCGCGCCCCCAGAAACTCTATGGCGACCGTCGTGCACAGGGCCAGCACGCCGAGCACCGCGATCACCAGGAGGAGACCCAACAGTTTCTTGCTCATCGCGGACCTCCGCGTCGTCCGATGGTGCCGTCAGTCACGGGGTGTGCCGGCCGCATCGGGGAGAGTCGATCGTCGGCGGCCGCGCCCTTGCTCAGGCGAGGTTGGTGGAGCTGAAGGGGATCGAACCCTCGACCTCATGACTGCCAGTCATGCGCTCTCCCAGCTGAGCTACAGCCCCGGCCAAGCCCGCGCATTTTGCCACCCCCCTCGGCGAGCGTCAACAATCCGGCACGCCGGTCACGCATTCCTTGACGCGCGCACGAGGCGGTCGATACGCTGATGCGCTTTCTCCCGCGGAAGCGCATGGGGCCCGGTGGCTCTCCCGGTCTTCAAAACCGCGTGTCGGGCGCCTGAGGCGTCCGGGGTGGGTTCGACTCCCACACGCTTCCGCCACGAGGATCCGATGCCGTTCGCGCTGGCGATCCACGGCGGAGCGTGGAACATCCCCGACGACGAAGTCGCCTCGCACGAGCTCGGACTCCTCCGCCCGCTCACGCGCGGCTACGCCGCTCTCGCGAAGGGGGCCTCGGCTCTCGACGTGGTCGAGACGGTGGTGCGCGCGCTCGAGGACGACCCGACCTTCAACGCGGGGCGCGGGGCGCACCTCAACGCCGCGGGAGACCTCGAGCTCGACGCGTCGATCATGGACGGCACCGACCTGTCGGCCGGCGCGGTCGCGTCGGTCGACGGCGTGCGTCACCCGGTGTCGCTGGCCCGCCGGGTCCTGGAGAGGTCCCCCCACGTGCTCCTCGTCGGGGACGGCGCCCGGAGCTTCGCGCGGGCGACGGGGGTCGAGCGGTGCCCCACCCGCTCGCTCCTCGTCGGTCGCGAGCTCGCGCGGTGGAAGGCGATCCGGGCGGGAGATCGCTCGCTCGTGCGTCACGAGTTCTCTCCGCGCAGGCACCCTCACGGCACGGTCGGCGCGGTGGCGCGCGACCGGCGAGGCCGACTCGCGGCGGCGACGTCCACCGGGGGAACCCAGGACAAGGCTCCCGGGCGCGTCGGCGACTCGCCGATCATCGGCGCCGGGACGTACGCGGACGGCCTGCTCGGCGCGGCGTCCTGCACCGGCTGGGGAGAGGCGATCCTGCGCGTGGCTCTCGCGCACACCGCCGTCGCGGCGCTCGCGGGCCGCGCCGCGCCCGACGCCGCGGCGGCCGCAGCGCTCGCCGCGCTCCGGAGGGTGAAGGGCTTCGGCGGCCTCGTGATCGTCGATCGCCGGGGCCGCGCGGCGGCGCGGTTCAATACGCCGCGCATGGCCCGCGGCATCGCCGACGCCCTCGGAATCCGGGTCGCGGTGGACCGCGGGGACCGCGCCCGTTGAGGATCCCGCGCGCGCTCGCCTGGCTCCTCGTCGGGATGGGGGTCTTCACCGCGGGGCTGCTTCGCCAGTATCACGATCTCACGCCGGGAGCGTCCTTCCTCGGGCCGGCGGTGGGGAGCCTGCTGTTCGGCTGCATCCTCTTCCTCTTCCTCGTCGCCGCGCGCGAGCGGCAGATCGGTGCGGCGCCGGGCCCGGGAATCCGCGTCGGCAGCCTCACGCCGCTGCTCCTGATGCTCCTCGGAGAGAAATGGATCTCCTCGAGCGCCTATCCCGCGCTGTTCGCGCGGATCGCGCCCGCGGACCTGCCGCCGGAGTCCGCCGATGCGTGGTTCCGCCTGCTCTGCGGGGTGGGCTTGCTGGCGGTGGTCCTCGTCACGTCGCGCTTCTCCGCGCCCGCCGCCGCCTGGGTCGGGCGGCGCCTCGCCCCTTCCCGCGTGCTGCCCGCCCTTGGCATGGCCTCGGCCGCGATCGCGACGACGTACGCGTTCCTCGCGGCCCTCTCGCTGCTCGCCGGCGCGCGCGTGGGCCTGATGCCCACCGGGGCCCCGGGACCGGTCCTCGTCATCGTGCTCGGGCAGGCGGCCCTGGCCCTCGGCGAGGAGGCCTACTTCCGCGGGCTGGTGCTCGGCGAGATCCTGCGCCTCCTCCCGCGCCTGGGTGTCGCGAGCGGCGCCTGGCGGCGCTGGATCGCGGTCGGCGCGACGTCGGCCATGTTCGCCATGGAGCACCTCGGCGGCGCCAGCACCTGGGAGGAGCTCGTCCGTCGCTCGGTGTTCACGCTCGCGCTGGGGCTCCTGTTCGGCCTGCTGGTGCTCGCCACCGCGAACCTCTGGTTCGCGGCGTTCCTGCACGCCTGGATCGACTGGCTGCTCCTGGGCGTCGCTCCGCGCCTGGCCACGGGCTCGCCCGAGGCCGGTTGGCCGCCCGGCGTCTACATCTTCGTGGCGCTCATCCTCGCGTTCGTCGCCGCCTACCGGGTCGCGCGGAGCGGCTTGCGGGCCAGAACTCCGCTCATCCCCGAGCCTCCACGGCGTCGTCCGTGATCTCGAAGATCCGGTCGAGGCGGATGATCTCGAGGACCGCGCGGACACCCGGTCGCACCCCGTGGAACCGCAGTCGCGCTCCGCGGGCTCGCGCGGACTTGTAGATCGCGACCAGGACGCTCAGACCGGACGAGTCGATGAACTCGACCGGCGCCAGATCCACGGCGGCCTGCTTGGCACCGCTGATCGCGGCGAGGGCGGAGGTCTTCGCCTCGGCCGCGTTCGCGGTGTCCAGGGCGTCGCCGCCGTCGAACTCCAGGTGAACGATGCCTGGGCGCGGAGAGGTCACGATCCACATCACGCATCCTCCCGCGCCGATTCCATGGGCATGCGCAGCACCGCCTCGATCGCGTCGTGCTTCCCCTCGCGCACGACCGCCGAGAGCTCGCGGATGAGCTGCGCGATGCGCTGCGACGACTCCTCGATGACCGCCGCCGCCTTCATGACCTGGGGGTCGTCCACCTTGCGCGCGGAGAGGATCTGCGCGCGTCCGAGCAGGGCCGTCAGCGGGTTGTTGATCTTGTGGCTCAAGACCGCCAGCGTCTTCATCACCTCCGCCAGCTTCTCGAGGCGGACCCGCTCCTCGGCATCACGGGTGCGCTTGGTGATGTCGGTGACCAGGACGACCTCGCTCCCCGGCGAGTCCGGGATCGGCCGCCGCGAGACGAGGACGGTCACGGCGCCGTGCGCGGGCACCGTGAGCGCCATCTCGCCGTCCGCGCCGGCCGCGATCCCGTCGCGCAGCGCGCGCGACCACCCCGGGGCATCGACGTCGCCCAGCAGGTGCCGCGCGGCCGCATTCGCCCGCACGACCGTCCCGTCCGCCGCGAGCACGACGATCCCGGAGGACAGAGCCGCGAGCACGCCATCCAGGCGCGCGTTGGCCTCCTCGAGCATCCGCGACTTCCGCTTGAGCTCTTGGGCCGCGAGAGCCTTCTCCTTCAGGGCCGTCGCCTGCGTCGCGAACATCACGAGCGCCTTGAGCTGCCTCAGGCTTTCCGGCGCGCGGTCGGCCGACCGCCGATCGAGCACGGCCGCCGGGAGCGCCGACAAGCGCCGCTCGTACTCGTCGATGACCCGGTCGAGCAGCTCGTCGAGGTCGTGGCTCCGCTCGATCAGGTCGAGGCCGACCTCGTGAAGCCGGCACAGCTCGGCGAGATCCGGGAGAATCGTCTCGGTCTCGGCATTCGAGATCCGGGCCAGGAGTTCGTGTCGCGTCATGACGCACCTCGCTGCCGTGCGGGGGCGCCGCACCGGACGCGCCGCTCGGTGATGAGCTCGATCGATCCGCCGCCGGGCACGGTGTGAAACGACACCGCGTCGACGAGCCGTGAGATCAGGTACATTCCGTAACCCCCTTCCTCGGGTCGGGACAGATCCGGCGGGGCGTACCGCGCCGGGTCGAACGGCACGCCGCGGTGCCGGACGGTCGTCACGACCCGTTCCGGCTCGGCGCGCATCGACAGCTCGATCAGCCCGTCGCGCCGCCCGCCGTAGGCATGCCGGTAGACGTTCGCGCAGCTCTCCGTGAGCGCGATCGCAAGCGCCGCCGCTTCCTCGTCGCCGAGGCCCGCGCCGTGCGCCGCACCGATCACCCACCGGCGGACCGAGCGGAACGTCGCCGGGTCGCTCGTCAGCGACAGCGTGCCGATGACGGGCTCAGGCATGGACGGCCTCGTCGAGCGGCGCGCCCGCGGCCTGGGCGGGAACGACGAGCCGAAACTCGCTGCCCCCGCCGGGTCGCGGGCGATAGACCAGCGTCCCCCCGTGCCGGCGCACGATCGCGCGCGCCTCGAACAGCCCGAGACCGATCCCGCGGGGCTTCGCCGTGAGCACGTCCCCGCCCTGCTCGAACGCTTCGAATGCCCGGGCGAGATCGCCCTGCGGAAGCCCCGGCCCCGCGTCGAGCACGCTCAGCGCGACGCCAGCGTGTCCGTCCGCCTCGGGCCCGGGATCCGCGGGGGCGACGCGGACCTCGATCGGAGCGCCGGGCGGCCCGAACTTCCGTGCGTTGTCGATCAGGTTGGCGAGCGCGCGGGCGAGGCGGGCTCCGTCTCCGAACAGCGTCGCCGCCGCCGCGTCGATGACCACGCGGGCGCTCCCGGCGCCCCCCGCGAGGCGCAGCGCGCCGGTCACCAGCGCCTCGGCCGACATCGGCTCCGGGACCGGCGCCGACGCACCCGCCAACTGGGCGACGCGCAGCACCGCCGCGACCTTCTCCTCGAGCGCGTCCGCCGCGGCGAGCACCGTGGCGGCCATCTCCCGCCGCTGCGCGGCGTCGCCGTCGTAGTCGCGCAGGTAGGACGCGGCGCCGATGATCGCGGTGAGCGGCGTGCGCATCTCGTGGGACACGCCGGACAGGAACCGGTCCTTCGCCGCCTCGGCGACGGTGAGCTCGCGGCAGGCGGCCCGCAGCGCCGAGGTCCGGGCGCGGACGGCCTCCTCGAGCCGGTCCCGATGCGCGGCGAGCTCGGCGTGGGCCCGCACCTTCTCGAGACCGACCGACAGATGCCCGGCGACGGTGGCGAGGAAGCGCCGCTCCGTCTCGCCGGTGGTCCACGCCGCGCCGGGAGCCGCCACGACGAGGAATGCGCGGCGCTCCCGGTCGACCTCGGCGGCCGCGGCCGAGCCGGGCGCGGTCCCCGGATCCGGGCCGCGCGCGCCCGTGAGGTCCATGCTCGCGTAGGGACCGGTGCCGCCGATCATCCAGGCGAGCAACGGCTTGAGAGATCGCGAGCGGAGCAGTGAGCGCGCGGTGGGGCCCGCGCTCCGCTCGACCCGCCAGCCCGCGCGCCCCTCGCGGGAGAGGACGGCCGCGACCGAGACCGGATCGACGGCCACGATCGCGTCGAGCACCGCGTCGATGACGGTGGCCCGCTCGAAAGCGGCGGTCGCGGCGCGCAGCCCGTCGGACAGCCGCCGGAGCGCCTCGGCCTCGCGCTCGTGGCGCGCGGCGCGCGTCTGCGCCTCCGCGAGGCGGGAGGCGAGCTCGACGCTGCCCGCGACCGCGCCAAGCTCCGGATCGTCCCCGCGGACGACGATCGCCTGGCCGTCCCGGCGATCGCCGGTTCCGCAGCCGGCGTCCGCGCGCGCGCGGAGCGGCAGGAGCGCCCGCGCGAGCTCGGCGGAAAGCTCATCGGGTGCGATCCCGCGGCGCGTCGCGGGCTCGGCCTGCGCGACCAGGCGCGAGAGCAGCGCTTGGCTCGCCGCGGCGAAGGTCTCGACGACGCCCTCGCCTTGCGTGGCCGTCGCCGGGAGGATCCGGTCGGCGGGCACGCCGAGCCATCCCGCCACCGTGTCCACCGGGGTCGCGCCGGCGAGGTCGCGCTTGTTGAGCTGGACGAGGACCGGGACGCCGGCCGGGTCGAGGCCGTTGGCGCGCATGTTCGCGCGCAGGTCGTCCCATGCGCGCCGGTTGTCGTGTTCCCGGCCCGCGGCCGAATCGGCGACGAACACGACCGCGTCGGCCCCGGCCAGAACGATCCGTCGCGTCGCCTCGTAGCGGACCTGCCCCGGCACCGTGTAGAGCTTCATTCCGACCGCGAGGCCGAGCAGCCGGCCGAGATCGATCGACAGGAGGTCGAAGAACAGCGTCCGGTCGTCCGCGGTGTCCACCGAGACCAGGGGCGCGCGCCCCTCGGGGTCGGTGAGGCCGTGCAGCCGGACAAGGTTGGTCGTCTTCCCGCCCTGGGCCGGCCCGTAGTAGACGAGCTTCGCGGCGACGGTCCGGGCGTCGAGATTCCAAAGAGCCAAGGCCGGCCTCAGTTCGCCGAGGTCAGCCGGCGCAGGCAGCGCAGGAGATCGGAGGGGGAGATCGGATGCGGGGTGCCGTCGGACGGCGCCCCCGATTCCGCTCCGACCGCGGCGGCCAGCGCGTCGAGCTCGCCCGCGATCTCCGTGGAGGAGATCGGACGGGGTCGGTCGTTTCCGAGGGCTCTCACGCGGGTTGCGGGCATGGGGCTCCCCTTCCTTCAGCACGTCGCCAAGAGCTCGCGCACGCGGCGCTTGAGCTCGTGGGGCGAGTACGGCTTGGTCATGAAATCGGTCGCGCCCGCGGCGAGGCCGCGCTCGCGATCGTGTCCCCGGCCCTTGGCCGACAGGAGAACGATGGGGATCCGTGCGGTGCGCGCATCGCGGCGCAGCTCCTCGCACAGCGTGAACCCGTCCTTCCCGGGCATCATGATGTCCAGGACGATCAGGTCGGGGAGCCGGTCCGCGATCTGCCGGAGCCCGTCCTCGGCGTCGACGGCCGTGGCGGGGTCGTATCCCTCCTCGCGCAGGATCAGCTCGAGCGGGCGGCGGATGAACGCGTCGTCGTCGACGATCAGGATGCGCTTGACGCCGCTCATGGAGCCTCCGGGTCGGGGACGGCACGCAGGACCACCACGGTGCGGTCGTCGCTCGGCGCCACCGGGCCGGTGTGCCGCGCGAGCGCGAGCAAGATGTGCTCGCGAATCGTCGCGGCGGAGGCCCCCGGCCGTCGCGCGGCCGCGACGAGGCGCTCGAGACCGAAGGGCTGCCGTCCGGAATCCCTCGCTTCGACGACGCCGTCCGTGTAGACGACCACGACGTCGCCCGTCGCCAACGGAGTTGCGGCGTCGGACCAGCCGGCCGCTCCCGTCAGGCCGAGCGCGGGGCCCGAGGGCGGCAACATGGCGACCTCCCCCGACGCCCGCAGCACGACCGGCGGGTTGTGCCCCGCGCTCGCCCAGCGGATCTCGCGCCCTCCCGGGCGGATGCCGGCGAAGAAAAACGTCGCGAACAGGTCTGCCGCGCCGAGGTCCGACGCCACCACGCGATTGACGCGGGTCAGGATCTCCGCGGGGGACACCCGGGCTCGCGCCTCGGACTCGAGCGCTCCCTTCGCGATCGCCATGAAGAGCGCCGCGCCGACCCCGTGTCCCGCGACGTCGGCGACGGCCACGCCCAGGCTGCCGTCGGGCATCGGCACGTACCCGTAGTAGTCGCCGCCGATCCACTCCGCGGCGCGAAACCCCCCGGAGACCTCGAGGCCCGGGAACACTGGCTCGTGCCGCGGGAAGAGCCCTCGGTGGACCTGATGGGCGATGTCGTCCTCGCGGCGTCTCGCGTCGGCGCGACGCACGGCCTCGCCGAACCGGATGTTCCGGACGAACGCGGCCGTCAGCGATGCCACGGCGGTCAGGAGCCGTACCTCTCCTGTCCGGTATGTGCGATCCGTGGGGCGCCCGAACAGCGCGATCACGCCGAGCGGCGTGCCGGCGGAGGACGGGAGCGCGACGGCAGCGGCCGCCGCGGCCCCGCGCTCGTCGTCGAGCACCCACGTGCGCCCGGTCTCCGCCACCTCCGCGATCGCGGGAAGCGGCAAGGGCGCCGCCTCCCCCGGGGCCGATGCGGCGAGCGAGAGCCCCTCCCCGCACCTCAGCCATACCTCCCCCGCGTCGGCGCCGAGAACCGCGAGCACGTCGGAGAGCACGAGCCGCGCGAGCGCCGACTCGTCGAGCACCGCCCCGATGCGCTCGCACAGGCGGTACACGAACGTCACTTCCTCGTAGCGCTCGAGAACCTCGCGGCACAAGCTCTCGACGTCCGGATCCTGTGGGTGCGCCCGCTCCGAGGGCGCGGGGCTCGCCGGGTGCGCGACGCCTCGCCTCCCGGAATCGAGCTGGGACCTGATCTCGTCCATCGGAACCGATTCCCCCGGGGTGCATCCGTGCACCCGTCCGACGGGGAAGCAATATATTCACCACATATTGAATATCCAGAATTTGCTGACTGCATATTCGAAACTGACAAAACAGTCGGAATCTCTAGCGCGTCAGCCGGAGGCCTCGGGTGGCGGTGACGGAGTTTTGCCAACGGCACTGCTTCCGTTGCCGTTTTCCGTCGGGTGGCCCGAGACCCGGACTGCGGGCCGGTGGTCGGATCCGGCGCGGTCCAGGAGAATCCTCTTACCGCCCCGGATCGTCGAAGACGGCAGACCGGACGTTTTACGGGGTGGACGCCTGACGGAGGCGGTCCCGGATGAGCATGCCGACCGACGAAGACCTGTTGCTCGCGGTGCGGGGCGGAAACGTCGAGTCGCTCGGTGTGCTCGTGTCTCGCTGGGAGGATCCGCTGTACCGGTTCGTCTCGCGGATGGTCGACCGGCCGGACGACGCACGCGACGTCTGCCAGGAAACGTTTCTCCGCATCCTCCGCCGCTCGGACGCCTTCCGCGAGGGGGCGCGATTCTCCACGTGGATGTACCAGATCGCCCTGAACCTCTGCCGGGATCGCGCGCGACGCCGCAAGCGCTGGGGGCGGGTCGTGGTCGGGTCGACCACGCCGCTCTCGGACGACGCTCCCCCGCGCGAGTCGGCGGCACCGGAGACCGCCGACACGCATCCGGGAACCGCGCTCGAGGCGGCGGAGCGCCGGCGGGCCGTCCAGCGCGCTCTCACCCGTCTTCCCAACGATCAACGCGAGGTGCTTCTTCTCAAGGAATACGAGGGACTCAAGTTCCGCGAGATCGCCGAGGTCCTCGAGGTCCCGGAGAGCACCGTGAAATCACGGATGTACGCGGCTCTGGACGCGATGCGCGCGTCCCTCGAGCCGACCGGCATCCGCTAGGAGCCCGACATGAGCTGCGAAACCTTCCGTGAATCGATCCTCGGCCGCCTCTACGGGGAGAACTCCGCGACGGCCGACGACGCCCTCACCGTGCACCTGTCGTCGTGCTCGGCCTGCCGAGACGAGATAGACGCGCTCGCGCGCGTCCGCGAGGCGCTGCGCGACGGGGAGCCGCAGGTCGCGCGCGCGCCCCGCCTCCTCGTGCTGCACGACCGCCCGGCGTTTCGCCCGGCCTTGCTCGCGGCGTCGATCCTCGGCGCGGCCCTCGTCGCCGGTGCGGCCGCCGGCGGCGGCTACGCGTGGGTGCGCGGCCGCACCGCACCTTCCGGTCCGGCGCCGAGCGCGCCCGCCCTCGCGGCCGCCGCCTCCCCGGCGGCGGCCCCGGCAGACCGCGTTCCGGCCCCGGCCGCCACGCAGGAGGCCGTCGATCGCCCGATGACACGCGCCGAGGTCGACGCCGCGATCGCGCGGTTCGAGCGGCGGATCGATTCGGCGCGGGCCGCCGACATGCAGTACGTGCTCACGCAGCTCGAGGCCTCCGAAGCCCGCTCGGGCCAGCGCATCGGCCGGACCAACCAGGCGCTCCGGAACGTCGCGCTCGCGTCGAACCCGGGGATCGGCGCGCAGTAGCAGGTCAGTCCGGTGCGACGCCGAGATCGGCGAGCCGGTCTCGTGCGGCCGCCTCGAGGATCGGGTCCCCCGTCGCTCGCGCGCTCGCACGCGAGCGCGTGAATGCCGCGGCGGCATCGGCGGAGCGACCCTCTCTCGCGGCGAGGGTGCCCGCCGCGTAGTCGGCGCGCGCCTGGAAACGCTCCGCGTCTCCCGCGGCGGCCTCCCGCCACGCTTCGGCGGCCGCGGCGCTCTTCCCGGCCGCCTGGAGGAGGACCGCGAGGCCGGCGTACGCGCTCGGAGCATCGACACCGCCGGCCGCCGCGACGGGAGCGGCCCACGCGGCGCGGAGGATCGCCCCTTCGGGCGGATGACGAGGCGTCCATGGCACCGCGGTGACCGGGACCGCGATCGCGCGCGCGCCGTTCGCCGGCGAGGCGACCTGGAGCTTGAGCGTCGATCCCGCCGGCGCCGACGCGATGCGCGCGGCGGCATCCCGCGCGGAGCTCACCGTGTCGCCGTCGATCGTGAGGAGCGCGTCCCCGTCGGCGCATCCGGCCGTCGCGGCGGCGCCGCCCCGGATCACTCCCACGAGCATCGCGCGAGCGTCGGGTCCCGCGACCACGCGCGCTCCGATCGTGCCCGCGCGAAACGTCGGCGGCTTGCTCGGCGGGGGACGATCGATCGGTGCGGCCTGTCCGAGGAGCGGGCTGTACGCGACGACACGCTCCTCTCCCGCGACCCCGGCGCGCGCGACCCGGGTAATTGCGAGATCGGTGCCCTTCGGCAGATCGACCCGCGACCAGTCGGAAGCGCTCTGAAGCCCCGCCGCCGGAGCGTCGACGCGCCCGATCTCGCTGAGGGCGTCGGCATCGGCCGCCCAGGTCTGCGGCCAGACGCCACCGACGAGCACGACGCTCGGCCGGGGGGCGAGATCGAGCGTCACGTCCGCGTCGCCGGTGTCCATCGCGCGCGAGAAGACGAGGCGGCCGGAAGACCGCACCGCGACGCGGTGCCTCCCCGGACACGTCTCGGCGGAGACCGCGGGAAGCGTCGCCGCCTCCGCGTCGTCGATCTCGAGCACGCCGGGGTAGTCGGCGTGGACGAGCGTGAGGCGAGAGCGCGCGGGCCTGAGCGTCGCGACCGGGAGCTGCTTCGCGGATCGGTCGTCGAGATCGACGGACACGAGCGCCTCGACCGTTTCCGTGGCGAAGCAGGGCTTGTCGAGCCGCACCACGTGCGGCCCGATCGCGACCGCATCGATTCGGAGGGTGGCCGGCCCCGCTCCGGAAGGGTCGGTGCGCTCCGTCGTGCCGACGAGGCGGTCGTCGATGCGGACGGCAACACCGTCGACGTCGGTGCGCACGAGGATCGCGCGGGCGTTCTGGACGAGCTTCAGCGTGACCTCGACGCGCTGACCGCCGACCGCGTGGGAGACGACGGTCGCGGGATCGAACCCCGGAGCCGACGCGGAGACCGACCGGTCTCCCGCCAGCACGCGGAAGGTCCCGTCGGGATCGGCCGCGCCCGGAGCGCCGTCGATCGCCACCGCGGCGTCGGGCGGGTCCACCGTGACCTTGAGCGTCCCGATCAGGATCGCGGCGAGGCGCGCGAAGCGATCGCGCGCCTTCTTCGAGGTGACGTGAGGATCGGGGAGGAACGCCGGATCCGCGGTCAGGATCTCGCGGTAGTCGGCCTCCGCATGCGCGAGCTCTCCGCTGGCATCGTGGATCTGCGCCCGCAGCGCGAGCCCCTCCACGCGCGACGACGGAGGCGTGGCCGGATCGGCGAGCAGCGCGTCGATCGCCTTGAGCGCCACTTCGAACTCGAGGTGCTCGACCTTCGCGCGGATCGCCGCGAGAGCGGATCCGGCGTCGGTGGGCGCCGGCGCCGGGTCCGTGGCGAGCGCTGCGGAAAGCGGTACGGCCGCGAGAAGGACGGCGATCAACCGGGCCCGGAGTTCCCTCATGGAACGGTCACGAGCGCGGCGTTTCCGGCGTCGACCACGCGCAGCGCGCCATCGGCGGCGAAGCCGAGCGCGACCGGCCGGGCGACCCCCGCGCGCTCGAGGGATAGTTCGTCGCGTGGCGAGCCATCCGGCGCCAGGAGCGCGATCGCGCCCCCCTTCTCCTCGAAGACCGCGATCTGCCCCGCCGGGTCGACGGCGAGAAGCTGCGGACGCCGGAGCGCCGCACCGATCGGGGCCTCGGATCCGTCCTCCGCGATGGCGACGAGCTGCCCGGTCTTCGCGTCGGCGGCGACCACGCTGGAGCCGGAGACGGCTACCGCGACGATCTCCGCTCCGCGCGCCTCCCGCACCACCTCCATCGCTCCGCCCGGCGCGCAACGGGCGACGCGCTCCCCGTGCCGGTCGACGGCCCAGATCCGGCCCGCACCGTCGACCGCGATCGCGCCCGCGGTCGTCAGCGGGGCGAGCGGGCACGAGGGCGCCGTCCCGCGGGGGTCCACAAGGAGCACCTGGTCGCGGATCGCGGCGAAGACCCGGCCGTACGGATCCGCCGCGAGCGCCGTGACGCCGGAGAGCGCGACGCTCGAGCGCACGGCGCCGTCCGGACCGAGGAAGCTCGCGATCCCGGCCTTGCGATCCCAGGCGCACGCTCCGCCGTCGGGAAGGAATGCGAGGAGCGTTGCCCCGCGAGGGAGGCTCGCGCGGCTCGCTTGTGTCTCGGTCGCCGACCATCGCCGGGCCGGGTCGGTCGCCCGGGTGAGGGAGCGCAGGGCGAGCGCGCGCGAGGGCGTTCCCGCGGCGTCTTCCGCCGCCTCGTCGTCGAGCGTGGCGACCGCCTCACCGAACCGCCCGGAACGGAGGAGCAACCGGGCGAACCCGGCGCGCGCCCGCGGCGCTTCGGCACCGTCCGGATCCTCGACGAGGACGCGCGCGTAAGCTCCCGCGGCGCCGTCGAAACGCCCCGCGGCCTCGTCCAGGCGGCCGAGCGCGTAGCGCGCGCGCCCGCTCCATCCGGAACCGGCCGGCGCGGAGGCGACGGCGATCAGATCGCGCCGCGCGCGCGCCGCATCCCGCCCGGGCAGCGGTGCGGCGCGCAGCAGGGCTCCGAGATAAGTCGCCTCCTGCGCGAGCCCTTCGGGGGGACCGAGCGCGATCGCGCGGTCGAGAAGCGCTCCCGCGCGGGCGCGCTGGTCCGCGGTGACGCGCCCCAGATCCTCCGGCCACTCCGGAACGGACGCGAGCCTCGCGAGCGAGAGGAACGACGGGGCGGCCCACTCTCCAGCTGGCGCATCGGCGATCACGCGCTCGAACGCCGCCGCGGCGGACGGATCCTTGTCCGCGGCGAGGCGCAGCGCGACGCGGAAGTGCGCCTCCGCAGACGCCGGGTCGGCGGGCGGCGTCGGGGGCCCCGCGGCGGCGTGCCCTGCCGCAGCGAGCGCGGCCGCGGCACACGCGAGCGCGCGCCTCACCGGCCCTCTCGACCGAGCGAGACCCGGAACGGGGGGTTGGACCCCGGCTTCAGCGAGATGTTCTGGTCCCGCGTGGTCCCCGTGGACGCGTCGCGGACGCGAAGCGTGTAGGACCCCGGTCCGACCTTCACCGACAGCGGGGTCTCGCCGATCGGCCGGAACGGCGCTCCGCTCCGGGCGAGCTCCACGGCGGCGTCCGGCGGGAACGTCTGCACGGTCAGCGCCGCGAGCTCGGCGGGTGCGGACGGGGCCGTGGCCGAGCCGCCCGCCGGGACGTCGATCGTCGCGATCACGTCTACGAACAGCGCCTCGTTGCTCACGCGCACCTCGTGCGACCCCGCGGGAACGTCGAGCCCGGCGCTCTTCGCGGGAATCGGCTTGCCGTCGACGGCGTAGCGAACCGGGTAGCGCGAGGGCTGCCAGACGATGCGGCCGGTCGGCAGAGGAGCGAGCGCCAAGGCCGTGATCGCGTTCCGGGCGGCGAGCGGCGTCGCGCCGGGCGGCACGACCGCCCGCGCGGGCTGATAACCTTCGGCGCGAAGCTCGACGGTGTTCTCGCGGCAGAGGTCGAGCTCGAGCGCGGCGGGGGTCTTTCGCGAGGCCGCGCCGTTGAGAGAGACGGTCGCAGCGATCGTGCCGGAGTCGACCGGGACCTCGGCCTGCGCAGGATCGAGGGCGAGGACAACCTCCCCGCCCGCATCTCCGGGCTCGAGGCGGTGACTGGCGCTCCGGCACCCCGCGGTCGCGGTCAGGACGCCGAACGGACCATCACGCCGGAAGCTCACGACGTCCCCGTCGAGGGGGCGGCCGTCGAGGAGCACCAGTATTCCCGGCGGATCGACGCGCACGCGGCAGGAAACCGGCGGAGTGATCGCGCGGCGGATCGGATCGCGCAGGGCGAAGAATCCCGCGGCCAGGGCCGCGACCAGGACCAGCGGAAGAAGCCGGCGCCCTGGACGCGGGCGCTCGGGTCGCCCCGTCGCGTGCGGCGGGTCTTGGCGGCCGGGCTCGGCGAGCCTGCGCGGGATCGCCGGCACGGACACGGCGGCGGGGGCCCGAGGTGCGGCCCCCTCGGCCCGTCGCAGCGCGGCGGCGAACGCCGTGCCGTCCGCGAAGCGTGCCTCCGGGCGCTTGTCGAGCGCCTTGAGGAGAAACGCCGCCAGCGGCGGCGGGACGCGGTCGGGCCGATCGGACGGGTCGACCGGAGGCTCGTGAACGACCCGGTAGAGCACCGAGGAGACGGAATCTCCCGGGAACGGGGACCGCCCGGTCAGCATCTCGTACAGCACGACGGCGAGCGAGAAGAGATCGGAGCGGCCGTCGATCGCCTCGCCGCGAATCTGCTCGGGGGACATCGTGCTCGGCGTGCCCGTCACCGCACCGTCGACCGACAGCGGCGTCGCGGCGGTCTGGGCGAGTCCGAAGTCCATGACCTTCACAGAGGCCTCGCCCACGCGCATCAGGTTTCCCGGCTTGACGTCCCGATGCACGACGCCGCGGGCATGGGCGAACGCAAGCGCTTCGGCGCACGCCGCGACCAGGGCGACGACCTGCGGCACGGGGAGGAGCGTCTCCTCGCGGCAATACGCGTCGAACGGCGTCCCGTCCACGAACTCCATCGCGAGGTAGGGAATGCCGTCGGACTCGCCGACGTCGAAAACCGTCACGATCCCCGGGTGGACCAGGCCGCCGGCCGAGCGCGCCTCGCGCAGGAATCTGGCGCGGGCCTCGTCGCGCTCGGATTCGGGGAGGGCGGCGAAGATCTGGATCGTCTTGATCGCGACGGGCCGCTCGATCCGCGGATCGAACGCGAGGAACACCCGTCCCATCGCTCCGCGCCCGAGCTCCCTGTCGATCCGGTATCGCCCGATCCGTTCGAGGACCACGCGGCGGAGCACCTCCTGGCGGCCCGATCCCTCGGCCGCGTCTACGCTAGGGCCCGGTCACGCGGGAAGTCAAACGGCGAACAGCGCGCCGATCAGGTCGCGGCGTATCGCGACCGGTACCGTGAGGTCCGGGCCCGGGGGGAACCGCCCGAGCCGGACCGGCAGCGCGCAGCGCACAACGCCCCCTCGCGTCTTCTTGTCGGCACGCGCGTGACGGGCCACCGCACGGCGGTCGAGCCCCCGGGGCGCCCGCGTGGGGAGGCCGAGCCGCTGCAGCAGCGCCTCGATCCGGAGCGCATCGGAAGCGGGGAGGCCGATCCGCCGGACCGCGAGCCGCGACTCGGCCGCCACGCCGATCGCGACTGCCTCGCCGTGCGGGATGCGCCAGCCGGACGCCGCCTCGACGGCGTGCGCGATCGTATGGCCGAAGTTGAGCGCGGCGCGCGGGCCCGCATCGAAAGGATCGCGGGCGACCACGCGCGCCTTGAGCCGCAGGCATCGGTGCACGACCTCCTCCACGGCCGGTCCCTGGCGGCGAACGAGCCGGCCGGCGTCGCGCTCGAGATCGCGAAACAGCGCCGCGTCGAGCGCCGCGGCCGTCTTCACCGCCTCGGCGAGGCCGCAGCGGAAGTCCCGATCGGGGAGGGTCGCGAGCAGATCGGTGTCGGCCCAGAGCACGGCCGGTTGGTGGAACGCGCCGATCAGGTTCTTCCCCGCCGGGACGTCGACACCGGTTTTCCCGCCGAGTCCCGCATCGACCATCGCGAGCAGCGTCGTTGGAATCTGCACGACGGGAACCCCCCGGTGCCAGGTCGCCGCGAGGAAGCCGGCGAGGTCCCCGGTGACGCCGCCGCCCACCGCCACGATCAGGGTGTCACGCCCGGCTCCCGAGCCCGCGAGAGAGTCCTCGAGACGCGCCTTGGTCTCCCGGGTCTTCGAGCGCTCGCCGGCGGGGAACGTCAGCAGGACCACCCGGCGTCCGCCTCCGGCGAGGCGGCGGGCGAACGCGCGCGCATGGAGGCGCGCAACGCGGGCGTCCGAGACGACGACGAGGAGGCGATCGGGCCAGCGCGCGGCGATCGCTTCCGCGGCGCGGCCGAGCGAGCCGCGCGCGACGACGACCTCGGTGCGGAAGGCCGGCGCGGGATCGCGCGGCCGGAGCACGAACGCGCGGGTCATGGCCGCCGGCGGCCGCGCCCCCGCGTCCTTGGGACGCCGATCGCCGTCAGTTCGGCCGCCCCGCGGATCCCATGCGCTCGAGATCCGAGATGTACTCCTCGACGAGGCGCCGCTGGGTCGCGTCGTCGAGGTTCTTGGCGAGCAGCTTCGCCGCGGCGCGGAGCGCCAGGTCCGCGGCCACTCCCTTCAGCTCCGCGCGCGCCTGGCGCAGGCTCGCATCGATCTGCGACTCGGCCTGCTTCGCGAGCTGCTCTCGCTGCTTGCGGGCTTCCTCGAGGATGTCGGACTTGAGCCGCTCGGCGTCCTGCCGCCCGGCCTCGACCGCGGCCGCCCGCTCCCGGCGGGCCTGGTCGATGAGCGCCCGGTGCTCGGCGACGAGCCGCTGCGCCTCGTCGCGCTCCTTCGCGGCGCGCGCGAGATCGGAGCGGATCCCCTCCTCGCGGCCTTTCATCGCCGCAAGGATCGGCCCCCACGCGAACTTCCTGAGCCCGAACAGCAGGATCAGAAACGTCACGAGCGTCCAGAAGAACAACCCGATCTGAGGCGTGACGAGCGCGTTTCCCCCCGCGGCGGCCTCTCCCCCCTCGGCCGAGAGCACCGGCGAGACCGCGACCAACACCAGCGCGGCGCGCGTCATGAAACGGCCGTGCATGTCGATCCTCAGCCCTTGAAGGCCAGGAGAATGCAAATGACGAGCGCGAAAAGTCCGACGCCTTCGATCAGGCCCGCCGCGATCAGCATCGCGGTCTGAATCGTCCCCGCCGACTGCGGCTGGCGGGCGATGCCGTCCATTGCGTTGGCCGCGAGCCGGCCGATGCCGATGCCCACGCCGATCGCGGCGAGGCCCGCACCGAAACCGGCACCGAGAAACGCGAGACCCTTCGGATCCATGTACTCTCCTCCTTGTGATCCACCGGCTCTAGTGGGCCGGGTGGGCGGACATCCCGATGAACGTCGCGACTAGCGTCGTGAAGATGTAGGCCTGGATGAAGCAGACCAGCAGCTCCAGAACGAAGATGAACAGCGTGAACGGCACCGCGACCGTGGCCACCCACGCCGACTTGAGGATGAAGATCAGGGAAATCAGGCCGATGATGACCACGTGTCCGGCGGTCATGTTGGCGAACAACCGGATGCACAGCGCGAACGGCTTCGTGAACTGTCCGAGGATTTCGACGGGCACCATGATCGGGTAGAGCCACAGGGGCAGGCCGCCCGGCACCACGTTCTTGAGGTGCTTCACCAGACCGTACTGGCGCACGCCGGCGCCCTGGATCGTCAGGAACGCGAGCCCGGCGAGGCACGCCGTCACCGAGATGTTCCCCGTCGGTGTCGCAAATCCCGGGATCAGGCCGACCATGTTGCAGAACCACACGAAGAAGAAGCAGGTCAGCAGATACGGAAGGTAGCGGTCGCTGTCGTGGCCGATCAGCTTGCCGGCGATCTCCTCGCGGAAGTACTTGACGAACACCTCGAGAACGTTGCGCGAGCCCGTCGGCACGGCATCCTTCGCCCGCCGCGCCGCGGCCAGGGTCACCACGAGCAAGAGACCCGAGGCGATCCACATCATCACGACGCTGCGTGTGATCGACAGGTCGTAGGGCCCGAGGTGGAGAGGTGGAAGAGCGATCGCCGTGTGGGTGAACGGAATCTCGATCTCCCGCGAATCCAGGATGTGGCCCATGATCAGGTCGGTGACGCTGAACCCGGACCCCGTCTCGGGAGCTTGTTGCGCGACCGTCTCGGTCGCGGCCAGGGCCGCGGCGGCGATCATCCGTGCGTCTCCGCGCGACGGGCGAGAGCCGCGGAGGTCCGCGTCAGCCACACCATCTCGAACACGAATACCGGAAGGAACCCGGCGACGACGCCGGCCAGCGCGGCGCCTCGCGCGTCTCCACCGGCCCGCGCGGCTCCGAACCCTGCAACCGCGGTCAGGGCGAACCTCGTCGCGATCCCGCCGACGAGTGCCGCCAGGAAGCGCACGCCGGGGCGTCCGAGCTCCGCGGCGAGCCATGCGCCGAACGCGACCGAGGGAACGGCCATCGCGGCGAACCCCGCCGCCGCCCATCCCGAAGCGCCCCGCGCGTTCGCCGCGACCCACAGCGCAAGCAGCAGCCCGCCGCTCGCCGCCGCGAGCGATGCTCCCACCGCGAAGCGCGCGACCACCAGTCCCCTCACCGCCGACCTCCGGCCGGTCCTCCCGGGGGCACGACCCTCCGGTAGACCGAGAGCATCCCTGCTGCCGCCCCGAGCACCGCGCCGACCAGGACGAGCCATGGGGTCGTCCCGAACCGCCGGTCCAGCCACCGGCCGCCGAACACCCCCACCAGCAGCGGAACCACGAGATCGAACCCGATGCCGAGATAGGGAACCGGCGAAGGGTTCGATCCGGGCGACCCGCCGCCGTCCTGCTGGCTCAAGGTCCCAACGCAGGACCGATGACTCTACCAGAGCGGTCAAGGGCCACGGAATCGCCCGGCCGCCTCATCGCGTCCTCCGCGCCTCCGCCGTCGAGACGGGCGCCGGAGCCGGGAATTCGTAGGTTTTCTCCACCTGGCGCACGAGCCTCGAGACCGGCTCGTCGAGAACGCGGAACAGCGGCGCGGGTCTTATCCCGATCCAGAACGCGAGCACCACGAGCGGGAGCAGATACGCCAGCTCGCGGCCCGTCAGGTCGTGGAGCTTCCGGTTCTCCTCCCGGTCGAGCTTTCCCCAGATCGTCCGCTGGTAGAGCCACAGCATGTACACGGCGCCGAGCACCATGCCGGTCGCCCCGAGCACCGCCCAGACCTTCCACTCGAGACGGAACGCGCCCACCAGGATCGTCCACTCTCCGGTGAAGCCGTTCCCCGGAATCAGCGGCATGCCGATTGACGAGAGCGTCATCACCATGAACACGACGGCGAACCACGGCATCACGGAGACGAGACCTCCGTAGTCCTCGAGCCGGCGGGTGTGCGTGCGCTCGTAGACGACCCCGACCAGGAGGAACAGCGCGCCCGTCGAGATCCCGTGGTTGATCATCTGGAAGACGCCGCCGGCGAGCCCCTGATAGTTCAGGGCGAACACGCCGATCATGCAGAACCCCAGATGGCTCACCGACGAGTACGCGACGAGCTTCTTCCAGTCCTTCTGCACGAGGGCGACCATCGCGCCGTAGATCACGCCGATCACGCACAGCGCCAGCACCCAGGGCGCGAACCGGCGCGTCGCATCCGGCATCATCGGGAGGCTGAAGCGCAGGAACCCGTACGTCCCCATCTTGAGGAGCACGCCGGCCAGGATGACGGACCCGGCCGTCGGGGCCTCCACGTGCGCGTCCGGAAGCCAGGTGTGGAACGGCCACATCGGCACCTTGATCGCGAAGCCCACGAAGAACGCGAGCCACACCCACGTCTGGAGGGGCATCCAGTCCGTCCATGTCCCCATGCCCTGCAAGACGCGGATGTCGAACGTGTAGTCCCCCGAAAGCGCGCCGTGATGGAAGTAGAGCGCGAGGATCCCGACGAGCATCAGCACGGAGCCGAGCAGGGTGTAGAGGAAGAACTTGACCGACGCGTAGATGCGGCGCGGGCCTCCCCAGATCCCGATGAGGAAATACATCGGGATCAGCATGACCTCCCAGAAGATGTAGAACAGGAACGTGTCGAGGCTGACGAACACGCCGAGCATCCCGGTCTGGAGGATGAGCAAGTAGGCGTAGTACTCCCGGTGGCGCGTGTGGATCGCGGACCACGAGGACAGCGCCGCGAGGAATCCGAGCACTGTGGTGAGCAGGACGAGGAGCATCGAGATCCCGTCGACGCCGACGATGTAGCGGACGTTCAGGGACGGGATCCACGCCACGTCCCGCACGAACCGGAAGCCGTACGCATCGGATGCCGCAGCGCTCCAGGAGAACCACAGCGGCAAGCTGACGATCAGGTCGAGCGCCGCGACCGCGGTGCCGACCTGCGCCACGAGCGCCGGCCGCGCCTTCGGCAGGGCCAGGCACACGACCGCCCCGAGCAGGGGCAGGAAGGTGACGACATCGAGAAGATGCGACCCGAACGGGTTCATCCCGTCTCACACCTCGTGTGCGAACGAGCGCAGCCGGCGCGAAGCGTCAGACGCTACCACATCGGAAGAAGTCGGGTAAGGGCGCGCGCGGATCGAGCCGGTCGGGATCAGCTCGAGGTCTTGGCCTTGAGCGCGCTGAGCACGTCCCAGACGCGGTCGCTGTACCCCATCGGGATCGACGCGGCGACGTCGCGCCGGGTTTCCACGAAGCTCGGGCCGCTGCAATACGCCGCGAGCGCCGCGTCGGGGTCGCCGAAGCGGTCGAGGAGCTGGCGCAGATAGTACGTCCCGAGCGTCACGTTCATCTCGGGATCGAACAGGAGATCCTCGCCGGTCCACTCGAGCCCGAGATCGGCCGCGAGCCCTGCCGCGGTGTCCGCCTCGAGCTGCATGAGCCCCTTCGCGCCCGCCGCCGACACCGCCTTCGGGTCGAACTGGCTTTCCACCTGGATCACGGCGAGCACGGTCAGCGGATCGACCCCGAAGCGCGCCGCCTGCCGGCGGACGATCGGGAGCACGGATGCGGCCGCCTGCTTGGGCGACCCCGGGAAGACGTCGTCGGCATCGCGGAGCAGGCGGTCGGTCCAGTCCGGCGCCAGCAGGGACGGCGCGCCGCTCGAGACGGCCGGAGTCGGCGCCGGGACCGAGCCCGATTGGACCCCTGCGAACAGGCCGGCCACGACGATCCAGCTGAGGACCGACAGCACGGCCAGTGTCCGGACGACGATCCGCATGGGGGCAGCGTACGGGCTCGGTCCGGCGACGGTCAACCCCGGAAAATAACCAAATAATTCTATTACTTCTATTTCTTTTGGGGTGGGGATCGCCGTTCGGAGGCTTTTCCGCCGGAAGGATTTTCCAACTTCGCGTCGAGGGCGGGGGGAGCCACTCGGAACGAGACCCGCCCGCCCGACCTGCGCAGACGGTAGACTTTCTCGCCTCGCGCCAAAGACTTGCCGCCGTCCGACCCGTCGATCACCGTCTCGCCGGGAAAGCGCGAGGCCAGGCACCGGCCCAGGGCGTACTCCATGTCCTTCGCGTCCTCCTCGGTCGCGAACACCGACGTCCAGACCGTGGCGCCCTCCTCCGGCTTGCCGGGTGCCTCGAGCCGGAAGACGGCATCCCCGACCCAGCCATCGCCGGCGATCATCCCCAGGTTGTCCTTGCCGGTCTCGAGGGACACCAGCGTGATGATTCCCTGCTCGCCGAGGGAGTCGCGGTCGGCGACCTCGAGCCCCGACCCCGATGGAATCTGAGGGGGCGCGATCTCCGCGGGATCGGCGGGCGGCCGGTCGAGGTGCAGCACGTCACGCGTGGTCATCCGCCGCTTGCGCTCGACTCCGAGGCGGCTGAACTCGCCTGACTTCACCAGCGCCGCCGCCTGCGCGAACCCGTCGAGATAGGCGAACTCGAGAAGCGAGGCGACCGAGGCCGACGAGGTCCTCACGGACTCCGGCACGAGCCGCCCGCCGAGGGCGTCGTCCGGGCGGAGCTTCCCGCCGACCACCTCCGATTCGAGTTCCACCCCGCTGAACAGGAAGATCAGCGCGGCGAGGTTCGCACCCCCTTCCGACAGCGCGGCGCGCGCGAGCAAGGCGTCGGTGGTCGGCGGGGCGGGCCACGCCGGGAGATCGAGGAGGAGGTGCGCGGCATAGTGCGCCACCACCACCTCGTCCGGAGCCACGCCCGTCGCGAGCATCACGGACGACGCCTCGTCGGTGCTCGGGTCGGCCTTCCCTTCCCCCTCCCCCAGGCGCGCGGGGTCGACGAGCAGCCGCCGGCCCTCGGCGTCGAGGCCGATGCCGTCGAGATCGGCGGCGAGGGCGGTGACGAGCTCGCCGGGAGCGGTGCCCGTACCCAGGCCGAGATCCTTCCACGCGCGGCCGCGCGCGAGCGCCGTCGGCTCGGGAAGCCAGCGCGCCGCACGCGCCTTCGCCTCGGCCTGGCGCGACGCCGCGTCGGCGCGCACGCCGACGAGCGGGACGGCGGCGCGCACGCGCGTCAGATCGGAGATCCGGTCGGCGACGACGCGCACCGCCTGCAGCAGGTGCGTGTCCGCGCCCTTCACCGGCGTCTGTGGCGATGCCGGCGGCGACGGAGCAGTCGCCGCCGGCGCGGGCTCGTCGGCGATTCCCGGCGCGGCGAGCATCGCCGCGAGGAGCATCGCCGGAAGGAGGGAGGCGCGCGGGACCCGCGACCTCATCGCAGCGGGGGCTCGGAGAGCACGACGACGCGATCGCCCGGTGCTAAGTGCTCGCGGGCGGTGGTCCCGGCGGCGAACTCGATCACGTACCGCGCGGGGGCGTCGGGCAGGATCGAAGGACACTCCCCCTCGGGAGGGCAGGGCTTCCGATCGGCGGCGATGGTGACGACCCGGAAGGAGCGGTCGAGCCAGACGATGTCGAGCGCGACCTTGCAGTTCTTCATCCAGAAGCCCTCGCGGACGTCGGCGTCGAAGACGAACAGCATGCCCTCGCTCCGCCCGACGGACGCGCGCCCCATGTACCCCTTCTCTCGCGAGGCTTCGTCGGAGGCGACCTCGAGCGTGAACTCGCTTCCCGACGGGAGCACGGCCACGGCCGAGGTCGGGTAGGCCCGGCCGCCCGGCGTCACGGCCGCGAGCAGCGCGGGTCCGGCCAGCGCGATCGCGACGAGGACCGGGCTCACTTGGCCGCCACGAATTCGCCGTTGACGATGAGCAGATCGGCCGCGTCCGCCTCGCCGCCGGGGGCTCCGTCGGCGCCGTTGCAGCGCAGGCGGTATCCGTTGCCTACCGGCGTATAGTCGAACGGCCGTCCCCAGGGGTCGGCCGGAACCGCGCCCGAGCTGGAGGCGAACGCCTCGGCGAGCGTCGCCGGAGGCCGGCCGCTCGCGATCTTGACCTTCTCGACGGCGCGCGCGATCTGCACCATCAGTTCGCGCGCGCGGCGGATCGGGTAGCTCTGCACCGCCGTGACGAGCCCGCGATAGACGATGATCTGATCCCGCGCCTTGTCCGCGATCGGCGTATCCGGGTAGTCGTCGATGATCTTCTGCAGCAACTCGATCGCGTGCGGAACGTCACCCTTGTCGACCTCGCCGAGCGCCCGATGCCACAACCGCTCCGCGCGGCTCTCCGATCCGCCGCACGCGAGCCCGGCGAGCAACAAGGCGGAAGCGACGACGATGCGCACGCGCGACGAGATCGATCGGTGCGAGCCGTTGACTTCGCCGGAGGGGCGTTTCATAATCCGCGCGCTTCGCTCACGGGTGTCCTCGGATCGACAGTTTTCTCGTCCGCGCGTCGTCGTGGCGATCGGACGTCGGATTCACTCTAGATGACGCTTCGGCCACGGGCAACCGAAGTCCCTGAGCTGGTGAGGCGACTCGGAAGCCGTCGACCGAGGCATGTGGATCGCGCCCGCGCGCGGCTTTCGATCATCGGGTCCGCCTCGGTGGGACCGCTGATCGACGCCATCGAGGGGGACAACGACCGGATCCGCGCGCATGCGATGCCGCTGCTCGCGCTGATCCAGGACCCGCGGGGCCGCGAGCCGCTCGTCGCGATGCTCCTCGACCGGGAGCCGCGCCTCCGGGAGATCGCCGCCCGCTGTCTCGCACGGTTTCCGTCGGCCGAGTCCGTGGGGGCGCTCGAGCGCGCGCTCCGGCGCGACAAGGCCCGTGACGTTCGGATCGGGGCGATCCACAGCCTTCTCGAGCTCTACGAAGCGGGCCAGGAGACGGCCATCCGGCGCGTCCTCGAGACGCTGACCGACGTGAAGGAGGACGTCAAGGTTCGAGGGGCGGCTTTCGCTCTGCTGCGGGCGCTCAAACCGTCCGCCCGGCGGGGCCTGCTCCGGAGGCTCAGGCAGGATCCGGCGGAGGAGATCGCGCGTCGCGCGGCGGAGGTCGGCGACGACGACGATGCCGTGCCGCCGGGCGGTCGGCTCGAGCGGCGGCACGAGGCGCTCGTCCGCGACCTGGCGTCCACGGAGTACGTCTCGTGGAACGAAGCCGTCCACCGCCTCGTCGCCGCCGGACCGGCGGTGTCGTCCTCGATCATCGCGGAGATGCGGCGCCGCGCGAACGACCCCGAATACTGCGCGCGCGCCGGCATGGTGCTCCGGGGCCTGGGCCCGCGCCGCGTGCGCGGGCTCGCGGAGGCGCTCGACGAGATCGACGAGCCGCTTCCGCTCCAGGTGCTCGTCGAGGTCGCCGGAGCCATCGGCGAGAAGTCGCTCATCTACCGGTTGAAGTCGGTCATCGAGCGCGTGGCGCCGAGCTCGGACGGGTCCGGGCCCTCGCGGTTCGACACGATGCAGCGCGTGCGCGCGAAGGCCCACGTCGAGCTGGCGCGGATCGGCAGCCGCGTCGCGATCGCCGACCTGCAGTCGATGCTCGCCGACGCGTCGTGCCGTCTGCCGCTCGAGGTCCCCGCGGCGATCGAGCTGATCGGCAAGCGCGACGAGATCCCGCTTCTGCTGCGCGCCTACCTCCGCGAGGATCCGTACATGCGCGGGCGGGTCGCCGCCGCCGTGAGGACCATCCTCAAGCGCGAGCGCATCCGCCGGAACAGCACCGTCTTCCTCACGCTCCCCGCCGAGGAGCGTCGCGCGCTGGAATCGATCGTCGCGCGGAAGCACCGCTCCGGCAGGCCGCGCGCCAAGCGGGCGGCGCGGACGAGGAAGCGCTGACGGAGGGCCGATGCCGGACAAGATGAGCGTGCGGGACCTCCGCCCGTTGAGCGGCCGCCGGATCCTCTGTCGCGTCGATTTCAACGTGCCGATCCGCGACGGGCGCATCGGCGACGACACGCGCATCCGCGCGTCGCTCCCGACGGTCCGTCTCCTCGTCGAGGGCGGCGCGCGCGTGATCCTTTGCTCGCACCTCGGGCGGCCGAAGGGAAAGCCGAAGCCCGAGTACTCGCTCGCGCCCGTCGCGGCCCACCTCTCGGGCCTGCTCGGAATTCCGGTCGGCTTCGCGCGGGAGTGTGTCGGTCCCGACGCCGCATCCGCCGCCGCGGCGCTCCCGCCGGGAGGCGTGCTCCTGCTCGAGAACCTGCGCTTCCACGCGGAGGAGGAGGCGAACGACCCGGAGTTCTCCCGGGCCCTCGCCTCCCTCGGCGACGCCTACGTCAACGACGCGTTCGGCACCGCGCACCGCCCGCACGCCTCGACCGTCGGCGTGCCGCGCTTGCTGAAGCCGGCGGCCGCGGGGCTGCTGATGCTCGGCGAGCTGACCTACCTCGGCCGTCTTCTGGGCGCCCCCGACACGCCGTTCGTCGCGATCCTCGGTGGGGCGAAGGTCTCGGACAAGATCGAGCTCATCGACAACCTGCGTCCCCGCGTCGACCGCTTCCTCGTCGGCGGAGCGATGGCGTACACCTTCCTGCGTGCGCAGGGGCATCCGACGGGACGCTCGCTCGTCGAGGAGGATCACCTCGACACGGCGCGGCAGCTGCTCGATCGCGTCGCCCGGGACGGGAAGGGGTTCCTCCTCCCCGTCGATCACGTCGTCGCCCGGCCCGGCGAGGACGCGGCCCTCCGCACGACCGAGGGCGTCGCGATCGGTGCCGACGAGGCGGGGATGGACATCGGGCCGAAGACCGTGGCGCTGTTCGCCGACGAGATCGCGGCGGCGGGCACGGTGCTGTGGAACGGTCCGGTCGGCCGCTTCGAGGTCGCGGCGTTCTCCGCGGGAAGCCGTGCGGTCGCGGAGGCGCTCGCACGGTGCCGCGGCACGACGGTCGTCGGCGGCGGCGACACCGGCGCCGCGGTGGACGCGTTCGGCGTGGCGTCGAAGATGACGCACGTCTCGACCGGAGGCGGAGCGTCGCTCGAGTTCCTGAGCGGTCTGCCGCTCCCGGGAGTCGTGGCGCTGGACGACGCCGCGTGAGCGCACCGCGCGGCCGCCGCCTCGTCGTCGGCAACTGGAAGATGAACCTCGGGGAGGCGGCGGCGGAAGCGCTCGTCGCCGCGCTCGTCCGGACGCTCCCCTTCGATCGCGTGGATGCCGCCGTCGCCCCGGCGTTTCCCTGCCTGCGGCGTGCGCTCGACGCGGCCGCCGGCTCTCCCCTCGCCATCGCGGCTCAAAACGTCCACGACCGCGATTCCGGCGCGTTCACCGGGGAGGTCGCCGCCGGAATGCTCCGGGAGATGGGCGTGCGATACGTCATCGTCGGGCACTCCGAGCGTCGGCGGTTGTTCGGGGAGAGCGAGATGCTGATCGGCCGCAAGGTCGTCGCGTGCCGGCGACACGGTCTCACGCCGATCGTCTGTCTCGGCGAGACGGAGGAGCAGCGCGACGCGGGGCTCACCCAAGACGTGGTCGCCGCGCAAGCCGCGGCGGCGCTGGGTGCTGCGCCGTTTCCCCCGGGAGCCGACCTGGTGGTCGCCTACGAGCCGGTCTGGGCCATCGGTACCGGGAGGACGCCGTCTCCCGCCGACGTCGCCGCCGCGCACGGGACGATTCGCCGGACGCTCGCGAGCCGGTTCGGAGCCGACGCGGACCGCGTCCCGATCCTTTACGGCGGCTCGGTGACTCCCGCGAACGCGCCGCAGATCTTCGAGGCGGAAGACGTGTCGGGCGCCCTGGTCGGAGGCGCCTCGCTCGAGGCGTCCTCGTTCCTGGGAATCGTGGAGGCGGCCGCCTAGGAACGCGCCTGGACGCCCGCCGTCCCCACGTGCTAGCCTCCCTCGTTTCCGCTCACGCCGCGGACGAGGTGTGCACAGGCCATGACCGTCCTCATCACCGTTCTCCACGTCATCGTCGCGTTCATCCTGATCGTGGTCGTGCTCCTGCAGACCGGTAAGCGCGCGGACCTCGCCGGCGCCTTCGGCGGCGGCGGAAGCCAGACGGCGTTCGGCGCGCGGGGAGCGGCGAACGCGCTGTCCAAGGCGACGACGTACGCCGCGATCATCTTCATGGCGACGTCGATGATCCTCTCGCTGCTCTCCGGCAGCCACGGCGGCGGCACGGGCTCCGTGCTCGACTCGGTCCCCGCGCCCGCAGCGAAAGGGGCTCCCGCTCCGGCTCCGGCGGGCCAGAAGCTGGTGGTGCCTCCGCCTCCGGCGCCCAGCACCCCTCCGGCGCAGGCTCCCGCAAACCCGGCGCCTCAAGGGAAGTAGCGAGCGCCCCGCTTTGTTATGATCGTTTCCGGTACCGGCGTCGAAATTGCCGAAGTGGTGGAATTGGCAGACACACCATCTTGAGGGGGTGGCGGGCGCAAGCCCGTGGGGGTTCGAGTCCCCCCTTCGGCACCACACCGACGCTTGCGAGCAACGGGCCCGATCGGGCCCGTTTCGCTTTGGAGCGCGTCACCAGTCCCGGTAGTAGGTTCCGTCGAGGGCCTTGCCGTCCGACAGACTGTAGACGTCGTAGACGTTCTCGCCTCCCCACGACGTCGCGTCCCACGCATCCTGGTACGACCGCATGCCCCACTCGTTGGTCCCGGTCATCGGGTCGATCGGGATCTTCTGGAGGAAGTGGCGCTTGGTCGACTTGCCGGTCAGCGGATTCCCCACGTCGACCCCCTCGACCAGCTCGTCGAGCGTGCGCGGGTAGCCCTTCTGGTCGACGTCCTTCTGCAGGATCTTCCCCTGGTCCACGAGCGCCTTGTACTGGTCGATCACGTCGCGCAGGAGCTCGAGCGAGTGGCGCAGCTCGTCCTCGCGCCGCCGCTTCTCGTCGAATCTCTTGAGCGGAATGGCGATCGTGGTGAGCACGAGGAGGACGGCCAGCGCGGCGACCAGCTCGACCGTCGTCAATCCTCGCGGGCGCCGTCGCGTCATCGGACCTCCGGATCGCGCTCTCGCCCAGTGGTACGCCGGGGGCGCCCGAGCCGTCTAGTGCGGATCAGAGCGACCGCACCGGCTTGTCCTTGTGGAACAGATTGTGCCACCACCGCCGGAGCGCGCTCTGGTGCTCCGCGCACGGCTCCGGCTCCGTGCCGGCAAGGAACACTTCCTCGCGGCGCTGCGGGCAGCCGTCCACCGCCAGACCTCCCGTGACCGGGTCGATCTCGACGCGGGAGATACCCGGCGGCTCGGGGAAGCTCGACCCGGCCCAGCGGTGGCGGCTCCCCATCATCACGTCGACCCAGATCGGCAGCGCGCCCGCGGCCCCGGTCAGACCGGTTCGCGCGTTGTCGTCGTAGCCGACCCACACGAGCGTCAGGATCTCCGGAGTGAATCCCACGAACCAGGCATCGCGCGTGTCGTCCGTCGTTCCTGTCTTTCCGGCGGCGTCGCCCGAGAAGCCCCACGAGGCGGCCGAGGCGGCCGTACCCTCGGTGAGCACGCCCCGGAGGACGTCGACGACGAGGTACGCGGCGTCGGGGCGGACCACCTCCTTGATCGCCGGCGGGGAGCTGTCGAGCTTCTTGCCGTCGGCCGACTCCACCGAGTCGAGAATCCGCGGCTCGGCGGAGAGTCCGAGCGTGGCGAACGTCCCATACGCGCGCGCGAGCTCGATCGGGATCACCTCCTGCGCACCGAGGGCCAGCGAGGGAAGGGGCTCGAACGCCTCGGGGAGTCCGCAGCGGCGCGCCGCGTCGATCACCGGCTTGAGACCGACGCCGAGAGCCGCTCGCGCGGTGGGAACGTTGAGGGAGTGCTCGAGCGCGAAGCGCGCGGTCACCGGGTCGCCGAATCCGCCGTCGTAGTTCTCCGGCCTCCACGGCTTCCCGCCCGAGACCATTTCGAGCGGCGAGTCGTCCAGGCGCGACGCCGGCGTCAGGCCGCCCTCCTGCGCGCCGCGCGCGGCCTCGAACGCGGCCAGGTAGACGAACGGCTTGAAGCACGATCCCGGCTGGCGGTGCGCCTGGGTCGCACGATTGAACTGGCTGTCTTGGTAGTCCCGCCCGCCCACGAGCGCCAGGATCGCGCCGGTGCGCGGATCGGTGACGATGACCGCCCCTTGCAGGCGCCGCTTCGCCGCCTGGCGATGCACCGCCGGGACGTCGCGCTCGAGCCGGTCGAGGCCCCGCGAGAGCGCCTGCTCGGCCCGCGACTGCACGACCGTGTCGATCGTCGTGAAGATCCGAAGGCCTTGCTCCGACAGCGCCGTTGCCGGGTAGGCGGCGGCGAGCTGCGCGCGCACCAGGTCGACGACGTAAGGCGCCTGGGCGAACCCGGCCCCCCCCGCTGCGAGCCGCAGCGGCTCCTTCTTGGCGGCGGCCGCCGCGGCCGGGTCGACGAACTTCTGCTCGACCATTGCGTCGAGCACCTGGTCGCGCCGGGCGACGCAGCGGTCCGGATGAGCGAACGGGTTGTACCCGCCGGGATTGCGAATCAACCCCGCCAGAGTCGCCGACTCCGCGAGCGAGAGATCGGGCAGCGCACGGCCGAAGTAGTGGCGTGCCGCGGAACCCATCCCGCAGATCGCGACGGGGCCGCGCTGCCCGAGGTAGACCTCGTTGAGGTAGACCTCGAGGATCCGGTCCTTCGGGTACTTGAGGTCCAGGATCACCGACATCAGGGCTTCGCGCGCCTTGCGCCACCACGTACGCTCCTGCCCGAGGTAGAGGTTCTTGACGGTCTGCTGCGTGATCGTGCTTCCGCCCTGCACAATGCGCCCGCTCTCGACGTTCTTGAACATCGCGCGGGCGATCGCGAGCGGATCGATCCCGGCGTGCTCGTAGAAGCGCGCGTCCTCGGCGGCGAGGACCGCCGAGACGAGCGATTTCGGCGCGTCCTTCAGGGGGACGACCTGGCGCTCCTCCTGTCGCGGTCCGAACACGAGCGCGAGCAGCTCCGGTTCGAAGTCCGCCGAGGCGACCGGCCGTCCGCGCTCGTCGGCGATCGCCTCGATCGCTTCCCGGTCGAAGTTCAGGATCGCGCGCCGCGCCGGGATCGGCCGGTCCCCTCCCTTCCAGGCGCGCACGTTGACATCCAGGGCTCCGCCACGCACGCGGAACTGCCCCGGGCGCAGCGGCGGCGCGTCGATCCGCGCGTACCCGCAGCGCTCCAGGCGCGCGGCGAGGGCGTCCCGGTCGAGGGCCATCCCCGGGACGACGTGCAGCCGCGCCGAGTAGATCCGCGAGGGGAGCGTCCAGACGCGCCCCTCGAACGTCAGCGTGATCTGGGTGTAGACGGCGAGGACGACCGCGACGGCGGCGACCGTGAGCGGGATCCCGAGACCGATCAGCCGGCGCACGAGGCGCCGCCTCGAGGAGGACTTCCGCTTCCCCTTGGGCGCGGCGCTCGCGGTGGTGCCGCTCGCCATCACCGTCCCTCGGGATTTCGGGGGCTCGTCGGAAGCAGTGTCAGCCCTTCAGCGTTTCCTTCAGCGGCTTGCCGGCCTTGAAGGCCGGGGCGCGAGTCGCAGGGATGTCCAGGGTCTCGCCCGTGTGGGGATTCCGTCCGGACCGAGCCTTCCGCGCGCGGGCCTCGAACGTTCCGAACCCGCTGATCGCGACCTTGTCCCCCTCGACCAGCGCTTTGGCGACCAGCCCGATCGCGGGGTCGGGGTCGAAGATCGCGTCCATGGCCACGCGCGCGTCCCTGGCGGACAACCCCGTTCTCTCTGCCAATTTGTCGGTCAGCTCGGCCTTGTTCAAGACGTCCTCCTTGTCGCGTTCAGGGCGCCCAGCGAAGCTCCTTCACGGACGCGCGAATGACGAAGATCTTGATGTTGTTGTCGGCTTCGTCCGCGGGCAGGAAAAAGAATCCGGGGACCTCCGGCTCGTCTTCGGTCACGGTCCCCCAGATCGTCTCGCCGTCGTGGAAGGTCACGATCGCGCGCTTGCCCGGCGGCTTCTTCTTGGGATCGAAGTCGCGCCGTGCGACGAAATCGCGGTTTCCCAGGTAGTCCTTGACCCAGAACATCGCCTTCATGTCCGCAAGGCGAATCTTGACCGGAACGCCCCCGCCTTCGCCCGAGAGCAGGTGAAAGCTCTCGTGCCGCGGCGAGAAATCTTGCGTGACTCCCTTGTGGATGGCGCCCGCCCGGAGGTGGACTACGATCTTTTGCTCCATTCCGCCCTCCGTCGGCCGGAAGCCGGCCGACCGCCAGGGAATCCTAACAGGAGGGGGGCCGGCGGAAAAGGGCCGAGTTCCGGCCCCGCAACCCGAGCGTCGGCTTGACGCTCCTCCGCCGCGGTCCCTATGTTCCGTCCCGGAGCGCGACGCGATGGAGCCCAAGACCGCACCCGACACCCTTCCCCTGGGCCGGACCGCCCCCCGCTCGCGGGATCGTCGGCGGCGGATCGTGGTCGACTCGCGCTACCAGGTCCGCGCGGGGCTGCTCGTTGGGTCGGTCGCGCTCGTCCTCTTGGCACTTCTGAACACCTCGCTCGTCACCCAGTCGCGCGCCGGGGCGGCGGCGGGGGCGGCCACGGCTTGGACGAGAGGACCGGGAGCCGAGGTCGGCCTCTCCTGGATGCTCCTGTTCGCGGGGTCGGCCGTTTTCTTCGGCGGCGTGGTGCTGATCGGGGTCATGGAATCGCACCGGACCGCCGGCGCCGCGTTCGCGATCCGCCGCTCGATCGAGGCGATCCGCGACGGGCGCGTCGGGGAGCGGGTCCGGCTACGGAAGAACGATCACCTGCAGGACCTCGCGGAGGCAGTCAACCGGCTCGCCGAGACTCTCGACGCCGAGCGCACCTCGCGCGGCTGATCAGCCGGCCCTCAGGGCGGGATCGGCGATCCCCGCCTCGCGGAAGCCTCGATCACGAAGACGGCAGGCATCGCACGCCCCGCACGGCGTGCCGTTCGCCGAAGGGTCGTAGCAGGAGAGCGTCTGCGCGATCGGCACGCCCCAGTCGAGCGCGCGGCGGACGATTTCGGCCTTGGTCAGCGCCGCGAGCGGCGCATGAACCCGCGCCGGCGCGCCTTCTACCCCCGCTCGAGTCCCGGCGCGCGCGAGCGCCTCGAACGCCCGGAGGAACTCCGGCCGGCAGTCCGGGTAGCCGCTGTAGTCGATCGCGTTGACGCCGATGACGAGATCCCGCGCGCCGAGCGCCTCCGCCCACGCCAACGCCAGGGTCAGGAACAGCGCGTTGCGGGCGGGCACGTAGGTCGGCGGGATCGACGCCGCGATCGTCTCGTCCGAGCGGCCCTTCGGAACCGCGACGGAGCGGTCGGTCAGGGCCGACCCGGCAAGGAACGTGAGGTCGAGATCGACGATCCGGTGGGACGAGGCGCCGAGCGCCACCGCGATCCGGCGCGCCCGCTCGATCTCGACCCCATGCCTCTGACCGTAATGGACGGTCAACGCGTGCGCGTCGAATTCCTCGCGGACCGCCCAGGCCAGGCAGGTCGCCGAGTCGAGACCGCCGGACAGCAGCACCACCGCCCGCGGCATCAAACGCCCCGGGTGACGCCGGGCCAGAGCACCTTGTGCATCTGCACCTGCACGCGCACCGCCAGCCGGTCGTCGAGCACCCAGCGCGCCAGGTCTCCCGCGGCGAGCCCGTCCGCGACCGGAGAGAACAGGACCGGCGCACGCGAGGAGAGATCCCGCTCGCGAACGGTCACGGCGGCCCACTCGTAGTCGGCGCGGTCGGCGATGACGAACTTGATCTCGTCCCCGGGTCGCAGCGCATCGAGGTTCGCCCATCGGTTCCGAGCGCTCTCCCCGCTTCCGGGACACTTCACGTCGACGATGCGCTTGACCCCCGCGGGCACGCGGTCGATCGGGAGGCTCCCACCGGTCTCGAGGAGAACTTCGAAGCCGCGCGCGACGAGGGCGCGCATCAGCTCGCTCGCGTCCGGCTGGAGCAGCGGCTCGCCTCCGGTCACCTCGACGAGCGGGCAGCCGAACGCCTCCACCCGTGCGACGACCGCACCGACCTCCATGTCGGAGCCCTCGTGGAACGCGTACGCGGTGTCGCACCAGACGCAGCGCAGGTTGCACCCCGTCAGCCGGACGAACACGCAGGGCCGCCCCGCGTGGGTGGATTCCCCCTGCACCGAGTGGAAGATCTCGTTGACGCGGAGCATCCGGACATATTAGCCAAGGGCGGAGGGAAGCACGGGCGTGGCGGCCCGTAGCCCTTTTCGCCCCCGGCTTGCCTCCGGTCGGGAGCGACCCAAGATTTGCCTGCGTTGCGGGGAGTTTGAACCCCGTAAGGCTTGCTTCGTCCGAGGGACGCTACGGATGACGGACTGGCTGCATACCGCAATCCTCCCGATCGGGATCTTGTTGGGCCTGCTCGGATGTCTCCGTTGGGGGTTCGTCCTGGGGCGCTCCGGACGCGAGGAGCTCGTCCAGGAGGCCGAGCGGGTGAGCAGCGAGCTCGCGCGGTCGGAAGCGCAGGCGCGCGAGCACGCCCGCCAGGTGAGCCGCCTTCACACCGAGCAGCGCACCTTCGGGAAATTCGCCCGGGCGGTACCGGCGTTCGTGCAGGCCATGAACGGGGAGAAGCTCAGCGAGCGAGACATCCCGAAGTACGTCTTCAACCTTGTTGACGAGATCTTCGAGCCCGAGCTCACGCTGCTGTACCTGGTGCGCCCCTCGGAGACGGCCACTGGGGGCCCGCAGGCGCTCCACCTGATCGACCGCCGGGGCAATCTCGAGGTCGCGCCGTCCATGGCGCAGATCAGAGTCGGCGACGGACGCATCGGGTTCGTCGCAGAGTACCGGGTGAACATGCTCGCCGACGACTGGCTCAACATGGCGCGCACCGAGGGGCGCACGATCGAAAGCAACCAGCCGGGGCTGCACTTCGATCTGCTCGGACCGCTCGTCGACCACGAGGACGGGGACGATCCGGTCCTGGGCGTGCTCTGCGTCAGCGGGCCGGCGACACGCCCGCGGGATGAGAGGCTGATGATCCAGACTGTCGCCAACCTCGCCACGATCGCCTACACGAACCTGCGCAACCGGCGCACCCTGCAGGACCTCGCCGATTACGACGGGCTGACGCGCCTGCTCAACAAGCGGGTGTTCGTCGGGAGGAAGCTCGCAGAACTGATGCTTGCCTCCGAGAAGGAAAGCGAGCCGCTGTCCGTGTTCGTCTTCGACATCGATCACTTCAAGAACTACAACGACAAGCACGGACACCTCGCCGGCGACGACATCCTCCGCGGGGTCGCCCAGGTGCTCCGCGCGAGCCTTCGCCCGGGAGACCTCGCGTGCCGGTACGGCGGCGAGGAGTTCGTCGTCGCGATGCCGCACACCCGCGGCGACGACGGGCTCGCCGCCGCGGATCGCATCCGCGCGGCGATCGAGCGCTTCCCGTTCCCGAAAAGCGGAAGCCAGCCCCTCGGGCGCATCACCATCTCGGGCGGGGTCGCGCAATTCCCCGTCGACGGGGCCAGGGGCAACATCCTGATCGAGCACGCCGACCAGGCGCTCTACGCCGCGAAGAGGGACGGCCGGAACCGGGTCATCCGCTACCACGGCGTCGAGATCGGATCGGACGCCGAGGACGAGACGGATTCCTCCGACCGAATCCACGAGCCAGAGGTGAGCGAGTGACCGATCCGATGGAGCTCGGCGCGCACGAGCCTTTCGAGCACGAAGGGGAGTTCCCCCCGCTCGACGCGATGCTCTCCTCGGTCGGCGAGCGCCTCGTCTCGCGCGGAGAGATCGGGCTCCTGACCGTGACCGTGCTCCAGCGGCGGCATGTCGAGCAGGGTGCGGGATGGCATGCCTACGACGCGACGATTCGGGAGATCACGACGTTCCTGCGCGAGCACCACCGGCACCGGATGCGGCGCGACGACCGGTTGCTCGAGCCCTCGATGCGCGGGAACACGTTCACGCTCCTGCTCGACCCGCCGCGGCACGGGCGGGCCCTCGACTTCGCCGATCTCACCCGCGTGCGCATGCGATTGCGGCGCGGCCTCAAGCTCCACCTCGCCCGAGTGCTGCCCCAGGACGTCGGCGAGATGTTCGGCTGGTACGTCGGCGCCGCCGTGATGCGCTACGAAAGCGGCGTCCGGATCGAGCGCATCATCCACCGGGCGCTCGAGGAATCGTTCGCGGACGCCCTGCGCGAGAAGGAGCGTGAGGGGCGCCGCCACGCCCTCCAGCTCTCCCGCGTTCTCGATCTCGGGCTGGTGCGCTCGGTCTACCAGCCGATCGTGGACATCGTCGAGCGCCGGGTCGTGGGATTCGAGGCGCTCTCGAGGGTCGAGACCGGCCGGTTCGAGACCGTCGAGATGATGTTCAAGGCCGCCGAGGCCAACGACGCGCTGTGGCCTCTCGAGCGCCTGTGCCGTCGCCGGGCGATCGAAGGGCTCCCGCAGATCGCCCCCGGCCAGCTCCTGTTCCTCAACATCGAGCCCGACTCGATCAGCGACCCCGACCTCACCGGCGCCGAGTTCCTCGACCTGCTCGCGACCAAGGGCCTCTCGCCGCACGGCGTCGTGCTCGAGATGACCGAGCACTCCGTGATCCGGGACTTCGCGTCGTTTCGCGCGCGGCTCGACCGGTTCCGGCACCTGGGCTTCCGGCTCGCCATGGACGACGTCGGGTCCGGGTACGCGGGTCTGCAGGCCATCGCCGAGATCGGGCCGGACTTCATCAAGGCCGACATGCACCTCGTCCGCGGGATCCATCGCAGCGCGATCAAGCGCGAGCTGATCGACACGATCCGCCGCTTCTCGGACAGCACGGGCATCACGCTGGTCGCGGAGGGCGTCGAGACGCTCGAGGAGCTCGGCGCGCTCGCGTCGGTCGGCGTGCGCTGCGCGCAAGGATTCCTGTTCGCGAAGCCCGGCTCCCCGCCGCCGAATCCGGACTGGGGCGCGGTTCCCGCGAGCGGATGATCGTCCCGTGAAGCCGACCGTCCGATGGTACGATGCGCTGGTGCAGTACACGCCGCATCCGCCGTTTCCGCGCGGGACCTACCGCACGACGCTCACGGGCGTCGGCGCGCCGGGACCGATCGAGGAGCGCGTCGGGCGGCGTCTCGTCAGGCTCGTCGACCCCGATTCGAGAGAGGGCCTCTCGCTGCTGCGCTCGGGGCAGGTCACCTTCGTCGGCCCCGAGGGCGCGCCGCTCGACTGCAAGCGGCTCGACGAGGCGATGGCGCTCCTCCGGGCGCGGCTCGAGCGCTTGCTCGCGGAGCGCGACTGCGATGAGGCACGCGGCGTCGTTCTTCGTGACGGGCTCGACCGCCTGTCCGCGCGGCGGGGGCGCGCGGGCCGCGCCTGAGCCGCTCGTAGGGCGCCCGCGCCCTAGTCGAGGCCGGACTTCAGCGCCTTCTTGATCGCCTCGACGATGAAGTTCTGCATCGATGGGGACTGGCTGCGGACAGCGGCATAGACCAGGCACGGAAGCTTCAGCGAGATCTGCACCCCGTTCTCGTCGAGAGTGTCGAGCCACTTCTCGAACTCCCCCCAGGTCTTGAAGGACAGCGCCTCGATCGCGCCTTTGCGATAGAGCTCGATCAGGCCGATCTCGTCCTTGAGCTTGAAGAGGACGTCCACCTCGCCGTAGTCCTTGAAGTCGCTGTAGGAAAAGAACTTCACCTCACCTGCGGTCTGGTCCTTCCCTTTGATCGACAGCTCCGGGGTCTTGTTGCAGCGGAGCATGATCGAATCGTCCTTCCCCTTGAAATGGAATGCCAAGATCGGGTCGGTGCGCGGGTTGTTGTCGGTCGGCGTCTTGAACGCCCGGTAGACGCGCCGGGCGATCTCTTCGTTGGTTCTATACATAGAGCCCCGTCACTCCAGTCGAAATCGTATGAATGAATAGGTCGATCTTACGACGGGACATAGCCCGACTCAAGGGCCTCGTGGAGCGCGAAACGCTCTAGGAGCCCCCGGACCGCCTGCCGGAGAGGCGGAGCAGCCGGATCACTTCCCGGCGGGCCCTGGGGGGGTCGAGATCGCGCGTGAAGAGGCGGCGGAGCCCGGCGGCGTCCAGGCGGCCATCGAGGATCCGTTCGTAGAGCTGGGCACCGAGCTGGCGGCCGAGCCCCCGTGCGAGCGCGCGGCGCCGGCCACGGCCTCCCCGTAGCGGCCGGAGAAGACTCTCCGGCGGCTCGGCGGCACGAGAGCCGACGAACGCACGGTGGGACTCGAGCCATCGGGCCCGGCGTGCGCGGTCGCGCACCGACGCGCCGTCGTCCCCGGTCACGATCGTCGCCGCCGGATCGATCAGACGGGCGCCCAGGTAGGCCAGCGCCTCGTTGTACGCCGCCCCGTACGCGCGCTCCGCGGGGTCGGGGGAGACCGGCTCCGCGTCGCGATAGAGGCGCCCCGACAATGCGACGCGCAGGAACCGCGCCGCCTCCCCCGCAGCCGGCCCGGGAAGATAGCGGACGAGGAAGAAGGCGTTCGCCCGGGCGTCGTAGTGAGCCTCGCGGTCCGCCAGGCGCCGCCGCGCCTCGACGATCTCGGAGGGCGATCGCCCGTGCTCGGCCAGGATCGGCCGGATCAGCTCGCGGGCCTCGGCGCCGCTGTACACCTCCGGGTAGGCGTCCTGCAAGTCATCCACCCAGCCGGCCCGGTGGCGGACGCGATGCCGGTCGCGCCGGATCCCCATCCACCCGACGAGCACGTCGATCAAGTGGTGCACCGCCGGCGTCAAGTCGACTTCCTCGTCCGCAGGGCCTTCTCCTTGCCACCCCTCGATCACCTGCCGGTAATGCTCGTACCGGACCAGCGGCGGGGTGTGAAACACCGCGAAGGTGCTCCGGCCGATCCTCACAGCCTCCGGCGCCGCTCCCGTGCGCGCGAGCGCCGACCAGTAGATCGGCTCGGGATCCTGGAAGACCTTGACCTGACGCATCGCGGAGCGTCCGCCCGCGAGCAGGCGCGCCACGCGTCCCGGGATGTGCCCGCGCGCCAGGTGCGATTCGCCGAAGAGGACGAGCATGCGCGCACGCGGTGTCCCCGACGAAAGGACGCCGGCGATGCGGCGCGCCGCGTGCTCGTCGCGCCGCAAGAGGCCTTCGAATCCGCCGCGCGGAGGACGATCCAGGGCCACGACTTCGACCCCGAGACGGCGCGCGCGGTCGAGCAGCTCGCGAAAACCGTCCCAGGGGTAACCCCACTCGTCGCGATAGTGAATCCGCCGGAGGAACGTCGCGTCGTCGATCGTCCCGTCCTGACGCCGGTCCAGGATCTCCTGCTGCCGGGTGTAGACGAACTCCACGCCCAGCACGAGGCGCGTGCCGTTCGCCGCCATACGCTCGAGAAGAGTCGCGGCGGTCTGCTGGCACATCGGGTCGGCATGGAAGTCGCCCACGTAGACGACATCGGCCGCCACCACCACCGCGTGGAGGCGCGCGACGGACGCAGAGGTGAAGGGCGCCGACAACTCGCGCCGAAGATCACGGAAGTAGGGATGACGCAGGGAGCCGTCGCTCCCGAACAGCTCGCGCTTCAGTCGCCGGACCGCCGATCTCTGGCGCGCGACGAACCGCCGCCCGGCCGCCGCGGACCGCCGCCTCATCGTCACGCCCGGGCCGTCTCGGGTCCGCCTCAGCGGTCGGGCGAATTGCGGTTCGCGTCGCCGCCGGTCTTCGGCGGGTCGGAATCGCCCTTCATGCCTTCCCGGAAGTTCCGGATCGCCTCGCCCATTCCGCGGCCGGCATCGGCGAGCCGCTTGCCTCCGAACAGCACGACCGCGATGAGGGCGATCACGAGAATCTCCGGCCAGCCCAAGTTACCCATGCCGCACTCCCGCGACCCTTATCCGGCCGCGCCGTCTCCCAGGATCTCCCGGAGGTTTCCGGACCGCCGCGTCACCCGCTCCGCGTCGAGCTGCTCGAGCAGCGGGATCGCGTTCTTCCGTGTGACGCCGGCGAGATCCTTGAAGGTTCCCACATCCATGGTACGCGAACTCCGCCCGAACTCCCGGACCCGCCGGCGCAACTCCTCGAGCGCCTCGGCGTGAAACACGCGGCCGTCCCGGATCCGTACCAGCCGCCCTTGCTCGAGCAGGACGTCCAGAAGCCGGCGACCGGTCTGCCCGCCGCCGGCCTCGAGCACGTCTTCCGCCTCCGGCGGGTTGAGGCCCGCTTCGCGGAACGCGCGATCGATCCGGTCGGCTGCCACGGCGTCCGCGGCCGACAGTACCACCCGGTGCGCGGCGGCTGCCACACGGTCGCCGAGCAGGCGGAGCACCCCCTCTCGCTCCATTCGCTCGAGCAGCGCGCGGAACACCTCGGGACGCACGTCCGCGGCGGCCTGCCGCCGGAGCGCCTCGCGCCCCATCCCCGAGCGGAGCGGTTCCGCGGCGTGGAACGCAGCGAGCGCGTCCCCGAGACGGCGGCGCACGGCGCCGAGCGCTTCCGGTGCGATCGCGACGCCGCCGAACCGGACGAGCCTCCCCTCGGATTCGAGGCGGCTCGCATCCGCCTCGACTTCTGCCGCCGAGCGGCCGATCTCGGCGGCGAGCTCGGCCAGGGCGCGGCCCGCCTCCCCCGCGCGGGCGAGCCGCTCCGCGAGCGCCTCGCGCGGACTCTCCGCCTCCTCGGGTGCGGCGACCGCGGTCCCGGCACGGCGCTGCCGCGGCGGGTGGGCGTCCAGGACGGTGCCCCCCCCGACCGTGTCGACCGGAGCGCTACGGCGCAGAACGAAGCGGTCGTGCGGCAAGACCACCACGTCCCGGGAGAGGACGAGATCGGCCTCCAGGAGGCCGTCCCCGACGACGCTCGGACCGGTCACGCGCAATCGTGCGGCGCAGTCGGTCGTGTGGTGGTGGAAACGAACAGGCCCGCCCCGGGTGAGGGCATCGGGCGCGCCGGAAAGGAGCCGGAGCCGCACACGCAGGCGCCGGGTGGTCTTCAAGGCGCCGGGGTGCGTGACCGTCGCCCCGCGGGGCGCCTCCTCGCAGGAGACCCCCTGGAGGTTCGCGGCGACGCGGCACCCCGCGGGGACCTCGTCGACCGCCCGGTGATGCACCTGGAGCCCCCGGATCCGGCACCGGCGCCCGCCCGGCAGGATCTCGACCTCGTCTCCCTCACACAGGCGGCCGGAGGCGAGCGTCCCGGTAACGACCGTCCCGAATCCCTTCAGCACGAACGACCGGTCGACCGGCAGGCGCGGCACGCCGGCCGGGGAGCGCACGGGGACCGTGCGGGCGAGCTCGCGCAGAGCCGCGACCAGCCGATCGAGCCCCTCACGCGTCCGCGACGAGACCGGCACGACTGGAGCATCGGCGAGAAACGATCCCGCCAGGAATTCCCGCAGTTCCAGTGCCGCCACCTCGCGCAGGTCGCGGTCGACCGCGTCCGCCTTGGAGAGCACGACAACCCCGCGGCCGAGTCCCAGGAGCGTGCAGATCGCCAGGTGCTCGCGCGTCTGGGGCTTGACGCCCTCGTCGGCCGCCACGACGAGCATCACGGCATCGAATCCGGTGGCGCCGGCCACCATGTGCCGGACGAAGCGCTCGTGTCCGGGCACGTCCACGAACGAGAGCACGCCGTCCGCGCCCAGGTCGAGGTCCGCGAAGCCCAGGTCGATCGTGATGCCGCGGCGTTTCTCCTCATCGAGCCGGTCGGGGTGCACGCCGGTCAGCGCCTCGACCAGCGCGCTCTTGCCGTGATCGATGTGTCCCGCCGTTCCCACGACCAGGTGGCGCACGCTCACGCCTCGGCCTTACGCGTCAGCTGGCGCCTCACCACGCGCCGCAGCTCCTCGATCTCGAACGGCTTTCGGAGCAGCCCGGCGCCGACGCGGCGCGCCAGCGTCTCCGGCTCGCGGCTGACCCAGTCCCCGGTCGTCAGCAGGAGGCGCCGGCCCAGCTCCGGCCGGATGCGGTCGAGCTCGGCGGCCAGGCGGTCGCCCGGCAATCCGGGGAGCGTCGCGTCGGAGACCACGAGGTCGAACGGATCGGCGGAGAGCGTCGTCAGCGCCGCGGACGCCTCGCTGCAAGCGACGGCCGCGTGGCCCTCTCCGGCGAGCGCCTCGCAGATGAGCGCGGCGAGCGCGGCTTCCGCATCGAGCACGAGGATGCGCGCGGAAACGCGGGGTGCGTCGTCGATCGCGTCCGCCCCCGCGTCCTCGACGACGGGACACGGCGTCCCCGCGGCGAGCGTGATCCGGACGAGCGCGCCGCCCGAGGCCCCTTCGAGCGCGTCGACGCGTCCGCCGTGGTCCGCGGCGGCGTTGGCGACGAGCCACAGGCCCAGGCCCGTCCCCCGCCCGGCCTCTTTGGTCGTGAAGAACGGGTCGAACACACGCGCGCGCGCCTCTTCGGGAATCCCGGGGCCGTCATCCTCCACCTCGAGCACCGGGCGCCCGACGTCATCGCAGCGCGTCCGCACGTGGATCGTTCCGGCGATCCCCGCCCCCTCGAGAGCCTGCTGCGCGTTCGTCACGAGGTTCACCAGAGCCTGCTCGATCGCGTGCTCGTCTCCGAGCACGGCGGGGAGATCCGGCGCGCTCTCGACGACGATCCGGCACCCGGCGCAGCGGACCGGGTACGCCAGCAGCTGCGCCACGCCTTCGGCGACCTCGTTGAGCGAGAACGGACGCCGCTCGGAGGTCCCCGGGCGCGCGAACTTCAGCAGGTTCTGGACGATCCGGCGGCACCGTTCGGCCTCCTTGCGGATCGTGTCGAGGCGCTTGTCGGCGGCCGGGCCGGGCGGGATCGTCCGGAGCAGCTGCGCGTAGCCGATGACGGAGGTCAGCGGGTTGTTGATGTCGTGCGCGACGCCGGCGATCAGCCGTCCGAGCGTCGAGAGCTTCTCGGAGCCGGCGATCTGCTCCCGGAGCCGGTGCGCGGCGGTGACGTCGAGCATGACCACGACGAGACCGTCGACCCGGGACGGCCGGTCCTGCCAGGGCGCGATCGAGACCTCGAAGCGCGTGCCGTCGGGAAGCTGCGCCTCGCCCCCTGCCGCGTTCGAGCGGCCGGCGAGCACGTCGTACGCGAGCGAGAGCAGGTCGAGGTCCCCCACGCTGCGGAGCGCCTCGGCGGCTTCGGGCCAGCCGGACAGCAGTTGCTCGGCCGACGCATTCGCCTGGATGACCCGGAAAGATCCGTCGAGCAGGACGACGGCATGAGGCATCGAATCGAGGATCGCGCGAAAGCGGCCGGACTCGGCCTCTGCCACCGCGAGCACGCGGTCGAGGTGGAGGGCGAGGTGGTTCGAGGCGCCGAACACCAACCCGATCATCCGCTCGCTCACCGCGGCGGTCGGGACGACGGCGAGCCGCAAGACGTCGATCCCGCGCCGCGCGATCGGGACCACGAGGATCTCCTCGTCCAGGAGCGTCCGGCGCGGCCCCTGGAACGGATCGAAACGCCGCATCGTGCGGACCGTAGGCGCTCCGGCCGGGGCGGGCGTGAAGCCCTTCTCGGCCGCTGCGGCGACGCGAGCGACGTCTTCGGGCCGTAGCGGCCGGGCGACGTGCACCTCGGTCCGGAAGCCCTCGGCGGACGCGCCGGCGAACGCCACCGCGTCGATCTCGAGGCGCTCGCACAGGGCATCCGCGGCGGCGCGCATGAGATCCTCCACGCTGCGCGCCTCGCCGAGCGCCCGCCCGAACGCCTGCAGCGCCTCGAGCCCGCACAGGCGCGCGTCCATCCGGTTCTCCGCGTCCGCGGCGAGCGCCGCATGGGATCGCCAGGCGGCGATCAGCTCGGCCTCGCGGGCCGGATTCCCGGCCGCCTCGGCGCGCGCCACGGCGACCGCTGCATCGAGCGTGGTTGCGGAGAGCAGCAGCGTCCAGAACGACGACCGGACGTCGCCAGAGTCCATCGGGAACCTCGGACGCGGCGAGAAGGCCTTGGGGGCGGTCCGCGTCGGAGGGAGAAGTCTACCAGCCCGGCGAAGTCGCCCCTCAGTGCTCGATCGCGCCGTTCCTCGAGACCGAGCGGACGGGGAATGGCTTCTTGGACGGTGCCTTGGCCATCGACTTCTTGTTGAACAGCTTCCGAAGGCGCGACTTGGCCTGGCATTCGATTTGCCGCACGCGCTCGCGGCTGATCCCCATCTTCTCGCCGATCTCCTTCAGGGTGAGCGGCGGGCCGCCGGCAAGGCCGAAGCGATACCCCACGACCACGCGCTCTTGATCGGTGAGGTGCGCCATCGCCTCGCCGACAAGCGAGCTCGATTCGCGGTGGATCAGGTCGTCCTCGGGAGACGCGCTCGAGGGGTCGACGAGGTAGTCGGCGATCGGCTTGTCCCGGTCGCGGCCGACCTTGTCGTCGAGCGAGACCTCCCGCATCGAGAACTGGAGCACCTGATCGATCTTGACCACGCTCTTGGACAGGCGCCGCGAGATCTCCTCCCGCTGGGGCGCGCGGCCGAGCGTGCGCCGCAGCGACGACTCGGCGTCGCGGATCTCACGGACCTTCTTCATCTGGTAGTTCGGAACTCGGACGAGATTCGAGTGCTCGGAGAGCGCCTTCAGGATCGACTTGCGGATCCACCAGATCGCGTAGGTGATGAACTTCGTCCCCTTGCCGGCGTCGTAGCGGTGGGCCGCCTCGATCAGGCCGATGTTCCCCTCGTTGAGCAGGTCCTCGAACGGGAGGCCCAGGTTCCGGTACTCGCTCGAGACCTTGACCACGAACGAGAGGTTCGACTCGATCAGCTCGTTCAGGGCGGCGCGATCGCCTCGCTTGACCCCTTCCGCGAGAGCCAGCTCCTCGTCCCGGGTCAGCAGCGGGTATTCCCGGATTTCCGAGAAATAGCGCGAGAGGACGGAACTTCGCTCCTTGGCGGTCGATTCCATCTACGACTCCTCGCCGGGGGTTGACTTCCGAGGATCGGCATCACGAAGGGCTTGACTGCGGAAACGGGCCACCGTAGTTTCGAGGGCGCAACCGGGGGAATCCTGCCGATCGGAAGCTTGCAGGAAGAGGGGACGGATGTTGGCCGTTCCGAACCAATCGCTCGTGTCCACGAACCCAGAGGTCAACCGGTCCCTCCGCAGCGAAACCCACGCGGCACATGCTCCGGTCTGGTGCAACGTGTGCGGCTCCGTGCTATCCCCCGATGCGATGAATTTTATGGGGCCGAGGGAAGGGTGTCAAGGGGGACTATCGTAAGGAACCCAGTGCCAACTTGGGTTTTCGGTGTATTCTGATTTAGCAAGGAGAGAGCATGAATCCCCGTACTCCACGCCGGCGTCAGACCATCTTCGTGGGGAGCAAGATCCGCGCCCTCCGCAAGGAGCGCGACCTGACACAGGCCGAGCTGGCCAACCGTATCGGCGTCCAGCAGTCCGATCTTTGCCGGATGGAGAACGGCGAGTACAAGGTCTCGCTCGAAACGCTCTTCCGGATCCTCGCGGTGTTCGGGATGGACATCGGCTCGTTCTTCCGCGAGGAGTTCGCCGCGCACACGCCCACCGACGCCGATCAGGAGCTGTTGCTGATGTTCAGTCGCCTCGACGAGGCGGCCCGGGTGGAAGTCCTCGACTTCATCCGCTACAAGGCGGCGAGGCGCGCGGAGACATGGCGGAGCTGAGCGGGGACATCGCGGTCTCCGGCGACGAGCGGCGCTGGAACGACCTCGGGGCCGCCGCCCTGCTGCGGGGGGACTTCCCAGCGGCGCTCGCGGCCTACGAGCAGGCGCGCGCCGCCGCCGTCGACCGCCCCGCGGCGGATCGCGCGGATATCAACCTCGCGACCGTCCGTCTCCAGATGGGGGACGTCAAGGGGGGCGAGGAGGGGCTGCGCGAGATCCTGCTGCGCGCCGGCGACGCCCGGATCGCGTTCCACGCCGCGTACAACCTCGCCAGCAGCCTCCGCAAGCAGGGGCGATACGAGCGAGCCCTGACCTACGCGAGGCGGGCGATGGAGCGCGCGCGAGCGGTCGGATCGACGGACCTCGTGGCCCCGGTGCACAACTTGCTCGGAAACGTCCTGCTCAACCAGAACTACCTCGACGAAGCGCTCGCCGAATACGAAACCGCGCTCTCGCTGCGCGAACGCCAGCCGGGGGACACGCGGTTTTCGCGGGCGATCCTCGAGGAGAACATTGGCTACTGCCTGATCCTCAAGAAACAGTGCGCCGCGGGGATCGAGCGGCTGCGCACGGCGCTCCGCCTCGCCGAGGAGATCGGCGATCGGCGCTGCCGCGCGGAATGCCTGCAGGACCTTTGCTATGCCGACCTGCTCGGCGGCCGGTACGACGACGCCATCGCTGCGGGCGAGCACGCCCTCGAGGAGGCCGTCTCCGCGCCGTTCACGGACATCGAGGAGAACTGCCACTACCTGCTCGGCGAGCTGGGCACCCGGACTGGCCGGGCGACCCTGCGGGACCGACACTTCGAGGCGCTCCAGAAGCTGCACCCCGAAGTCCCCTTCCTGAGAGAGTTCCTATGCACCGTCGACGTGACCGACTTCATCACGCTCAAGCGGTAGCCGTCCGGCTCGCCGCGATCGCGCTGGCCCTCGCGGCCGTGGGCGTCGTCCGCGCCGACGTGCAGAAGATCGGCAAGGACGGTACCGTGCATCGGATCGACGTCCAGCCTTTCGCCGTCGGGCAGACCGTGGGCACGGTGCTCGTCCACACACGGCAATGGGCGAGCGGCGGGCACGACGCGACCAACGTCCCCGGTACCGACGACGTGGCCATCGATCGCGACCCCGCGCTCGAGGTCGACCCGAACACCGGCAACCTTCTCCTCGTCTGGTCGCGCAATGACGGCTCCGGATTCAGCCTCTACTTCAGCAAGTACGACGGCACGTCGTGGTCGCCGCCGCGCCGCCTCGTCCGCTCGACCAGCGACGTATCCGATCCCCAGATCCGGTTCAACGCGACCGGTACGGTTCTTCACGTCGTCTGGAGCCAGCAGGACGGCTCGGGAGCCAACTCGTTCTATCGCTTGACGTTCGACGCGACGACCTACGCCGCCGTCTACGGCCCGGAGCGGCTGCCGACCGACGATACCGGCACCGACTCGACGCCGATGACCTCCAACCGTTACTTCTGCGGATTCCAGTCGGGCCGCGTGTCGGGCGACTCGGGCCGGCTGTTCCTCTGGGGCGTCCGCGACGAGCCGGTGCCGATCACCTGCCATCAGACGTTCCTGCTGCCGCCCTGCGCGAGGGCCGCGGCGCAGATGGACGTCGAGTGGCTGGCCGGAAAGCTGACGCTCTGGATGTACGACGGAGCGGGCCGGTTGTACTACTCCGTCCGGTTGGATGCGGGCTGGACGCCGGTCCGCGTGGTCGAGGTGACCTCGTTGACGTCCGCGAGCGACGCGCGTTTGCTGCTCAACGACCTCAACGCGCGGGGAAGCCAGTAGCCGGACCCGTCAGTGGATCCAGCGGTCCCGGTCGTCCGGGGGCATCACCTTGAAGCGGCGTCGCTTGATCGCCCACCGCGCCTCTCGCCATAGGTCCGACAAGCGCCAGGCGCGCTTCAGGTACAGCCAGCCGACGACGGCCCCACCCACGTGGGCGACCTGCGAGACGCCATCCCCAGGCTGCGCGATCATCGAGACGAAGGCGATGCCAAAGAAGATCCACGCCATGGTGCGCGCGCGAATCGGGACGAGCAGGTACATCAGGATGCGGCGCTCCGCGAAGATCGTTCCGTACGCCACGATCAGCCCGAAGATCGCCCCGGAGGCGCCGATCGTCGGGATGGACGCCGCCGCGGGGCGCCACGCCGAGGCGATCGTCACGGTGAGGCCGGCGCCGATCCCGCACACGAACCAGTAGGTCAGGTATTTCCGCCCTCCCCAGTACCGCTCGAGCTCGCCGCCGAACATCCACATCGCGAGCAGGTTGAATACGATGTGGCTGGGTGATAGCGGGGCGTGCAGGAAGATGTACGTCGCCAGCTGCCACACCCACCCCGACACCACGCGGCCCGGCACCAGCCCCAGGATCGGTGATATGTAGTCGACATGGAGCGTTATCGCGGCCAGGAACTCCACGATCCACACCGCACCGCACGCGATCATCAACGCCTTGTTGACCGGCGTCACGACGGGCAGGCCGAGGGTGTCGCCGCCGCGGTAGCCCCCGTACGGGGACGAGTTGCGGTAATAGCTCATACGGGAAGCTTCGGCGCAGCGCCCCGGAGGAGGAACGCGAGCGCCAGCGCGGCGCCGATCAGGACGAAGAACAGGACCAGGAGCGCCATCCCGAACGTCATCAGGACTCGACCCTTCCCCTCCCGGCCCGACAGCGCATCCGCCAGGAGGCTCGCATGGAGCCGGCGGCCGGCCAGCGCCAGCCCGAGCGCGATCCCGGCGGCGATCCCGAACAGCGCCGCCAGCGGCATCTCGCCCGCGCGATAGTAGATCAGAAGCGGAGACAGCAGCGCCACGACGGCGAGCCACGCTCCGCCCTCCACGGCCAGACGCGCGCGGGACGGCCGGGACGTTATCGGAGGATCTCCGCGCGGCCGGCGCTCCTGTCGACGTTGAGCCAGATCTCGGGAAGGTCGTCGATGGTTCCGATCTCGTTGCCGCTGTGGCCGCCCGTCGTGCACCCCTTGCCGAACCCCTGCGGCGTGCCGCACTCGAGCGACGTGGTCTGACCGTTCACGCGCAGCAGCAGCCGGTACGCCCAGACCCCGCGCGCGTTATGAATGCGCAACCGGAGCGCGTTGTTGCCGTCCTTGAGCTTTGGAGTGATGTCGATCCATTCTCCACCGGTGCTGGCCGAGTGGATCACGTCCTCCCCGTCGAGCGTGACGTCGATGGCATCGTCGCTGAGCACGTTCTTGATCTCGACCTTGAGCGGCTTCGCCCCGGCAAACGCGATCGAGGCGACCTCCGCGCGCGGGAGCGTCACCCGCCCGCTCCGCGTCTCGACGACGACCGACGTGGGATCGACCGACACGACGTCGCCTTCGATCCGGACACCGTCCTTGCGCACGACCGTGTCGGCCCGGCTGACGCCGACGGCGCCGACGAGCAGAACGAGCGCCGCGCAGGAGGACGCGCGCGCCACCGCCGAGGAGAACAGGCTCATGGAACGACCCGACGATCCTACCGTGGCGCCTTTCGAAGCGTCAAACGCGGCGAGCGCGGGAGCCGCGTCCCGCGTCGCGGAGGCGCTGCGCGCCGCGACCGCGCACGCGGACCGGCGGCTGGGGCTCGTCGCGCTCCTCGACCACCTGCGGCACGCGACCGGTGCCGAGCGCGCGTTCCTGGTCGAGGCGGGCGGGAGCGCCCGCCCGGGACGCGTGCTCGCGACATCCGCCTGCGCCGGCCGGGACGAGCCGCAGGTCAGCTGGGGCGTCGCCTCGCGCGCGCTCGCCGCGGAGCGTCCCCTGTTCGTGGCCGAGGCGGCGGCGGGAACCGCCATGAGCGCCGTGTCGTTCCGCGCGCTCTCCCTGAGCACCGCGGCGGCGATCGCGGTGCCCCGCACCTCCGGTCCGCGGACGATCCTGCTCGTCGACGCGCGCGGCGCCCTCGCGATCGACCGGAGCACATGGGAGGCCGCGGCACCTCCGTTCGCCGCGCTGGCCGCGCTGCTCCTCGAGGCCGGGCGGTGCGCGCCGCCGGTCCCGAAGGGCGGCTTCCGGACGCCTCGCTTGCTGGGGAGCTCTCCCGCGATGCGCGGGCTCATCGAGGAGATCGACCGCGTAGCACAGGTCCCGCTCCCGGCGCTGATCCTCGGCCCGACGGGGAGCGGTAAGGAGCTGGTTGCGCGGGCGCTGCACGAGCGCGGCCCCCGCGCCGCGTCCCCGTTCGTCGCCGTCAACTGCGCCGCGATCCCCGAGTCGCTCCTCGAGCGGGAGCTGTTCGGCGCGGTCCGCGGGGCCTACACCGGCGCCGACGCCGACCACGCGGGGCTCTTCCGCCGGGCCTCGGGGGGAACGATCTTCCTGGACGAGGTGGGCGACATGCCGTCGTCGCTCCAGGCGAAGCTGCTGCGCGTCCTCCAGCACGGCACGGTCCGCCCCCTGGGCGGGGTCGACGAGGCCCCGGTCGACGTCCGCGTGGTGGCCGCGACGCATCGCGACCTGACGCGCCTCTCGGCGGACGGGCGTTTTCGCGAGGACCTCTTCTTCCGCCTCGCGATCCTGGTGCTCCGGGTCCCCTCGCTCGCCGAGCGGGCGGAGGATCTGCGGATCTTGGCCGAGGACGTCGTCGCCGGGCTCGCCGCCCGGTGCGGTCTTCCCCAAACCCGGCTCACCGCAGCGGCCGTCGAGGCGCTGTCCTGCCGGCCGTGGCCGGGGAACGTGCGCGAGATGGAGGGCGTCCTGGCACGCGCGCTCGTGCGCGCCGCGGGGCGCGCGATCGAGCCGGACGATCTCGATTTCGGTCCCGTCCCCGATCCCGCCGCGCACCTTGCGGACCGCCCGGATCTCGAGCGGGCGATGATCGTGCACGCCCTCGCGCGGTCGGACGGCACGCTGGCGATGACCGCCGCGCGCCTTGGCTGGTCGCGCCAGAAGCTGCACCGGAGAATGCGCGTGCTGGGGGTCCCGCGTCCCCGGCCGCCCGGACGGGACGGGCGGACGTCCCGTTAGCCTTCGCGCGGAACGAAGTCCTCGGAGAGTTCCACGTTCCAGTACGCGACGTCGAGGAAGGACTTCCACTCGTCGTAGCGCGGTCCGACCCAGGCCGCCCGGAGGACCGGATGCCCCGCCGGCCGCTTCGGCGCGCGGATCAGGTGCATGCCGGCTTCCTGCGGCGTGCGGTTTCCCTTCCGGCTGTTGCACGGGATGCAGGCGCACACGACGTTGTCCCAGGTCGACTGCCCGCCCCGCGAGAGCGGCACGACGTGATCGAGGTTGATCTCCGCCTGGGAGAAGACCTTCCCGCAGTACTGGCACCGGTTGCGGTCCCTGAAGAAGATGTTCCGCCGCGTGAACCGCACGTCGCGGCGCGGGACCCGGTCGTAGTGGAGGAGCTGGATCACGCGCGGGATCGCGATGCGGCGCCTCGGGGTCACGATCGACTCGCGATCGGCTCCGGGAGGAAGCTCGCACCAGTTCTCGAAATCGTACGTCCGGAAGTCGGCATCGACGGCGCGCGCCCGCCCCGCGTAGAAGAGCCGGAACGCCCGGCGGGTCGTCGTGATCTGCACCGCCTGGTACAGGTTGTTCAGGACGAGAACGGCGCTCTCCGACATCCGGTCCACTCTCCTCAGGCAAAGGCCGCCCGCGTCAATCCCGGCGCGTGCGGCGGCTTCCGGCATCCTCGAACCGCTCGCGGGCCAGGTCGATCAGGCGCGCGAGCAGGTCGGGGTACGGCAGGCCGCTAGCCTCCCATAATTTAGGATACATGCTGATCGGAGTGAAGCCGGGAAGTGTGTTGACCTCGTTGAGGAAAACGCCGCCGTCGGCCTTTTCCAGGAAGAAGTCGACGCGCGCCATGCCGGAGAGGTCGAGCGCGCGAAAGGCCGCGGCCGCAAGCGCCCGGATCCGGTCCGACACCCCCGGGTCGAGCGGCGCCGGGATCGCGAGGCGCGAGGTCCCGTCCTGGTACTTGGACGCGTAGTCGTAGAACTCGCGCGAAGGGACGATCTCGCCGCAGACCGACACCGCCGGGCGGTCGTTGCCGAGGACCGCGCATTCGATCTCGCGCGCGTCGAGGCCCCGCTCGATCACGACCTTTCGATCGAGCGAGAAGGCCAGCGCGAGCGCGGCGTCGATCTCCTCAGGCGCTCGCACCTTCGAGATGCCGACCGACGAGCCGCCGTTCGCGGGCTTCACGAACAGCGGCGTTCCGAGCTCGGCGACGAGACGACGCGCGTGCGCCGCGCGATCGGCCTCCCAGGCGCCGCGGTGGAGCGCGCGCCAGGGGCCCACCGGAATCCCGGCCTGCTCGAAGAGCGCCTTCGCCACCTGCTTGTCCATCCCGACCGCGGAGCCGAGCACGCCAGGGCCGACGCACGGGATGAGCGCGAGGTCGAGCAAGCCCTGGAGGCGCCCGTCCTCGCCTCCCCAGCCGTGCATGACGGGGAAGACGACGTCGAGCGCCAGCCGGTGCGGCGCGCCACCCTCCGCGTGCACGACGAGACCGCCGGAGCCGGGATCGACGAGCACCCGCGCCGCCGCCGCGTCGCCGTCGACGCGCGCGGCTCCGGAGTCGAGGACGCGGCCGGAGTCCTCCGGCGAGAGCCAGCGCCCCCCGCCCGTCACCCCGAGCGGGACGACCTCGAACCGGGACCGGTCGAGCGCCTTCGACACGCCGCGCGCCGAGACGACCGAGACCTCGTGCTCGACGGATGGGCCCCCGAAGACCAGACCGACGCGCAACCGGCTCATCGCGGCGGCCGCCCCTGCTGCCGGATCAAACGCTCGAGCGCGGCGACGAACGGCGGATCGACCGATCCGGAGCGCGCAACGACGTCGCCCGCCCGATCCACGAGCAGGTGCGTCGGGACGGCGGTCACGGACAGCGCGGCCTCTATGGCACCGGAGTCGTCGAACACCAGGCGCCCCGGAACGGGGCTCTCCGCGAGAAACGTCTTGAGCCGGTCGGCGCTCTGCCGCGTCTGCAGGGCCACGAGGAACAGACGGTAGCCGTCGGCCTTCCATCGGTCCTCGAGGTCGGCCAGGCGCGGCAGCTCGGCGACGCACGGGCGGCACCAGGTCGCCAGGAAGACGACGTGCATCGGGCCGGCCGAAGGGTCGAGCGGCACGCGCTCACCGGTGCGCGGATCGAGCCCCGTCAGCGCCGCGGCTCCCGAGGGAACCGCGGGCGCGGCCGCGGGCGCGCTCGTCGCCGCGGCGAGCCCGATCCCCGCCGCCACGAGCAAATCGCCGACCGCGCGCCTCACGCGCCCCCTCCGTGGTGCCTCCACATCCCGATCGCCGTCCAGAGGAACACCGCCGCGATCAGGATCATCGCGACGCCGAAACCCTTCTTGACCCGCTCCATCCAGACTCCCGCCTTCGGCAGGCTCGTGAGCAGGCCGGAGAAGATCCCGAGGAGCATCAGGAGCAGCCCGAGGCCGAGCGCGAACACGAACAGGAGCGTCCCGCCCCAGACGACATTGCGGGTCTGCCCGACGAAGGTCAGGAGGACACCGAGCACAGGGGCCGTGCAGGGCGCCGTGACGAACCCGGCGGCGACCCCCATCAGCGCCGCCCCCGCGAATCCTCCGCGGCGCGCCCCCTGGCCCTGGAGGCCGGTGGCGAGAAGCGGGATCGTGATGACGCCGAGCATCGCCAGGCCGAACGTCCCGATCAGGAGTCCGACTCCGGCGTAGACCCAGGGGTTCCGGGTGAAGTCGCCGAAGATCTTCCCGAGCAGGGCGGCGACGACCCCGAGCCCCGCGTACATGACCGCGAGCGCGGCGACGTAGGTAACCGAAAGCGCGACCGCGCGGCGCCGGTTCCCGCCCGCGGCCCCTCCGATGAACGTCACGGTGACCGGGATCATCGGGTAGACGCACGGCGTCAGGCTCGTCAGGACACCGGCGGCGAAGACGACGAACACGGCGGTCGCCGACCCCGCGACGAGCTGTCCCTGGAGCTTCTGGCTGAGCGCGAACCCCCAGTCGTTCAGGGCCTGGCCGAGGGCCTCCACGTCAGAGAACCTTGTCCACCTTGTCCGCGAGCGCCTTCTTGGACAGCACGCCGACGTACTGGTCTCGCACCTGGCCCTCCCGGAACAGGAGCAGCGTCGGAACCGAGAGCACGCCGAAGCGCGCGGCGGTGCCCGGTGCCGAGTCGACGTCGACCTTGACGACCTTCAGACGGGAACCGTACTCCGCGGCGATCTCGTGGACGACCGGCTCGAGCTTCTTGCACGGGCCGCACCACGTCGCCGAGAAATCGACGAGCACGGGGCTCCCGGACTTCAAGACCTCAGTCTCGAACGTGGCATCGGTTGCGTTGACGATGTCGCTCATGCGTCTCCTCGCGCGGGGGCCACAGGTCCCGGCCGCGCCTTGGGAAGTGTAGCAAGCCTGTCGGAAACGGCGGCGGAGCGCGGGAATTGCGTACGCGACCGCCATGAGATCTCGGGAGTGCCGACATCCGTCACGGCGATCGACCGGATGGCCGGGTAAAGCGTCCCGCGGACGCGGAGGCGCCGCCCGCGCAGCGCCCGGTTCTCGACCAGGTCCCGGGACGCCGGGTCGGCCCCGAGGATCCCCCAGTACGAGCCGTCATCGAGCTTGAGGGCGTTGACGTGTCCCGGCTGGCGGCAGAGCCGCTGCGCATCGAACGGAACGCGATGCGCGTCGCAGACCAGATCGACGACGGTGACCGCGCGCGCGACTGGAATCGCGGCGCCCGCGGCGCCCGCGGGCGCACTCCCCTGCCGGCCGAGGGTCAGGACCGAGAGCAGCGCGAGTGCCAGGACTGCTGCGACGGCGGCCAGCGGCACCGCCGCTCGGTGCGACCGCCCGCCGGACCGCCCGGACTCGGCGTGCCGGAAGGCGTCTCGGATTCGCCGGTCGAGTCCTTCGGGAGCGGGGGCTCGCTGCAGGCGCGCCCGGAGCGCCCTCCCGAGCCCTTCCTCGACGATGCGGCGGCGCGCGCATTCCGGGCACGCGGCCTCGTGCGCCTCGAGCCGCACCCGGTCGCCGTGCGCCACCTCGTCGTCGAGCAGCGCGTGGACGAGCGCGCGGTAGCGCTCGCAATCGGCGGGACCGGAAAGTTGAAGCGCCTTCACGGCGGAGCCTCCCGCTGGGATAACCCGCGGGCGGCCTCGCGTATTCCCGCCCGGCGACGCGGATGATACGATTTCGTTTCGTCCGCCACATCCGCGGAGCTGCGGCTCCGCCGGATCGAGGTCCAGCCGTGAACACCGCCGCCCCGTCGGACCGATTGCTCGCGTTGCTGCGCGCGAAGGCGCCCGTGCTCGTGCTCACGGGGGCCGGCGTCTCGCAGGAAAGCGGTGTCGCGACCTTCCGCGACGCCGGCGGCTTGTGGGAAGGGGTCGACCCGATGACGGTGGCGACGCCGCAGGCGTTCGCGGCAGACCCCGTGCGCGTTTGGCGCTTCTACGACGCCCGCCGGGCGAAGGCGGCCTCCGTCTCCCCGAATGCCGCGCACCGGGCCATCGCGGCGCTCGAGACCCCCGGGCGGCGGTTCCTCCTCGCCACGCAGAACGTCGACGGCCTCCACGAGCGCGCGGGCTCGAGGACGCTCGTGCGCCTGCACGGGTCCCTATGGCGCGTGCGGTGCACTGCCTGCCGGATCGAGCGCGACGATTTCCGGCCGACGCTGGCGCCGCTCCCGCCGCTGTGCGCCTGCGGAGGCCTGCTCCGCCCCGCGGTCGTCTGGTTCCACGAGACGCTCCCGATGGACGCGTTCGGCGCCGCCGAGCGGGCCGCGCGCGACGCCGCGCTGTGCCTGGTCGTGGGCACGTCGTCTCTCGTCTATCCCGCGGCGTCCCTTCCCGAGGTCGCGCTTGGCGGCGGGGCGCACGTCGTCGAGATCAATCCCGAGCCGACCCCGCTGACGGCGTCGGCGAGCGAGCACCTGCGCGGGAAGGCGGGCACGATACTGCCGGACCTGCTCGCGCGGGCAGGGATCGGCATCGGAGCGCCCGCATGAGCGCGCGCGAGCGGATCCTCTGGATCGACACCGCCGCCGGCGCTTCGGGCGACATGATCCTCGCGGCGCTGGTCGATGCGGGCGCGCCGATCGGGGCGGTGCGGAAGGCGGTGGCGGCGCTGAAGCTCCCCGGCGTGCGGATCGCCTCGTCGCGCGTGATGCGCTGCGGTGTCGCCGCCGCGCGGGTCGAGGTGCGGGTCGCGGGCTCGCACGAGGACGACCACCACGTGCTCGGCCCCAAGTCGCATCGTCCCGACCACGCGCACCACGGGCGGACGCTCAGGGCGATCCGCGGCGTCATCGCGGGCGGGCGATTGCCGTCCCCCGTGCGCGACCGCGCGCTCGTCGTCTTCCGGCGGCTGTTCGAGGCCGAGGCGCGCGCGCACGGAGCCAAGCCCGAGGCGATCCATCTCCACGAGGCGGGAGCCGCTGACGCGATCGCCGACGTCGTCGGGTGCTGCGCCGCGCTCCATGCGCTCGCCCCCGACCGCATCGTGGTCTCGCCGGTGACGACCGGCTCGGGGACCGTGCGCTGCGCGCACGGCGTCTACCCGGTGCCGGGACCGGCGACGAGCGTGCTGCTCGCCGGCTGCCCCCTCTCCGGGATCGAAGCGGATGGGGAGAGGCTGACCCCGACAGGCGCCGCGATCCTGACGTCGATCGCCCACGCCTGGGGCGGGCTCCCGGCGATGACGCTCGAGGCGATCGGGGTCGGCGCCGGCGCGCGCGATCCTGCCGAGCGCCCGAACGTGGTTCGCGCTCTTCTCGGCGCGGGACCGGCGGAGGTCCGGCCGGCCGGGGCGGACGGCAACGCGCGGCCGGAGATCGTCGTCCTCGAGCTCGCCGTCGACGATGCGACGCCGCAGCTGATCGCGCACGCCGGCGAGCGCCTGCGCGAGGCCGGAGCGCTGGACGTGCACGTGACGCCGGTGTTGATGAAGAAAGGGCGCCCCGGGCACCTCGTGACCGTCCTCGCGCGCCCCGACGCGGTGGAGGCGCTCTCCCGCATCGCGCTGACGGAGACGACCACCCTCGGCCTGCGCATCCGGCGCGAGGAGCGGATCGAGCTGGCCCGGGAGGAGCGCACGGTCCCGACACCCTACGGGCCGATCCGCGTGAAATCCGGATGGCTCGACGGCAAGCGCGTGCACGCCTGGCCGGAGCACGAGGACTGCGCGGCGGCGGCGCGCAAGCACCGCGTGCCCCTCCTCGCCGTCCAGCAGGCGGCGCTCGGCGCCGCTTCGCCGGGCCGACGGAGGACGCGATGAGCGCGAAAGAGCCGTTCTACGTCACGACGCCGATCTACTACGTCAACGACGAGCCCCACATCGGGCACATGTACACGACCATCGTCGCCGACACGGTCGCGCGCTACCGCCGCGCCACCGGCCACGACGTGCGCTTCCTGACCGGCACCGACGAGCACGGGCAGAAGATCGAGCGGGCCGCGGGCAAGCTCGGCATCCCGCCCGCCGCACTCGCCGACCGCGTGGTGTCCCGCTACCACGCGCTCTGGAAGACGCTTCGGATCACGCACGACGATTTCATCCGCACGACGGAGCCGCGGCACGCGCAGGGGGTCGCCCGGCTCCTCGCGGGGATGACCGCCGCGGGGGACATCTACCGCGGCAGCTACGAGGGGCTCTACTGCGCCGGATGCGAGGCGTTCTATCCGGAGGGCCAGATCAAGGACGGCCGCTGCGAGCAGGGACATCCGGTCGAGGCGGTCTCTGAGGCGTCCTACTTCTTCCGCCTCGCGAGCTACCAGCGAAGGCTGCTCGAGCATTACGAGGCCCACCCGGACTTCGTCCGGCCCGCCTCGCGGTTCAACGAGGTCAAGGCGTTCGTCGCGTCGGGCCTGAAGGACCTTTCGATCAGCCGCACGACGATCCGGTGGGGGATCCCCTGGCCGGGGGATCCCGCGCACACGGTGTACGTCTGGGTGGACGCCCTCACCAACTACATCAGCGCGCTCGGCTACGGCAGCGACGACGAGGGGTTGTACCGGCGGTACTGGCCCGCGAGGGTCCACCTCGTCGGCAAGGACATCATCCGCTTCCATGCCGTCTACTGGCCGGCGTTCCTGATGTCTGCCGGGCTGCCGCTGCCGGAGTGCATCTTCGCCCACGGCTGGTGGCTCAAGGACGACGCGAAGATGTCGAAGTCCCTGGGGAACGTCGTGCGTCCCCAGCCGCTCCTGGACGCGGTGGGCCCCGACGCGCTGCGCTACTTCCTGCTGCGCGAGATGACGTTCGGGCTCGACGGAGCGTTCTCGGACGAGCAGCTCATCGACCGTTACAACGGCGATCTCGCCAACGAGCTCGGGAACCTGACGAGCCGCGTGATCGCGCTGTGCGAGACCGGCTTCGCCGGCGGCCTCCCGCCCCCGTCCGACCGCCCCGAGGCCCGCGAGCTCTCCGGTCCCGCTGCGGAGGCTCACGCGGCCTGGCGCCGGGCGTTCGACGCCTACGAGTTCTCGACGGGGATCGCGGCGGCCTTCAAGCTCGCCGCCGAGGCCAACCGGTTCCTGCAGACCCACGCGCCGTGGGCGCTCGCCAAGAATCCTGCCGAGACCGGCCGCCACGCCGCCGTCCTTCGCGGTGCGGCGGAGGCGATCCTCCAGATCGCGGCGATGATCTCGCCGGTGATGCCGGGTGCTTCCGCGGAGATCGCGGACCGGCTCGGCACCGCGATTCCTGGCGACCTGTCGGAGTTCCGCTGGGGGCTCCTCCCAGCGTCCGGGCGCGTCGCCAAGCGCGCCCCCCTGTTCGCCCGCGTTGACAAGTCGGCCTATTTCGAGGAGAAGACACCCGTGTCCGAACAGAAGCCCGACCTTCCCGCGCCGCCGGCGGCCCAGGCGCCCGCCCCGTCCGGCTCCGAAGAGATCACGATCGACGACTTCCTCCGCGTGAACCTGCGCGTGGCACGCGTCGTCTCCGCGGAGCGGATCGAGGGAGCCGACAAGCTCCTCAAGCTCCAACTCGATCTCGGCACCGAGAGGCGCCAGATCGTCGCCGGGATCGCGAAGGCCTACGCTCCGGAAGCGCTCGTGGGCAAGTCGATCGTCGTGGTCGCCAACCTGAAGCCGGCGAAGCTGCGCGGCGTCGAAAGCCAGGGGATGCTGCTGGCCGCCGATCTCGACGGCCGTCCGATCGTCGCCACGTTCGAGGACGACGTCCGCCCCGGAACGCGCGTCCGCTAGCGTCTCGCGCGCCCTACCCCTTGTCCTCGTAGAGGCAGCGGACGTGCTTCTTGCGCACGAAGACCCCGGGCCCGACGGTCGCCGGACGATTGATCTTGATCATTTCCCGGTCGTAGTACTCGACGTGGCCGCGGAAGACCGTGCCATCGATCATCTCGACGACGACGGGAGTCCCGGCCTCCTTGAGATCGAGGAAGTACTCGGCCTCGCGGCCGGTCGCATCCGGGGGCGGCATGCGGCGCTGCGCGCGCTCGCCCCCGCGATCGCGCCGGGGTCCGGACGGCGGTTGGGTCATGCGCTCACCTCGTGGGCTCCGGGCGCGAGGATAGCGTGGCCGCCCCGGTCCTGCTAGCGGGACTGGATCGCGGTGACCGCGGCGACGAGCACGATGTCGTCGGCCGTGCAGCCGCGCGAGAGGTCGGCCGCGGGACGGGACAATCCCTGGAGGAACGGCCCGAGCGCCTCCGCCCCCGCCAGTCGCTGCGTCAGCTTGTACCCGATGTTTCCGGCGGAGAGATTCGGGAAGACGAGAACGTTCGCCCGGCCCGCGACCGGGCTTCCCGGCGCCTTTCCCGCGCCGATCGCGGGGACGATCGCGGCGTCGAGCTGGAGCTCGCCGTCGCAGGCGAGGCCGGGGGCGCTCGCCCGCAGGAGCTCCGTCGCGCGCGCGACCTTGGCGGCGTCCGGATGGGTGGCACTTCCCTTCGTGGAGAAGGACAGCAGCGCGACCCGCGGCGTGCGGAGCGTGAGCGCGCGGAAGCTCTCCGCGGTGCGCCGGGCGATGTCGCACAGCTGCTCGGCGTCGGGGTCGGGGACCAGCGCGCAGTCGGAGAACGCCAGCACGTCGTCCCCCGCCGGGGTCGGCTCGCGCAGCGCCATCAGGAAGAACGACGAGACCAGCGACACGTCCGGCGCAGGGCGCACCACCTTCAGGGCCGCGCGGAGCGTGTCGGCGGTCGTGTGCGAAGCACCGGAGACCGACCCGGCGACGAGCCCGGCACGGAGCATCCCGTCGGCGAAGTAGACCGGATCGGACAGCCACGAGGCCGCCTCCTCCGGGGTCGTCTTCGTCCCCTCGATCGCCTGGGCGATCGCGTGGGCGACGAGTGCTGCGTTCTCCGATGCCGCGGGGTCCTCGATCGCGATCCCGTCGAGGTCGGCCGCCGCGGCCCGGGCGGCCGAGAGCACCTCCGCGCGCGCGCCGACGAGGACGGGGATCGCGATCCCCTCGCGGGCGAGGCGGCTGGCTGCCGCCAGCGTGCGTGGGTCCGTGGCCTCGGGGAGCGCGATCCGCGCGGGGCGCTCGCGGGCGCGCGCGAGAAGCGCGGCGAGGAAGGGATGCGCCATCCCGCTACACCGCCGCCGCGCGCGTTCCGACGGCGTCGGGCGCTGCGCGAGCCGCGCGGACGGACCGGATCGAGTCCCACGCCATCCAGACGATCGGCGGCGTGAGGATCGCGAAGCGCAAGGGCCAGGGAACGTCGCCCTCTCCCGCGAGGTACTGCAGCGGGACCAGCGCCGCCAGCAGGACCCAGGCATACGCCCCCTCGGCGGCGGCAAGAGGAAGAGCCCAGAGCACGGTCCAGGGATGGCAGGCCGGCGCGAGCAGGATCGCCGCGCCGAGGACCAGGCGTGCCTCGCGCAGGGGCGTGATCCGCGCTCGCGCCGACTGCGCCAGGGCCCACCCCAGCAGAACCGCCAGCACCGTCAGGCGCGCCAGCTCCTCGGGCCCCGCCATCCGGTTCAGCGCGTCCCAGACGCGCGTGTCGGCGCTCCCCCATCGCGACTGCGCCCAGGCGATGGCCCCCCTAAGCGCGGGCGCGGGATCGAGCCGCTCGTAGAGGCTCTCGATCGCCGGATACACGATCGAGCCGTGCTCGAAGCGCTGTACCGTGGGGAGGAGCCCGGCTCCCAGCGCCGGGCCGCGCAGCGCGTAGACCGCACCCAGGGCCAGAACGACCACCGCCAGGACCAGGACGGCGTGTGTGCGCAGGCGCCGCGCGAAGCCGGGGAGGAGAAGCACGGGAACGAGCTTCGCCTGGATCGCGGCACCGAGCGCCGCCGCCGCGGCGACCGGCCGACCGCGCGTCAACGCCATCACGCACAGGATCACGAGCGCGACACCGAGCGGCTCGATGTGTCCGCTCCCGGCGGTCTCGACGATGGCGAGCGGGTTCCAGGCGTACAGCACGGCCCGCTCTCGCGGCGCTCCGTACGCGTTCAGGAGCCCGATCATCGCGGCGACCACACCGAGGTCGGCCAGCGCGATCGCCAGCTTGAATCCGGTGACGCCCAGCTTCGCGGCCGCGAGCCCCGCGAAGCACAGCTCCGCCAGCGGGGCCTCGCTCGTGACGGTCTCGGGGTCATGGATCCGCGCGGTGACGGGAAGCGACCGGAACTCCGCGCGCTCGGGATCCGCCGGCGCGTAACGGTACGGGTGATGCCCCGCCGCCTGCACGCTGCCGTCCCACACGTAGCGATAGATATCGTCGGAGAGCGTCGGGGGGGCCGTGGCCATGACGAGCCGGAACGCGGCGGCCGAAACGAGGACCACCCGCCACGCGCGGCGGCCGCTGCGGCCGGTCGCCTTCCAGACGAACAGCATCAGGGCCACGAGCACCAGATGCCCGACCACGTACACGGCGGGGCGCGACCGGAGATCGCCCGAAACCGCGAGCGCCGCGTAGACGGCGAGCGACATGGCGGCGGCCGCAACCACGGTCCCGGGTCCGCGATTCCCTTCGTTGGTCGCCACGTCGGTCTTCCGGTGCGGTTTCGAGACGGAAGTATACCCGTGCCGTACGGGGGCTCCGGCGGTCAGCGCACGGGTCCGGCCCAGGGCTCGACGTCGACCTCCGAGCCGGCCGGGAGGGGTCCGGCCTCGGCCTCGGTGACGATGAACGCGTCCGCCGCCGCGAGTGCCGCGGCGTCGCCGCTGCTGGCGGTGGGGACGGGCCGCACGACCGGACGCCCGTCGGTCCAGTGGAGGCGCGCGGGCGACCACGTCGCCCGTCCCGGCTTCGTGCGGAGCGGCTCGAGGAGCGTCGCGCGAAGGCGCGGGCGCACCGGCTGTGGATCGCCCATCAGCTTGCGCAGGGCCGCGGCCACGAACACATGGAAGCTCGCGAACGCCGAGACGGGGTTTCCGGGGAGACCGAGCACGAGCGAAGCCCCTCGCCGCGCGGCGAGGATCGGCTTGCCGGGCCTCATCGCGACGTTGTGGAACAGGACCTCGCAGCCGGCCCGCGCCAAAGCCTCGCCCACGAGGTCGTAGGCGCCGACCGAGACCCCCCCGGTCATAAGCAACACGTCGGCGGCGAGTCCCCGGGCCACGAGCGCATCGAGATTGGCGCGGTCGTCCTTCGCGATCCCGAGGAGCGTCCCCTCGATCCCCATCTCGCGCAGCTGCGCGCGGAGCGCGTGGGCGTTCGAGTTGCGGACCTGGTACGGCGCGGGGTCGGCCTCGACCGGGACGACCTCGTCCCCGGTGGACAGGACGGCGACGCGCGGCGCGCGCACGACGCGCACGCGCGAGCGCCCGACAGCGGCGAGCGCTCCCAGGTGCGCCGCACGGAGCACGGAACCGGCCTCGACCACCGTCTCCCCCGCGCGGCGGTCCTCTCCCCGGCGGCGCACGTGCTGGCCGGGGGACGGACGGTCGTGAATCGCCACGGTCGCGGCCGGCCGATCGTCCGTGGCGAGCTCGAGCATGACGACCGCGTCCGCGCCCTCGGGAACGACAGCGCCGGTGAAGATGCGAACCGCTTCGCCCGCGCCGACGCGAACGCCCGCCGGGGAGGCCCCGGCGCGAACCTCCCCGACGACACGCAGCCCGGTGCCCGGGCGCGCGACGTCGGCCGCCCGCACGGCGAAGCCGTCCATCGCGGAGCGATCAGCCGCGGGAACGTCGTGGTCGGCGACGACGGGCTCCGCGAGCGTGCGGGACAGCGCGTCGTCGAGCCCGGTTTCCTCGGCGGGGAGCGGCACGATCGCATCGAGCAGGATCGCCCGCGCCTCCTCGACGCGCAGGGCGGGGCTGCGGCCGGGGCGCGTCATGGCCGGCGCGCGGTGAGGATCCTCGGGATCCCCTGGAGGTCGGGGCGCGTCCGCACGGCGCGAAACCCGTGGCGCGCGACGATCTCCCGCACGGCTGGCTCGCTCGTCCAGCCCAGCTCGAGCGCCACGAGCCCGCCGGGGAGGAGCATCCTGGCGGCGGCCGCGGCGACCGCGGCGTAGGCTTCGTGCCCCGTGGGACCCGGGACCAGGGCGAGCTTCGGCTCGTGCGCGCGGACCTCTTCCTGCAGGCCCCGCCACTCGTCCTCCGGGACGTAGGGGGGGTTCGAGACCACCGCGTCGTAGGGCGCGGCGTCGCCGACAGCCGCACGGGCGAAGTCTCCCTCGATCGTCCGGACGCGGCCGGCGACACCGTGGCGCGCGGCGTTGCGCTCCGCCACCGCGAGCGCCTCCGACGAGACGTCCACGGCGTCGACCCGCCAGCCCGGACGCGCGACAGCCAGCGCGACCGCGACGCACCCGCTCCCCGTGCCGAGATCGGCGATGCGCGCCCCGGCGGGGAGGGTCTCCTCGAGCACCGCGTCGACGAGCCCCTCGGTCTCGGGGCGCGGGATCAGGACGTGCTCGTCGACGACGAGGTCGAGGCCCCGGAAGTCGACGTGGCCCGTGATCTGCTGGAGGGGGCGGCGGGCGGCGCGCGCGGCGACCAGCGCGTCCATCCGCTCCGCGACGGCGCGATCCACCGTCTCCGGCCGTCGCGCGACGACGCCGCCGCGATCGGTGCCGAGGAGGTGTCCGAACAGGGCGAGCGCGTCCGCGCGCGCATCGGGGACTCCCGCTTCGATCAGCCGGCGCGTCGCGTTCTCGAGGATCTCCCCGACGGTCCGACCCGCCGGAGAGGTCACGCGCGGACCTCCGCCTGGAGCCGGGCGGCCTGGTCGTGCGCGGTGAGCGCCTCGATGATGTCCCCGATCGCCCCGTTCATGCGGCTCGGGAGATCGTGGACGGTGAGGCCGATGCGGTGGTCGGTGATCCGGTCCTGCGGGAAGTTGTACGTTCGGATCTTCTCGCTCCGGTCCCCCGAGCCGATCTGCCCGCGGCGCTCCGCGGCGATCTTTGCCTGCTGCTCCTGGAGCATCCGGTCGTAGAGACGCGAGCGGAGGACCTGCATCGCCCGCGCCTTGTTCTTGTGCCACGACTTCTCGTCCTGGCACTGGACCACGGTGTTCGTCGGGAGATGCGTGATGCGGACGGCGGAATACGTCGTGTTGACGCTCTGCCCTCCAGGCCCCGAGGAGCAGAACGTGTCGATCCTGAGGTCCTTCTCGTCGAGCTGGACCTCGACGTCGTCGGCCTCGGGGAGGACCGCGACCGTGATTGCCGAGGTGTGGATGCGTCCCTGGGTCTCCGTCTGCGGAACCCGCTGCACCCGGTGGACGCCGCTTTCGAACTTGAGACGGCTGTACACGCGGTCCCCCTCGATGACCGCGATCACTTCCTTGATCCCCCTGACGCCGCTCTCCGAGAGGTCGGTGGTCTCGACCTTCCACCCCTGCGACTCGGCGTAGCGGGTGTACATGCGGAACATCTCGGCGGCGAACAGCGTCGCCTCGTCGCCGCCGGTGCCGGCCCGGATCTCGAGGATGACGTTCTTCGCGTCGAGGGGATCCGACGGGAGGAGCAGCACCTTCAGCTCCGCGTCGAGCTGCTCGAGCCGGGATTCGAGCGTCCGAACCTCGTCCTGGGCCATCGCCTTCATGTCCGCGTCGTCCGCGGCGGACAGCAGCTCCCGGGCGCCGCTGAGGTCGGCCTCGAGCTTGCGGTACCGCTCGAAGCTCTCGACGATGGGGCCCAGCTCCGCGTACTGCTTCGAGGCCGCCCGGTAGGCGGACATGTCCGACATGATCGCCGGATCGGCGAGCTCCCGGGACAGCTCCTCGCGCTTGGCGACCAGCCCGCGGAGCTTCTCGTCGACCTTGGCGTCCAGGACCGTGGCCATGGCGAGCGCCGTCCGCGCCGATCAGCTCGCGGCGGGCGTTTCGGCGTCCTTCTTGTAGCGCTTCTGGAAGCGCTCGACGCGGCCCGCGGAATCGATCAGCTTCTGCCGGCCGGTGAAGAACGGGTGGCAGCTGGAGCAGATCTCCACACGCAGGTCCTTCTTCGTGGAGCGGGTCGGGAACGAGTTCCCGCACGCGCACACGACCATGACCTCGTGGAATTCGGGATGGATCTTGGGCTTCATGGATGTCCTCGAGGGCCCAGGGGACGATACCGAGGGCCGCAATCGCTCATTCTAGCATTGGCGCCACTCTGTATTGGCGCTACCCCGCCATCGAGCTGAGGAACTGCTCGTTGTTGGGGGTCTTCATCATCTTGTCGCGGAGCAGCTCCATCGCCTCGACGGGGGACATCTGCTGGAGCACCTTGCGCAGCACCCACGTTCGGTCCAGCTCGCGCTTGGAGAGGAGCAGCTCCTCCTTGCGGGTGCCGGAGCGGAGGATGTCGACGGCCGGATACACGCGGCGGTCGGACAGGCGCCGATCGAGGTTGATCTCCATGTTCCCGGTCCCCTTGAACTCCTCGAAGATCACGTCGTCCATCCGGCTCCCGGTATCGATCAGCGCCGTCGCAAGGATCGTCAGCGAGCCCCCCTCCTCGACGTTGCGCGCCGTGCCGAAGAACCGCTTCGGCTTCTGGAGCGCGTTCGCGTCGAGACCGCCCGAGAGGATGCGCCCGGAGGCGGCCTGGACGGCGTTGTAGGCGCGCGCCAGGCGCGTGATCGAATCGAGCAGGATCACGACGTCGCGCCGCGCCTCGACCAGGCGCTTGGCGCGGTCGAGCACCATCTCGGCGACCTGGACGTGGCGCGTCGCCGGCTCGTCGAACGTCGAGGAGATCACCTCGGCCTTCACCGACCGCTGGAAGTCGGTCACCTCCTCGGGCCGCTCGTCGATCAGCAGCACGATGAGGTGCACCTCCGGATGGTTCATCATCAGCGCGTTCGCGATCGCCTGCAGCATCATCGTCTTCCCGGTTCGAGGCGGCGAGACGATCAGGCCGCGCTGTCCGCGCCCGAGGGGCACCATCAGGTCGATCACCCGCCCCGTCACGTCGGAGCCCGCCATCTCGACCCGCAGCCGCCCCTCCGGGTAGAGCGGGGTCAGGTTGTCGAAGGATTTCCGGCCGCGGATCTGGTCCGGGAGAATGCCGTTCACGTTGTCGATGCGCGCGAGAGAGAAGTACCGCTCCCCCTGCTTGGGCGGGCGCACCTGCCCGACGATCGAGTCCCCGGTCATGAGTCCGAACCGGCGGATCTGCTGCGCCGAGACGAAGACGTCGTCCGGCCCCGGCAGGTAGCTCGCCTCGAGCGCCCGGAGGAACCCGTACCCCTCCTGCATCCGCTCGAGCACGCCGTCGACGACGAGGCTTCCGTTGCGGCGCGCCTGGGCCTGGATGATCCGGTAGACGAGCTCCTGGCGCCGCAGCGATCCGGCGTTGTCGATGTGGAACTCTCCCGCCATCCGCACGAGGCCGGTGGCGTCCATGGTCTTCAGCTCTCGGATGTCCATGTGGTGTCCTTCGCGCGGCGACCCTTGTGCTCCGCGAGCGCCGCATCGAGATGCCTCCAGAGCGTCGGCAGCCCCAGCGCCGTCTCCGACGAGACGAGGAACGGGGCGACGGCTCCCGCTTCGACCGGTAGCTCCGCGCATAGCGACCGGACGGCCCTCGCCCGGTCGTTTCCCGTCAGCTTGTCGGCTTTGACGCCGACGACGACCGCGGGGATCTCCCGCTCGACCAGCCAGTCGAGCATCGTCCGGTCCAGCTCCGAGACCGCGTGGCGCGCGTCCACGAGCACGACGGCCGCGGCGATGGCCTCCCGCCGCCGCGTGAGGAACCCCTCGACCATCCCGCCCCAGCGCTCGCGCACCGCGCGCGGGGCGCGGGCGTACCCGTAGCCGGGCAGGTCGACGAAGAAGTGCCTCTCGTTCACCCGGTAAAAATTCACGGTCTGCGTGCGCCCGGGCGTCGACGACGTCCGGGCGAGCCCCGACCGCCCGAGGAGCGCGTTGATCAGGGACGACTTCCCGACGTTCGAGCGGCCCAGGAAGACGACGTCCCCTCCGACCGGACGGGGCTCGTCCTGGGCGCGTGCGGTGGCTCGCTCGAACCGTGCGTCTTCGATCTTCAACGTCCGTTCGTCAGTGCGTGACGGGACCCTCGGTCGGGCGGTCCGCCTCCCCGCCCTCGCCCGTCTCGTCCAGGACCGCCGCGCGGATCGGGCCGGTCAGGGCGATGCCGAGCACCTCGTCCATGTCGTCGACCAAGTGGAACGTCAGCAGCTTCCGGATGTCGTCCGGGATCTCGGAGAGGTCCCGCTCGTTCTCGCGCGGGAGGATGACGGTCTTCGTGCCGACGCGGTACGCGGCGAGCACCTTCTCCTTGACCCCTCCGATCGGGAGAACCTTGCCGCGCAGCGTGATCTCGCCGGTCATCGCGACGTCGCCCCGGACGGGCACCGCCGACAGCAGCGACGCGAGCGCGGTCGCCATCGTGATCCCCGCCGAGGGGCCGTCCTTCGGAATCGCCCCCTCGGGGATGTGCACGTGGATGTCGTACTTGCGGTAGAACGCGGGATCGATCCCGAACTCCTCGGCGCGCGTCCTTATGTACGAGAGCGCGGCCTGGGCCGACTCCTGCATTACCTCCCCGAGCTGTCCGGTCAGCGTGACCTTCCCGCGTCCCGGCATGCGCGTGGCCTCGAGGGAGAGGATCTCCCCGCCGGCCTCGGTCCACGCGAGCCCGGTGGCGACCCCCACCGCCGGGGCGCGGTCGACCTCGCGCACGGGATGGAAGTGCGGAACCCCGAGCAGCTCGACGACGCGCGGCCCGGTCACCACCACCGGCTTCTCCGCATCCTCGGCGACGACCCGGCGGGCGATCTTCCGGCAGATCGAGGCGATCTCGCGCTCGAGGCTCCGGACGCCGGCCTCGCGCGTGTAGCGCTCGATGATCTCTACGATCGCGGCCTCCTCGAACGAGACCTCGGCGTCCTGGAGGCCGTGGGCCTTGATCTGCTTCGGGACCAGGTACCGCTGCGCGATCGCGACCTTCTCGTTCAGCGTGTACCCCGCGATGCGGATGACCTCCATGCGGTCCTTGAGCGCCGGCGGGATCGTGTGCATGACGTTGGCCGTCGCGATGAACATGACGTCCGAGAGATCGAACTCGGTGTCGAGGTAGTGGTCGAGGAACGCGTGGTTCTGCTCGGGGTCGAGGACCTCGAGGAGCGCCGCGGAAGGGTCGCCGCGAAAGTCGGCGGCCATCTTGTCGACCTCGTCGAGCAGGAAGACCGGGTTGCGTGTGCCGGCCTTCTTCATCATCTGGATGATCTGCCCGGGGAAGGCGCCGATGTACGTCCGGCGGTGACCCCGGATCTCCGCCTCGTCCCGCACGCCGCCCAGGGACAGCCGGACGAATTCACGGCCCGTGGCCCGCGCGATCGAGCGGGCGAGCGAGGTCTTCCCGACTCCCGGAGGGCCGGAGAAGCACAGGATCGACCCCTTCATCTTCTTGACCAGGCGCCGGACCGCGAGGAACTCGAGGATCCTCTCCTTGATCTTCTCGAGGCCGTAGTGATCCTCCTCGAGGATCTTCTCGGCGCGCTTGATGTCGATCAGCTCGCGCGACTTCTTCGACCAGGGGACCGCGAGCAGCCACTCGAGGTAGTTCCGCGAGACGGTGGCCTCGGCCGAGACCGGAGGCATGACCTCGAGGCGCTTGAGCTCCTGGAGCGCCTTCTCCTTCGCCTCGTCGGGCATCTTGGCGCTCTCGATCTTCTGCCGGAACTCGTCGATCTCGTTGACGCGCTCGTCCTTGCGCCCGAGCTCCTGCTGGATCGCCTTGATCTTCTCGTTGAGGTAGTACTCCTTCTGCGCCTTCTCCATCTGCTTCTTGACGCGGCCGCTGATCTTCTTGTCCACCCTCAGCTTCTCGATCTCGGCCTCGAGCAGGCGCTCCACCTCTCCCAGCCGCTCGAGGACGGAGACGGTCTCGAGCAGCGTCTGCTTCTCCTCGATCCCGACCGGCAGGTGCGCGGCGATCGTGTCGGCGAGGCGCCCGGGGTCGGCGATCTTCACCGTCGAGAGCATCGTCTCGTAAGGCAGCCCGGGGGAGTACTTGATGTAGCGCTCGAACAGCCCGGCGACCCGCGCCATCCGCTCCTGGATCTCGGGCGTCTGGTCCACCGGGCGGTCGATCGGCTTGAGCACCACCCGGAAGAACCCCTCGGGGTGCTCTTCGATCTCGAGGATGCGCGCCCGGGACCCCCCTTCCACGAGCAGCTTCACGTTCCCGTTCGGCAGCTTCAGGTGCTGGACGATCGTCGCGACGGTGCCGACCGAGTTGATCTCCTCGGCACCCGGGTTGTCGACCTTCGCGTTCCTTTGGGTCGACAGGAAGATCTGCTTGTCGCCGGCGAGGGCCTGCTCGACGGCGAGCAGCGAGGCGTGGCGGCCGACGACGAACGGCACCATCGTGTGCGGAAAGACGACGATGTCCCGCAGAGGCACCATCGGAAGAGTGCTGACGGCGTCGGACGATCGCCGGTTGGGATCCTGCATGGTCTCCCTCCTCACGGACGGAACGAGAAAACGGGGAATGCCCGGACAGCTCGGAACGGCACGGGAGGCTTATAAGACGTGCCCCGTGGGAGCGCTAGCCGGCCTTCTCCATGACGATCAGCGGGTTGGCCTTCTTCAGGACCACGTCCCGCGTGACCACGACTTCCTTGACCTCGGACTGGGACGGGAGCGTGAACATCATGTCGAGCATCAGCTCCTCGAGGATCATCCGCAAGCCCCGCGCGCCGATCTTGCGCTCGATCGCCTGCTGGGCAACCCCCTCGAGGGCCTCGTCGGTGAACCTCAGGCTCGCCCCCTCGAACTCGAAGATCTTCTGGTACTGCTTGACGAGGGCGTTGCGCGGCTCGGTCAGGATCTTGATCAGCGACGGGACGTCGAGCTCGTCCAAGGTCGCCATGACCGGCAATCGCCCGACGAACTCGGGGATCATCCCGAACTTGATCAGGTCCACGGGCTGCACCTGGCCGAGAATGTCGGCCATGTTCTTCTCGCGGCGGGCCTTGACCTCGCCCTTGAAGCCCATCGTCTTCCGGCCGATCCGCTGCTCGACGATCGTGTCGAGGCCGACGAACGCGCCCCCGCAGATGAACAGGATGTTCGTCGTGTCCACGGGGACGAACTCCTGGTGCGGGTGCTTGCGGCCGCCCTGCGGCGGGACGTTCGCCACCGTCCCCTCGAGGATCTTGAGGAGCGCCTGCTGCACGCCCTCGCCGGACACGTCGCGCGTGATCGAGGGGTTCTCCCCCTTGCGCGCGATCTTGTCGACCTCGTCGATGTAGATGATGCCGCGCTGACACTTCTCGACGTCGTTCCCGGCCGCCTGGAGCAGCTTGAGGATGATGTTCTCGACGTCCTCCCCGACGTACCCGGCCTCGGTCAACGTCGTCGCATCGACGATCGCGAACGGGACGGACAGCAACCTCGCGAGCGTCTGCGCGAGCAGCGTCTTGCCGGAGCCGGTGGGCCCGATCAGGAGGATGTTCGACTTCTGGATCTCGACGTCGTTGCGCCGGCGCGACATCTCGTTCCGCTTGTAGTGGTTGTAGACGGCGACGGCCAAACGCTTCTTGGCCGAGTCCTGCCCGACGACGTACTCGTCGAGGAAGTTCTTGATCTCGACCGGCTTCGGGAGACGGACCCGCCCTTCCGTCTCCTCGCCTTCCTTCTCCTCGGCGATGATGTCGAGGCAGATGTCGACGCACTCGTCGCAGATGTAGACCGTCGGCCCAGCGATGAGCTTTCGCACGTCGCGCTGGCTCTTGTTGCAGAACGAGCACTTGAGCCCGTCGCCTTCGGCCTTCTTTCGCGACATCCGATCTCCTCAGGATCTCTTGTCGATGACGTGATCGACCAGCCCGTACTCGAGCCCCTGGGCCGCGGTCATGATGTAGTCGCGGTCCGTGTCCCGCTCGAGCTTCTCGAGCGGCTGGCCGGTGTGGCGCCTCAGGATGGCGTTCAGGGTCTCGCGCATCCTCAGGATCTCGCGGGCGTGGATCTCGATCTCGGACGCTTGCCCCTGAACCCCGCCAAGAGGCTGATGGATCAGGATGCGGGCGTTCGGGAGGGCGAAGCGCTTACCCTTCGTCCCCGCCGCGAGAAGGACCGCCGCCATGCTGGCGGCCTGACCGACGCAAAACGTCGAGATGTCCGGCTTGATGAACTGCATCGTGTCGTAGATCGCGAGCCCGGCCGTGATCGCGCCGCCGGGGGAGTTGATGTAGATCGAGATGTCCTTGTCCGGATCCTCCGCCTCGAGGAACAGGAGCTGGGCGATGACGAGGTTCGCGAGGAGGTCGTCGATCGGCTGCCCGATGAAGACGATGTTGTCTTTCAGCAGGCGCGAGTAGATGTCGTAGGCACGCTCGCCGCGACTGGTCTGCTCGACCACCATCGGGACCAAGGGCATGGTTCACTCCGCGTTTTGAATATTAGCAACCGACGTGATCAAGTCAAGCGATTTCTCTCTAACCATCTGAGTTTCCAAGGCTTGCAGACCGCCACCCTTTTGTAGTCGCGCTCGCAGCTCGTCGGGTTTTTCTCCGATCCGCTCCGCCTCTCTCAGAATCCGCGACTCGATCTCCGCACGCTCCACGCGCACGCCCTCGGCCAAGCCCACCGCATCGAGAACGAGGCGCGCATGGACGATTTTGCGCGCCGGCTCCTCGTTCCGGTCGCGCAGCTGCTTCCAGTCGAGGTCGGCCTTCCGGGGATCGAGGCCGTGGTACATCATCTCGCGGACCATCTCCTCGAGCCTGTGCTGGATCTCCTCTTCCACGAGCACGTCGGGGAGGGGAATCGGGTTGGCGAGCAGGACACGATCCAGGACCAACTGGCGCACCGCCGCGCGGGCCGCGGCCTCTTTTCTCTCCGCCAGGTCGGTCCGGATGCGGGCCTTCAGCGAGGCGAGATCGTCGAATTCTCCGAGTTCCTTGGCCAGCTCGTCGTCCGCGGGGGGGATCTCTTTCCGCTTTACCTCGTGGACGAGGAGGTCGTACCGGACCTCTTTTCCGGCGAGGCGCTCGACCGGGTGGTCGGCGGCGTACCGAACCGTCGCGTCGACCCGGGCGCCCGCCTTGACGCCGGCGAGCCGCGCGTTCAGCTCGGGAGGGTTGTCTCCCGCGCCGACCTCGACCAGCATCCGCTCCCGGACCTTCGGCTCCTCCCCCGCCGCCGTCTCCGTGACGTCGGCGATGACGACGTCCGCGGGCTCTGCGAGGCGCGCCTCGTCGGCGACGAACCGGGCCCTGGACTGCCGGATCGACTCCAGCGCCTCGCCGACCTCGGCGTCGGTCACGGCGGCCGGTGGCTTGCGCGCCTCGACTCCCCTGTAGTCCTTCACCTGGAACTGCGGGAGCACCTCGAACACGGTCTTGATCGAGAACGGCTGCCCCGGCTCGTGCTTGAGATCCTCGAGCACGGGATCTCCGATCGGATGGAGCCCCTTTTCCTTCGTCGCCTCGCGCCAGAGGCGCGAGACCAGCCGCTCGCGCACGTCGTCGTCGATCTCCTTGGCGAAGCGCTTGCGGACGAGATCGGCCGGGGCCTTCCCCTGCCGGAATCCCGGCAGGCGGACCTGGCTCGCGTAGCGGCGCAGGACCGCGTTTGTCTCGGCCTGCACCTCGTCGGCGTCGATCTCGACCGAAAGGCTCTTCTTGATGGGCGTCAGGTCGGCCAGCTCGATCTTCATGGCGTCGAACCTTTCCGAAGAGGGGTGGTGAGCCGCCCAGGAATCGAACCTGGAACCCGCAGATTAAGAGTCTGCTGCTCTGCCAATTGAGCTAGCGGCCCGGTGCGCACTTCCGCAGAAGGCGCGGGATCTTAGCATGGCGTTCGTCGCAGCGTCACTCGAGGCCGATCTCGTGGTGGCGCGCACGGTAGGATTTGAACCCACGACCGTCGGATCCGAAGTCCGATGCTCTATCCGGGCTGAGCTACGTGCGCGTGAGGTTGGGGTGAGTGACGGGATTTGAACCCGCGACAGCCAGATCCACAGTCTGGAGCTCTACCAACTGAGCTACACTCACCACGATCCTGTTCGTTCGACCCTCTCTGGCGCGCCCGGAGGGACTCGAACCCCCGACCCACGGCTTAGAAGGCCGTTGCTCTGTCCACCTGAGCTACGGGCGCAAGGCCTCCAGGCCGGACCGACTTTACTCAAAGGGACCGGACCCCGCAAGAATGGCGGGGCCGTTCCTTCCTTTGAATATGGTGCGCGCGGCAGGATTTGAACCTGCGACCCCTAGCTCCGGAGGCTAGTGCTCTATCCGGGCTGAGCTACGCGCGCGCGTCCCGGCCGTGGTACGAGACCGGTCACGATACCACGGCCCGGCGCGCGCTACCGATTGGTCGTCCGGAATCGCAGACGGTACGGAGAGCTTTTCATCTCCGACGCTCGCCACGGCGGGATGACCATCTTCACCGCGAACAGCCCGGCCAGCTCCTTGTCCCCCTCGATGAAAACGTGGACGTTGCGGGCGCCGGCGGCACGGCCGCGCTGAGACTCGCGCGCGATGCCCACCATCAGGTCGAGGCGGGCTTCCGACTCCTGGTCGGCCTTACTCGAGACTTGCGGCCCGGGACGATAGGTGACGACTCCGTGGACCACCCATTGGCCGGGGCTCGCGAACCGGCCGTCCACGTAGACACCATAGTTGTCGTGCACCGTCGAGTAGCTCATGACGATTCCCTTCTCCGTGGTGATCTCACGGATCCGCGGCGGTTGTCTCCCGGCACGGAGGGATCGGGCGGCGCCAGGCTCCGAGGGACGTGGACGACACAACTCACGGGTTTGGGGGTTTTCACCGGTGCAACTCGTTGAGCCCTTTTGCCCGATCCATCGGTCATCGGACCGCTCCGTGCCGGAATGGGAAGACGACAATCGGTACAGCAACGTCCGTGCCGAGCGAGGAGCGGGGCCGGGGCGGGATCGGTAGAGGCCGCCGTAAAGCGGAGTCGTGTAAGTCTTTCGGGTCGGCGTGGAAGAACTGTGGGGGGGGGGACGGGACG